>Ga0268299_1000055_pt1 | contig 439895 bp, 343 predicted proteins | sample NOBtaG_FD_193484 | JGI IMG/M metagenome (GOLD analysis project Ga0268299, IMG submission 193484) | Activated sludge microbial communities from bioreactor in Nijmegen, Gelderland, Netherland - NOB reactor | ecosystem: Engineered > Bioreactor > Aerobic > Activated sludge | place: Netherlands...
TGCCGCCGCCGCCCGGATACGCGCGAGGATGGGCGTTCAGGATCAATGATGCGGGCGTCATCACAGGGGGATTCGCGTCCGAACCTCCGCTTCCGGCAGTGACCGTGATCTGGTTCCAAGGAGAGGTATTCATTCTCAAGGATCTCATCGTCGGTGGAGCTCCGAGTGTGGGAGAGATCTGGGGCATCAACGAGTCCGGCCAGTTGCTGTCTCGGGGCGGCCCGCGCCTTCTGACGCCGACATGGTCTTCACCGATGGACCTGAACGGCGATTGCGCGGTGAACGGGAGCGACCTGGGCGTGCTGCTCGCGTCGTGGGGCGCGCCGGACTTCGATGCGCGCTGCGACTTCAACGGCGACGGCATCGTTGACGGCCACGACCTCGGCACGCTGCTGGGTGAATGGTCCGTCGGCACCAAATAGTGCGCAATCGGCGCGGTCCAGCACTTGCATGGAGCGCAGCTCAGGATTGCGGCGTGGCCTGCGGGCGCGGCGGCGCAATGGCACGCTGGACGCCGTAGCCGATGATCGTCAGGAGCGCAATGGCGACGAACCATGCCGCCGGGCGCGGCGGCAGCAGGTCGTCCGTCCGGCCCAGGAGCGCCGAGAGCAGGGGAATGCCGGCAACCAGCAGGATGATGCTCCCCGCAAGGCTCGTCACCACTCGAGCCGCGGCGCCAGAACAAAGCAGCCCGAAGAGGAATCCCGCGACAACTCCGGCTGCCAGCGAGGCAAGGAGCAGCGTGCGAAGCGGCTGCGGCATGGTGGACCACTGCGCTTCGACCGCGGCGCGGATCCGCTCGAGCATGCCGATCGACTCGCTCGCATCGCCGCTTGCCGACGATGGCGTCGCCGCCGGGGTCTGCGCCGTCGAGCTCGCTGCGGCAGCACGCGGGTCGCGCGTGCCCCGCGCGCCCTGCGTCGCCGCGAGTTCCGGTGCACCCGAGCCGAGCAGGATCCGCGTCAGCGTCTCGAAGCCTCCGGGAGCGGGCGCCGCGCGTTCGATCTCGCCGGTCGCGGCATCGATCCGTGCCGCGGCGCTCGATGCGTCGATGAGTCCCATGTCGGCGGCGCTCCATGCGGCCATGAGCGCGAGAATGCCGGTGAGCACCGCGGTCACCGCACTGAGCGCAATCGCATAGCTCAATGCGGCTGCGACAAGGCCCGCGAGTGCGCCGGCGGCGGCGAAGAACACGGGAGGCACCTCCGGCGCCACGGCACCTCCCAGCCAGATGCCGATCGGCACGCCCGCGATGAGGCCGATGATCGCAAGCCCTGGACGAAGCAGCCTGCCGCCAAGCGCCCAGAGCAGCAGGCCCGCCGCCATGAGCAGCAGAAGCACCGCGCCGGCCGGGACGAACGGCGAAATCAGCGACGGGAGTGGGCCTGAGGCCAGGTACATCGGAGTCCACTCTATCGGCCCGTTCCGGCGATCAGCCGTCCCTTCCGCAAGCGTGGCGGCCGGATCGTCGATGATGCCCGTATGGGCAAGGAGGAATCGTCCCGCAACCAGGCCGCCGCCGGCCACGCGAATGCGCCCCCGTCGGGCGGCTCCGCGGAGCAGACCCTCGATCAGCTTCGACGCTCGATCGACCGCGTCGACGAGCAGCTCGTGGCGCTCATGGCCGAGCGCTCGAAGCTCGTCGTGGGCATCGGCGAGGCGAAGCGCTCCGGCGGCATCCCCGTCTACGCGCCGCATCGCGAGCGCGAGGTGATCGACCGCGCCATTGCGCGCAATCCCGGACCGCTGCCCGCGCGAACCGTGGAAGCGGTCTTCCGCGAGCTCATGTCGGGCAGCTTCGCGCTCGAGCTTCCGCTGCGCATCGGCTACCTCGGTCCGCCGGGCACCTTCAGTCACCTTGCGGCGGTGCGGCACTTCGGTTCGAGCGTCGAGTTCGCGGATCTCTCGGAGATCTCGCTCGTCTTCGAGGAGGTCGCCAAGGAGCACCTGCACTACGGTCTGGTGCCCTACGAGAACTCGATCGGCGGCAGCGTGGTCGAGACGCTCGATGCATTCCAGGAGATCGAAGTGACGATCGCCGCCGAGGCGCTCGTCGGCGTGAATCAGGTGCTGCTGGCAAACTGTGCGCCCGACGAGGTGAGGCGCATTCATTCGCGCGGGGAGGCGTTCGCGCAGTGTCGCCAGTGGCTTTCGCGTCGCTATCCGAAGGCGGAACTGGTGCCGGAGCCGAGCACGGCTGCGGCCGCGCGGATCGCCGCGATCGACGCGGCGCAGGGCGCGGCGGCGATCGGAAGCGAGCTGGCCGGCGAGATCTACGGCCTGCACACGCTCTTTGACTCCATTCAGGACCGCGCCGGCAATGTCACGCGATTCCTGGTGATCGGCCGGCAGCCGTCACGCCGCACGGGCGCGGACAAGACCTCCATCATGTTCGCGGCGCAGCACAAGCCCGGAGCGCTCGTGGATGTGCTCCAGGCGTTCCGCGCCCAGGAGCTGAACCTGAGCCACATCGAGAAGCGGCCGAGCGCGCGGGAGAACTGGCGCTACACCTTCTTCATCGATGTCGATGCCCATCGCGAGGACGACGACCTCCGGCGCGCCATCGACGACGCGTCGAAGCACTGCCTTTCGCTCAAGGTGCTCGGCAGCTATCCGCGAGCCGAGCGCATCCTCTGAGGCAGCGGGGCGCGAGGCGCGGGAGTCCAGCGGCCTCGGCACGCAGCGCGCTTCCCCTAGACTCGCGGCCGCCATGGCCAAGCGTTCGTTCGTGCGCGTCTGGATCGGCCGCATCGCGGGCTTGACGGCGTGGACCATCTTCCTCATCGTCGCCACGCTTCTCGCAGCCGAGGCGCTGCGCGTGCGGTCGATGCCGGCGCTCGAGCGCTGGCACACGAGCGCGCCTCCATCGGAGTTCACCGCAGAGGAGGCCGCGTCCGACTTCGGCTTCGATGACTATCTCAATCGCGAGGACGCGATCTTCGAGGAGGTGCGCGGGTTCGCGCTCGATCCCGAGCGAGCGGCGCGAACCTCGCCGATCATCCGCTTCGTGGCCGGCGGCATCGGCGATCCGGCGACCTTCACGCCCAACTGGAACCGCACGCAGATCCTGAAGCCGGCCGGGGAACCCGTTGGTGGAGCGCTGCTGCTCCACGGCTTGACCGACTCGCCCTACAGCATGCGCTCCACGGCCGAGCTCCTTCGCGATGCGGGCTACCTCTGCATCTGCCTGCGATACCCGGGCCACGGCACGGTGCCCGCGGGTCTGCTCCTGAGCGACTGGAGGGACTGGTACGAGGCGGTGAAGATCGCATGGGAGGGGCTCGTCGGCATGGTGCCGGCGGGCACGCCGCGCATCGTCTGCGGCTATTCGACGGGAGGGGCGCTCGCGGTGCTGCTTGCCATCGAGCGGATCGAGCGAGGCCTCGCATCGCCCGATCAGCTCATCCTCTTCTCACCTGCGATCGGCATCACTCCGTTCGCGGCGGCATCGAATGTGCATCGCCTCTATTCGTGGATTCCCTTCTACGACAAGGCGCGATGGCTGTCGCTCGAGCCCGAGTACGACCCGTTCAAGTACAACTCGTTCCCGCAGCATGCCGGTGCGCAGTCGTGGGCGCTGACGGGTGCGCTCGAGCAGGCCATCAGCCGGGCGGCGGCGAGTGGTGCGCTGGCGCGAATGCCGCCGATCCTGACCTTCCAGTCACTCGTCGACTCGACGATCGTCGCGAGGGATCTGATCGTGCGGCTCTACGACCGGCTTCCGAGCAACGGCAGCGAAGTGGTCTGCTTCGATGTGAATCGTGGCCAGATGCTGGAAGGATTGCTTTCGCGCTCCGTGCCCGACCTCTCGCGGCTCCACTCGGACCCGAACCGCGCCTATCGATTCACCCTGCTGACGAACACCACGCCCGGCAGCCGGGAGATCGAGGCCCGGGACTTCGAGGCGCGCTCGACCGAAGTCACGCGTGAAGCGCTTCCTGCGCGATGGCCGAGTCAGGTCTTCTCGCTCGCCCATGTCGCCATTCCGTTCTCTCCCGAGGATCCGATCTACGGCGACAGCTCCGCATTGGAGTCGACGCCGCGCCTTCGACTCGGCGACCTCTCCATGCGCGGCGAGCGAGGTGTGCTTGCGGTCTCCGCCGACGACCTCATGCGACTGCGCCACAATCCCTTCCACGCCTACATGATGGAGCGGATCCGGAATCTGGTGACTCCGAAGTGATCGGCATTGCGATCGAGCCGCTCCGCCTACGCTCGCGTCCATGAGCGGCTCCGCTTCGGAACTTCCGGGGAATCGGCTCGCGATTGAGCGCAGCCCGTATCTGCTGCAGCACGCGCGCAATCCCGTGGACTGGTGGCCTTGGGGCACCGACGCGATCGCCGAGGCGCGGCGGCTCGATCGACCGCTCTTCCTCTCGATCGGCTACGCGACATGCCACTGGTGCCATGTGATGGCCCGCGAGAGCTTCGAGGATCCCGCGATCGGTCGGCGACTCCGCGAGCACTTCGTCTGCGTCAAGGTCGACCGTGAGGAGCGACCGGAGGTGGACGAGGTCTGCATGACCGCGTGCCAGATCTTCACCCAGCTCGTCGAAGGCCGCCCAAGCGGCGGCTGGCCGCTCTCGATCTGGCTCGAGCCGCGCACGCTCGCGCCCTTCTTCGTGGGCACCTACTTTCCGCCGGAGCCGGCGCATGGCCGGCCGTCGTTCGCGCAGGTCATCGCGGCGCTTGGCTCAGCGTGGCGCGAACGCCGCGCCGAGGTCGAGGCGCAGGGTGAGCGGCTGCTCGCGCTCGTGGAGGCGCAGCTCGGATCGCGCGGCGAGCCGGTCGACATTCCGCCGTCGATCGTGCGCGAGGCCGCGGATCGGCTCATGGCGATCCACGATCTCGAGCATGGCGGCTTCGGCGGTGCGCCGAAGTTCCCGCAGGCGTGCGCGATCGAGCTCCTGCTCGAGGCCGCGAGGGACGAGCAGGCGCCCGGGTCGGGGCGCACTCCTGAGCGCGTGTCGGCGCGCGCCACGGGTTCGCCGATGCCGATGCTCGACGCGGTGCGCCGCACGCTCGTGTCGATGGCGCGAGGCGGCATTCATGATCAGGTCGGCGGCGGCTTCCACCGCTATGCAGTCGATCGCGAGTGGATCGTGCCGCACTTCGAGAAGATGCTCTATGACCAGGGGCAGCTCGCATCGCTCTCCGCGCGCGCGTCGCTCGTGCTCGGCGAGCCGCGGATGCCGACGGTCGCGTCTCGCACCTGCATCGCGACGCTGCGCGAGCTTGGTCTCCCGGGCGGCGGCCTCGCATGTGCGCGCGATGCGGAGGCGGCCGGACGCGAGGGCATCGGCTTCATCTGGACGCGCGAGTCGTTCGAGCGTGCGTTCGTGGAGGCGTCGCGGGCCGATCTGCATCCGCGCGCGGTCGAGGCGTTCGGACTCGATGCGCCCGCGAACTTCCGCGATCCGCACCACCCGGAGTCGCCGCCGGCGTGGGTGCTCGTCGATCGCACGCCCTGGAGCGGCGGTTCGGCGGACGCGGAAGTGGCATTGCGCACGATGCGCGCCGTGCTGCTCGCGGCTCGCAGCATGGGACCGCAACCGTCGGTGGACGACAAGGTCGTGCCGTCATGGAACGGGCTCATGATCGAGGGCCTGGTCGACACCGCGCGTGCGATCCTCGAGTGGACGAAGGGGCCGCGCGCGGCCGAACTCGTCGACGCCGACCAGGATTGCAGCATGAACGCGGCGACGGCCTGGATGGCCGCCGCGCGCGATGCGGCGTCCTTCGTGCTGGGATCCATGCGAGATCAGGACGGGGGACTGCTCCGAGTCTGGCGCCACGGCGCGGCGGGTGTTCCCGCGTCACTCGACGACTACGGGCTCATGGCGCGCGGGCTCGCGGCGCTGGCCGGCGCCGAGAGCGAGGCGTCGGCAAGCGAGCGATGGATCGCCGAGGCACTGGCGCTGCTCGATGTGGCCGAGGCTCGCTTCGCCGATGGCGGCGGCGGCTGGTACGACGCACCCGCGGACGGGCTCCTTCCGGTCCGTGCCCGATCGCTCGACGACGGTGCGATGCCCTCCGGGACCACGGCGATGGTCGGCGCGCACCTGCGGCTGGCGGACGCGGTCGACGCGCAGGGCGCGCGCGACGCGCACGGCGCCAAGGACACCGCGGTCCGAGCACGCCGACACCGCGAGCGCGCCGCCGCGGCGATCCGCGCCGCGAGCGCCACGCTCGTCATGAACCCGCTCGCATCGATGGGACTGCTCGCGGAGATCGCGCGCCTGCGTCGAGCGGTGCCGGGAGCGATCTGACGGAGCGTTCGTTACCATCCCGCCGATGCTCCAGCCGACGATGCTTCCGATCGACGGATCGCTTCGAGTCACCTGCGTCGAGGTGAGGGCGTGAGCGCTCCCGCACGCCGCGGCACCGAAGCACCGCTGCGCGGCATCCTTGGATGGATCGAGCGCGTCGGCAATCGACTGCCGGACCCGGCCACGCTCTTCGTGATCGGCTGCATCATCGTGGCCGTCGGCTCGGCGCTCGCGGTCTGGTTCTCATGGAGCGTGCCGGATCCGATCGACGAGACGCAGCGGATCCATGCGAAGAATCTGCTCAATGCCGAGGGCATCCGATGGATGTTCCTGAACGCTGTGAAGAACTTCACGGAGTTCCATCCGCTTGGGGTCGTGCTCGTCGCGATGCTCGGCATCGGCGTGGCGGAGCGCACCGGTCTCTTCGGCGCCGCGCTCAAGCTGATCGTGCTCGCCACGCCCGCGAAGCTGCTCACGCCCGCGGTCGTCTTCGCCGGCGTCATGTCGAGCGCCGCCGCCGACGCGGGCTATGTGATCCTGCCGCCGCTGGCTGCCGCCGTCTTCGCGAAGGCGGGTCGGGCGCCGCTCGCGGGACTTGCCGCCGTGACATTCGGCGTCGCCGGTGGCTTCAGCGCCAATCTCCTTCTCACGGCACTCGATCCGCTGCTCCAGGGATTGACGCAGCAGGCCGCGATGCTCACGCGACCCGACACGGTCGTGCCCGTGAGCTGCAACTGGTTCTTCATGATCGGCTCCACATTCCTCGTGGTGCTGCTCGGGTGGTTCGTCTGCAGCTTCGTGACCGAGCGACGGTTCGATGCCGCCACCATCGAGCGTCAGGTCCGCACGGCGGGACTCGCAGCGCAAGGGCCGGAGCGCCTCGACGCGACGGAGGTTCGCGGGCTGCTCGCGGCGCTCGGCGCGGGGCTCGCGGTGGGCGGCGTGCTCGCGCTCATGGCCGTCATTCCCGGATGGCCGTTGCACGGCGAATACGCGGTGACGCCCACGCGCATGCAGCCCGTCTGGACCGGCGCCGTCGTGCCCATCATCTTCCTCGGCTTCCTCATTCCGGGCATCGTCTACGGACTCGCCGCCGGCACCGTCCGCAGCGATCGCGATGTCGCATCGCGCATGGGCGACACGATGTCGAGCATGGGCGCGTATCTCGTGCTTGCCTTCTTCGCAGGCCAGTTCATCAAGTGGTTCGAGGTCTCGAACCTGGGCAAGCTCGTCGCCATCGAGGGCGTCGATGCGCTCCAGAGATTCGAACTGTCACCGTACCTGCTCGTGACGGCCACCGTTCTCCTCACGGCGGTCATCAACATCGTCATGTCCAGCGCCAGCGCGAAGTGGGCCGTGCTCGCGCCCGTGCTCGTGCCGATCATGGCGGAACTGGGCGTGGCGCCGGAGATCACGCAGGCGGCCTACCGCGTGGGAGACTCCGTCACGAATCCGATCACGCCGCTCAACGCCTACTTGATCGTGATCCTCGTGGCGATCCGGCGCTATGAGCCCGGCGCAGGACTGGGAACACTGATTGCGCTCGTGCTGCCGTACTCGCTCGTGGCGCTCTTCGTGTGGACTGCGTTCCTGCTCGGCTGGCTGGCGCTGGGCATTCCGCTCGGGCCCGACGGACCGACGCTGGTCGCGGCCGGGTCATGACGCGAGCGGCTTGTCCGCGTGCATCCAGCGCTTGAGCAATGGTGCCAGCGCCAGCAGGATCGCCGCCGAGATCCATGACGCGATCGCGATCTTCCCGAAGACATCGCCGTAGACATTCACCGTTTCCCAGGGCGGGGGAATCGACGCGGCGCCGCCCTCGTCGCCCGTGACGCCCGTGAGCTGCGCAATCGCCGCGGCGAGAAGATGACTGAACGCGGTGGCAAGGAACCAGGCGCCCATGACGGTGCTCACCAGGCGCGTCGGCGAGAGTCTCGTGACCATCGAGAGACCCACGGGCGAGAGGCAGAGCTCGCCCGTCGTCTGGAAGAGGTATCCGAGCAGCAGCCACGACATGGCCACCATGCCCATGGAGTCCGCGGACTGTGCGCCGATCCAGAACGCGCCGAAGCCCATGCCCAGCTGCACGAGGCCGAGCACGAACTTGAGCGGCGTGCTCGGATCCATGCCGCGAGCGCCGAGCCAGGCCCAGAGGAACGAGAAGACCAGGCCGAACAGCAGGATGAATGTGGGATTCGCCGCCTGGAAGATGGAGGCCTTGAGCTCGCGCCCGCCCACGCCCAGGAGCATGTGCCGCTCCGTCTCGATGGTGATGGTCACGGTTCCGATGTCCGTGCGCGCATCGTTCCTCAGTGCTTCGAGGCGCGCCTTCTGAGCCTCCTCGATGTCGCCCAGCGTCCAGAGCCGACCTGCGATCTCGTGCCCGAGGAACTCCTGCGTCACCACGACGCCCTCGATGGTGCGCCCGCGCTGCGGTGCCTCGTCACCGACCACGCGATCGACATTGCGGTCGGTGAAGTTGTTGACGCTGCTGCCGGCCTGCTCGAAGAAGGCCCAGAAGAGCATCGAGAAGAAGGTGAGCACGAGCACGACCGTCAGTCGCTGGCGCTCCACGCGCGTGCCGCGGAACATCTCGACCACGATGTAGGCGAGTGCCGCGATTCCGAAGACGCTCAGCACCGATCCCGCGAAGCCCTTTGACCAGACGAGCACGGCGATCAGCGGCACGGCCAGCAGCGTGCCCGCGTAGATGGCGATCGACTTCGGCAGGCTCATGAAACCGAGCGAGAGAGCGGGATGGCGCCTCGCCTCGGCGCTCGGGCGACCGACCTCATCGGGAACGCCGCCGTGCCTCAGTGCATTGGCCGCGAGGATCCCCGCCACGAGCAGCGCCAGCGCAATGGGCAGGTTGATCGCAAGGACGAGCAGATCGGATCGACCGAGCCAGACCATGCCGCCGACGGTGGCGAGCGACGCGAGCAGGATCAGGCCCTGCGCCAAGACGGACGGCACCACGAAGGTCGCCACACCGAGCAGCATTCCGGCGGTGGCCAGGCCGAAGCCGTAGTGCCAGCCGAAGGTCTCGCCGACATAGCCGCAGATCAGCGGCGCCAGCGCAGCGCCCAGATTGATGCCCATGTAGAAGATCGTGAAGCCCGCATCGCGCTTGGCGCTGCGCTCGGGATAGAGCGAGCCGATCATCGTGGAGATGTTCGGCTTGAAGAAGCCGTTGCCGCAGATGATCAGCGCCAGCGCCACGAAGAGCGCCGTCTCGTGGCGCACCGACATCACCAGATGCCCCGCCGCCATCAGCAGGCCGCCGAAGATCACGGCCGCGCGCGGGCCGATCACCTTGTCGGCGAAGAAGCCGCCGAGGAACGGCGTGGCGTACACGAGTGCGCCGTACGCGCCGTAGATCGCATACGCGCGATCGTCGGACGCCTTCATGAAGTCCTTGATGAGGTAGAAGACGAGCAGCGCCCGCATCCCGTAGAACGAGAAACGCTCCCACATCTCCACGAAGAACAGCTGGAAGAGACCCGGCGGGTGCCGCTCGCGACCAGGCGCCAGGGGCGCCGACGCTGCGAAGGTGCTCATGAGGGGGCACGATACCCAAGGTCGCCGCGTGCCGCCGCAGCCACGGGCCTGGCCGCTGGCGTTGATGGCCGCTCGCGGCGACACTCCATGGATGCCGACGCTCTCCCGATGCATTCGCCTGCGCCGCCCCGCGGTGCTCGCGAGTTCGTCCGGACGCTTCGTTCCCTCGACGGTGTCGCTCGAAGCCGTCGACGAGGCATGGGAACGCGCCCGATCCCGCAATCCCCGCCTCTTCGACGGGCCGCTCTGGCATGTGCAGGGGGTGTCGCGGAACGGGCACGGCGGAGTGACCGTGCATGTCGTCGAGTCGAGCTATCGCTTCCATGCGGTGCGGGCCGAGGGCATCGAAACCGGCATTCGCCCGCTCGGCGTGAAGGCGCTGACCTGGAGGCAGGGGCGGGTGCTCATGGGTCGGCGATCGGCGCAGGTGCACGCCGCGCCGGGTCGCTGGGAGTTTGTTCCAGGAGGCACGCTGGAACCGGGGCGCGATCCTGCGGCGCAACTCGCGGTGGAACTTCACGAGGAGGCGGGATGGACCTGTGCAGCTCCGCCTTGCGCCATCGCGATCGTCTTCGACGACAGTGCAAGGACCTGGGAGCTCGTGCACCGGGTCGACGGTGCGCCCGGCGCGGTCGACGCCATGGCAGCGCCTCCTGCGTCCACGGAGCGGTGGGAGTACGACGCGATCGTCGAACTGGCGCCGGAGCGAATCCGAGCGCTGCCGCTCACGCACGCGGCTGCACTGCTGACGACGCTGCTGGGAATCGGAAGCGAGCGCGTCGCGACGGATCATCGACCGTGAATGCACGACGCGATCACGACGGATCTGATCCCGAGGCGCCGCCCGAGTCGCCCTTGCTCGCGGGCCTTCCGCTGCTGCGCCGCACCGCGCACGAGGTGGTGATCGTCAAGCCGGCCGATGTGCCGAGCGAGATGACGGCGGATCGCGACGGTCGCTCGGTGGTGGCGCGGCTTGGTGCGGTACTTCCCGGGTGCGATGTGCAGCTTCCGCATCGACTCGATCGCCCGACGCGAGGGCTGCTCGTGGCCGCGCTGACGCGCGAGGCCGTTGCGAAGCACAACGAACACATCCGCGCAGGGCGCTGGCGGAAGTTCTATCTCGCGCGGGTGCCGGCGGGGGCACCGCTGGTGGGCGAGCATCGCGCGTACCTGAAGCGGCAGGGCCGGCGCGCGGAGGTCGTGCGATCGGGCGGAGATCCCTCGTCACTCGAAGTGCTGGCCGAAGCACCAGCGCCGCATGCAACGGCGGAGCGTCATCTGCTCATCCGCCTCGATACGGGCCGCTATCACCAGATCCGCGCGATGCTGGCGGCGCTGGGCTCACCGCTCACGGGCGATCTCGCCTACGGCGGGCGGCCCGGCGCCTTCTATCTGGAGCACGCGGTGCTCGTCATGGTCGACCTCGATCTCGGCGCACCGGTGCGTCTCTTCCGCCGCGATGATCCGCAGCGGGAAGCGATCGATCCCGTGCTCGCGTCCGAACTCGCCCGCTGCGGCGAGATCACGCCGCGATGAGTGCGCGTCGGCGCGGGAATCCTCGGCACCGTTCCAGATCCTCACCCAGCGCACGCTCTTGAATGCGTTGGTCACGAGCTGACTTGTGATCATGCGCATGCGCTGCGCGCCGCCGTCATCCAGCGGTGCATCGAACGCGCCGGTCAGCTCGGCGGGGCTGAGCAGGTCGACGAACCCCTCGGTCTTCTCGAGCAGCGTGAGCGAGGAGCCGAGCACCTCCATGCCGAAGGTCGGATCTCCCGGCTCGTCCCAGGGCCATGCGAAGCCGCCGCCACCGTAGAGCCCGATCTCGCCTCGGCTGAAGACGAGCAGTCGAATGACGACATTCGTGCTGCCGGGGCGCGACGGTGTCCATCCCGGACGCGGGAGCCACAGCACCTGCACATGCGCAACCTGACCCGTGAGTTCGCCGCCGCCCGAGAGCTCCTCCGGGGAGAGATCCGAGAGGTAGAGCGAGGTCTGAGCCGGCTGATTCTCATACCACGCATAGGGGAAGGAGAATGGAAGCGACGCGGCATTCTCGTTGAGTCCCTGCGTGACGATCTCACGAGCGGAGAAGGTGCGCTGCCACCAGGTGGAGCATCCCGCAAGTGCACCCATTGCCACGAGCAGGGCCGTCACCGAGGCCGCCGTGCGAATGCTCGCGGCGCGGCGACGAGGCCCCACGCTCCCGGTCGTCACGGTCGGATCCTGCCGCCGTCAGCCTCGGCGGGAGCCGGTCGATCCGGCGCCCCCACGAAGCCGGGTGCATCCAGCCCGAGTTCCTTCAGCGAGTCGCGTTCGACGATCGAGCGAAGAGCGCTGCGCGGCACGGCGGGAAGCTGCGTGCCGTGCGCGAACGCGTGCAGCGAGTAGATCGTTTCGATCGCCTTCAGCGGCTGCTCGAATGGGAAGCCGCTGGCGAAGAGGAGCTTCTCGACCACGCCATGCGCGGAGGCGGAGAGCAGCGCCTGATAGAGCTCCCACGGTCGCGAGGCGTAGCCCGAGATGTCGGCGTAGACGCATGCATGCTTCGAGAGCAGGTCGAGGCACTCCTCGACCCACGGCCAGCCGAGTCCCGAGAGGACGATCGGCATGCGCGGGAAGCTCCGAGCGACTTCGTCCCAGGCGGACGGGCGATCGAACTCGAGCACGGCAGGCGCCGTGAGCGGGCCGCAGCGCGCCGAGATCACCGGCATGCCGTGATGATGGCAGCGCTCGTAGAGGCGCATCGCGAGCGAGTGCGCCGGATGAAAACCTTGCGAGGCGGGACTGATCGTCACGCCCGACAGGCCGAGCGAGACCGCGCGATCCACCTGTCCGATCGGATCAGGGGCCATCGGGTCGACGCCGCCGATGCCGACGAGCCGCGAGGGGTCTCTGCGAACGCACTCGGCGATGTACTCGTGCGGCACATAGGCGCCGAGCAGCTCGCTGCGGAATCCGAGCACTGCTGCGCCCGACGCGCACTCCACCGCGCTGGCAAGTGCGCCCGGCGTCGCGTCGATGCGCAGCCACCGCCCCGAGTGCCGTCGTGCGATCTGATCCCAGAGCACCTGGCCAAGCTGTTCCGGCGTCTTCCAGGCGCGTGTGTGCAGGTCGAAGATCATCGAGTCGTTTCGCCTGGAGCGTGGCGTCCGTGCCTCGCGAATGGCGTGGGCGGAGCATACCGCAGGGGTGCGGCGGCGCTCAAGCGGTCCGAGCGATGGCGGGCGGCGTTGCGCCCGAGGCCCATGGCCCGCGGCTCGGGGGCGATGCAGGCCGCCTTGCCACGGTGATCACCGAGATGCCGATGCTCAGCGCGATCTGCTGCTCGACTTCGAAGCCGCACTCGCCGAGCACACGCCGCAGCGAGTCGCGATCGAGGAAGGTCTGCACGCTCCGAGGAAGGTAGCGGTAGGCGCCGGAACGATCCCGCGCAATGAGCGTCGCCGTCCAGGGCATCACGACGCGCGTATAGAAGCTCGCGAGCTGCCGGAGGATCGGCACGCGAGGCTCGTCGAACTCGAGGATCACGAGCCGCCCTCCCGGACGCAGCACGCGATGGAACTCGCGAAGCGCCGCCGCCGGATCCGAGACATTCCGCAGACCGAAGGCGATCGAGACGACATCGAATGATGCGTCGGCGATGGCGAGGTCCATCGCATCGCCCCATTCGAAGCGCAATCCGGGAACTGCGGCGGCAGGGGCGTTCCCATCCGATCCCGTCCGGACGCGCCGTCGTCGCGACTTCTCGCGAGCGATCTCCAGCATCGGCTCGGTGAAGTCGAGCCCGAGCACCTCGGCCGCGCCCGAATCCGCAAAGGCAATGGCCAGATCACCGGTTCCGCACGCCACATCGAGGATGCGCAGCCCGCGCAAGGGCGAGACCGCGCGCACGGCGCGCCTTCGCCATCGCTGATCCATGCCCAGACTGTGAAGACGATTGTTGAGGTCGTAGCGCCGGGCGATCGACGCGAACATGCGCTGCACACGCGCGGCCTTCTCCGGATCTCGATGCGGATCCGCGGCGAGGCGGTCGTCGCTCCATGCAGGCTCCGAGCCGCTTGAAGGCGCGCGCGCAGGTGCAGCCTCTTCCTGCGCGATCCGGGGCTCGGTCATGGGGCCATGCTAGAGATTGCCCTCGCTGCCGGCGCAGGTCTGCGAAGGCAGGGGAGTCGTCAATAACTGAGCCGGCGCTGTCCGATATGGCCGAACTCGTCAAGGTCTTCAGATGCACCCCCGGAAGCGCCGATTCGACCTGCCCACCCTTTAGGAGCCTTCCCCCAATGCACACCGAAGCCATCGTCGAGCAGCTCTTCGTCCACCTCGTCAACGGCGACCGCGTCGCCACGCGTCAGTTCGTCGGCCGCATGCTCGCGTCGGGCATGACGCCGGCCGCATTCGCGAGCGAGGTGGTCTGGCGTCTGCAGGAGACGCTGTTCAAGCTCAATCGCGCGGATCAGATCGCACCACTGGCATTCAGCTACGCCACGCGATTGCTGCGCTCGACGGTGGACCAGCTCCAGGCCGGGTATCCGCAGGCGGCGCGTCGTGGAGGCGAGGTGCTCCTCTTCGGCGGCCGCGAGGAGGTCGAGGATCTCGGGGCGCAGATCGCCGCGGACCTGCTCGAGGCCGATGGCTGGGATGTCCGCTTCGGCGGCCCCATGGTGGCCACGGACGACCTGCTGGCGGAGGTTCACTCGCGCAAGCCGCAGTGGCTGGCGCTCTTCTGCTCGCACCCGAAGGATGTCGCGCCGATCCGCGAGATCCTCGACACGCTTCGCGACATCAACGCCCATCCCACGCTGCGCATCGCCGTCGGCGGCGGCGTGTTCAATCGCGCTCCCGGACTCGCGGAGGAGATGGGCGCGAGCCATGCCGCGCGGACGCCCACGGACCTCGTGGAACTCCTGGCCGGTCGCGGCGCCACGACGCGCGCGGCCGCGAGCGAGACCTCGCGCATCGAGTCGGGAACGGCAGGAAAGCTCGATCGCCGCTCGACGGTCGGCAGCGTGATCGAGCGGACCCGCAGCGACTCGGAGATCAACGAGGTTCGGCGCTATCGAAAGTCCGCATAGGCGCCGTCGGCACCGTCACGCCGTCGTCGCAAGTCGGGGATTCCCGGGCGGAAGCGATCTGCCCGCAGGTATGATGCGAACCATCATCCGCGGGGGCGGTAGAGGAGCGGCGTGTCCATGCTCGAGAAGTCCCTCGAAGTCAAGCTCATTCGGCGCGCCAGGCGTGGCGATGCTGCGGCGATCGAGGCCCTGATCCGATCGCATCAGGAGCCGCTGTACGCATTCATGCTGCGCCTCTCGGGTCGTCCCGATGTGGCGCTGGACATGGTTCAGGAAGCGTTCGTGCGCGTCATTCGATCGATCGATCGATTCGACGAACGCTTCCGCTTCAGCACCTGGCTCTTCACGATCGCGCGGCGGCTGTATGTGAACTACATGCAGAAGCTGAAGCCCGCGAGCGACAGCGACACGGTCGGTCGCTGGCAGGGCGAGGATCGAACTCCGGGCGCCATCAGCGCCGACAACGAGACGCGCACGCAGTTGCGGGACCTGCTCGATCGCGCCGTCGCCCAGCTTCAGCCGCTGCAGCGCGAGATCGTGCTCCTCTTCCATCAGCAACACTGGCCGATCTCCGATATCGCGGCGACGCTCGGCATTCCCGAGGGTACGGTCAAGAGTCATCTCTTCCGGGCGCGGCGCCGCATGCAGGCCTTCATCGAGTCCAACGCTCGCGACTCGAGACTGGCGCAGGAGGCGCTGTCGTGATCGAGCGCAATGATGAAGCGATGCTTCGGCGACTTCTTTCGGAGCTCGCGGAAGGGCGCGAAAGCGCTCCCGATCTCACCGACTCGGTCATGAGCAGGCTCGGCTTCGTCCGCTGCACGCAGACGGAGCGACGGCGCGCCGATCGCATCGCGTCGTACCGCCGTGCGGCCGTGATGCTGCTGATGCTGGTGGCCGCTGCCGTCGGATACTTCGTCGCATCGAGCCGCGAGGAGCCGAATGACGGCGCGATCGTCCCGGCACTGGGTGGTGCGCTTGAGCGTCATGGCCGGTCGTTCCAGGGCGTGCTCAGCGGCATGCCGAGGTGGCGCGAGCCTGTCTCCGCTGTTCCCGCATCGCTCCGAGTGCCCTCGCCGAGCTTCGGCGCCGTTCCGGTCCTCTTCATTCCTGTGCATTCCGAAGGCTGCGGTGGCCATCGTCGATTCATGATCGACGACGAGGGGCGTGACTGCCCGAATATGCGCCGCATGGCTGCCCAGACGCCGTTCCCGGAGGCTTGACGGCATGGCGGTGGTGCTTGCCGAAGTCCTCATCGCCGCCGTCGTCGGCCTCGCCTCTCGCAGTGCCGCGCCGCCATGGCCGGGAATCGACCGTGTGCCGGCCGATGTCGACCTGTACCTGCATGTGGACGATCCGGCAGCGCTGCGGCGCAGCCTTGGCGACCTTCCGCTCGCGCAGGCCTTCGGTGCCGTCCTTGCGGATGAATGCGTGACCACGCGATGGACTTCGATCGCGCAGCGGCTCGGCGTGGAGGAGACGCAGTGCTTCGACGATCTGCTCGGACGCGAGCTGCGCTTCGTGTCGCGTCGCACGCCGGCCGGCGATGACTGGCTGCTTGCCACGGAGATCGACGACGCGACGCTCGGTCGAGTGCGCGAGGGTCTCGGTGGCCGCATGGCTGCCGGCGGCATCATCGAGTTCCCGTGTCAGGGGCTCGTCGCGGCATGGCGTCCGCCGACCCTCTTCGTTTCAACGACGCGATCCTCGCCGCTGTTCATGGCCGCCATCGACGGGGCTGCCCTGGCGAGGCGGGACTCGCTCGTCGTGCAACCGCTGCTCGAGTCGGCGTCGCGATGGCCCCGATCGCAGATGCAGCTCTACGCGAAACACGCCTTTCCCGTGGCGGGCGCAAGCGTCTGGACCGCGGAACTCGACGGTCGCACGGCGCGCCTGCGGCATCGCATGCGGCTCGACTCGACTCCCTTGGACGCCGAGTCGCCGGGCGCAGCGCCGCTGAACACGGATGTCCTGCGTCGATTCGAGCGACTGGCGATCGCAGGGACGGTGCGCCGGCAGTGCGAGGACTCGACGCTGGCGGTCATCTCCGGCATCCTCCCCGAGTTCGAGCCCTGCGACGGCATGCGGCGCAATGCCGGCGATCGCTGGCTCATGGTGATGGGCGAGACCGGCGCGGCGCCTCCGGCGATGTACCGGGTGCCGTCGATCGCCGTGGCCGTGGAGGTGCGCGAGCCGGACAAGGCCCGGAAGCAGCACGAGGGCATGCTTCGTCGCGCGATCGAAGGATTCAACACCCGCTACGCCGCGACGCTTGGACGCGAGGTGGCGCTCCCGCAGGTGGCTGCGTGCGCCGATCTCGAGGCACCGCAGCACTGCGACATGAACTGGGCATTCCGCGCCGTCAGCAACGACCATCCGCTCGTGCGCACATGCTCCCTGCATTGGCGCACCGTGGCCGGTGACAACGGCAACTGGCAGGTCTATGCGTCGCACCGCGAGTGGCTCGATCGCGTGGCGATCCAGCTCGAGACCGACGAGGTGCCGGTGGCAGCGGAGGCGCGCCGATCCGACGCCGGCGCGCAGGATGATTGCGATGGATTCGTCCGCGGCCGGGCGCTCGCGTCGATGGTCGCCTCCTGGGAGCCCGCGGTGGCCGACTTCGATGCGGACGATCCGGAACGATGCCGCGAGGGCGTGGCCATGCTCGCGTCGTTCCTGCGCGGCATGGAGTGGATCCGCTGGCGCATCACGCGGCCGGAGTCGAATCTCGTCGACACGACGATCCGCCTGGAACTCGCGCCGTCCGCGACCGCGGCGCGGCCGTGAGCGGGGCTGGCACCATGGATCCGGTTCGTCGCGCGGGGCGATCGGCGCTGGCGCGCGAGCTGGAGCGATCGCTCGATCGCGCCGGCATGGCGCGGCACGGTCGCGCACTCGTGGCCGTCAGCGGCGGCGTCGACTCGACGGCGCTGCTGCTCCTCACCGCCGCCGTCGCGAGACGACGAGGATGGACCATCGAGGCAGCCACCGTGGATCACCACCTCCGCGCTGGAGCAGCCGAGGACGCGGCGCACGCGTGCGCCTTCGCGTCGTCGATCGGTGTGGAGTGCCGCTGCCTCGAGGTTCATCCCGGTGCCGGTCCCGGCTCGCCGTCGCGAGCGAGGCGCGAGCGCTACGCCGCGCTCGCGGCCCTGGCGCAGGAGCGGGGGCTTCCGTTCGTCTTGACCGGCCACCATGCCCATGACCAGCTCGAGACGATGCTGCTGGCGATGCTCCGCGGCAGCGGCGTTCGCGCCGCCGGCGGCATGCCGCTGCGGCGACGACTCGCGGCCGGCGTTCACCTGGTGCGTCCGCTGCTCGAAGTGTCGCGGCCCGCGCTCGAGCGACTCTGCCGCAGGCTGGGACTGGAATGGCGGGAGGATCCGACGAACGCAAGCGAACACGCGCCCCGGTCCGTGCTTCGACACCGCCTCATTCCCGTGCTCGAGTCGCTGCGACCGGGCGTGGCCCGGCGTGCATCGCACCTGGCCATGCTCATGCGCGAGGCGGGGCGTCGACTCGAGCGCGACGCGCGCACGCAGGTGCCCGCGACGACGACCTCGCTGGGTCGAGCGGCCCTGCGACGCTGGCCCCGCGCGCTGCGCTGCGGAGTGCTGCGGCGGCTGCTCGACGTCAACGGCGCGCCGGCAACTGCGGCGCGGGTGCGCGAGATCGATGCCGCGGTGATGGACGGCCGGCGACACCAGCGGCAGTGGAGTCTCGGCGAGGACCAGACGCTCGAGCTGGTGGCCGACGCGCTGCGACTCACGGGTCGATGCAGCGCTGCGGATCGACCGACTCGACGCAGGTGATGCGGCCGTCCTGGACCACCATGACCACTGGCGTGCGGCGGAAGTACGCAGGTCCCGGCGCAAGCTTCGTGTGGCGGCACTCGGGGCAGTCCGGGACGAACGCGGGATCGCCCGGCGCCACGATCGCGCCCTTGGGAAGCGGCACCTCGACGGCGATCACCTCGGGATGCGGGCGGCCGCCGAAGAAGACCTCGAAGACCTCGCGGCACTCGCCGCAGTGAGGGTTGTAGAAGACCAGGATGTGCCGACCTTCGAGCGTCATCGCGGTGAGCATCGGTTGATGCGCGGCGATGCCCGCATCCGGCAGCGTCTTGCCCACGAGTGCATCGAGGTCGCGGAAGCGGATGCCGCTCGAGTCCTCCATGGCTGCGGGAATCGGCTTGGGGCGATCCGAAACCGGCAGCCGTGCCATCGCGCCGAGCGAGAAGGTGAGCGCCGCGAGCGCTGCAAGCACGGAACCGACGCCGATCGATGAAGCCGAGGAGGCGTCGCGCGGCGGCACCCACCGCCCCATCGCGATGGCCAGCGCCCCGGCGAATGCGAGCGTCACGACCGGCACCGCGAAGTCGGCAGGCGACGCGCTGATCGAGATCAGCGCCGAGACCTCTGCAACCGCGGCGAAGGCGAGCAGCGCGATCGCGAGGACTGCGGTCGGTCTCGCCAGGCGCGAACTGCACGCGATGATGATCGCGATCGTCGCCTCGGCGGATGCGAGCAGCCGCACCGCCGTGTCCCCGTCCATGTCGAGCCGCACGGCGAGCTTCCAGGCCCAGAGCGGCAGTGATGCCTCGCCACCGGCCATATGCGCAATTGCGGCCCCGAGTGCGGCGGCCGGAATCAGCGCCCGCAGGAGCACGGTCGGCGCGATCGGCCGGCGTGCCGACGGCGTCGCGCCGATGGCCTTGGAGGAAGCGGGGGTGCGGTTGGCGGGAGTGCTCACCGGGTCGGGCTCATTCGGCCTCGAGCGTGGCCATCAGCGCATCAGGATCCTCGGCGGGCTTGTCGCAGAAGGCCTTGACCACGCCGTCCACCACGGTCAGCACGATCGGCGTGCCGATCACATAGTCGGGACCGTTGCCCACGCGAAGGAGCTCGGAGCGCACGACATCGGTGGCGCGGTTGGGAATGGCGCGTCCCGGCGTTGCATCGGGCACCTTGACGAGCAGGGTGCGCGTGGCGAGCTTGCCGGCGAAGAAGTTGTCGAGCAGCTCGGCGCAGTGGTCGCAGTCCGGGCGATAGAAGATGATGTGCCACTTGCCCGTGTCCAGCCCCTCGGGCAGCGGTCGCTTCAGCATGTGCATCATCTCCTGCGCGGAGAGGCGCTGGCCCACCCATGTGTTGAATCGCGGCGCGTAGAAGCCCTTGGGCTTCGCGGGCACGGGAGGCCATGCGGTCGCGGCGGGCGCTGGAGGAGGCGTCGGTGCGGCATCGGTCTTCGCGGAGTCCGAGGGTGGCGCGTCTGCATCCGCAGGCTTCGTCGCGCCGCTTCCTGCGTCGCTCGGCGGCGTTGTGCCGGCACCTTCGGCGGGCGCGCCCGAGCCTTCGGGCAATGCCGGGGGCATTGCGTCCTGCGGCGTGTCGAAATGCAGGCTCTTCGCGGGCACGCCGAAGGCGAGCGCAAGTCCGATCACGGAGATCACCGCGAAGCCGATCAGCGTGCCGTGCCGACGCGATGGGCCGAAGATCGCTGCAAGGACGAAGAGCACGGAGTCGATCGCGAGCACCGCCTTGGGCGGCGGACCACTGGCACCGAAGCAGCCGCAGCTCGCGGCGCCCTGTGCGACGAGCGAGCCGAGGATCGCGATGAAGAGGCCGAGCGTGGCCAGGCAGAGCCACCGCGAGAGACGCGGGAGCAGGATCATGCCTGCGGCGAGCACGAACTCGACGCCGATGATGGCGCGCATGCCTGCTTCGAGGAACTGCTCGGTCGTGCCGACCTTGAGCAGGTCGTGCAGCGCGTAGATCTGCTTCAGCACCGGCTGGGGCAGGAGATTCGGATTGCGCTCGGCGAGCTTGAAGCCGGCGCCGGCGATCAGCCACAGCGGAATGATCACGCGGCAGACCAGGTCGCCCACGACTCCGAACCACGCGGCACGCGGCGAGAGCGGGGGAGCGCTGGTGGCGTGCGTCGCGGAGTTCTGCGTGGGCTGCGAGGTCGGCATGCTCATGGGCTCGGTCGTGGGTGACGGTTCGGTCAGAGCCCGTGCTTCGCGGTCGCGACGGGAACGGCGCCCGGCTCGAGCGCTTCGCAGATCATATGAATAGCCATGAGGTGCGCTTCCTGCACTGCAGCGGAGTCACAACCGCGCAACGAAACGGTCGCATGGCAGAGGGGCGCGGCGGGTCCTCCTTCGCCACCGAGAAGCCCGGCGCAATGCATGCCGAGGGCTCGCGCTTCCTCCAGCGCACGCAGGATGTTCGGGCTCTTTCCGCTCGTGGAGAGGACCACGAGGCAGTCGCCTGCTCGACCGAGCGCCCGCACCTGCCGCGCGAAGACCTGATCGAAGCCGAAGTCGTTGGCGATGCAGGTGAGCGAGGTTGGATCCGCGTTGAGGCAGAGCGCCCGAAGCGGCTCGCGGTCGCTTCGAAAGCGCCCGACCAGCTCCTCCGCAAGGTGCAGCGCCTGCGCGGCCGAGCCGCCGTTTCCGCAGGTCATGATCGTGCCGCGCGCCGTGAGCGTGCTGGCGACCATGGCCATCAACTCCAGCAGCGCCGGTTGCGCCGCATCGAGCGCCTCCACAGCCATGCGGCTCTGCACGAGGCGGCGCGAGATCGCATGCCGCAGTTCGTCCATGGGCGAATGCTAACCGCGAACGGCCACCGCTGGCGGAATCGGCGCGGTGCGGCGATGATCACGGCGTGTCGGTCTTCGTGCACACGAGCACCATGCCGGTGGGCGCCGAGCGCCTCGCGGCGTGGCACTTCCGTCCGGGCGCGATCGAACGCATGATCCCGCCGTGGTTCCGCGCCCGCGTCGTGAGTTCCACAGGAATCGCGGAGGGTGCTCGGACGCTTCTCGAACTCCGAGCAGGTCCTTTGAAGGTTCCCTGGCTTGCGGTGCATCGCGATGTGCGGCCCGGCGAAAGCTTCACGGATGTCCAGGAGCGAGGCCCATTTCGATCGTGGACGCACATCCATCGCTTCCTTCCCGAGAGTTCGCGCCGGAGCCGCATCGAGGATCATGTGGAGTACGAGATCCCGTGCGGCGCCATCGGGCGGGGCCTCGCCGGCGGATTCGTGCGGCGTGCACTGCGGCGATCGTTCGAGTTCCGGCATCGCAGGCTTGCCGAGGATCTGCTGCGACACGCGGAGTGCGCCACGGCGGAGCCCCTGCGCGTGGCCGTCAGCGGTGCCTCGGGTCTGGTGGGCAGTGCGCTCGTTCCGTTCCTTGCAGGGGGCGGACATCAGGTTCGCCGGATCGTCCGCGGCGTCGCGAGCCATGAGCGGCTCGACATCGCATGGAATCCGGCCGAGGGAACGATCGACTCGCGACGGCTCGACGGCCTGGACGCCGTCGTGCACCTTGCCGGCGCGGGCATCGCGGACCGGCGATGGAGTCCGCAGCGCAAGGAGGAGATCCGGCGCAGCCGCGTGGATGGAACGCGATTGCTTGCGAGGACCCTCGCGTCACTCTCGTCGCCTCCGCGCATGCTGGTCTGTGCCAGCGCCGTCGGCTACTACGGCGACCGCGGCGAGCGCGAGGTGGATGAGCGGAGCGAGCGCGGCAGCGGATTCCTGGCGGATGTCTGCGGCGAGTGGGAGCGGGCGGCCGAGGCTGCCGAGGCGGCGGGAATCCGGGTGGTGCATCTGCGCATCGGGCTCGTGCTCTCGGCGCGCGGTGGCGCGCTGCCGCCGATCGCGAGGATCTTCGGGATGGGCGGCGGCGGTCGCGTCGGCTCCGGACGGCAGGGGATGAGCTGGATCGCAATCGATGATCTGCTCGCCGCCATTCTCTTCGTCATCGTCACACCCAGCGTGTATGGCGCGGTCAATGCCGTCGGCCCCGCGCCGTGCTCGAACCGCGACTTCGGGAGAACGCTCGCGCATGTGCTCCACCGTCCGTTCCTGTTTCCGGCACCGGCAGCCGCCGTGCGACTGGTGCTCGGCGAGATGGGCGATCAACTGCTCCTGCGAGGCGCCTTCGTGCAACCGGGCCGGCTGCAGGAGCATGGCTTCCGATTCGGCTTCCCGACGCTCGAGCGGGCGCTGGGATTCGAGTTGGGGCGATTCGACGGCTAGCGAGAGCGAGCGCGCGATGTTCGCCGTCGTGTTCGAAGTCGCCGCTGCGGATGCGAGCTTCGCATGACGCCCACCATCCTCTGGTTCCGCCACGACCTGCGCCTCGACGACCACCCGGCGCTGCGGCGCGCTGCCGAGGGACCGATCGTCTGCGTCTACATCCTCGACGACGACGCCGAGGGCGGTTGGCCGATGGGCGCCGCATCTCGCTGGTGGCTGCATCGATCGCTTGCATCTCTCGGCGAGTCGCTCGCGAGGATCGGCGCGAGGTTGCTGCTTCGCCGCGGCGCCGCGATCGAGGTGCTGCGCGAGATCGTCGGCGCAACCGGGGCATCGCGCGTCGTTGCCAGCGAGAGATGGGAGCCTGCGGCGCGGCGGCACGAGCGCGAAGTGATCGGAGCGCTGGCGCAACGAGGCGTCGAGACGGCCTTCCTTGATGGGGCGCTTCTGCATGCGCCGGAGCGGATTCGCACCGCGGCGGGTGATCCCTTCAAGGTCTTCACGCCGTTCTGGCGCTGCTGCCTCGGGCATGGGTTCGACGCGCTGCCGCTGACGCCACCCACGGCGCTGATCGATGCCGGATCGGGGCTCGCGTCACTTCCATTGCAGGCACTCGAGCTCGAGCCGTCGATCGCGTGGGATGGCGGACTTGCGCAGGCGTGGACGCCCGGCGAAGCCGGTGCCAGGGCGCAGTGGCGGCGATTCGCCGCGGATGGGCTGGCGAGCTACGCGACGGGGCGTGATCTCTGCGGCACGCGCGGGACGAGCGCACTCTCGCCGCACCTGCACTTCGGCGAGATCTCGCCGCGCCGAATCTGGCACGAGATGGCGAAGGTGGAGCGGTCGTGGTTCAGCGGCGGTGCCGGGGCGACCGCCGTCGGGAGCGCCGCACGCGACGGTGCGCGCGATGGCCTTCGGGTCTTCCGCGCGGAACTCGGTTGGCGGGAGTTCGCGCACCATGTGCTCGCGGCCTTTCCGCGGACGACGGACGAACCGATGCGCCCCGCCTTTGCACGATTTCCGTGGCAGCGCGATGCGTCGCTCCTGCGAGCGTGGCAGCGCGGTCTCACGGGCTACCCGCTGGTGGATGCGGGCATGCGGCAGCTCTGGCGCACGGGCTGGATGCACAATCGAGTGCGCATGGTGGCTGCGAGCTTCCTGGTGAAGCACCTGCTGCAGCCATGGCAGGAGGGCGCGCGGTGGTTCTGGGATACGCTCGTGGACGCGGATCTCGCGAGCAACACGATGGGATGGCAGTGGTCGGCCGGTTGCGGTGCGGATGCGGCGCCCTACTTCCGCATCTTCAACCCGGTCCTGCAGGGCGAGAAGTTCGATCCGGACGGCGCGTACATCCGGCAATGGCTCCCCGAACTCGCACGACTTCCGAGTCGCTTCATTCACCAGCCGTGGAAGGCACCCGCGGGCGAGCGCCCGAACCCGAGCGAGTACCCGAGTCCGATCGTCGATCACGCGACGGCGCGAAATCGAGCGCTCGAGGCCTTCGACGAGGTCCGCGAAGGAGGCCCGTCGTGAGCGGTCATGGACTGCGATCGTGGGCGATCACCGTTGCAACCGCCGTGATGCTCGGTGCGGGTGCTGCCGTGGCGCAAGGGATGGTGGCGAGTCCGGCCGAGTCGTCGCGGCTTGAAGTGGCCGACGCGCTTCGACGCTTCGAGCGGTCGCTGGCGGCCGCACTCGAGCGTGCCGAGGACTGCGAGGCAGTCCTGCGCGACGCGAACCGCCGCTTCGATCAGCTCTCGCTCGCGTTCTTCACCGGACGGCTCGATCCCGTGCGCGACGCGCTCGATCAGCTCACCGCAGACCTGCGATCACTCCAAGGCGCCGATCGCGAGCGGTTCCTCGCACGCGCTCGATTGCGAGCCGGAATCCATCCGAGGCTCCTCGACGCGCACCAGGGAACGACGGTGCGCATCACGCTGTCGGGGCCTCCGCGTGAATCGTGGCCGAGCCGTGCGGTCGCGACCTGCGGCTCCGCGCGGGTGGAGTCCGAGTTCAGCGAAAGCGGCGAGGCCGTGCTCGACCTGCCTCCGGCACCAGCGGCGCCCGCGGGCTCGAGGAAACCGTCATCGCTCGGGAGTGATCCGGATACGGCCGACGCGCCATGGACGGGGCGGTGGGTCATCAGCGCGGACGACACGAGCGAGCCGCTTGCGTTCGCGGCGGCGCTGCCGATGAGTCCCGCCGATCTTCGATCTGCGGTGCTCGATCGATGGCAGGCGATCGACAGGAGCGAGCGCGGGTCGTCGCTCCATGCGCAGTCGCGTGCGGCGATTCGGTCGCGGGTGGAACTACTCGCTTCGATCCTCGCGCATGCCGGGCAGGTCGATGCGGTGCCGGCGTCCGATGCGCCTGCCGGCGCAAGCTCGCCGCGACGAACGAAGCTGATCGAGCACCTCGTCGATCCGACGGGACTCGCGATCGAGGTCGTCGCTGAGCTCGACGCGATCGAGGCGGGCATCGATCTGTACGCGGCCCGCGACCGCGAACCGATCGCTCGCGATCTCTGGCGAGAACTCGATCTCGACGGCGTGCGCCTGCCCATGCGCACCTTCGTGCCCGCAGGCGCCGCGCCGGGCGCACGGCCCCTCATCATTGCGTTCCACGGTGCCGGCGGCGACGAGAACATGTTCATGGAGGCCTACGGCAGCGGCGTGCTGCGGCGGATGGCCGTCGAGCACGGCGCCGTCGTCGTCTCGCCGCGGTCGGCCGCATTCGGACCGTGGCCAACGCTCTTCGATGCGATCGTCGATGAGATGGTCCGCTGCCACGGCATCGACCGGCATCGCGTCGTGGTGCTCGGGCACTCGATGGGAACGGGCGTGGTCGCAACGATCGTGAACGCCCGCCCCGAGGCGCTGGCGGCCGCCGCGATGATCGCGGGCGCCGGCGCGGTCACGATCGCGCCGGAGCGCCAGCCGCCGTTGCGCATCGACGCGGGGGAACTCGACCCGATCATCCCCGCCGCTCGCATCGCGCGCATGGTCGGCGCGATGCGCGATCGCGGGCTTTCCGTCGACTTCCGCGAGCACGCCGGTCGGGGGCACACGCTCATCGTGGGCGAGCTGCTTCCGGAGGTGGTGCGCTGGCTGCTCTCCAAGCCGCCGTCAGCGGGGGCGGCGCAGGCGACCGAGCCCCGCGCGCCCGAACGCAACGCTCGTGACGGCGACGCTGATCGCAAGCACGCCCCAGACATACGCGAACCCTGATCCGACCGCGAGGCCGATGATCGGTCCGACGCCGTATCCGAGTCCGATGAGCCCCTCGAAGACGCCGCCGGCGCCGATCTCCGCGCCGCCGACGGCCATGGCGTAGTAGAGCGCCGCGTAGTAGATCATCGCCTGTCCCGCGCCGAAGCATGCGAGTCCGAGCAGCATCACGGGCAGCGTTCCCGCCATCGCCACGATGGCGAAGCCACCTGCGGCGAGAAGGAATCCCAGCGCAAGCGGCCACACACGGCCGTGCCAGAACGCGAAGCGCATGAGAAGCAGCACCGTCACGAGCCGCGCAATCATCCAGGTTGCGGTCACGGGCGTGCGCCAGCCGGGGTCCACTTCGAGTTCGCCGAGAAGGAACGGAATGGCGGGACCAAGCGATCCGATGAGGATGTAACCGACCGGCAGCAGCACGCGCGTGGCGTCGCGCAGGGCCCGCTCGTGCTCGGGCCGATGGCGATGCTCGGGCGTCGGGCCATGCGGCGGCGGATCCGCAGGCAGCCACGGAAGCAGCGCCATGGAGATGAGACTGATCGGCACGAAGAGCAGCATCGCCGTCACGGCGTACCCCCAGGCGATCGCCGGTGCCATCAGCAGCAGCGCCGTAAAGGTGGCGCTCATCCACACCATGTTGAAGGCGCCGACCGATCGACGCAGCGTGTGCCCATGACGACCCGCGCTCAGATAGCCCTCCATGATCGGCCAGAGGACGGCGCCCGCCGCGCTCGCGAGCATCGCGCAGGCGACGAGTCCCGCCTCGCCGAGCATCGCCACGCCGCCGCCGACGAGCTGCATCAGCATGACGAGCACCACCACGCCTCGCGTCGAGAGCACGCCTGACATGGCGCGCACGATAGGGCCGCTCGTGAACGCAAAGAGCACATAGACCGCCGTCGCGGCAAGCGCGAGCCCGAAGTTGCGCGCGGGGCTCCACGAGAACGACTGCTCCGTGACGAAGAAGACCCCTGACCAGAGCAAACCGCTGCCCAGCGAGTTCAGGAATGTGACGAGCCCGACCACACCCAGCGGCGCCGGCGCCGCGGACGACTCGGTCCGCAGCGGCAACGGAGCGACGGCCTGGGACATGCGGGTATCATGCCCGCTTCCGACGAGTCCATGTAGCTCAATCGGATAGAGCGTCGCCCTCCGAAGGCGAAGGTTGCAGGTTCGAGTCCCGCCATGGACGCTTCATCAGAGATCGCCCATTCGACATCGCCGCTGACGCTCGCGGACTTTCAGGCCTTCATCCGCGAGCGCTACTTCGAGACGGACCGGGCCCGCGGCGCGGCCGGGACTTGGCTGTGGCTGAGCGAGGAGTTCGGCGAGCTTGCCCATGCGATCGGCAAGGCGCAGAAGGGGGAGCGGGACGACGCGAACCTGCACGAGGAGTTCGCCGATGTGCTCGCATGGCTTGCGACGCTCGCGAATGTGCTCGAGGTGGATCTGGAGCAGGCGATCCGCGAGAAGTACCTCCGCGGGGGCGGTCCGCGCGGGACCAAGTGAGCGGAATCGCGTGACTCGCCGTCGAAGTGTCGCCACGCCCTACACTCGCTCGCCCATGCGTCGTCCATTCGATCGCCGCTTCCATGTTCCGCAGCTTGCGTCGCTGCTTGCCGTGATCGCAATGCTGCTCGCAGGCGGCGCGGCGGATGCCCAACTGGACGCGGCCGCCGCTGCCAGTGCCCGCAGCGGAGGCGCGGAGAGTCCACCCGCGGAACCGGACCTGCACCGTGCCGCGGCGGGACTTGCGGTCGCCGATCGTGTGGTGAACCTGCAGATCGTCGGCCGACTCGGCACGGATGTGTCGGCCGCGGGATTCGAGGTCCTCGCGCAGCATCGGCACCGCTTCAGGAGCGCCGCGGTCGTCGTCGTCGAGATCGAGAGCGACGGTGGCAGCGACGCGACGGGACTTCGCCTCGCTCGAGCGCTCGCGATGATCGCGGAGGAGGCGCCCGTCGTGATGATCGTTCGGCGCGCGATCGGTCCGGCGGCCATGCTGCTTCCGGTCGCGGATCGAATCTTCGTGCCGGAGCCGAGCAGCCCCGGCGTCATCATCGCGCTGCAGCCCGAATGCGGCCGGTTGGAACCGATCGATCCTGAGGCGACGGTGCAGCGCTTCGGCGAATCGATGCACTCGATCGTGGAGCAGTCGCCTCGTCGGGAACTCTGGACGCAGGTGCTTGCGGACCCCCGGCTCTGGCACCTCACGGCGCGCGATGCATACGGCGCGGGAATCGCCGAGCCGATCGACGGTGGCCCCACGGCTCTTGGACGGACGCTGCGCATCGATCCCTGGATTCCAAGCGGCAAGCAGGTCGACGAAGTGGTCCGCCGCGCCACGCTCTTCGAGCAGCAGGTCCAGCTCTACCGCTCGCGCCTGGCGGCGAGGGCATTCGCATCGCTCTCGGCGGTCAATGAGATCCTCGGCCAGGTGGCCCTGGCGGAACAGACGGCGGCGTCCCTCGATCCACGGCGGTCATCCGATGCGCCGTCGCTTCGACTGGAACCGCGGCGCGGCGAGTGGACCTACAGCGCGGCGAGCCGTACGGGCTGGAACAAGGCGTGTGACGCTGCGGCCGCGGCGTGGGAGCGCGTCGCCCTGCTCTCGGAGAGCGCCGGCCGCTCGCTTCGATCCGTCACCGTCGACATCGGCATGCTGGTCGACGCGGCCAGGCTGGAGCCGTCCGATCCGCTCCTTCCGGAGATGATCGATCGGCTCGAGTTCGAGCGGTCGGAGCTGGAGCCGCGCATCGCGGCGCTCGGGGCGAGAGGCCGTGCGGCGCGGGAGGAGTCCCGCGCACTCCTCGCGCTGCGGCGATGAGCCGCGATCCGCACGAGCGCTGCGCCATCTGCCGGTCGCTCGGTGTCGCGGAGACGACACTGCACCTCGCAACGAATTGGCGACTTCGGGCCCATCCGAATCCATGCCCCGTGGCGGGGTGGCTCATCCTCGACCTGGTGCGGCATGCCGAGGGTTGGGACGAGCTCACCGACGAGGAGACAGCGGAGTTCGGCGCGCTCGTCCGTGCCGCATCGAGCGCAATCCGCGCCGGCACGCAATGCAGCCGTGTCTACCTGCTCTCCTTCTGCGAGTCGGTGCCCCATGTGCACATGCACCTGGCTCCGCGCCATGCGGACGATCCGCGCACGAGCGCATGGGCGCTGGCCGACCTCTATCGGGCGGTGCAGAGCGGCAACGCCCCGCCGGCGGACCCGGCGCGCTGCGAGGCCGTCGCCGAGTCGATCAGGAGGTCGCTTCGCCCACGCGAAGCCGCACGAAGCGAATGATCTTCGCGCCGGCGGGGACGAGCTGCTTCACGATCGTCTTGCCCTCGGGATCCTTGAGGTAGGGCTGACCGAGCAGCGTGTTCTCCGCGAAGAATCTCCGCAGCTTGCCTTCGGCGATCTTCTGCGCAACCTGCTCGGGCTTGCCGGTCGCCTTTGCCTCGGCCATGGCCTCGGTGCGCTTCGCGTCCACCATCTCCTTCGGAAGTCCCTGCTCGTCGACGGCGATGGGTGTCGGCACGGCGCCGGCGATGTGAAGGCAGATGCCTGCGGCATCCTCATCCTTGATCGCGCCTTCGTACTGCATGAGCACGCCGAGCTTGCCGTCGTGATGGATGTACTTCGCGAACGAGCCGCCGCTCATGGCGACACCGCGAGCGAAGCTCACGTTCTCGCCGGTCTTGATGCGGACATCATCGACCTTCGCCGTCATGGACGGTGTGGCCGTGACCGGGCCCGACTGCTGCACCGCTTCGGCCGCGACGGCGTCGGCCATGGCGCGGAACTCGGCGTTGCGGCTGGTGAAGTCGGTCTCGCTTCGCATCTCGATGATCGCGGCACGATCGCCCATGATGGCCACGGTGACGCAGCCCTCGCCGGCCGCGCGGTCGGTGCGGGAGTCCATCTTGTCCTTGAGCTTCTCGCGCAGCCACGCCTCGGCCTTCTTCATGTCGCCGCCGTTCTCGGCGAGGGCCTTCTTGCAGTCCATCATGCCGAGGCCCGTGCGTCGGCGAAGTTCCATCACATCCTTCGGGTTGATGTCGGGGGTGCTCATGCTGGTCACGAAAGGGACTCCTTGGGTCCGTGCGATCTGGTTGCGTCGATCCGTCATTGGTGACGGAGCGTGCGAGGTGGGTGCGACGCGTGCCGCGGAGCGCCGCGGCCACGCGGGTGGCGGGGCGACGGCACGCAGCGCCGTGTCACGAGTCAGGCGCCGTCGCCGACGCCTTCGGTGGCGGTGGCAGGGGCGCTGCGAGCAGCCGGTGCCGCGGCATCGGCCGTTTCAGTCGCATCGGCTCGACCCTCGGCGCGGAACTGGCTGCGGCTCGAGCGTCGCCGCTGCATGCTCGGAGCGTCCGCAGCGCCTTCAGCGCGATCGCCCAGAGTCGCGGTCTGCTCGGAGCGCATCTGGCGACCGTCGTTCACGGCCGCGCAGAGTTCGCGGATCACGATGTCGATCGATCGCATCGAGTCGTCGTTGCCCGGAATCGGAATGTCGGCGAGCTCGGGATTGCCGTCGGTGTCGATGAGGCAGATCGTCGGAATGCCCAGGTTGCGGGCCTCCTGAAGAGCATTGACCTCGCGGTTCACATCGATCACGACGAGTGCGCCGGGCAGCTTCGTCATGTTCCGGATGCCGTTGAGGTTCCGGAAGATCTTCTTCTGCTCGCGCGTGAGCTGCGACTCCATCTTCTTGGAGTAGTTGCGGATCTCGCCCGAGGTCATGAGGCCCTCGAGTTCCTCGAGACGCTTGAGCCGATCACGGATGGTGCGGAAGTTGGTGAGCGTGCCGCCCAGCCATCGCTCGGTCACATAAGGCATCTTCACATCCGCGCAGTACTGCTCGATGGCACCGCGCGCCTGGCGCTTGGTGCCGACGAAGCAGACATCCTTGCCCTCGGAGACGACCCGCGAGATGAACTTCTTCGCCAGCAGCAGACCCTTGATGGTCTCGCGAATGTCGATGATGTGGATCTGGCTCTTGACGCCGTGGATGTACGGACCCATGCGCGGATTCCAGTTGCTCCGGCGCTGGCCGAAGTGGATTCCTGCCTCCACGAGTTCCTTGACGAGCGATGCCATGACGGTCTGGTTCCTTCCGCGCGGATTCCGCGCTACTGCAGCGACACCGACGGGCGACCAGTGGTTGCCGGTGCACCCCGAGGGATGCAGGACCGGCGGTCGACCCGTCCTCGAGGGCGCTTGGACGGTCGATGAACGAAACGGCCGACGATCGGCCGTTCACGGGAACTGGCGGCAGATCCACTTCGCTGCTGCCGATCGCTCAGGGCACGCCGTGAGGTTCGGCGTCGAAGGCGTCACGCCTGGAAGGATCCGAGGCGTTGACCCCTACCTGAGCGAGATGCCGAGTCTAACGGTGGTGGTCACGGACGGCAACAGGGCCAAGGAAGGGACCTCCAAGGCAGTTATGACGGACCCGGGTTGCGAAAGTGTTTTTTTCGATTCTCTGCGCATCCGATAGGCGGTCTGGTGTTAGTATGGGTCCCGGACTAAGCGTCGATCCCGATCGGACCTGAAGCAGGTGTTCTGCTACGAACCGAGATCGATCGCTGGGACTCGTACCCCTTGGGGACAGAAAGTGACTCGAATGAACCGCAAGCTCGTTGGACTCGTGGGCGCCGCCGCCTTCATGTTCGTTGCCGCCACGCAGGCATCCGTGACCATCGTCGGTGGCGGAGCCCCCGGCGCGCCGGGTTGGGATCAGCCGCCCTCGACCCTCGGCGGCCGCATCATGACCCCGTACAACCTCTTCGATCCGTTCCTGACCCCGATCGTCGACACGAACGTCGCGACCGCAGACGCTGCCGCAACGCACCAGACCTTCTTCAACACGACCATGTCGTACCGCCAGATCGGCTTCGGCTGGGCGACTTGGAGCGGTGGCTACAACGGCGGCGTGTACTACAGCAACGGCGCCACCTCGGTCACCATGACCTTCTCGGTCCCGACCAAGGGCTTCTACTTCTTCTTCGAGCCGAACCCGTTCCAGCTCGTCGACTTCCAGGTCGAGGCGTTCGACGCTGACGGTTCGTCCGGCGTCCTCACGCAGGCCGCTGATGGCGCCTCCGGCGCCACTTGGGCGGGTGCGTTCTCGAACCACGGCGGCGGAATCACCTCGATCCGCATCTCCTCGTCGTTCGACTTCGCCCTCGGCCGCTTCGGCTACAACCTGGTCCCGGCTCCCGGCGCGTTCGCGCTCCTCGGACTCGCGGGCTTCGCCAGCCGTCGTCGTCGCGCCTGAACTCGCGATCTGAGCCGCTTTCGTCCTTCGGGACGACAGCGAACTCAATGAGACACAATCGGGCACCGTGCGGCATCCGCCGTACGGTGCCCGGTTCTTTTTTGCACTCGTGCAGTTCACCGCAGGGGAGCCGGCGCTGAGCCTCGACTTCGACTCGATTGCGTGTGCTCGCCATCGCAACATGTTGAATGGGCTCTCGCTTCGACCACCTTCACCCGGTAGTATGTCCCCCTCAGAAAGCGACGATCTCGGTGGAAACTGGAGACAGGTGTTCTGCTCCGGCCGTGGATCGGTCGCTTTCATTCACCCCCCGAAAGGGGAGAGAGAGACCTGCATGACTCGCAAGATCTTCGGACTCGTCGGCGCCGCCGCCCTCATCGTCACCGCCTCGGCCTCGGCCCAGTCGTCGTCGATTCAGATCGTCGGCGGTGGCGACCCCGGCACCCCGGGTTGGGACCAGCCGCCGACATCGCTCGGTGGTCGCATCATGACCCCGTACGACACCTTCGATCCGTTCCTGGGCGCTTTCCAGGACACGAATGTGGCGACCGCGGACGCAGCCGTTTCGCACCAGACGTTCTTCAGCTCCACGATGAACCACCGCACCATCGGAGCTGGCTGGGCGACCTGGAGCGGTGGCTACAACGGAAGCGTGTACTACACCAATGGCGCCACCGAAGTGACGCTGACCTTCTCGGTTCCGACGAAGGGCTTCTACTTCTTCTTCGAGCCGAATCCGTTCGAGACTCACGACTTCGAGATCGTGGCGACCGATGCCGATGGCGGAGTTGCGTTCATGAGCCAGTCGGCTGACGGCAGCGCCGGCGCCACCTGGGCCGGTGTGTTCTCCGTCGCTGGCGGCGGCATCACATCGATCCGGATCTCGTCCGAGGTCGACTTCGCGCTCGGCCGCTTCGGCTACAACCTGATCCCGACCCCTGGTGCGTTCGCGCTCCTCGGACTCGCAGGCTTCGCCGGCCGTCGTCGTCGCGCCTGATCTCGCACTCTGAGCCGCGCTCGTCCCTCGGGACTGGTGCGGACTCAATGAGACACAATCGGGCACCGTGCGGCATCCGCCGTACGGTGCCCGGTTCATTTTGCCGCACACGGTGGCGTGCTGTGCGTTGCGCACACGGCGCACCAGTTTCAGCTCGTGCGCCTCGCATACCGGTGCCTGCCGCACCGGCGCGGACTCACGGCGTCGCCGTCGATCCCCGGTACGCTTCCGACCCCATGCTTGCAAAGGTCTTCAAGGCGTACGACATCCGCGCGACCTACCCGCGCCCGCTGAACGAGAAGCTCGCGTGGCAGATCGGCTACGGCACGGCCCAACTCCTGCTTGCGGAGGCGGCCGAGATCCTGGACCAGGACCCCATGTCGCGCACGATCGTGGTGGGCCGGGACATGCGAAAGAGTTCACCGGCGCTTGCAGAGGCGCTGCGGCAGGGCATGCGGGACTTCGGCGCGGATGTGATCGATGTCGGTCTCGTGGACACTCCGTTCATCTCCTTCGCCATCAACCACCTTGGGTGCGCCGGCGGCGTGCAGACCACGGCCAGCCACAATCCCGCCGAGTACAACGGCTTCAAGATCAGCCGTCTCATGGCGAAGCCGGTGGGCGAGGGCACCGGCCTCGAGCGCATACGGGAGTTCGCGGCGCTCGTCGAGCGCGACAAGCTCGAGCCACGCAAGGGCCGCGAGGAGAAGCGGGACCTCTGGCCCGCCTACCGGGAGCACATCCTGCGCCTGCTCGATCCGCGCCTGATCGACGGCCGCGCATCGCTCCATGTCGTCATCGATGCGAGCAACGGAATGGCGGGCACGATGGTTCCGCGGATCTTCGAGGGCGTGAAGGGGCTCACCATCACGCGTCTCAACTTCGACAACTCGACAGGAGAGTTCGTGCACGAGCCGAACCCGCTCGTGGAGGCGAACCTCGCGGAGCTGCGACGCGAGGTGGTGAAGCGCAAGGCCGACTTCGGCGTCTGTTTCGACGGAGACGCGGACCGCTGCATGGTGGTGGACGAGACGGGCGCACCGATCGGCTGTGATCTCCTGCTGGCGTGGATGGTCGAGTCATTCCTCGAGCAGTCTCCGGGCACGAGCGTGGTCTACGACCTTCGGTCGAGTCGCGCGGTTCCCGAGGCGATCCGCAAGGCAGGCGGGATGCCCGTCGAGAGCCGCGTCGGACATGTCTTCATGAAGGCAAAGCTCGCGGAGACCGGCGGCTGCGTCGGTGGCGAGCTCTCGGGGCACTTCTACTTCCGCGACATGTTCAATACCGACTCTGGCGCCCGGGCGCTCGTGGCGGTGTTGAACGAGTCGCTGCGTGACCGGCGACCGCTCTCCAAGGCGATCGCGCCGCTGCGGAAGTACCAGCAGAGCGGCGAGATCAACTTCGAGAACGAGGACAAGAAGGGCGCACTCGCATCGCTGCGGCGCGCCTACCCGAAGGCGAAGACGGCCGAGCTCGACGGGCTCAGTCTCGATGCGGGCGATTGGTGGTGCAATGTCCGCATGAGCAACACCGAACCGCTGCTTCGACTCAATCTGGAGGCCCGCGACCGCGAGACCGTCGACCGAACGGTTGCGGCGGTCTCGAAACTGCTCGGCAAGCGCGTGGCACATTGAGCCGCGTCATGCGCGGCCACCATGTGCCCCGTCAACACTCACTCAGTCCATGCGCGCGGTGCTCACACGGAGCGCCGCGACACCAGAATCAGCCGCCGTCCTTGGGCTTGTCGACGGCGCTGGCGCCCGCGATGTCAGGCGGACGGGGTGGCTCGAGCTTCTGTCCTTCCGGCAGCGGCGGCTTGGCGGTGACATCCTTCGCCGAAGGCGTGCTTCCACCGTCGCACCCTGCAAGCGCGCCGACCAGACCTGCGCCAAGGGCAAGACCGAGGATCACCGAGATGGTTCGCTTCATGAGATGGTTCTCCAGCTGAGCGGATGACGACTGGTCCGGCGGACCGTCGACCTGCCGCGATTGTAGCGGCGCGTCCGCCGATCCAACGCCTACTCGGCCAGGCGACGACGCGGCGGTCTGGGCTGCCGCGGGGGCAGCGTCTCCTCCAGCGACGGCGTGCCAAGGCGAACGGCGACCGGATGGTCCGTGGGAGCGAGCCAGCGCCACTGCGTGTGATAGGTGTCGTCGTTGTCGGCGACCCCGACATTCACCGTGTTGGCATCGCCGAAGGTGGGATTGAAACGGCCGCCGGGCCATGGCACGCGGACGCGCAGCGTCCATCCCTTGCCGTCCGGCCAGAGTTCGGGTGCCTCGGCGGTGCACGCGGAGCCGAAGGTCCTCGCCTCGAACGGCGAGACGAGGCAGTCCGCTTCCGTATCCGCTGTGGAGATCCTGATCCGGACTGCATCCGCGATCGGGTCCAGCAGCCGCTCGGCCAGTGCTCGCTCATCTTCGGCGAAGGCGCTGCGAACTCCGTCGGGCACCCTCACCTCCACGAGCAGCGAGTCGCCCGCGTCGCCTCGGCGCAGCGCAATGCGGCAGGTCGGGTCGGGTTCGGCGCGATCGTACGGCGAGGGATCCCAGACGCAGATCGGGAAAGGCTGCGCCAGGTCGAGCGAGTCCGGCACGAGCATGGAGCGCACGATCGGCACGCGCAATGGAATGATCACGGGGATGTTCCTGCTTCGCCGGTCGAGCAGGTCGATGCGGAGTTCGATGGGCGGCGGTTGCAACGGCGTCGCAACCGGAGTCGTGCGAAGCCGAACCGGCAGCTGCGTCACATCGCCCGGTGCCACGGGATGGGGCGGCAAGGCTGAGATGTTGAAGGGGCCCCGAATGGCCGTGGTATGCGGGTTGAAGGTGTCGACGGGTGTCCAGCTCAGGAAGTTCTCCCTGCCGACGATCCACGGCGTCGGTTCGCTCCGGATCTGATCGAATGACACTTCGACCGGTACATCGAGCGGATTGCGGAACTCGAGCACCACCTCGCCCACCTGCGGTGCCGTCGACATGTAGGGATCGGGGAACGCACCGAGCCACTTGGTGACGCCCGGCTCGAAGCGCAGCTTGTAGACGCGGTCCTGGTCCTCGCGCATCACCCAGTCCGAGTCGAGCGTGGTGCCGACCACCGTGTGGAAGAACCGGAGCGTTCCGTCCTCGAAGACATCAAGGAAGGAGAGGTGCTGCATCTGGCCCGCGTAGGGGTGCTGGTCGATGCCGCCGCCGCAGGTGCCGAGGATGTGGTACTGGATTCCGCCCACGGTCGCATCGCGCTGCATGGAGTGGAAGTGCCCGGCGATGACGGCACCGACACCGGCACGCTCGAGCAGCGGCTGCACTCGCTCCGGCCACTGCACGGAAGGAGAGCGCCAAAGCGGTCGATGCATCAGCACCACGATCGGCACCGCGCGCGACTTCGCCTTCTGCAGCGCGCCGTCGAGCCACGCCAGCTGCTCGTCGGAGACGCGGAGGCCGCGAGCGCCGAGCGACTCGTCGGAGAACATGACCACCACCGTGAGCCGCTCAAGGTCCACGGAGTACCAGAGCGGCCCGAACGCCGTGCGGTAGAGGTCGGCGAAGGTCGAATCGCCGGGCCGTCGCGTGCCGGAGATCACATCGTGATTGCCGGCGATCGGGAAGAGCGGCATGCGAAGCGGACGGACGATCTCCAGGTACTCGTCCGCCTGCCTCTTCCACTCGTCCTGATCACGGGTGTAGCCCTGGATCATGTCGCCGATCGTGAAGACCACATCGGGCGCGAGCCGATTGAGGTCCTCCACTCCCTGTCGCAGGTAGCGGAGGCCCCAGTCCCAGCCGGTCGTTCGATCCGGCAGGATGCCGACGCGAAGGAAGCGGAGCGTCGAGAGATCCGAGACGACCTGGCCGTCGAGGGCAGTGCCTTGCGGATCGCGATTGAAGTCCGGAGGTGAGAGCGGCGAGAGCGGCGCGGAGAGGGCACCGGCGAGAAGCAGCGTGAGCGGAAGAGAAAGCATCGCCCCATGGTGGGCGCGAGGGAGGCGAAGGTCAAACAGGTTCGTCGGTCAGCCTTCGGGGCATTGGGCTGCAGCGTGACCAGCCAACGAAAAACCCCGTCGATCCAACTGAACGGGTCGACGGGGCGGAGGGGAGAAAGATCCGTGGAAAGCGCCCCACACTCACGGCGCTATTTGTCGATCGGTCGCCTGCCGTTCTGACATGCAACTTTTTTGCGCGTCGTCAGTCCAGCGCGTGGATTGATACAGGTTCGCGCTTCGATCCGCAAGGGGGGGCGCGAGTGGAAGTGTCAATTCGATCGATCGTCGTCGGAGGGCGTGGCCGGTTGTTCGACATCGAGCACCTTGAGGAGGTCCGGCTCGATCCTCACGGGGCGTCGCGACAGGATGTCCACGAGCACCCAGTTCGTTCGAGCCTTGAAGATGACCCTTTCATCGTCCTCCCGCCAGACAAGCGTGCCCCTCCATGATCCGGCACGCTTCACGGACTCGACCCAGGTTGCGATCCCAAGTCTCTGTCCGGGCCAGCACTCCGCGCGGTACTCGAGCTCATGGCGGGCCACGAACCACATGCGCTGGCGCCCAAGCAGCGCCTCTCGGGACATGCCCACGGATCGAGCATGGAGTTCCGCGACTCGATCGACCCAGCGCAGGTACTCGATGTTGTTCACATGGGGAACGGCGCGGCTCGCGGCAAGCTGGTCGGGCACCACCATGCAGATGAATGGCCGGGGGTGCGGAACATTCGCCCATGCAGGGGCTTGCAGACCTGGTTCCGGAACCAGGTTGGGTGCGGTACGTTCATCGAGATCACTCATGTCGTGTTGGCGGCGGCGGCAAGGTTGCATGATCGCGTGGGGGCGCGGGATCGCCAGGATCGATCTCGCGGAGGTACTGCCACGAGTAGAGGCCGGTCGAGTGTCCGTCGGAGAAGCGAATTCGAATCGCGTAGTTGCCGACGAACTCTGCATCCAGGGCACGAAGCGGCCCCTCCATGGCCGGGCGGTTCGGCAGCACCGTCAGGGGGTTGCGCGCCATCTCCTCGCGGAGCTCCCGTGAGTCTGCGGAGGGACTCAATCGGCGGAGGTGCCCGATGGGGTAGAAACTCACATGCCCGTCGCGCCATGTGACGGTGAGGCCGACCGATCGATCGAGATCAAGGTGGACGGGTGGCGACTCGGACATGCCGGGCTGAGTCTACGGCCGGTCGGAGCCCACTTATGATCACGCCGTCCATGCCCGCGTCAGGCAATGTCTTCCGGTCGTCGTCGGCGGATCGGCTTCAGCAGCGGATCGACGAGTGTGGAAGTCCTTCGTGCGTCGGTCTCGATCCGGTGCTCGAGCGGCTTCCTGCGGCCGTGACCGAGCAGGTCTCGGATCCGGTCGAGGCGATCGAGGAGTTCTCGCTGGGAATCCTGGATGCGGTTGCCGGGGTCGTGCCTGCGATCAAGCCGCAGTCGGCATGCTTCGAGAGGTACGGTGCCCGCGGCGTGGCGGCTCTCGAACGCGTGATCGAGGCGGGTCGCGATCGATTCCAGGTGATCCTCGATTGGAAGCGAGGCGACATTGGCGTCTCCAGCGAGCACTATGCGGCTGCGGCGGTGGCGATGGGGGCGGATTGGGTCACGGCCAGCGCGTATCTGGGATTGGACGGGCTCCGGCCATTCCTCCAGGCGGGACTCGGGGTCTTCGCGTTGGTGCGGACGAGCAATGCCGACGGCGACCGCGTGCAGGGAGCGGAGATCGACGGCGGGGGAACTGTCGCGGAGCTCGTCGCGAGGATCGTGGCTGATGAGGGATCCTCCCGTGTGGGTGAGTGCGGGCTGAGTTCGCTCGGGGCCGTGGTCGGCGCGACCAAGGCGGCGGGTGCAGCGAGGCTGCGAACGCTCATGCCGCAGCAGATCTTCCTCGTGCCGGGGTACGGCGCGCAGGGGGCGGGTCCGGCGGAAGCGGCCGCCTGCTTCCGGTCCGACGGGCGCGGCGCGATCGTGACCGCGAGCCGAAGCGTCATCTACGCGTTCGAGCGTGGGGAACGCGATTGGGCCGGCGCGGTCGGGAGAGCGGCTCGCACCTTCGCGTGCGAAATCGCCGGGGCGGCGCGCCGATGACCCGAGTCCTGGTTCCGCTCGCGTGCGTGCTGGCGGTGCTGATCGGGCTGCCGCTGCTCGTGCGTCCGCAGGGCGCGGTGCCGGCGACCGGAAGCAGACGCGTGATCGTCATCACGCCCCACAACGAGCAGATCCGCTCCGAGTTCGGCCGCGCATTCGATCAATGGCACCGGAACAGGTACGGCGAGCCGGCGACGGTGGTATGGAGCACGCCCGGTGGCACGAGCGAGATCTCGCTCATGCTTCGGTCGAGCTGGGAGGCGGCGCTTCGGGATGGACGCGAACCCGGCGGTGATGCGGACATCCTCTTCGGCGGCGGATCGTTCGAGTTCGAGCGCCTCTCCAGGCCGATCGTCGCGACGCATGCGGGCGTGGAGCGCCAGGCGAGCGTGCTCGAGCCCTCGGGGTTCGATGCGGAGTGGCTCGAGCGCATGCTCGGGACCAACGACATCGGCGGACGAAGGCTCTACGACCCCGACGGCATGTGGATCGGTGCCGCGCTCTCGGCGTTCGGCGTCATCTGGAACAACGATGTGATCGATCGCGTGCGCGCGGGCGAGGCGCCGCGCACCTGGCGCGATCTGGCGGATCCCGCCCTCCGCGGGTGGATCGCCATGGTGAATCCGGCGCAGTCGAGCTCCATTGCAACGGCGATGCAGGCGATCCTGGAGCGCGAAGGCTGGGTCGAGGGTTGGCGCATCCTCCGTCGCGCGTCGGCGAACGCCCGCAGCTACAGCGCCAGCTCCACGCGCGTGCCCATCGATGTGAGCCAGGGCGATGCCGGCGCCGGCATCTGCATCGACTTCTACGGTCGCTCGCAGTCGCAGACTCTCGCCGGGGCGGACCGCACGGCGGGCGTGGCGGCGGTGCGCCCGCGCGTGGGATATGTCGATCCCATCGGCAGGACGGTGATCGACGCCGATCCGATCGCGGTACTTCGCAACCCGCACGATCGCGAGATGGCGCGGCGCTTCATCGAGTTCGTGCTCTCCGACGAGGGGCAGGCGCTGTGGCAGTTCCGCGCCGGCTCGCCGGGCGGCCCGGAGACATTCGAGCTTCGTCGCGTGCCGTCGCGTCGCGACTTCATCGAGAGGTTCATGGCGGATCGTTTCGTGGATCAGGTCGATCCGTTCTCCACGGCGCAGGCGCCGTCGCATCCGAACTCGAGCGCACGGCTCTTCATCACGCCCCTCTTCGCGGGCATGGCCATGGACCTGCATCGCCCGCTCTCCGAAGCGTGGGCGCGGATCATCTCGCATCCCGCGTATCCAGGCGGCCCCGGGATCGTGACCGCGGACATGGTGGAGGACGAACAGCTCGTGCGCTGGCTGCGGCACTTCGACGCGATGCCCGTCGTGCCCGGCCCGGACGGCACCCGCTTCGATCTGGGCGATCCGGCGCAGCTCGCAGTGGTCGCGGGAGGCTGGATCGGGACGGGAGGGCAGCCGCCGGCGTGGCGCGATCTCGGGCTCTGGTCGACGAACGAGCGCGGAGGAGAAGCGCTGCGACGCCGATTGCGAGAGTTCTTCGCCGAGCAGTATCGCGCCATCCTCGACGACGGCGCGCCGCAAGAGCCGCACACGAGGCCCGCGGGTGCCGACAGGACTGCGTCGGAGAACCGGTCATGAGGGCCGCGATCCTCTCCATGGGCGACGAGCTGGTGCTCGGCCAGATCCAGGAGCGCAATGCGAAGTGGCTCTCGGAGCAGCTCGTGGAGGAAGGCGTGACGGTCGTGGAGCATCGCACGGTCGCGGACGATCTCGACGCGACGGTCGAGGCGCTCGCGCATCTTGCACCGGCGTTCGACCTGGTGATCACCACGGGCGCGCTCGGACCCACCGACGACGACCTCCTGCGGTCCGCGCTGGCGCGAGTCATGGGAGGCCGTGAACTCGTGATGGATGACGACGCACGGCGGGAGATCGAGCAGTGGTTCGCCGGCCGCGGGCGACCGATGCCGGAGATCAACCTCCGGCAGGCGATGCGGCCGCCGGGCGCCAGCTGTCTCTCGAACTCGCACGGCACGGCACCCGGACTTTCGGCCACGCTGCGGCATTGCCGCATCTGGTGCCTCCCCGGGCCGCCCGCGGAGATGAAGCCGATGTTCGAGCGCTTCGTTCTCCCGTCGCTGCGCGCGGGACGCGCTCGACCGCGGATGCTGATCGAGTCGATTCCCGTCTTCGGTCTGGGCGAGAGCGCGGTGGCCGAGCGACTCGGTCCGCTCATGCAGCGGGATCGGAATCCGCTGGTCGGCACCACCGCGAGCGGCATGATCGTGACGGTGCGTCTTCGCGCCTCCGGCGACGCCGCGAACGATCGCGGCGCGTTCGACGCGATCGTCTCGGAGGTTCTCGAGAGGGTTGCGCCATACGCGCTGGGGCTCGGCGCGCGCACGCTCCCCGAGGCACTGGCTGCCGACTGCATTGCGGGCGGAGAACGCATTGCGCTGGCGGAGAGCTGCACGGGCGGTCTCGCATCGAGCATGGTCTGCGAGGTGCCTGGTGCAAGCTCGTGGTACCGCGGCGGCGTGGTGACCTATTCGAACGAACTGAAGATGACGCTCCTTGGCGTGTCGGCGGAAGTCCTCGCCGCGCATGGCGCCGTGAGTGGTGCGTGCGCGGAGGCGATGGCCCGCGGGGCGCTCGAGCGGCTCGACGCGACCGCGAGCGCGTCGATCACCGGTGTGGCGGGGCCCGATGGCGGCAGCCAGGAAAAGCCTGTGGGTACCGTGCACATCGCCATCGCGAGGCGGTCAGGTGGCATGCTGGAGGTCGCAGCGCGACGATTCGCATTCCCCGGGGATCGAGCGGCGGTCCGGGATCGTGCGGCTCGAACGGCCCTCGGTGCCCTTCGGCTGCATGTTCGGGGGCACGGAGGTGCACCCTTGCTCTGGGAACGCCGGAACTGACGAATCGAAGCGGAGCCCTTCGGCGAACTTGCGGCGAAGGTCGCCGGTAGAATCGCCCTCAATTGCCGCAGGCCCGTCGCTCCGCGTTGGATCGATGCCCGCCGCCGTCCGGTCGGAACACGATGTTCGCGCCGGAACCTCGGAGTCATCATGAACAAGTTGATCGTGACCGCTGCGCTCGCCCTGACCGCCATTGCCGCGCCTTCGGCGCTGGCGCAAGGCGGCAACGAACCGCCCGCCCCGTCCACGCCGCCGGAGCGCATGCCGCTTCCTGAGTTCCAGATGCCGCCCGGCCCGAAGCCGCTCTCGGCGGGTTGGTCGGCGGACGCGACCAGCGCGGACGCGGTGCAGAAGGCCGACGCACTGCTCTCGAAGATCTCGAAGGTCTACAAGGACTCGCCGACGCTGTCGGACTCCATCAAGCTCACCAGCCGCACGCCGATGGGCGAGCAGAGCGACTCGATGGCGGTGGCATTCGCGGGCGACGACCTTCGACTCCAGAGCGGGCCGATGACGCTCACCGCGGTCGCTGGCAATCTGTTCCTCGAGGTCGACGGCAACTCGAAGAAGTTCCTCAAGGCTCCCACCACCGACGGCATCGACGCGGCGCTCGAGTCGGTCATGCCCGGCTTCCGCATTCCCGTTCCCTACCGTGAGCTGCGGCGCGGCGACAGCGGCCAGAAACTGTACGACGGCTTCACGCTCGGCGTGCTCGAGGATCTCAAGCCCGCCGGCTTCCGACAGGAGGACGGCAAGGACCAGATCCTCATGAAGGGTTCCAACGGCGACCTGATGGTCACTGCAGACCCCACCTCCTCGCTGATCCAGTCGATCGAGACCGTCTTCACGCCGCCGCAGGCGCCTCCCGGCCTCACCATCGGCGTCGACATGGAGCTTTCGCCCGTGCTCGGGGCGGCACTTGCCTCGCCGATCACCGCCCCCGAGGCGAACGGACGCCGCGCCGTGGCGACGATGGCGGAGCTGATGGCACCGGTGACCGTGGGTGAACCGGCCATCGACTTCGTGCTGAATGACAGCACCGGCCGCGAGGTCAAGTTCTCCGACCTCAAGGGCAGCGTGGTCGTGCTCGACTTCTGGGCAAGCTGGTGCGCGCCATGCCAGCGAGGGCTGCCGAAGATCGATGAGCTGGCCAAGTGGGCCGCGAGCAGCAACAAGAATGTGAAGGTCTTCGGCGTGGATGTCTGGGAGCGCGTGCCCGCGGAGGAGCGTCAGAAGTTCGCGGAGGAGTTCTGGAGCAAGCGAGAGTTCAGCTTCCCGACGCTGGTGGACGCGAAGGACTCGCTGGCCGGCGGCTACGGGCTCCAGGCGATTCCCGTGACCATCGTCATCGGCCTGGATGGCAACATCCTCGCAGTGCATGAGGGCGCGTCGCCGGACATGCTCGAGACGCTGAAGGCCGACATCGAGAAGGCGCTCGCGACAGCGCCGGCGACTCCGTGATGCGCTGCGGGGGCGCGCAACGAACTCGAACGCGGCGGTCGGGAGCGCTGCTCGGAGCGCTTCCGGCCGCCGTCGTATTCATGATGCTCGGTGCGTCGGCGCTTGCGCAGCAGAAGGCGCCCGACCCCGAGGCGCAGCGGGCGTTCGAGCAGCTCGTGCAGGCGACGCGCGCCCGCAAGCCGTTCGAGACGAAGACCTCGCTCGTGGTGGAGGCGATCGAGGGGGAGCAGTCGAAGGCGGCGCCGGCGGTGGAGGCGCTGCTGCGGTTCGATCCGCGATCGAAGCCGCCGCGGGCCGCCGTGCAGGTCTCCGGATTCGATGTGATCGTCGCCGGTGGCATGCTCCAGGTGACGCACGCGTCGAATGAGCGCGAGTATGTTTCGGTGGACGATGACGGCTCGCCGTATTACGCGCTGCTCGTCGCATTCGTGGATCTGCCGTATCCGCACATCGGGCTGGTGATGGGCGAGCAGTCGCCCGCGGAGGTCCTTCCGCAGCTCAACTCGCGCGCAGGGTGGATCGTGCCCACGAAGGTCGAGTCGATCGAGGCGGATGCGGAGGCGGGCACGCCCGCGGCGAAGGTGCTGCACCTCACGAGCGAGTTCGAGTCGATGCGCCTCGAGCTCGATCCGACGACGCAGGGAATCCGGTCCATGACGCTGTCGATCACCGGCGGACCGATGGTGCGCGAAGGCGCCTCCCTGCGGATCACACTGAAGTGCGAGGAGCGTGAACTGACGGATGAGGAGGCGGCGAAGTCGTTCGTGTTCGAACCGGGGGAGCGGCGGCGCGTCGATTCGATCATGGCGCTTCCCCGACTCTCCGACCCGCGAGAGCGGGGAGGCGGCGGTGGAGCGATGCCGACGCTGGTGGGTCAGGCCGCACCGCCGATCGGGCTCGAGCGATTCGATGACGGCGACTTCGACAGCGCGAACTATCGCGGCCGCAAGGTCATCGTGATCGACTTCTGGGCCACCTGGTGCGGTCCCTGCCGCACGACGCTTCCGCTGCTGGAGGCGGCCGCCCGCGAACTCGAGGCCAAGGGGCTTCCCGCGGTGGTCGCCGCGATCAACACCATGGAGGGGCTCGAGGGCGAGGCGCTGCGGCGCAAGGTCGGCGCCTTCTGGAAGGACAAGGGCTTCTCGATGGTGCTGGCCCTCGACGAGGACGGCGCGGTGGCGGAGTCCTTCGGCGTGCGCGGGCTGCCCTCGACCTTCGTGATCGGGCTCGACGGCGTGATCGTCTGGGAGCATCTGGGTGCGAGCGAGGACTATCGCGAGAAGGTGATCGCGGCCGTGGAGAAGGCGCTCGCGCCGCGAGGCGACGACGCGGGCGCGGGGGCCGGCGCGCCTCGCGAAGGCGCCGATGCGCCCGTGGCGCCCGTCGCGCCGGTGGCGCCGTGACGACGGAACCCGTCCCCGACGAGCTGGCGGGACGAATCGAACGGGAACTGCGGCAGCGGGGCGTCGCGGATGTGCGCGGGGATCGGCATGCGCGCATGCTCTACGCCACCGACGCGAGCATCTACCAGGTCGAGCCGCTCGCGGTGGTGGTGGTCGGCAGCGAGCGCGAGGCGCAGACGACCGTCGAATACTGTCGCGACCGCGCGATGCCGATCCTTCCTCGCGGCGGCGGCACGGCCCTGGCCGGGCAGAGCGTGAATCGCGCCGTGATCCTCGACTTCAGCGCGCACTGCCGGCGCATCCTTTCGGTGGATGTCGAGGCGCGGCGCGCCTGGGTGGAGCCGGGCGTGGTGCTCGATCAGCTGAATGCGCATCTCGAGCCGAGGGGGCTGATGTTCGGTCCCGATGTCGCCACTTCGAGCCACGCGAATCTCGGCGGGATGATCGGCAACAACTCCGCGGGCGCGCATTCGCTCGTCTACGGACGCACCGTGGAGCATCTCCTGGGCCTGGAGGTGCTGCTGGCCGATGGCCGCCGCATGCGCCTCGAGCAGGGATCGGCGGAGCGCGATCCTCGCCAGCGCGAGATCGCGACGCGCCTCGAGGCGATCGTGCGCCCGTTGGCGGCGGAGATCGACCGTCGCTTCCCGAAGATCCGTCGTCATGTCGATGGCTACAACCTCGACATCCTGCTCCGGCAACTGCGTGAGAGCACTCCGGGGTCCTTCGATCAAGTGAATCTCGCCTCGCTCGTCTGCGGCAGCGAGGGAACGCTGGCGATCACGCTGCGGGCGCATGTGGCGCTGGTGGAGCGGCCACGAGCGAGGGCGCTAGCGATCATCTCGTTCCGATCCGCGGACGAGGCGCTGCAGGCGCTTCGGCCCATCCTCGCCGAGGGACCCGCGGCGGTGGAGCTGGTGGACGAGGTGGTGATCGAGACGGCCCTGCTGAATCTGGAGCACCGCGACACCGTGGCGATGCTGCCGACGATCGATGGACGGCCGCCGGGCGCCGTGCTCTATGTCGAGTTCTTCGGCGACTCGGCGCAGGAGGCGGACGGGAGGCTCGAATCGCTGCCGCGCATCCTGCCGGATGCCCCGATCGGGCGGTTCACCGACGAGAGGTCCCGCCAGCGCGCATGGCGACTTCGCAAGGCGGGAGAACCGCTCCTTCACGCGGTTCCCGGGGATCGCAAGCCCGTCACCTTCGTCGAGGACACGGCGGTCGATCCGTCGCGGCTGCTCGAGTTCGTGCGCGAGTTCCGCGCGATCGTGGAGCGCCACGGCACGCGTGCCGCCTACTACGCCCATGCGAGCGTCGGCTGCCTGCACATCCGGCCGCTCGTCGACATCCGCAGCGATGAGGATCGCGGCCGGATGGTGTCGATCGCGACGGAGGTGGCGGAACTCGTCCGCCGCCATGACGGAGCGCTCTCGGGCGAACACGGCGATGGCCGTGTGCGGACGCCGCTGCTCGCGCGCGTGATGGGGCGCGAGCTGTGCGACGCGTTCCGGCGCGTCAAGGAGGTCTTCGATCCTCGCGGTCTGCTCAATCCCGGCAACATCGTCGGCCCGAGCGATCCGCTCCGCATCCTCGATCACCATCGCGTACGGCCGCAGCAGGAGTTCACGCGGCTTCCCGGCGCGAAGGAGCCCACCTTCTTCCGCTACGAGCGGGAGGGCGGCTTCAACCATGCGACCGAGCAGTGCAACGGCGCCGGGATCTGCCGCCGCATGTCGCAGGGAGCCATGTGTCCGAGCTATCGAGCCACGCTCGACGAGCGTCATTCGACGCGGGGGCGGGGCAATGCACTGAGGCTGGCGATCACCGGGCAGTTCGGCGGCGGCACGGCGCCGTCGTGGCAGGACGAGTCGACGCACGAGACGCTTCGACTCTGCCTCTCGTGCAAGGCATGCCGAAGCGAGTGCCCGTCGAATGTGGACATCGCGAAGCTGAAGGCGGAGTACCTGGCGCAGTCGTTCCGCGACGCGGGGCGCGTGCCGCTGCGCACGAGGCTCGTCGGTCGAATCCGGCGCGTGAGCCGCGTGGGCTCGGCGCTCTGGCCGATCGCGAACGCCGCGGGACGAGTGCCGGGGGCCCGAGCGCTTCTCGCGGCGATCATGGACGTCGATTCCCGGCGCGAACCGATTCGCTTCGGACCGTCGCTCGTGCGCTGGGACGCGAAGCGGCGCGCCGCCGCGCGGGCGCGGCGAGGGAGCATGCCCCGCGAGCCTGCCGCACCGCACGCACCGACCGTGCTCGTGATGGCCGACTGCTTCAGCGCTTTCCAGGAGCCGACGATCGGCCGCGCGGTCGTGGAGCTGCTCGAGGCGTTCGGGTACTGCGCAAGGGTCGTCGACGCAGGGTGCTGCGGCCGTTCGCTCATCTCCGCGGGCATGCTCGCGGAGGCGGCGAGGGTGATCGGCGCCACGGCACGGCGACTCGACGACGAGGTCAGGCGGCACGATGCGTTGGCCATCGTGATCGCGGAGCCGAGCTGTCAAAGCGCCGTCATCGACGAGTGGCGCGAGCTGCGCCTGGCGGACCGGCCGCCCGAGATCGAGCGGGTTGCCGACCGTGCCCTGGCGGTCGATGCGTTCCTCGATTCCCGCTGGGATGCGCATCCACGGAGGCCGCGCTTCGATCCGCTCGATGCGCCGGTGCTGGTCCACGCGCATTGCCATCAGCGGGCGCTGCTTGGCGCCGAGTCGGCCGTGCGCCTCCTTCGTCGCTGCTTCGGCGAGCGCGTGGAACTGCTGGATTCCGGCTGCTGCGGCATGGCGGGCAGCTTCGGCTACACGGGCGCTCGCTACGACCTCTCGATGCGGATCGCGGAGCAGTCGCTGCTGGCACTGCTCCGTGGTCGCGGCGCAGGCGACGGCGGCGCTTCGGCGCATGCGTCGCCCATCGTCGTGGCCGCGGGCACGAGCTGTCGCCAGCAGGTGCGCGACGGAATCGGCGCACAGCCGCTGCATCCGGCGGACCTCTGCATGCGTGTGTTGCGCAACGCGCGGCCCGGCGATCGGGGCGCCGCGCCTGCGGGCGAAGCGCCTCGGAGGTAGACTTCGCCCATGGCCGCTGACAGCACGGATCCCATGTCCCTGGAGCTCGAATCGGCCGGCGGAGGCCCTGACATCGACGGGGCGTGCATCCTGCTCGTCGATGACAATCAGCAGAATCTCGAGCTCATGCAGGCGTATCTGGAGGCGCTGCCGGTGCGCATCGAGACCGCGCACGACGGCATCGAGGCGGTCGCCGCGATCGATCGCGTGCAGCCGGATCTGGTCCTGCTCGATGTGATGATGCCGCGGATGAGCGGCTTCGAGGTCTGCCAGAAGATCAAGCAGAACCCCGCGACGCGCGATGTGGTGGTGATCATGGTCACCGCGCTGCACGAAGTGGGCGACTACGAGCGAGCCGTCGAGAGCGGCTGCGACGACTTCCTGACGAAGCCGGTGAACAAGCTCGAGCTCGTGACGCGCACGCGGAGTCTTCTGCGCGTGCGGCTGCTCAAGAAGCGGATCGAGGCGTTGCTGCGCGATCGGCGCGGCGCCTGACGCGTCTCCCCTCCGGACAGCGTCGGGCGATCACGCCGCGCGAATGTCGACCGCGGGTTCGGCGCGCATGAAGGGGCGCCGCACCCAGGTGCTGGCGGCCCCGCGCGGCTCCTCCGCGAAGTGCAGTCGCGTGAGGTAGGTGCGGATCTCGTCGGCGCTGAACTGGCCGAGCCATTCGCGCGTGACGCTGGGATTGAGTTCGACGACTGAATCGATGAGCTGTGCCTTGGTGAGCATCGCGTTCTCCGTGATGACTCACGCCGGCTCCGCCCGCGTGGAACGAGTTCATCGACCGATCGCGCGCGCACACCGCAATGAATAACTTCGATGGACGGTGGCGATGCGGACGCGGGTCGATGCGGGGGCGTGCGATGCCCTCGGCGGCGTTCAGGCAGGCCTGAAGGCCAACCGCGCCTGTGCCACATCCGGGTAGAGCTCGAAGATCCGATCGAGCCGCGAGAGCTGCAGAACCTGCGCGACCATGCCGTGCAGTCCCGCGAGCTTCACCTCCGCGCCGCGATTGCGCATGGATCGGTTCAGCAGCAGCAGGGTGCTGATGCCGGAGCTCGTGATGAGATCGACCTTCGTGAAGTCGACGATGATGTGTCGCACGCCCGCATCGACGAGCTTCGTGACGCTGTCGATGAGCTGTTGCGCCGTGCCGCGGTTGATGCCGCCGTCGGCGGTCAGCACCAGAAGGTCGCCGTCGATTTCCTGTGCGTAGGTTTCCAAGCGTTGAGCTCCGTCGTGCGTCGGGATCGCGGGCCGGGGAACGGCCTGGGCGTGATCCTACTCGCGGACCACGCGCATGGCGACGAGGTCCTGGACATCCACCAGCCCGACGGGTCGGCCGTCCGCGTCGATCACCGGGATCTCGTCCAGCCGCGCCTCCTGCACCATGCGGACCGCGTCACGCACCAGGGAATCCACGGAGAGCGTGCGCGGGCGCGCGGTCATCACCGAGCGGATGGGCGCCTCCAGCACTTCGCCGCCTCGCTGATTGATGAGGCGGCGGAGATCGCCGTCGGTGAGGATGCCCGAGAGTCGCCCCTCGGCATCGACGAGCATCAACGCGCCGGCGCGGCGACCCTCGCCCGCCTGCGCCAGCGCCGCGCGGACGGAGACGGCATCGCTCGTGACGGGGAGATTTCGTCCCACGCGGAAGCGCAGCGCCTCGGTGATGGGGCGCAGGCCCGCCCCGAGCATGCCGCCGGGATGACGGCGGTGGAAGTCGTCCGCCGCGAAGTTGCGACGCCGCGCGAGTGCGAGCGCCAGCGCATCGCCCACGGCGAGCATGGAGGTGGTGGTGGCGGTCGGCGCGAGGTTGTGCGGACACGCTTCCGCCACATCGCCGATCGAGAGATGGGCATCGCAGCGCTTGGCGAGGTTCGACGCGGGGTTGCCCGTGATGCCCAGGATGGGAATGCCGTCGACCTTCAGCAGCAGCGCCAGATTGACGACCTCATCGGTCTCGCCGCTGTAGGAGAGCAGCAGCGCCACATCCTCGGGTCGGATGCGGCCGAGATCGCCGTGCACGGCCTCGGCGGGATGCACGAAGTGGGACGGCGCACCGAGCGATGAAAGCGTCGCCGAGATCTTGAGGCCGACGAGTCCGCTCTTGCCCATGCCGCAGACGACGACATGCCCGCGGCATCGTTCCAGCAGCGCGATGGCCTCCTCCCACGAACGCCGGTCGGCCGCCACGCGATCCGCGATCCGCCGCACGGCGTCCGACTCGGCCACGAGCGCGTCGCGGATGAAGTCGGTTTCCGACTGGGTCGTCGGTCCATCGTCCATCGCCGCAGTCTACCGGGTCGGCCGTGCTACCCTTCGCGCATGCCGCTGCAGGACGACTACAAGGTGCGCCTCTCCTCCTTCGAGGGACCTCTCGACCTGCTGCTCTTCCTCGTGCGGCGCCACGAGGTGGACATCAACGACATCCCGATCCATCGGCTCACGGAGCAGTACCTCGAGTTCCTCAAGCAGATCGACGAGGTCGATGTGGAGCTCGCCGGCGAGTTCCTGGTGATGGCCGCGACGCTGGTGGAGATCAAGAGCCGGGCGCTCGCACCGGTGAGGTCCCGTGCCGATGACGGCGAGGGCGAGGCGCCGGAGACGACGACGAACGATCCTCGCGCGGAGCTCGTGCGGCAGCTCATCGAGTACCAGAAGTTCCGTGGCGCGGCGGAGGACCTGGAGCAGATGCGCAGGCTTCGAGCGGCGCGCTCCGAAGCGTCGGGCGGTGCGCTTCCGGGCACGGCGCCGGAGGAAGATCCGCCGATCGACATCGAGGACGCGCATGTGCTGGACCTGCTGCACGCCTACGAACGCATCATCGCGGCCGTGGACTTCACGCGCCTCGGCGAGCATCGCGTGGAGTACGACGACACGCCGATCTCGCTGCACGAGGAGGATCTCGTGGATCACCTGGCGCGGGCGCCCGAACGACGCGCGACGCTCACGGACATCTTCCGTGGCCGCCGACGCAGCGAGATGGTGGGGCTCTTCCTGGCGCTGCTGGAGCTCGTGCGCACGCAGCGCGTGCGCGTGGATCAGCGCCGGCCCGACGATCCGCTGCGGATCGAGCTCGCGGATCCCTCCTGAGCAGCCATCGCGCGAGTGATCGATCGCACGATCTGCTCCTGGAACTGGCGAACCTTCGCCACCGCGGATGCTTCCGTGAGGTCGTTCCCGAGAACGCTGAACGACCAGCGACGGCCGTGGCTCTCGACCACGCCCGAGAGCGTGCTCACGCCGGCGATGTAGCCCGTCTTGCAGCGCACGGTCACCGTTGCGGGATCGAGTTCGCGGAAGCGCTTTCGCACGGTGCCGCTTCGACCGCCGACGGCCAGGCTGTCGAGGAAGATCTCCGCGTCATCGCGCCGCGCGAGCTGGTCGATCCACTTGCTCAGGCCTTGCGCCGTCACGCGATTGCCCCGCGAGAGACCCGATCCGTCGGAGCACGCGAAGCCGCTTGCGTCGGCGCCGAGCGATCGGTGCAGGCGCTGCTCCAGCACCTCGGCGCCGAGCGCCCATGAGCCGGGGCGATTGGCGGCGGCCGCGGCGGCGCGCTTCAGCAGCGCCTCGGCGTAGAGATTGTCGCTGTCGGTGTTGGCCCGCTCGATGGCGGTCCGCAGCGGCGTGCGAAAGACCGGTCCGACCGCCGAGCCGCGCGGCGGCGCCTCGTCCGCCTGTGCAAGGCGCACGCGGTCCACTTCGACCCCGGCGCGGCGAAGGCGGTCCGCGAGGATCTCGCCGAAGAGCGATGGCATGTCATGCACCACGGCCGGGACGGGCGCCTCGAAGGCCTGCTTCACATTCCCGTTCACCGAGAGGTCGTTGCGTTCGGGACTTCGCGCGATCCACACGGCATTCGCATCGTTCTTGCCGGTCCGCGAGGTGGCGCGGTTGCGGATCTCGAGGAACGGCACGGCAGGCTCGACACGCGAGATGTCGGGCCGCCCGCCCGGCACCGGCCTCGGATAGAGATGCAGACGGTTGAGGTGGAAGTTCAGGCCGGTGACCTCGGCGCAGTAGCGTTCGTTGAGCTGATCCTTCGGCCACATCGGATGCACGAACTCGCGCTCGAAGATGCGGTCGTCCACGACCAGCTCCTGCACGCGCGTCATGCCGGTCGATCGCACCGCGTCCACCCAGAGACCCAGGAGCCCCTCGATGCCCAGGCCCGCGCGCTCGCGCCCCTCCGAGTCGACGAAGGTCATCGTGGCGAGCATGTCGGGGTCGCCGAAGGCCGGATCGCCGTCGCCCACCACCGTGAGGCGCTCGCCGTCGCGGAGCAGCCGCGTGCGGAAGCTGAAGTCGGGGCCGAGCACCTGCAGCGCCAGCCCCGTCGTGAGCAGCTTCATGTTGCTCGCGGGCAGCAGGGGCTCGCTCGCGGCGATGGAGACGACCTCGCGTCCATCGTCGTCGCGAATGCTGACGCCGACCCTGGCCTTGCGAAGCGCCATCGCCTCGAGCAGGCGCTGCACATCCGTGCGCAGCGCCGCGATCGGATCCGCCGGCGCGGCGCTGCGCGGGGTCGGCGCGCCCCTGGGTGCGGTGGTGCCGGACGGTTTCGCCGTCTGCGCTGTGCGAGGCCCGGCCGCAGCGAGCGGAACGAGCACGGTGATCGCGGCCAGCGTGCGCATTGCAGCGAGGTGGAAACGGCGCCACCGTGCGTTCGTCGCAGGGGCCGGCCGCAGTCGAGTGCGAGCAGGCGTCACGGCGTGCGGGCGAATGTGCGTCGGCATGATCGTGTGGGCACTCTATCGGCCAGGAGCGACCCGCGCGTTCGAGGATTGCATCATCTGACCCGCGACGAATCCGCTGGCCCACGCCCACTGGAAGTTGAAGCCGCCGATGCGTCCGTCGACATCGAGGATCTCTCCGCAGAGGTGGAGGCCGGGCGTGATGCGGCTCTCCATCGTTGCAAGGTCGAGCTCGCGAAGGGGCACGCCGCCGGCGGTCGCCTCCGCGAAGGTGTCGCCGCGCGAACCGGTGATCGGAAGCGATGCGGATGCGAGCTCCGACGCGAGCCGCGTGCGGCAGTCGCGTCGGACCTGGCGCGGCGAAGCGCTGAAGTCCACCTCGGCCGCGGCGCACGTAGCGCGGGCGAGGCGCTCCGGCAGGTACTGCCGCAGCAGGCTGCCGATCGAGGCACCGGCGCCTTCGAGCAGCCATGCGTCGAGCCGGTCGTCGGGCACCGTGGGAATCCAGCGGACGCCCAGCGAGCCCTCGCTCGCGAGCAGATAGTGGCGGCTCGCGTCGAGGATGGCCGGACCCGAGAGGCCGAAGTGCGTGCAGAGCACGCTGCCGTGGAAGCGCCGCGCCACGCGTCCGCCTTCGCGCACCACCACTTCCGCCTCGCTGGCAACGCCCTGAATGGAGCGGATCCAGTGTCCGTCGCGAAGGACGAGGGGAACGAGCGCCGGCACGAGGCGCGTCACCGAATGTCCGAGCGACTTCGCCATCTCGAAACCCGCGCCGTCGGAACCGGACTTCGGCAGCGCCCGTCCGCCGGTGGCCAGGACCAGGCGCGCGGCGCGAAGCACACCGCCATCGAAGTGCACCTCGAACGGATGCGCCGAGGTGCTCGTGACGGCACGGTGCCGAACCTCGCGTACACGCGCGGGATGGCGGAACTGCACGCCTGCGCGCAGCGCCTCGCCGAGCAGCGCGTCGAGCACCGTGTGCGCGTCGTCCGTGACCGGGAAGAGCTTGCCCGTCGGCTCGCGCTTGAGCGGCACGCCCAGCGACTCGAAGAACTCGACCGTGCGATCCACGCCGAAGCGCCCGAGCACGCGGCGGATCGCTGCGGGCGTCGAGCCGTTGTAGTCGCGCTCGTCGACCGCCCAGTGCGTCACATTGCAGCGCCCGCCGCCGGCGACGAGGATCTTGGCGCCCAGGCGCCTCGCGCCGTCGAGCGCGATGACGCGGGCGCCGGGTGCCGCACGGGCCGCCCAGATGGCCGCGAAGAGACCGGCCGCGCCCGCGCCGATCACTGCGAGGTCGCAGTCGTCTCCGCCGAGCCCCGCCGAGGGCCCCGCGCGGCGGGAGGACTCCCCATCGCCGGGATCAGCCATCGCCCAGCATGATCGTTCGATCGAGGTCGATCGCCTTCTCCGATTCGAAGCGCACGCCGAGCGTGGCGCCCTTGCGGGCCTTCACGATGGCGCGGATGACGCGGCTTCCGTGGCCCGGCACGCCGTCGTCCACGATCACCACTTCGGGCCGATGCGCCTGTGCCGCGAAGGTGCGATCGAGGCGCGAGTTCATCACGCCCGACGCAATGACGGTCGCATCGCTGCCGCCGTCGATGACGAGGCGATCAGGCAGGCCGATCGCGCGATCGACGGCGCGCTGCGTGCGCGTCGGAATGAGCCGGTCGTTGGCGACGGCGATCGTGAGCTCCCAGAGGTCGCCGCCCATCGGCTTCGTCTCCACGCTCTCCCAGCGCAGCAGCGGCATCTGCGCCGCATGATGCGCGACGAACGCGAAGTTGCGGTGGCACTCCTCCTCCAGCATGAAGCCCGGCGGCGATCGCGCCGACCACTTGTTCGGGCCGCCCACGAGCACCGTTCCGAACTGCGGATGCTCCATCTCCTTCCAGTCGCTCCAGGTCTTCCCGAAGAGCACTCGATCCGTCCATCGCTGCCGCGCCTCGCTCGTGAGCTGACCGCCCTGGAGGATGCGCTGATCCGTCCAGAGCTCGTTCGTGAACGAGACGACACCGAGTCCCTCCGCAAGCCAGTTGACGAGCCCGCCATGGACGATGTAGAGACCCGAGTGGATCACGAGATAGCGATAGAAGGGCAGCATCTCGATGCCCGCCTGCGCGATCGCGTCGTAGACGGCCAGATCACGACCCGGATAGGCGCTCTCGCGCTCCGGCGCTCCGGGGCCGCGGAGGATCATGCCGCCGGCGTTGTGGAACGCCTGCCCGGCCGCCAGGTTCGGACGATCGATCAGGAAGAGCGCGATCGAGCGCGTCTCTGGATAGAAGAGCGGCCACGGCCCCGCGCCGCCCTGCACCGCGTTGGGCAGCCAGCCGCTCGGCCAGTTGCGATTCATGTCGTAGCCGCCGTCGCCGTCCTCGTTGATGCGTCCGTCGCCGTCGTCGTCGATTCCTTCCTCGCCGGCGCGCGACCAGTCGCCATACTCGCGCGTGCCGTCCGGTCGAGGTTCCGTCGGCACCGGCTCGAGCAGGCGCGGATCGCGCAGGTTGCGGCGATGCGTGCCGAACGGGTCCTTGCGCCACATCTGGCCGATCGAGCCGTCACCGTCGAGGTCGTCGGGTCCGTCCTCGTCGAAGAGCCCGTCGCCGTCGTTGTCCGTGGGCTGTCGTCCGGTGCGATGGGAGTTGGGCGTGGCGGGACCCGCAAACCACGAGGCGCGATTGTCCGGACTCACGACGGGTACGAAGTAGAACGCCGCGCGATCGAGAAGCTCCTTGAGCGCCGGCGTCGTGTCGCCGTGCTTGAGCAGGTACCAGATCGAGTAGAGCACGGTCTCGGTCGCCTGGACCTCGTTGGCGTGGATGCTGCCGTCGACATACATCGCGGGCTTGAGCTCGGGCTCGCCCGTCGAGAAGTTGGTGACCGTCAGCAGCCAGATCGGCCGACCCTCGAGGCTCGTGCCGATCCGCGAGAGCTTCGCCAGATCGGGGCGTGCCTCCGCGAAGTGCCGAAGCATCTCGTCGACCTCGGGCATGTCGTAGTAGCGATTCCACGCCGGATCTCGAAGCGCGGGGCGCGATCCGCCGGACGGGATGCGCTCGTCCACCACCGTTCCGTCCGCGGGATGCTCGACCGGGGTCTTGGAGCGGAACTCACCGGGCTGAACGCTCGGCGCCGACGCCTGCCCGCCCGAGATCGTCGAGCTCCACTGGCCGATGAGCGGATGTGCAACGACCACATCGAAGGGCTCGCCCCCGGGCGCCTCCACGATCCAGCTCGCCGAGTGCGTGGCGCCGGGATCGAGGGAGCGGACCGTCTGCACGCGCTGGCCGCTCTTGACGCGCTCGAGCGGTGCGGAGAGACGCAGCACGAGCGATGGCGCCATGCCCTCGCCGCGACCGGGCGCCATTGCGAGCGGCAGTCCGCCGGCATTGGTCACTGCGAGGTCGACGCGCACGAGCCCGTCGGCGAGCGCTCGCACCTGCGGACCATTGACCGAGATGGACGGTCGCTTCGATGCAAGGTGCGCGAGCCACTTCACCTGCTTCTCGGCGATTGCATCGAATTCGCTCTCGGGCGGATTCTCGCGGAAGCCGGCGACGAAGCCGCCGATCTCCACCTCGCCGAGCGTCGGGTGCGTGAACGGCTTCCAGGGCACGAAGCCGATGCCGGTGCGATCGCGATCGCTGTACTGGACCCATGCGACATCATCCCCGCCGCCGGCGCCGGTCTCGCGCGCTGAAGGCGCAGCGGGCTGGGCCGGTGAACCGGCGCCCCGCGCGCCCGCACCGCCGCGCCGCGGTCCGGCGCCTCGCGCGCCACCCGGAGGTCCACCCTGCGGCGCCGCCTGCGCGAAGCCGACACTCTCGTGGTCGTGCCCGACGGCGCATGGGTCCTCCGTCGCCTCGTCGGAGGCATCGCTCGCGTGGGCGAGATGCGAATCAACGGCAGCTTCGAATGATCGGGGCGAAGCGCCTGCGGCTGGAGTCGATTCGCTCGGCGTCGCCCCGGGCGCAGCCGGCGCTGGTGCCGTCGTCGTCGGCGAATCGGTCGATGCCCCCGCATCAACCGCCGACTTCGTCTCGTCCTTCCCATCCTCCTTCGTCTCCGGCGCCTTGGGCGGCTCCGGACGCGACCACATCGTGGAGGTGATGCTCGGAATGCCGCGATGCAGGTAGCACCAGAGCGCGAAGCTGCCTGCGGGATCGGCGCCCGTCGCCTTCGACTGCCCGGTGATCTCCTTGTAGGACTTCGAGAGCTCCGCCCAGAGCGCCGAGTCCGCTTCGTCGAGCTGCGCGGGCATTCGTCCCGAGGCGTCGCGAGCGCGGGCATCGGGAACATTCACGATGTTGTCATGGCGACCGAGCGCCACGACCGCGACGATCCGCGGATGCTCGGCGACGAAGGCGGCAAGCGCACGCGACTCGGACTCGGAGAGCGGGGCGGCACCGGCGCTGCGGTCGAACTCGCTCCAGCGCGCCGGGAAGTTCATGTCGGGATCGACGCCACCGGGGCCATCCTCGGCGATCAGGCCATCGCGGTCGGCATCGAGCCCCTCCACCCAGACGGCGTAGCGAGGCGCCTCGCCCGAGAGCGGCTTCGGCTCGCGCAGGATGCGCGCGTCATGCTCGTCGACCACGAGCGTGGCGCGGGCGAGCCCCGGTGGCGGATCCGCCTTGCGCATCAGCGTGATGACTCCGTCACCGTCGAGATCCGCGGGGCCGTCCTCGTCGATGCGACGATCGCGATCCTCGTCGACGGGCCGAGCGTTCAGGGCACCGCGTCGACTCGGAGCGGCGCGAAAGCGAGCGGTGCCATCGGGATTGCCGCGAGGGACCATGAACACGGCCACCTGCTCGAGCACTGACGCGTCGTCCGTCAGCAGCCGCTTCGCCATGCGCAACGCAACCTCCGTGGTCGCGGCTCGCTGTCCGTCCATGCCCGCGAGCACGAGAATGGACGGCATGTCGCCCGCGCGCGCCGGGTCGGTTGCGAGCGTCAGCATGTGAATCGGCCGGTCTTCGAGCGTGCGGCCAATCTCCCGAAGCGAGGCGTGATTGCCGTGCGCTCCGACCAGCTCCCGGAGCGCCTCGGCGAGCGAGGCATCGGAGCGATCGGGGCCGGCAGCAGCGCGATGGTCCACGGCGGGTTGCGCCCCGGCAAGGGCCAGGGACGCAATCGTGACGGAGAGGATCATGGCCCCGTTGTACACGCTCCCGCGCTGACGGTCGCGGGTCCGGGCATGAGCGGCGGGAGGCTCACGGGCTTCCGCAGCGAGCGCCTTGGCTCAAAGTTCGCCCGGCTCGAAGACCGCATCCTCCATGACATAGAGGCCTACGAGCCAGTTCTCCACGAGGAAGGGCTCCACCTTGAAGCGGCCCGTAACGGAGCCGAAGGTGAACGACGCATGCCGGCGCGTGTTCGACACGGCCTCGGCGAGCTTCACCTCGATGGCGTCATAGGGCGTCGGCGGCACGCCGATGCAGCAGCCATCCCACTGGTTGAGCATGAGGATCAGCTCCTTGGCCTCCTTCATGAGCAGGGGGAAGGTCACATAGCCCTCCATGCGGACCCACTTGCCGTCGAGCATGGCGATGCGCTCGGGAATGACGGTCTCGCCCAGGCGAGGCACATAGCTCTCCTGCGCGCTCGCCAGACACTCCCAGCTCACCTGGTACGGATCCGACTGCGTGCCCGAGCCGAGGATGCGAAAGCGCCGATCCGCGACGAGCACGCCCGACTCGAGGCGTTCGAAGCTGCCGGCCGAGACTTCCGCATTTGCGATCTTCGGCAGCGGGGGCCGTGGCTCGCCTGAGGACGGGGAAGCGCCGCTTGCTGCCGCGGGCGTGGGGGACGCGTCGCCGGCGCTCGAGGCGCTCGTCGCCGCAGCGGTGCCGGTTCCGGCACCCGCGCCGACCGGACGCGGAGCGACGGCAGCACCGGAGTCGCCGGCGGCACGAACGGGCGAACGATCGCGCAACGAGGGCGCTTCCGCCGGCGCTCCGCTCGGCGCGACTCTCGGCGAGGACTCCTGCCAGAGGACGACGACCGCGCCGACGATCAGCAACCCGAGGATGAGCCAGACCCACTTCATGAGGTCGTTCTGCGCGGGGGCGCTAGCCGAGCGGGCGCAGCGAGCGCCAGACCGCGGTGCGATATGCGGCGAGCGCGGGGACCACGCCCGCCAGCGCCGCGAGCGCCACGGCGGATCCGGCCACGAGCAGCACCGCGCGGGGGTCGAGACCCGCGTCGATCACGAGGCCGACGCGCTCCCGAAGGAACCCCGCGCCGATCATCATGCCGCCGAGACTCAGGATCACGCCCAGCACCACGCCGACGGCGCCGATGAGCGCGCTCTCCGTCAGCACGAGTCCCGCGATGCGCCCTCGACTGAACCCGAGCACGCGCAGGATGGCGATCTGGCGCCGCCGTGCGGCCATGCCGTCGTAGAGCGCCAGCATGATGGCGATGGAACTCGAGACGAGCACCGCCGCCGAGATCGCGATGAAGAGCCCGTCGATGTTGCCCACGATGTTCATGAGCCTGCGGATCTCCTCCGCCGGCTGGGCGACCGTGATCGATGTGTCGCGGCGGAAGAGCTCGTAGACCTGGCCGAGGGCCGCGGGTGCGTCCGCGCCGGGTCGCGTGGGCAGGCGGACGAGCAGGCCCGTGACGAGGCGATCCTCGTCGATGAGATCCGCGGCGGTGGTCATCGCGTGATCGTGCTCGTCGTCATGCTCATGGTCGTGATCATGCTCGTCGTCGTGGGCATGATCGTGATCGTGGTCATCCTCGGCCGAGGCGTCCTTCTTCGCGTGCAGCGATCCATCGGCCTCTCGTCGATCGTGCGCGTGCAGGATCCAGCTCGCCTCGAGATCGAGGAAGAGCGCGCGATCGTGCGCCGTCTCCGTGGGTTCGAGCACGCCGACCACCTCGAACTGGTACTCGTCGTGCACATGGCCCGCGTGCTCGCGGCTGGAGCCCGAGCCATGCGTGAGATGGATGCGGTCGCCCACGCGCAGGCCTGCGTTGCGGGCGGCGACGGCGCCCGCCACGATCTCGAACGGGGCGCCGGGTCCGACGCGCCGCAGCGATCGACCCTCGCGGAACTTCCATGGCTCGCCCGGAACCGGCTGGAAGCGATCGAAGAAGGAGGGATCCGTCGCCAGCGTGGGATGGCCCCGGTAGCTGTCGCCCTGCTGCACGGGAATGGTCCACTCGAACGGCGCGATGCCGCGGAGCTCCGCCACCTTGCCCAGGGTCATCGCGCGCGGTGGCGCGGCGGCGTAGAAGAGCGTATTGAGGATCGAGCTGAGCGGCGTGGCATCCGCGCTGACGAGCAGGTGCGCGTTGCCGCTGCCGCGCATGAACGCGCTGCCGGCCGCGTTTCGCAGCGTGAGCAGCACCAGGAGCAGCGCCACCGCCACGGCCACCGAGAGCGCCGTGATCACGGTGCTGAGGCGTCGCGAGGCGAGACTGCGCAGGACGATCGCGAGGTCGCTCACGCTGCGGCTCCCTTCGCGGCCGCGAAGCGCTCGATCGACTCGATCCGCTGGAATCGCTCCCGAAGCGCCGGATCGTGGCTGGTGCAGAGCAGCGCTGCGCCCTGGTCGCGGCAGACGGACTGGATGAGGTCCATCGCGGCGGCGGCGGTCGGAGGATCGAGGCTGGCGGTGGGCTCGTCGGCGAGCACGAGCGCCGGCTTGGTCACGATGGCGCGGGCCACCGCCACGCGCTGCTGCTGGCCGACGGAGAGTTCATCGACCGGAGCGTTGGGCCGATCGATCCGAAGGGCGGCGAGCACGCTCTCCGCTCGCGAGCGCTGGATGGCGGCCGGCTCCCCGATCGCCAGCAGCGCCGCCTCCACATTCTGCCGGGCGCTGAAGCCGTGCAGCAGATTGAAGGTCTGGAAGATCATGCCGATGCGACGGCCGCGAAAGCGATCCCGCGCGGCCCCGCGAAGCGAGGTGATCGAATCGCCGCCGATGCGGATCGATCCTCCGCGGGGCTCGAGCAGCCCCGCCACGAGCGCGAGCAGCGTGCTCTTGCCCGAGCCCGATGGCCCTGCAAGGAGGACCTGCTCGCCCGCGGCCACCTCCATGTGATCGACGGAGAGATCGAAGGCCGCGCCGTCGCGCCCTGCGTAGCCGAAGCGAAGCTGCTCGATCTCGAGGGCGGCGGGCATGGAGCCGCATGGTAGTCGCGCTTCCGCCGCATGTCTCACGCGACATCCGCGAGTCCGAGCGCGGCACCGTAGCGCTCCATGAGTCGATGCCGGAGATCCGCGGTCCCGGGTGCGCGGAGATCGGGATCGCGATCGATCCACTCCGATGCATCGAGCCGCGCAAGCCGCAGTAGATCGAGGTCACGCGCGAGATCCGCCACGACGAACGGCGGAAGGCCCGACTGCCGGCTGCCGAAGAGCTCGCCGGGACCGCGCAGCTTCAGGTCGATCTCCGCGATCTCGAAGCCGTCGTCGATCTTCGCGATCGACTCGAGGCGCTCCTGCGCCTCGGGGGTGGTGGGGTCCGCGATGTAGACGCTGAGGCTCGCCTTCTCGCCGCGCCCGATGCGACCGCGCAGCTGATGAAGCTGCGCAAGACCGAAGCGATCGGCGTGCTCCACGATCATCATCGTGGCGTTCGGCACATCGACGCCGACCTCGATCACGACCGTCGCGACGAGCGCTGCGATGGCCCCGCGGCGGAACTGCTCCATCACGCGGTCGCGCTCGTCGAAGCCCATGCGGCCGTGCACCACGCCCAGCTCGAGCCCGCGAAAGGGGCCCTCGGCGAGATACGCCAGGTGACTCGAGACATCCTTGAGTCCGGCATCGCTCTCGTCGACCGCAGGCACCACCACGAACGCCTGTTCGCCGCGATCCAGGCGCGTTCGCGCGTAGGCATACACCTCCGGCGCCTTGCGGCTTCCCACGAAGCGCGTGAGCACGGGCCGGCGTCCGGGCGGCTTCCCGCGCAGCGTGCTCACATCGAGATCGCCGTAGAGGGTCATGCCGAGCGTGCGCGGAATGGGCGTGGCCGTCATGACGAGCACATGCGGCGCGGATCCTTCGCTCTTGCCGCGCACGGCCGCCCGCTGATGCACGCCGAAGCGATGCTGCTCGTCGATCACCGCGAGCGCGAGGCTCTTGAAGCGCACCGCCGGTTCGAGCAGCGCATGCGTGCCGACGACGAGGCCGATGCGACCGTCGGCGATCGCCTCGAGCGCCTTCGACCGGGCGGCGGCGCCGCGCCCCGCCGAGAGCAGCTCCACCTCCACGCGGCTCATCGCGAGCATCGTGCGAAGTCCTCGGAAGTGCTGCTCCGCCAGGATCTCCGTGGGCGCGACGAGCGCCGCCTGATGGCCGTGCGCCACGGCGAGCAGCATCGCGTAGAGGGCGACGAGCGTCTTGCCGCTGCCGACATCGCCCTGGAGCAGGCGGTTCATGGGCACATCGCGCGCGAAATCCGCCACGAGCTCGCGGATCACCGCCTGCTGATCCTCGGTGAGCGTGTAGGGCAGTCGCGCGCGGATGCGCTCGTCGATCGCCGCACTGAGCGGGAGCATGACCGCACGCCCGGCCCGCCGAAGCTGCGCCCGCTTCATCATCACACCCAGTTGCAGCAGCAGCAGCTCGTCGAAGGCCAGCCGTCGCCGCGCGGCGGCCGCCTCGTCGAGATCCGCCGGTCGATGGATGGCGCGCCATGCCCACGCGAGTTCCGGCAGCGAGCGAGAATGCCGATACGACTCCGGCAGCGGATCCCGCAGAACGCGCAGGCACGGTTCGAGCACCTTGCCGACGAAGTGGTCGATCCGGGAGCTCGCGATCGACTCGCTGGCGGGGTAGATGGGACGGAGCCGCTCCGAGCGCGGCGGCGGTTCCACACCGGACTCGAGCGCCTCCCATGAAGGATTGACCATCTCCAGATAGGCGCCCTGCTGCTTCGCCTTGCCCTGGGCGATGCCGCGGGTGCCCGGTCGAAGACGCTGCGCCATCCACGGCGCGTTGAACCAGACCATGCGGAGCGTGCCGCGCGCGGAATCCTCGAGCGTCGCCTCCACCCGCGTGCGTTGACGCCGGATCGTGCGGCTCGACGCGATCTCGCCGCGCACGCTGATCGTCGTGTCGCGCCCGCCATGCGACTCGACCGCGCGTTGGGCTTCGGCGACGGTGCTCTCGGCGCGATCCTGCTCGTAGCGCGACGGCACATGATGGAGCAGGTCGAGCGCGGTGCGCACGCCGAGCTTCGCGAGCGCTGCGGCGGCGCGAGCGCCGATGCCCGGGACATCGGCGAGCTGGCTCTTCGGCGTGATCGTGCCCTCGGGCATGGCCCGGCTCGTACTATACGAGCGTGGCTCGCCGACGCTTCGACCCATCGCAGGCGCGCGGGGGACTCTTCCCGGATTCCGCGGCCGCGGGTACGCCCAAGCCGGAGGAGCGCACCGTCGACGCGGCCGCCGCGCAAGGCGCCGCCGCCCAACCCGAGGGCGCCGAGCAGTCCACGGATCTCTCCGTCACGGATGCGGCCCGGCTGCTCGACGACGCGCTCTCGCGCCTTCCGCGTCCGCTGCGCATCGTCGGGCAGATCGGCAGTCTCTCCGCGCGCACGCACTGGTACTTCAACCTCAAGGATGAGACGAGCGTCATCCAATGCGTGATGTGGGGCAACCGAGCCGCGCGGGCGCCCGCACTCCGCGAAGGTGATGAAGTCCGCGTCACCGGCGCGTTCTCGTTCTACGCGCCGTCGGGCAAGACATCGTTCATCGTCGATGCGATCGAGCCGCGCGGCCTGGGGTCGCTCGAGGCGAGGTTCCGCGCGCTGTGCGCGGAACTGCAGGCGCTCGGCTGGTTCGACGAGGCGCGCAAGCCGCGCCTGCCGATGCTGCCTCGCCGCATCGCCATCATCACGAGCCGTTCGGGAGCCGCGCTGCGGGACTGCCTGGCCACGGCGGCCGCACGCTGCCCCTGCGTGGACATCCTGGTCGTGGATGTTCCGGTGCAGGGTGACGGCGCCGCAGAGGAGATTGCGCGGGCCATCGGCGCCGTGGACGCCCGCGCCGAGGCGCTGGGCATCGACGCGATGCTCGTGACGCGCGGCGGCGGCAGTCGCGAGGACCTCTGGGCCTTCAATGAGCGCGTGGTGGCCGAAGCGGCGTTTCGCTGCCGCACGCCGATCGTGGCGGCGATCGGCCATGAGCCCGACCTCGAGATCATCGAGCTCGTGGCGCATCGCGAGGCCACGCCCACGCGCGGAATCGTGAGGCTCCTCCCTGATCGCGAGGCGCTTCGCACGCATCTGTCGCATCTGCGCGCTCGCGCGGGGCGGGCGCTCGCACGCCGACTGGATTCGATGCGGCAGCACCTCGCCTCGCTCTCGCGCCACGACCTGGTGCGGCGGCCGACGCTCGCGGTGCTCGCGCGGCCTCGCGCGGATCTCGAGCAGGTCCGGTTCGGACTCGAACGGGCGCTGCGCGCGCTGCTGAACGAGCATCGACGCACGCTCGGCGCGATCGCGCTGCGCGTGGAGCGCACGGAACCTTCGACGATTCTCTCCGAGGCCCGACAGCGCGTGCGACATCTCGCATGGCGCGCCGCGCATGCGGGCCGCGCCTCGATCGAGCGGCGGCGCGAGCTGCTCCATTCGCTCGGGCGCCACCTCGAGGGCATCGGCCCCGAGCGCGTGCTCGCCCGGGGCTATTCCATCACGCGAAGCGCCTCGGGCGCCATCGTGCGCGACGCGGCGGCGCTTCAGCCGGGCGAGCGCCTCGCCACGCGCTTCGCTCGAGGCAGCGCGGAGAGCGAAGTGCGCGCGATCGCGCCCGACGACGGCCGGGAGGGCCTCCCCGCGGGAGCGCCGGGACTCGACGCCGCGCCGCGCGGATCGGAGGCGCGGTCGTAGCGCAGCAAGGGCACCTGATAGAGTGCGACCATGGCCAGGCAGCCAAAGTCATCAAGGGCGCAGGAGAGCGGCGCGTCCGGTGCCACCGCAGCGGATCCCGCGGAAACGGCGGCGATCGCGGCGCTCTCCTACGAACAGGCGCTGGAGGAGCTGGAGTCGCTCGTACAGCGGGTGGAGGATGGTGAACTCTCGCTGGAGGACGGCATCGGCGCCCATCGCCGCGCGGTTCTGCTGCTGCGGCATTGCGAACAGATCCTGGACAGGGCGCAGGCACAGGTGGAGGAGATCTCGGGTCGGGATCTCGCGTCGTCCGGCGAACCGGAGTGACTTCGCAGTCATCGAATGGGCGCTGAGCTCTGGCTCAACCTCGGATCGTCGGGACCCGCGCTGGTCTCTGCGCTCTTCGTCTTCGCGTTCGGCGCCTGCGTCGGCAGCTTCCTGAATGTGGTGGTGCACCGGCTGCCTCGGGACATGAGTCTCATGAGTCCTCCGAGCCGCTGCCCGGTGTGCGGCCGGCGCCTGTCGCTGCATGAGAATGTGCCGGTGATCGGCTGGCTGTTCGCCCGCGGCCGCTGCCGCAGCTGCGGCGTGCGGATCGGGCTGGAGTACCCGCTCGTGGAACTGGGCACGGCAATCCTCTTCGCCGTGCTCTACCTGCTCTTCTTCGAGGTCCGCTTCGGTCCCGGCATCGGTTCGATCACCAATCCATGGTGGGTCGCCGTCGGTCCGATTCATTCGGCGCCGGCATTCGCTGCGCTGCTGGGGCTCATGGCCTGCCTCATCGCCGCCTCACTGATCGATGCCCGACTCTTCATCATCCCGGGGGAGATCACGCGCACCGCGGCCCTCGTGGGCTTCGCAGGGCTCGGCATCCAGGCGCTCCTCCCTGATTCGCCGCTCGCGCCTCGCGGCTGGTGGGCGGTGCCGCTCCCGGAATGGCCGGGCTCGCTGGCCGGCTTCGCGGGAATGGCGGGGCTCGCAATCTCGTGGTGGCTGCTTCGGAGCGGTCGGATCACGCAGAGCTTCGCCGACTACGAGCAGTACCTGGAGCCTGGCGCGACCTTTGCGCAATACCCGCACGCGCGGCGCGAGATGATCCGGGAGATCTCCTTCCTGGCCCCCTGTGTCGCGGGAATCACGGCGGTGATCCTGCTGCGGGATGTGCTGCCGGAAGGTCCGCCTCCGCGATTCGTGGCCGCCCTGGGCGCGTCAAGCCTGGGCTTCATCGTGGGCGGCGGTGCCATCTGGGCGATCCGAATCGTCGGCTCGCTCGCCTTCGGACGCGAGGCGATGGGCATGGGTGATGTCCACCTCATGGCGGCGGTGGGGGCGGTGCTGGGCTGGGTCGATCCGCTCGTGGCGATCCTGCCCGCGATCCTCCTGGCACTGACCTGGACGCTTGGATCCCGCGGCGTGGCGATCCTGCGCGGCCGCTCGTCGCGGGAGCTGCCGCTCGGACCCTACCTCGCGCTTGGAACGGTGCTTGTGATCCTGCTCCGGCCCGCGTTCGTCGATCTCGGTCGGCTCATCGTGCCCGGCTGGATGTTCACTTCCAGGCCCGGGCTCTTTACAAGTGACCCAAGGTCGAGTGGAATGCGGGCAGAAGCGGCGGAGCCCGCGCGCTCGACGGGCGTCGAGCGGACGAACGCCAAGGGCGTCAGAAAGGAGTCTGAACATGAGACGAATTGGATTGTGGCTCGTTCCGGTGGCGTGCCTCGCGGCGCTCCTCGGTGGGTGCGATGGCGCGCAGAAGGATGAGATCACGCTGCTGAAGCAGGAGACGGACGACCTGCGCAAGCAGCTCGCGGATCGCAACGAGGCGCTCGATGCGCTCGAGCGCGAGCGCGTCGCGGCGATTGCACGGGCGGAAGCGGCGGAGCGAGGCGGCGGTGGCGGCGCGGCCCAGGCGCCGACGACCTTCGCCGTCGAGAGCGGCTTCGAAGGAATCTCCGGCGTCCAGGCGACCCGCGTGGGCAACGAGATCCATGTGGCGATCGAGGGCGATGTGCTCTTCGACAGCGGTCGCACCTCGCTCAAGGACACATCGCGACGATCGCTCGATCGCGTGGCCGCGGTGATCCGCGAGAAGTATCCGGGGCGCGAGATCCGCGTCGTCGGATTCACCGACACGGATCCGATCCGGCGCAGCGGATTCAAGAGCAACTACCACCTCGGCTTCGATCGCGCCTTCTCGGTGCGCGAGTACCTGGTGAACAAGGGGCTCGACGGCAAGCGCATCTCGCTGTCGAGCTACGGACCCGATGTGCCGCTGGAGTCGAAGGCGAAGAGCCGTCGCGTCGAAGTCGTCGTCATCGGCACCTGAGCGCGAGACGAGGCACGGCGCTGCCCAGGCGGGCGGCGCGGTCTCATCGAGTGAATGCACTGAGCTGAACCAAAGGCGTCGCGGAATGATCCGCGGCGCCCTTCTCCATGCGCGGCGCACGAGGCGATGGCGCGGTGAACCGGGACTCTGCCCGGCGCCCGAGGCGGGTGCGCGGAGCACGAAGTGGACGCACGCCGTCAGAAGCGGATGTCGAGCCCTTCCTGCTTCACGCGCTCGAGCAGCAGCTGCGCCTGCTGCAGCACGCTGGAGAGCCGTCTCGCCGCATCGTTGAGGCTGTTGTAGAGATCGGGATTGCTCATCAGCCGCCCGACCGTGCCTTCACCGTCGCGAGCCTGCTGGAGAAGTGCATTGACCTTCGTCAGCGAATCCGAGAGCTGGTCGCTGGCGCGCGTGAGGCTACCGAGCAGCTTTGGCGCATCCTGCTCGACGCCGTCCAGGATGCGCCCGATCGTGGCGCTCGCCTGGCGCGCGTTGAAGAGCGTGTTGCGCACATCCTCGCGCAGCTGGTCGTCGTCGAGCCAGACTTCGGCCTTCGCCAGCACGCCCTCCGCGCGATCGAAGGCGCCGCCCACGCGATCAAAGGTGGCGCCGGCGCGCTCCACGGCGCCACCCACGCGGTCGAAGAGACCCTCGGCGTTCGCCAGGGCGCCCTGCACGGTGTCGAGCGCGCGGTTCAGCCTCACCACGACTTCGGTGAGCGTCTCGAGGTCGGCGACGATCTCCGAGGGGGGCGTCGTGCGCGATGCCATGCGCGCATCGCCGGGCAGGTTCGTCGGCATGACGAGATCAAGTCGCTGCCCTCCGCCCAGCAGCGAGATGCCCACGCCGGGGCGGACATCGAGCGGAATGCGGATCTTCTCGTCGATCATCGCCTCGAAGCGCACCGGGTGCGCCGGCATGCCCTCCTCGATGGCGATGGAGGTGATCGTGCCCACGACCACGCCGTTGAGCGTGATCTGGCTTCCCACGCGCAGGCCGGCGCTCGTGTTCGCGCGCACCACGAGCATGTAGCGCGACTGCATCCACGATGCCAGCTCGCCGAAGAGCAGCAGCAGGATCGCGAAGCCGGTGAGCGCGATCATGGCGACGATTCCCACGACGAAGTCGCGAAGCCTTGGGTGCATGCGAGGAACTCGAGGAGGTCAGAGCGAACGGGGACGACGGGAGGAGTGAACGAGGGCCGGATCATCGCCGTTCCCGCGAATCTCCGCCAGTTCCTCGGGCAGGGCTTCGCCGGCGAGGAATCGGTGGATGAGCGGATCGGTGCTCTCGCGGAAGAGTTCCGTGGGGCCCTGGAGTCGGATGACTCCGTCGTTGAGCATCACCATGCGATCCGCCAGCTTGAAGGCGCTGGTGAGGTCGTGCGTCACGACGATGCTCGTGATGCCCATCTGCTCCCGCAGCTTGATCACGAGCTCGTTGATGACATCGGCGCGGATCGGGTCGAGCCCGGTGGTCGGCTCGTCGTAGAGCACCACCTTCGGCTCGAGCACGATGGCCCTGGCGAGTGCCACACGCTTGCGCTGTCCGCCGGAGAGATCCGCAGGCATCTGCTTCGCCTTCTCCGGCAGGCCGACCATGCGCAGGACCTGGTGCACGCGATCGCCGATCTCGCCGTCCGAGCGCACGCGATGCTCGCGCAGCGGAAAGGCGACATTCTCGTACACCGTGAGCGAGTCGAAGAGGGCGCTCTGCTGGAAGAGGAAGCCGATCTGGCGCCGGTAGGGACCAAGTTGCACCTCGGAGAGATCGTCGATGCGATTGCCCTCGAACCACACCTCGCCCATGGTGGGGCGCTCGAGCACCACCAGATGCTTGAGCAGCACGCTCTTGCCGCAGCCCGACGGTCCGAGCACCACCGTGGTCCGTCCGCGATGGAAGTCGATCGAGATCCCGCGCAGCACCTGGAGCCGCCCGAAGCTCTTGTGCAGACTCACCACGCGCATCTGCGGCACGGACGGTTCGGTCGGATCCGGCGGCAGCGGCATGGGACTATGATCCGCGCGGAGGTCCCCTTCGTGCAAGTCGACAGCGTTCTGCGCGGCGAAGTGTTCAGCGTCGAGCGCCTCAGCTTCACCGATGATCAGGGCCGGCCCGTCGCTCGACACATCGTGCGCCATCCCGGGGCGGTGGTGGTGGTTCCCGTCATGGCGGACGGTCGCCTCGTGATGATCCGGAACTTTCGAGTGGCCGTCCGTCAGTGGCTGTGGGAGTTCTGCGCAGGCAAGCTCGAGCCGGGAGAGGCACCCGATCGCGCGGCCGGCCGCGAACTCGAGGAGGAGACGGGGCACCGGTGCGGGGAGATCCAGTCGCTCGGAACCTTCTATACCTCGCCGGGATTCGCGGACGAGCTCATGCATGCGTTCGAGGCGCGATCGCTCGAGTCGGTGCCGCGGCGGCTGGAGTCCGGCGAGCGCATCGAGGTCGAATTCGTGTCGGTGTCCGAGGTCGAGGCCATGATGCGCGACGGTCGCATCCGCGACGGCAAGACGATCGCGGCATTCGCGCTCTGGAGGCTGCTTCGATCGTGAATCCGGCGCCGCCATGGGATGATGATCGCGCTCGGGGCGGGGGAGTCGCCGGCGACTGGCGAAGCACGCAGCCGCGCTTCGACGACCCCATGAGCTGGTCGATTCCGATCGCCCATGTCGTGGGCGTCACGGTGCGCGTGCACGCGATCTTCCTGGTGGTGATCGTTGCGTGGCTGCTCAAGAGCCTGCTGACCGGCGCCGGCGGCGGCGCGTCCACGCCCTTCGACCTGCCCCACACGCTCGTGGCGCTCATCTCGCTCTTCCTCATCGTGCTGGCGCATGAGTTCGGCCATGTCGCCGCGTGCCGGCGCGTCGGCGGCGAGGCCGACGAGATCCTGCTCTGGCCATTGGGCGGCCTGGCCGCCTGCGATCCGCCGCGCGAATGGAAGGCGGAGCTCATCACGACGCTCGGGGGCCCGATCGTCAATCTCGCGATCTGGATGGCCGGCGCCGTGCTGCTGGGTCTCGGCGCCGGCTGGAAGCTCTCGATCCTGATGCCGAATCCGTTCAACCCCGTCGCGTTCGCATCGATGCCGGGAAGGCTCTTCGAGGCGATCTTCATCGTCCACTGGGTGAACTGGGTGCTGCTGCTGCTGAACCTGCTGCCGATCTTCCCGCTCGACGGCGGCCGGGCGATGCTCGCGATCATGGCGCGGCGGCTCGAGCTGCACGAGGCGACGCGCATCGCCTCCCGCATCGGCGTGGTCGGCGCGGTGATGATGCTCGTGATGGCGCTGGTCGTCGAGAGCTGGTCGCTCGCGGCGATCGCGCTCTTCTGCGGCATCACCTGCTTCGTCTCCCTGCGTCGCCTCGACTTCGCCGACGCCATGGAGCGCGGACTCGAGGAACCGGGTTCGGCCCGCGAGCGACGCGCCGCGGAACGGCGCGCCGAGCAGGAGGCGGAGCGCGAAGCGCGGCGCCGCGCGGCGGTCGAACGGGACCAGGCGCGGCTGGACGAGATCCTCGCGAAGATCGGACGGGAGGGGCGGGGCAGCCTCACCTGGTCGGAGCGGCGGTTCCTGAAGCGAACGACTCGACGGCTCCGCGACGAGTAGAGTGCCGCCCCATGGGACTTGCGGATCGCGGGTACATGCAGGCTCAGGGCGCTGACGGGCGCGAGCGATTCACGCCGACCGGAGGGCGCGGTCTGCGCCGATTCTCCGTCACCGTCTGGCTGATCATCATCTGCGTCGGCGTCTTCGTGATCGACGGCCTGCTGCCGGTGCGCTGGGAGCTCGTCGGCGTGCAATGGAGCGAGGCACCGGCCGTCAAGAACCTCTCGGCGCAGGATCGACAGGCGCTGCTGCCGAAGCTCACCAAGGGGCCGCTCTTCATGCCCGCGCAGCCGGGACAGGCCGCTCCGTCCGCGCGCACGGTCCTGCCCGGCACGAAGGCGTTCCGCATGCTCTCGGAAGCGGGCGGACGCGAAGTGGCCCGTGAGGAGTACCGCGCGGTTCCGTTCCTCAACTCGCTCCTCTACTTCTCGACGAACCGGGCGCTCGTGCACCAGGCGGCCGACGGATCCCTGCGCGGATTCGAGTTCTGGCGCTTCCTGGGCTTCCAGTTCCTGCATGCGGGCATCTGGCACCTTGCGTTCAACATGATCGGGCTCTGGTTCTTCGGCCCGATCGTCGAGCGCACGCTCGGAGGCAAGCGATTCCTCGCCTTCTACATCCTCTGCGGCATTTGCGGCGCGCTGATGTACCTGCTGCTCAATGCGGCGGGCTCGTTCCTGATCTCGGCCTTCGGCCCGCAGGCGACGTCATGGGCGCCGTTCGTGCTCTTCAACGATCCCGCCACGCCGCTGGTGGGCGCCAGCGCCGGCGTCTTCGGCGTGCTGATGGCCGGCGCGTACCTCGTGCCGCACGCCACGGTGCTCGTCTACGGAATCATCCCGATGCGCCTGGACACCATGGCGTATCTGCTGGTGCTCATCGCGCTGCTGGGGGTCTTCTTCCGCTGGGACAACGCGGGCGGCGAGGCCGCGCACCTCGGCGGCGCGATCGCGGGCATCTACTTCATCCGACGGCCGCATCATCTCCACGGCTTCTTCGACTTCCTGGGCCGCGTCGATCCGACGAGCCGTTCGCGGCGCTCGCGCGGTTCGGCCCTCCGCGCGGGCGATGAGCGTCCGCGCGAGCGCGTGGATCCCGGGGAAGTGGATCGCATCCTGCGCAAGGTCTCCGAGCAGGGGCTGCATTCGCTCACGGCGCGCGAGCAGGAGACGCTCCGCCGCGCCGGTGGCGCGTAGGAGCGGCGCGACGCATGGCGATCCGCTTCGAGATCGGGGCGCGGGCGTCGGGGTGCGGCGCGCGGCTCGGCCTGCTGACGACGCCGCACGGCACGATCGAGACGCCGGCGTTCATGCCGGTCGCCACGGCCGCGGCGATGAAGGGGCTGACCCCGTCGCAGGTGCGCGACACGGGTGCCGCGTGCATCCTCAACAACGCCTACCACCTGATGCTCCGGCCGGGCGCTGAACGCGTGAAGCGATTCGGCGGCGTGCACTCGTTCATGCGCTGGGACGGTCCGATCCTCACGGACTCGGGTGGGTTCCAGGCCTTCTCGATGAGTGCGTCGAACGAGATCGACGAGGACGGCGTCACCTTCCGCAGCTTCGTCGACGGCTCGCGCGTGCACATGGGACCGGAGTCGTCGATGGCCGTGCAGAACGACCTGGGCGCCGACATCATCATGGCCTTCGACGACTGTCCACCGACGGGCGGGCAGGGCGTCGACGACGAGGATGGCGCTCCAGCGGACACGGCAACCCTGGTGAAGGGCGCCACGCTGCGCTCGACGCGCGTTCGCAAGCCCGTGGATCTCGCCGCGCGTCGGCGCGAGGCGATGGAGCGGAGCGTGCGATGGCTGAAGCGCTGCGTCGAGGCGCATCGAGCGCCCGATCGGCAGGCGCTCTTCGGCATCGTGCAGGGCGGGACGGATCTGGAGCTGCGCCGGCGCTCCGTCGACGAGACATGTGCGGTCGAGCTGCCCGGATATGCAATCGGCGGCGTGGCGGTGGGCGAAGCGCCGGACCAGATCGAGCGCGTCGTGCGATTCACCGCACCGCTCCTTCCGGATTCGCGGCCGCGTTATCTCATGGGTGTCGGCTACGAGCGCGACATCGTTGCGGCGGTGGAGGCGGGCGTGGATCTCTTCGACTGCGTGCTGCCCACGCGCAGCGGCCGCAACGCGCTCGTCTTCACCCGCGCGGGTCCGTTGCGCCTCCGCAACGCGCGCTTCACCGATGACGCGCTCCCGATCGACCCTGACTGCGACTGCGAGGCGTGCCGCGGAGGCTTCAGCCGCGGCTATCTGCGGCACCTCTTCCTCGCGGGCGAGATGCTGGGGCCGATCCTCGCCAGCATGCACAACCTGCGGCACTTCCAGCGCCTGCTGCTGGACATCCGGAGGGCAATCCGGGATGATGCGTGGTCCTCGGTCAGGCCCGCCTGGCCGTGCATCGCACCGACTCCGGAAGGACTCTGAATGCTCGAATCGTCGTCATTCACACTCGTGCTCGCCCTTCAGGGAACGCCACTGGACCAGGCGCTGGGAAGCGGCGGGGCGTCACCAGGGACCGTTGCAGCGCCCGGTGGCACGACCGGCGCGGGCACAGGTGCCGCACCCGGTACCGCAGCGCCCCGCCCGGGCGGGGACAGCACCTTCCTGTTCATGGTGCTCGGACTCGTGGCGGTCATGTTCATCATGACCATCTTCACGGGCCGGCGCCAGAAGAAGCAGCGCGAGACCATGCTCGCGGCGCTGCGCAAGCATGACCGCGTCATGACCTCCGGCGGCATCATCGGCTTCGTCGTCGAGATCAAGCCGCGCACGGTCGTGCTCAAGGTCGACGAAGGCTCGAACACCCGCATCACCTTCTCGCGCGAGTCCATCCAGCAGGTGCTGGAGGCCTCCGACGCGTCCGCCACGGAATCCAAGAGCTGACCCGCCGCGAGTGCCGCGGCGCCTCCGGGCGGCGCGCGCCTCGCATGGGTCGCACGCCCCGCCTCCATCCAATGAAGAACATCGCCTGGCATCTCACCGCGATCGCCCTGCTCATCGCGGGTTTCGTCTATCTGCTCACGCCGCCCAAGGAGTCGCTGCGACTCGGCCGCGACCTGCGCGGCGGCGTCAGTCTCATCTACGCGGTGGACATTCCGCAGGGTGCGGACAACGCACGCGTGCTCGGCGAAGTCATCAATGTGCTCAAGAGCCGCGCCAACCCGACCGGCACGCTCGACATCAGCTTCGTGCCGCAGGGCTACAACCGGATCGAAGTGGTGATGCCGCTGCCGAGCCCGGAGGTGCAGCAGCTCCAGATGACCTTCCGCCAGACGCTCGAGGCGCTCGTCTCCTCGTCGCGCGTCGAGGCCGACGAGATCGAGGTGGCGGCGCAGGCAGGCACCGCGGTGCAGCGCTTCGGAGGCTCCGACGAGACGCGCCGGGGTCAGCTGGCGATGCTCGAAGCGGAGGCTCGCCGCGCGCTGCTCGCCCGGCAGGCGCTCGAGTCCGCAATCGTGGCGCAGGACGAGGCGGCGCAGCGAGCGTCGCTCGCCGAGATCGCGGAGGCCGAGGTCGCACTGGAGCAGGGCGCCGAGTCGCTCGCGACCACGGGTCTCACCGAGCGACGCATGATGCGGGCGCTCGCGCTGCCCGTGACGCCGCAGCCGCTGCGCGACGCCGTGACGGGTCGGACGAAGCTCGACGAGCGCGGCAATGCGCTGCTCGGGCCGAGCGAGCGCGAGGAGGAACTCGCGGCCATCCGCGCCGAGTATCCATCGCTCGCGGTGCAGCTCGATCGCACGATCGAGGCGTGGCGAGCCTACGAGGCGCGACGCGGCGGGCTCGACAGTCCGGAGGATCTCAAGCGCCTCTTCCGGGGCGCCGGCGTGCTCGACTTCCACATCGCGGTGGACGCGCGGGCGCCGGAGGGCGTGAATGTCGACGAACTCCGCAAGCAGCTCGCGGAGCGTGGTCCCGAGAACACGGACTCCATCGTCGCCCGCTGGTTCAAGGTCAACGACCTGAAGCAATGGGCGCAGACCGCCGACGCGCTGATGCGCCTGCGCGCCGACCCGACGGCATTCTTCGCGGAGCGCGGTCTCGCCGCCGCCACCTTCGAGGGCGATGTCTACCTGCTGCTCTACACCACGGAGCAGCGCAGCCTCGTGCATGCGCCGGACAACCCGTGGGCGATGCGCGGCGCGAGCGAGACCGTCGACGAGCTCGGTCGACCGGCCGTCGCCTTTGCGCTCGACACGCGCGGCGGCGAGCTCATGGGGCGGCTGACCGTAGGCAATGTGGGCAAGCCGATGGCCATCGTGCTCGATGGCCAGGTCTACACGGCGCCCAATCTTCAGACGACGATCCGCGACCAGGGACGCATCACGGGCAGCTTCTCGCCCGAGGACATCAAGTATCTCACGCGCGTGCTCGCGGCGGGCACGCTCTCCGGGCAGCTCTCGCCGGAGCCGATCTCCGTGAATGTGCTCGGACCCGCGCTGGGCTCGGACAATCTGGTGCGAGGTCTGCGCGCCGTGCTCTTCTCTGTGATCGCGGTCGCCATCCTGATGCTGGGCTACTACCTGATGGCCGGCGTGATGGCGAACCTCTCGCTCGCGTTCATCATCCTGGTGATCTTCGGGATGATGGCCTTCATCGACTCGACCTTCACGATGCCGGGACTGGCCGGCATCGCACTGGCCATCGGCATGGCGGTCGATGCGAATGTGCTGATCTTCGAGCGCATGCGCGAGGAGATCATGATCAACAAGGAGCCGCTGCGCAATGCCGCGCGGCTCGGCTTCCGGCGGGCCTTCAGCGCCATCTTCGACGGCAATGTCACCAACCTGATGGTCTGCATCGTGCTGATCTGGCTCGCGGGCACCGAAGTGAAGGGCTTCGGCGTCACGATGATGATCGGTTCGTTCGCGACGCTGCTCGGCGGCGTGTGGGTGACGCGCGTGCTCATGTCGGTCTACACCGAGTGGATGGGCGCTCGGCGCCTGCCCATGATCGCCACGGTCTTTCCCGCGGTGAACCGCTGGATCGTTCCGCGGGTCGACTGGATTCGCCTGCGACCGCTGCTCTTCGGCATCTCGCTCGTGCTGGCCGTCGGCGGGCTTGGACTCGCGGCCCTTCGAGGCGGCGATCTGCTGGACACCGAGTTCCGCGGCGGCGTGGCCCTGACGATGACCACGCGGCGCGTCGACACGGTGCCGTACACGGTGGCGGCGGGCGACACCTTCGATCGCATTGCGGCGAAGGCGGTGGGCGTGCCCGCCGCCGCGCTCGCGGCGCTCAATCCGGGCGTGGACCCCGAGGCTCCGGCGCCCGGCACCGTGATTCGCGTGCCGTCGGGACCGAGTTCGATGGACGGACGCATGCTGCTCGGTCGCGCCGAGGTGGAGCAGCGTCTGCAGGCGAAGGGACGCGAAGCGCCGGAGCAGTCGGTCATCGGCCAGTTCCGAAGCGCCACCGTGCTGACGCTCGGAGATCAGACCCCGGACTTCCGCGCCAGCAGCTTCCAGGTGAAGGTCGGCAACCCGCCCGGCCAGGTCGACGAAAGCACCATCACGAGCGAGGCGGTCACGGCCGTTGCCGCCACGTTCGCCGAGGACCTCGACGCGCAGCTTTCACGCACCTTCAAGGGCAGCGGCGGCTCGCACACGGATTTCACCCGCCCCATCGACAAGCGCACGATCGGCGAGGTCATCGGTCGACCGGAGATCACGGATGCCGTGGGACGGCTGCGCGGCGGTGTGGCGCTCATGATCGACCAGATCGAGCCTCCCATCACGGTCGACGACGCGAGCACCCGTGTGCAGCGACTTCGCACACAGCCCGACTTCGCCGATGTGGGCGGCCGCGACATGCGCGTGGTGGGACTCGACCTCGCGGACGCGGACCATCCGGAGCGAGGCTATCGCAGCGTGGCCATCCTCGTCGGCGATCCGGCGGTCAACCTGCCGAAGGTGCCGATCGAGACATGGGACACGCGCCTCGCACGACGCGAGTGGCAGCTCGTCTCGCAGGCGCTGGCGCAGGAGACCTCGCTTGATCAGGTCGCCAGCTTCTCGCCCAGCGTGGCGCAGTCACTGCTCGCCAACGCCGTCATCGCCATTTGCCTGAGCCTCATCCTGATGCTCGGCTACATCTGGCTGCGGTTCGGTTCGCTGCGCTACTCGCTCGGCACGATTCTCTCGCTCACCTTCAACATCTGCGTCTGTCTTGGATTCCTCGGAGCCAGCGGACTGCTCGCCGGCACCTCGATCGGCGCAGCGCTCGGGATCCAGGAGTTCCGCATCGATCTGAATGTCGTCGCGGGTCTTCTCGCCATCCTCGGCTACGACGTGAATGACAGCATCGTGATCCTGGATCGAGTCCGCGAGCGCCGCGGGCGAATGGCGTATGCATCCAAGCAGGTCGTCAACGACGCCATCAACCAGACCTTCAGCCGCACCATCCTGACGAGCGGCACCACCATCCTCTCCGCCCTGATCCTGGTGATCTACGGCGGCGAGTCGATCCGGCCGTTCACCATGACCCTGCTGGTGGGGCTCATCGCGGGAACCTTCAGTTCCATCGCCATTGCCGCACCGCTGGTGTACGCTGCCCGCCGCGAGGAAGCGTCCTCGACGCCTCCCGCGCAGGCGGCGGGGGCGGCGGCGCTTCCGCATCCGGTCTGAGCAGCGCGCACCCTCAAGGAGGAGGTCGTCGGTCATGTCCAATGGAGCCAAGCTGGTCGTCGTGCTCGTCCTGATCTTCGCGGGCGCCGGTCTCTACACGGCGCTCGTGGCGCCGGCACCGAAGAAGCCGGCCGACCTGTCACCCGCCAAGCCGAGTGATGCGTCGACTCCTCCCCGCGGTGCGTCGTCAGCAGCGCCGCCGTCCAGGGATCGCGCGCCTGCGTCGCCTGGATCCGCGTCGGCGCTCGATCGCGCTCGGGATGGAAGCACCGTTGCGCCGCCATCGACGCAGCCCGAGAGACCCGCGCAGGCACCGCCGACCGAGTCGGGCGCGGCCGCGTCGCAGGACCGAGCAGGTGCCCTTGATGCCGCGAACGCCGCAACCGGGTCGGTGCGCGAAGGCACCGCAGGCGCCGGGCGCACGGATGGCGGCGCCAACGGCGCAGCACCCTCCGGCGCAGGCGACTCCGCGAACGGCACGGGCGCTCCAAGCAGCGGATCGACGCCGCCGGCGCCACCGCGCCCCGCGCCGCCACCACCACCGCCGCCCGTACCGAGCGGCCCTCGCGACTATTCGATCATGGAAGGCGACACCTTCACCTCGATCGCGGAGGAGTACCTCGGCGATGCGCGGAAGTGGGTGCTGATTGCGCGGGAGAATCCCTCCATCGATCCGCAGCGCCTGAGCGTGGGACAGAAGATCCGGCTGCCGGCGCAGGATGCCCAGTTGCCTGCGGCGCCCGCCGCGCCTCCGGCACCGACCGAGACAGCGTCGAGTGGCCCGCTTCCTCCGGGGGCCGTGCGCTACGAGGTGAAGCAGGGCGACACGCTCGCGTCCATCGCCGATCGCTTCTACGGAACGAAGGCCGAGTCGGCGTGGAAGCGAATTCACGAGGCGAACCGAGGATCGATCGGCGACGATGCCTCGCGGCTCAAGCCGGGGACGGCGCTGATCATCCCGCCGCGGAGCTGACCGCGTCGGACGCCGCGCGGCATGCCTCGGCCAGATGCGCCCGATCGAGCGTGCCGATCACGATCGAGGTCACCTCGGGGCGCTCCAGGATGAACGGGATCGACTCGCTCGGCGTCAGCGCGCCATGCGCCAGCGCCTTCTTGACGATCACGGCCTTGCCGAGGGATCCGGCTCGCTCGATCACGGGGCGCTGCATCGTCGCGCGCGGGTTGTACTCGACCATGAGCGCGTCGATGCGCGGATCGTCGGCGGCGGCGAGACCGCCCTCCACGCTCTTGCCGCTGAATCCGATCACGCGCAGCAACCCTTGCCGCCGCAATCGATCGAGCACCTCCACCACCCGCGTGTTGCGAAGGATCTCGAGGTCGCGGCCGTCCGAATGGACGAAGACCACATCCAGCGAGCCCGTGCGCAGGCGGACGAGACTGCGGCAGACGCTCGTCTCGGTCGCTCGCTCCGAGTAGTCGAAGCTCGACACCTCGCCCTCGCGCTCCTCGCCGGTCTTCGTCGAAATCACGAAGTCTCCGCGCCGCTCCCCGATGGCGGCGCCGATGCGCGACTCGCTCAGTCCGTAGGCGGGCGCCGTGTCGATGAGATCGACACCGAGCTCGAGCACGCCCTGCAGGAGCCGCGCCGATTCGATCTCCGAGGGAAGTTCATAGGCACGCGCGAACTTGTCGCGATCGACCCGGCCAAGCTTGAACGCGCCGAAGCCGATCACCGCGACCTCGCGGTCGAGCGCCGCGAACGGACGATGCGGCAGCGCCGGCCGGGCGGGTGCGTTCATGGCTCGCGCGTCCATTGGAGTGCATCATGCCATGGCGGCGCGGCCGTCGCAGGGAGCGGGAAGTCGATCTCGAGTTTCGGTGGCGGCTCGGCGGCGACGATGTGCTCACCCGCGGCCCTCGCCCGCGACCGTTCCCGTGCGTGCCCGACACCGGAGCCGGTGACTTGCGCCGTCACCCGTTCCAGCGCCATGGCCCCGGCCCGCGGCGCCAGCGCGAGCTTGGTCGGCCAGAGCGTGAGCACGCGCCCTTCCTCCAGCAGCCGCGCGTCGTCCGGGCGGCGGCCATGCTCGAGCGGCTCGGCCCGATCCACGCGATAGGCGGCGAACTCGGCGCCATCCAGCGGCGCATGCGGCAGCACGGCACGGAGCTCCGCCGCGGCGCGGCGAACGAGCGCGTCGCGATCGAGGGCCACGCCCTCCTCCGCAAGCCGTCCGCCAAGGTGCCAGACGACTCGGCCCTGCGAGTCGCGGGCGCTCGTGATCGTCACGCGCGTCGAGTCTCCGTCGACGCAGTGGCCGTCCAGCCATGGCAGCGACGGCGAACGGACGAGGCCCTGATGAAGCGGGCGTCGCTGCGTGCGGTTGGCCGCAAGTCCGAACTTCTCGCGAAGCCGCTCGTTGCCCGTTCCCGCCGCGAGCACGACGCAGCGCGCGTGCAGCGCGATCGACTCCATGCCCGCATGGGTGCGAACGGAAGCGCGAATCCGGATCGGACGGCTCGACTCCTGGTGGATCTCGAGCGAATCGGTGTCGTAGCGGGCGATGCAGCCCTCATGCTCGCGGGCGAGCGCATCCAGCACCGAGCCGGGATCGAAGATCGGTTCGGGAAGGCGCAGCACTCGACCGGGGGCCGTGCGAAGCAATTCGGGCCGTTCGTCCCCGGTGACCTCCTCGGGACGCGCTCGAAGCGCCAGTTGCGCGCCCAGCATGCCCAGTCGTCCGGCGAGTCCGTCGCTTCGCCAGAGCCAGCAATGGCGGCTGCGGACGATGGCGCCGGCGAGCGACGGCTGCTCGCGGCCTTCAGCCATGCGCCGCCATCGTTCGGGCATTTCCGCGATGGCCCTGGAGTCGCTTCCGACGAGCCCGCGCAGCGAGTACTTCACGCCGCCGTGGATGATGCCCTGCGCACAGCGGGTCTGGCCCATGCCGAGCGAATCCGACTCGAGCACCAGCGCGCGAAGGTGCTGCGCCCGCAGGGCCGCGAGCGCGAAGAGCCCTGCGGCACCACCGCCGAGGATCAGGCAGTCGAGTGGGAGGTCCGTGCCGCTCGGCGTCATCGGCGGCGATGGTATCCTCCGCGATTCGCGCTCGGTCGCACGCGGCATCGCATGCGTCCGCGCACCGCGTCGCCGCATCCACGCCGCATGTCCGCCCCTGGATCAACCATGACCCGTCGCGCCGTCCTCATCCCCGGTGATGGCATCGGACCCGAAGTGAGCCGCGCCGTCGTGCGCATCCTCGACGCGGCCGGCGCGCGGATGGAATGGACCGAGCGGCACGCCGGACTCGGCGCCGTCGAGCGAGGTTCGAAGGAGACGCTGCCGAAGGAGACCACCGACGCGATCCGCGCCTGCGGCGTGGCGCTCAAGGGTCCGTGCACCACGCCGGTGGGCGAGGGCTTCTCGAGCGTCAATGTCGCGCTGCGCAAGCGTCTCAATCTCTTCGGTGCCGTGCGTCCGGTGCGCTCGCTCGATGGCGTGAAGACGCGCTTCGAGAGGGTGGATCTCGTCATCGTGCGCGAGAACACCGAGGGGCTCTATGCGGGCATCGAGAACGAGATCACGAAGGGCGTCGTGACGAGCCTGAAGGTGGCCACGGAGGCCGCATGCCGGCGCATCGCCGAGTTCGCCTTCACCTATGCCGTGGCTCGCGGCCGCCGCAAGGTGAGCGTCTTCCACAAGGCGAACATCATGAAGCTCACCGACGGGCTCTTCATTCGCTGCGCCCGCGAGGTGCACGACGCGAAGTACCCGCAGGTGGAGTACGAGGAGCTCATCATCGACGCGGCATGCATGCGGCTCGTGCAGGATCCGACGCGATTCGATGTCATCCTCATGGAGAACCTCTACGGCGATGTCGTGAGCGATCTCTGCGCAGGCATGGTGGGGGGGCTCGGCGTGGCACCGGGTGCCAACTACGGCGATACCGATGCCGTCTTCGAGGCCGTGCACGGCAGCGCGCCGGACATCGCGGGCAAGGGCGTGGCCAATCCGCTCTCGCTGCTGATGAGCGCCGTGATGCTGCTCAATCACCTCGCGGCCACGCGCGGCGACTCGGAGGCGGGTCAGATCGCCACGCGCATTCGCGCGGCCTACGATCGTGTGCTGCTCGAGGGCCGCAAGACGCGCGATCTTGGCGGCGACCTCGGCACCGAGGCGTTCGCCGACGCCGTGATCGAACGACTTCGATAGCTGAGAGGGGCCGTCATGACCATGATCCGGGTACTCCGCCTGCCGCAGCTGATCGCTGTGGTCTGGTGTCTCCTCGGCACCCACATCGTCGCTGCCGCGCCGCAGGAGCCTGCTCCGAATGCCGCGCGCGAGACGGTGTCGGCGAGACCCGAGGAGCTCGATGCCCGCGTGCGATCGATCGTCGATCGGTTCGAGGCGAAGGGCTTCAGCGGCGCCGTGCTCGTCGCGCGTGACGGCAAGGTGGTCGCCGAATGCGCGGCAGGAAGCGCCGACCTCGAGGGCGCAATCCCGAACACGCCGGTGACGCTCTTCGAGATCGCGTCGCTGACGAAGCAGTTCACGGCCGCGGCCATCATGCGGCTCGTGCAGGATGGGAGGCTGCGGCTCGACGACCCGATCTCGAAGCATCTGCCGGGCGTTCCCGAGAACTGTCATGCGATCACGGTCGAGCACCTGCTGCGGCATACCTCGGGCATTCCCGGTTCGAACTCGCGCGGCGCGGGCGATGATCTGGCCGTCGTGCTGCCGACATTCCTCGCAGGGGGACCGCGGCACGAGCCTGGCACGCACTTCGAATACTGGAACCAGGGCTACGCGCTGCTCAGCGAGATCGTGAAGCGAGTCTCGGGCCGCGCGTACATGGACTATTGCCGCGCAGCGCTCTTCCTGCCCGCGAACATGACCACGGCGTGCTTCACCGGCGACGCGGCACCTCCCGGCGCAACGGTCGCGGTCGGTCGATCCCGCGTCGGCCCACCGCGCAGCGCACTCGAACATCCCTACGGCGCGTACGGCTTCCAGTACCGCGGCATGGGCGGCACCGTGTGCAGTGTGCAGGACCTCTTCAAGTGGGATCGCGCCCTTGCGGGAGATGCGGTGCTGAACGCAGAGTCCAAGGCGGCCCTCTTCTCTCCGGGTCCCGGGAACGCCGCGCTCGGTTGGATGGTGCGACGGGATGCGAAGGGTCGCCAGGTGCAGCATCACGGCGGCGCGGTGCGAGGCTTCACCTGCGACATGCGTCGCTTCCCGGAGATCGATGGCATGATCGCGGTGCTCGCCAACGACGACGGCGTTCGCGCCACGGCGATCGCCGATGCGCTCGAGCGAGCGCTGCTTGGAGATCCGCCCGATCCAGCGGAGTCGGCGCAGCCATTGGATCGAGCCGGCGCGGAGCGACTCATCGGCACCTACCGGTCGGAACAGGGTGCCGACATCGAGATCCGGATCGACGAGGCAGGCACGGTGCGGTTCCGCGTGCTGATGCCGCCGGACCACAAGGAGATGCGGGCGGGAACCGTCATCATGGATGCGAGCGGCCAACTCTTCCTCAAGGACGAGTGGACCGCCTATCCGCTCAAGGTGACGCCGGCCGCGGGTGACGCGGCGCAGACGCTCTCCCTCGGCGGGCCGCTGTTCAGGAGGGTCGTCGACGCCGAATCCCCGAACGCTCGCTGAGGCGCTGCTATCGTTCGCCCATGATCCACGGCTCGAAGCGGTCGGTCACGATCCTGCGCGCGATCGCGACACTGCCCACGATCCTGATCCTGTCCGCCGCATCGGTGGCGCACGGCTTGCCGCAGCGCCCCGAGCCGCCGACACAGCCTGCGCCGGAGGCGATGCCGATCGGCGAGGTCGTGGTGGAGCGACCGCTCGGCGTGCTCTTCGCGCCGTCGGGCACGCTGCTCGTGGCCGCCGGCGATGAGGGTGTGATCGAGATCGATGCCGAGACGCGCGAGCGCCTGCGCACGCTCGTGCCGGGAGCGCCGGACCGATCGGTGGTCGCGCTCGCAGCACTGCCTGATGGAACATTCCTCTCGCTCGATGAACTGCATCCGCGCCTCGAGCGATTCGACGCTCATGGGCTCGAGATACCGCTGCCTGAAGCGGTCGAGTCACCACTGGCGGACTACCTTGGCCTTCGTCGACCACGGGCGCTGGCGGTGACGCGGGATGGCACGAAGGTGGCCGTCGCCGACACGGGCAACGACCGCGTACTCGTTCTTCCGCTCGCAGCGCCGACGGAGGGCGAGGAACTGGCGGCACCGCTGGTCATCGGATCGCGCGGCACCGATCGAGGGCAGTTCCGGGCGCCGAGTGGCCTGGCCTTCGACCCGGTGGGCCGTCTCTTCGTGATCGACTCGGACAATCACCGCATTCAGCGCTTCGGCCTCGACGGTCGCTTCGAGGCGGCGTTCGGCTCGCGCGGCGCCATGCCCGGACAGCTCGAATGGCCGCTCGCACTCGTCGCGAACGATGACACGCTGCTCGTCGTGGATCACTTCAACCATCGCGTGCAGCGCATCGACGAGGACGGCGACTTCAAGTCGCTCTGGGGCATGCATGCCGTGGTGCCGAGGCAGGGCGAGGGGCGCATCCACTATCCCGTCGCCATCGCGGTCGACGAGTCGCGCGGCCGATTCGCGGTGGCCGAACCGTTCGAGCGACGCGTGCAGCTCTTCCGGCGCTCGAGCGACGGCGAGCGCATTCCCGTGCAGCCACCGCTGCCATTTCGCGAGGGCGTCTCGAGCCACTTCGGCGAGGGCGTCGCCGTGGACGGAAGGCTGCTGGCGGCGTGGGAGCCCGAGTCGTCGGCCGTGGTGCTCTTCGACCTTCGCGGTGAACGACCCGCGCATGTGACGACCTTCGGCTCGCCGGGACGCCGCCCGCAGGAGATCGGGCGACTCGTCGCCCTCGAGGTGGATGACGCACTCGACCGCGTCTGGATCCTGGACGCGGGCAATGACCGCCTGGTCGAGTGGTCGCTGCGTCGCGATCCCGAGGCGGAACTTCGCTTCGAGCCGTTCATGGCGCGCGTCTCGCGCGTCATCGACTTCGACGCGCTCGGGCGCGCCGTCGCCGCGATCGACGGCGGTCCGGTCGCGGTCGATCCCGTGGCGATGGCCAGGGCACCGGGCGAGATCCTGGTGCTCGATCGAATCCGTGCGCGTGCAATCCGGCTGGACGACCGCACGCTGGAGCCCAACTCCGTGCTTTCGAGCGCGGACATGGGCTTCCCGCGCGATCCGGTCGCCATCGCAGTCGATCCAGCCGGCGCTCGCGTGGCCATCCTCGATGGCCGTGATCCGCAGCGACTCGCCGCGATCGTTCCGCTTGCGGGCACCGGCGACACGCGCGTCGTGCCTCGTCCGCCGGATCTGGTGCGGCCGCAGTCGATCGCGTGGATCGACGACGAGAGGCTCGTCGTCAGCGCGAGCGACGATCGCCTCTTCCTGCTCACGCTCGACGGCCAGGTGGTCGCCGCTCCTTCGCTGCACGGCGTGGAGGATGGGCAGCTCTGGCATCCGCGCGGCATCGCGGGCGCCGCCGACGCATCGTTCTTCGTCGTCGACTGGGGCAATCACCGTTTGCAGCGGTTCGATCGCCACGGCAACTGGCTGGCGCGATTCGGCGTCGGCCGTTCGGCGCTTCGGCCGCGCATGCCCGATGCCGTGCCGAGCGTCATTCCTCCCCGGCGCGGCAACCCGCGGCCCGCGCCCATGCCGCCGGCGACGCAGGCCGGATCATTCCCTCGCACGCTGACCTGTCCGGACGGCTCGCGCCTCAAGTGGTGGCCCGTCGACGAGCATGGCACTGTCCTTGCCGCGATTCCGCTGCGTGATCCCTTCTTCGTGCGCCTGGCGCCCCCGATGGACGCCGCCACGGGATCGCTCTCGGCGGATGCCGCAATGCCGCATCACGGCCACGGCATGAACCTCAAGCCGTCGACGCGCGCACCGGAGCCCAATGGCGATCGCATTGCGGGCCCGATGCTCTTCCACATGCCCGGCGCATGGGAGGTCTACTTCGATCTCGAGAGCGACGGCCGGCTTCGCCGCTGGCAGGACGAAGTGATCATGGACGAACCATGATGATGATCTCCGCGTGCGTCGTTGCACTGTCGGCGATCGGGGGAGGCGAGCGGCTCGAAGGCGACGCGATTCCGGAGGCCGTCCTTCGCCGCGTGCTCGCGATGGAACGCCGCGCGGAGGTCGCGCCCGACGCGACGAATCGAGTCGCGGACGATCCCGAGGCGGCGAGGTTCGGGCAGCAGCTCTTCTTCGAGCCGCGCCTCTCGGTCAGCGGCGCCGTGAGCTGTGCCTCATGCCACGATCCGGAACGCGCCTTCACGGACGGACTTCGTCGTTCCGTGGGGCTCGCGGAGGGCCCGCGGAATGCGCAGGGTCTGCTCGACATCGCCGATCTTCCCTGGTTCACCTGGGATGGCCGCGCGGACTCGCTCTGGAGCCAGGCGCTGCATCCGTTCGAGAGCGGGATCGAGATGGGAACGACGCGCCACGAGCTGATCGGGCGCGTGCGCGAGATCGACGAGCTTCGGCTCGGCTACGAGCGCGTCTTCGGTCCGCTGCCCACCGCGAGTCCCGCGGCACTCCCCGATGCCGCCGAGCGCGCGCATGACGGCTCCACACCAGCATCGCCGACTCCGGCGCCGCCCGGGAGCGACTCCGAAGCCATCGATCGCGCCTTCGCCAACCTTGGCAAGGCGATCGCGGCGTACGAGCGCCGACTGCGAACCGGGCCGGGTCCCTTCGATCTGCATGTGGCGAGGCTGCGGGCCGGTCTGCCTCGCGACCGTGTTGCATTCCCCGACGAGGCCCATCGAGGCATGCTGCTCTTCGCCGGCCGCGCGGGCTGCTGGCGCTGCCATCATGGGCCGTCCATCAGTGACGGGTCATTTCACGCGATCGGCGTGCCGCCGCTGGATGGCGGCCTGCCTCGTGATCGAGGGCGGCTCGACGCGATTGCGCGCCTCAAGGGGAGTGCCTTCAACGCCGCCGGTCGATTCAGCGACGATTCCTCCGGGAATCGAGCCGCGATCACCATGAGTCTCACCGAGGATCCGTCGCTCTGGGGTGCCGTTCGCACGCCGTCGCTTCGCAATGTCGCTCGCACGGCGCCGTACATGCGCGAGGGGCAGTTCGGCTCGCTCGAGGAAGTCGTGCGCTTCTACTCCACGCTCGAAGGCGCGCTGGCGGATCATCATGGCGAGCGCGTGCTTGAGCCTCTCGGACTCTCGGACGCGGAGATCGCCGACCTGGTTGCGTTCCTTCGAACGCTGGACGGCACGCCTCCCGATGTCGAGTTGCTGCGGGCGCCGCCATCTCGCTCGCCGCGCCCGATGGGCGAGGATTGAGGCGGCGCTGACGCGCGCCGCGGGTTACACTCCATCCTGACCGTCGGGGGCGGATCGCACCCCTGATGGAGACCCTGCTTCAATGAAGATCGTGCCCCTCGCGTGTCGTGCCAGCGCCGCCGCGGTGATGTTTGCGTGCTCCACCCTGCTCGCGCATGTGGACGATCCCAAGGCGAAGCATTGGGAACCTCCGTTCGTGGGCCCGGCGTGGCGAGCCGACATCGAAGGCACGCAGGGCGGAGTCGCCGAGACCTTCACCGCGGACGGCGTGCAATTGCTGAGCTGGTTCCCCGTGACCGCGATCCATCCGCAGGCCACCAGCGGCAACGACTGCTGGGGCTATGTGAGCCCGTCCGGCCGCGAGTACGCCATCATCGGAGTCTCCAACGGCACCGGCATCGTGGAGATCACGAATCCCGCAGCAGCGCAGCTCATTGCGTTCCTTCCGGGACCCGAGAGTCTCTGGCGCAATGTGAAGACCTATCAGCAGTGGCTCTACGCCGTGAGCGAGGGCGGTGGCGGCATCCAGGTCTTCAATCTCTCGCAGATCGACCAGGGCATCGTGACCACGCATGCGAGTGTCACGACCGGCGGCAATCAAGCCACGCACACGATGATCATCAACGAGCAGACGGGCTACCTCTATCGCATGGGGGGAGGATCGAACGGCCTGCGCATCTACAACCTTCAGCCGAATCCGGCCGAGCCGCAGTATGTCGGCGCCTGGAGCGATCGCTATGTGCATGACGGCTGCGTCGTCAACTACACGAGCGGTCCCTATGCAGGCAAGGAAGTCTTCCTGGCGTGCGGCGGGCTCAACGGCGGCTACGGCAACACCGGCGTGAGCATCATCGATGTGACGAACAAGCAGTCGATGAGCGTGATGAGCACCTTCTACTACCCGCAGGCGGCGTACTGCCACCAGATCTGGCCGACGGCGGACCTCCAGTACGCATACATCAACGACGAGATCGACGAGCAGAATCACGGCATCTACTCCGTCGGCCGCATCGTGAACCTCTCCAACCTCAGCAGTCCGCAGCTCGCGGGCACCTTCAACACCGGCCTGCAGACCGTCGACCACAACGAATATGTGCACGGCGACCGACTCTTCTGCTCCAACTACAAGAGCGGCCTCCGCGTCTTCGACATCTCCGACCGCACGAATCCGGTCCAGGTGTCGTGGTTCGACACCTATCCCACGGATGACTCGGCGGGCTATGCCGGGCTCTGGAGCAACTATCCCTACTTCCCGAGCGGCACCGTGCTCGGCAGCGACATCCAGCGCGGACTCTTCGTCTGGCGCGTCAGCAATGACGGCCTGGCGTTCGCCTGGCCCGACGGCATTCCGCAATTCATCGATCCCGCAGGCGGGCAGTCGATCCGGGTGGCCATCTCCACCACCGGCGACGCGCTGCTCGACGCGTCGACGCCGACCATGACCTTCGCCGTCGGCGCGCAGCAGGTGATCGTGCCGATGGTTTCGCTCGGCGACGGAATCTGGCAGGCCACCGCGCCCGCGAGCGTCTGCGGCGGCACGATCCAGTTCCGCGTCTCCGCGGCAACCACCGCAGGCGCAAGTTTCGCGAATCCAACCGCCGAGACTCTGCATGTCGCGAGCTCCTCGCTCGGTGTGATCACCGAGCACTTCGATCCGATCGAGGATGGCGGGCCGCTCTGGTCGATCGCCGCACCCGGCGACACCGCCAACACCGGCCGCTGGACGCGGGTCGATCCGATCGGCACCACGGCACAGCCCGAGGACGATCACACGCCCGCGCCGGGCGTCATCTGCTATGTGACCGGTCAAGGCACGCCCGGCGGATCGGTCGGCGAGGCCGACATCGACGGCGGACACACCACGCTGACATCGCCGTCGATCGACGCGTCGGGACTCGATGACGCGTGGATCGAGTACTGGCGCTGGTACTCCAACGACCGAGGCGCCAATCCCGGCACCAACAGCATGCAGGTGCTCCTCTCCAACGACGACGGCGCGACCTGGACGCAGATCGAGAATGTCACCGAGAACGCCAATGTGTGGGTGCGGCGCGCATGGCGGATCTCCGACCTGATGACGCCCACGGCCACGATGCGTCTGCGCTTCGTCGCCAGCGACTACACCGGCGCCATCGTCGAGGCCGGAGTCGATGACCTGCGAGTCTTCAGCTACATCTGCGCCACCGGCTCGACGCCTGGCGACATCAACGGAGACGGACAGGTCGACGGCAGCGATCTCGGCGCGCTGCTCGGCGCATGGGGAACCTGCACGAGCTGCCCCGAGGATCTCGATGGCGACGGCCGCGTGGACGGCTCCGATCTGGGCATCCTGCTGGGGAACTGGGGCTGAGCCATGGCCATGGCGTCGCCTCCGGGCCCTGAGACGGCGCCGCCGGTCGGCCATCGTCGGGCGATGTTCACGGTGCTGCTCGGCTCGGTGCTGGTCATCAGCGCCGCGCTTGGGGCTGCGGACACCGAGCCTCCCGCGTCACCGGCGCCACGCACTCTTCGGCGCGCGAGCGTGGCCGTCCCCGGAACGGCGCTGGCCGTGGAACTCGTTGCGGTTCCGATTCGCGCGGAGGCGCCGCCGCTCTGGTTCGGCCGCACCGAGATCCCCTGGGAGCTGCTCGATGTCTTCGTGCACAACCTTGACGAGGGCGAGTCGAATGCGAAGGCCGATGCGGTGACGCGTCCGAGCAAGCCCTACATCTCGATGGATCGAGGCTTCGGTCATCACGGCTATCCGGCCATCAGCGTCAGCCATCGCAACGCCACGGAGTTCTGCCGCTGGCTCTCCGCCAAGACCGGGCGCACCTTCCGACTGCCCACGCGCGAGGAATGGAGTTCCGCGTGTTCGCTCGGCGGTGTGGTGCCCGAGCGCGTGCAGGAGGTGGCATGGTGCGCGGAGAACTCGAAGCGCAGGACGCATCCGGTCGGTTCGCGCCCCGCGGATGCGAGCGGTCTGCATGATCTGCTCGGCAACGCGTGCGAGTGGGCGACCGACGGCGATGCATTCGTGGTGATGGGCGGCTCGTACCGCGACGCGGCATCGGCGCTGAGCTGCGGCCTTGCGGTCCCGGCGAATGCCGACTGGAACGCCAGCGATCCGCAGATCCCGCGTGGCGAGTGGTGGCTCGCCGATGGCGGATTCGTGGGCCTGCGCGTCGTGTGCGAACATTGGGTGGAAGCGGAGAAGGAGTCCAAGCCATGAACGAGATTCCGCGACGACGATTCGTGAAGGGGGCGATGGCGGCCGGTGCGCTGCTGGCAGTGCCTCGCGTGTGGGGTGCAGCGCGTGCGGACGACGCGCTGCGCGTCGGAGTGATCGGTTGCGGCGGGCGCGGACGGGGTGCCGCGCAGCAGGCGATCATCGCCGATCGCGGCGCGGTCCTCTGGGCGCTCGGCGATGTCTTCCCCGACCCCATCGAGTCGACCGTCACGGCGCTCTCCGGAGTGACCGAGCTTGCACCGCAGGTCGATGTGCCGCCGGAGCGACGCTTCGTCGGTTTCGACGCCTACCAATCCGTCATCGATTCGGGCGTCGACATGGTGATCCTCGCGGCACCGCCGCACTTCCGTCCGCGTCATCTCGATGCGGCCGTGAAGAAGGGCAAGCATGTCTTCTGCGAGAAGCCCGTCTGCGTCGATGTGCCGGGCTTCCAGCGGGTTCGAGACTCGATTCGCGAAGCGAAGTCGAAGGGGCTCAACCTGATGAGCGGCTTCTGCTGGCGCTACAGCCAGCCCGAACGCGAGTTCGTCGCGAGGCTCGAGGCCGGTGCGCTCGGCAAGGTCATGGCGATCCATTCGATGTATCTCACCTCGCCGCTCGGCACGCGCGCCCGCGAGGCCGCATGGAGCGACATGGAGTTCCAGCTCCGCAACTGGCAGCACTTCACCTGGCTCTCGGGCGATCACATCGTGGAGCAGGCGGTGCACTCCGTCGACAAGATCCACTGGTTCATGGGCGGCCGACTGCCGGAGCGATGCACCGCGATCGGCGGGCGCGGCGTGCGCGAGGAGATTCCCGAGCGCGGCGACAGCTACGACCACTTCGCCGTCGCGTACGAGTACGCCGACGGCGCGCGCTGCACGCTGCACTGCCGCCAGCAGGTCAATTGCCACATGGAGAACACCGACGCGCTCGTCGGCACGAAGGGACACGCCTTCGTGAACGGATGGGGCCCGACGCAGTGGATCAAGGGCGAGCAGCCGTGGGAGTGGCTCTCCGATCAGATGCCTCCGAACATGTACCAGGTGGAGCACAATGAACTGGCGCAGGCGATCCGCGGCAGTCGGCCGCGCATCGTGGACGACTTCATGGCCGACAGCTGCCTCATGGCGATCATGGGACGCGAGGCTGCGTACACGGGGCGCGCGATCGAGTGGGACCGCCTGCTCCTGGACACGACGGATCTCTCGCCGAAGACCTACGAGTTCGGTCCGATGCCCTTCCCGCAGGTGCGCCATCCCGGGAAGCGGGTGACCGCGTGAGTCCGCTGAGCCGTCGGAACTTCGTGCAGCGTGGGGCGGCGCTGATGGCGGGTGGTCTCGCCGCCGGATCGCTGCTGCCGGCGAGGCATGCGTCCGCGCGGGCGCGCCGGGACGACACGCCGTGGCGCGTGGGCGTGATCGGGTGCGGCGGGCGCGGCACCGGCGCTGCGGTGAATGCGCTCCAGGCCGATCCGCAGGTGCGCATCGTTGCCCTTGCGGATGCGTTTCAGGATCGACTCGCGGAGGCGCGGAAGCGCCTTGCGGCGCACGATCCGCAGCGTGCGGCCGTGGACGAGTCCGCGTGCTTCGCGGGGCTCGATGGGTATCGCGCGCTGCTCGACCAGCCGCTGGAGGTCGTGATCCTCGCCACGCCGCCGGGCTTTCGCCCGATGCACTTCGCGGAGGCCGTCTCCGCCGGCACGCATGTCTTCCTGGAGAAGCCGGTCGCGGTCTGCCCCGCAGGCGTGCGGCAGGTCATCGATGCGGGGCGCCGCGCCGACGATCGCGGCCTCTGCGTGGTCGCCGGGACGCAGCGCCGGCACGAGCGCAGCTATCTCGACGCGATCGCGCGCCTTCGCGACGGCGCCATCGGTCGCCCGGTCGCCGCGCGCTGCTTCTGGAACATGGGCGGCCTGTGGGTGGTGCCGCCCGTCGCGACACGAAGCGATGTGGAGAACCAGCTTCGCAACTGGCTCTACCACGCATGGCTCTCGGGCGATCACATCGTCGAGCAGCATGTGCACAACATCGATGTGGTGAACTGGGCATTCGATGCGCACCCGCTTCGAGCCTGCGCGGTGGGTGGCCGGCAGGCGCGCACGGGCGCCGAGTACGGGCACATCTACGACCACTTCGCGGTGGACTTCGAGTATCCCGACGGCCGTTTCGCCCTGAGCATGGCCCGGCAGCAGCCGGGGTCGAGCGAGCGCGTGGAGGAGCTGATCCACGGCAGCGACGGCGTGATGCGCCTGGCGCCGGGCAGCGCGGAGGTGATCGGCGCCAGACCCTGGCACTTCGAGGGGCAGAACCCCAACCCGTATGTCGCCGAGATGGCGGATCTGATGACCGCCATCCGTTCAGGTCGGCGCATCAACGAGTCGCGGCAGATCGCCGAGAGCACGCTCAGCGCGATCATGGGGCGCATGGCCGCGTACTCGGGCCGCGACATCACCTGGGACGAGGCGATGACGCACGAACTGGATCTGCGGCCACCGCCTGACCTCGCCTTTACGGCGCGAGCGCAGGATCCCGTGGCGATTCCCGGCGAATCTCGACGCCGAGGCGGATGACCCGCGGCGGCTCGCCCGGATGGACGAGGATGGCGCCGGACCGGGGGAAGCGAGCGAGGAGCGCCGCGTCGTCGTCGTCGGCGGCGGCGACCGTGACGGCCGTCGCCAGCGCATCGGCAGTGGCGGCCGGGCCGCACTCGGCGCATGGCTCGCGCGGTGCGTCGCCGCGCACCACCACGGTGACGGTCGTCGATCCCGTGGCACCGAAGCCGGCACGCGGATCCATCACATGGGAGTGACGCTCGTCGTCGATCACGATCCACTGTTCCGCGTCGCCGCTCGTGGCCATGCCCGACCAGGGGGCGAGTTCGATGAGCTCGCCGGTCGACGCCGCGACGATGCGCCAGGCGCTGCGCCCGGGCGGCGCTTCGCCCACGGCGCCGTCGCCGCCGATCTCGACGAGCGCCCGCGGCAGTCCGTCATCGGCAAGCGATCGCAGCGCTTCATCGGCGGCGATGCCCTTGCCGATGGCGCCGAAGTCCAGGCGCAGGCCCGGCCTCGCGACGATGAGCCTCGCGCCGTCGAGCCTGACGGCCGACATGCCGGTGTTCGCGCGGGCGGCGTCGATCTCGGCCTGAACGGGCGCGGAGCCGGCGCGGGATCTCCGCCACAGCTGCGTCAGCGCCCCGATCGTCGGATCGAAGCGGCCGTCCGTGGCGCCGGCCATGCAGAGCGAGCAGCGCAGTGCGGCGGCCAGCGCGTCGGAGACGGGGATCGACGCAGGATGGGAAGGGGCGGAATCCACCACCCGCGCGACCGACGCCACCTCGCTGTCCTCCCGCCAATCGCTCAGCACCTGATCGAGCGCGGCGATGCGGTCGAACGCGCGGCGTGCCGCGTGCGCCGCCGCCTCGGAGTCGGCGGCGTGAAGCACGATGCGAGCCTCGCAGCCCATGTGCAGCTCGCGGTACTCGAAGCGTCGTTGGGTCGGCGCGCACGCGCCGAACGCGACCGAGGCCACGAGCAGCAATGCAGTTCGGTGCGTTCCTCGCATCCATCGCGCCCGTCGCGATTCAGTCGAAGCGCACCTCGAGCAGGCTCGCATCGTCGGTGAAGTCATCGTGCCCCTGCACGCTGCGGCTGCGCACGAGGATCTCGTCCAGGCAATCCTTGCGACAGGCCGCGGCGGCGCCATCGAGGAAGGCGTCGAGCGTCCACATCGATCCATCCGGCATGCGAAGTTCGTACAGGCCGTCGCTGTAGAGCAGCATGCGCGAACCCGGCGGGATGGCCGTCGACCGGCCGTCCCAGCTCATGCCCTCCACCGCACCGATCATCAGGCCCTGCGAGTCGAGCCGCTCCGCGCCAACACCGCCGTTCACCACGAGCGCGGGCGGATGACCTGCGTTCGACCAGTCGAGCACTCGGCGCTCGCGGTCGTAGATTCCGTAGAAGAGCGTGAAGAACATGCCGTTGTGCCGGCTCATCTGGAAGACCTCGTTGAGCCCGCCGAGCACGGCGGCAGGATTGCCCGGATCGGCGCCGGGCACGGATCCGCTGCGAAGCATGTTCATGGCGCTCACGGCGAGCAGCGCGGGACCGACACCATGGCCGCACACATCGAGCAGGTAGACCGCCAGGCGCCGCTCGTCCATCCAGTGGTATCCGAAGCAGTCGCCCCCGAGCGACGCGGAGGGGATGAAGCGCCACTCGGTCGACACGGCGCCTCGAAGCGGCTCCGGGAGCAGCGACTGCACATACTCCGCGGCGCGCCGCACTTCCTCCATGAGATGCGCCCGGCTCTCGTCGAGCGCCTTGAACGCGGCGGTGCGCTCCAACTGCGCGATGTAGCCGCGGGAGTGATAGCGCAGTCGTGCCAGCACCTCGAGCGCGTCGGGCAGCTTCACCAGATAGTCGTTCGCGCCGCGTGCGAAGGCCTCGGCCTTGGTCGCCGGCTCCTCCTTGGAGCTCAGCACGACGAGCGGCACTTCGCGCGTGGAGGCGGTGGCACGGTAGTCGCGCACCAGATCGAGACCGTCCACGCCCGGCATCACCAGATCCTGGAGGATCACGGTCGGCTTGAAGCGGGTTGCGGCCTCGATCGCCGTCAGCGGGTCACGGCAGTACTCGAACGCGAAGTCGTGGTGCGGCGAAACCATGCGTCGCACGGCCTCGCCGATGATGGGCTGATCGTCGACCAGCAGGATGCGATGCGGCGCCGCCGTCGTTGCGGCGGCGGGGGGCGCATTCGGGGTCGCGGGCGCGGTGGGGGTGGTCATGCGTTCATCCTCTCTCGACCATCGGCGGCGGCAAGCCGCATGAGTTCCGCTGCGATCGCATCGAGCGCAAGCGTGCGCATCGCGGCCCCGGCGCGAACGGCGGTGCCGGGCATTCCCCAGACCACGCTGGTGGCCTGATCCTGCGCAATCGTCGTCCATCCGGCGCGCCGAAGGGCGCCGAGCCCCTCGGCGCCGTCGCGCCCCATGCCCGTGAGCAGCACCGCGGCGAAGGGCTCGCATCCGGCGCTCGCAAGGCTCGTGAAGAGCACATCGACGGCAGGGCGATGGATCGAGTCCGCGGGCTCGAGCGATCGCTCGAAGCGGGCGCCGCGCGTCAGCAGCAGGTGGCCGTCGCCGGAGGCGATGGAGCAGACCCCGCGCCTCGCCGCGCCTCCCGGAACGGCGATCTCCACACGCCGGCCCGTCTCCCGTTCGAGCCAATCGATCAGCCCGGGGACGAAGCCGGCCTCGAGGTGCTGCACGACGACGATGGCGAATGGAAAGTCCCTCGGCAGGCACGAGAGGATCGTGGCCAGCGCCGCGGGGCCACCGGTCGAGGCTCCGATGGCGACGAGGCGCAAATCGCTCGCGCGAGGCGAGCCGGATGGCGCGGCACCGCCGGGCGAGGTCGGCCTCGGCGCAGGCGACGCGGCAGGCGCAGGGGAGGTCGGCGCCCGAAGCGCTCCGGTCCGCGGCAATGTCGGTGCCGCAGGAGCACACGGGTCGGTCGGCATGCCGCGCAGGCGCCGCACCTGGTCGATCTTGCGTTCGAGCATCTCCCGTGCGGCCGTCCAGCTCGGACCGACCGTGGGCGTCTCCGTCGCATCAAGCGCGCCGGCGGAGAGAGCGTCGTAGACGCGCTCGGCGTTGCCTCCGACCGTGGCGGTCACCACCACGATGGCGCATGGCGTCTCCTTCATGATCCGGCGTGTCGCCTCGGCGCCGTCCATGACCGGCATCACCATGTCCATGAGGATGAGATCCGGGCGGTCGCGGCGCGCCTTCTCCACCGCCTCGCGTCCGTCGACGGCGGTCCACGCAAGCTGCACGCCGGGCATCTCCGCCAGCAGCCGCCTCAGCGTCTCCGTCGCGAGGGTCAGATCGTTGACGATGGCCACTCTCATGCTTCCGGCGCTCCCGCGAGGCGCATCACGGTCTCCGCGAAGCTCTCGTCGCGGAACGAGCCCTTCGTGAGGTATGCATTCGCGCCGGCGTCGAGACCGGCGAGGCGATCCTCCTCCCGATCCTTGTAGCTCACGATCGCGATCGGCAGCGACGCGTACCGAGGATCGGCGCGGACCGTCGTCACCAGCTGGATTCCGTTCATGCGAGGCATGTCCACATCCGTGATGAGCAGGTCGAAGTCGGCGGCGCGAAGGCGATTCCAGCCGTCGGCACCGTCCACGGCCGTTTCCACCTCGTAGCCCATGCGGTGCAGGAGCTGCCGCTGCACCTCGCGGACCGTGATCGAATCGTCCACGACCAGCACACGGCGCCGTCGTCGCAGATCGGGCCGCGGCGCCTCTGCGGCGCCGAGGTCGCGGTCACGCCCCTCGCCGAGCGATCGCCGCACGCTCGCAAGCAGGTCGTCCACATCGAGGATGATCGTCACGGAGCCGTCGTCCAGCAGGGCGGCCGCCGAGATGTGCGGCACGCGGCCGAGGCGCGGATCGAGCGGCCGCACCACGAGATCCTGCTCGCCGAGGAAGCGATCCACCACCACGCCGTACCACTCGGACTCGTGCGAGAGCAGGAGCACGCCCACCTCGGCCTCGGCGATCGCGCTTTCCCCGAGATCGAGGATGCGCGAACCCTGAAGCAGTCCCACCGAGCGCCCTTCGAGTTCGAACTGCATGCGGCCCTCGACCGGCCTGATCTGCTCCGAACCCACGCGAACGATGCGCTCGAGGCGCGCAAGCCCCACGGCGTAGTGTTCGCCCGCGATCTCCACGAGTGCCGCTCGAATCACCGAGAGCGTGATCGGCAGTCGCAGCGCGAAGGTGGTGCCCGCGCCGGGATCGCTGTTGACACCGATCGTGCCGGAGGCGGCCTGCACCATGCGCTGGACCACATCCAGTCCGACGCCTCGTCCGGAGACCTCGGTGACGGCGCTGGTCGTCGTGAATCCGGGCAGGAAGAGGAACTCGTAGATCTCGGCCCGGGAGAGGGACTCCGCCATGCCCGGGGCGATGAGCTGCCGCTCGAGCGCTCGCCGTCGCACGGACCCCGGATCGATCCCGCGCCCGTCGTCGCGCACCTCGACGATCAGCATGCCCGCCTGGTGACGAGCCTCGAGCTCGAGCCGTGCACGGGCCGGCTTGCCGGCGGCGACTCGATCCGCAGGTCGTTCGAGTCCGTGATCGATGGCGTTGCGAAGCATGTGCGTGATCGGCGCATCGAGCTTGCCGAGGATGTCGCGATCCACCGGCGTCGTCGCGCCGATCACCTCGAAGTCGATCTCCTTGCCCATCTGCCTCGCGAGGTCGCGCACCAGTCTGGCGTAGCCGCCGGTGATCTCGGAGAAGGGGCGCATGCGACTGGCGAGGACCTCGTGGTAGAGCGCCGTGGCCGCTTCCTCACTGCGCCGGAAGAGATCTTCGAGCGCCTCGGCATGGCCTCGCGTCCGGGATTGGAGGGACTCGAGTGACGGAAGCAGCGCCGCGAGCGACTGGCGTCCCTCGTCACTGGAGCGAAGCCGTCGCTCGACCGAGCGTCGCAACTCGTCCACCTCCCGTTTCAGCTCCAGGACCTCGGCGCGCATGGCGGGCGAGCGTCGCGACTCGACCACGCTTTCGCCCGCGAGCCGCATCATGCGATCGAGATGATCGGCGCCCACGCGCACCGTGCGACTCTCGGCCTCGGCCGGCCGAGCCGCGGATGCGTCGATCGGCGTCGGTGCGCCGCTCACGAGCGACGCGCTGCCGGCGTTCACGGCGACAGGCGCCGGTTCGATCGCCGCCGCCTTGGGAGGAGCCGGGCTCGCCGCAACGGCATCCGCCGGCGCGGGCGCCGCGAGCGCCGTCAGCAGTTCGTTCACCTCCGACGCATGGCGCTCGCCCCAGCGCTGCGCGTCCTCCTCGGAACCGTTCGCGAGCGTGGCGAGCAGATCGGTGGCGCGCAGCAGCTGATCGATGCGCGATCGCAGCACGGGCTCGAGCCCCTTCCTGAAGTGCTCGAACGCATCCTCCACCTGATGAGCGAAGGTGACCACCGCGTCGAGACCGAGGATCCTCGCGGCGCCCTTGATTGAATGTGCGGCGCGCATGAGCGACTCCGCGGCAGCCCTGGGTTCCGCATGGCGCTCGAGCGCAAGCAGGCCGTCCGACAGTGCGCGGGCGTGCTCCTCCACCTCGCTCCTGAAGAGCTCGAAGAGGCTCGGTGCGTCGTCGCTCATCCGACGGACTCCCTGAACGCCGCCACCACGCGGGACGGATCGAGCAGCGCGGCTCGCCGCGAGCCGATCGGCACGAGGAAGGAAGTGGTGCGGCCGCGGCGATGCGTGATCGTGGGCGGCGGCTCGATCCAGGCGGTGCGCACCGAGCGCACGACGCCGACCACGGAGTCCGCCTCGAAGAGCCACGCTTCGCCGTCGACATCGACGAGCAGCATTCGTCGCTTCGCCTGCTCGATGGGCACTGCCGAGGGCGGAAGCTCGAGCAGCGCTTCGAGACTCGCCACGAGTCGAAGCTCGCCGCGCTCGCTCGCGATTCCGCGAAAGATCGGGCCGGGCCGATGCGGAATCCGATGGACGGGGCACGGCGGGAAGACCCGCGTCACGCTCGTCGCAGGCAGCGCGAACGCCTCGCCGCAGCGATCGAAGAGCAGAAGCGAATCGCCGGCACTCGACGCCGCGGCCGGCACGCGCGCGAGTGCCTCGGTGTTGCGATCGAGATCGCTCTCGCGCAGGGGCCGCGACAGGAGGCGATCGATCGGTCGCTCGTCGCGCACGACGGGAGGGTCAGACACGGCGTCGCTCCGAGAGCAGCGAGAGCTGGATGGCCGCCGTCTCCCGTTCCGGATCCAGGTAGAGCGCGGCGCGGAGATGTCGCTCCGCGTCATCCAGCCGTCCCGCACCCAGCGAGAGCGTGCCGAGCAGTTCGAGCAGATCCGCCGACCGGTCACCACGCCGATGGGCCTTCTCCGCGGCCTCGATCGCCTCGGAGACGAGGCCGCGGTCAGCCAGTTCTCGCACGCGCTCGATCGGATCCGGTGCCGGCTCGAGCCTGCGACGGCTCGTCGGTGCCGCGCGGGAGGCGGACGGGGCCTTCGCATCACGGCGTCGCGCGGTGGTGCGGTCTCGGGACTCGCAGGGCGGATCGATGCTCGCCGCCTGCGTCGCTGGATCGCTCGCAGCGCCGGGAGCATGGACTGCGAATGCCTGCGGCGCTCGCTCCTCCCATGGAATGCCGAACACCGCCGGGCCCTCGGCATGACCGAAGTAGAGCCATCCACCGGGAACGAGCAGCGAGCGGATCAGCGCGCCGAGCCGGCAGCGAGCCACGGGCTCGAGGTAGATCGCCACATTGCGGCAGAAGACGGCGTGGAAGCGGCCAAGGCGCTGCGCAAGTCCAGGCTCGAAGAGATCGGCATGCACGAACTCCACCGACTCGAGCAGCTCCCTTCGTACGACGACCTCGCTGCCGTCGAGTCGCCATGGCGCCGATGCCCAGGCCGGTGCCGGCACGCGCACCGAGCTGCCCGAGAGGCGGCCGCAGCGAGCCCTCGCCAGTGCCTCGGCATCGCGATCGACTGCGACGACGCTCGCACCACCGAGAGACTCGAGCGCCGCCACGATCGAGAACGCCTCCGCACCGGTGGCGCACCCAAGGCTGGCAATGCGCATCGGATCCGCGGCGCCCTCCTCCCGTCTGGCCTTCGCCGCGGCGCGGAGATGCTCGTACGACGCCTCATAGCGGAAGAACCAGGTCTCCGGCGGAACGAGTCGCGTGCGGAGTCGCATGATCTCCTCGGCGTCCCTTTGAAGGAGCAGCGCATACGCCTCGTCGTCCAGGCCGAGTTCTTTCGCACGCGAAGCGATCATCGAGGTCGCGCTCGCCCCGGCGAGCAACGCGCGGTCGATGTCGCCGCCGAGGGCGACGGCAAGGCGTTCGACCCGCGAGTCGACCGGCGCCGTCGTGCCGTGCGCTTCGTGCGGCGCGCTGCGTGCGACTCCGGGAACGCTGCGCCTCATGCCTGGCGCTCCGGGAGCGCTGCCGACGCGGCGACGGCGGAGGGTGCGAGCATGCGATCGTGGACGACGATGCGGCGGGGGTCGAGCAGCGGCACGGCCTCGCTGCCGATTCGACCAACGAGCGGCAGCAGTCGCGAGGCATCGCCTTCGTCGCCCGGTCGCCACGAGGCGCGACCCGTGGCAAGCGTCTTCCGTTCCCGCACCTGCTCGCAGAGCAATCCGAAGCGTGCAAGGCCCATCGAACCGTCGCCCCGCTCCGACGGGACCTCCAGGAGCACCACGCGCGAGCCGAGTCGCGACGGCACGGGTTCTCCGCCGAGCAGGATCGCGCCGTCGACGACCGGGAGGAGGTTGCCGCGATGGTCGATGAGCCCCACGATCCACGGCGCGGCCCCGGTCACCGGCGAGAATCGCGGTCTGGGGAGGATCTCGCTCACCACGGACGCAGGCAGCGCCACGGCACGCCCGCCGAGGACGACGACGATCACCGGCGTCAGGTCGTCGGCGAACGCTGGATCGGCATCCGGCATGACGCCATCGTACGGGGGCCGCGCGTCGCTCATACTCGGAAGCGCTCGACGGCCTGCTGCAACTCCGCGCCTCGCCGGCGAAGGTCGGTCACCATGCCCTCCACCGCCTCGAAGAAATCCAGCGCATTGGTGGCCGACTCGGCGAGGCCGCCCATGGCGCGAGAGATCGCCTCGGCACCCTCGAGCTGGCGCGTGCTCGAGTCGGCGATGCTGCGAATGCGGGGGCCAAGCGACTCGATGCCGTCGATGCTCGTCGTGAGCAGTTCCGCGCCGTGCTGCGCTCGTTCGGCGCTCGTGGCGAGCGACTGCGCCAGGTGCATCGTCGCCTCCACGCCCGCGTCCACCGACTCGTGCATGCGCTGCACATTGCCCTCGATCTGAAGCGCGCTGGCCGAGGCCTGCTCCGCGAGCCTGCGAATCTCGCCCGCCACCACCATGAAGCCTCGCCCCGCCTCACCGGCATTGCTCGCCTCGATCTCGGCGTTCAGGCTCAGCAGGTTGCTTCGATCAGCGACGGCCACCATCGCCTCCAGGAGCGAGTCCACGGTGCGAGCCCGCTCCCTGACCGCCTCGAGCTGCTCCGCCAGCGCCTGGCCCGTCTGCCGAAGGTGATCCACCGTGCCGGCGATTCCGCGCAGGTTCTCCAGTCCTTCGGTCCCCGCCTCGATCACGCTGCTCGCGGTCGTGCGCAGGTCCGTCGCCGCCTGCGCCAGATTCCGCGAGGTGGAGGCGATCTCCCCGGCGCGCCCCGTGGCCTCGACGGCATTCGCGGCGGCGATTCGCGCGCGATCGCCCTCCTCGGCGGCGCGATGCGTCAGCATGAAGCAGGAGTCGTTCGCGCAGACGGTCGCCTCGTGGATGCGCCCGACGAGGCTCCGAAGCGCCTCGCGAAGCGAGTCGAGGCTCTCACCGACCGCAACGACCTCGCGTGCGCCGCCCGAGGAGGCGCCGCTCGTGAGGTCGCCTTCGGCGATGGCGCCGGCAAACTGCCGCAGGCGCTCGAGCGGACCCACGATGCGACGCACCACGATCCATCCCGCCAGCAGCGCGAGCAGGACCGCGATCACGGTGGTCGCCGTGCCGCGCGTCAGCAGCTCCCGTTCGAGTGCGCGAATCACCGAGACCGGAATGTCCACACCGACCGTGCCGACGACTCGCCCGTCCGCAGCGAGCAGCGGGGCGAGTCCCGTGAGCGTTTCGCCGTACTCGTCGGAGATGATGGTGGCGACGGCCCTGCGCGTCGGCGCGCCGCTGCCTTCGGCGCGCGGACCTGCGTTCGTGACGGGCTGCCCCGGAAGGCTCTTCGCCGGTCCGGGCTCCTCCGCATCGACGACATAGCCCCAGCCGGACGGCGCGCGCGCATCGGGCCCGATGGTGTAGACGAAGCGCACTTCGATCCCCGCTTCGCGCCAGAGGTCGCGCAGTGCGCGGAGCTGTTTCTCGATCGTGCGATACTCCGGCGACTCGACGGAGCGCTGTCGCTCGACGGCCGTGTGAAGATCGACATCCACGGCCGCCGCGGCCGTCATGGCCAGCGAGCGCACCTGCGACTCGAGCGACTCCATGAGCAGCGAGCGGGCGCCTCGGTACCCGAGCCACGCCACCGTGCCAGCGCAGAGGATCGCCACGGAAGCGACGAGCAGCAGCACTTGGGCGCGGTATCTCACGCGACGGGCATGCTATCGACGCCGTCGTCTCGACCGAGTGCGGCTCGGTCGAGGGCGCCGGCGCAACGGCCGGCGCCGCGTGATGCCGCAACAAGGGCCCGGAGGGAGTTGCACCCTCACGCCCCGTGAGGGGCCGCGGCTTTTAAGGCCGCTGCGTCTGCTGTTCCGCCACAGGCCCGACGCGAGGATTGTGCCAGCCGCCGGGCGGCAGGAGAAGATCGGCGGCATCTTGGGGTCCCCAGGTTCCCGGTGCGTACTGCTGAACGGGGACCGCGTCACCGAGGATTCCGTCGACGATGCGCCATCCCTCCTCGACCACATCCTGCCGCGCAAAGAGCGTGCTGTCGCCCTCGAGCGCGTCGCCGATGAGCCGCTCATAGGGCGTCATCTCGTCCGGCTGCTGATCGACGGCCATGAGCTCCAGCGGTTCGCCGACCATGCGCTCGCCGCCGCTCTTGACCTCGAGATTGATGCCGATCTCGATCTTCGGATTGAAACGGAATCGCACGAAGTTGTGGTGCGTGGCGGGGGCGCGGGGAAAGACGACCGCCGGTGGCCGATGGAACTCGACGCGCACCTCGGTGGCCGTGGCCGGCATGTGCTTGCCGGCGCGCAGCCAGATCGGCACGCCCTCCCAGCGCCAGTTGTCGATCCAGAGCCGCATGGCCGCCCAGGTCTCCATCGTCGACTCGGGCGCGACGCCCGCCTCGCGCCGATACCCGTCGAACTGTCCTCGCACCACATCGGCGGCGGTGAGGGTGCGGATCGAGCGGAAGAGCTTCACCTGCTCGTCGCGAACGCGCTCGGTGTCGGGCCAGTACGGCGGCTCCATGCAGAGGAAGCCGACCACCTGCATGAGGTGATTCTCCATCACATCGCGGATGCAGCCGACCTGGTCGTAGAAGTGGCCGCGCCCCTCCACGCCGAACGACTCCGCCATGGTGATCTGGATCTGCCGCACATGCGTGCGACTCCAGAGCGGTTCCAGCATCGAGTTCGCGAATCGCGTGAAGAGGATGTTCTGCGTCGACTCCTTGCCGAGGTAGTGATCGATGCGGAAGACGCTCGATTCGTCGAAGACTTCGTGGAGCGTGCGATTCAGCTCCTGCGCGCTGGCGAGGTCGCGGCCGAACGGCTTCTCCACCACCACGCGGGCGCCCTTCGTGCAGCCGGAGGCCGCGAGCGCCCGGCAGACGGTTCCGAAGAGCGACGGCGGAATGGCGAGGTAATGCAGCGGTCTCGCGGCGGCACCGAGCGCGGCGCGGAGTGCCGTGAATGTCGCCGCATCGCCATAGTCGCCGTCGACATACTTGAAGGTCGCCGCGAACTTCGCAAAGGCCGCCTCGTCGATGCCGCGACCGAAGGTCCTGATTCCGTCGCGGGCGCGATCGAGCACCTGCTCGCGCGTCATGCCGCTCTTGGCCACGCCGACGACCGGGCTGTTCAGCACGCCGCGTCGTACAAGAGCCTGGATCGTGTCGAAGAGCTTCTTGTGCGCCAGGTCGCCGGTGGCGCCGAAGAGGACGAGAGCGTCGGAGTGTTCCATGGTGATTCGTCGGTCCCCGAAGGGCGATCAGCCCTTCTTCTCGTGGTGGCCGCCGAACTCGTAGCGCATGGCGGAGCAGAGCTTGTCCGCGAGCAGCGCGGCGCCGCGGCTGGAGAATCGCTCGTACAGAGCCGCCGTCAGCACATGCGCCGGCACGCCGACATCCACGGCCGCCTCGATCGTCCATCGTCCCTCGCCGGAGTCGCTCACGCGCCCGCCGAACTTGGAGAGCGTCGGGTCGCCCGCGAGCGCCTGCGCCGTCAGATCGAGCAGCCAGCTCGAAATGACGCTGCCGCGCCTCCAGACCTCGGCCACATCCGCAAGGTCGATGTCATAGAGGTACGCGCCGGGATCGCGCAGCGGAGTCGTCTCCGCATCCTGCTCGCGCTCGTGGCGCCCGGCGTTCGCATGCGCCAGGATGTTCAACCCCTCCGCATAGGCCGCCATCAGGCCGTACTCGATGCCGTTGTGGACCATCTTGACGAAGTGGCCCGCGCCGTTGGGGCCGCAGTGGAGGTAGCCCAGTTCCGCCGTGCCGCCACGCTGCTCGCGGCCGGGCGTCCGGTCGATGTCGCCGCGTCCCGGCGCCAGCGCCTTGAAGACCGGGTCGAGGCGCTGCACCGCGCTCTGCTCGCCGCCGATCATCAGGCAATATCCGCGCTCGAGGCCCCAGACCCCGCCTGAGGTTCCGCAATCCACATAGTGGATGCCGCGCGCGGCGAGCTCCTTCGCGCGACGAAGGTCATCGCGGTAGTAGCTGTTGCCGCCGTCGATGATCGTGTCGTCCTTCGAAAGCAGCGGGGCGAGCTTGCCCACGGTCGAGTCGACGAACGCCGCGGGGATCATGAGCCAGACATTTCGCGGCGCCTTGAGCTTCGAGACGAACTCCTCGAGGGTCGCGGCCCCGACCGCGCCCTTCGCGGCCACGGACTTGACGCTTTCGGCGGAGACATCCCAGACCACGCACTCGTGTCCGGCTCGCATGAGGCGATCCACCATGTTGGCGCCCATCCGGCCCAGTCCGATCATTCCAAGCTGCATTCACGGCTCCTCTTGTATGGGGGGGCCGAGTATAAGAGTGTCGCGCGGACCGCGACGGCCGCGCAAGGAGCAGCCATGCGACGCAGATGGAATGTGGCGGGTGCGGGGATCGGAACACTGGCGATGATGGCGGGCAGTCCCGCGATTGCGGGCGAGGCAACCGTGGAGCGAGGCGATGTCATCATCCGCTTCGAGCGCCGCGCCAAGGTCGAACCGCTCTCGAAGCGTCCCGTGCGATACGAGCCTGAAGTCTTCGGCGGGCGCCTGGAACTCGCCGAGCGGGCGCGCGAACCGGGTGCCGTGAAGGCCGGCGATGTACTCATGGTGCTCGCGAGCCGCGACTTCAGCGACCAGTTCGAGGATGCGAAGGTCCTCGCCGCCGAAGCGGAGCGTCGACTGGACCTCACCCGGACGGAGAAGCGCATCGGCCTCGAGCAGACGAAGGTGGCCGGGGAGCGAGCCGAGTTCGCGTCGAGGGTGGCCGGTCGCGCTCTCGATCTCTTCCAGCGCTTCGATTCGGCCAAGGTCCTCGAGCAGCGCGAGATCGGCCTGCAATGGCAGCGCGATTCGCTCAAGGACGAGACGACCGAACTGGAGCAGCTCGAGAAGATGTACCAGGGGACCACGCTCGCCGATGAGACCAAGGATCTCGTGCTGGAGCGAGCGCGTCGTTCACTGGCTCGCAACCAGCGCCAGATCAGGCATGCGGAGCAGGACTACAAGAACTACATCGAGTTCCTGCATCCACAGACGACCCGACAGGTGGAGGATGCCGCGAAGTTCGCGGAATTCGACCTGATGGTGGCCCGGGAGAACGCTCGCCTGGCGGCGGTGCGCGCGGAGCTCGATCTCGCGGGGGCGGAGCGAGGCGCCCGTGACGCAAAGCGCCGCGCGGAGCGGCTCGAGCGCGATCGCGAGCGACTGACGCTTCGGGCGCCGACGGACGGATACTGGCTTCCTCAGTTGCGCGAGGCCGGAGAGCAGGCGCAGCCCTGGCAGAGCGTGGGCGAGGTGGCGGACATCTCGGCGCTGCGCATCAAGGGTTCGCTCGATCCCGCGGCGCTGCGCGTGCTTGCGGGCGAGGACGGCGTCGGCTCGATCGTCGGCCGCATGGCGCATGTGCGCTTCCCGGCGCGTCCCGAGGTCAACACGAGCACCACGATCTCGGAGCTGGTGACGGTCGGTGCGCCGGAGGGGGAGTCCACCGCGTTCGCCTTCATCGGTCAGCTTCCCGACTCGGCCGGTGCGATGGTCGGCTTCGACGCGATCGTCTACGGCAAGCGCACACTCTCGAATGTGCTGACGGTGCCGGAGAAGGCCGTGAAGGGCCTGCCGACGCGTCCGCAGGTGCGCGTGAAGACCGCGGACGCCGAGAACGATGTCGATGTGACGGTCGGCCCGAGCGCCGACGGCCGCATCGTCATCATCGAAGGCCTCTCGGAGGGCGATCGCGTGGTGGTTCCCGATGCGTGACGCGGGGGCGTTCCTCGGCGGCATCGGGCCGGGCATGCGTGTCTTCCCGGCACTTCCGGCGATGTTCGTGGCGTTCGGGCTGGGATGCGAGTCCGTTCCGCCCCCGGTGACGACATCGACATCGACGGCATCGCTGCCGCCGGCAGCAGCGTCGAGTCCCGTTGCGACGGCACCGGCGGCGGCTGCCACGGAGGCATCGATCCGCGCGAGCCGCGACGCAGGCGTCCGGTGGCTGATCGCGACTCAGAGCCCGGACGGATCGTTCGGCCAGTTCCACAGCGCAAGACCGTACGAGATCTACCTCGACAATCTCTCGAGCCACCGCGCGTTCCAGGTGGCCACGAGTGCACTCTGCACCTGGGCACTGGTCGAGCCGGCACGCAGCGATCCCGACGCCGCCGCCGCGCTCGAACGCGCGCTGGATTGGATCCTGAAGGAGCCTGTCGCAGCCCGTGCCAGTGGCGGCACCTTCTACGATGTCTGGGCGCACACCTATCTGCTCGACCTTGCGGCGGCGGTGCTCGAGGACGATCGACTGGTGGACCGGCACGAAGACTTCAGAACGCTCGCGATGCGCGAGGTGCTGATCTCGCGCGAGCGCCAGACCGCGACCGGTGGCTGGGGCTACTACGACTTCGGCGAGAACTTCCTCCATCCCACGGGGCATCTCTCCACGAGCTTCAACACCGGCGCGATGATCCTTGCACTTCGGGCGGTGCAGCGCAATGGAGTCGAGGTGCCCCAGGCCATGATCCAGGATGCGCTCGTCTGCCTTCGGCGCATGCAGCTGCCCAACGGATCGTTCGCCTACGGGATCTATGTGCAGTATTCCCCGCAGGCCGGGTTCAACCAGGTTCGTGGTGCCAGCGGACGACTTCAGGTCTGCAATCTCGCCCTGTACGACGAGGGTGACGGCGTCGACGCCGCGCAGCTTGCGTCGGGTCTCGCGAAGCTTCGCGATCACCATCACTACATCGCGATGGCGCGAGGCCGTCCACGGCCGCACGAGGCGTACTACTCCAACAGCGGCTACTACTACTACTTCGGCCACTTCTACGCGGCGCTCGTGGCCACACGGCTTGCTCCGGGACCGCAGCGCGACGAGCTGGCCCGCTGGCTCGCGGGCGTCTTCATCGCGGATCAGCACACCGACGGCTCGTGGTTCGACTATCCGCTCTACGGCTACGGCCATGCCTACGCCACCGGCTACGCAGTGCTGTCGGCGTCCGCCCTCATTCCGCTGCTCGCCGACGGATCCGGGGCAGCAGTGCATCCATGAGCCACTCCGCGAAGCGGCGCTTGTCCATGGCGCCGGCTTCCGAAGGACGCAGCACGGAGCCGTCCGACAGGTAGAGGCGACCATCGATCGTCGGCGAATCCATCGTTCCGAGAGGATTGGCGACGATCGCGTCGACGCCCTTTCGAACGAGCTTTGATCGCGCCGACGCGTCGAGTTCCTCCTCCGATTCGAGCGCGAATCCAACGAGGAACTGGCGATTGGTGCGCGATGCCGCCGCGCGAGCCAGCAGGTCCGGCGTCGGCTCCAGCCGCAGCATCAGTTCCTGATCGCCGCGACGGATCTTGCCGGGACCTGCCGGGACGGGTCGGTAGTCCGCCACGGCAGCGGCCATGAGCAGACAGTCATGGCGGGGGAGCTGCTCCTCGAGCAGCCTGGCGAGGTCTTCGGTGCTCCGGAAGCGTGGGCCCATTCGCCAAACTGGACCTGGATCTCCGGAAACCGGTCCGAGCAGCAGCGTGACCTCGCAATTTCGCTCGACCGCGGCATCGGCAAGAGCAATTCCCATGCGACCGCTGGAGCGATTGGCCAGATACCGGACGGCATCGATGGACTCGTGCGTCGGTCCGGCCGCGACCAGGATTCGGAGGGCTCGACTGGTCATGGCGTGCCGCCGCGTTTGCGGGATCCGACCGGCGTACTACATACTACGGAACCCACCGACGCCCCGGATGCGGAGGATGGGTTGCTCAGAGCGCGGTCATGGCCGCGTCTCGTCTCGTCGTGTCGTCCTTCAGAGCGCCCCTCGGCGCCTCCTTCGTCCTCGGAGAGCGTGTGGCTCGCAAGTTGCGCCAGAAACTCGGTGAGATCCTGGTTGCGCACCAGATGATCACCCAGAAGCAGCTCGACGACGCGGTGGCCGCCACGCGCGGCACGGGCAAGCGGATCGGCGAGGCGCTGCTGGAAGCGAAGGCGTGCACGGACGAGGATCTCGCCCGAGCGCTCGGACTCCAGTTCGGCATGGAGTTCCTCAACCTCGAGCGCGCCGAGGATTCGAACCGCGTCGATCGCTCGCTGCTTCCCGAGGACATCGTCAAGAAGTACCTGGTGCTGCCGCTGGCCAAGACCAACGGTCGGCTCAAGCTGCTCATCCATGATCCGATGGATCTGGAAGTGCTGGATGTCCTTCGCTTCCGCCTCAACAGCGAGATCGACACGGCGATCGCCAGCAAGCGTCAGATCAAGACATTCATCGACGGCGGCAAGAGCGAGAAGCCGCTCTTCGCGGACAAGAGCCTCGTCACGGACTCGGTCGATGTCACCGTCGACAAGTCCGTCGACAGCTCGATCGACAGCTCGATCGATGTCGATGCCAAGGATGACGCGCCGATCGTGCGGCTCTGTCACCGCATCATCGTGGAGGCGGTGCGAGGGCGGGCGAGCGACATCCATGTGGAACCCATGGCCGATCGCGTGGTCCTGCGCTATCGCATCGACGGCGTCTGCCATGTGCGCGACAACCTGCCGAAGCGCATGCAGGGCTCGCTGCTGGCGCGGCTGAAGCTCATGGCGGGTGTCAACATCGCGGAGCGTCGCGTGCCGCAGGACGGCCGCATCAAGCTCCCGATCGAGGGCAACCAGGTCGACTTCCGCGTGAGCTGCTGCCCCGCGTATCACGGTGAGAGTGTGGTGCTCCGCATCCTGCGACCGGACTCGGTGCGCATCGGCCTCATCAACCTCGGATTCGAGCAGGACAATCTCGATCACTTCAACCGCATCATCCGACGACCGAACGGCATCTTCCTGGTGACGGGCCCGACCGGCAGCGGCAAGACCACCACGCTCTACTCGGCGCTCGATGTGCTCAATCGGCCCGACAAGAAGATCATCACCGCCGAGGATCCGGTCGAGTACAGCTTCACCGGCATCAATCAGGTGCAGGTGCGCGAGGCGATCGGCCTCACCTTCCCGGCGATCCTCAAGTCGATGCTGCGTCAGGCGCCGAACATCATCCTGGTGGGTGAGATCCGCGACCGCGAGGTGGCGGACATCGCCATCCAGGCCGCGCTCACCGGCCACCTCGTGTTCAGCACGCTGCACACCAATGACGCACCGGCGGCCATCACGCGACTCATCGACATGGGCGTGAAGCCGTTCCTGGTGGCCAGCTCCATCCAGGCGGTCATGGCACAGCGACTGGTGCGCGTGCTCTGCCCGCACTGCAAGGCGCCGGATCCCAACCCGGATCGCAAGATCATGCGGCTGGTCAACATCTCGCCGGAGGAAGCCGGCAGTGGTCGCGTGCTCAAGGCGGTCGGCTGCGGCAACTGCGGCGGCGCCGGCTACCGAGGCCGCAAGGCGATCTTCGAGCTGATGGTGATGAACACGGAGATCCGCCAGCTCGCGTTCGAGCGGGCCACGATCGGCAAGATTCGGCAGGCGGCCGTGCGCAACGGCATGCGCAGCCTGCTGGGCGACGGGCGCCTCAAGATCCTCGCCGGCGTGACCACGCCCGAGGAGATCGCCAACTTCGCGCAGGTCGAAGGTTTCAACATCAACGAGATGACCCAGGAGTAATCGCGCGTGAGCACCATCCAGATCGATCGCCTGCTCGATGTCGTGGTGCGGCAGGACGCGTCCGACCTGCACATCTCCGTCGGACGCCCACCGACGATTCGCCTCAACGGGCGCCTGCGGAATCTGGCCACCAAGGTGCTCGAGCCCGATGACACCGTCGCGCTCATGAAGAGCATCACGCCCGAGCGCTCCCAGCAGGAACTCCAGGAGCTCGGCGGCTGCGACTTCGGATTCGCCTACGGCGACGCGGCACGCTTCCGCGTCTCGATCTTCCGCCAGAAGGGGAGCATCTCGATGGTGCTGCGACTCATTCCGAGCCGCCTGCTCACCTTCGAGAACATCGGCCTGCCCGAGATCGTCAAGGAACTGCTGCGACGGCCGCGAGGACTGTTCGTCGTGACGGGTCCCACGGGATCGGGAAAGACCACCACGCTCGCGACGATGGTGGACTACATCAACATCAACCTCGAGCGTCACATCGTGACCGTCGAGGATCCGATCGAGTACTACCATGTGCACAAGAAGTCGATCGTCAATCAGCGCGAGGTCGGCTCCGATGTGTCGAGCTTCCCCGAGGCGCTGCGTCGCGTGCTTCGATCCGACCCGGATGTGATCCTGGTCGGCGAAATGCGAGACCTCGAGACGATCGAGGCCGCCATTCGTGCCGCCGAGACGGGCCACCTGGTCTTCGCCACCCTGCACACCACCGGCGCCGCCGGCACGATCAACCGAATCATCGACGCCTTCCCCACGAACCAGCAGGAGCAGGTTCGCGTCCAGCTCTCCACCAGCCTCCTGTGCATCCTGAGCCAGGTGCTCCTTCCCCGGGAGGACAAGCCGGGGCGCGTTGCAGGCTTCGAGTTCCTGGTCGTCACCCCGGCCATCGCGAACCTCATTCGCGAGAACAAGACCTTCCGAATCGATTCGGCGATCCAGACGGGCAAGAAGTTCGGCATGCAACTGCTGGACGATCACCTCTGGTCCCTCTTCAGCAGGAGCCTCATTTCGGCTGAGGAGATGATCGACAAGGCCCGTAATCCTGCCGAACTGACTGAGCGAGTGCATCGTGCCGGCAAGACCGTCGGCAGGTCCGAGCTCGATCAGGCCAGTGAGTGATGAGAACCCGATGCATGGCAATGATGCGCGCCATCACCGGTTCGCACGCTCGTTGTCTGAACAAGGAAATCTGACACAAGTACTTTGATCGCTGCGATAACAAGCAACAATGGCTTGTTGCCGCTCGAACTCTGTTCGTAGCCACTGCGCCCATGCCACCCACACCCAACATTGATGTTGCCGAGCTCAAGGGACGACGCATCGGTCGTGTCCTCACCAAGCTCGGCAAAGTCACTCGCGACCAGGTCCATCAGGCACTCACCCTCCAGCAGGGAGAGAAGAAGGGGAAGAAGCTCGGCGAGATCATCGCCGAGCTCGGCCTGATTCAGAAGGAAGACATCCTGGTCGCCCTCGCCGGGCAGGCGGGAATGCGCTTCATCGACCTGAAGGCGGTGGAGATCTCCGACGAGACGATCGCAGCCGTTCCTCCCGAAACGGCCAACAGCTACCAGATCGTTCCAGTCAGCTTCGATCCGGCCACCAAGCGCCTCGAAGTTGCGCTCAAGAGCCCGGACAACTACCGCGCGGTCGATGACCTCAAGCTCCTGATGGGCTTCAAGGTCTCGGCGGTCGTGGCGCCGCCGGACCAGATCGATGAAGTGCTGAAGGCCCGCTACGCGGGCAAGAGCGCATCGGTGCAGAACATCTATGCGGAGATCGGGGAGTCGGAGACGCTCGCGGCCCTCCAGGGGCGCGGAGACTCCATCGACCTTGCGACCCTCCAGGAGGCCGCGGACGACAACAAGGTCGTCCGACTGCTCAATCTGGTGCTGCTCCAGGCGATTCGCGACAAGGCATCGGACATCCACTTCGAGCCGTTCGAGACCGAGTTCAAGATGCGCTATCGCATCGACGGCGTGCTCTACGAGATGGTCCCGCCGCCCAAGCACCTGGCGCTGCCCATCGTGAGCCGCATCAAGGTCATGGCCAAGCTCGACATCGCCGAGCGGCGCCTGCCGCAGGACGGTCGAATCGAGCTGCAAGTGGCGAACGCGCCGATCGACCTTCGCGTCGCCGTGCTGCCGACGATGTTCGGCGAGAGCGTGGTCATGCGCGTGCTGGACCGCGGCAATGTGCAGCTCTCGCTCGATCGCATCGGCCTTCGCGACGACGAGCTCGACAGCGTCCGCACGCTCATCAACAAGCCCAACGGGATCGTGATCGTGACGGGACCGACGGGCTCCGGCAAGACCACCACGCTCTACGCAGCGCTCAACGAGCTCAACACGCCCGACACGAAGATCCTCACGGCGGAGGATCCCGTCGAGTACGACATCGACGGTCTCGTGCAATGCCAGATCAATGTGGAGCAGGAGCTCACCTTCGCAAGGCTGCTGCGAAGCTTCCTGCGACAGGATCCGGACATCATCCTCGTCGGTGAGATCCGCGATCTCGAGACGGCGCAGATCGCCATTCAGGCATCGCTCACGGGCCACCTGGTGTTCAGCACGCTGCACACCAATGACGCGCCGAGCAGCATCCTGCGTCTCGTGGACCTTGGCGTGGAGAACTTCCTGCTCACCGCGACGCTCGAGGCGATCGTTGCGCAGCGCCTCGTGCGCCGCATCTGCGCGAAGTGCAAGGAGGAGTATGTGCCCTCGGAGGAGCAGCTCATGGAGCTCCAGCTCCGGCCATCCGAGGTGACCGGGCGCACCTTCTTCCGCGGGCGCGGCTGCGAGAACTGCAATCGCTCGGGCTATCGCGGCCGTCTGGCGATCTTCGAGATCATGGCGCTGGACGACGACATCCGGGAGCTGATCATGACCCAGGCCTCCACCACGGCGCTTCGCGCGGAGTGCCGCAAGCGCGGCATGCGCACGCTGCGCGAGAACGGGCTGCTGGGCATCTACGACGGAAAGACCACGATCGACGAAGTCGTCCGCGAGACGATCGTCGAGGAGTGACAGGCACGGCGCCCACGGGCGCCACGAGACGGAGACCAGGAATGCCGACCTTCGCATACGACGCACTGAATCCCGCAGGCAAGAGCCAGAAGGGCACGATCGAGGCCACCACCAGCGAGGACGCGATCAAGCAGATCAAGTCCCAGGGGCTGTTCCCGACCAGCGTTCGTGAACAGAAGATCAAGGGCGCGAACCAGGAGGAGAAGGCCAGCGCAGGCGGCAAGAAGAAGAAGAAGAAGGGCGGAGGCATCAACCTCTCACTGCCCTCGCTCGGCCGCGTGCCGCTCAAGCGCATGACGCTCTTCACGCGGCAGCTCAGCACGCTCCAGGACGCGGGTCTGCCGCTGCTGCGATCGCTCCAGATCCTGGAGCAGCAGCAGAAGCCGGGCAAGCTGAAGTCGATCCTCGGCGGCGTCTGTGAGGATGTGGAGGCCGGCAGCACCCTGTCGGATGCGCTCGCGAAGCACCCCAAGGCCTTCGATCGCCTCTACTGCAAGATGGTGGCGGCCGGCGAGGTCGGCGGCGTGCTCGATGTGATCCTGCAGCGCCTGGCCGACTTCATGGAGAAGGGCCAGCGCCTGCGCCGTCGCATCAAGGGCGCCATGATCTACCCGACCGTGGTCATCACGATCGCCATCGCGATCGTGACGGGCATCATGTACTACGTCATCCCGAAGTTCCAGTCGATCTTCGAGGACTTCGGCGTGGAGCTGCCCAAGCTCACGCGCAATCTCATCACCGCGAGCCAGTGGGTCGCCGGCACCTACACGCCGACGCAGACGGTGCCCGGCGCCGTGTGGATCGTCACCAGTCCGTTCATCATCTTCATCTTCTTCAAGCTGCTGCGCAAGACGAACTTCGGCCGTGCCGCGACCGACATCGTGCGCACGAAGCTGCCGGTGATCGGGCAACTGGTGAGGAAATCGTCCATTGCGCGCTTCACGCGCACGCTCGGCACGCTGGTGGCCGCAGGCGTGCCGATCCTCGAGGCGATCACCATCACGCGCGACACCTCCGGCAACTATGTCTTCGAGAAGGCGCTCACCAAGGTGCACGACTCGATCCGCGAGGGCGAGACCTTCGCGGCGCCGCTGCGCGAGAGCAAGGTCTGCGACGCGATCGTCGTGAACATGATCGATGTCGGCGAGGAGACCGGCGACCTCGATGTGATGCTGATGAAGATCGCGGACAACTACGACGAAGAGGTCGATGTCGCGGTCAGCAGCCTTCTGAGCCTGCTCGAGCCGTTCATGGTCGTGGTGCTCGGCGGCATCGTCGGCACGATCGTGCTGGCGCTCTTCCTCCCGCTCGTCTCCATGATCGAAGGCGTGGCCGGCGCGAACAAGAAGGGCGGTGGCGGTTGATCCTTCCCGTTCATCGAATGGCGGCGAGGCGCGCGGTCTGCGCTCGCGGCGAAGGCGCGTTCACGCTCGTGGAGCTGCTCGTCACGATCGGGATCATCCTCGTGATCCTGAGCACGGTGCTCGCGGCGCTGAGCTTCGCGAGCCGACGAGCGCAGCGAGCCAACACCGAGTTCCTCATGACCTCGATCCGCAATGCGATGGAGCGCTTCAAGGTCGATCACGGCTACTACCCGCCGTCGCTCGGCGTTCCCGCGCAGCTCACCGGCGGCGGCGTCGGCGGCACGCTCGGATGGCCCGCGAGTCCGCCGTCCACGAACCTCGCGAACATCGGCGCCGGCCGCGATCTGCTCCTGCCGCCCGACAACTTCGACGGCTCGGGCGCCACCAAGGCCGCCGCCTGGAACAATGTGGCGAAGCGACAGGGACTCCAGCGGTGGCACTCCACCACCGCGCTGCCCGAGTACCTGCTGGGCTACGGCGATCGCTCGGCCGACGGATACGGCTCGGTCGTTCCAGGTTCAACCACGATTCCCGGCTCTCGCGAGTATCCGAGGCTCGGCATTCGCGCACCGGGTCGCGATGGCGTCTGGGGCGCGGCACTGACGCCGCTCACGGCTTCCGAGATCACCGCCGCCAGCCTCGGCGGCAGCTACCTATTGGCCACCTTCAACGGCAATCCCAATGTGCTCGCCGGGCTCTACGCGCAGCGCAATCTCGCGGTGCCGCCGCGCATCACGCAGGCGGCGGCCCTCGGCAACGATCTCGGCAACAACGACGCGGCATGCCTCTCGCGCACGCGGCTCAATCTCGAGGGCAAGGTCTTCGGACCCTACCTCGATGTGCGCGAGGACAGCGTGATGGGCGGCATCAACGGCTGGGACCTGGTCAACGATCCGGGCGGCAACGGCTCCTGGTACGAGCCTCGCATCGTGCGTGCCGGCGAAGTGGCCGACATCGACGCGCTGCCGAAGTGCTTCGTCGACTACTGGAACAGGCCGATCCGCTACTACCGTCGCGGCTACACGCAGGTGGACCCGTCGCGCGAGGACGAGCGCCGCGACGGCCGGCAGTTCGATCTCGGCGACTTCTTCGCGCTGCGTCCCGCGTCGCTCGTGAAGGGCGGCGCCGCCGACGGCGTGGCCGACTTCAACGGCGACACCACCACCTCGCGGGCGCTTCAGACCGCGGAGTTCGCGCTCTTCTCACCCGGTCCGGATCGGCGCTGGAACCCGCTCTATCGCAACGATGCGGACGGCTTCAACTTCGACAACATCGTGGAGGTGGGACCATGACGCGAATCCCGCATGAACTCCGCGCTCGTCTGACGCGCGGGAGCACCATCGGCGCGGCGCGCCGAGGCGGTCGAGGCGCGTTCACGCTGCTGGAACTGCTGGTCACGATCGGCATCATCGCGCTGCTCGCGGCCATCGTGCTTGCGGTCAGCACCGCCGTGCTTCGCAACGCCGAAGTGAGCCAGATGAAGGCGGCGTTCCAGGCGCTCGACGAGGCCGTGGGGGAGTTCGAGCGGGCGCGGGGACAGAAGATCACCTTCGGCCGCCTCTCCGGCGATCCCGTCGGCAGCTACGACCTCGTCGAGCTCAACCTCACCAATGCCTACCTCATCGTCTGTCTGTTGAACGGCATGGATACCGATGGGAGCAGTGGAGGTCCGGCTTCCCAACCGTTCCGTCCGCTGCTCGTCGGCAACGATCGTTCGCTCGAGATCCTCAAGCGGATCGACCCGGACCTGCTGCGTCGCGATGTCCCCACATCCACAGTGCCTCCCATCGCGAATGTGCCTCACCCGAGGCTGGAACTCGTCGACCCGTGGGGCGCCCGCATCGGAGTCATCTTCCCCGGTCGCGCGAAGAATCCCGGCGAGACGGGCGACGCCGACGGCACCGTTCGCACCAGCGATGAGAACGCGCTGGGCGCATGCCGCGACGGTCGCATCCTCTTCGTGAGCCCGGGGCCCGACGGCAACTTCGGCACCCGCGAGGACAACATCTACAGCTACGACCCCATCTGGCCGCTGCCCCCGCTGCAATGAGGCGCTCCATGATCCACCTCAGGAATCATCCAGGGATCGAGATCGCCCGACGCACCGTCGGTCCGTGCCGCGCCGAGCGAGGCGCGTTCACGCTGATCGAGCTGCTGGTCGTGATCGGCATCATCGCGACGCTCGCGGTGCTGACGGCGATGAGCGTGCAGCGCCTTTCGCGCGAGAGCCGCGTCGCCATCGGCGTCAACCAGGTCATCGCGGCGCTCGGCGAGGCTCGCTCGAAGGCCATCCGCGAGAGCCGCCCCATGCTCGTCACCTTCGTCGCTCGCACCGATCCCGCGGGTCCCACGCGCGGTCAGGTCACGGATGTCGTCATCGCGCGATGGACCGGCCAGATCATTCGCGTCGTGTCGGACCCGAATGATCCCACGAACGATGTCTGGAACGAGCCCTTCGAGATCCATCCGGATTCGCCGCGTCGCACGCTGCCGCCCGGCATCAAGGTGGCGGGACCTCGCACCGAGCTCGAGCAGGACGGCATCTGGATCACGCAGCCGGAACTGTCCAACAACGAGTATGGTCGCGCTCCTGGCGTGCTCTTCGGCGCCGACGGCACCGTGATCACGCGCCTGCCCAACGGCATCGGCGTGGCCAACTACGAGAGCGCATATCTCGATCGCGATGGCGTGAGAGACGCGAACGGCTGGCCGCTGCAGAACATCGGCACCTCGACGAGCGGCGCGCGCTACTTCGAATACAACGAGGAGGTCGATGAATCGAGCATCCAGTATGTGCGGACGCTCGCGGTCTTCGACGACGCGGCGGCACGCGAGTTCTTCGCGACGGTGAACTGGTCGGGACCGGCCGTGGCCGGCGGCGACACGGGCGGAGTCGGGCTGCCTGCGGACTGCTCGACCTGGGGCGCAGGGCAGTCGCGAATGCGCTGCGAGCAGAGCCAGTTCATCAACCAGTTCGCCGAGCGCATCAACTTCAACCGATTCACGGGCGTGGCGGAGGTAGTCAAGCGATGACACCGGCAGCGATCATTCGAACGAGCCATCGATCGCGGCCTGCCGCCCCGGCGCGACGCCGAGGCTTCACGCTCGTCGAGCTCATCATTGCGATCCTCGTGCTTGGCATCGGCCTGGTGCTGCTGGCGGCCATCTTCCCCGCAGGCATCGCGCAGCAGCAGTTCTCCAACGACGATGTCTTCGGTCGCGTGGTCGCGGATCACGCGCTCTCCGTGATCCGCAGCAAGGTCGGCTCCGACGACTTCGGCACCTTCGAGCAGTTCTACCTGGGTGATGCACGCGCCACGGGAGCATCCGGCGATGTCGAGCTTCCGCATCGGCTCGGCACCCAAGCGCAGAATGCTCCGTTCACGCGCGGCATCTCGGGCGACTGGACCTGGAAGCGCCCGGGCTTCGTCTTCGACGATCCGTCGACTCCGTTCGACGAGGGCAAGATCGACATCTTCAGCTGGGAGGGCACGCGCCTCGGGCTCGGCGTGCAGCCGCAGCTCCCGCTCGGCGGAGGCGAATCGCTGCTGCCCATCGACGGCTCGCTGGCGCGGGCCACGGAGTTCGTCAGCGGACGCGACGCCGTGGGCGGCGATCCCTACGCGTACACCGTTCCCTCGATGTTCTCGCAGGCCGGTCGCCATCGCCTCTACGGCATTCCCTACAACCGCGAGAAGTACGACTCCGACATCGATGCGCGCACCGCGGAGACTCAGTGGGTGCTCGATGGAACCGGAGCGCAGGTTCGCGGCGCCAAGGAGCCTGCGGCGTTCATCTTCCAGGCGGAGCGCACCTGGCCGCAGGTGGCGGGCAGTCGTCCCGGACCCGGCCAGTACTTCTGGGAGTGCATGTTCCGGCGCTTCGGCGGGAAGATGTATGTGGCGGTCTTCGTGTATCGCGTGGCGCCGCCCGGAGGAGAGCCGCGGCACTACTCGGTGTCGCGTGCCAGCATCAACCCGGCGTTGCTCGGTCAGCCGCAGGGCAATCAGAACCTACCGCCACTGCCGGTGACCTTGCGGCTGGACAACACCTCCAATCAGGGAGGTGCCAAGGTCACCTGGCCTACGCCGACCAGCTCGGTGGCCGCCACCGACATCGCGCCCGGCACGGCCGTGGGAAGTGCGTTCAACGCCGGCGCGCAGCACGATTCGTGGCAGCTCCCGGGGCAGTTCATCCTCGACAACTTCAACAATGTCCATCGCGTGATCGGCGGCCGCCGCGTACCGGCGAACGGCCCGGTGCGCTTCGCACGGCCCATCCCCGCAACGCCCACCGCTCCGTCCGTGAGGGGCATGGCCACGGGCCCCTCCGAGGACGAACAGCCGTCGGCTCGCATCGACCAGGTGTGGTTCCTGCCGGGCCGCGATGCCGCCGGCAATCTCCTCATCCCCGTCTTCTGCACGGTGCAGGAACTCTGAACCATGCGTGACACCCGACTCCATCGCCCCGGCTTCACGGTCGTCGAACTGCTCATCGCGGTCGCGGTGCTCGTCGTGGTGATCCTCGCCACGGCGCGGATCTTCGCCACCGCCGGAACCGTCGCCAGCATGGGCGAAGCGAACTCGAACCTCCAGCAGACCGCGGCGGCGATCGAGCGCGTGATCCGCAAGGATGTGGCGAGGATGACGCCGGAGGGCTTCCTCGTCCTCCAGTGCATCGCGGTGCGCAACGACATCAACAACTCGAGCGTCTGGCCACAGGCGGCGCAGTTCGGCGGCAGCACGGTGGCGCCGCTCCTGGATCCGACGCAGCCTGCCGACGCCATGATCCGTTGCGACCGCGTGATCTTCTTCACGCAGGGCTTCGAGCAGACCTCGCGCTTCGTGGGCAGCGGCTACATGGGCACCCAGGGCGGCAACCAGCAGGCGCTGGCCAGCCGCATCCAGATCGGTCATGGCGTGCAGATGCCCTCGCTTCGGCCGAACAACCTGAACCAGCGTCCCGATCCGGGATTCATGGACTTCGGCAGCACCTTTGCGCCGCTGCTTCCGTGGACCTTCGACGCGCCGCCGCAGCCGAACCTGGAGACGAGCTACTGGAACCTCACCGCCGTCGGCCCCGCGGTCTACGGCACGCAGCCCGAGGCGCGGAAGTGGGTGCTTACGCGGCAGGCGATCCTGCTCGCCGACGACGGCGGAAGCAAGTATCTCTTCAATACCGACAACTCGTACGGGCCGAACTCGGCGGCGGCGCTCTGGCGCAACAGCGGAGCGCCCGCAGGCGCCGGCGATGCCGCCCCGTACTCCGGCTACGCCGCCAGCGCCGGGCTCTATCCCGATCCGTGGTTCGCCGTCGGTCGCGTGGATATCGCCGGCAGCAACCTCGACGATGTGCAGCGCGTCGTCAAGCTCGCGCAGAACGGACTTCAGCTTCCCTGGCTCGGCAGCCCGGAAGGGCAGTGGCTGCGAATCCGCAACATGAGCGTCGGCCCGGTGGTCACCGGCAACGGCGGCGCGGATCTCGCGGGACTCCAGGGCTGGCCGCGCGCCGAGAAGACGGCGCCGAGCATGGGCCGCCTCGACGAGATCCTCGCGTCGACCGTTCTTGCCGGGAACTGCTCCTCCATTGAGATCGACTGGACCTGGGCCGAGGGCACGGGCCGGCGCACCGGCTCGGGCGGGGCGCTGCAGACGGCGCGGGTTCCGGGCACGACGAATGTGGTCGGTCTCGCCGGCGCGCAGTTCGATCCGCGGGCCGGCACGGTCTGGTTCGGCCTGCCCGATGGCGTCATGCCGATGGCGCAGCGTCGCGGCGTGACTTCGCTCGCGGGGCCGCAGGGGACCTTGGCACCGTCGACCAATCCGCAGGGCGTCACGCTGATCGGCACCAATGTCTTCAGCGTGGGCACGAGCCAGTGGGCGCCGTTCGACAACGCGGTGCGCCTTGCACCGCCGATCATCCCCGCGAACATCGAGGGGCCGGTCGGCATCACGCGACCGCTCGGCAATGCCATGCCGGTCTGGGCCTACACCGCCGTGTTCGGCTTCAACCGCAACAACCCGACGCAGAAGGACTTCGACGGCATCTCGCTGCTGCGCGACGATTTCACGCCGTGGCCGCGAGCGCTGCGCTTCACGATGCGGCTCCATGACCCGCGGCTTGCCGTCGAGAGCGGTCGCACCTTCCAGTTCGTGATCGATCTGCCGCCGCAGACGCAGGAGTGAACGCGATGTCGATCCGAGTGCCAACACCACGAATGTCCCGCACGACCAGCCGCCGCAGCGGCGCCACGACGATCGTCCGCCGACGCGGGCCATCTCCGCGCGGCAACGCGCTGGTGCTCGTCGCCGCAATCCTGCTGCTGCTGGCGATCATCGGCACCGCATACATCGTGCGCACACAGGGCGCGGCGGAAGTGGCGAGCGCCACGCAGACCCGCTCGGTGATCGATGCGCGCACGGATGCGATCGCCGGCGCCATCGTGGACGAAGTGAGCCAGAGCCTCTTCGTCAAGCCCATCATCGATCCCCTCGTCGATGCCGGGCTCGCCGATCCCGGTCTCACCCAGAGCGTCACCGGCGTCATTCCCGTCGCGCGCAGCGACTGGCCGCGTCGACGGCCGGAGCCGACCGCATCGCGCTACGGCATCGATCCGCTCGATCGGCTCACCAACCTGCTCGACCCGGGCAACACCAACGCGCTCTTCGGCACCATCAACGGCGGCGACGGCTATCCCGACGGCTACAACTTCGCGCCCTACAGCGTGATCCCGTGGACCAACTGGCCCGACAACTTCGGTGTCATGTGGGGCGAGAGCAATCCGCTCGGCAATCCCGGCTTCGGCGATTCGCGCTGGCTGGCCAGCACCGAGCCGCAGCGAGCCAGCGTGCTCGCCGACGGCTCGCTCGTGCCCGATCCCTTCGGCACCACCTTCTCGCACTGGGCGCATCTCTCCTGGATCCCCACGGCGGAGAATGGCTTCCGTGTCGTCACGGACATCTCGAGCATCGAGGCGAACACGATGTCGGGCTCGCTCGCATCGACCGGAACGGCAATCCAGATCGTGCCTGCGGATCCCACGACCATCACCGTGGGCAGCAGTCTCGCGGCGCTGGGCATTCCCTACGAGCAGTGGCTTCCCGGCGTGATTCCCGACCGCATCACGAGCGCCAGCAACTTCCGGACCCGTGCAAATGCATGGTTCACGCCCGCGGGCTACTACCTGGCCGTGCACGGTCCCTATGGCTCCGCGCCGAATCCGGATCCGTCGTTGATGCTGCCCAATGTGATCCGGCTCGCGGATCCGCTCAACACGGGCACCATTCTCACGCCCGGCACGCGCCCGACCGACGCGGGTCCCACGCGCTTCCTCGCGTCAGGCCTGCCCGACGAATCCAACAACACGATCCGCAACCAGATCGAGCGCACGCTTGCCGACGCCGACGGTGACGGCATCACCGACAGCTTCTGGTTCCTCGCGCCGAGTTCGGTCGATCGCGGCGTGCGCCAGATCGTGGCGGCGCGCATCATCGACAACTCGGGCCTTCTCAACCTGAATGTCGCCACGCGCTTCCAGCGACGCAATGTCCCGGCCTCCGGACTGAATCCGGTGCCGGCCACGCGCGAGACTCGCGGTCACACGCCCGCGGACCTGGCACTCGTCTCCACGCTCGATGGCGCACTGGACACGCCCACGGGATTCCTGAACTCGCCTGACAACGCCTATCCCACGGGCTTCTTCGCGTCGTCGCCGGGTCTCACGGTCGCGTTCGACCCGCAGCGATGGGCCTCGACGCAGGAGAACGATCCATCGTTCCTGCGTGAGCGGGGTATCGTCGCGAGCAGCGCCGGCACGCCCAATGCCGCGGCGCTCTTCCCTGAACAGCTTCGCGCTCAGACGGAGCGTCTGCGCGTCTTCAAGGCGGCGATGGACGATGGCATCGTGCGGTACTACCAGCCGCCCGTGGCATCGGGCCTGCCCGTGCCGGATGTGAGTCTCGCATCCGGAGGCTTCTTCGCCCGCATCAATCCATTCACCTCGGCCGACGAGGTGGAACTGCGGATGAGCCACGGCCAGAACCAGCCGTTCATCCTCAGCCGACTCGAGCGGGCGCTGAACACGGAGGGGCAGACCTACGCGTTCCTTCGCTCCGGCCAGAATCGCGAGGAGGCGAGCGAGTGGACCGGCAAGCAGCTCACTATTCCGCAGCTCCTGGCCGACAACCGCCGCAAGATCACCACGATCTCGGCGGCGCGCAACGAAACGCTGCCGCCCGCGCTCTGGACGCGCTGGTGGAATGTGGAGAACGGCCTGCTTCGGCCGATCGATCCGAACCGGCCGATGCCGGCATTCGGCCCGCCCGGCATCGACGATCTGCCGTTCGCCTACCCCACGCTCACGCAGCTTGCGGCGGATCTGGGCACGGTCGACCCGCCTGCATACACGGGCATTGCGCCGACGCAGCTCTTCACCGTGGGCGCGTGGCGGCCCGAGGTGATCCGCGGCGTCGCCGGTGACGCGAACAACGACGGTGTCGTCGATCTGCGGGATCTGGACGCGGCGCGCCGCGACTTCTTCATCTGGAACTCGAAGCAGGACCTGCGCGAGCCCATCGATCTCGATCGAGTCGGCGCCGACGGCTCGGGCACTGCGGTGACTCCCGTGGTCGACCTGGTCTACGGCGTCTTCGGCCGCATGGGCGCCAATGGCCTGGGGCGCAGCGGCGATGGAACCATCGACAGCTTCGATCACGCCTTCTCCACGATCGAGTGGACGAACGACTTCCGTCGTCGCGCCCTGCGTGCGCTCAAGTACGAGTACCGGATCGACGACGACGGCATCGCCTCGACGCCGCCGGTCCGCACCGTCGTGAGCTACGCCGATCGCTACCAGGTCGGCAGCAACATGCCGGGCACGGGCTACCGCACGCTCACGGGCACACCGCGAGCGCGGAGCATCACGGGCGCCAGCGGCGACTCGGTCGACACGGCGCTCAAGTCGGAACTCGTCACCGACGCGATGGCCGCGAGCCTCGCGGCGAACGCCGCCACTTCGCGCCGCGGCGTGATGGGCATGGGGCCGTTCATCGGTGGAGTCCCCACCTTCTTCACTTCTCAGCCGCTGCTTCCGGCGTTCAGCAACGCCGCCGGCACCGACACCATTCCCGACCAGCGCGTGATCGCGGTCGATCCCGATCCGACGCTTCCGGGAAGCACGCCTCCATCAGGCAAGCAGATCGTCTTCACCGGCATCGAGCCGCACCCGGTCATCATGGAGGCGTTCTTCGCCGTCGTCTGGCCGAAGACACGACTCGGCTCCACCTGGCAGTATCTGGGAGTCTCGACGAACCCCAGCGTCATCTCGCCGAAGCCGGCGGATCCCTACTCGGTCCCGACGAACTACGGCGACGGCGGCAACGAGAGTCACTTCGTGGCGATCGTGCCGCGCGACAAGTTCCTCGATCAGTACCGGCAGGCGTACTGGGCGGGCGTGGCGCAGGATTGGCAGCGCCAGTCGACGGCGGTGGTGGCGGTGCAGGTGGCGAATCCGTTCCCGCATCCCATCCGACTCGCCGACTTCGAGCTCAATGTCTTCGGCAACATCTATCGCTTCCCGGCGTACGAGCTCGATGCCAACGGCAACACGATCATGGGTCCCGACACGACGGGTGACGGCACGCCCGATCCGTTGCCGCTCATGCTCGGGCCCACGCTCGAGGATCAGCCGCGCACGGCGATCGTCTTCGCGATCACCGATCACAACCAGATCAACTACAAGCCGGGCGATGATCCGTCCAGCGGCGTCTTCCGTCGCTATCCGCTGACGAAGGGCGTCGAGTTCGATCCCTTCTTCCGCGCTCGCTGGCTCGACTACCTCGACATCGTCGAGGCGACCGACCTGCCCGGCGCGAACCCATCGCTCCAGAGTGCGGGACTCTCGGGAGCAGCGCCGACGGCGTTCTGCCCGCACAACAGCGGCGTCACCGGCATCGAGTTCGACGAGACGGCACTGGACATCGCGTTCCCGCGACGCCGACTGCTCGGCACGAATCGCTACAGCACCGTCGTCTTCGGCAACGAGATCAACACGACCTTCCCGATCGCGCAGACGAAGATCCTCGACGCGACGCAGGTGCTCGGCACCGATGTCGCGGCCTACCGCCCGAACCAGGGCGTCACGCTCTCGCGACGGCTCTGGAATCCCGAAACGGGTCTCGAGATCTCGACGGTCGTGGTGGACCGCTTCGATCGCGACGCGAGCGACATCAACCAGTCGTCGGCCGATCCCGTCTCAGGCTGGAACCTCTCCATGGCGGCCGCCCAGATCGTCGATCCCGCGGGCCGTTTCTGGCCGCCGGCGGTGGATCTCGGTCACTCGTCCAACGAGGACCAGATGACGCCCGTGCTGAACGCGCCGCCTCCGCCTCCGCCGCCAGCGCCGCCTCCTCAGCCCTGGCATCTCAAGCCGCAGCAGAGCACCGCCTTCAACGGCATTCGCATCAACGCGAACGACTATTACATCACCTGGACGCGCTCGTCGCGGCTCTGGGGCAAGGACTTCGCCGTCGTCTACGCCGCCAACGGCGTGCCCGTCGCCTTCGACCGGACCTTCGGCAACAACAACGGCAAGGGCGACGGCGCCATCATGCCCGACGAGCGCGCACCGCGCTACATGTTCGCATCGAGCAAGCAGCGTCCGGACCTTCCGCTCGATGGTTCCGCGACGAGCGGCATCCTCTTCGCCGACGGACAGGGTCCGTTCCGTGGTCGCGTGAGCGGCGAGACCTATCGCGGTGCCGCGTTCCAGGGAATGGCGGGACTGACTCCGTGGGTGCAGGACATCCTCTACAACTCGGTGGGCACTGCGCAGCCCTATCCGCTTCCGCCGTTCCTCAAGAACCCGGCGAACTCGAACAATCCCGCCACCGATCAGGGCGCGGGCGATCCCGATCTCGTCGGAACGCTCGTCGCCGGCATCGCCCTCAAGGGCAACCACCTGCTGCCGTTCACCCGCAACTTCACCGTCAGCCTCACGCCGAGGACGGCCGCCTCACCGGATCTGCTCACCACCGAGCCGCTGCGGGTGGCGATGAAGCCGACGAACTTCCCGACGAAGACGGTGGTCGGAACGCCGAGCGGCGAAGTGAATCCACGGCAGTACTTCGGCCTCGCCTTCAATGCGGCGCCTGCCGGCACCACCACCTATCTCGCGGACAAGGGCATGCGCCCGCCGGTCTCGAGCTCCGGCCTCGACAGCGAGATCCTCTACACCGCAGGCTCGCCGCCGGGCACCGACTTCGCCCGAGCGATCGATGCGATGCTGCCGATGGACGGCGCGTTCACGCCCGGTCAGCGCAACACCGACTTCGACACCGTGTCGGAGGTCACCGGTCTGATGATCTGGGGTCCCGTCTACGGCGCCGGCGGCGGCGTCAAGCACACGCTCGGCGAGATCCTCACGGATCGCGTGCCCGGCTACCCCGTCGGACTCGTGCGCCGCTACATCGATATCGACGGCGACGGCTACTCCGGCACCGAGGAACAGAATCCGGCGTGGGCCTATCTCAATCGGCTTCAGTTCGACAATCCCACGGTTGCGTTCAGCTGGTTCGATCTCAACGGTCTGGCGGCCGTGCCGCCGGGCCAGCGGATCCTGCACCAGTGGGGCGGCGCTGCCGGTGCCGTCGGTGGCTACGCATCGAGTCTGCCGGTCGGATCGCGCCTGCTCGAGGCATTCACGCTCGACGATCGCGGCGCCGCGATCATCAACGGCGGCTATCGCGTGCTCCCGCGCAGCGCGGACATCGACGGCAATGGCACGATCACCGTGAACGAGCTGGCGCAGTGGGCGGAGGATCGCCGCTTCCGACTCGCCGCCGGCGGGTCGGGCAAGGGCACGCCGGGCATGGTGAATGTGAACACCGCGCCGGTCGAGGTGCTGCGTGCATTCCCGCACATGTCGCGGCTCGTCTACATGGACGCGCTCGATCTCGACGGCGACGGCGTGAACGACCTCTTCGACATGGTCGACACCGACGGCGACGGCTTCCCGGATTCGCAGCGGCCGGCACCGCAGCCCGGCGCCAATCCGCTCGTGCGCGTGCCGGAGGCAATGGATCTCTACCGCAGCCGCATGCTCACGGGGTGGCGGCCTGATCTCGTCTACTCGAGCCGCGCCAACCGAGGCGTTGCGCCGAATGCGCAGCCCACGGTGCCACACTACCTCGATCGCGGGCAGATTCCCGGCGACCTCGACAACGACGGCTTCCAGGACACCGGCTTCTATCCCGGCATGCGCGCCGAGCGAGGCTTCGAGAGCCTGGGCGAGGCAACGCTGCTGACGCGCACGAGCGCGGCGCCCAACGGTGCGGCATCCGATCCGCAATGGGGCTGGGACGACAATCAGAGCTGGAGCGTGCGCTTCGCGGGCATGGATCCGTTCCGACTCTCGCAGTCGGCGGCGAACAACGCGGTTGATTACGGCGGCGGCTACCGCCAGACCACGGCCAACGGCCCGTACCTTCGACCGCCCTACGACGGACGCATCAGCGTCGACTCCAATCGTCGCTCGCTCCTGGACTACACCTCGACGGGCGGCCAGGTGATCGCTCGCGAGCTGCCGGGCATGAGCCGCACGGCGGGCGATGCGCTCCAGCAGCAGACGCTGCTCTCGAGTCTCTCGAACATCCTCACCACGCGGAGCGATGTCTTCACCGTCTACTTCCGCGTTCGCAGCGTCAGGCCCGATCCGATCACCGGCCGCTACGACGGCACCGATCCGCGCCTCATCGTGGACGACAGCCGCTATGTGATGTGCATCGACCGCTCCGAGGTGGAGCGGCCGTCGGATGCCCCGAAGATCGTCTACTTCCAGAAGGTTCCTCACTGATCCATTGCACTCCCGCGCGCGGAACGGCATGCCGGCGATGAGCCGCACCCGGCCGCCTCGCCTCACCGAGACAATTCAGCCCCACGCCTCGTCACGCTCATCCGCTGGCAGGCGTGGGGCATTTTCTTGCATCGCGGTTACGCTTGCCCTCGCGGATGCCCCGTCGGGCCCCGCGAATTCACGGTGACCCAGCTCCGGATCGTTCCATGGCCCTGCTGACGGACGCGGCGTACGGAATCGCCGCCGCCGCGACGCTTCCGATATGGGCGACGCGACTGGCGATGACGGGGAAGTGGCGCACCGACTGGAGCGGTCGCTTCGGGCACGCGGCCCCCTGGCCGCGGAGCAGCCGACCCCGCATCCTGATCCACACGGTGAGCGTGGGCGAGACGGCCGCGATTCGCCATCTGGTGGCGGCGCTCGAATCCGCGCAATCGTCGCCGGAGATCGTGATCTCGGCGACCACGGACACCGGCATCGATCGGGCTCGATCGCTCTATGCGGAGAGGCACCGGATCGCGCGGTACCCGTTCGATTTCTCCCGCTGCGTGCGACGCTTCCTCGATGCGCTCCAGCCGGATCTTGCGGTCCTGGCCGAGCTCGAGGTGTGGCCGAACTTCGTGGCGGAATGCCGGCGCCGTGCGATTCCGCTGGCCGTGGTCAACGGCCGCGTGAGCGATCGGAGCATCGCGCGATATGCGGTGCTGAAGCCGATCCTGGCTCGCTCCTTCCGCGCCATCTCGCTCGTGGCCGCTCAGACCGAGGAGTACGCGCAGCGCTTCGAGTCTCTCGGCGTGCCGCGCGAGCGCATCCGCTGCGTCGGCACCATGAAGTGGGACACGGCCGAGATTGCGGACCATGTGCCCGGCGCCGACACGCTTCGCACGGAGCTCGGCATCGATCCATCTCGCCCATTGATCGTCGCAGGCTCGACCGCGCCGGGGGAGGAGGCGCTCCTGCGACGCTCGCTGCCGCGCGGAGCACAATTGCTCTGTGTGCCGCGCAAGCCCGAGTGGTTCGATGCAGCGGCGCGGGCACTGCCGGGCTGCACCAGGCGCTCCACGGGAGGCGCAGGGAGTGCAGCGTCGGCGACGGCGCAGAACCTCTTCCTGCTCGACTCGATGGGCGAATTGCGAAAGGCCTACGCGCTGGCGGATCTCGTGGTCGTCGGGCGCACCTTCGCCATCGGGCGCCGCGACGGCGGTTCCGACATGATGGAACCTGTCGGTCTCGGCAAGGCCACGATCGTGGGACCCGATGTGACCAACTTCCGCGATACCGCGAATCGGCTGCTGGCAGCGGGGGGGGTGCTCCAGTGCGACGGGTCGGCGCTTGCGCGCGAGCTCGAGCGGTTGCTTCGGGATCCGGCGACCATGCGATCCCTCGCGGATCGAGGGCGCGAAGTCATTCGAGCCGAGCAGGGGGCGTCCCGCCGGACGGCCGAGCTGCTTTGCGATCTGCTGCCTGCCGTGCGACCGACCGCGTCGAGTGAAGCGACTCGAAGTGTGATGCAGGAGCGCGTTCGTGCATGAGCCGAAGGTCGATTTCGGCGCTGTGTCCCAGTCGATGCTGGCGAACTCGGCGCCGGGATCCGTGCGCGAGTCGGCGCTGCTCGAGACGATCGCACGCGCGAGCCTGCCGTGGCCGCCCGGCGTGCTCACCGGTCCCGGCGATGACATGGCGCTGCTGGAGCTCTCGGGACGGCTCATGCTGGCCGCCGTGGACCAGGTCATCGAAGGACGCCATTTCCTGTCGAGCACGCCCGTCGACCTGATCGCGCGCAAGGCCATCGCGCGAAACCTCAGCGATGCGGCGGCGATGGCGGTGAAACCGGTGGCCACGCTGGCGGCCTGCGCACTCCCGGCTGCGTGGTCGCATGCCCAGGCCGAGGCGCTCTTCGACGCGATGCGCCGCTGGGCGAATCGATTCGGCTGCCCGCTCGTCGGCGGCGACATCGGTGTGCAGCGGGGCGAGGGCCCGCTGGTGCTTGCCGTGACGATCCTCGCGGAGCCGTGGCCCGAGTCGGCGGCATTGCCCGCGCGACATGCCGTCGCGCATCGACGCCGTGCGCGCGAGGGCGATGGCGTCTTCGTGACGGGCCGGCTTGGCGGAGCATTCGGCGACGATGGCATCGGGCGACACACTCGATTCGAGCCGCGCCTCGGCGAGGCTCGTTCGCTCCTTGGCGCGGTGGGATCCGAGGCCCTTTCGATGGTCGACCTTTCGGACGGACTCGGGCGTGATGCGGCGCTGCTCGTCGACGATCGCCACCAGGTGGTGATCGACGCGGCGCTCCTGCCGTGCACTCCGGGCTGCGACTGGCGCCGCGCGCTCGGCGACGGCGAGGACTACGAACTCTGCTTCGCGACGGCCGGACGCGTGCCCGACACGCTGCCGTCGCTCGATGGCGCCTCCACCATGGTGACGCGCATCGGCGCGGTGCGGGCACGCCGAGCGTCCACGGATCCTGCGTGCCTGGTGTCGACGCCGGAAGGGTCGATCGACGGCGCGACTCTCGGCTGGGAGCATCGCGGCGATGGCTGAGGCGATGGACGAGTTTCACCTCGCGTCACCGCTCGCGACGCACGCCGCAGGCGCCGCGATCGGGACGATGCTGCGCGGCGGGGAGGTCATCGGACTCGACGGCGAGCTCGGCGCCGGCAAGACCTCGCTCGTTCGCGGGATCGCGGAGGGGCTTGGCATTCCCGGATCCATGGTGTCGAGCCCGACCTTCGTGCTCATGCAGCGATACACGGGTGGTCGGCTGGACCTGGTGCATGCGGACGCCTATCGCGTGCGGTCGCCTGAGGAACTCGAGTCGATCGGCTGGCTGGACGATGGCGATCCCGGCCGCCCGACCGTGTCGGTGATCGAGTGGTCGTCGCGCGTCGAGACTGCAATCCCGTCCAACGCAGTGCGCATCGAGCTTCTGCATGCAGGGGCGTCGAGGCCGAGCGAAGGCGCCGGAGACACGCGCGTGCTGCGACTGCGCGACCCGGATTCCGAACGGTTCGAACACATTGCCGACGCGATCCGGCTCTCGGCACTTCGACACGCCTGCCGTGTCTGCGGACGACCGCTCCCGCCCGAGGCCGGCCCATCGGTGTTCTGCTCCGCGCGCTGTCGCGATGCCGACCTGGGCCGCTGGTTCGGCGAGCGCTATCGAGTCTCGCGAGGCTTGCGCGAGGACGATTTCGACGATCGAGGCTGAACCGCGGCTCGGCCGCGACCCTTGCGCGGTGCAGGCGGGACTCCGCCGCCGACGCTTCGAGAGGGCGCCGCCTCGGCTCCATTCGTCGCGTGGGCTCGCCCTTCGCTCACGGCCGCGCCCGGCCCGACGCCGTAGACGAGCACGCGATGGCCGATCGGCGCAAAGCCGTGTCGCCGGCAGATCTCGTCACGGAGCGACGCCATCTCCGGACTGTCGAACTCGACGACGCGACCGCTGCGAACGCAGACGAGCAGGTTGCGCGGCCTCCGCCCGTACGCAAGCTCGTAGCGAGTCTGCTTCGCATCCACGAGCGCGGGAACGATGATCCCGCAATCCTGGAGCAGCCGCAGGGTGCGATAGATCGTCGCGCGGGAGACGCGATGCCCGGCGCGAGTCATCTCGAGGAAGAGCGTCTCGGGCTCGAAGAGGCCTTCCTTGCCCATGACGGCGGCGAGCACATCCGCGCGCTCCTGCGTGTACTTCAAGTCGACCGACTTCAGGTGCCGACGGAAGACCGAGCAGAGCGGCACTGCCGGCGGCCCGTGGGGCGGCGAGCCGACCGGTCCGCCGATGCCATCCACATCGGTCCGTGCATCCCGATCGCCGTGTGAAGTCAGCTCGTTCGGCATCGAGGGCGATGGTAGCGTTCGGCTCGTTCAGCCCCCTGCGTTCCCCGGCAGCCTATGTCCGAGAATGTGTGTTATGTAAAATCGATGCGACCGACCGACGGGCCTGATCAGGGCTCCCGCATCTTCGGGCGGTCGTCGCCTTGCCTTCTCAAGCGGGCGTGCGGCCCGGCTGTTCGACGGCTCGATCGCGATCACCCTTGGCGAGCTGGAACGCTTCGTGGATCACCTGCAGGCCGCGCTGGCCGTGCTCGCGCGACACGATGCACGAAATCTTGATCTCGCTGGTCGTGATGTTCTGAATGGGAATACCGGCATCGCCGAGCGCGCGGAACATCCGGCTCGCCACACCCGAGTGGCTCTTCATTCCGGTGCCGACCGCCGAGACCTTCGCAAGTCCGACCTCGACCGACAGATCCCCGCGTCCGAGTGCACCGATGAACTCGGCGGCGACGGTCTTGGTCTCCGCAAGGTCGCCATGCTCGACGGTGACGGAGATCGTGGTGCCGTCAGGCCCCTCGGTCTGCACGATGTCGTCGACCAGGATGCCGCGCCGGGCGATCGATTCGAAGAGGCGCCCCTGCAGGCCGACCGTGGCCGGCAGGCCGCGCAGGGTGATGCGTCCAAGGTCGGGCTTGAGCGCCGCGCCGATCACTGCAATGTCTTCCATCTCTGGACTCTCCTCGACGATCATCGTGCCCGCGTCGGGCTTCTGGCTGTGGCGGACATGAATGGGCACGCCGAACTTCTCCCCGAAGATCACGGCCCGCGCGTGCATGACGCCTGCGCCGAGCGCGGCAAGCTCCAGCATCTCCTCGTAGCTGATGCGCGGCAGCTTCCTGGCGCCAGGCACGAGCCGAGGATCCGCCGTGTAGACGCCGTCCACATCGGTGTAGATCTCGCAGCAGCCGCCGTCGCGCCCGACCTCGAGCGCCGCGGCGAGGGCAACCGCCGTGGTGTCGCTTCCGCCGCGGCCGAGGGTGGTGATGTCGCCGTTGCTGCGAATCCCCTGGAATCCTGCCACGACCGGAACGCGTCCGTGCGTCAGCTCCTGCTCGAGTCGCGTTCGATCGATGCGCGCGATCCGCGCGCGACCATGGGCATCATCGGTGTGGATGCCGACCTGCGACGCACCGAGCGCGACGCCCTCGACCCCGAGATCCGCGAGCGCCATCGCCACGAGCGACACCGAGACGAGTTCGCCCGTGGACATCAGGAGATCGAGCTCGCGACGACGCGGCGACGGCGTGACCTGCTCCGCGAGCGAGATCAGCTCGTCCGTCGAATGGCCCATGGCGCTGACGACCGCCACCACGCGATGCCCCTCCGCCGCAACCGCCGCAAGGCGCACGGCGCAGCGGCGGATGTAATCCGCATCCTGCACCGAGGTGCCGCCGAACTTCATCACCAGCGTGGCCATGGATCGCGCACTCTACCGGGAGAGACGAACGCCGTGATGCAGGCGAAGGGTCGGTTTCCCCTGTCGCTCAGCCTCGGGTCTGCGCTTCCTCGCGGTCCCTTGCCGCCCGCTCCACGCGACGCCGGTCAGTCTCCCGCAGCAGCCGCTTGCGCACGCGAACGGCGGTCGGCGTGATCTCGACCAGCTCGTCGTCCTCGATGTACTCGAGCGCCATCTCCAGCGAGAAGATCCGAGGCGACTTGAGCACCACGGTCGCCTCCTTGCTCGACTCGCGGACATTCGAGAAGGGCTTGACGCGCACCGCATTCACGACGAGGTCGTTGTCGCGACTGTTCTCGCCGACGATCATCCCTTCGTAGACCGGGTCGCCCGGCCGCACGAACATCACGGCACGCTCCGAGAGCTGGAGCAGCGCGTAGGTCGTCGCGGGTCCCGCTTCGTTCGCGATCATGACGCCGTTCTGCCGGCGTTTGATCTGACCGCTGAACGGTCGATACCCGGTGAAGCTGTGGTGCATGACGGCCTCACCGCCTGTGGCGTTGAGCAGCCGTGAGCGGAACCCGATGAGTCCGCGCGCCGGGATGTCGGCCTCCACATGGAAGCGGGTCCCCCGCTGATCCACCTTCAACACCTCGGCGCCACGGCTTCCGAGCAGCTCGAGCGATGCGCCCATCGATTGCTGATCCGTGTCCAGCGCGAGTCGCTCCCATGGTTCGCAGCGCACGCCGTCGATCTCGCGCTCGATCACTTCGGGCTTGCCCACCGTGAGCTCGTAGCTCTCGCGCCGCATATTCTCCAGCAGCACGCCCAGGTGCAGCAGGCCGCGGCCCGAGACCCTGAACTCATCGGCGCTCTCGCCCGGTGCCACGCGCAGCGCCACATTCCCGCGCAGCTCGCGCTCCAGGCGCTCGCCGATCTGCCGGCTCGTGACGAACTTGCCCTCGCGTCCGCCCAGCGGACCGTCGTTGATGCGGAACACCATGTGCAGCGTCGGCTCGTCGACGCGCACGCGAGGCATGGGCTTCGGATTCTCCGGGTCGGCGATCGTGTCGCCGATCTCGATGTCGGGAAGTCCCTCCACCGCGCAGAGATCCCCCGCCTCGATCAACGGCACCTCACGGCGACCGAGTCCCTCGAATCGGTTCACCTTCTGCACGCGTCCCTTCATCACGCTGCCGTTCTCGCGGCAGATCGCCACCGGTGATCCGCTGCGAAGCACGCCCGCATAGACGCGACCGATCGCAATGCGCCCCACATACTCGCTCGAGGACAGATTCGTGACCAGCATTTGCAGCGGCAGCTCCACCGGTCGCGCGGGCGGCGGGACCCGCTCGTGGATCACCTCGAAGAGCTCATCCACGCCGCGGTCGCGCTGATTCGGATCGCGTGCCGCCCAGCCGCCTCGACCGCTTGCGTACAGCACCGGGAAGTCAAGCGCCAGGTCGTCCGCGCCGAGGTCGACGAGCAGGTCGAAGACCTCATCCACCACGCCGGACGGCCGCGCGTCGGGACGATCGCACTTGTTGATCACCACGATCGGCCTGAGCCCCAGTTCCAGCGCCTTGCCGAGCACGAAGCGCGTCTGGGGCATGGGGCCCTCCAACGCGCAGACCAGGAGCAGGCAGCCGTCGGCCATCCGCAGCACGCGCTCCACTTCGCCGCCGAAATCGGCGTGGCCCGGCGTGTCGATCACATTGACGCGCATCGCGGCGCCGCGATGCGGGCCGTGGCGGACCGTGTACTCCACCGAGCAGTTCTTCGCGAGGATCGTGATCCCCCGCTCCCGCTCCAGCGGATTCGAGTCGAGCACGCAGTCAGCTGCCGACGCGACATCCTCGACCACGCCGGATTGGCGCAGCATGGCATCCACGAGCGTCGTCTTGCCGTGGTCGACATGGGCGATGATGGCGACATTGCGGAGTTCCATGAGCGGGCGCAACGCTCGGACTCGCCGCTGCTCCGAGGGGAGGCGCGGCGTCCGTCGCTGCAATCAGAGTCCGTAGAGCGGCAGGAGCTTGCCCTCCAGATGGCGGGTGAACGGTGCAGCGGAAAGCGGCTCGCCGGTGACTTCGCGGCAGAGCTCCTCAGGAAGGAATCGACGACCGTGCGAGTGAATGCGCTCGTTCAGCCAGCGCAGCAGCGGCGCAAACTCGCCACGGGCGAATCCGTCCTCGACACCCGGGAGATCCCGCGCCGCAGCCTCGAAGAACTGCGCCGCATAGAGCGTTCCGAGGGTGTAGGTCGGGAAGTAGCCGATGGCGCTCATGCTCCAGTGCACATCCTGGAGGCAGCCGCGACGATCGTCGGGCACGACCACGCCGACGACCTCCTTGTACAGGCGGTTCCACTCGGTCGGCAGCTCCTCGACCGGGAGCGAGCCCGAGATGAGCGCGCGCTCGATCGCGAATCGAACGATCACATGGAGGTTGTAGGTCGCCTCGTCCGCATCGACGCGGATGAAGCCTCGCTCGACGACATTCGCCGCTGCGTAGAGATCGTCGTCCCCGAATCGGTCGCACGAAGCGCCGAACGAGTCCTTCAGCCGACCGCGAAGCCATCGCATGAACGGACGGGAACGCCCGACCTGGTTCTCCCAGAGCCGACTCTGACTCTCATGGATCGAGAGCGAGACCGCCTCTCCCATCGGCAGCCCGATCCAGGCCGCCGGAAGCCCCTGCTCGTACATGCCGTGCCCCGACTCGTGCATCGTCGACCCAAGACCATCGAGCATGCAGGTCTCGCTGAAACGAGTCGTCATGCGCACATCGCGGCAGTGGCTCCCGCCGCAGAAGGGATGCGTGCTGCGATCAAGGCGGCCGCGGCGGAAGTCGAAGCCGATCTTCTCCGCCACCATGCGCACGAATCGCTCCTGCGCGTCGACGGGAAGCGGATGCTCGTTGAACGCATTCGAGGGCTTGCGAGGTGCGCCATCAAGTCGCGCCAGGAGTGCCACGAGTCGCTCCCGCAGCGGAGTGAAGACCTTCTCCACGCCCTTGGCGGTGCAACCGGGCTCGAATCCATCCGCCAGCGCATCCCAGGGTTCACCACCGGCGCGATCCCATCCAAAGCACTCCGCCTTGCGACGGTTGAGTTCCACGATGCGCGCAAGCCACGGACGAAACCTCGCAAAATCCGAGTCGCGGCGTGCCTCGGCCCACTCGTGCTGCGCCTTGCTCGACACCTCCGCCAGTTCGGCAACGAGCGCCGCCGGCAGCTTCACCGCCCGCTCGTAGTCGCGACGGATGAATCGCAGGTTCACTCGCTCCGGAGATCGAGGATCGAGATCCGCGCACTCGGCATCGGCCTGCTCGAGCAGCTGTGCGACTCCCGGGTCGGTGAGCATCGCATGCGAGATCCGCGCCAGCTGCGAGAGTTGCCGACTGCGGTGCTCGACACCCTCGGCCGGCATCATCGTCTCCTGGTCCCAGGAGAGAATGCTTGCGGTGCTCTCAAGCAGGCGCCCGTCGCGGACTCGCGTCGAGAGCTCGTGCAGCGACGGGCGGGAGCTGGTGGTGGGTGCGGACTTGCTTGCGGTGCTCATGACTGGTTCTCGGCGAGATTCACCGGGGGGGGCGACGAGACCTGTGAACGGTGCAGCGTCCCTGAAACGAAGGCCCGCCGCAAGGGACGGGCCTTCGAGTTCCGATTCCTCGAGGTCGCCACGCGGGCCCTGCGGCTCGCGCGGCATGTCGCCGGCGGGTTCATCCGCCCTTGGATGGGCTCTCGCTCGCCTTCGTTCCGGGCTTCGCACCGGCTGCCGCGTCCGTGGCGCTCTTGTCGGCAATCTTCAATTCAGCCGTGAGGTACGCGATGATCGCGTCGCGCTCGGCATCCGAACGGCTGCGGGCATGCGCCACGGCATTCCAGCCGCGGGAATCCTCCGCCGCAACATCAGGCTTGGCAGCGACCACGGCGCGGATCTTGTCGAGCGAGCCCGACTGGCACGCGAGCAGGAAGGGCGTCATGCCCTGTCGATTCCGGGCATCGAGGCGAGCGCCCTTGTGCAGAAGCGCCTTGACCGAATCGACCTTGCCGTTGCGGCACGCCCGCATCAATGCGGTATCGCCCGTGAGCAGATCGGTTGCCTCCAGGTTGACCTTGCCGCTGGCCAGCAGCACTTCGACATTGCGGCCATCGCCCAGGTTGGCGGCCCAGATCAGCGGCGTCATGCCATTGCCGTCGGCGATGTTCGGATCGGCACCGGCATCGAGAAGTGCCTGAACGGCATCGGCCGAACCGAGTCCGGCCGCCCAGAGGATGGGGGTGCCGCTCAGCTGATCGCGAGCGTTCACATCGGCGTGCGCCTCGATGAGACGGCGGATCGCGTCGAGTGAACCGCTCTCGGCCGCCAGTGCGAGCGCCGATCGGCCCGTTCGGTCCGTGGCCTCGATCATCGCGCCGGCTGCGAGCAGCGCGTCCATGAGCTCCATGTTGTTGTTCTTTGCCGCCCAGTGCAGCGCGGTACGCATCGACTGGGGATCCACCTGGTTGACATCCTGACCGCCCTGGATCAGACGCGTTACTTCGGTCATGTCACCGCGCTGGGCTGCGAACACCAGTCCGCTCTGCGCCTGCCGCGGCGGCTGGCTCGGATCCGGCCGCTCCGGAATGCGATCTGCCGCCGTTCGCTCCACCGGCCGGCGGATCATCACATTGAATGTCTTGGCCTTCGGGTGATCCGAGGTGAACTGGGCGCGGAAGACGCGACCGGACTCCGCCCACTTCTGCCAGTCGATCCGGATCTTCTGTTCAGCCGCCGCAGTCTGTGCCGCGGTGCTGAGGTCTTCGGCGACACCGATGGCCGGCGTCATGCCCGTGATTCGGAACGGTGTGCCGTCCACGGAAGTGAAGGTCACCGTATCGGCGACCGCGCGACCGCTGGCTCCGGGCGCCTCCATGAGCTCCGGTGCGATCTTCACATACTCGGGGATGTGTCCCTTGACCGTGAGTCGAACAGGAGCGTGGCCGTCCACCTGAAGCGTGACGGTCTTGGTGAGCGGGATGCCGGCGCGGCTCCCCGGCTTCAGCGTGATCTCCATCTCGGCGCTCTCGCCGGGCGCAATCGGCTCCTTCGGCCAGACCGGTGTCGTGCAGCCGCAGCTCGGAATGGCGCGAGCGATCGTGATGGGCTTGTCGGAGATGTTGACGATCTTGATCTTGCCCGTCTCCGCGACATCGACCTCCATCTCGCCGAAGTCCATCTCCGCGGGCTCGAATCGAAGGATGGGCGAGGTGTCAAGCGTGTCGTCGGGCTGCTGCCCCGGAACGGCCGAGACATTGATCGGCAGCTCCCTGGTCGTCGAGAGTGCGGGGTCGACGCGGCCGGAGGTGCCGGTGGGCGCGGGTCGCGAGCGCTGAACTCGCTGCGCCTCCGACGGCGTGCCGGGCTTGGAGCCGTCCTTGGGTTGAGGCGGTGGCTGCTGGCCATGCACGGACGCTGCCGTCACGAGCACGGCGAGCAGCGAGACGGCGCGGGTATTGATCAACGATCGAAGTGCGAACATGAATTCATTCTCCTGACGGCGTTCGAAGGACCGGGACGCGGAGTCTATCGCGGCCCGTCGTGATCCCCAAGGCACGCGCCTCGATGGAGCGGTATCGGCGGAACGGACGATCGACTTCAGAGCGGGACTGGCACGCCTCGTACACTGCCGGACATGCCAGAACAGCCTGCACTGCCCGAGCATCTCACCAAGCCACACCTGCGCAACTTCCAGCCGCTGGGCGTTGAGAAGGACGGCCAGCAGTTCGCCGCGCTCCGCGATCCAAGTCTCATCTCGCAGCAGATGCTGGTCGTGCCTCCGCAGGCACTTCAGGTGGTCGCGCGATTCGACGGCAACAACTCGCTGCAGCAGATCAGCGGCGCGATGGGCGTGCCCATGGCGGTGCTCACGGATCTCGTGAAGAAGCTCGACGAGGTCGGCATGCTGTGGGGACCCACCTTCGAGGCGATCGAGCAGCGACTGCGAGAGAAGTTCCACGCCGACGGCGTGATCGCGGCGCCGCACGCAGGGCTGTGGGGCGACGACGAAGCGAGGTGCCGGGCGCGCATCGAGTCGCTGCTCGAGAGCGCCGAGGATCCCGAACTGCACGCGGTCGTGACGGGTCTCGTGGCGCCGCATCTGGATCCCGAGCGCATGGCCGAACTCTACGGCACTGCGTATCGCGCGCTGGTCGGCCGAACGCCCCCGGCGCGGGTGCTGCTGCTTGGAACGAATCACTTCGGAATCGGCGATGGAATCGTGATGAGCCGGCTCGGGTTCGCCACGCCGCTCGGCTTGGTGCGCGCCGATGGACCCGTGATCGAATCGCTGGTTGCATCGCTGGGCGATCGCCTGCTCAAGGACGAACTCGATCACCTCGGGGAACACTCGGTCCAGCTGCACCTGCCGTGGATCCAGCACCTCTTCGGCGATGTGCCCGTCGTCGCGGCCCTCGTGCCGGATCCCAACGCGCCGATGCTCGCCGACGACGGCGCTCGCGTCAGCGTGGACGAGTTCATTCCGGCGCTTCGTGGTGCGCTGCATCAGGCCGCAGGCGAGACCTTCGTCATCGCCTCGTGCGACCTCAGCCATGTCGGGCGCCAGTTCCAGGATCCGCGCCCGGTCGACGAGGCGCAGCAGGACGAGGTCGAGCGCCACGATCGGGAGATGCTTGCGCTCTACCTCGACCGCGACCCGCAGCGATTCGCTTCCACGATGGCCGCGAACGGCAATCCCACGCGGTGGTGCAGTGTCGGCGCCATGACCGTCGCGGCCGCCATCACCCCGCCCGGCTCGCTCGAGCTGATCGAGTACCGCCAGTCGATGGATCCGCAGCGGATCGGACTCGTCTCCTGCGCTGCGATCGCATTCATTGCCGCGTCGAAATGATCGCTGTTGTTCAGCGCGTCCATCGCGCCGCCGTGCGGCTCAGCGGCGGAGAGGACATCGCCCACATCCAGAAGGGGCTCATGGTCCTGCTCTGCGTGGAGGTGGGCGACGGCGATGCGCAGGCCAGATGGATGGCGAGGAAGCTCACGCTCCTCCGCATCTTCGCTGACGAGGCCGGCCGCATGAACCTCGATGTTTCGCAGAGTGGTGGCGCGGTGCTGGTCGTGAGCCAGTTCACGCTTGCTGGGGACACCACCACGGGCAATCGCCCCGGCTACAGCCGCGCTGCGCGCCCTGAGGAGGCTGCGCCTCTCGTGGAGCTCGTCGTGTCGCTGCTTCGGCAGTCCGGACTTGCCGTCGGAGCCGGTCGATTCGGCGAGTCGATGGAAGTCGAACTCATCAATGACGGACCCGTGACGCTTCTTCTGAGGTCCGCGGAGGCGGGCTTGTCCGGTCCGCAGCGATGAGCGCATGAAAAAAGAGCCCGTCGCTGATCCGGAGACCGCGACAGGCTCCTCGTGGGGGGCGTGTCAATCTTCACTTGTCCTGGCGTTCCCTCGAAGGGCCGATCCGTGAGTTCGACCTCGCGATCGGCCTCACGACACCACATTCGCCGTTGACCCCCCGATAGTTCCACGCCTTGACAAGAAAAACCGCAAGTCGCCAACGAAGCGAGTGTCGGAGTCCGAGAATCGGAACCGCCGGCGAACCGATCAGGCAGCCGGTCCTGACGGAAGTCCAAGCCGAATCATCACTTGCTGAAGATCCGACCAGACAGCCTTGCGAGTCTCCGGCGTGTAGTTCCGCAAGAGGTACGCGGGATGAAAAGTTGGCATCACCGGGATCTCACCACCGCCCAGATCGGTCGGAATCTGCCAGGCACCCCACACTCCTCGGAGTCGAGTGATGCCCGCCTCCGACTGAAGGAGGTACTTGGTGGCCGGTGCCCCCAATGTCACGATCACCAGCGGGCGAATGACTGCGAGCTGTCTGGCGAGCGTCGGGCCGCACTCGGCAACCTCATGAGGCAGCGGCGTGCGATTGTCAGGCGGCCGGCTCTTCAACACATTGGCGATGTAGACCTGCTCCCGCTGGAGCCCCATCGCCAGGATCATCTCGTCCAGCTTCTGGCCGGCGCGGCCCACGAACGGGCGACCGAGACGGTCTTCGTTCTCGCCGGGCGCCTCACCGACGAAGACGAGCTTCGCCTCCGCATCCCCCTCTCCGAAGACGAGGTTCTGGTGGAAGGTCGCTTTCGTGCAGTGCGGACACGATGTTGCATGCTCCAGTCGCAGCGCCTCGAGTGCTGCGGCCTTCGAGCCGGCGGCAACGAGAGCCCCTGTCGACGCGCGCGGTGTCGTCTGGAGGGAGGCGCTCGCGGCAGGACGCGGAATCGGGGCTTCCGAAATGGGCGGCGGAGATGCCGCCGCCGCGAACGCTCGCGGCACGAAGTCCACCCCCATCAGGAGATCAGTTCGCAGCAGCGCCGCGGAGCGATGGTCCACGCTCACTCCGCTTCGGTGGCGCTGCTGGCCTCATTGGTGCCGAAGAGCTGGAACATCGACTGCGTCCGCAGCACGAGGCCGCAGTCGCTTCGCAGGTGATAGCCCTGGATGTGGATTTCGTCGCGATAGCGCTGCACATCGAGCAGCGAGAGATTGGGTCGCCCCTGCTCATCGGTCCATGCGGTGCTGATCGAGTCGCTCTCGCGGCTGTGAGCCACCATCTCCTTGTAGGTCCCAAGGTAGAGATGCTCGGAGAGCGTCTCCGTCTGCATGGTGGTCATGAAGAGGATCTGGTTGCCGAATCGCTCTTCGTAGTCGCGCTCACCCGCACAGGGAAGCGTGGTGACGAGTCCGCGATCCGGAAGATGACTCGCCTGATCGATCACGACTTCGCAGACGCAGTGCTGCCCGATCTGGAGCCGGGCCGCATGGCCGCCTCGGAAGATCCATCCCTCGAACTCACTCCCGTTGTGCTCCAGATGCTTGCGCCCGGCGATGCCGAAGAACTCAGGATGCACCGCCTTGCGATAGACGAGCATGCTGTAAGTCTGGAGGGTGGTCGTTCTTGAACCGACGTTCATGGATCGTCCTTGCCGAAGCGGCGAGTGGAGGGTGCGTCCTTGCCGGGGTGCAGGCGAAACGATCGCCGGCCCCACCACTGTTGAGGCGTGATTCTCCCCGGTTGTCCCGGGATGGCAAGAGGTGGCAGAGAAGATTCCTTGTGGGAACTGCATCACTCGTTGAAACCTCTGCTGCAACCAATTGCGTCGTCGAAGTTTGCTGCTGCGATGGCAGCCGACACGACAGGCGTGAGCCTGTCGCGGCTGGTGTGGACATAAGCCGAGTTCTGTACCCCGCGAGGGGTGGTGATCATTTCTCTCAGGGCCGCCGTTGCCGACGGCCTCGAAGCACGCGACCCGCCTCATCCTGCGGACCACAGGCGCTGGTTGCCCAGCAGAGGCTGCTTGCGCTTGCACGCGGTGGGGTTTGCCGTGCCTCGGATGTCGCCATCCGAGCGGTGCGCTCTTACCGCACCTTTTCACCCTTGCCCGATCCTTGCGGATCGTCGGCGGTGTGTTTTCTGTGGCACTGTCCCTGGCCTCAGCAAGGCCGGTGGCCGTTAGCCACCACCGTGTCCTGTCGTGTTCGGACTTTCCTCGCCCGGGGGCACACCCCGGGGGCGATCACCTGTCCACTCCGCGAGTGTAGCGGACTGGGACGCTTCAGCCGGCGATCGACTTGATTCGCACGCGAAGGTAGGCCTGCTTGTGGCCCTTGGTGCGACGATAGCCCTTGCGGCGCTTGTACTTCGCGAGGCGCAGCTTGTCGCCCTCGACTTCGCCGACGACCTCGGCGGTCACCGTGGCGCCCGCGAGATACGGGAGACCGAGCTTTGCGGGAGTACCGTCGGCTGCGCCGATGGCGAGCACGCGATCGAAGACGATTTCCTTGGGCTGCTCAGCCGATGGACGAAGGTCGAGCTGGACCTCTTCACCCTTGCGAACCCTGATCTGCGTTCCACTGTCCTCGATGATGGCGTACACCGCAATGCTCCTCTTGTCCGTGGGGAAAGTCCCGCAGTGTATCCGGAGCCGCGGCGCTGGCAAGGGGCACTGATGCCGATGGAACCTCGCAAGATCGGCGGTCCGTCGCGGAGGCCTTACCGGGGACGAAGCCGGGCCCGCATGCGCGCCCCTGCCTCCCGGATCGTCTCCGGCGTCTTGCAGAAGGCGAATCGCACGAGGCTGTGCTCCCTGGGAGGTTCGTAGAACGCGCTGCACGGGATCGCCGCGACGCCCACTTCGCGGATCAGGTGCTCGCAGAACTCGGTGTCCTGCTCCATGCCGAAACGGCGATGATCCGCGACCACGAAGTAGCTGCCCTGCGGCACGATCGGGTCGAACCCGGCGCTGCGGAGCTCGGTGAGCATGAGTTCACGACGGTCGAGGTACTCCGCGTGGAGCTGTGCGTAGTAGGCGTCCGGCGCCGCGAGCGCCGTGACCGCCGCCCGCTGGAGCGGCGTCGCGGCGGCGAAGGTCAGGAACTGATGCGCGGCGCGAACGGCTGCCGTGAGCGGCGGCGGCGCGATCGTCCACCCGATCTTCCAGCCCGTGAGGGAGAAGGTCTTGCCCAGGCTCGACAGGACGATCGTGCGCTCGCGCATGCCGGGAAGCGATGCGATGGTGCGATGCGTGCCTTCGAGGACGATCTTCTCGTAGACCTCATCGCTGAGCACCACCAGGTCGTGGCGCTGCGCCAGGTCGGCGATCTCCGCCAGTTCCGAGTCGTCGTAGACGCGACCCGTCGGATTGTGCGGCGTGTTGATCAGCAGCACGCGCGAACGAGGCGTGATGGCGCGGCGAAGCGCGTCGATCGGGAATGCGAAGTCCGGCGGCTCCATCCGGATGGTGCGGACCACACCGCCGGCCATGGTCACGACCGCGGGATAGGAGTCGTAGAAGGGCTCGACCAGGATCACTTCATCACCCGGCGAGACGAGGCCCATGATCGCCGCGGCGATGGCCTCCGTGCAACCTGCGGTCACTGTGACCTCGCGATCGGGATCGACTTGGAAGTTGCCGTCCCGCGCCCAGCGCGCCGCGATGGCCGTGTTGGCCTCCGCAAGTCCCGAACTCCTTGCGTACTGGCCGAAGCCCTCGCGAATCGCCCGGACTCCGGCCTCCTTCACGAACTCGGGGCCATCGAAGTTCGGGAAGCCCTGGCCGAGATTGACGGCGCCATGTTCCGCCGCCAGTCGGCTGATGCGTGCAAAGACGCTCTCCCCGAATCGAGCAAGCCGCGGCGAGACGCCATGTGGACGGATCTCATTCGTCGTGGTCATCGCTGCACCTCCTTGATGAGGCGCTCCAGCGCGCCGGTGTCGACATGCACATCGAGCTGCGGGAACGCGATGGTGATGCCCGCATCGCCGAAGGTCGACTGGATCGCGATCATCAATGCATGCCGCGTGGGCATGAGCTGATCGATGCGCGCGACGAAGACGCGCATCTCGAAGTCGATCGAGTTGGCGCCGAAGCCCATGAGCTGCGGCGTCGACGGCGGCGTGGCGAGGATCGCGGGCACGGTGGCGGCCGCATCGCGGAGCAGGCGCTCGGCGAGCGCCAGGTCGGTGCCGTAGGCGACGCCCAGCGGCAGCACGAGTCGAAGCGGCGCGCCCGAGAGCGTCCAGTTCACGACGCGCTCCGTGATGAGGTGCTTGTTGGGGATGATGAGGTCCTTGCCGTCGGGATCCCGGATCGTCGTCGATCGGATCCTGATCTTCACGACCTGACCCGTCCGGTCCCCCACCGTCACGACATCGCCGACGCGCACCGGCTGCTCGAAGAGCAGGATCAGGCCCGCGATGAAGTTGCCGACGATCTCCTGCAGTCCGAAGCCCAGGCCCACGCTCACGGCCGCCACGAGCCACTGCACGCTGCTCCACTCGAGGCCGATGCGGCCACCGACCATCATCACCGCAACGATGACGATGGAGTAGCGCATCACGGCGGTCGCCGCGTATCGCCCCGCCGGCGTCATGCCGGTGTGCTGAAGCACCAGCACCTCAACGGCGCCCGGAAGATTTCGTGCCGCGAAAAGGGCGACGCATCCGATCACGAGCACCCAGAGGAGCGATGCAACCGTCACCGGGGCGCTCGCCCCCTTCCACAGCTCGACCGTGTCGAAGAATCGCAGCGCGGGAAGCAGATCGCTCCAGATGATCGCGAACCCGCCGAGCAGGACGGCGATGGAGATCGCGCGGATGGTCATTCGCGTCTGTCGGCTGCCGGCGGCGATCTCGTTCCGCACCGTCTCCTTCTGCACTGCCGCCGCCGCCTCCATCCCCTGAGGCACGGCAAGCACCTGTTCGCGGGATCGGGCCGCGAACGCCCGCGCCGCGAACTCCAGTCCGCGCAGCATGATTCCCTCGAGCACGGCAACGCCCAGCCCGAGCGCCGCGCTCTGCACCAGCTTGTTGACGAGCACGCCGCTGGTGTAGCTCCACCCGACGAGCGTCAGCACGGCCGCAACGATGGGCACGCCCACCACCAACGGCACCCAGATCCAGCGCAGCCTCGAGATCCAACCCTGGGGATGCTGCGCGATGTGCGCCGCGTAGAGCCCGCTGCCCGGTGAGAAGAGCCTCCAGCCGGCCCATGCGAGCATGAGCTGGCAGGGAATGAAGAGGAGCCCGGCGATCACGCGACCGCCGGCCATCTCGGGCAGTCTGGCACAGAAGACCGCCGCGAGCACGAGCGGCGTGGTGAATCGGAAGAGCCGCGACGACACCTGATGGAGGCACTCGATCTGATCGCGGCGCCAACCGAAGTGATCGGCCGCGAGTCCCTGTCGCCGGACGAGCCTTCGCGAGAAGAGCAGCAACGCAACCCAGAGCGATCCGGAGAGGAGCATGGCGGCGAGCGCCTGCACCAGCGCGCTGCCGACTTCGTTGGATCGAAGCGCCAGCCCCAGCCCCACCATCGCCGCCGGCGCCGCCATCGACATTCCCACGGTCGCGATCATTGCCTCGATCGTGAGCACGAATCGATCGGTGCGCCCCCGCGCAACCTCCGCGCCGAGTCGATCGAGCCAGCGTCGAATCAAGGGTCTCAGGAGCAGCAGCAGCGCGGCGAGCCCGAGACCGGCATAGGCCCAGAGATGCTCGAGTTCCAACTGCCGTCGCACGGCACGCCACTCCGAGGCGCTGGTGATGGTGGAGGTAATGGCCTGGAACGCCGACTCGAAGCCTGCGGCGCCGACGCTCCAGATGGTGGGTCCGCTGCGGAGCCAGAGCACGCGCTGGTCGATGAAGTCGCGGTACTCGGTGACGACCTCGGCCACCTTCGCGTCCAGGCCCTCCAGGGCCGCGGCCTTCGCGCTGGCCTCGTCCAGCTTGTCGCGCAGCGGATTCAGGAAGGTGACTCGCTGCGTGCGCAGGACTTCGGCCACGGCAGCGCCCTGGTCCGGCGCCTCGCGCAGGGCGCTCTCCTCGGCGATCAGCGTCTCGAGCTCGACGGTCCGGTCGATGCGCTCGAGATCGATCTCGGCTCGCGTGGCGCGGAGCTTGGCCGCGTCGGCGGCGAGCTCGCGCGGGCTGGGCAGCGCCTGCCGCTGGCGGCGAAGGAGCTCCGAGAGCTGGCCGGAAGTGCCTGCGACGCGCGATCGCTCGCGATCCGTCTCGAAGTCCCTGCTGAGCCGGGTGAGCTCCGCCTCGCGGCGCGATGCCTGGTCCGTCAGGTCGGCCACGAGTTGTCCCACGGCCTCGAGCCGCTCCGCCAGGCGCGCGTTCTGTGTGATGGCCTGCGCGACTCTCGGATCCGCCGCCGGCCCCGCGTCCCCGCGCGCGCGCTCCACCTCGTCCTTGCGCCTGGCGTCGAGATCCGTCCGGATTCGCTTCGCGAGCGCATCCGCCGCGTCGAGTCGACGCTGCGCAACCTCGCGTTGGGCCGCCAGCACCTCGGCACTCGCGCCGAGGGAGTCGAGCTCCGCATCGAGCATCAGCGCCGCGGCGGTGCGTTCCTCGAAACGAGCCAGGGCGAGTTGCCGCGTCGTGTCCGGAGTGCCCGGCGGCGGCGCGGGCACCTTCTCCACTTCCTGGAGCGCTTCGGCCACAGCGCTGCGCGTGCGGCCGACCTCCTCGGGGAGCATGCGCCGACGCTCCGCCAGCTGCGCCAACTGCGAGTCGACCTGCGCCACGGCGTCGCGTGCCGCGGCGAGTTCGGCCGAAGCCAGTTTCAGCGCCTGGTCGAGCTGCTCGATGCCGGCGTCCTCCGGCACCGTCGGAATCGAAAGTTGCTGCGCCCGGATTCGCTCCAGTCGAGGCTGGAGCTGCGCGACGCCCTCGCGGAACCCGGCCGCTCGCTCGCGATTCGCCTCGGCCTTCCCGATCAGGTCGAGCGCCTGGACGAGTCGATCGACCCGGGCCTTGTCCTCCTCGTTCGGGCTCTCGATGGCGCGGAGCGCTTCGAGCCGCTTGCGAATCTCCTCGACCGACGCGAGACCCGGCAGCTGCTCGGCAGCGGGCGCGGCGCTCGGCGGCGGCACCGATGGTGGTGCCTGCGCGGGCGGCGCGGCGCCCTGCCGGAGCGCGAAACCGCATGCCATCGATGCGGGCAGTGCAGCAGCGATCGCCGCCAGCGCGACCATGGCCGCGCGCAGACGGATCGTTCCGGGGAGTGTGCGCAGCGCAGGCGCTCTGGACATCGGACGCCATGATAGGAATCGCGCCCGACCTTGGTTCACGGCGAGGCCGCGGCGAGCAGGCCTCGCTGCTCGAGGAACTCGCTGACCGTGAGCAGACTGGATCGCTCGCGGAGCCAGCGCAGATATGCCGCAACGCGCTCGACGAAGCGCTCGCCGTCGGGTCGTCGCATGTACCAGGGCAGTCCCGAGTCGCGCAGGTCGAGGAACTCCCATGGATGCCAATAGAGGCTCAGGTACCCGTCGCGGCGAAGGCACGCCGCGCTCGCCGAGCGGATGAGAGGCATGGGCAGGTTCTTCATCGCAAGCCAGAAGAGCGGCACCCTGAGACGCGGTGACGCACTCGTGGGCAGCTCCACGAGGTCGCCCTTCCGGTAGATCGTGCGCGGCTTCGCGAGGTTGTTGTAGCGGCCCGGCAGCCAGATCGGATTCTCGCTCGAATCCCAGCGGTAGCCGGCGGCGAGAATCGCAGCCGGGTCCGTGGCTTGGAGCCTGGCGCGGCGGAATCCGCGCACGGCCTGTCCGCTGATCTCGCGCAGCGCATCACGGCTCCGCGCAAGATCGCCGACCTCGAAGCTGCGATGCATGAAGCCGTGGCTCGCGATCTCGTGGCGCTCCGCGGCCCGTCGCACGAGCTCGGGCGCGTGCTGCGCAAGGTTCGCCGTGATGAAGAGCGTGGCCGTCGCGTCGAGATCGTCGAGCAGGTCGAGGATCCGTGTGAAGCCCTCCGCGCCCGTGCGAAGCTGCGCGGGCATGTCGAGCACGCGTCCACGATCGAGCGGCGCGTCGAACTCCTCGACATCGAAGGTGACGAGCGAGACCGCGCGCGGCGCCGCGCTCATGCGGTGGTCACGGGATGGTGCGGCGCCACCGAACGGTGGATCCATCGGATGCGCAGCAGACTCCAGAGCATGGTCCAGGGATCGCGGAAGAGATTCACGCTGCTGTCGACCTCCGCGTGGAGGCCCGACACGCACGCCGGAATCTCGGCGACGCGCAGGCGCTCGAGCCGCGCCAGGTACAGCACCTCGGCATCGAACGCGAAGTCGTCGAGCCTTGCCCGTCCGAACAGGCGCACGGCCGCCGAGGCACGGAAACCCTTCAGGCCCGCCTGTGTGTCCCGATACGGAAGCCCCAGGATGCGCCGTGCGGCCGCGTTGAAGAGCGCTGCGCTCACGCGCCGGCGGCGCCTCGGGCTGTGCTTCGACTCGTCGTTCAGTTCACGGGAGCCGATTGCCACATCAGCCTCCGAAAGCGCCTCCAGGAGAAGATCCACATGGTCGAGCGAGTAGGCGAGATCGCCATCGGTGAAGCAGATGAGCTCGGCCTTCGACGACAGGATCGCTTCGCGCACGATCGCGCCCTTGCCGCGATTGGTCGGCGAGCGCTCGAGTCGGATGTTCGGAAGGCCCTGGCCATCGATCGCGGCGCGAATCGCGTCGGCGGTCCCGTCGGTCGAGCCGTCGTCCACGAGCACGGCTCGCGTCTGCTCGCGCCCCTGGATCCATCGCGCGATCTCCGGGACGATGCGCGGAACCTGCGCCGCTTCGTTGAAGACCGGGAGGATGAGGTCGACGCTCGCCAAGGCCTCGACGATGATACGACTGCCGTCGTGACCCGTCCCGCCGCCAATCCCGCGATCGTCGTGCCCCGGCTCCATGAGGATGACGCGATCCTCGTCGTCGACAAGCCGGCGGGCATGGTGGTGGAGCCCGGACTCGGACATGCGCGGGACTCGATGCTGAACGGACTGATGGCGACGCATGGCGCTTCGCTCGCAGCACTCGGCGAGCAAAGGGATTGGGGCCTGCTCCATCGCCTCGATCGCGAGACGAGCGGCTGCGTGCTCGTGGCCTTGACGGCCGGCGCCTACGACGACCTGCGAGGTCGATTCGAACGGCGATCGATCATCAAGCGATATCTGGCCGTCGTGAGGGGCCGCCTTCCCCGCGAACGAGGCACGATCGACATGCCCCTCGCGGAGGTCCGGCGGGGCGACATGAAGGTGAGCGTGCCGGGCCGACGCGGCGAGGGACGGCCGGCCGTGACGCACTGGCGCGTGCTTGCGAGCACTCGCGAGCAGGCGCTCGTTCTGCTGCGGATCGAGTCCGGGAGGCTGCACCAGATCCGCGCTCATCTCACCTCGCTTGGTGCGCCGGTCGAGGGCGATCGCGTGTACCGAGTCGATCTCCCGCCCAACACCGGTCGTCCCCCGCCCGGGCGCGAGTTGCCGCCCCTGCTGCTGCACGCCTGGGAACTTCGATTCGCCCACCCGACGACAGGGAGAGGGTTCCGCGTTGCCTCTCCCCCTGCCGAGCCGTTGGCGAAGGCGGCCGCGGCAATCGCAGGACGACCGCTGGAATCGCTGCTTGCCACGCTGCCGGATGGTGAATCCGATGGCCGCGTGGAGTAGTCTCCCCGCTCCATGAAGGTGCTGGCCTCCCCCCGAAGCCCGGCGCGCCCGCGCGGCGCGATTGCTCCCTCGCCCTGTCGCATGGCGCGCCCCGCAGCCGCCGCGACGCTCGCCGGCGCACTGACGCTCCTGGCGGCGCTCCCGGGATGCATCGGCGTCGAGCGCGCAGACACCGAGAAGCGCCCGGAGCGCACCGAGCGCGAGCCACTGCCCATGGAAGTCGATCCGATCATGCGCGGCACGGTCGCGGGCGAGGCGATCCTGGTGGGATTCGAGCCGACCGTGGTGCGCGGCTACGGCCTGGTGGTCGGTCTCAACGGAACCGGCAGTCGAGTCATGCCGGCGGAAGTGCGAGCGTTCCTGCTCCAGGAGATGACCCGCCGCGGCGTCGGTGATCCGAAGTTCGGCACCGGCATCTCACCCGAGACGATGCTCAACACGAACGATGTCGCGGCCGTCGTGGTCGAGGGCGTGATCGATCCCGGGTCGACCAAGGAGACCCGCTTCGATGTGCGCATCTTCTCCGTGCCCGGCAGCGGCGCGACGAGCCTCGAAGGGGGTCGGCTCTGGACCACGGCTCTTCGACCCGGTCCGATCCTTCCCGGAAATCGTCAGGCGCAGATGCTGGCCGAGGCTCGTGGTCCCCTCTTCGTCAATCCGTTCGTGGATCCGACGCCATCGCGCAGTGACAGCGTGAACCGGATCTCGGGCCGCATCCTCGACGGCGGCCGTGTGACGAAGGACATGCCGCTCAAGCTGCGGCTCGCGACGCCCAGTCACAATCGCGCGATGACGCTGCAGAGCGCCATCAACAGCGTCTTCCCTCGCGAGCCCGGTCAGTCGGATGCCACGGCGCACGGCAAGAGCGACGACACGATCCTCATCGCGGTGCCGCCGAGCTACCGCGAGAAGCCCGCGGAGTTCGTGCAGCTGCTGCGTCACATGCCGATCCGCGTGGACGCCACCGAACAGATCGCGGAGGCGGTGCGACGAAGCCTGCTGGCGAATCCCGGTGCTTCGGCGGCTGCGAGCTGGCGATGGCAGGCGCTGGGTCGCAAGGCGCTGCCCTCGATCCAGGACCTCTATGACTATCCGGAGGAGCAGCCCCGATTCGCGGCGCTTCAGGCCGGCGCGAAGCTCAATGATCCGCTTGCAGTCGTCCCGCTGGTCGAAATGGCCGGAAGCGGGTCGCTCGAGCATCGCCTCGGTGCCATCGACCTCCTTGGCGCGATGGGCCGTAATCCGGCCATCGATCTAGGCCTCCGTCCGCTTCTGGACGATCCGGAGGTGGATGTGCGCCTCCGCGCGTTCGAGGCACTGGAGAAGCGCCGTGATCCCATCGTCGCGGCCAAGGTGCTGGACGAGAAGTTCGTGGTCAACCTGGTGCCGAGCAAGTGGCCGATGGTCTATGTGACGCAGAGCGGGAAGCCGCGTCTCGTCCTCTTCGGAACCGATGTGGAGATCGCCCGCCCCACCACGCTTGCGGTCTGGAGCAATCGCTTCATGCTCAAGGGCGAGGCGGGCGAGGAGAAGATCGAGGTCTTCTACCGACCGCGCGACGACGGCCCTCCCATGATCGACCGCGTCACGGTCGACCTACCCGACTTCGTCGTCTATCTGGGGCATCGGCCATCGCCGGAGAGTCCGGAGCCGGGACTCGGCATGAGCTACTCCGAGACGATCGGTGCCGTGCATGAGGTCTGGAAGGCGGGCTATCTGGGCCGCACCGACTTCAAGGCGGAACAGGATCGCGTGCTGGCCGCGATTCTTCGACGCGAAAATGAGCAGCCGACCTACGACCGCGACGAGTTCCCGATGGAGGACGAGGCGCCGCCGTCCGCCGGTGGCGTGCCGCGGGAGAGCGATCTCAGCACGCTCATGGCGCCGCCTGCGGCGTCGCTTGCTCCGCGGAGCGCGCCGACCGATACTGTCCCCCGCTGAGACAGCCGGGACCCATGGAGGGGTCACTCGACGCGACAGGAGGTCCGATGCGACTGGCCAAGCTGATTCTTGCGGGCTTCAAGAGCTTCGCCGACGAGACGGAATTCTCGTTCGATGCGCCGATCACGGGCATCGTCGGCCCCAATGGCTGCGGCAAGAGCAATGTGGTCGACGCCGTGAAGTGGGTGCTGGGCGAGCGCAGCGCCAAGAGTCTTCGCGGCGGCGCGATGAGCGATGTCATCTTCGCCGGGAGCGCGGCGCGCAAGCCGCTCGGTACGGCGTCGGTCACGCTGGTCTTCGACAATCCTCGCCTCGAAACGCTGCGCAGCGCCGTGCCGAGTCACGCGTCGCTCGAGGTGGTCGACACCGACGAGGCGCCGCACGATGAGGAGGGCGAGGCGATCGCCATTCGGCGTGACGAAGTGCGTCATCGCGCGCTGCCGGTCGACACCGAGACGGTGGAGGTCACCCGCCGGCTGCATGCGGACGGGCGAAGCGAATATGTGATCAACGGCCGCCGCGTGCGGCTGCGCGATGTGAAGGAGCTCTTCCTCGACACCGGCATCGGCAACGATGCGTACTCGATCATCGAGCAGGGCAAGGTCGATGCGATGCTGCGGGCGCATCCGTTCGAGCGCCGCGCCGTGCTTGAGGAGGCCGCCGGGGTCGCGAAGTTCCGCATGCGCAAGGTGGAGGCGTCGCGCAAGCTGGAGCAGGCGGAGCGCAACCTGGTGCAGGTGCGCGAGCAGCTCAACGGCACGGAGCGGCGGTTGCGCATCGTGCGCGGCCAGGCGGAGAAGGCGCGACGCTATCGCGTGCTCGAGGAGGAGCGGCGAACGCTTCGACGCGCCCTGCTGCTGGATCAGTACCACGAGTGCCGCGAACGACTCACCGGCCTGACGAGCCGCATCGCGCAGATCGAGGGCGAGCGCAGCGCGCTCGAACGGGACCTCTCGGCGCTCGAGGCCGAGCGAGAACAGAACCAGAGCGCTCGCGAGGGCATGCTCGCCCGGCAGCGGACGCTCGAGGAACGGCGCCTCGAGTCGATCGGCGCGCAGCGGCAGGCCGAACAGCGGATCGAGCTCTCGGCGAAGGCGCTTTCGGAGGCGGAGGTCGCTGCTCGCGAGGATGCGCGCCGAACCGCCGAGCTGGAGGTGCGCGCCTCGGAGCTTGCCGTGCGATGCGAGGAGCTCGACGCGTCGCTCGCGGCCATCGCCGAGAGCGCAGCCGACGCCGACCGGCAGAGCGCGTCCGCCGGCGCTGCGCGGGCGGAGGCGGCCGGCGAGGCGGCCGACTGCCAGCGGGCGCTCGATCGCCGCCGCGACGATCTTGCCGCCGCGGAGCGCGACCAGGCGTCGCTCATGGGACGGCGCCACAGCCTCGCGGACCGCGAGCGAGCCCTCGATGAAGAGCGAGAACGGCTCTCGCAGCGGCAGACGCGACTCGCCGCGCAGCTCGAGCAGCATCGCGAGGCGCGGTCGGCGGCGGAGCAGCGCGCCGAGGAGGCGGAGATCGAGACCGCGTCCCTTGAGGCTCGCGTGGCTGAGCACCTCGCCATGGTGGCATCCCTCGGGGAGCGTCAGGCGGAGACCGCACGCCGCGTCGCGGAGCTGCGGCAGGAGCGGTCAGCGCTGGACAGCCGACTGCAGATCCTGGAGGAGATGCGAGCCTCGCGTGAGGGCCTCGGTCGCGGCGTGCGACAGGTCCTCGATGCGAAGGAGCGCTTCCCATCGGTCGTCGGAGTCCTCGGTGATCTGATCGAATCGGATCGCGAGCACGCGGCGCTCGTCGAGCGAGCGCTCGGCGACGACCTCGAGCTGCTGATCGTCGACGACTTCGACTCGGTCGCGGCCGGCATCGAGTCGTGGCGAGGGCTGGAGGGGCCGGTGCGCTGCATCTCCCTTCGTGGCGCCGCAAACGCAGAGGCCGCGTCTGGGAACGACTCGCCGGCGCCGCCGCCACGACCGTCGACGCCAGGCTGCGTGCCGCTTCTGGCGTTGATGCGCGTGATGCCGGGGTACGAGGCACTCGCGCAGCGGCACCTCGGTGACATCTGGATCGTTCCGGACCTCGGGTCCGCGCGGGAGTTCGCCGCGTCGGCGTTCGTCGGGGCGCGCCTCGTGACGCGCGACGGTGAGGTCATCGATCGCGATGGCACGCTGCGCGTCGGCGCCGCAGGCGATGGGGACGCGGAACGAGGCATGGTCTTCCGCCGCGCCGAGGTGGGAGAGCTCGCGGCGAGCCTCTCGGCGCTGGGCAACGAGCTGGCCATGCTCGAAGGCGATGCCGCAACGCTGCTTGCCGAGGGCGCCGATGCTCGCTCGCGCCATGCGGAAGTGGATCGCCGGCTTTCCGAGGCGCAGCGCAGCGCCGTCGAGGCTCGCTTCCATGCCGACCGCGTCCGCCAGCTCGAGGCCCGCGAAGCGCATGAGCAGACGGTGCTCGACGAGGATCGGCGCGCGCTGGCCATGCGCGAGCAGTCCCTGGAGCGCGATCGCGCGGATCTCGAGGCATCGCTCGTCCGCGTGGCGGAGGAGGTTGCCTCCCATCGCGCGGCGGTCGAGGAGGATCGCACTCGGGCCGAGCAGATCGTGGCCAGAGCCCAGGCTGCGTCGGAGTCGCTTGCCGCCGCCAACGCACGGCTTGCGGAATGCGCGGCGCGGCTCGATTCGGCTCGCCGCGAGCGGCGGGTCGCCGGCGCGGACCAGGAGGAGTCGCAGCGCCAGGCGGCGCTTGCCTTCGAACAGCAGGAGCGGCGGGCGGGACAGATCGAGCGGCTTCGCGACGCGATCCTGGAGGCCGAACGAAGCCGCGACCAGGCCGCGGCACACGCCACGGAGGCGATCGGAGCACTTGCGGAACTGGCCCAGGCGCTCGACCGCGTACAGACCTCGGGTGCCGAGCTCGGCGCCAGGATCTCCGCGGCCCGCGATGCGTTCATCCGCATGGAGCGGGACTTCAACGCGCTCGAGATGAGTCGTCGCGAGCTGGAGACGCGGCGCGAGATGCTGGAGGAGAATGCGCTCTCGGAGGACGAACTCGACCTGACGGCGGCGTACCCTGAGCATGTCGCGGAGCGGGAGCACGCCTCGTTCGAGTCGATCGAGCGCCAGTCGGTGCAGACGCGCATCGAGTCGCTGCGTGAAGAGCTTCGTCAACTCGGCAACGTGAACCTGGAGGCAATCGACGAACTCGCGGAGCTCGAGCGCCGCTTCGAGGAGCTGTCCAGCCAGGTTCGCGACATCGATGACGCTCGCGATCAGCTCGGTCGACTCGTCACGGAGCTCGACGATGTGAGCCGCCGTCGATTCCGCGAGACCTTCGAGGCGGTTCGCGCCAACTTCGCCGGCAGCGAGGGCACCTTCCGCATGCTCTTCGGCGGCGGCAGCGCGGACCTCTACCTGCTGCCCCTGGAAGCGACCGGCGAGGTCGACTGGCTCGAGTCGGGCATCGAGATCCGTGCCAAGCCTCCCGGCAAGGAACCTCGACTCATCAGCCAGCTCTCCGGCGGCGAGAAGACGATGACCGCCGTGGCGATGCTCATGGCGATCTTCCGAAGCAAGCCGGCCCCCTTCTGCATCCTGGACGAGGTCGATGCGGCGCTGGACGAAGCCAATGTGGAGCGCTTCTGCGCCACCCTGCGGCCGTTCCTCGAGCGCAGTCACTTCATCCTCATCACCCACCACAAGCGGACGATGCAGTCGTGCGATGTGCTCTACGGAGTCACCATGCCCGAGCGAGGCGTGAGTCGTCGGGTCGCCGTCCGTTTCGATCAAGTGGGCGACGATGGACGAATCACCGCCCCAGGCCCGTCCGAACCTGTATCCGCCGCGGGCTGATTTCGTCCGGCGGTCGATTCCGTGAAGGTTCCGTATCTGGGCGGCTGCGACTGGCGGATGGATGCGTTGCCGTCAAAGTGGCCGGAAACCTCTTGTGAAGGTCCGTTCTGCGGCTATTCTGCGTCAGTTCGCATGCAGGGCCCGGAGCGACCCGGACAGGTCTCCCGGGAACGGGCACGGTCGATCGTGGGGGACCGTGTCCTCGCTCCGGGCCCTCGTGCGACTTTCCGCATCGATCGCAATGTTCTGCCGCAAGCTGCGGCTCGTCATGACCGGTCATGACCGGTCATGACCAGTCATGGCCAGTCATGGCCAATCATCGCATGGCGATCGTCGCGCAGCGACACCTCGGGTCACCCGATCGAGATCTTGCGCGGTTGAAGCTGCGCGGGCTTCGGAATGCGCACCGTGAGCACGCCGTCGCTCAGGTCGGCGCGGATGCCGTCGCTCGACACGCCGTCCGGCAGCCGCACCTGACGCGCCATGCTGGTGGTGCAGCGCTCGCGGCGAACCCAGCCCTCGTCGGTCGTGTCGCGAGACTGCTCGCGGTTCGCGCTGATCGAGAGCACGCCGTCATGGAGCTGCACATCGATCTCGTTCTTGCTGAAGCCGGGAAGCGACGCCTCCACGACGAACTCGCTCTCGCGCTCGCGGATGTCGATTGCCAATGCGGCCGGCGTGCTGACCGCGCAGCTCGGGTTGGCGAAGTCCCGCGTGACCAGATTCATCATCTCGTCGATGGCCGTGAAGGGGTTGTGGGCGAATCCTCGATTGCGAATGGTGTTGAGCATTGGCGTTTCTCCTTGGATGGTTGCGGATGCGTTCGTGACCGACGCACCTCCAATGCGAACGGCGTGCCAGCCGTCGGCAGCGCCGAATCCGCCACCGCATCTGCCAAGCCGTTCCGCCCCGGGAATAGAGGCTGCCACGCTGACAGTCCGGAGAACGTGCAGTGCCCTGCCTCTCCGAAGCGCCCCACGCCGCCCACGGCGATCGTCAGGGACGCCGCATCATGGCGTAGATGATGGTCTGTGCCACCACGGACTCCCCCACCAGTCGACCGACGCGAGAGCTCGCGGCGGCAAGATCCTTGAAGCGCCCGGCATCGAGCTCCCGCTCGAAGTCCTTCAGCGAGTTCTCGATGGCCAGCATCATGCTGGCGATCACCGCCCATTCGTGGCGTGTGTCAGGCCAGTAGCGATTGCTGCGCGCCATCTCCACGGGCACATTGAGACGCCATCCCTGCGGCGTCTCCACGAGCATCAGGAATCCGCCGAGCACGGGCTCGCCCATCCAGAGCAGTGCCGCGGTTCCGTCGGTCAGGTCCTCCGCCGTGAGCTTGTCGCGCTGCGAGTCGATCGCCGCGAACGGGTCGATGATGATGCGCGTGATCTGCTCCTCGAGCCCCTGTGAACGAGCGGCGACCCGCAGCTCGCGCTCCACCTGCTTCGGCCAGCGCTCGCGGATCTTGCCGCTGATGCTCCAGAGCCTGGTCAGCATCTCCCCCGCCTTCGCCCGAACATCCTCGATCGCGCTCGCTTCGGTCACGCCATCGTCGAACTGCACATCACGCGCCTTGATGAAGAGCATCTGCGGAATGAGCTGCGGCTGACCGTCGCGAATCATCCGATGCAGCGCCTCGAGCGCCGCCTCCGGGGTACTGGTGTCGTACTCGCCCACTTCCTTGCGATGGCATCCGGCGGCGGACAGCATGGCGGTTGCGATCAAGGCGGCGAGCAGGGGACGAGTCGCGGGCATGGTCTCAACCTCCATCGTACGGTCCGGACGGGATCTATCATCTGCCCGGATGCGACTGACGATCAACGGCGAGACCAGGGATCTGGATCTCGGCGACGCGCCGACGGTGGAGTCGCTCGTGCGAACCGTCGCGCCGGCCGGCGTGCCGTGCGCCGTCGAGGTCAATCGACGCGTGGTTCCGGTGGCGCAGCGAGGCGGCGCGATCCTGAGGGACGGAGATCTCGTGGAGATCGTGACCCTCGTGGGCGGTGGCTGAGAGCCTGCGCCGCGGCGGGAGCGAACTCGGCATCGATGCGAGCACGATTCGCTCCCCTTCGACGGAGTCGCGCCGTAGGCTTCCGTTCTCCATGACGCCCGCCGCATCATCGCGCCCCCCCGCCGCCGGCCCCGTCGTCTCGACTCCCGTGATCGATGCGACAGCCCCCGCGCCGCCTCCGCTTCGCGTGGGACGCTTCATGCTTCGATCGCGACTGATCGTCGGCACCGGCAAGTACACGACACCCGAGCTCATGCGCGAAGCGATCGCCGCCAGCGGCGCCGACGCGGTGACGGTGGCCGTTCGCCGCGAGCGCCTCGTCGATGCGCAGGGGCGATCGCTCCTGGACTCGCTCGATCCGTCGCGCTTCACGATCCTGCCCAACACCGCCGGCTGCTTCAGCGCCGAGGATGCCGTTCGCATCGCGAGGCTCGGGCGCGAACTGCTCGCGCAGATCGGCAATGCGGGCGCCGAGTGGGTGAAGCTCGAGGTGCTGGGCGATCGTCGCACGCTGCTGCCGGATCCGGTCGGCACGATCGACGCATGCCGCGAACTCGTCGCCGACGGATTCACGGTGCTCTGCTACTCGAGCGATGATCCGATCGTGGCGCAGCGGCTGCGTGATGCCGGCGCCGCGAGCGTGATGCCCGCCGGAAGTCCCATCGGCTCCGGGCGCGGCATCTCGAATCCCGCGGCAATCCGCATGATCCTCGAGGCGCTCAAGGATCCCGCGCATGGCGGCGAGGCTTCCTATCCCGTGATCGTCGACGCGGGCGTGGGCACGCCCAGCGATGTCACGATCGCCATGGAACTCGGCAGCGACGGCGTGCTCCTGAACACGGGCGTGGCGCTGGCCGCGGACCCGGTTGCGATGGCACACGGCATGCGACTCGCATGCGTCGCGGGATGGCTCGGCGCGAACGCGGGGCGCATTCCCCGGCGCCTCTATGCGAACGCAAGCAGTCCCTGGCAGGGCGTGATCAACGAGATTCCGGGCGAGTAGGCCGCGGATCGCCGAGCCGCACGGTCGAGCCCGCTGCGGATCGCGCCGGATCACATCGTCGTCATGAGCGATCGAAGGATCTGGAGCCCCTCGACCAGCATCTCCGGTCGCGTCGCGAAGCTCAATCGGAAGTGCGTGTCGCGCCGGCTGAAGACGCGGCCAGGGATGATCAGCACGCTGCGCTCGATCGCGCGCTCCACGAACTCGCTTGCGGTGCAGCCGAGCCGCTCCGGCACCTCCACGAACGCATAGAACGCGCCGGACGGCCTCGCCACGCGAGCGATGCCGTCGAACGCCTCCAGCACCGTGTCCCGCCGCCGCTGGTACTCGCGCACCATCGGAGAGAGATCCACATCGAAGGCACCGACGAGCGCGTGCTGTGCCGGAGTCGGCGCGCAGACGAAGGTGTACTGCTGGATCTTCGCCATCTCCTGGATGAGCCGGCGCGGGCCCGCCGCGAAGCCGACGCGCCATCCGGTGCAGCCGTAGGTCTTGCCGAAGCCGCGGATCAGCAGGCACTGCTCGGTGAGCCGTGCCGGACTCGGACAGCGTCCATCCTCGCGCGCATCCTCGAAGCAGAAGGCGTCGTAGATCTCGTCGCTCACGAGCAGCACATTGCGCCGCCGGCAGAGGTCGACCACCTCCGCGAGCTCCGCGCCGGTCAGCACGGTCCCGCAGGGATTCGACGGGCTGTTGAGCAGCACCGCCTTGGTGCGCGGCGTGATGAGCGGTTCGATGCGCTCCGCCGTCATGCGGAAGTCCGGATAGGTGTCGCAGAGCACCATGCGGCCACCGGTGAGCGGAGCGAGCTGCGGGTAGAGCACGAAGTACGGATCGGGAATGATCGCCTCGTCGCCCGGATCGAGCAGCGCGAGGAACGCGCCGAGCAGCCCGCCGCTGGTGCCCGAGGTCACGATGCAGCCGAGATCCTCGGTGGGACCGCGCCAGCCGACATCCTTCGCCAGGTGCACCCAGATCGAGTCGAGCAGTTCAGGGATTCCCTGCGTGACTGAGTAGCCGGCGCGATTCTCCAGCGCCGCATGCGCGAGGGCGCGGCGGAGCGGTTCCGGCACGGGAAAATCCGGCTGTCCGATCGAGAGATTGATCGGTCGCTCGAGACGCGCGCCAAGGTCGAAGACGCGACGGATGCCGGAGGCATCCATCGAGCGCACCCGCTTCGAGAGCAGGTGCTCCACATCGAGGGCGGCCGAGTCCTTGGGTGAGGATGGAACCGCCACCGATCGATCACTTCTTCTTGGCGCCAGCGTCCTTCGCGGGTGCAGCCTTGCCTGGCGCGGCCTTGCCTGCGGCGGCCGGGGCCGCGGCCTTCGCACCGGCGGCGCCCTTCGCTCCAGCCGCGGCGGGAGTTGCACCGGCCTCCGCCTCGCCCTCGGCCTTCTTGGGCTTCTTGCCGGAGGTCGCCTTGATGCTGCGCACCTTGACGATGCCCAGCGGCGAGTTCCTCGCCAAGTCGAACTTCTCGGCGAGCGACAGCTTCTCGATGCGCTCGGTGCGCGTGAGGACATTGCGATGCGAGTTGAGGGAGCCGGAGGTGGTCTTGAGGCTGGAGTGGATGCTCATGGCTAGCGGTAGAGTTCGAGGTACGCGTCGTCGAAGTCACGATTGCCGCGCGCGGCGGCCTTCCAGGTCCGGCCGAGCGACTTCACCCTGTTCTCCAGCGAGCGCACCTGCTCGGAACTGCGTGCGGTACCGGCGGGAAAACCGGGGAGGGCGACGACCTTGCGGAATCGAGCATTATCATCGAGAACCGCTGCAACTTCAAGTCCGTTGGATCGCAGGAAGGAAACGAGCTTGTCCGCCTCGCCGGCGGCGGGACGAGCGATCACCAGGTAGTTGCGACCCTTCGTCCGAGGGTCGCCCGTGCTCGGCGCGGGCTTCACTTCGGGCGCGGTCGCGGAGCCGCCGGGGGTGCGTACGGAATCGGAAGGTGGCGCGCGATCCCCCGCTGCACCTTCGCTCCGGCGCGCGGGGTCCGGCGTATCGCCGGCCATGCGCGTCAAGGCCGCGCGATCACTGAGCAGCTCCTGCCCTCGCGAGAAGCCGGCGCGCTCGCCGCTGCTGCGCCCGAACTGGTACGCGACCGCCATCAGCGCCAACGCCACCACCGCCGAGAGCCAGAACCATCCGATGGGAACTCGCACCGACTGTCGCTGGTTGCCGCTCGCACTCTCGGAGGCTGGCGCCGATGCGCGCGGCGCACCGACCGGGGCGCCCGCACTGCCCAGGAGTTCGTAGAGAACAGGGCTTGTTCCTCGGCGCGCCATGCGGGGCATGGTACCTCGCTCGCACACCGTGGTCGACGCGGCGGCGAGGCATCGAGTCGTTCGCTCAGTCTCTCGGGCGCGAGCCGTCGTCCGAGGCTTCCGAGGCGCGGCCCGCGATGACGCTCGCGATCGCCACCCCGCCCGAATGGCTGAGGCTCACCAGCCAGCGATCGAGCCCGAGGCGATTCGCCATCGCCAGCGCCTCCCCTCGAAGGATCAGTTCGGGCTGGCCGGTCCAGGACGCGACCACCTCGACATCCGTCCAGGTCATGCCGCCGCGCAGCCCCGTGCCGAGCGCCTTGAGCGCCGCTTCCTTCGCCGCGAATCGGACGGCGTAGCGCTCCGCGCGGCGCAACGGAGTCTGCTCGGCGAAGGCCTGCTCCCCCTCGGTGTAGACGCGCGTGCGGAATCGATCGCCGTGCGCCTCGAGCAGCGTGGCGATCCTCTCGATCGCGACGACATCGACCCCATGCGCAAGCACCTGCATCAGCGAGCCTCCTCCTGCACCGTGGCGGCCGCGTTCCATGCATCGCGAGTCGATCGAAGACCCTCGCGCGGGTCGGGCCAGTTCCGCGCGTCCGCCACCGGATGGCCCCGGAACGAGCCGATCTGCAGGGCCCTGCGCACCTCCACGAGCGCCGCGATGCCGGGGCCGTCCGTCGAGAACGGCATTCGCGAGCCGGTGGGCGTAGGCATGCCAAGTCGAACTGCACCGAGTGCACTTCCCGTGCGTGCAAGCGCCTCCAGCGGCGAGCCGCCCTGCGCCAGGACCGCCGCAATGTCGAGGCCGAGATCGACCGGCCCTTCCGCGACCGCTCCCTCGGCGAAGTCGGCGATGCGTACGCCACGCCGATCCGCTTCATCCAGGAGCACGCTGCGCACCTCCGCTGCCGAGTCGCGCGAGGGCAGCATGCAGCTGAGCGGCGGGCGACCGATCGACTCGGCGAAGTCGACCGTGTCTCGGAATGCGTCGATCGCGCGGGCGACATCGCGCTGGTTGGCGAAGTGCTCGGGAGGAATCCACAGATCGATGCCCGAGACGGCGAGCTCGAGTCGACGAAGGAGCTCGCGCAGCGCTCGCCGCGCGCCCGTGTCGAGCTCGCGCGGGCGCATGCCGGGTTGCGCGGCGGAGAGCTGCACGGCCGCAAAGCCCTGCTCCGAGATCCAGGCAAGCGCGGGCGGCGGCTCGCCCAGCGGTGCGAGCGTCGCGGCAAGCTGGACGCGGCGCTCGCGATCGATGGCGTTCATCGGCGGCGAGTCTAGAGGCGAGGGGCGAAGGACAGCGCCGGCGGCCGTCGTCTACGATCGCGCCATGCGGCGGGCGATCGGAACTCTCGGCGTGATCGTCTTCTTCGTGTCGGCCACGCTTCTGGTCGTCTCGATCGTGGCGCCGGGCGTCAGCGCGATGGGCGCGTTCCGCGTGCTGCCGCGCGTCGGCGTCGAAATGCCCGCCTACCGCGCCTATGCCGCGGGCAGCGACGCGGTCATGGGTCGCATCGCCGCGGGCTACGCGCTTGAAGGGATCTTCCAGGTCACGACGGTCGCCAGCACCGCCCTGGCGGCGGTTGCGGGGGCCGCGTGGCTCGCGGTGCTCGCATCGAGGCCCGCGCTCGTGGCGCGACCGCGGATCGCTCGACTCGCGATCGTGGCCGTCATCGTCGTCGTGGCGGTGGCGTCCTCCTCGCTCTGGGAGGAGCCCCAACTGACCGAGGCGCTCGACCGCTACCGAGCTCACGCGCGCGACGGTGCCCGTCAACTCGCCGACGACGCCTACGGCGACTTCGACCGATTGCATCGCCGCGCCGAACTTCAGCGTCAGTGCCAGGCGATCGCTGCGCTGCTGGCGATCTCACTCGCCGCGGTGGCCCTCGCGGCGCCCCGCACGGAGCCCGCATGACTCGAGTGCCGCGGCCGAGCGAGGCGAAGCGTCGTCGCGCCCTGGAGATCCTCCGCGATCTCGACGACCGCTATCCCGATCCGCGCTGCGAGCTCGACTTCACGACGCCGCATGAACTGCTCATCGCCACGATCCTCTCGGCGCAGGCGACCGATGCCGGCGTCAACAAGGCGACACCGGCGCTCTTCGCCGCGTTCCCGACTCCTGCGGACTATGTCCGCGCGGGCGTGGAGGGCGTCGCCCCCTACCTGCGCACCATCAACTTCTGGCGCATGAAGGCCCGGGCGGTGGTCGAGTCGATGCGAACGATCGTCGAGCGCCATGACGGCGAGGTGCCGCGCACGATGGAGGCGCTGCTCGAACTGCGAGGCGTGGCGAGGAAGACCGCGAATGTGGTGCTCGGGACCGCCTTCGGGATCAACGAGGGCATCGTCGTCGACACGCATGTCTCACGGCTGGCGCAGCGCCTCGGGCTCACGCGCTCCACGAAGCCGGAGGCGATCGAGCGCGACCTCATGGCGCTCGTCCCGCGCGAGCGCTGGAGCGACCTCTCGCACATGCTCATCCTGCACGGACGGCGAGTCTGCAAGGCGCGCGGCGCCAGGTGCGCCGATGATCCGATCTGCATCAAATGGTGCCGCGACGGCGCGCGCCGGACTTCGGCGACACCCACTCCGCCACGCCGAAGCCGCCCCACTGGCTCACCCAGCTCGCGCCGGATCCGGTCCGCAGCGGGAAGAGATGGATCACGGGCCCCTCGAGGGTGATCGAGCCGACCTCGACGAAGGGGCAATCGGAGTCCGTCGTGCCAAGCGCCGTCATCGTCTGGATCGCATACGCACCCTGTCCATCGGCAACCGCCGTGCGATGCCGCAGCACGCTGATTCCGCGGTCGTGACCGATCCAGAGATCGCCGTCGACGAGCGCGAGCACCCAGACATTCCCCTGCTGCGGCGCCGTCCACGCGCCGCCGGAACCGCCGGCACCCGTCGTGATCTGCACGCGTGACGAGCCTGCACCTGCGCTGCTGCCGTCGCCTTCGCCCGTCGGATCGCCCACGATCTTGGCGCTGCCCCACGCCGCCGAGACCTGCCGTGCGGGAATTCCCCAGACGGGAATCGATCGGTCCGTCAGCTTCGGCTCTCCCCGAATCGGATAGCTCCAGGTGCCCTCCTGGCTGGATGCAACGATCGTCCGCTGGTCGGAAAGGGCCATGTCAAGCCGCCCCGGCACGCGCGTGACGCGGATGAATTCGTCACCCTCGCCGGTCGCATCATCGTGCAGTCGCAGCACGGCGCGGCCGAAGCTGCCGACCACCGCGAAGTAGTTCTCGTTGATCGCATCGAGGTCGCGCCCGCCCTTCAGCCGCATCACGATCGGATTCGCGAGCGTGCCGCGTGCAATCTCCCAGGTCACGACCTCCGCATCCGTGACCACCCAGAGTCGGTCGTCGATCACCTTCGCCCGCCGGACCTGGCCCGGCACCACATCGCTCGAGCGCTCCCGGATGTCGGGTCCCATCAGGCCCAGCGCCGCGCCTTCGCGGTTCTGGAGCACGAACATGACGCCACCCTCGATGCCCAGCGATGGAGGAAGCGCCTCGAGAAAGCTCGCCGCGCCGACATAGTCGCCCTGCTCCAGCGTGATCACGCGTCGATCGACCACCGCCACGAGTCCCTGCGCCGAGGGCGCCACGCGTCCCACGCGACCGGCGTTCTGGAGGAATCGGCGACGGTCGGGCAGACGAACGACGCCACCCTCGCCCGACACATAGAGCTCACCGCCGACGACGGAGAGTTCCTTCGGTCGAATCCCGAGCGCCTGGGCTTCGATGAGTTCACTCACGGTCGGCACCCGCCCGCCGCTCGTGTCGATCTGCGCCACGCCGTACTCGTCGATGACGACGGCGATGCCGCCGTTCCACCTGACCATGTCGACGATCGGCCCCGACCGGCCCGGCGGCACCACCTGGCACTCGCCGCGGGACTTGCCCGTCTGCGGATCGAACGCCTGGAGCGTGGCCCCTTGCGTGCAGTACCAGGTGCTGCCGTCGACCAGCGTCCGATGATGCACGCCGCCCGCCTGATGCGTCAGTGAGAACTCGCGCGGCGTCCGGTCCGTGCGGTCCTGCGCCACATAGCTCTCGTCGATGCAGCCGAGCGGCGCAAGCATGAGAATGAGCAGCCCGGTGCGGCGAAGCATGCGGGAAGACTAGCATGCGCCGCGCCACACCCCGCTGCCGCAATGCCTCCCGCCCCTGAAAGGATCCACGCCCTGGAGTCGCTCGCCAGCGATCCGGGCCTTTGCCGCGTTCGCATCGGCCGGCGCCTGCTGGGCCCTGTGCGCCGCGATGACGCGGAGCGACTGGGCATCCGCGAGGGTGCCACATGGACGAAGGCTCGCGCCACGGCGTTCGCCGCACTGCTCGAACGCACCGAGATTCGGCGACGGGCACTCCTGGCGCTGGCGCGATCGCCGATCGCTTCCGAGGCGCTTCGCGAACGGCTCCTTCGTCGCGGCTTCGCCGAGCGTTCGGTGCGCGAGGCGCTGACGCAGCTCGCCGCCGATGGCTGGCTCGACGACGCACGATCGGCGCGGGAACGGGTCGCGTCGATGACCCGTCGCGGCGCCGTCGCGCACACCGCGATGGACATGCTGCTCGAAGGCGAGGGATACGCTGGTCCGGCGCGTCGACAGGCGATCCGCGCGCAGGGCGAGGGCGACCTCGATGCCGCAAGCGCCGAGGCTTCGAAGGGCGCGGATCGCGGCATGTCGACCCGCTCCATCGCCCTTCGATTGGCGCGGCGGGGATTCGAAGTCGATATCATCCGAGACGCCCTTCTTCGCTGCGGGCGCAGGTTCGACGACGACGAGTGAACGAGGCCACCATGCCAGATCCAGTCGCATTGACTCCGTCGCATCGATCCCGGTCGGAAGCGACGGTGCGGTCGCCGGCGCGCTTGGCATCCATCACCCGCATCGCACGCTCCCTCGGAATCGCCTCCTGCGTCATCGGCACGCTCCTCGGCAGCGCCTGCACGGGCGGACTCAATCGGTCCAGCGGACTGCGCGGATTGCCTGACGGCGGACTGCCCGATCTTCGCCCCTCGACGAGTGCGCCGGATCCCGCGGCTGCGTCGGCGCCCACGGCATCCCATGCAGGAATCGATCGACGCGACTGGCCGCTCGTGGTCGTGCCCGTTCCGTCCGACCAGGTCGAGTTCCAGCCGACATACTTCGAGCCCCTCGTGCTTGCCAGCGGTCCGGCGCGGGTGCGCGGCGAGGCGCCGACCACCGAGACGGTCGTTGACGGAGCGTCGGATGGCGGCTCGCTGCTGCTCGAGGCCGCGGTCGCGCCGTTCGTCTGGGCCGGCGAGATGGTGATTGCACCCGGGCGAATGATCTTCCAGCCGCCATGGACGACGGTCACGGGTCCGAAGGCTCAGCCGCAGGGCGTGGTGAACGCACCCGCCGACTGGAGATGGGTGGAGCCCGCGCCATGATCAAGCCGGCGCTCGACCAGGCGGGGCTTCCATCCGGGTACCCGTTCCAGGCCGAGTGGGAGATCGCGCCCCGTGATCTGCACCGCCTGCGCCAGGAGCGCACCGAGCTCGTGCTGATCGATTGCCGGACAGCACAGGAGCGAGATCTCGCGTGCATCGAGGGATCGATCCATGTCCCGTTCCAGGATGTGGCGTCGCGCATGCCTGAGCTTCAGGCGTTCGCCGAGAAGCCCATCGTGATCCACTGCCATCAGGGCGGCCGAAGCCTGCGCATGACGGCGCTGCTTCGACGCGAGGGCTTCGAGGATGTGCGATCGCTCGCCGGCGGAATCCATCTGTGGGCGCTCGACATCGATCCGAGCGTGCCGACCTACTGACCACGCGAGATCCGCGACTCGATGCTTCGAGCCAGGCTGATCACCGGAGCGCTCCTCATCGCGGCGCTCGTCGCCCTCGGATGGGCGGACGAATACCTCCATGCCGCCGGCGCGCCCGCCGGTGCCGTGATCGGCGCCCTGCTGGCCCTCGCGATCGTGCCGCTGCTGTCGATGGAACTCGCCGCGCTCCTTCGCGGCGCAGGACTCGTCGCCTCGTCGTTGCTGCTCATGGTGAGCGGCTGGGGCGGCATCGTGGCGACCGCGGGCATTCCCGGCCTCATGGAACCGGCGCAGGACACCGCGACGGTGGCAATGGCGGTGCTCGCAATCGTCGCCATCGGCGCGGCGATGTCCAGAGGCCGGCCGGACGGCGCGGCGGGCATCGTCGGCGCGGCCCTGCTTGCGTTCGTGCTCTGCGGCGTGCTGCCCGGATACTGGCTCAAGGTGCGCGTCGACTTCTCGATGCAGCTCTTCGTCGGCGCCATCCTCGTCGTGAAGAGTTCCGACATCGGCGCGTACTTCGGTGGCCGGGCCCTCGGCAGACACAAGCTCATCTCGTGGCTCAGCCCCGGCAAGACCTGGGAGGGCGCCATCGCGGGAGCAGTCGTCTCCGCCGCCGTGGCGGCGGGACTTGCGATCGCGTGGGAGGGTGGACTCGGCGTTCCGACGCCGCTGCGAGCCGCACTGGCCGGCGCGATCCTCGCGGCCGCCGGCCTCTTCGGCGATCTCTCCGAGAGCCTGCTCAAGCGGGAAGCCGGCGTGAAGGATTCGGGGCGGTGCCTTCCCGGCATGGGCGGGCTCTTCGATGTGCTCGACTCCCTGCTCATTGCGGGACCGGTGGCGTGGCTCCTTCTGCGCGCCTGAGCGATCGACCGGCGCCGTTTCCGTGGTAGGATCGCGCATGCCAGTCCTTCAGCCGATGACCCTTCTCCGCAACCTGATCGCGCTGCATCGAGTCGATACCCAGGTCCGAGCCCTGCGCGGACGCGTCGACTCCGCCGAGCGGTACTTCACGACGCAGCAGCGCCAGATGGAGGACCTGGACGCGCAGCTCCAGGAGCATCAGACCCAGCTCCGTCAGCTTCATGCGCATGTCGGCAACCTTCAGAACGATGCGCGGGGCTTCGACGAGCGCATCGCCAAGATCCGCACCGAGCTGAACGCGACGACCAACACCAAGCAGTACACGATGCTGCTCGGCGGCCTCAAGACCGCGGAGAACCAGAAGCGCGAGGTCGAGGACCAGGAGAAGGCCCTGGGCGAGAAGATCGCGCAGGTGAAGACCAGGATCGAGGAGATCGAGCGGCTGCGCGGCGAGCGCGGCGGGCTGCGCGACAGCGCGAAGGGCGAACTGACGCAGCGCAAGAGCGATGTCGCGGACCGGCTCGCGGAGCTCGAGGCGGAGCGTCGTCGCGCCGCAAGCGCCATTCCGGCGAACGAACTGGCGATCTTCGATCGCGTGGCCGCCCTGCACGATGGCGAGGCGATGGCCGCAATCGTGACGATCTCGGCGCGACATCGCGAATACGCCTGCGGCGCCTGCAACTGCGAGATCCCCTTCGACAGCTATTCGCGGCTGCGCGGCCACCCCGACACGATCGTGCAGTGCATGAACTGCCAGCGGATCCTCCACATGGAGCAGGCGGAGGAAGCGCACGCCTGACCGCGTGCAGCGGACTCATGTGCGCTCCGGCCTCGCCCCCGGCGGCGCCTACGCGTAGCCCAGCCGCTCCAGATCCTCTTCCGACAACCCGAAGTGGTGACCGATCTCGTGGAGGATCGTCACGCGGATCTCGCGACGCACGCGCTCCTCGCCGCCGAGTTCCGTGCCGTCGTCGTCGACCCACGGCTCCCAGCCGCCCGCCTCGTCGATGATGCCGCGTCGGAAGATCCGGATGTCCTCGATCACGCCGTGATCGGTGACGCTGCGCTCGGTCAGCGGCACGCCGCTGTGCAGCCCGCAGAGGTCGTCCTCCTCGGGATCGAACCCCATCTCCAGCAGCAGCCGCCGCGACGGCGCGTCGTCCACGATGAGCGGCGACTCGTCGAGCAGGTCGCGAAGGCGCTGCGGCAGGCGCGCCAGCTCCTCGTCGAGCAGGCGATCGAAGCGATCTCGTTCGTCGTCGCTCAGGTGCATGGAGGCTCCATAGCGCCGACGAGCTCGCTGATGCGTGCGACGCCCTGGCGCCGGACCCACGCATCGAGCCCTCGTGCGACGGCGAGCGGCGTTCGGGGATCCACGAAGAGCCCCGTTCCGATGCCGACGGCGCTGGCCCCGGCGAGGATGAACTCGGCCGCGTCCTCCCATCGAAGCACGCCGCCGAGGCCGATGATGGGGATGGCCGCGCCGCGCGTCACGAGCCGGTGCACCTCGTGCACGATCCGCACGGCGATGGCATGGATCGCGGGACCGCTCAATCCGCCTGCACCGCGGGCGAGGCGCGCCCGCCGCGATTCCGGATCGATGGCGAGCGCCGGAAAGGTGTTGCAGAGCGTGAGGCCGTCGGCGCCGCCGGCGACCGCCGTCTCCGCGAGGCGAACCAGATCTCCGGCGCCCGGCGACAGCTTCACGAAGAGGCGCTTGTGGATGACCGCGGGGCGCACCGCGCGGAGCAGTTCCGCGAGCAGGCGCGGATCATCGCCGAACTGAAGACCCGTCGCCGTGTTCGGGCAGCTCACATTGAGCTCGATGAGCGCCGGCTCCCTCCGCGCATCGAACGCGCTGGCGACGGCCACATAGTCGTCGATCGAGTGTCCCGCGACGGAGGCGAAGACCGGGCACGGCATCTGCGCCGCGCGCGGCAGCCGGTCGCGGACGAACGCCTCGACGCCCGGATTCGCCAGACCGATCGCGTTCAACATGCCCACGGGCGTCTCGATCAGCCGCCAGGGCGCGTTTCCGCTTCGAGGCTCCCGCGTGATGCTCTTGGTCGTGATGGCGCCGAGCGCGTCCAGCGGAAGCGCATCCGCGATCTCGTCGAGCTCGCCCGCGGTTCCCGCCGCAAGCACCACGGGATTGCGAAGTCGCACCCCGGCGAGGGTGACCTCGAGTCGCGTGCCGTCGCGCGAGGTCATCGACCGGCGCCCAGCTCGTTCCTGAGCGACTCGTCGATGCCGAGGTACTCGTACATGTGCTGGTCGTAGATCTCCTGGTCGCGGTCGCGCGAGAAGTCGAGGCGCATCTCGTTGATGACCTTCGTGCCCTGCCCGATCCAGTTGCGCCAGGTCTCGGCCGAGATGTTCGCGTGAATCCAGCCGCCGAGCGGGCCCTTGAAGGGCGGCCCTGGAAGCTGCGTGCCCGCGCGGCCGGTGCGCCGGCAGGTGAACCCGCCCGCGTTCGCTGCGCTCCCCGGCGCCGGAGCGGTGACCGTGATCTGCGGCGGCTCGCGCCCCAGCTCGCGGAGGAGCGTGGCGATCGCATCGCGCGGCTGGAGATCGCCGCGTTCCGCGGCCACGCGATAGCCGCGCAGGAGCATCTCCACCGCACGATCGGCCCAGCCCGCCGCGACCATCGAACGCCCCGCCAGCTCGTACGCGCGGCTCATCTCCGGGGAGAGCTCCACGCAGCGTTCGAAGCTCTTCGCCGCCTCCGCGTGCCGTCCATCGGCCGCCAGTGCCCCGCCGAGCGAGAAGTGGGCCATCTCGTTCGTGGGATCGGCCTGCGCCATCTTCTCGAACTGCGCGATCCGGTCCGTCGGGTTCATGGACGCGGTGACTCCTTGCGAGGGTTTCCGAGGAATGTCTCGAGGCGCATGCGCCGGAAGAGCTCGCGAAGGTGCTCGGGCACCTCCTCGAGCGTCACGCGACGGCCGCTTGCGCGGCGCTCGTTCACGAGCATCACGATCTGGCCGACGCTGGCGCTGGACATGAAGGTGATGCCGCGACAATCGACGCGAAGATCGCCGCCGCTGCTGCGGGCCATCGCCTCCATCACGGCGCCGAAGATCATGCCGGTCCGGCTGTCGATCGCGCCGGAGACCTCCAGGACCTCCACGCCTTCCACCTCGCGCCAGTTGAGCGAGATCTCGCGCATGATCGCCTCAAGGGTACCTCACATCCAATGTCGGCGATGGTAGACCCACCACTCGGCTCCCAGGAGCAGCAGGCACGCGCCGAGCACCCATGGCCAGAGGTCGGTGAGCAGACCCGCACCGCCGCCGCGCCCCGCGATCCGCTCCATTCCGATCTCGACCGTGTCGACCGACGCAACCCGCGCCTCGTCCGCATCGAGCTGGTTCACGGCGAACTGGCGCGTCTCGCGCTGGCCGCGCGAGGACCACGAGAGCTCGTACGCACCGGCGCGTCGCACCGGTCCCCAGACGACCTGCGTCGGATCGACCACCGTGAGGGGCTCGCGCCGGCCATCGGGATGCACGAGCGTGATGTCGGTCGCGTCGGAGGAGAGCCGCGCCGCGATGACCTCGCCCGGTGCGAGGCCGCCGCCCACCGCCGGGTCGCCGAGCGAGCCGAGCCACTCGACCGCGTTCGCGACGAAGTTGACGAAGCTGCGCTGGAAGGGCCAGTTCCCGTCCAGCGGATGGAACGGCAGCACCACCGCCTGGATCGCGCCGCGCTGACCGTACGCGATGACCGGGCCGTCGACCGATTCCGCGAGCACCTGCACCTCGCGCGATGGCGCCGTGGCGGTCATCTCCGCAATGACGACATCGTCGAGGCCCACCGCGCGGAGGATGGGATGCTCCCGAACGGCACTGGCCACGCGCACCGCGTTCTTCTCGCCGTAGGGATTGAACGCCGGCGCCAGCGCCGAGCGTGGCACGCCGAAGGAGAGGATGCGCCCCGCCGCGAGCTTCTCCGGCCAGCATCCGACGAGCACGAGCACATCATGTCGATCGCCGCCGACCTGCCCGGCGTCGACGGCGCGCGTGAACTCGTCGCAGCCGTAGACGCGCAGCTCCGCCAGCGGCATGCCCTCGAGCAGCATGCGCAGCACCTCGGCGCGATCGCCCACGAGCGCAACGCGCAGTCGCTTCGGCGGCGCCATGGCGAGTCTCGCCGCGTTGTCCACCATGTACGCGTCGGCGGCGAGCCATCGCACCTCGACGAGCCCGCGCCGCGTCTGCTCGAACGGTCGGAAGGTCAGCCGCGCCACGCCGGGATCGAAGCGGCCGCCTTCGTCGCGCGCGGCGGGGACGGAGATCGGCTTCGGTGTGACGGCGCGAATGGAACCGTCGACGGCGAGCTGCGCGTCGCCCGATGCCGCGTCGCCTCCGACATTGCGGAACGCGGCGAAGACCTCGATCTCCTCGGGCTTCGCAGGCGTGCGATCCGCGGCGATCGCCTCGACACCGGCATTCGTCGTCGTGCGATCGCCGATCACCACGAATCGCAGCGTCTCCCCGGGTCGAAGCGCCTGCTGCGCAAGGTCGCCGATGCGTCCGTCACTGAACAGTTCGAGCTGCGCCGGGCGATCGGGGAACTCGTTGGGAGCGTCGGGATCGACCTGCGTGGTGAAGGCGCGGGCCAGGGTCAGCGCCTCGCCGATGCGCGTGACCGCATCCGTCGGCTCGATGTCGTCCACCGACGCGAGCACCTGCACCATCGACCCCGAGAACGGAGAGCGAACTTCCGCGCGGTCGCTGAACGCGATGACCATCACCTCCGACGGTGCCCCGGAGAAGAGGCCGCCCGACATGAGCTTCGAGATGCGCTCCCTGGCCAGCCGCTTCGCCTCCTCCAGACGCGGTCGACCGCCCGGCGCGTCGGTCGTGTTCATGCTCGCCGAGTTGTCGACCAGGACGACCACGCGCCCGCCCCGCGCTGCACCGAGGTCCATGCGAGGCTGCATCACCGCGAGCGCAAGCAGCGCGAGCACGAGGATCTGGAGCAGCAGCAGCCAGCTCGGCCGCAGGCGCTGGAACGGTGCGTTGGCGCGGAGGTCCTCGACCGCGCGCCGCCAGAGCATGGTGGACGGCGCCTCGCGCCGCCGACGCCGCAGCTTCAGGAAGTAGAGCGCCAGCAGCAGCGGAAGCGTGATCCCCGCGAGGATCGCACCCGTGAGCGGCGTGAGCCAGGTCACCGCAGCAGCCCTCGCCGCCGCAGGTACTCCATCAGCAGCGTGTCCATGTCGGTTGCCGTGTCGATCACCACATGCGTCATGGAGCGACGGATCGCGAAGTCGCGCAGCGACGCGAGGTGCGCGTCGAGCCGCTCCTTGTACTGCCGCAGCAGGCCGCCGCTCACCGTGATCTCGGCCGTCGCGCCATCCTCCACATCCTCGAGTCGAAGGTCGCCCGCGAGACCGTTCTCTCCCGGCGAGAGCTCCTCGGGCGACAGCACTTGCATGAGAAAGAGGTCATAGCGTCGTCCTGAGAGGTAGCGCAGACCCTTCTCGAAGCCCTCTCGGAACATGAAGTCCGAGAGGACGATCATCACGCCGCGACCCTGGCGGGAGAGCGCAATGGTGCGCATCGCGTCGGAGAAGTCGGCCTCGCCCTGCCCCGCAAGCTCCATCAGCCAGCGGCCCATCTCCGAAGTGCGCCGGCGACCACGCAGATTGGAGCAGCGGCGCAGTCCGGCGCCGCTGAAGGAGATGAGCGACACGCGGTTGTGGTTGACGAGCCCGACATAGCCGAGGGCCATGGCAAGCCGGCGCACGAACTCGAGCTTGTTCGGATTGCCCCAGTCCATCGACGCGCTCGCATCGATCGCCAGGATGAGCGAGAGGTCCTCCTCCTCGAGGAACATCTTGAGGAAGAGCCGATCGAGACGGCCGTAGATGTTCCAGTCAATGAAGCGCAGGTCGTCGCCGTGCACATACGGCCGGAAGTCGGCGAACTCGACGCTCTGGCCGCGGCGCTTGCTTCGACGCTCGCCCTGGATCTTGCCCTGGAAGATCTTGCGGCTCACGATATCGAGCTGATCGAGCTTGGCCATCAGCCGGCCGTCGATGAGTTCGTCCAGGCGCGTCGGCTTGCGCAGGATCGGAGCCTTCTCGCCGAAGCTTCGTTCGCTCATGCGGCGATCCTTCCTCGCGTCGTTGCAGTCACGCCGGCTCCTCCACCTGCGTGCGGTCGATCACATGCCGCACGATGTCGTCGTGCGTGCGCCCTTCGGCTTCCGCCTCGAACGAGCGGAAGATTCGGTGCCGAAGCGCCGGCATCGCAACCGCGCGCAGGTCGTCCACGCTCACCGCGTACCGGCCGTCCAGCAGTGCGCGGACCTTCCCAGCGGCGACCATCGCCTGCGCCCCGCGCGGGCTCGCACCGATGCGGACGCATCGCGAGACGAACGCATCGCCGAACGGCCCTTCGGGATGCGTTCCCAGGACCACGCGGATGGCCCAGTCCTTCACATGCGGCGCCATGACGACGCGCCGCGCGAGCCGTTGCGCGGCCACGATGGACGGCGCGTCGATCACGGACTGCACGGCGCCTGTATCACCGGCGGTGGTGCGGCGCAGGATCTCGTTCAGCTCCTCGCGCGTGGCGTTCGGCACCGTGACCTTGAGCAGGAAGCGATCGAGCTGCGCCTCGGGCAGCGGGTAGGTGCCCTCCTGCTCGATGGGGTTCTGCGTTGCCATCACCAGGAAGGGTTCCGGCAGACGCCGCGTCGTTCCCGCCATGGACACCGATCGCTCCTGCATCGCCTCCAGCAGCGCGGATTGGCTCTTGGGCGTCGCGCGATTGACTTCGTCCGCGAGCACGAGGTTCGCGAAGATCGGCCCGGGGCGGAACTGGAAGCTGCGGGCGCCGCCGGCCTCGTCCTCGACGAGCACGGTGGTGCCCGTCACATCGGCGGGCATGAGGTCGGGGGTGAACTGGATGCGGCTGAAGGTGAGGTCCATCACCTCGCCGAGCGTGCGCACGAGCAGCGTCTTGCCGAGACCCGGCACACCCTCGAGCAGCACATGTCCGCCTGCGAAGAGCGCGAGCACGGTCTCCTCGACGACCTGCGTCTGTCCGACGAGCCGCATCGCGATCGCCTTGCGAAGCGCCGCGCCGGTCTCGCGGAACGCCGCGCATGCGGCGCGCACCGCCTCGATGTCGACGGGATCGTCGGCGATCACGGCTCGTGCGCTCATGGGCTGCCTCCGCCGCCCGGACCGGGCTGCGGACCTCCCTCCGGTTTCGACTCATCGCCGCGAGCGCGGCGCTTCGCAGCGCGAAGTCGCGAGAGTCCTTCGGCACCGTCCTCGGGCGAGGAGGGACGCGAGGATCCCGACGCGGGGCGCGGTGCCGTCGGCGAGGTCGGCGCCGACGACGGTGAATGCCGGCCCTCGGGCATCACCGCGGGACCCGCGAGCGGAGCGCTCGGCCGCTCGCCTTCGCGCGCTTCGTCCGTGCTCCGGCGACCCTTGGCCGACGCACCGTCCGCACGCTGCCTCGCCTTGCGCCACGCTTCCACGCTCGCGTCGCCGGCCTCCTGTACGCGTCCCATGGCGCGGGCGGCCGCGTCGCGCGCCTCCTTCGTGTCGAAGGCGATTCGACGCACGGCGACATCCACGAGGAAGAGCGAGGCTGCAAGGATCGCGAGCAGATCCCAGATGCGCTTCGCCGCGAGCGGCGCCTCCATGCCGCGCCGATCGAACAGGCTCACGCCGACCGCGTCGTTCATGCGGATCACACGGCCGCCCGTGCGCTTCGCCACCGCTTCGAGCAGCGCCGCGTTGTCCCGCACCGCGCGGAACTCGCGCGCATAGGGCACGCTGACGGCCGCCTGGAGCGATCCGGTGCGCACTTCGCCTCCGTCGCCCTCCACCGCGAAGCCCGCGTTCACGAGATAGGCGCCCTGTTCGCTCGCGTCGAACTCGCCGCGCCATCGCCCCGCCGCCACCTGCCGGAGCGGAAGCGTGGCCGCTCGCCCATCGGGGCCGATCACGCGCGCGTCGACGGAACCGCCGCCTCCACTGGCGGACTCCAGTTCGACGACACCGCGAGAGCCCTCGAGCACCGTGCGCAGGATCGCGTCGCGCGGCTGCGGTGGGCGCATGATCCAGCGGATCGCCTGCTCCCAGAAGGCGCTCGCGCCCGCCCATGCCACCCACGACGAACCCCATCGGCCCGTCAGATCGGATGTGAACGCGATCGATCGGCCGAGACCATAGTTCCACGACGCGAAGAGCGGATCGCGCCCTTCCGGAGTCTCGACGACCATCTGCACCTGCGCCATGCCGTCGCGCGGCACCGTGAGCACGAACCCGTCGATCGGCGGCGCGCTCGAGATTCCCTTGGTCGGCCCGCTCGCCATCGGCACGACGATCGGCGTATGCCTGCCCTCCTGGATGAGCGACCGCGAGATCACGGACGCCTCCTTGATGAAGATCTGCGGCAGGTCCTTCGGGTTGCGCACATGGTAGAAGCGGCCGCCGGTCGAATCGGCCATGAACTTCATCTTGTCGTGATCGGCCGCCGTGCCGTGTCCCACGACGAGCACCGTGGTGATCGTCACGCGCTCGCGCTTGAATTCGTTCAGCAGCGCTGCGCCGGGTGCCGCGGGGTCGCCGTCGGAGATCACGATCGCGTGCTTCACGCCGCCCTTCACCTTCACGAGCGCGTCGAGCGCGAGCCGAAGCAGCGGATTGAAGTCGGGCATGTCCCCGACCTGCATCGCGTTCGCCGCCGCCAGCGCCGCGCCCTTGTCGCCCACCTGCTGCATGGGAAACGCCCAGCTCGCGCCGGACCGCCCTGAGGCCCAGTCGAAGACGACGATGCCGCAGTAGTCCAGCCGCGTCAGCGCCTCGATCGCGGAGATGGCCACCTGCTTGCCCCAGTAGTTGCCCTGCGGCATCTCGCACGAGTGCATCACGAGCGCCAGCGCACCGCGCATGATCTGTCGCGTCTGCGGAGGATCGAGCCGCACGGGAAGCGTCCGTGCCGTCTCCGACTCGATCCAGCCGCCGGCGCCGAAGCTCTGATCGCCTCCGATCATGGCGAGTCCGCCGCCCAGGTCATGCACATAGCTGTGCAGCGCGCGGTCGATGTCGTTGTCGACATCCCACCGCGGCACATTGGCGAGCACCACGGCGTCGAAGGCCGAGAGGTACGGCGCGCCGCCCGCAAGTTCTCGTGGCGCCGCGATCTCCGTGTCGATCGACGCCCGCCGCATCGCCTGCGCCAGCAGCTGGATCTCCGCCCCGCCGGAACCGTCCACGAGCAGCACGCGGCCTTCGCCCGACACGAAGATCACCGCCTCGCCGACATTGTTCTCCTCGATGCCGTCGCCGGCATCGGGCGCCGCCTCGAACACCGCGCGCACCCGATGGGCACCCGCGCGGTCGAAGCTGATCGGCAGCGGGTACTGCGACGGGCCCGGCTTGAGCGTGACCGCCATGCCGGCGCCGGGCGATGCCGGATCGAGATCGAGCGGCTCGCCATCGACCCATACGCGAAGCTGCCCCCGCGCCTCGCGCGGCGAACGAAGCGTCATCCGCACCTCGACCGGCTGGCCGATCCGCGCCCGTGAAGGTGCGCGCATCTCCTCGAAGACGATCTCGTTCTCGTGTGCGTACTCGAGAGGGACCACATCGATCGGCACGCCGGCGGCACGCGCCTCCTCCGCCGCGGCCATCACCGATCCCTCGGTCTCATTGCCGTCGGAGAGGAGGATGATCCGATTCGCGGTGTCCTTCGGTAGCGTGGCGAGCGCCAGGCGAACGCCCGCTTCGAGCGCCGTCGACTCGTTCGGACCGCCATGGCCGATTTCGGCAAGCGCGGTGGACTCCTGCGCGAGCGCACCGATCTCGGCCTCCGTGGCGATCGTGATGAGTCCGACGCGATCCTGCGGATGCTCGCGATCGCTGGAAGCGCTCTGGACGAACTGCACGGCGCGATCACGAACCGCTCGCGGCACCGAGCGGCTCTCGTCGAGCACGATCATCGCGGTGACGCCTTCGCTTCGGCTCACGAGCATCGGCCGCGACAGGCTCGCCGTGAGAAGCACCACGACCACGATGCGCAGCACCAGCGACATCCTCGCCTTGGTGCGCCCGAGCACCGCCTCGCTTCGACGCGCGAGCCACCAGAGCGGCACGACCGCGAGAAGCAGCAGGAGCCAGTACGGTTGCTCGAAGGAAAGCGGCATCCGGAGTGCTCAGGCTAGCGTGCCGGCGCAGCCTCGCGCGCCGGGGCGGCCGTCGACGACGCATTCGCTGCGGCGTCGGCCGCGAACGCTGGTCCCATGACGCTCGCGAGAGGCACCACCTGCACGCGGTTGTTGCCGGTGTCGGCGATGTAGATCCGCTTGTCGTCAAGATCCAGCGCCCACGGACGATCCAGTCGACCGACCTCGCTGCCTCGCCCGCCGAAGAGTCCGAGGCTTCGGCCGGTGGACGCGTCGAGCCGCTGGAGCCGCGAGTTGCCCTGCTCGGCCACGAGCAGCGAGTCGTCCGGAAGGATCACCACCGCCCATGGATACGAGAGCCGACCGGGTTCGGCTCCCGCCGAGCCGAGCACGCGAACGACTTCACCTCGCCCCAGATCGAAGACCTGGATCCGATGATTGCATGCGTCGACCACGAAGAGCTCCCGCCCGTCCCGCGAAAGGGCGAGCGACTGGGGGCGCTCGAAGGCACCGGGCTCCGCACCGCCGCGCCCGATCACCCGAAGCGCGCGGCCGTCACGGGCCACGACCTGGATGCGATCATCGCTTCCGTACTCGCCGACGATGAGCGTGCCATCGGGCGCGATCAGGACATCGGTCGGATAGGTGAATGCACCGGGCTCCCGGCCGTAGTGACCGAACTGAGCGAGTTCGACGCCGTCTCGCTCCGCGGTCACCACGCGGTGATAGTGCGTGTCCGGGATGAGGAGCCGTCCATCCTGATCCACCGAGATGCCGACGGGCTGCCCGAGTTGCCACTCCGGCATCCGGAACGCACCGAGGAAGCGGCCGTCCGCGCCGAATCGCTGCACTCTCGCGGTCTTGTCGATCACGATCACCTCGACGCGGGTGCGATCGACCGCGAGCGCTCGCGGGCGATCGAAGCGGCCGTCCACCACGCCGGGGCCGCCGATGACCCGGGCACCGGCGAGCGGCGGGCACTGCTCGACCTCGCGACGCTCGCACGCCTGCGCGAGAAGGATCGCGCCGATGACGAGCGAGCCTGACATGCTTCGTGAGCGCCCGAACGACGAGCGCGACGCAAGGGCGACGATCCCGGCAGCCGCCGCAAACGCAACGACCGCCATCGTGACGATCGCCGCCATCGCGGCGCCCGGACGCTGGTAGTGGATCGCAGCGAGCACGCTCGACGCGATCCATTCGTAGCCGGGCGGCTCGAGTCGCGCGGCGATTGCCACTTCGCCCACGGTGAGCGAACCGACCGCAAGCGCGCCGATGGCGCCGACCCCGAGCAGCACCGGCGACCGTGCGCGCGCGACGGCGGCCCAGCGCGGCCACGGTCCCTGCGGCTCGAAGCAGTCGAGCGACTCGAGATCCCCATGCGATCGAGCCCAGCGACGCCCCGCGATTGCGCCGAGCAACGCCGCGACGAACGCGAATCGCGCCACGGCGCCGGCCACGACCACGATCGGCGTGTCCGCGACGATTCCGCCGATCGAGCCGGGGCTCCATGCCGTCGCCAGCGCCCCCGCCACCACGGATGACGGCAGGATCGCCGCCAGCGCCCAGCCGCCCAGCAGAATCATCTCGAGCGATCGGAACGGCCTGCCTCGGACCTGGAGCGCCAACAGCGCGTGAAGGACGGCAATGGCCGCGCCGATGCCGCTTGCGGCCGCGGCGACACCCAGCGCATTCACGGCGCCGGCGCCGTGCACGGCAACGAAGTCCCAGGGGCGTCGCTCCGCGATCATGCGCCAGGCAAGCATGGCAAGCGGCACGAGCACGAGCGCCGCCGCGGCGCCCCACGCCGTCCGCGCGGCCAGCCTCGAGGCGAGTGACGGCGCAGGCTCGCGCGCCGTGCACGCTCCTGCCCCGCGGCGGCGCACATCTCGTCGCACGCGACCTCGGATCGCCATCGCCGCCATCACCAGCATTGCCAGCGACAGTCCCGACGCCGCCGCGCCGCGCCGCATGATCTCGCTCGTCGAGGCACCCTGCGCCTCGAGGCTGCGCAGCTCGAATCCCACGGATCGCTCCTGCGCCAGATCGAAGCAGACGACATCACCGGCAAGCGCGAGCATCACGACGACGACCGCAACGACGCATCCGCCGGCGTCGCGCCGCAGCGAGCGCACGAAGCGCCGCACCCCTCGAACACCGTCGAGACGGTCGAGCACTCGCTCGCAGCTCGGCTCGATCGAGCGCCACCAGAAGAGCACGATCGCCGCCGGCGCCCAGCCCCAGCCAATCGCTCCGAGGATCAGGGTCGTTCGTCGCAACGCGACGCCATGGCCTCCCGCGACGAGCCAATCATGCAGCCATTGGCCTGGCGCAAGCAGCGTCCACCATGCCGCGAAGAGGATCCACGGCGCGAGCAGGGCCGTGCCCACGATCAGCGACGCGCTGAACCGCATCCGGCGCTCGAAGCGCCGAGGAATCGATTCGGTCACGGCCCATGCGATTCCGACCGACCCGATGGCAAGGAGCGCGTGCCAGAGAAAGGTGCGCCCGAGCAGCATGCCCGCGTCCGAAGCAGGAACGGTCGAGCTGCCCGATTCCGGCTCGCTCTCGCGCAGAACCGCAGCCGCGGGCCATGCCACGCAGACCACCCACGGCATGACCGTGAGCGCCACGAGCAGTGCAGCGTCAGCGGCGCAACGCCATCGCATCGAAGAATCGCTCGATGGCAATCGGCAGCGAGGACTGCGTCAATGACGGATCGATCACCAGGCCGTCGACGAGACCGACCTCCTTCGCATCCGCCACTGCATGGAATCCGGGCGCTGCGGCGGCCATCACCTGCTGCGCCTCGTCGGACGCGAGGAACTCCAGCAGGCGTTCCGCCAGCGCGGCGTGCGGCGCACCCGCGACCACGCCCGCAAGTCCCGGCATGAGCCATGGTCCCTGGCCCGGCTGATCGCCATGCCGAAGCGCCACCATCGCCAAAGCGCGGGAGCCGAGCGTCGCGTTGATCGCGGCGACATCGTCCGTGTCCGTCATGCCGAAGTCGGCCTCGCCCGAGGCGACGGCGCGAACCACGCCGGCGTTGCCGGAGGTCAGCACCTGCACGCCGTTGGCCGCGAGCGCATCGCACCAGTCGTCGAAGCGCCGGGGCTCCCCCTGCGTCACGGCCATCGCGTGCATCGCGGCCAGGTGCGTCGCCGTCGTGCCGAACCGCGGGTCGGCCATGGCCACACGACCGCGGAATCGCGGATCGGAGAGTTGCCACCAGTCGTGCGGCAGCTCGTCGGCGCTGGTGCGGGCCGGGTCGTAGACGAGCACGCGGGCTCGAAGCATGGTGGGCCGAAGTCCATCGCGACCGTCGCGAAGCACGCCCTCGCTTGCGAGGCGACTTGCCTGCACCGCTTCGTTGGACCAGAAGAGATCAGCGCGCGGATCGGCTCGCTCGCGTCGAAGGCGCTGCACGAGGCCGGTCGTCTTGGTGACCTCGCTGTCGTAGAGCGCCATGACCGTGATCCCGGTGCGCTCGGTGAAGAGTGCGAAGACCGGCCGTGCCGCATGCTCGTCCACCGCCGTGTACGCGACGACCGTCGGTGCGTCGCGCGTGCACGCAGCGGGCAGCGCCAGCAGGAGCACGCCGATTGCGATCGCAATGACGGATGCAAGAGCGCCTTGCCCTGCGCCTCGAGTTGCGGATCGAAGTGCGCCTTGAAGCGGGCGGCGCATCGACGGTCGGCGGCTCCATGGCCGGGATGCGCCCTCGGGGTCGTGCCTCATGCGATCACGGCGCCTTCGGCGGCGGCGTCGGCGCGGTCGCGGGAGGGGCGGTCGTCCCGCCTGCTGCGCCGCTCGCACCGGCAGGCGCGGCTGCCTCGGCGGCCGCGCGCTTCGCTTCGACCTGCCGCTTGAACTCGCCGAAGTAGTGCTTGTGCAGCCCGACGAGATGCGGCGGAGTCGGATCGTCGTCATTTCCCTCCTCAGCGCTCGATGCAGCGTGAGCCTCGAGCTTTCGGAGCACGGCCGTGCTCGCGCCGACCGTGGGCGTGCCCTCGATGAACTCGCGCGCGATCACATCCGCGTTCGGGTCATTGCCCTTGGCCTGCTCGATGCGCGTCTTGGTGGCCGACGGCATCTCGGGACGCCAACCCCCGCCGATGCCGCCACCGCTGGTCATGCCGTTCCGGTTGCCGCCCTGCCCCTGTCCGCTGCCCTGGCAGAGGCCGTCCTTCCCGCCCTTGCAGGCGCTTGCGGCGGCCTTCGCCTGCATCATCATGACCTGCTTCATCTCCATGTCCGACAGCATGCCGCCCATGCCCGCGCCGCATTGCTTCCCGTCGCCCTGCTGGCCGCCCTTGCACTCGCTGGCCATCTGCGACATCTGCTTGGCAAGCTCCTTGCGCATCTCGCCGGCCTTCTGCTGGCTCTGCGCAGCCTTGCGCAGCGCTTCGCGCTGCGACTCGCTGAGGCGCGGATTGTTCTCCATCGCCTCCTTGAGAGCGTCAGGGTTGCTCGCAAGCTGCGGGTCGAGTCCGGCATCCTGCAATGCCTCCTCGAGCGCCTGGCGCTCGGACTCCGACTTCGCGAGCTCCTCCGCCATCTTCTCGAGCGCCTTGGCCAGCGCCTCGCGCTGCTCCTCGGAGAGCGAACCGTTCTGAAGATCCTTCTGAAGCGCCTCGAGCGCCTCGCGCGCCTTGGAGAAGTCGCCGCGCTTGAGCGCCTCGGCGAACTTCTGGAGCTCCGGAGCGTTGGGAAGGCTGAGCGACGAAAGCTGATCCTTGAGCGCCTCCATGGTGAGCGCCTGCTCATCCTTCAGCATCTCGTCGAGCCGTTCCGAGAGTTCGGTCAGCTTCCGCAGGGCCTCGCGACGGATCTCCTCGGGCGTCTTGCGATCCTCGGGCGTTGCATCCTTCGCCAGCGCCTCGACCTCCGCGGCGAGCGCCTCGGCGAGCTGCGGATTCTCCTCGATGGCCTTGATCACCCCCTCGATCTCCCGCGCCGCGTCGTCACGCGCCTGCTGGACTTCCGCCTGCGTCGGATCGCCCGAGCGCGACCAGATGTCAAGTTGCGGAAGGAGCCACGCAGACACGAATGCGGCCAAAGCCAGCACCGGCGCGACCCACCATGTCGACGGCCAGCGAACCGCAAACACGCGCCCGACCCTTGCCGGCAGTGAACCGTCCGACGCGACGCGCTCACCGTCGCGCACTGCCGCCTGCGCGAACGCCGCCGACTCGGTGCGCAAGGCCATCGCGCTCGAGAGCCGATCTCGCAGCGAGAGTCGCTCGTCCACGGCAATCGCGTCCGCGAGCGCATCGCGCGGCCGCAGCAGCTCCATCAGACCGGCCGCAAGCGCGATGAACGCAGCACCGAGCGCAATCCAGGGCCACGCCGCATGTCCCGGCGGCAATCCGATGGCCGGCGTGACCCGCACCACGATCACGAGCAGGAGCAGCGCACCTGCCGCAATCGCGCCGACGGTGAGCACTCGACGAAGCGCCGCCTGCCGCCGCTCCAGTCGCGAGGCGATCGCAACGACGCGCTGAACATTGGGAAGACCCGAATCGGCGTGGCCGGAGCCTTGAGGCGATCGCAGCATGGTCAAAGTCTAGCACCGGCCGTGATGGGATCGACCAGCGGCACTCCATTCAATCGGTATCATCGAAGGAAAGCCCGCACGAAAGGGGACGCCATGCACCTTCATTGCAATCGCACTTCCACGGCATCGCGTCTGCTTGCCCTCGTCGCCGTTGCGGCGCTGACCGCGGCGGCGATGGCCTCGCCCCAGGCGCCGGCAGACCTCCAGCAGCAGCTTCAGACCTTGGAGCGTCGCGTCAAGGACCTGGAGGCGCTTCAGGCACAGGCGATCGAGCGCAACCGGCAATGCGCCGAGCAGCTTGCGAAGGCGCTGGAGCGCATCCAGGAACTGGAAACGGCTCTTGCCGCCAGGGACGGCGCCGTCGATCCCGGTCGCGTGCCCCTTCCAACCGATGCGACGGCTCCCGGCCAGCCCGACCCTGCCGCGGTCCCGCCGCCCGCACCTGCCACGCCCGCCGCGCCGGCAGGCGCCGGCGCACTTGGCAGCTCCGCATCGCTGCTCGAGGCCGTTCGTGCCCGTTTCGCCGCCGACTTCGCGGGCCGCCCGTCACCCCGGGAAGGCGTGAACGACGAACGACACATGCGCCTCTGGACCACCGAGATCGAGCGCTGGGCGAATGTCGTCAATCGCGATCTGCGCCGGCCGATCATCTGGACCGTGCGGGTCGTGGGCGTGGAGTCCGCAGGCCGTTCCTATCGGCTGGATGTGGTCTGCGTGGATCCTGCGTCCCACGCCGACATCGGCCGCCCATTCTCGATCCAGCTCCAGTCGGTGCAGGCGACTTCATGGGAGCAGTCGCAGCGGATGGGTCGTGCGGACGCGGACTTCACGCTGCGCGGCGTGCTCATTCCGCAGATCGTCATCAACCCCACGCGCTACGAGGTGGGGCCCTTCGATCAACCGCCGTTCATCGGGACCTTCCTCGAGTTCGGTTTCAGGATCAATGTCACGAGCCTGATTCGCGTCGACGATCGACCCGCGCCGGGTGGGCGGCGCGCACCGAGCGGGTCGACGCCGCAACCCTCGGCACCCGGCTCGCCGGCGGCTCCGGGCGCGCCCGGTGCACCAGCCGACGGAACCGCGCCCGGCGCGACTCCCCCCTCCACGCCCTGACCAGGTCGATCACCGCCATTCACGCCGCCGCCGGTGGCGCGCACTGGCCAATGCCACTCAAGCCCATCGCGTGAACCCCGACGATCATGTCTGCCTCTGTTTCCGCGTGAGCCAGCGGAAGCTCGTGGCGTTCATGGAGCGCACGCGACCTCGCGTGGCAAGCCAGTTGAGCGACTGCCTTGGCGCCGGCACCGGTTGCCATTGGTGCGTGCCGTTCCTACGACGAATGCATGAACAGTGGTCCGCCGGAGAGCGTGTGGACCTGCGCGTCTCGCCCGTGACCTACGCCGAGAAGCGGGCTCGCTACCGCGCCACCGGTACCCGCGATGAGTCGTTCGATGACCCGGATTCCGCGACGCGCCGTGATGGCGGCGGCGCCGATGAGGGCGGCGGCGCACCACCCCCCGATCCATCACCGCCCAGTTGAGACTCGTTCGCAACTCCCTGCTATGCTCCCGACGCCCATGGGCGATGCCTTCCAGGCCTGCGACTGCACGAGCGGCGGCGGTGAACCGCCCCCTGCCGCTTCGTCGCATCGACGCATTCCGCTGACCCAGCTCCGGCGCGGTCAGCGAGCCATCGTGGACTGTTCGACGCTGACGCATCTGCCGGAGGAGGATCGCTGCCTTCTCCGCGCCATGGGCCTCTACGACCGCTGCACGGTGCGCGTCTGCCGCTCGGGCACGCCCTGCATCGTGCAGGTGGACTCGACGCGCCTTGGACTCTCCGGCGCCGTCGCGCGGCGGATACTCGTCGAGCCGTGCGATGACGCGCACTGACGCACGCGGCGATTCCGGCGCTGCGGCCGCGAGAGGCGATCCGCACGGACGCTCCCTTCGCATCGCGCTCCTGGGCAATCCGAACACCGGGAAGACGACGCTCTTCAATCGTCTCTGCGGCCTTCGCGCCAAGACGGCGAACTTCCCCGGCAGCACCGTGGAGCGGCACACGGGCTCGCTGCGAGGCTCGAACGCCACGCATGAGCTGGTGGACCTGCCGGGCACCTATAGCCTCTCGCTCGAGCTGCCCGAGTCACGCATCTGCGCCGAGTGCCTGGAGGGCCGGATCGGCGACTGCGTGCCGGACGCGGCGATTCTCGTGGTGGATGCGACGAATCTCGCTCGCAATCTGCAGTTCGTGCAGGCGGCGCTGCGACGGCACCTGCCGATGGTCGTGGCGGTGAACCTCGTGGACATTGCCGTGCGGCGCGGCATCACGATCGACGCGGCGGCGCTGACGCAGCAGCTCGAGACGCCGGTCGTGCTCGTCTCGGGGCGCACGGGCGAGGGGCTCGAGGAACTCGTGCGCGCCGTGGAACGAGTCGGCGCGGAAGGATGGAACGAGGCGCTCGCAAGGCGCCGTGCCGCGGCGCTCCCGTCCGACCCGGTCGACTCCGCCCTTGTCGCGCGCTGGGCATCGGATGCGGCGGTGGCGGCGGTGGCGAGCGGTCACACGGCAACCGCGACCTCCAGAGATCGCCAGACTCCTGCCGGAGCACGCGCGCCCTCGAGGGTGCGGGCCTCGATCCACGAGCGCGTGGATCTGGTGCTCACCCATCCGATGCTCGGAATCGGCGCCTTCATCATCGTGATGGCAGCGCTCTTCGCCGCGATCTTCTGGGTGGCGAGCTACCCGATGGACGGCGTCGACTGGCTCATCGCGATGCTTGGAGAGAGCGTCAGCCGCGTGCTGCCGGAGGGCGCCGTTCGCGATCTGCTCGTCGACGGCGTCATCGCGGGCGTCGGCATCACGCTGGTGTTCCTGCCGCAGATCTGCCTGCTCTTCTTCCTCATCTCGCTGCTGGAGGACTCGGGGTACCTCGCTCGCGCCGCCATTGCGGTGGATCGGCTCATGTCGCGATTCGGCCTTCCCGGCCAGGCCTTCGTGCCGCTCTTGACGAGCCACGCCTGTGCGCTGCCGGGAATCCTGGCCACGCGCCTCATTCCCGACACGCGCGACCGAATCGCCGCGATCTTCGTGGCGCCCTTCATGAGCTGCTCCGCGCGGCTCCCCGTCTACACGCTGGTCGTCTCGATCCTCTTCGTGGATCGGCCGATCGCGGCGGCGCTGGCGTTCATCGGCTGCTATATCCTCGGCGCATCTGCCGGCCTGCTCACGGCACTGCTCGTGCGACTGACGCTGCTGCGCGGCCGATCGCGCCCGATGGTGATCGAACTCCCCGACTACCGTCGACCGAGCATCCGGTCGGCGCTCGTGACGATGTGGCAGCGCGGACTGCTCTTCCTTCGCAACGCCGGCAGCGTGATCCTGGCGATCTCGGTGGTGATGTGGTGGCTCAGCGCGTACCCGCAGGCGCCGGAGACTTCGCAGGTGGCGCAGCTTCGCGCAGAGGCGGAGGCACTTCGAGGTCAGGCCGGCGCGGTGCCCGACGAGCTGGACGCGCTCGCCGAGATCGAGCAGGCCCGCGCGCAGCAGGCGCAGAGCTTCGCCGGGCGCCTCGGCTCCATCTTCGAGCCGCTCTTCCGCCCGCTCGGCTTCGATCGGCAGCTCACGGTCGGCGTGCTGACGAGCTTCCTCGCCCGCGAGGTCTTCACCAGCACCATGGCCGTGCTGGCCGAGGCGCCGAGTCCCGACGACGACGAGGGCAAGGCGATCGCCGCGATCCGCGGCATGAAGCGCGACGACGGCACGCCGGTCTTCTCGACCGCCACCAGCTGGAGCGTGCTCGTCTTCTTCGTGCTGGCGATGCAGTGCCTGCCGACGATGGTGCTCGTGCGCCGCGAGATCGGAAGCTGGAAGTGGATGGTGCTCCAGTTCGCGTGGATGAGCGGACTGGCGTGGGTCGCGGCACTCATCGCATACCATCTCGCCGGATGGCTTGGCACGGCATGACGCTCGCATCGATCCCATGGAACGACTGGCAGTTCTGGCTCGTCACGGCGCTGGCGCTGGCGGCAATCGTTGCGATCGTCAGGCCGATGCTGCCGTCGCGCGACCGGAAGGCGGCATGCCCCGGCTGCGGCCCCACGCCGCCGAAGCCGCCGCTCGAGCTGACGGTGGACGGTCGACGCGTGCCGCGTCCGCCTGTGCGATGATCGACGCCCCATGAGCGAGATCTCCGTCGCCGTCGTCATTCCCGCCGCAGGCGAGAGCCGTCGATTCGGAGGCGACAAGCTCGGCCAGGATCTCGGTGGTCGTGCGCTCCTGCTTCGCACGGTGGAGCTCTTCACCAAGCGCGACGAGGTGCGCGCCATCGTGGTCGCCGCGCCGCCCGATCGATTCGACGAGTTCCGCGATCGCCACGGCGCGCCGCTTTCGTTCCACGGCGTGCGCATCGTCGAGGGTGGACGCATCGAGCGATGGGAGACGGTCCGCAACGCATTGGCCGCCGTCCCCGACGAGTGCACGCACATCGCGGTGCACGATGCGGCGCGACCTGCCGCCAGCGACGAGCTGCTCTCCCGCATCTTCGAGGCCGCGAAGGTGCTCGACGCCGTGATTCCGGGCGTCTCCGTGTCGAGCACGCTCAAGCGCGTCGGCGCGGATGCGGTCGAGGCGGAGGAGCACGATGATGTTGCGGACGCGATCCTCGGCGACATCGCCGAGACGACGCGTTCGCAGGGCCGACGCGTGATCGAGACGGTTTCGCGCGACGGGCTCGTGGCAGTGCAGACGCCGCAGGTGTTTCGCGCGGCGCTCCTGCGCCGCGCCTATGCGCAGGCGAATCTCTCCGGCGCAACGGATGACGCCCAGCTGGTGGAGCGCCTGGGCGAGCCGGTGTTCGTGATCGAGGGCGAAGCTCGGAACATCAAGGTGACGACGCCGTCGGATCTCTCGCTGCTTCGCGCGATCCTTGGCGTGCGCGAACCGGAGGGCCGGCCCACGCACAAGCGCTTCTGACGCGCCGCGCGTGCCGCCGAGCCACCGTGCACTTCGGCTCGAAAGTCAGCGCTGCGGCGCCGCGGCCGGAGGCGCCGCGTCGCTTGCAGGCTTCTTCCCAGGTTCCGCAGCAGGGACGGCGTCGCTTGCGGGCTTCTTCCCAGGCTCGGCGGCAGGGACGGCGTCGTCTGCGGGCTTCTTCCCAGGCTCGGCCGCGCGCGGCAACGACCACTCCGCCGGCACTCGGCGCCACGGCGCCAGGAGCGCCATCGTCGCCATCGAGCTTCCGTACGCTGCGCTGCGCGGAAAGACGCGGTCGTTCCAGGTGCCGTCCTCGTCGCGCACCTTGGTCAGCAGCCCCTCGAGCTTCTCGCGGAGCGCGGGCCGATCGGCCTCCGGCAGCAGCTCGATCGCCTCCGCCGCGTGCAGGAACGCGAAGAAGAAGTAGTACGGAGCCACGCCATAGGGCGGGACATGCGTGCCCGTCTTCTGCCGACGCTTCTCCAGCTCCTCCCAGTGCTCGAAGAAGCGATCCACCGCGAATCGCACGCGTGCCTGATCGCTGCGCCCGGCCCGCAGAAGCACCGCTTCGGCGGAGACCATGCGGCCGATCGCGCCGGGAATGCTCTGGTCCTTCTCCCTCGTGGCGTTGATGGTGGAGTAGACGACATTGCCGGCGCCGGAGCGGCAGCGCTCCAGTGCATCAAGACCTCGCCGCATCACCGCCTCGTTCACCGCGTGTCCCTGCCGCTTCGCCTCCATGAGCGTGGCGAGGCACGGCGCGGTCATGAACGGCGCCGCAGGCGCCGGCGTCTCTGCGCCGGGACGACGCGCATAGTTCCAGCCCCCCACCTCCGGGATCTCCAGCCGCTCGAGCGCCGTCAGGTACCATGCGAGCGCCTTGCCGACGCGTTCGTCCATGTCCTTGGGCACCGCATTCGCGGCGCGGAGCGACAGCAGGAATCGTGCGCCATAGCAATAGCCCCAGCCGCGCACGTCGTAGCCTCCCTTGTAGTCGTCGATGCTCATCGCCGGGTCGCTGATCGATGCGCAGATGAACTCGGTGGCGCGCGCGAGGGCGGCCTCCGCATCGCCGGTGCGCGCGGACGCCGGCAGCTGCAGCAGCACCTCGCCGCAGATTCCAGTGCCTCCGACGCGATAGCCCGCCGGGATCTGGCCTCGCTCTCGATAGACGCCTTCGTAGGGCCACTCGCCCTTGGTCGGTCCCTCCTGGCGTTCGATCAGCAGCGCCGTCGTGCGGTCAAGCGCCGCGACGGCCACCAGCGAAGGCCCCGTGACCGCGGGATCGGCCGCGCGGGGTCGAGCCGCGCTGTCGCCATCGCCGAGGCCGATCGACGCCAGCAGGACAATCAGGCACATCATCGTTCGCCTCCAAGGGAAGAGTCACGGATCGATTCGGTCGGGCTCGCATCCGACACGACGCGCGCCGGAGCATAGAGGTGGATCCACTGCTGGTCGCCGTAGCCGTGGAGCTCGGGACCGTCGAAGCCGGGCAGTCGGCCGCGCTCGCCGCGCCGCGGTTGCGGCAGCCGAAGCGCGAGGAACCCGCGCTCCCCGAAGAGCGGGCGCAGATTCGCCAGCATCGCATCGAGCCTCGCCGCCTCGCGCTTCCTGCGGCGTGCCTCGACCTGCGCGCGCGCCAGATCGCCTGCTTCAAAGTCGAACTCGCTCGCCTCGTTCTCGGCGGGCACCAGCGGCACCGCCTCGCGGCGAGGCCGTGCCTCCGGCGCCTCCATCTCGTCGACGAGCGCGAAGGGTGGATCGCAGAAGATGATGTCCACGGGTCTCGGCAGCGCCGCGAGCGTGCCTTCCGAGAGCGCGTCGGCCTCGATCACGCTGACACGATCCTCGCAGCCGAGCGATCGCACATTCTCGCGAAGCAGCCGTGCGATGAGGCGGTCCTGCTCCACGCAGATCACCCTGGACGCCCCGCGGCTCGCGGCTTCCAGTCCGAGCGTTCCCACCCCTGCAAAGAGATCGAGCACGACCGTGTCATCGAACCAGCCGCGCAGGAGATCGAAGAGCGCTTCGCGCGTCCGGCTTCCCATCGGTCGCGTCAGGTCGCGCCCGCGTGGAACGGCCAGGGGCCTCGATCGGAACTCGCCGCCGATGATGCGAAGCACGCGAGCCAGAGTACGCTCCTCGATCCGCCTCCGCCCATGCCCGACCTCGGACAATTGCCGCTCTCGCTCCGCGCCAGAAGTCGATGGACGACGCTCGCAGGCGTCCCGGCGTTGATCGTGCACCCCGATCCGGTCGAGGCGATCCATGCCGATGAAGCCGGCGCGCGGCCGAGGGACGCGACGAACGGACGGCGATCGCATCCCGCGCTGGTGTGGATGCACGGGCGCACCGCGTCCAAGGAGATCGATCCCGGCCGCTTCCTGCGCCTGGTGCGCGCCGGGATCGGCGTGGTGTCGCTCGACCTGCCCGGTCACGGCGAACGCGCCGATCCGCGACTCATCGAAGCCTCGGCCACGCTCGATGTGGTCGAGCAGATGGAGCGGGAACTCGACGCCGTCGTGAGCGCGGCGATGCGCGAGGGACCGTTCGATCCGCAGGCGCTCGCCATCGGCGGCTTCTCGGCCGGCGGCATGGTCACGCTCATGCGCCTCTGCCGGCCGCACTCGTTCCGCGCGGCGATCGTCGAGGCGACGACGGGCGACTGGCAGTTCCTGCACCATCGCCGCGAGCTGGACGAGGCGCGGATTGCGCGCGTGAATCCCATCCGGCACCTCGAGGCGTGGGTGCCCACACCGTTGCTCGTCCTTCACGCCGAGAACGACGAATGGGTGCCGATCGAGAGCCAGCGCGCGTTCGTGGCGGCGCTGCACGCGCGAGGCGTGCCGAGCGAGCTCATCGAGTTCCGCGCCTTTCCGAGGACGGGCGCTCCCTTCGAGCACATCGGCTTCGGGCGCTACGCGAGCGAAGCGAAGGATCTCGGCGCGGAGTTCCTCGGTCGGCATCTGCTGGGCGGAGCCGAACCGCGCGGTTGAGCGACGCAGCGCCGGCGTCAGTGCGCCCCGGCGGCCGTCGCCGCATCCGAGGGCGCGAACTGGCTGCGGAAGAGGCGCCGGTACGGATCGCATCGCTCCAGCAGCTGCTCGTGCGTTCCCTGATCGACGATGCGCCCGGACTCCATCATCACGATGCGGTCGGCGCCGAGCACGGTGCTGAGACGGTGCGCAATGAGGATCACCGTGCGGCCGCGCCCGAACTCCGCGATGGCCGCCGCAATCTGCTCCTCGCTCTCCGCGTCCACCTGGCTCGTCGCCTCGTCGAGGATCAGGATCGAGGGATTCCGCAGGATCGCGCGGGCGATGGCGATGCGCTGGCGCTGCCCGCCCGAGAGCGACGCGCCCTGCTCCGAGACCGGTGTCAGGTACCCCTCGGGCAATCGCTCGATGAAGTCGGCCGCGTGCGCCCGGTGCGCCGCATCCACCACCTGCTCGTGCGTGGCCGCGAAGTTGCCGAAGCGGATGTTCTGCTCCACGGTGCCCTGGACGAGCACGGTCTCCTGCGACACCACGCCCATCTGCGCCCGCAGCGATCGAAGCGACACGCGCGCGATGTCCACGCCGTCGATGCACACCCGGCCGCGCGTCGGCCCGAGCAGGCACGGAAGGAGCGCCAGCAGGGTGGTCTTGCCGCAGCCGTTGGGTCCCACGATCGCCACGCGCTCGCCGAAACCGATGACGAGATCGATGTCGGTCAATGCGTCGCGATCGGCGCCCGGATAGCGGTAGGAGACCGCCTCGAATCGCAGCTCGCGCCCATGCCGAGGGAGCGTCGGCCGCGGCGTGCCCGTCCGATCGTCGCAATCCTCTCGTGCCTCGTTCAGCACCTCGATCAATCTCTCGGAGGGTGCAGATGCCGCTTGAATGTCGTTCACCAGACCCGCGAGCGGTCGAAGGCTGCCCGCGGCCACGCCGAGCGAGCCGAGCGTGAGCACGAAGTCGCGCAGGTCGAGGCGGCCATCGAGGATCTGCTTCGCCGCGATCAGCGCGAATCCCAGCAGCACGAGCACTGCCAGGAGCTCGATCACCGGACTGCTGGCGGCCCGCGCGGTGCGCACGCGCATCTCCTCCTGCACCACGCCGCGATTCGCGCGGAAGAAGCGATGGATGACATCGCTCTCGGCGGTGCCGCTCTTCACCGAGCGCAACCCCTGCATCGACTCGTTGGTGACGCGCAGGAGCGCCTCCTGCCGTTCCAGCGCGCCCTTGGCCGCGCGGCGGATGCGCTTGCCGAACTTGCGGAGCACGAGCCCCATGAGCGGCGCCACGATCACGGCCACGCCCGTCAAGCGCCAGTCGAACCAGAGCGCCGCCATGAACGCCGCCGAGCCCTTCGTGACCTGGGCGACCGCGCGGCTCGTGAGCGCCACCAGTCCCTGCTGCACCTCCGTCGAATCGCGCAGGATGCGACTGGTGAACTCCGCCGGTCCGCGGCGCACGACCACCGCAAGCGGCAGGTGCACCGCGTGACGGAAGACCTCCATCCGGATGGCCGCCACCACGCGCGTGCAGAGCGTGAGCGAGAGGAACTGATGCAGGAAGTTCGCCGTCGCGCCGATCACCGTGAGTGCTGCGAGCACCGCCATGAGCAGCACCACGCCGTCGTACGGCTCCTCCGGAAGCCGCGCGACCAGGAGCTCCGGAATCGCCAGGAATCGCGGACTCGCGTTGTAGGCCGCCGCCATGCCGCGCAGCCCCTCATGCCGCTCCGGGTCGAGCAGGAGCTGGAGCATCGGCCCAAGGCTGACGAGACCCGCGCCAAGGCCGAGCGCCGAGATGGTGGCGAAGAGCAGCGCGGCGGCAAGCCGCCCGCGCGATCGCAGCATCCGTGCCGCAATGAGCCAGAACGCAGGCATCCGCGACAGTATCGCGGAATCATGAAGGCGGCTCAAACGCGCGCCTCCGCCGAGTCGAGGCGTTCGAGATCGCTCCAGAAGCCGGGATAGCTCTTCGCGACGCATCCGGGATCGTTGAGCGTCACCCTGCCGCGACGCAATGCCACGAGCGCGAGGCTCATCGCGATGCGATGGTCACGGTGCGCATCGACCTCCACTTCGACCTCGTTCACGGCGCTCGCGTTCGATCCATCGATCACCAGATCATCCCCTTCGACGCGCACGGCGACACCGAGGCGCCCGAACTCGAGCGAGAGCGCCGCGAGCCGGTCGCTCTCCTTGACACGCAGCGTGCCGAGCGAGCGGAGCCGCGTGGTCCCCTCCGCCGCCGTCGCCGCAGCGGCAACCGCGAGCGCCCCGTCCGGCCAGTCCGACGCGTCGATGTCGATTCCGCGCAGCGGCGCATGCCGCACGAACACGCCGTCGTCCTTCCACTCGATCGCCGCGCCCATGCGCGAGAGGGCCTCGATCGCGAGAACATCGGGCTGCGCATCGCGGCGCATGCCGGGCAACTCGATCTCGCTGTCGGGGATCATGCACGCGGCGGCCACCCACACCACGGCGCTGCTTGCGTCGGGCGCCACATCGACCTCGCGCGGCGGCGACCAGCCGGGCGAGATCGCGATCGTGCCTCCGGCCTCGATCCGGCCGTCCACGCTCGCCCCGAAGGCTCGCAATGACGCCACCGTCAGCGCAAGGTACGACGCGCTCGTCGGTGGCGCAGTGAACCGGAGCTGCAAACCCCGGGGAAGACTCGGCGCGATCAGCATGAGCGCCGAGACGAACTGGCTGCTCGCGGTGGCGCCGACCTCGAGTTCGCTCGCGCAGTCCTGCGCACCGCCGCCGAGCACGCGCACCGGCAATCGGCCTTCCACCTCCGCGTACTCCGCGCGGCATCCGAGCGCCCGCAGCAGTCGCACTCCATGGTCGATCGGTCGCTCGCGCAGGCGGGCGCTGCCGTCGATGATCGTCTCGCCGCGACGCAATGCCGCCAGCGCCATCGCGAAGCGCGCCGGCGCCCCGCCATCACCGAGATCGACGCGCGCCGGCCTCGCATCCTTGCGCAATCCGCGCCCGTCGACCATCCAATCGTTGCCGAAGAGACGAGTCACGCTCGCGCCCATGGCCCGGATCGCTTCCGCCAGATGCTCGCTGTCCTCCGCGAGCAGCAGATCCCGCACCAGCAGCGGATCGGGCGCCGTCGCCGCCAGGATCAGCGCTCGTGTCGAGAGGCTCTTCGATCCCGGAGGTCGAAGGCATCCGCGCAGTGGCCGCGGGAGTCGATCGATTCGACGCACGGGCGGGCGTTCGGTCGAGTTCAATGGCATTCGTCGCAGCGCCACTCACTCGCCGCCGGAGGCGCTGTCGGTCGCGTTGCCGGCGCGGAAGACCGCCACGACATCCTCGATCGGAATCACGAAGAGCCGGTTGTCCCCCTCGAAGTCGACCGGGATGCCGTGCTTGGGATTGAAGAGCACGCGGTCGTACTGCTGGATCGGGTAGTCGAGATCCCGTGCAACATGCGCGGAGATCGCCACCACGCGGCCGGTGAGCGTGGGAATCTCGATCTTGTCCGGCAGATGGATGCCGACCTTCGTGATCTTGCGGTCCTCATCCTTGCGGATGAGTACGCGCTTGCCGATCGGCTCCACCGTTTCGAGCTTGGTGCGTCCTGCGGCGGCTTTGGCCATGCCCGCATCCTAGACGAGGGAGCACTCGGTGCCGCGAGGACGGAATCACGCGACGGGCGAGTCGCCGCGCCGTCCTGCCTGCGCCCGGGCGCAGGCTCGATACGATCCGCCCATGCTCGAACGGCTCCGCCGACTCATCCGCGATGTGCCCGACTTTCCCAAGCCCGGCATCCTCTTCAAGGACATCACGCCGCTGCTGCGCGATCCGGCGGGCCTTGCGCTTGCGGTGGAGCTCATGGCCAGTCCCTTCCGCAACGAGCGGATCGAGCTGGTGGTCGGCGCGGAGAGTCGCGGATTCATCTTCGGCACTGCGATCGCCCAGAGCCTCAATGCAGGATTCGTGCCCGTGCGAAAGCCCGGAAAGCTCCCCGCCATGCGTCACTCCGTGCGCTATTCGCTCGAATACGGCGAGGATGTGCTCGAGATCCACGCGGACGCGATTGCGCGCGGGCAGCGCATCGTCGTGGTGGATGATCTGCTTGCCACCGGCGGCACCATGAAGGCCTGCTGCGAGCTCGTCACCAAGCTCGGCGCCGAGATCGTGGGCGTCACGGTGCTCATCGAGCTCCCGGCGCTGCGCGGACGCGAGCATGTGGGCGTGCGCCGGCTCGAAGCGCTGCTGCGCTTCTGAGCCGCGACCGGAATCGCGGCGCGCCGACGCGCCACGCTGGAATCCGGACGAAAGGTCAGTTTCCGCTCGGCGCCTCGTTCACCGGAGGCTGCAAGTCCTTTGGCGTGCCGGCCGTGAGCATCACGATCGCGAAGACGATGGCGGCGATGACGAGCGCGGCGACGACCAGAACGATGGTCTTCTTGTTGTCCACGACCTCAGGCTATCACGAGATGCTGACTCGCCGGTGCGAGCCCGATACACTTGCCGCATGAGCACGCTCTCCTCGCGACCCGCCGCCGCCGCGTCCGCAACGGCCGATCCGCTGGCCCTCATCGATGTCGATCACGCCCGCTTCTATGTGGGCAACGCGAAGCAGGCGGCGTTCTTCTATGCGCACGCCTTCGGCTTCACGGTCGAGGAGATCAACGACCTCACGACGGGCAATCGGACCTCGGCCCAGTACCTGCTGACGCAGGGAAACATCCGCATCCTGCTCGAGACACCGCTCACGATCGACCATCCGGCCGCGGAGGAACTGAAGCGGCACGGTGACGGGATCAAGGACATTGCGCTGACCGTCTTCGACGCCGAGAAGGCCTATGAACAGGCCGTTCGCAACGGCGGCAAGAGCGCGGCGGAGCCTCGCACGGTCAAGGACGAACACGGATCGGTCACGATCGCGTCCATCCAGACCTACGGGCGCGTGGTGCACTCCTTCGTGAGCCGCGAGGGCGGCTACGCCCTGCCTGAAGTCAAGAAGGGCGGCCTCTTCATGCCCGGCTTCCGCAAGTTCGGGCCGTTCGCGCTCAACGACTACAACCGCGAGCATCCGTGCGGGCTCAAGTACTTCGATCACTGCGTGGGCAATGTGGAACTCGGCAGGATGAACCACTGGGTGAAGTGGTACGAGGATGTGCTCGGCTTCAAGATGTTCAAGCACTTCGACGACAAGGACATCTCGACCGAGTACTCGGCGCTCATGAGCAAGGTCATGGCCTCGGGCAATCACCTCATCAAGATGCCGATCAACGAGCCCGCCGCCGGCAAGAAGAAGAGCCAGATCCAGGAGTACCTCGACTGGCACTCGAACACGCCGGGCATCCAGCACCTCGCGCTGCGGACGGATGACGAGCTGCACTCGGTGGCGGAGCTGCGCCGGCGCGGCGTCGACTTCCTGACCATTCCCGAGGCGTATTACGAGAGCGTCTGGGAGCGCGTGGACGCGATGCTCCGGTCGCACGGGCACTCGCCGGTCAAGGAGGATCACGAGCGCATCCGCAAGCTCGGGATCCTCGTCGACTCCGACGACGAGGGCTACCTGTTGCAACTCTTCACGAAGCCGCTCCAGGATCGGCCGACGCTCTTCTTCGAGATCATCTGCCGTCGCGGCAGTCAGAGCTTCGGCAAGGGCAACTTCAAGGCGCTCTTCGAGTCGCTCGAGATCGAGCAGGAACGGCGCGGCAACCTGTGAGCCACGCGGGGGGTGACCGAGCGCCGTTGCCGTCCTACGGAAGCGATGAGGATCTTCCGAAGGTCAGGGATCACGGCGACCGCGTGAGCGGGCTTCAGTTGCTCGGTGCGTTCAGTGCGGCGTACGGCTTCCTTGCGCTCTGCGGAAGCATCGCGTCGTTCACGCACGCCGCGTTCGGTCCGATCCTGCTCGGGACCGGGGGCGTTCGCCCGCCGGAACCGCCGCTCGAACTGCGCTGGTACCTGACGCTGATTTCGATCTTTGCATTCGCGCTGGCGGTGATGCTCATGATCGGCGGATTCGGAACCGTGCGGCGCATGAGGCGCGGTGCGCTCCTGCTCGGTCTCTGGAGCGTCTGCGCCATCTTCGTGCACGCCGTCTTCCTTGCGTGGGAGATCACGCTCTGGGATGAGATGAAGGAGTACGGACTTCGCCTGGTCGAGGCGCAGCGACATGCGCTGGATTCGGGGGGCCTGACTCCTCGTCCACTCGGAGATCTGGAGTTTGCATTCGTGATGAGCGAGCGCATCAGCCAGCTGCTGCGGTCGCTTCCGTTCGTCTATCCCGTGATCCTGGGGCTGCTGCTGCTGCTGCCTCCGTCGCGGCGGCGGATTGCTTCCTGGAAGTGATGCCACGGCGGCGGCAGCGGCGCTTCCACCCTCACGCCGTCCATCTCGAGGCGCCATGCATGCAGCGCGGGGCCGGCAAGGCCGGCCAGTGGCGGATCGCCGCCGTAGAGCGCATCGCCAATGAGCGGATGGCCGAGATGCGCGAAGCCCGCGCGGATCTGGTGCCTGCGGCCCGGGCCGACGAGCTCGACTTCGATCAGGTCGGCGGTCGATGCCGAGTCGAGGCGCTGCCAACGGCAGCGGCCGCGCGATGTCGGATCCCCCCGTTCATGCACGGTGACCTTGGCCGAGCGACGATGACGCCCGGTGAAGTGGAGTGAGAACTCGCCGTTTGAAGGCAGACCCGGTCGAACTGCGGCGAGGTAGTGCTTGCGGATTCCGCCGTCCTCGTCGGAGATGGCGGCACGCAATCGCCGCTGCGTGATCTCGTCGCGCGCCACCAGCAGGCAGCCGCTGGTCGTTCGATCGAGTCGATGCACGAGACCTGCTTCATGAAGGTCGGCGCACGCGGGCAGGTGCGCGCGGATCCATGCTTCGCATGTCGGCGCCGGCGGCTCGATCGACTCCTGGGACCGACCCGCCTGTGACACGCTGTGCCAGCCGGCGGGCTTCGCAATGACGAGCCAATGCGGGTGCTGCCTGAGGATCACCGGCTCGTCGCTCGCATCGGCTGCCATCGAGCGGGACAGAGTAATGGGCACGCCGCGGAGAGCGCGGCTATGCGGCGTCCGTCTCGATCACACCGGGAAGACTCGACACGAGAAGCCGTGTCATCCGGACCTTCGCGCTCGCGTTGTCGATGTCGATGCCCACGAGGTTTCCAGCTGCGTCGTAGTCGAGCACGATGCCGTCGGAGACCTCACGGCTTTCCGAGCTAGGACTCTCCGACAGATCGATGTAGAGCGAATCCGTGTCCTTGTAGTAGCTGACCTTCATAAGCTGAAATCCCTGTCGGGGAATGCGTTGTGGATTGTACTCCTGTCCGCCAGGGTCACCACGCGCAGATGGCGGCCGCCAAGCGCAGGAATGGGTGCCCAGAATCGATGCCGATTGAGCTCTTGAGGCTCATGTCTCACCGGGTTCTCGATCACGAACATGCACCATTCCCTTCGCAGATAGGGTCGATTGCGCAGCACCACGCGCTCGAAGTACTGGGTGAAACGGAACCCGGACATTGCACGGACGATACGAGCGAGACGGCAGTAGCACGGCAATTTGTCCGAATCCTCTGCGATGTGACGCACGAGAAATCCCCGACCGTTCCCGCTGCCGGTGCTGGCGACCTGTGCGAGCGCCCACCTTGCCTCAGCAAAGGGTCCTGAGTCAACGCATCTCCGCCGTCGATGCTGACTCCCCTGATTGCCGCTTTCGAGCCACCAGAGCCCGACCCAGGAAGCGGACAAGATCACCTTCGTTGTTCCGGGGCACGATCGAGGGGAGCGAGAGTGGGAAGCACCGGGCTGAAGGAGGTCAACACGCGGCGACTGCGGCCGTCGCCTGCTTTCCGAGCTGGAGAAGGCCTGCTGGCTGAGGACGGCAGGAAAAGGTCGCCAATCCAGTGAACTGATCTCCGCCTCGGGGGCGATGACGCGCTTTCTTGGTGAAGGCCGTCCTTGTGGGCGGTCGGTGGTCGGACCAATCGAAAGTGAAAGGGACGGGATCGATGCGTAACCACTTGAATCGAGCGAGATGTGGCGGGGTCGAGGTTGACAATCGCGGCGCAAGCAGCGGCGTTCCTCGCATGCTGAGTGCGTCCGCGATCGTGGCCACACTCACTGGCGGGTTCGTGGCGACCACGGCCGCGAGCGCCGCGCCGCAGTGCGCCGGCGCAGGCACCGTTCATGCGCAAAGGCAGATCGGCGCGTTCGTCGGCGGGTTCGTGCGGACCGTGTCAATGGGTTTGAGACACTTTGATGGTTCATGAGTGGACGAGTTCGGGGGTGGTGGGTAGTGTCCGCGGGGCCTCAGTCGCCGGCCCCGCACCCGGGCTTCCCCCAGAAGGGCTCGGGGGCCTGTTGATCCAGACTTCGGGTGGGACCGCTTGCGCAACGGGTCGACCGTTGACGAAGCGTTCAGGGTTCCGGGCGTACGCCGCATCGAGCGCCTGCTGACGCACACCGAGCAATTTGGTGTGAGCGCCGGTGAAGACCTGGTGCGGCGTGAAGTGGCTGAGGCCCTCGTGATGGTGCCGATGGTTGTACCAGTCGAAGAGCTCGGGACACCACGCGTTCCACTGGTCGAAGGACATCGGCGTCAGTGGCCACATGAACACCGACGGAACGGTGAAGTCGAAGCAGAAGATATCGAGCACGCAGGGCGGCTTCGGAAGCGGACTCGCCAATAACGACTACCTCGGAATCTCCGCCGCGCCGCTCGGCGACCTCGATGGTGACGGCGTGTCCGATCTGGCGGTCGGTGCGCATGAATCCGACGATGGCGGCACCGATCGCGGTGCGATCTGGATCCTCTTCATGAACACCAACGGCACGGTGAAGGCGAAGCAGAAGATCTCCCAGACCGCCGGCAGCTTCTCGGGATCGCTCATCAATGGCGGGAACTTTGGTCGAGGTATGGCCTTCCTTGGTGTTGGTCAGGACGGACGCCACACGATAGTGGTGGGAGCGCATGCAAGTAGCGCGCCTCTCAACCCCGGCGAGATCTGGCTGCTCACGATTAACACCTGCTCGATCGACCCCGAGATCACAGAGCATCCGGAGTCGGTGCTGCTCGGCATCGGCGGCGGCGTCGTGCAGTTCAGCGTTGCCGCCGAAGGCAGCGGCACGCTCGCCTATCAATGGCGCCGAGATGGCGTTCGGCTCGGCAATGACGATGTCTTCAGCGACGTCGACACGCCGTCGCTCGCGGTCGATGCGAGCCAGAACTCGCGCATCGGAATCTACGACTGCGTGGTATCCAGCGAGCGAGGTTCGACCCAGAGCCAACCCGCGATTCTCGGCATTCGACAGTTGGTTGAGGTGAAGACCTGCTTCGGCGATCTCGATGGCGACGGTCTCGTCAACGGCTCCGACCTCGGTTCGCTGCTCGGCGCCTGGGGCTTTTGCCCGCGCTGATTGCAAGCCGGACCAGTGACAGAGTCGGCACCATCGCTCGCCTGCGGCTCGTCCTGGGAGATCGGGAACGCCACCACGCGATCAAGGCGACCTGGGTCGCGAGGGCGGCACTGCGTCCGGCCCGGCGGGCCTACGAACGGGTGCACCTGGCGGAGACGCCGCGCCGCGCGGAGGCCCGGTTGCCGCAACGAGCCACGCGCCGTCGGCGAGCGGCACGGCCGCGGGATCCGCGCCGCGGATCGCCAGCGTGCGATCGAGCGCCCACTTGGCTCCGTCCTCGCTTGTTCCCATCCAGATGCCGGCGATCTTCTCCTGGCCAAGACGCGGCGGCTGCGGATCCTCGGTGCCGACGAAGACGATCTTCTCGCGCGACACGGCGTTTCCCAGCCAGCGCCGCCTCCCCTCGATCACGACATCGTCGAGCCGCGTGAACGAGAGTCCGTCGGTGCTCGTGGCATGAACGCCAGCTCCGGTCGTGGCAGGCGCGTCCGCAGCACCCGGCAGACCTCCTTCACGCAGGGACCGTGAGTCGGGCGCGTAGAGATGGAAGACGCCCTGGTGAAGCACTACGGCGCCGTCGATCACCGGCCTGCCCTCGATCGCGAAGCGCACGCCCGGCTCGTAGGTGAATCGCACCGCATCCTCCGAGATCGCGGAGTGAATCGCGGGCGTGCTGTGCTGGAAGGTGCGTCCGTAGTTGCCGGTGAAGTAGAGCCGCACTCGACCATCCGGGAGCGGCACGAGCGTCGGGTCGAACGGGAAGCGCATGCCCTCGGGCAGTCCATCCACCTGAATCACCTTCGGCTCGGTCCAGGTCGCGCCATCGTCGCTCGAGAATCGCACGGCAACCTTGTCGAAGTCGATGAGGCTCGACTCCGGGAAGTGCTGGTGCGCCACGACGATCCGACCATCCGCGAGACGAGCGGCCGTGGGAACGCCCGCACGCGGGAAGGTCGCGACCGTCGACACCTCTCCGTCGGAAGCGACCCGATGCACGATCACATCATGATTCCATGGCTGGCCGCCGACCGGCGGCGCCGCACGGGCGCGAGGCGGTGTGGGCATGGCGGACGGATCGATCGGTCGCGGCGACGGCGGCGCTTGCATTGCAAGGGCTGCACACGCAATGGGAAACGCAATGCCGGACAACTTCATGGTGATCCTCCGTGAGCGTTCGACGGAGAGGCACGAGGTTCCAGCGGCGCACTCGTGCAACCCCCCACGGCCAGCCTATCCCACGAGATCGGCGCGTACACTCTCGGCATGCCGTACTACACGAAGCTGGGGCAGTTGCCCCCCAAGCGACACATCCAGTTCCGGCGGCCCGATGGTGCGCTCTACTCGGAGGAAGTGTTCGGCACCGAGGGCTTCTCGGGACCGACCTCCACCATGTACCACATCCATCCGCCCACGCAGGTGCACGGCTGGAAGACGCTCTATGAGACGCGCCCCGAGTATGTCGAGCAGAGCGTCATGCGCATGCGCCACGCGAAGACGGCGCAGATGCCCGCCAAGGGTGATCCCATCACCGGCCGCGTGATCCTCTTCGGCAACGCCGATGTGGAGATGTCCATCTGCGTGCCCGCGGAGCCCATGGACTACCACTTCAAGAACGCCCAGGGCGACGAGTGCCTCTTCGTGCACTACGGCTCGGGCACGGTCTCCACCGCCTTCGGCACGCTTCGATTCCGCCCCAAGGACTACATCGTGATTCCCAAGGGCGTGATCTACCGAATGGAGTTCGATCCGCGCAAGGAGGGCGAACCGGAGCCGCGCTTCGTCTGCTTCGAGACGGCCAACGGCAGCCACATTCTGCCGCCGAGCCGCTACATGTCGAAGGACACGGCGCAGTTCCTGGAGCACGCGCCGTTCTGCGAGCGCGACCTGCGTCTGCCCGAGCTGCCGCTCACCTTCGACGAGAAGGGCGAGTTCGAGGTGCGCATCAAGGCGCGCGACTGCGTGCACAGCTACATCTACGCGTATCACCCGCTCGATGTCGTCGGCTGGGACGGTTGCTACTACCCGTACCTCTTCAACATCGACGACTTCAGCCCGATCGTCGGCAAGCATCACATGCCGCCGCCGACGCATCAGACCTTCGAGGGTCACAACTTCGTCATCTGCTCCTTCTGCCCGCGCGTGCTGGACTTCCATCCGCAGGCGGTGGTCGTGCCGTACAACCACTCGAACCTCGACTCGGACGAGGTTCTCTACTATGTCGAGGGCAACTACAAGGCGCGCAAGGGCATTGAGCAGTGCTCCATCTCGCTGCATCCGCAGGGCATTCCGCACGGGCCGCATCCCGGCACCGTCGAGGCGTCGATCGGCGCGAAGTGGACGGACGAACTGGCGGTGATGTGCGACACCTTCAGGCCGCTCTTCCCCACCAAGGCCGCGCTCGAGATCGACGACATGGCCTATCCGCGCAGTTGGGACGGCGAGCACTTCCCGCGCCTGCTCGGCAAGAGCAACGGTGCTCCCGTGCTGGTGCCGGGCAACGGCCGCGGCGAGAAGCTGGCTGTGCGATCCAAGGCGACCGGTTCCTCCTCCACAACGGATACATGGACATGAAGTGGCCACTCAAACTCGTGATCGCGCTGGCGATCGTGGCGGCGATGATCGGCATGGTCGTGGCCCAGGGCCACTCGGAGCCCAAGGGTCCGAAGCGAAGTCCCGCGGGACTGCCCATCGAGACGATCAAGGTTGCAGGCGAGAGCTTCGAGACCGAGATCGCCGCCGACGCCGCATCGCGGCAGAAGGGGCTCGGGGGGCGCACTTCCATTGGTCGCAACGAGGCGATGCTCTTCGTCTTCCCCGTCTCCGCGCCGCTCTCCTTCTGGATGGTGGACTGCGTCATGGACATCGACATCGCGTTCCTGGACCGCACCGGCAAGGTCACCGCGGTGCACGAGATGAAGAAGGAGCCGCCGCGCGGCGCGAATGAAACCAAGGAGCAGTACGAGGCTCGCCTGGTGCGCTACGGCGCGGGGCAGGACGCGCTGTACGCCTACGAGTTCGCACCGGGCACGCTCAAACGCCTCGGCATCCAGAGCGGCCAGACGATTCAGCTGGATCACGGCAGGCTGCGCGGCTATCTGCGCTGACGCGATCGACCGCCCTAGACCGCAAGATCTGCATCGCGAGCGCGTACCTGGGCGACGCGGCGTCGCAGGAACGCCACGCCCAGCGTGAGCGGGCCGACGCGCCCCATGAACATGAGCGTGATCACCAGCCACTTGCCGGGCTCGCCGAGATTCGGCGTCACGCCCATGCTCAGGCCGACGGTGCCGAGTGCCGACGCCGCCTCGAACGCGAGTGCTAGGAAGGACTGCGACTCCGCCAGACAGAGCATGAAGAGTCCGGTCGCGAGACAGAGCAGGTAGAGCGTCGACGCGCCGACGGCCGTGAGCACGCGGCTCTCCGGAATCTCGTGGCCGAAGAAGAGCACCTGACGACGGCCGCGCACCGTGGCGGCAAGCACGGCGAGCAAGGTGGACAGCGAGGTCGTCTTGATGCCGCCGCCGGTTCCGCTCGGCGACGCGCCGATGATCATGACGATCGTGGTGAGCATCAGTGCCGCGACGGAGAGTCCCGCGATCGGCACGGTGTTGAAGCCTGCCGTGGTGGATGCCGTCATGACCTGGAAGGCGGCCACCTGCCACGCCTGCAACGGCGGCATCGCCGAGATCGTGGGATCGACGATGGTGAGCAGCAGCGTTCCTCCCACCAGGATGACCGCCGTCATGCCGAGAATGACCTTCGAGGTGAAGGTGAGGTGCGCCTCGCGATACCGAACGGATCGCCATGCGTCCAGGAGCACGATGAACCCGAGCGAGCCCAGATACGAGAGCACGCCGATCGTGAGGCAGACGGTGCCGTTGTCGCGAAACCGCTCGAGACTGTCGTCGAAGAGGCTGAATCCCGCGGTGGCGAACGCCGACACCGAATGGAAGAGGGCACACCAGAGCGGATCGGGCACGCCTGCGGCGCGGAACTCGAGCCAGAGCACGAGCGTGCCCGCAGCCTCGATCAGCACCGTGAATCGCACGACGCGACGCACGAATGCACTCAGCTCGATCTCGCGCGGCAGTGCGAACTCCATGCCGAGGATGTTCCGCCGCGTATCGGTAAGGGTGCGCCCGCGCGCCAGGATGACGAATGACGAGAGCGTCATGTAGCCGACGCCACCGAGCTGGATCAGCAGCAGCACCACCACCTGGCCGGCAATGGTGTAGGCACCGCTCGTGCTGACGGTGGACAGACCGGTGGTGGACACGGCGCTCGTGGCCGTGAAGACCTGGTCCACGAGTGCGAGCGGCTGCCGCGTGCAGATCGGCAGCGACAGCATTGCAACGCCGAATGCCACATAGGAGGCGAAGCCCAGGATCACGAGCTGCGCCGGAGGCAGCCTCGCGAACTGCGAGCCCGCCCATTGCCATGCGCTCGAAAGGACCCCCACTGCGCTCCGCACCAGCCGTCGCCACCACCGAGTCTTCACGGGCAGCCTCCGCACCGAGTGCAAAAGGGTCCCATTCTACTCGTGGTGCTGATGCAAATGGGCCATCAGCGGCAGCGGAAGGGCGTGTGCCGGCCTGGTGGCCGGCCTCACCGAGAAGCCGCCTCGCTATTGCGCCGGAGTGATGACTCCGCGACACTCGCCGAAGCCGATGCGCGGAAGCCCCTGCCGCTCGCACCAGGCGCGCATGATGACCTCGTCGCCGTCCTGGAGGAACTTGCGCTCCGAGCCATCCCCGAGCGTGATGGGCTCGCTGCCGCGCCATGTGCGTTCCAGCAGGCAGCCGCGGCTCTCCTTCTCAGTGCCGCTGATCGTGCCCGTGCCCAGCAGGTCGCCGGGGCGCATGTTGCAGCCAGTGCTCGTGTGATGGGCGAGCATCTGCGCGGGTGACCAGTAGAGGTTCGCCGCAGAACTGCGGCTCACCAGCGTGGGTGGGACGCCGGCCGCGCGCATTCCTGCCGAGGAGATCAGAACCTCGAGCGTGATGTCCGGCAGTGCATCGTTCACGGCGCAGAGGTACGGCAGCGGCTTCGGATCGCCTTCGCGCCGCGCCGGTCCGGGGGTCATGTACGGCGCCAGCGCCTCGAAGGTCACGATCCACGGCGAGATCGTCGAAGCGAAGTTCTTTGCGTTGAACGGGCCGAGCGGCTGGTACTCCCAGCGCTGCACATCGCGCGCCGACCAGTCGTTGAGGATCACCATGCCGAAGAGATGATCGCTCGCGCGATCGATCGGAATCCGAGTGCCGAGCACGTTGCCGACGCCCACCACGATGCCCATCTCCAATTCGTAGTCGAGCAGCTTGGAAGTGCCGAACGAAGGCGGACCCTCGTCCGCGGTCACCGTCTGGCCCATCGGCCGCCGCACCGGGGTGCCGTCGATCACGATGGAGCTTGCGCGTCCGTGGTATCCCACGGGAAGGTGCTTCCAGTTGGGCATCAGCGGGTTCTGGGGGCGGAACATGCTGCCGACATTCGTGGCATGCGCCTCGCTGGCGTAGAAGTCGGTGTAGTCGCCGATGTCGATGGGCACGAGCATGCGCAGCGCATCACGACGAGGCAGCAGGCGATCGTCGTGCGAGCGACCGGGCATCGCCACGATCGACTGCACCCAGCGCCTTGCCTGGCGCCACGCTTCAGGTCCGAGCGACATGAAGGAGTTCAACGACTCCTCGCGCAGTGCGGATCTCAGCGAGGCGTCGATCGACGCGCCGGTCGATGCATCGAGCGCCGACCCCAGTGCCTCATGAAGGTCGAGTGCGTGATCACCGATCGCCACGCCGATGCGTCGCTCGCCCGGCCGATCGTGCCGCTCGAAGACTCCCCACGGCAGGTTCGCCGGACCGAAGTCATCCGTTGCGGCGCGTTCCGCGCCGCCGGCTCCACCACCAGCATCGCCTGCGCCGACCGCCATGCCGCTGCCCTGATTCATGCCGCGGCTCCGGCGAGCATGCGCCGCGAGCGCAGTTCCTCGAGCGGCTCGTCGAAGCTGCAGCTTCCGAACGAGTGCAGGAACCGTTCGCGAGCCTGTTCCAGGTCGGCGACGGAGAGCCGCCGATCGCACCACGCCGCGCCGCGATCGTCGAGCACGAAGTGGCCGGGATCCTCATCGCGCAGCAGCTCGAGCAGACCGGCAGCGTCGACGCGATCGTGCCAGCGAAGGGCGGCGCCGAGCAGCACATTGAGGAATCCGAACTGCTTGGTGCCCACCGCGGCCACGTCCTGTCGAACCGCATGATGGAGACCTGCGGTCGCCTTGAACGGAACCCGCGCGAGGCGGCACGCGTCGATGAATCGGGCCAGCGCTTCGGGCGACGGATGCGCTGCCGCGTCGGTCCCGCCCGTGCGCACCTTGGCGCCGGCGTCCATCTCCGCCAGCGCCGCCACGAACCCGCGCACATCGCGGTCGATCGGCAGCTCGAAGTACGGATAGAGCTCGGCGGGCATCGCGTCCAGTGCGGACTCCAGCGCCCCGGCGTCATTCACGCGCAGCTCGATCGCGTCGATGAAGGCGCCGCCCGCACCGCGCTGCGCGTGCGCTTCGTTGAATGCCGCGATCGCATCGAGATCGGCGGCGAACCCGGGGTCCTCCGCCGGCGCCGTGATGGCGCTGATGCGCCATGAGTCGTCATGGGGAAGATCGCGGTTCACGGGCAGAACCCCATCGGCGCTTCGCTCGAACTCCGCGAGTCGCGCGACGGGCACGATGAGCCGCGCCAGCATCCAGCGATCACGGCCCTCGCGGATGCGGCGGTAGTTCGCCACCGTCGGCGCCATGTCGAGCTTCGCGGGAGGGAAGAGTCCGGCGTAGTCGATGACGGCCGACATGAGTGCGCGCGTCCCTTGCATGCGTCGCTGATTATGGCCGAAACGGCCGCCGGCGTCCCGCTATCCTCCGGACCATGACTCACTGGCAGCGTGTAACCGAGTTCGTCGTCCGACTGCCCCATCGCGCCGGAGAGCTGGCGCGGCTGGTGGCCCAGTTGCGTGAAGCGGATGTCGGCATGCTTGCATTCTGGGGTCCCACCGTGGGCCGCAGCGCCGACGGCGTGCACTGCATTCCGGAGAGCGCAGGGCAGTTCCGCAACTTCGCCGCCAGCGCCGAGCTCACCGTGTGGGAAGAGCCGTGCTTCCGCATCACCGAGCACTTCAAGGGCGGCAATCTCGTCGCCACGCTCGAACTCATCGCCAACGCAGGCATCAACATCGAGCTGATCCAGGCGATGTCCTATCAGGGCCAGTTTGCGTGCCTCATCTGGGTCGCCGTCGAGGACGAGGCGAAGCTCGAGGACATTCTTTCGAAGGCGTGACACGCGGCCTCCGTGCGCCGCGATCTTCGCCTCCTCGTCATGTGCGGGCCGCAGAGCATCCTGCCGCAGCTCTCGATCGATACGGGCGGAACCTTCACCGACGCAGTGCTGCGAAGCGCCGATGGCTCGCAACGAGTGGCGAAGGTGCTTTCCTCGTCGTCGCTGCGGGCGCGTGTGGTGCGGATCGATGGGCCGCGAACGCTGACCATCGACGCTCCCGCCTCGCTCGGATCACTCGGCGCGCTCGGCGCCGAGTTCGTGATCGGTTGGCAGTTGGAGGATGCAGGACTGCGTGGAACGATCCTCGCCGCGTCGATGGCGGCGGTGCGGGATTCGGCATCGCTGACCGGCATGGCCCTGCGCCTCGAGGCGAGCACCGACGGAGTGCCGTTCGCTTCGGGCGAGCCGCTCCATCGCGGCGCATGCGTCGACCTCGTGGCACCGTGGCCGGCGCCGATTCTTGCGACGAGGCTGCTCCTGGCCTGCCCTGCGTCGCGTTCCCTGCCCCCGCTTGCGATGCGCCTCGGAACGACGCGAGGCACGAATGCGCTGCTCGAGCGACGACTGGATGCGGTCCTGCTCGTGACGAACGAGGGACTCGCCGATGCACTGGCCATCGGCGACCAGAGGCGCGATCGTCTCTTCGCGCCGGCGCCTCGGGATCGGCCGCGGCTTCATCGCGCTGCGATCGAGACGACGCTGCGCCAGGATGCCTCGGGCACCGTGATTCGCGAGTTGGACGAAACGGCGCTGCGTGCGTCGCTCGAGCGAGCCCGTGCGGAGTTCGGCACGACGCACGGGGCGGTGCTGCTGATGCACGCATGGCGGAACCCGGAGCCGGAGCGGCGGATCGCTGAGCTGCTGCGGCGAGCCGGAATGCGGCGAGTCGTCGCATCGCACGAGTGCACGGGAACCGAGGGATACCTCGAGCGCGGGCTCGCAACGGTGGTCGATGCCGCCCTCTCGAGCGCCGTGGGCGACTTCATCGACTCCGTGCGACGCGAGCTCTCCACCGACTCGACGCTCGAGATCGCCACGAGCGCCGCGTCGCTTCGTCCGGATCTCGGGTTCCCCCCGCGAGAAAGCATCCTGAGCGGACCTTCAGGTGGCGCGGCGGCCGTGCTTCAGGCCATGGCAGAACTGCGCGAGGGCACGCCGGCGAGCGAGTACGAAGCGGCGGATGCACGCACGCCGTCCGTTGATCTCGACGCGGCCCTCGGCTTCGACATGGGCGGCACGAGCACCGATGCGATTCGCGTCACCGATCGCCTGCCGCGCCGCGAGCACACCACGATCGGCGATTGGACCTTCGCCACGCCGAGCCTCTCGATCGAGAGTGTGGCGGCCGGCGGCGGGAGCATCTGCCGATTCGAGCACGGAGTCCTGCGCGTCGGCCCGGAAAGCGCGGGCAGCGTGCCGGGACCGGCGTGCTATGGCCGAGGCGGTCCCCTCACCGTCACGGATGTCGATCTCCTGCTCGGCCGCGGCGATCCGACGCGATTCGCCGTGCCGATCGATCTCGCAGCCGCACGCACGGCGCTCGATGAGATCGTTCGAGCCCAGCGGGTCGCAGGCATCGATCGCGACACAACCCAGACGCTCGATGCGCTGCGTGCAATCGCCGATGAAGCCATGGCCGCGGCGCTCTCCACCATCTCCGCGCGCGAGGGATTCGATCCTGCGCAGCACTCGCTCGTCTGCTTCGGCGGCGCCGGCGGCCAGCACGCATGCGCCATCGCCGATCGACTCGGCATTCGCAGCATCGTTCATCCTGGTGGCGCCGGCGTGCTGAGCGCCGCGGGAATGTCGCTACTGCGCCGCGAGCGAATCCGAAGCGAAGGAGTCCACCGGCCGCTCAGCGTCAGCGCACTTCGTACGGCCCACGACTCGGCCATGCGAACGCTCGCCGCAGAGCCGCCTCCCGTCGCCGGTGCCGTGCTTGCGCTCCGCAGCGCCGAGGCGGCCATCGGCTGGCGCGGACAACCGGCGGTCGTCGAGATCGACGCACCGTCTGCGCTCCTAAGCGGCGCGGAGCCAGATCCTCACGACGGCGATGCCGACTCGGCGCTCATCCGTACCGCGTGCGATCGCTATCGTGCGGTCTTCGGCGCCGAAGCGCCGCAGTCGCTTCCGGAGCTCTCGTTCGTTCGCGTGGTGGCGGAGTGGCGAGCGGCACGCGCCAGTTCGCCGAAGTGGGATGCGCCGTCGCCAGTTCGTGCCGCGTCGGGGCGCGACTCGCCCCCGCAACGCATGCGCAGCCACGATCGCTGGGTGGACGCGAGCCTGGTCGATCGCTCGCGGCTTGCGGTCGGTGATCGCGTCGATGGTCCGGCGATCGTGGCGGACGACACGGCCACTCTCGTGATTGACTCCGGCTGGTCCGGTCGCGTGGACGCGATGCACGCCGTTCAGGTTCAGCGCGGCACCGCGACGGCATTCCAACGCTGCGCTCGCGAACCCGAGGTGCTCGCCTCGGCACTCGCATCGATCGCCGTCGAGATGGGCGAGCAGCTTCGGCGCACGGCCGTGAGCGTCAATGTCCGCGATCGGCTCGACTACTCCTGCGGCATCCTTCATCCCGCGGGTCGGCTCGCCACCACCGCGCCGCATGTACCTGTTCATCTGGGCGCGCTCGGCGAGTGTGTGCGCTCGCTGATCTCCATGCGACCGATGCGCTCCGACGAGCTGTTCGTCACCAACGCCCCTTGCGCGGGAGGGTCGCACCTGCCCGATGTCACGGTGGTGATGGCGGTCGGCGAACCGCGCGCTCGGCCTGTGGCCTTCGTCGCGGCCAGAGCGCACCACGCGGAGATCGGGGGATGCCGTCCGGGATCGATGCCGCCATCGGCACGCACGCTGGTACAGGAAGGTGTCGTCATTCCACCGACGCCGATCGGGTCGATCGACGCGGTCGATTTCACCGAGGTCGCGCGACTGCTGCGCGAAGCGCCATATCCGTCGCGCGCGATCGAAGACAATCTTGCCGATCTTGGCGCCGCGGTTGCGGCCCTCCGCAGGGGCTCCGAACTGATCCACTCGTTCGTCCGCGAAAACGGGGCCGAGTCGCTCCGCCGAACGCTCGACGATCTCAGGCGCCGCAGTCGCAATCGCATGGTCGAATCCATCGCGAAGCTCGCGGAGTTTGATCGCACGGTCGAACAGCGGCTGGATGATGGAGCACTCATCCGGGTGCGGGTGCAGCGACGCGGCGAGCGACTGATCGTGGATTTCACCGGCTCCGGCGATGTGCATCCGGGCAATCTCAATGCACCGCATGCCGTTGTTCGCAGCGCCGTGATGTACGCACTCCGCGTGCTCGTCGAGTCGCACGAGCCGCTCGATGATCGCCTGCTCCCGCTCAACGATGGACTGCTCGATCCGGTCGATCTCGTGATCCCGCGAGGCCTGCTCGATCCTCCGCCTTCGGCCCCGGTCGCGGCCGGCAACACCGAGACAAGCCAGCGAATCGTGGATGCGCTGCTGCTCGCGCTTGGCGTCGCCGCGTGCAGCCAGGGCACGATGAACAATCTCGCCATGGGTGGCGTGCTGGCCGACGGACGCACCTGGAGTTTTTATGAAACGATTGCCGGTGGATGCGGCGCGACCTTCGAGGCGGACGGTGCGTCCGGACTGCACTCGCACATGACGAACACGCGCATCACCGACCCGGAGACGCTCGAGAGGCGCGTTCCACTACGGCTTGTGCGCTTCGGATACCGGCGCGGGTCGGGAGGGCATTCGCCTGCACAGGAGCGGGAGCGAGTCAGCGCCGCCGCTGATCCTGCCTCGCATCACCTCCATCATGGCGGCGATGGACTTGTGCGCGAGTTCGAGTTCCTTTCCGCGGCCGAAGTCTCTTTCATCGCGCAGCGACGAATGACCGGCCCTGACGGCCTTGGCGATGGCGCGAGCGGCTGCCCCGGCGCACAATGGCTCGTTCACGCCGGATCCGCGACGGCGGAGGCGCTCCCTGGCATCGCCGAGTTCGACGCCGCGCCAGGCGATCGATTGCGCATTGAAACGCCCGGCGGCGGCGCTGCGGCGTGATCCGCGCGAGCGGTCGCGCAGCCCCGCTGCACTCACCCCGTCCATGCTCCGAGCAGCGTGCCGAGATCGTTGCCGTCCACCAGTCCGTCCTTGTTGAAGTCCGCGGAGCAGCCGCGACAAGTCCCCCACTGCCCAAGCAGCGTGCCGAGATCGTTGCCATCCACGCGGCCATCGCAGTTGAGGTCCGCGAAGGCACACTTCGGTGGAGGCGGCAGGAAGTTCTTGTTGATCCATTCGATGGTGTCCCATGTCAACTCATCCGTCGGGATGCGAGGACCAGTGATCGAGCTCGCACTCATCGCCCGTGTCGGTAGCTGCACCCGGGCCCAGTCGTTGCACGGCTTGAGGATCTCGCGTGGCGACGGAAGCGCTGGAAGACCCTCCGGCGAATCCGGCCCGCTGCCGTTCAGGTCCTGAAGCACGCCCTGAGTGAACTCGCCGTCAAGCGTGCCGGTGCCTGCCTCGTCTCCCAGATCGACCGCGGTGCCGCCCAACGGGATTGGGCGCGTATCTCGGTCACCACGGGCGTCGGTAAACCAGACCCGCCCATACCAGTTCGCGTAGTACCCACTGGGAGTGCCGATGCCAACGAGCTCGTTGATGTTGGTTTCGTCGATGTCGGCGAACTCCTCGCTTCCCGCCCGCGAGTAGTCGAGCGCCCAGAACCCCGAGCACCAGTTGAAGTTCTGCACATACATGTAGTTCATGATGCTGGGATAGTTCGGCTTGCCGTTGATTGCGTCGCAACCACCATGGCCCAATCCGAGGTTGTGCCCAAGCTCGTGCATGAACACCGCGGCCTCTCCCTCGTTGTCGACTTCAACGCCCTTGGCGCCCAGATACAACACGAAGTTGTCACCCGGCTCCTGGCCGCACCCGGCAAAATTCTTCGAGGCCGTCTCGCTTGCAATGAGGCAGTAGCGGAATGCCTTCGCCTTGGCCTCCAGGCGTGCGTCGCGGTCCGGGCCTTCCCGCTCGGCAGCCGTGCCGAAGTGATCGGCGCGCAGGGCATCGAAGTTGAGCGGCCAGCAGAGAGCCGGTGACTCGGTGGCCATTGAAGGCTCGAACGGCACATTGAACGAGTCGCGATGCACATGCAGGATCACGCCGGTCGACTGATCTGGATTGATCAGCGGAGCGTTCAGGAAGGCCGCCTGCACCATAACGATCGAGTCAATTGAGATGCTCAGACCCTCCATTGCATCCACCTCGACCCAGAGGTTCTTCTTCATCGGGTTGGCTTGGGGGAGCATGTAGCGCCGCTCGACGCCGAGGTGATCTGTCCACGGGATGCCGTTCACCTCCCAGTCGTCCCAGATGCCGTCCTCGTCGCTGTCGACGGGGGCGCGATCAAAGATGTAAGCCGCACCGGACCAAGGGGCACTGTCGTTGTCTCCATTGCCATTGACGCCAGTGGCGTTGCTGGACTCTCGATCCGCCCCAACCACGACGATGTCGCCAGACGCTGCGACAGCACGGCCAAACTGGTCGCCGGCCCCGGCATTCGAGGCCAGGAGGAATGCCACTTCACTCCAGCTCCCCGCTGAGCGAGCAAAGACAAACGCCGCGCCGGCATCAACTCCGCCGCTGTCGCGACCGAGCGCCCCGACCACCACCATGTCGCCACTGATGGCCGCCGAGGTGCCGAACTGATCCTGTGTCCACACACTTGATGCCTTGAGGTACGCCTGCTGACTCCAGACGCCCCCAGATCGGACGAAGATGTATGCCGCGCCAGCGTATGGGGAGGAGTCGCTTTCCTGGTTGCCATCGACGCCCGTATCGGAACTGGCCTCACCATGCGCTCCCACGACCACCGTGTCGGCACTGATGCCCACGGAGAAGCCGAATTGGTCATTCGGATCGGTGTTCGATGCCTTGAGGTATGCCTGCTGGCTCCAGGCTCCGCCAGTGCGGACGAAGACATACGCGGCTCCCGCATTGGAGGCGCTGTTGTTCTCCTGATTGCCATCGACACCGGTCGCATTGCTGTCCTCGTTGGTGGCGCCGACCACAATCCTGTCATCACTTGCAGCAACAGCGTGCGCGAAGTTGTCGAATGCGCCGGTGTTCGATGCCTTGAGATACGCCTGCTGACTCCATGAGGTGCCGCTGCGGATGAAGACATAGGCAGCTCCGGAGTCGGAGGCACCATTGCTGGCCTGGTTCCCGTTCACGCCGGTGGCGTTGCTGTCCTCGCCCGTGGCACCCACCACCACCGTGTCTCCGCTGACGGCAACGACCCAGCCGAAGAGGTCAAAGGTCTCGGTGTTCGAGGCCTTGAGATATGCCTGCTGACTCCATGTTCCGCCGCTGCGGACGAACACATATGAGGCACCGGAGAGCGATGCACTGTTGTCGGCCTGATTGCCGTTCACGCCGGTTGCACTGCTGTCCTCTCCGTAGGCGCCGATCACGATCGTGTTTCCGCTGATGGCCACCGTCCCCCCGAACCGGTCGTCGGCGCCGGTGTTCGATGCCTTCAGGTAGGCCTGCTGGCTCCACACTTGACCGTTGCGTACGAAGACATAGGCCGCCCCGGAGTCTGGAGCGCTGTTGCTGGCCTGGTTGCCGTTCACGCCCGTTGCGTTGCTGTCCTCCCCCGGTGCCCCCACGACAACCGTGTCGCCGCTGACGGCTACCGAACTGCCGAAACGATCGTTCTGCCCGGTATTCGACGCCTTGAGGTATGCCTGCTGCGCGATCGGATCGATCGTCAGCGGATACACCGCCATCGAGTCATCCACCACGATGCGGAGAGATCGCGGCTCGGACTCGCCCAGCTCGAACCAGGCGGGCACAGTTGCGCCGTGGGCGTCGAAGACCGTCAAGTTGCGATAGTTCACAACCGCAATTGCGGCCGCATCGTTCACGCTGACGAAGGCCACATCGCGTGCGGTCTCCGTCAGTTGCGGAATGAGCGTTCCGCGCACTGCCAGTGTGAAGTAGAGAGGATCGCAGTCGCTGGCGGCACTCTCGGCAATCCGCTCACCGAAAGCCCCAACACGCGACCGGACGGATGCAGGCCGTTGATGCACGGTGTAGCCGTGCTCAAGGCCGCGATGGTCATTGATGAACCACTCTGACAGCGCTGCATTCCAGTCATACTCAATCCTCTGACCGCGATGGTGCTGAACAGGTGCCGTACCAGTGATCGTGCACTCTGCTCCGGCGCGGCCGTAGCTGATCAGTTCCAAGCCCCAGGACCAGCCGCCTCCATCGGGCGTCGTGAGAGCACCTCGCCCGTCGAAGTGCGTGCTCCACTGCTGGCGGGGATTGCGGACCTGATATGCGCCATCCACGGCGACCACCGCATGACGGCTGGCCTCATACGCCGCACGGATGCTCGACCATTCCGGGGCTGACAGTCCATCGGGGAGGCGATCGGGGCTCCGCTCCTCCTCCGCCATCGCGGGCGGAGCGGACATGACTGAGAGCGCCACGATCGACGCAATGACCAGCCGAAACGGGCTCTGCGCCAGCTGCAACCATCGGTATATCATCTGCATCGCCTCTTCGCCGTTCGGCCGCGGTGCGGCCTGCGTGTAGGGGTTCCGTCCGTCGAGTCGAGCGAGCAGTTGAAGGTCATCGCTCGCATGGGAGTAGTGCGGCGAGACAGCCCCTTGGACACGCAGCCGGCATGTTCTCGTGCCCAGTTGCGTGCACTGAACCCTCGGAATCACCTTCAGGGTCGATCGGGCTTCAAAGTACGCTCCAGTCCGGGTGACTCCAGATGGCCATTCCCCCCACCCAACTCACGCTGCTGGCACGACTTCGCGACGCTCCGGATGACATCGCCTGGCGTCGCTTCGAAGCGACCTATCGGAACCTCGTGGTTCGATTCGCCATTCGACAGGGACTTCAGTCCGCCGACGCCGAGGATGTGGCGCAGGCGGTCTTCGCTGCGCTCGCGTCGGCGCTCAGATCCTTTACGCACGATCCCGGCAAGGGTCGATTTCGCGACTACCTCTTTCGCGCCGTTCGGAACGAGATCAATCGTTTGAAGACCAGGGCAGCGCGTCCATGGAGCACCACCGGCGCCCTAGTCCCGGACGACCTTGCGGCGATCGTCGACCCGAGGGACGACGAAGGCGGAGACGAGAGGCGGGACTTCGAGGAGGAGTGGATCGATCACCACTATCGGGTGGCACTCGTGCAGATTCGAAGTTCGCACTCCGCGGAGAGCATCGCCATTTTCGAGCGCCTCGTGAAGGGCGAGGCCGTGGAGTCCGTCGCCGCCGCCTTCGCAATGACGCCCGCTGCCGTGCACAAGGTCAAGCAGCGCATGCGCGATCGAATGCGCGAGATCATCGAGCAGCGGATCGCGGAGGAGGATGGCTGAGACGGGACCCGACCAACCCTGCAGCAGCCGCACCTCCGGCGGACGCTCGCGAACACCGGCATCTCGATGAGCCGATCACCGCGACTGGCCGTAGTCGCGCGACGCCGAGCGATGCGCCGACCGGGGAGCGCAGTGCGCCGCCGACCCTTGAGTTCGATTCCGACCGATGGCTCGCTCGCGTCGCCCGTGCCTCCGAGGCCGTGGAGCTTGGCATGCTTGCCGGTTACCGCCTCGCCCGCGTCGTCGCGCGCGGCGCTCAGGGCACGGTCTATGAAGCGATCGAACCTCGCACCAGCCGCCGCGTCGCCATCAAGCGCTTGCCCGCCGCCGAGCCAAGCGAACAGGAGGCTGCGCGATTCGCCCTTGAAACGGCGGCGCTCGCGTCCCTCTCGGCACTCTCGCATCCGAACATCGTCACGCTGCTGGCGGCTCCGGAGGTCGATCACGCTCGACTCCTGGTGATGGAGTGGGTCGACGGCGCTCCGTTCGACGCATGGGCCGACCTGGTCTGGAAGTCTCTTTCTCGCCGAGACGCGTTGCGCGCAATCGTCGAATGCGTCTCGAAGATCTCGGCAGCCATCGCATCCGCGCACGCATTGGGGCTCGTGCATCGCGATCTGAAGCCGTCGAATGTGCTCGTATCGCCCGATCATGCGCCCACCGTGCTCGACTTCGGAATCGCGAAGTCAATGCTCCTCGATGCGAAGTTGACCCGGACCGACTCATTCACCGGCACGCCCGCATGGGCGGCGCCGGAGCAGATCGGCCGCAGCACCGTTCGCGCTGATGTTCGCGTCGATGTTCACGGGCTGGGCCTGCTGCTCCATCGCGCGCTGAGCGGCCGGTGCGCGGTCGACCCCACGCTACCGTTTGCGACGCTCTTCCATGTGATCGCGTCCGAAACTCCCCCCGCACCATCGCGTCTGCGTCCGGGTGTCCCACTCGAGCTCGATGCGGTCGTGCTGAAGGCTCTGGAGAAGGACCCGGCGCGTCGATACCAGACGGCCGACGCATTCCACCGCGATCTGGAGCGATTCCTGCGCGGCGAGCCGGTCGAAGCGCGTCCGCCGCGGATCGGCGCGGTCCTGCGAACGCTCGTGCGACGGCACAGGACCTTGGCGGCGGCCATGGCCCTCTCGCTCGTGGCGATCATCGGCGGCACGGCGATCTCCGTCATGTTCGCCATCGACGCACACCGCGCTCGCACTGATGCTGATCTGCGAGCCACGCAGGCCGAGGTATCGCGCGCCCGCGCGGTGCGCATGAACGACTTCTTCAGGGGCCTTCTGAGCCGTCTGCGAGAGCGGGACGTCGCGGGCGAGCGCTCGTCGGCACGGGAGATCATCGCGCTGGCGGCCGCTTCGTTGGAAGCTGAACCGCACTCGCCGGAGACCGAAGTGGCGCTGCGAGAGACACTCGGACTTGCGCTCTTCGAGATCGGCGACTATTCCACGAGCGCGACTCAGTTCAAGGCTGCAGTCGCTGCGCAGCGTCGCTCCGATCCCTCGGATGCCGCAGGAGCGGCCCAGTTGCTCACGCGCATGGCTCGCAGCCAGCTTCGCGGCCTCGACGCCGAGGGCGCTGCAGAGAGCGCGCTTGCGGTGACCGAGCTCCGAGCCTCCGCGCCGTGGCCAGACCCCATACGCGCCGAGGCCAATGAGCTTCTGGCGATGGCGAGCCTCTCGATGCGGGCCTTCGTCCGCGCCCGTGCAGCCATCGACTCGTCCGTTGCCGAGGCGATCGCCGGCGAGGATCTGCACCAGCTCGCCATGAGCTACTGCGTCGAGTCGCTGCTGCTCATGGACGAAGGTGCCCCGAGCGAGGCGGCACTTCGCGCCAAGCTCGCAGTGGAGGTTCTTGATCGGGTCCCGGAGGCCACCGTCGCCGAGCGTGCACGGGTGCTGCACAACGCCGGCACCACAGAGGCTGCGAACGGCAATGCTGAGACAGCCATCCAGTACTTCCAAGACTCCCTTCGTCTGCGCGAAAGCGAGTATCCGTTCGGTCACCCGATCTTCAATGTCTCTCGATCGGCACTCGCCAGCGCGCTGCGGACGGCCGGACGAGTCGACGAGGCCGTCGCGGTCATGGAGAAGGCCGTCGACGAGTTCACGGCGCGCCATGAATCACCACACCTGGATGCGGCGAACCTGCGGCGGCACCTGGCCTTCTCGTACTTCGGCCGACGCGCTCCGGAGGACCTCGGGCGCGCTGTGCAGACGGCCAACGAATCGATCCGCGAGTTCGCCGAGCTCGGTCGCATTGTCGATGCGAGGGTCCACTCCGCGGTCAACATCCTGCTGCGGGCCAATCGGATCGCTGCTGGGCCGGAGGCGACGATCGCTCTCTTCTGGAGGCTGCCTAAGGAACTTGGTCCGATGCTCCGCTCACCGACCGAAGCGGGTTGGCTCCGGGCCGTCATGGCCAGGGAGTTCCTTCGTGGCCCGACGGACCTCCGCGTTCTGGTGGACGAGCGCATGATCACTGTGCTCCGCGAGGACCTCGAGGCAGCTCGGCGCGCCCGCGTCCAGGAGTCCGCCGAAGTACTTCAAATCTCAATCGCGCTTTCACAGGCGCTCCTGTCGACGGCGGACGCGCTGCTGCAGAGCGAGGGGCGGCAGCTCGCGCGAGACATCGTTGGCACCGTGCGTACTCATTTCGGAGCGGGCGCCGGCGAGACCCGATTCGTCGAGTCGCTCGCCCAATCGGAGTAGCGAGTGCGCCCTGGCTGCCGTGCCGGTGTGCGACCCGTCGTTCGGCGCACCTAGATCAGTGCCGCCAGCACGGAGTCTGCCAGCAGCAATCCGGCGCAGGTGAATCGCAGGTGATCATCGGCTCGTTCGAGCATCCCATCCTTGCACGCTTGCTCGATGGCCCTGCGACGAGTGGGCCCGTCCGATGCGAGAGGATCTCCGAGCAGTGCGTCCACCTCAGGAAGCGGAATGCCCTCGAGCCGGCGCAGTCCGAGCATGAAGCGCTCGCCGCTTCGCTGGCGCGTCGTCACTCGCTCCGCGTGCGCCAAAGGCGAGAACGGCCGGTGCTCGAGCCAGTCGCCAAGCCGCGCGATGTTCTTCCAACGCAGCGAGTCAGCGTGCCCGCTCGCGCTGGGGCCGAGCGCCAGCCAGTCCGCATCACACCAGTAGAGCTCGTTGTGACGGCAGCGCATCCCGGGTCGAGCCCAATTGGAGATCTCGTAGTGCTCGAAGCCGGCGGACGCGAGCCTGGCCCGCAGCACGTCGTACATCGCCGCCTCGAGCTCCTGCTCGGCCTGCGTCACATGACCGAGATCGCGTCGCATGGTGAGCGCCGTGTTGGGCTCGTAGACCAGTCCGTAGCAGGAGAGATGCGTTGGTTCGAGCGCCAGCGCGAGGTCGAGGTCCCGCCCCCACTGCTCCATCGACTCGCCCGGAATGGCGAAGATGAGATCGAGGTTGAGATTGGTGATCCCGACGGCGCGGAGACGCTCGACGGCACGCGGCACGCTCGCCGGATCATGCCAGCGTTCAAGTGCCTTGAGCAGCGCCGGATCGAAACTCTGGCACCCGAGGCTCACGCGATCGACGCCCGCGTCGGCGAGCACCTGCGCCACCTCGTTCGTCACGGTCTCGGGATTCGCCTCGACCGTCCACTCGGCGCCGGGCCTCCACGCGAACACGCCGCGCAAACCGTGCAGCAACCGCGCGAGCAAGGCCGGCGGCAGCAGCGTGGGCGTCCCTCCGCCGACGAAGAGCGTCTCGAGCGCTCCATCGCGTGCAGGCTCGCACTCCAGGTGTTGCGCACCGTGCGACGGCTCGTGCGTCGCGCCCCGATGCTGCAACGGACCCGCAGCATCGGCCCATGCCCGCGCTTCCTCGAGCAGTCGATCCACGAATGCGCCCTCGCGGCCGTTCGTCTCGACGAAGCTGTAGAAGTCGCAGTAGTGACACTTGTGAAAGCAGAAGGGCACATGCACATAGACGCCGCGGAATCGCGCGTCGCAGTGCTCGGTGCCGGCTCGAATGAGTTCGCGGATCGCCCCCGCATCGCGTGCGGCGAACGGTGCGAGCGATCCCTCGATCGAGGTCATGCCCGAGTGTAGATCACCGCCGGACCTGGGCGCGAAACGCATCGCCCATCGCGGTGATCCTCAGGAGCTCGACTTGCCGTCGCCGGACTTCGCCTGTGCGCGCTTCGAGGCGTGACCGTCGACCGCGGTTCCGGTCTCAGGCACGCGCACGAGCGTCTTGCAGCCCTTGCAGCGCACGAGCCGACCTCGGCACTCGTCGGTGACCGCCAGGATCCGCTGGCATGCCAGATTGGGACACTGGATGCGGATGGTCTGAACCGAGGCCTTCACGATGCCCTCATCGGTCGGCATGGCGGCCGACTTGATGTTGGATGCACCGCGAAGCGAGCTTCGCGGCGAACAGAGCCGCCCACCAAGGTCGTACCATGCCGCGAATGACGACTGTTCCGCCGCCGCCACCGACTGACACCGCTTTCGGCGCGACCTCCGGCCATGGCGCCTGCACGGCCGTGGTGGGCTTGCAGTGGGGCGACGAAGGCAAGGGAAAGATCGTCGACCTGCTCACGGCACGCCACGATCTGATCGTGCGCTACAACGGCGGTGCGAACGCCGGCCACACCATCCAGGTGGGCGAGGAGCGCTACCCGCTGCACCTCGTCCCGAGCGGCATCCTCTATCCCGAGAAGACCTGCGTGGTCGGCAACGGCGTGGTGCTCGATCCCGAGAAGCTGCTGGATGAGATCTCGAAGCTCCGGGCGCGTGGCATCGCAGTCGGCGACAACCTTCGCATCTCGTCCAGAGCGCATGTGGTCATGCCGTACCACAAGGAACAGGACGCGGCGCTCGAGGAGTTCCTCGAGGGATTCGCGAGGAATGAGGCAGGCAACCTCTCGATCGGCACCACGCGGCGCGGCATCGGCCCCGCGTACTCGGACAAGATCCAGCGATCCACGAGCATTCGCGTCATCGACCTTCTTGATGCCGAGTATCTGCTTCGCCGCTTGCGCGTCATCTGCCGACTGCGGTCGGCGGAGCTGGAGGCGCTCGGCGTGCGCACGAGTCCGCTCGATCCCGATGCGCTCGCCGCCCGCTACGCCGCATTCGGGGAGGCGCTCCGACCCCACATCGTCGACACCACCTACCTGCTTCATGACGCATGGGGCGCCGGGAAGTCCATCCTGTTCGAGGGCGCGAACGCGTGCCTGCTGGACATCGACCACGGCACCTTCCCCTATGTCACCAGCTCGAACTGCTCCACGCTCGGCATCCCCGCAGGCACCGGACTTCCAGGCTCGTGCATCGGCCGCGTGCTCGGAATCATGAAGGCGTATTCCACGCGCGTCGGTGCTGGACCGTTCCCCACGGAACTGCTTGACGAGACGGGCACCCACATCCGCGAGCGCGGCCGCGAGTACGGCACCACCACCGGTCGGCCGCGGCGCTGCGGATGGCTCGATCTCGTGGCGGTGCGCTACAGCGCGATGGTGTGCGGCACCACCGGCATCGCATGCACGCTCTTCGATGTGCTCTCGGGCATTCCCGAACTGCGCATCTGCACCTCGTATCGATTGCGCGACGGGCGCACGACCGATCGCTTCCTTCCCGATGCACGACTGCTCGAGGGCGTGGAGCCCGTCTACGAGACGCTGCCGGGCTGGAACGAACCGATCCGCGATGCCACCGACCGCGCGGCCCTTCCCGCGAACGCTCGCCGCTACCTCGACCGCGTCGAGGCGATCACGGGACTTCCGATCGAGATGGTGGGCGTCGGTCCCGAGCGAGCGCAGACCCTCGTGGCGGCTGCCACATGAGCGACGAGCACGGCATGAGCGTCCCTCGCCATGTGGCGATCATCATGGACGGGAACGGCCGATGGGCGCAGCGCCGCGGGCTGCCGCGCATCGCCGGCCACGCAGCGGGGTCGCACGCGATTCCGCCGATCACCGCCGCCTGCGTGAACATGGGCGTGCAGGCCCTCACGCTCTACACATTCTCGATCGAGAACTGGAAGCGCCCTGTGGACGAGGTGGAGGCGCTCATGCACCTCTGCTGCGCCCGACTCGTGGAGGAACGGGCGCTGCTCATGGAGAACCGCGTGCGCTTCCGGCACATCGGACAGCGCGAGGGCCTGCCCCGCCCGGTGCTCGACGAACTCGACCGCACCGCGGAGCTCACCGCCTCGCACACGAAGATGACCATGTGCCTCGCGCTGAACTACGGCAGCCGCACCGAGATCGTCGATGCCGTGCGGTCGATTGCTCACCGCGTGCGCAACGGGACGCTCGATCCCGACTCGATCACGGAGTCGACGATCGACGCGAGCCTCTACACCGCGGGCCTTCCGGATCCCGATCTGCTGATCCGCACGGCGGGCGAAATGCGACTGAGCAACTATCTGCTTTGGCAGCTCAGCTACGCGGAGCTCCATGTCACGGACACGCTCTGGCCCGACTTCACGGTCGAGGACCTGGAGCGAGCGTTCGAGGCCTTTCGGCGGCGGCACCGCACCTTCGGCGGTCTGGCCGGTCCGCCGAACGACGCCGGCGCGCCGGTGCGTGCAACCCGCCTCTAGGTTCGGTGGCCGATCTCGCTGCGGTGTCGGTTCGGGCGCTCCCGTCCGGAGGGCGAGATTGCGCCGGATTCGTCCCATGCTGTGCTTGACACAGTACTGTGCGTCGTATACTATGCGGCGTACAGCACTGGGCACCGCATGGCACCACGCGACACCACCGACCTGACTGAACTTCGACGGGGCATCCTGGTGCTCGCGGTGCTCACCCGGCTGCGGTCGCGCCAGTACGGGTACTCGCTGCGCCAGGCGCTCGCGGAGGGCGGCATTCCGATCGAGGAGGGCACGCTCTATCCGCTGCTTCGTCGGCTGGAGTCGCAGGGCCTGCTCACCAGCGAGTGGGACACGGATTCCGCACCGCCGCGACGGTACTACCGGCTCAGCACGGAAGGCAAGCGCTCGCTCGCGGCGCTGACGGCGGCGTGGCGGGACCAGGTTCGAGTGATGGACGGGTTTCTCGATTCAGGAGGATGACGATGAACGCGGATCAGGTGATCGACTCCTATGTTCACGCGGTGGCGCGGCGGCTCCCCCGCCGCAAGCGCAACGACATCGCGTTCGAACTCCGCTCGCTGCTGACGGACGAGCTCGCCGCCCGATCTCGAGCCGAAGGGCGCCCCGCCGATCGAGCCATGGCGATGGCACTTCTTCGGGAGTTCGGCCGACCTGCCGAGGCCGCAGCGCGCTATCACCCGCTTCCGGCCGTGATCGATCCGGCCGACACGCATCACTTCCTGCTCTGGTCCATCGCCGGCGCAGTCGTGCTGTCGCTGCTCGCGCTCGTCACGCAATCCAAGCGATTCGATGGCGGTCACTACCTCCAGTGGATCGGACTGCTGGTGATCGCATTCGGGCTGATCGGCCTCTGGCGACGCAGCCACCCGGACTCCATGCCCTGGAAGCCGTCGCGAGGAGCGGACTGGATGCCTCGTCCCCTGGCGTTTCTCGCGCTGGCCGGCACGATCATCTTTCCGCTCTTCATGTACAGCATGCCGCAGACCTTCGTGCGCGTGATGTTCCTTGGCGTCCTCCGGAACGATGGAGTCCAGTTGTCGGAGGCGTTCCAGTACAGCGTGCTGAGAATCGCGACGATCGCCACCATCACCGTGCTCGTGGTCGTCTACATGGCCGTGGTGGTCCAGGGCGGATGGCGCGCATGGACCCAGCGGACCATTGCCGTGGCCCATGGGTTGCTCGGACTGCTGCTGATCGCCCACGCGGCGGCACTCGACCCTCGCGCCGGCGCGCCGGCGATCGAGGTGTTCCGCTCGGCGGAGGCCAACCGCGTGGCAGCGCCGATCTTCGGCCTGGTCGGCGCCGGGCTGATCCTCTGTGCGCTCTACGACGGATACCGCGAGACGACCCGCATTCGGCCGGCGCCCGAGCGCGGGCTTTCCGCGTCGGCGGCGTAAGTGCCGTCGCGGCTCCACCTGTCCTCCATGCGGCCGTTGCTCCGGCGCGAATCAGCCGAATGCCGGCGACAGTCCGAGTCCGCGGCGGAATGGGGCGAGCTGACCTCCGTGATAGCCCTCATGCCAGGTGATGAAGCCGATGACATCCGCGATCGTCGGCGCATAGGGCTGCCAATCCTGCGAGGTCTTCACCTGGAGCTGCGCCGGCGTGAGGGAGAGCACCCATGCCTCGACCGCGGCGCGGCGCTCGGCGAGAGCCTTGCGCACATCCGCGAGCGGCGGGTACTTCGATGCATCGGCGACCGGCTTCGAGCCCATGCCGAAGATTCCGTGCCACGACTCCGGCAGCGCCGACGGCTGCTTGGCGAACTCCGTGAGGCAGAAGTCGTCGGTGCAGACGATGTGGCCGAGCGTCCAGAGGGCGTGGTTTGCGCAGCCTTTGGGCTGCGTGGCGTACTTCTCGTCGGGAATGCCGTCGAACATCTTCATGAACGCACCGCGTGCGAAGCGCAGTCCGTGCATGTGCGAGGCGAGGTGGGCGGGAACGGCGGGTGCGGTGGCAGTGGTCGTCATGATTTCTCCTTGTGAACGAGCGCCCCGGTGCGAGGCGCGGCGCGCAGTGTAGTTCGATCAAGTTCCGTGGCGTCAATGGAAGTCCCTCGACTGCGACGCGAATTCGCTTTCGCTCTCGGCAAGCCACGCGTCAAGACCGCGCAGGCGACGCACCAGCAGGTGGCACACCTCGTTGCGGCGCTCGACGCGGCCTTCGACGAGAACGATCACCGAGTGCCGGGCGTCGCGACGGAACTTCGCGTAGATCTTCGGCTTGAGAATGAGGTTCGCAGGTCCCGTCTCGTCCTCGATCGTCATGAAGACGACGCCCTTCGCGGTGGCCGGGCGCTGGCGCACCAGCACGATGCCCGCGATCCGCGCGATCGATCCGGAGGGAAGCTCCCGCGGCTGCCGCACGCGCCGGCAGGGCGACGCACCCGCGGCGCGGAGCCGCTCGCGCAGGAAGCTCATGGGGTGCGCCTTGAGCGAGAGGCCGATCGAGCCGTAGTCCATGGACACTTCCACGGCGGGCGCCACCGGCGGCAGCGGAACGGGCGCCTCGGCGCCATCACGGCGCATCTCGACGCTCGACTCGCCGCCGATCTCGCCCGCCCCCATGCCGGCTTCCACTGCTCCGGGTGCATGCATGAAGAGCGGCACATGCTCATCTCGCAGGCGACGAATCTGCCAGAGCGCCTGCTGGCGCGGAAACCCCATGGCGCGGAAGGCATCCGCACGCGCCAGGCGCCGCAGTGAGCCGACGGGCACCGCGCTGGCGCGCCACAGCCCCTCGATCGAACGGAACCGGCCGTGTCGGCGCACTGCGTCGATCACGCGATCGGCATCCTCGCGCGGAAGCCCGGAGACCAGTCGCAGGCCCAGGCGCAGCGCGGGGCGCGGAACACGGCTCGTGGCGATCCCCGCCGCATCGCGAGCGCGGCACGCGACCGTGCCGGACGACTTCTCCGTCGGCGCCGGCTCGCCGATGGGCTGCGTCGCGCCGCTCACGGGCGTCAACGACTCGGTGCCGCGCGCCGATCCCGGCTCGAGCGTGCAGTCCCACGCGCTCTCGTTCACATCGATCTCGCGCACGGTGACGCCGTGCTCCTTCGCGTCGGAGATGATCTGCGCCGGCGCGTAGAAGCCCATCGGCTGGCTGTTGATGAGCGCCGCCGCGAATGCGGCGGGGTGATGACACTTGAGCCATGCCGAGACATAGACGATGAGCGCAAAGCTCGCGGCGTGGCTCTCCGGGAAGCCGTAGCCGGAGAAGCCCTGGATCTGGCGGAAGACCTGCTCGGCGAAGGTGCGCTCGTAGCCGCGATCGAGCATGCCGTTGATGAGCTTGTCGCCGAACTCGGCGAGGCGGCTGCCCATGCGCTTCCACGCCGCGATCACGCGCCGGAGCTGATCCGCCTCTCCCGGCGTGAATCCCGCGGCCGCCACTGCGAGCGACATCGCCTGCTCCTGGAAGAGCGGCACTCCCAGCGTGCGGCCGAGCACGCGCCGGATCGTCTCGTTCGGATAGACGATCGGCTCTTCACCGTTGCGCCGGCGCAGATACGGATGGACCATGTCGCCGACGATCGGCCCCGGGCGCACGATCGCGACTTCGATGACCAGGTCGTAGTAGCACTTCGGGCGCAGGCGCGGAAGCATGGACATCTGCGCCCGGCTCTCGATCTGGAAGACGCCGATCGTGTCGGCGCGGCAGACCATCTCGTAGACGCGCGGGTCCTCGGCGGGAATCGAGTGATACTCGAGCGGCGGCGCGGCACCCGCCTCGTTCACCAGGTCGATCGCCTTGCGGATGGCGGTCAGCATGCCCAGTGCCAGCACATCCACCTTCATGAGTCCCATCGCGTCGAGATCGTCCTTGTCCCACTCGATGATGGTGCGGTCGGCCATGGCCGCGTGCCGCACCGGCACGAGTTCGCAGAGGGCGCCCTCGGTGATGATGAAGCCGCCGACATGCTGGGAAAGGTGACGCGGGAAACCGAGAAGCTCGCCGGCGAGATCGAAGAGACATCGGAGCGTCGGATCGCGCGGATCGAAGCCGAGCTGCCGGAGGTTGTCGTCGCGCGCCGCATCGCCGAGATTGCGATGCCACCAGTCGATGTTGCCCGCGAGCTTCTCGACCGCATCGAGTCCGAGACCCAGGGCCTTGCCGACATCGCGAATCGCGCTGCGTCCGCGATAGGAGATCACCTCGGCGGCGATCGCCGCGCGATCACGCCCGTACTTGGCATAGACATACTGGATCACCTCTTCGCGGCGCTCGTGCTCGAAGTCGACATCGATGTCGGGCGGCTCGTTGCGCTCGCGGCTCATGAAGCGCTCGAAGAGCATGTCGACGCGTGCCGGATCGACGGCGGTCACGCCGAGCACGAAGCAGACGGCGCTGTTGGCGGCGGCGCCTCGCCCCTGGCAGAGGATGCCTCGCGATCGCGCGAATCGCACCAGGTCCTCGACCGTGAGGAAGTACGGCGCGTAGCCGAGTTCGTCGATGAGCGCAAGTTCGTGATCGAGGCGCGCCCGCACTTCCACGGGCACTCCGCCCGGGTCCCCCGCGGCCGGATCGCGCGCCGCCGAATAGCGCACGGCCGCCCCTTCATCGACGAGTCGGCGCAGTTGCTCCATGGCGCTCGAGCCACCGGGCACCACCTCCGACGGATAGCGGTAGCGGATCTGGTCGAGCGAGAATCCGGCGCAGCGCTCGGCGATCATCCGCGCACGAGCGAGCGGACCCGGCGCCCCCTCCGCGATCGCGACACCTTCCGAGCCCGCCGCGCCGTTCACGACCTGTTCGCCTCCCGCAGCGCCTCCGACCGGTGCCTTCGCGGCGCACCTCGCATCCGCCTCCAGATCCGCGAAGAGCGCCGCCATCTCCCGCGGTGATCGCAGGTGCCGCTCGGCATTCGGGAAGAGTCGGCGCCCCGCGTTCGTGATCGTGCAGCCGTGCCGCACGCAGGTGAGGAGATCCTGGAGCGGCCGGCGCCCCGGATCGTGCATGTGCACATCGTTGACGGCCACGAGCGGGATGTCGAACTCCCGCGACAGCCACACCATCTGCCGCACGCGCAGGGCGGTGTCCGCCTCGCCCAGTCTCCAGACCGCAAGCGACAACCGATCGCCGTCGATCATGCGACGCAGGCCCGCAAGCGCATCAAGGAACCACTGCTCCATGCATGCAAAGCCGCGCGGCGCGATGACGATCGCCTGGAGACCGGCGTGGAACGGCAGCGGATCCGCGGAGATGCGAGCCGTCGCCGACGGGCCCGCCACGATGCCCGCCGCCGGCACCGCAAACAGATCGTGCAGCAGCAGCCGGAAATCGTCGCCGGTCGACTCGGCACCGCGCCGCGCCGCTGCGCCGCGATCCCGACCGCGCGACAGCAGTCGGCAGAGCCGCCCGTACGAAGCAAGATCCGTGGGAAGGAGGATGATCTCGACTTGGTGCGCGCCGAGGCGCGGCTGCACGCGCGAACCATCGCCGCTGCGCATGGCATCTTCCTTGCGACGCGGGATTGCCACGCCATGGTCGTCGCGATCTTCCTCCGCGCCGCCCGGGACCTCGAACTCGACACGAGCGCCGACGACCAGCCGAACACCGCGATCGCGAGCCGCCACGAACGCCCGCACCGCGCCCGCAAGCGTGTTGCGATCGGCGATGCCGATCGCGCGGTAGCCGAGTTCGGCGGCTCTGGCCACCAGCTCCTCGGGATGGCTCGCTCCCTCGAGGAACGAGAAGTTGCTCAGACATGAGAGCTCGACGAATCCGCGATCGGCGGGCGCGACGGTTCCGGCGGCGCCACCAGGACACGGGGCCCGCGACGATGCCGCATCCGACGGCGCCTGACGCGATGTCCCGGGAAGCGACGGCGCCTTCCACGGGTGGGCGTGGATCTTCGTCTGCGGGATCTCCGGCACGATGAAGCTCCGACCGATTCCTCTCCTGCGCCCCTGTGTCAATGCGTCGATCGCCAGCGAACGACCGCCCCGATGATTCGGTATCTGTTAGGGTACGCTCCGAAGCGCATCGGTCAAGAGCGACGCACGATGGCCGCTGCAGATCGAGTGGCTCCGCATGCCATCCGATCGATCGCGCGATCCCTCCAACAGCGAAACGCGGAGATGCCGCCGAAGCGACATCTCCGCGTCGAGTGGAAGGAGTGAACAGCGCGGAGCGTCAGGGGTCCGCCTTGACGATCACGGGCAGCCTCCCCACCCTCCGAGGAGGGTGCCGAGATCGTTGCCATCCACCGTTCCATCTCCGTTGAAGTCGGCCGTACCGGCAGTGCCCCATTGACCCAGCAGCGTCCCGAGATCGCCGCCGTCCACGATGCCGTTCCCGTCCAGGTCGGCAGGACACGGCGTCGTCGCGACACCAAGAACACTGGCCCATGTCGTGCCGACTCGAATCTCGTCCGTCGAGAATCCGCCGTCGTTGTAGAGCGCGAGCGCCTGCGGAAGCGTCGTGCCGGGGATCGTCATCGTCACATCGGGTACCTGGGGCTCGAGCGCCCCGATGGGCGGATTCACATGCAGGGTCCATGTGATGGTGCCGCCGGCATCCTTGCGAGCGCGCGCCACGAGCAGTGCGGCCTGCCCCTGGATGAGCGGCGTGGTCGACGCCATCGCCGGCCCCTGGAGTCCGGCCAGTCCGTAGTGACCCGTGCCGGTGGCGATGCCGACGACGATTCCGTTCTCCCAGGTGCCGAACGCAAGTCCGCCACCAACTCCGTAGCCGAGGTTCGGCCTCAGAAGGAATGACACATACACCGTGTCCTGCGGTGCCGTGTAGGCGCTGATCACTCGCGAATAGCGCGTATAGTCGGCACTCGCGTAGCCGGCCGTGATGGCGCTGCCCCCCGAGCTCGGAAGGTCGGGCCAAGTCATTCCCTCCGGTATCGCGCCCGTGGGAATCGAGCTGAGCTTGGCCCATGTGCTTCCCCATCCGCTGCCGCCGCCGGCACCCTGGATGTTCGGAGTTCCTCCGTAGTTGAAGCCTTCATAGGCAACGAGTCCGTCGGCCGAGGCGGCGAGCGAGACCGCCAGTGATGCGAAGGTCGCGGCCGCGCGCATGATTCGGCAAGTGGGTTGAGAGTTCATGGAACTGCTTCCTTTGTTCGGGGATGGTGTTCGAGTCATGTCGCCGCGTGCGTGCGCAGCCGGGTCAGGGACAAGCGCCCCATGCACCGAGCAGCGTGCCGAGATCGGCGCCGTCCACCTGGCCGGTGCCGTCGAAGTCCGCTGTGCCGGCGGCGCCCCACTGCCCCAGCAGCGTGCCAAGGTCGTTGCCGTCGACGATGCCATCGCCGTTGAGGTCCTCGGCGCACGGCACGATCGTGTCGCCGAGGACGAGGCCGCGGCCCTCACCGAGGACCTGGAAGACAGGGCCGCCGCTTCCATGGATCCAGCGCGCGGTCTTGTTGCTTGCGCCCGAACCGCGGGACCACTTCCATGCGGCAAGGTAGTTGTGGCTCAGTCCGACCACGCCGATGAACCACCGCGGGTTGACCGGATCGTTGGCCGCGAGCGTGAACGGCACGGGCACTTCCAGCGAGTAGTGCGTGAGTCCACCGGGACCCGGGGTTGCGGTGAAGGCGGTCGTCTGGAACATCACCGCCGGCTGCGGCTTCGGAATCGCGCCGCCGTAGTAGAAGAATCCGAGCGGCTGGTATGCAATCGTGTTCGGATCCTGGCTCCAGACCTCGATCTGGAATCCGAGCTCGGCCTGTCCGGTTCCCCACCACTCGATGTGATTGATCGTTCGCGGGAATGCGAGCGTGAAGTCGGTCCAGCAGATGGTGTCCAGGTCGGAGTCATCCTCGTTGGGGCCGGGATCGATCCAGAGGTGCGATTCTCGCAGTGTTCCGCCGACGACCGGCTGCGAGTTCACGAAGATCTCCGAGTGGGCTGATCCGCCTGCAAGCAGAGCTGACCCAAGCGCAAGTGCGACAGCGCGAGTGCGTGGCATGTTGGGTGTTCCTGTGAGGGTGCGAAGGAGCATGCACACAGGATCGCCTTCACCGCGAGTCGTTGACAGCAGGGTTCTCCGGACACTTCACGGCATCCTGCCGGGGAATCCCCGGTGACGGCCGACTCACTCGCCCGTCACGAGTCCGAGCTCGATCGCGAGCCGCACCAGGTCCGACCGCTCCTTGAGCCCCAGCTTCTTCATGAGCCGAGCGCGATAGGACTCGATCGTCTTCACGCTCAGGCCCACCTCGTCCGCGATCTGCTGATTCGTGAATCCGCGAGCGACCTGCTGGAGGACCTCGCGCTCGCGGGCGCTCAGCGACTCGACCGGCGACTTGCCGCCGGGCGCCGTGCCGGGCGCGAGGATCGACTCGAGCGTTGCGGCGTCTCCGACATCGATGAAGACGCGGCCGCGCGAAACGGCGCGGATCGCCGCGATGAGTTCCGTATCGGCGGCGCTCTTGTTGACATATCCCGCGGCGCCCATTGCAATCGCCGTGCGGACATACGCGGGATCGTCGTGCATGGTGACCACGATGATCCGCGCGTCGGGCACCGCCTTCCGCAACCGCTCGACCGAGGCGACTCCGGAGGGGCCCGGCATGGAGAGGTCGAGCGTGATGATCTGCGGTCGGACCCGCGCGGCGACCTCGAGCGCCTCCTGCACGGAGCCGGCCTCGCCGACCACCTGCATGTCCGACTGGGCTTCGAGCATCATTCGAAGGCCCTTGCGAACCATCGCGTGGTCGTCCACGATCATCACGGTGATCCGGCTCACGGCGCTTCTCCTGAGCGTGCGAGGGGAAGGATGGCGCGCACGGTCGTGCCGGCACCGGGCGCCGATTGGATCTCGAACGCACCGTTCAGCATCGCGAGGCGTTCCCGCATGCCGACGAGCCCCATGCCGCCGCGGCACGCCTTCGAGTCGATCGAGCTCATCCCGCGACCATCATCGCCGACTTGCAGGCGCAGTGAACGCTCGTCCGCTTCGACCGACACGCGGATCATTGCCGCGCCCGAGTGCCTCAGCGCGTTGGTGATGGCCTCCTGGAGCACGCGATAGGCAGCGATCTCGATCGCGGCATCGAAGCGTCGTTGGCCGATGCGGTTCGTCGCCTCGATCGCCACGCCGCTGCCGGCGGAGAGGTCCTCGCAGAGACGCTCGGCCGCGACGCCCAGCCCAAGATCGATGAGCACGCCGGGGCCGATGCCGCGTGCCAGTCGCCGCGAGGCGTCGAGCGCGGATCCCGCCATGCGCGCGACCTCCTCGGCGCGGGCGCGTGCATCAGCGAGCGTCGCCGCCGCAGTAATCGAGCGGGCGCCGAGCAGCACGGCCGTCTGCATCTGACCGAGTTCGTCATGCAGATCGCGCGCCAGGCGCGCTCGCTCCTCCTCCTGCGCCGTGAGCACCCGCGCGAGCAGCTGCCCGCGAACAGCCATGGTGGCGCGCAGCGGCCGTACCACGAGAAGCCAGAGTGCCGGACAGAGGGCGATGATCAGGACCAGCGCGTCGATGAAGGAGAGAAGGATGCCGTCGCCGGGCGGTACCTCGAACAACTGGACGACGACCATGATGGTCGCCTCCACCACGAACACCACCGCAAGCACGATCAGGAGGACGCGGACGGGCGAAATGGTCTCGAGGCGCTTCATTCGTGCTGCAGCAGCCGTGACAGGCGACCCCGGTCCGATGGCGGCGTGCGCGAAGTTCGACCGGCCGCAACGCCACGATAGCGGAGATGGCTCACGCCCAGAGGCCGATCACCGACCATCGATCCGGATGACGGTGGAGCAGCCACAACCAGCGGCCATCCTCGGTGCGCACGCGCCAACAGTCGACTTCGCCGCTTCGGCCGGCCCACCAGCGCGGCGAATGGCGCTCCGGACCGTCCGATTCCGTGACACGACCGCCGCCGCCGGCCCAGCGCACTTCGATCGGTCGCCGCGAGCATGGCGTCACTCCTGCGTACCCCTCGTGCGCCGTCACCACATCCGCCGGCAGCGCCATGGGAAGGAGAAGTGTCGGCCGGCAACCCACATGCACGCCCTCGGCAGGATGCTGGTCGCGACCTTCACTGCATGCGCCCGTTGCGAACGCCTGCGCGCGCACGGCGCCATGACCGAGCCGTGCCCGCACCTGATCGAGGAGTTCACCAACCTGGTCGTGATCCTCGCCTCGCTCGATGCTCGTGCGTTCATCCTCCGCGACCGACCATCGCCGCTGATCCGGATGCAGCGGCGCATCGATCAGCGACTTCAGCCGCACCGCCTCCACGCCGTAGCCGAGGTTCACGCGCTCGAGCCGCGGTCGCAGCAGCGTCCAGAGATGCTTCGGCCGGCGCGTGGGCCGCCCAAGCGTGAGCCGCTCCACCACCGGCAGTGCATCGATGCGCTCAAGGGCCACCTCCAGCAGCCGCACGCCGCGCTGCCGGCGCGCCAGCGTTGCGCAGAAGCGCTCGAGCAGTTGGGCGACGGCGAGTTCGATCGCATCCAGGCGCGTCGTGGCGCCGTCGAAGCAGCGTTCGCACTCGATCGGTACCGCGTGCGGAATGGGATGGAAGTCCTCCACGCATTCGCCGCGCATGGCATCGAGGGCTCGGGCGAGTTCCGGGCCGAAGCGGTCGACCATGCCGCTGCGCGGAAGTTCGGCTGCCTGGCCGATGCGCGTGACATTGATCTCGCGCAGCGAGTCGAGCAGATCGGAAGAGAGCCGCAGCGTCCAGAGCGGAAGCGGCGCAAGCACAGTCATGGCGCCGCCCACCGCACCAGCACCAATCCCCATGCTTCCCTTCCGCCCGTCGTCCGCGCCGCTGCCCTCGCGCATGCCATGATCGTCGTCCGCGCCGCTGCCCTCGCGCATGCCATGACCGTCGCCCGCGCCGTTGCCGTTGCCCCATTCGCGCGGCAGCACCCGGCACGGCCACGCCGAAGCCGCCGCCAGCGCCGCGCGCTGCGTCGATGCGGTGGCCACCTGCGCATGGATGCCGCGACGATGGAGATCTCGCAACACGCGCGCAACGAGCGTCGTCTCATCTCCATGAAGGAGGTCGCACCCGGTGATGTCGACGATGATCGCCGGTTCCATGCCGCGCCGATCGATCGGTGCCCCCGGTGCTGCATCAAGCACGCCGGAAATCGGCATCACACGCGGGCTATAGCGCTGGCACCACGAGGCGAGACGACGAAGGTCGCGCCGATCCGCATCGGGATTCCACGGGCACTCGACGGCCTCGATGCCGCAGATCGCCCGTGCCTGGGCGAGCTTCATGCCGGGTCGCACACCGGTTGCGTGCGATGCGGGGCACGCGGTCACCACCTGCTTCGCGCCTTGATGCTCGCGCACGATGAGGATCCGCGCCGAGGGATTCACGCCACCGCCGCCGCCAGTGCCGCCGCCAGTGCCGCCGCCAGTGCCGCCGCCAGTGCCCCTCTTCGCGCGACGGCGCCTCCCCACGAGATCCGTTGACCACCACGGCAACACGACGGCCAGCCACCGACGCGCGACCGCGTGCGACCCCGCAGGGTCCCTTCTCTCCAGTGCCGTCGAATCGAGGTCCACGCGTGGCGTCCATTCGCGTCCATGAACCGCGGCATCACTCGCACCACAGGATCATGTTCGGTCTTCGTTAGGGTACTCTCCGGAGCGTGATCGTCAAGCCTCGGCTCGTCGCACGGCGCTTCTTCCCAGACGAGCGAAGCGGCGCCTGAACACCCGTACCTTCCTAGCGCAGCGTCCCACGCGACCGCGGCGGCACCGTCGTTCGCGTCGCCGCCTTCACGGAGGCCATGACTTGAGCGATCCGCAGCCAACATCTCGGCATCCCGCACCGGTTGATAGGGAAGCGCTGGCGATCAGACCGTTGCCGCCCGCCGCGCAACCGCCGCGACTCATGGATCGGCTGCGCAACGAGCTGCGCGTGCGCCATTACTCGCACCGCACCGAGTCCACCTACTGCCACTGGATTCTCCGTTACATCCGGTTCCACGGCATGCGTCATCCGAAGGAGATGGCAGAGCGCGAGGTCAATGCGTTTCTGTCTCATCTCGCCGTGCACGATCAGGTCAGCGCCTCCACGCAGAATCAGGCGCTCGCAGCCATCCTCTTCCTTTATCGCGAGGTGCTCGGGATCGCGCTCGGCGAGCTGCGCGAGGTGGTCCGCGCCAAGCGTTCGGAGCGCCTTCCCGTCGTCCTCTCGCGCGACCAAGTGCGAGAGGTGCTCTCGCACCTCACTGAGGAGCGCTGGCTCATCGCATCGCTTCTCTATGGAGCCGGACTTCGTCTCCTCGAGTGCTTGCGCCTGCGGGTCAAGGACATTGAGTTCGATCGTTGCCAGATCATCGTCCGCAGTGGCAAGGGCGACAAGGATCGCCGCACCCTGCTGCCGGAGTCGCTCGCCCGGCCGCTCCGCGACCACATCGGCCGCGTGAAGAAGATTCACGAGCAGGACCGCGCCGCCGGATGGGGGCGCGTGCCGCTGCCGCTCGCGCTGGAGCGCAAGTACCCGAATGCCGCCACCGATTGGGCGTGGCAATGGGTCTTCCCGCAGGAGCGGCGATGGCGCAACCCGCAGACAGGCGAGGAAGGGCGACATCACATCGACGAGTCGCTCATTCAACGTGGCGTGCGGGCGGCGGTCCTGCGCGCCGGGATCGGCAAGCCCGCGTCTTGCCACACCTTCCGGCACTCGTTTGCGACCCATCTGCTGGAGGCAGGACATGACATCCGCACAATCCAGGAGCTGCTGGGGCATAGCGATGTGCGTACCACGATGATCTACACCCATGTGCTCAATCGCGGTCCGTCGGGGGTGCGCAGCCCGATCGATCGGCTGGACGCGGGATTCCGACGGGGCCCCTGAATCCCGCCGGCACCCAACGGGGTGGCGCTCATTGGACCAGCGTTCCCTTGCCGCCCCAATTCACGCTTCCGGCACTGCGGCGGCCGCCGAGCCCCGTTTCACTGGTCTCGCGGGCACTTCGCTGGTGCGTTCCCCGGGTCCCAATGTACGCTCCCCATCACCGACACCGGGACCCCGTTGCGCCGCTCGTCGCGGCCTCCGGACCAGCCCATTCGTCGTTAGGGCGCAAAGGAGGATCAGTGCCAGTTCCGAAGAATCAAGAAGACCTTGCCGAGCTTTTCCGAGAGCTTGGAGCCCGAGACCCTGAAGGCTGGGCAGCCTCACAGACTTCGGAGGGCATAAATCAGCTCCACCGGTTTCTGTTCCTGCGCCAGGCTTGGGAGCGAGTAGTCTCAGAAAGCGACGATGCGTGGATTGACCAAGAGATAGCCAGCTCCAAGCAACATCCGGGTCAGCCATTTGCAGGCATTGGGCATGCGCTTGCGAGGATGCAAGCTAAGGGCGTAGCCCGCGAGGACATCGTTGACTTGGCGCGCGGCATGCAGGCTCGGCTGCTCTTCGATTTCTGCTATTTGCTGGCTGATCCCTCAATACTTGAGTCGAGGGTCGAAGACCTGGGCTGGGCACTTGTTGAGACGGATGACGACTTCGAGCCAACTGGAGAGGTAATTTCGGGACTGCATGAGTCGGTTCTGGACACTGACCCCACTGGCCGGGAAATGCGGCCGCGCAATGCGCCCTAACCAGTCGCTCGAGCCGACTCGCGTCGGCAGGCCTCCGCTCGCGGCTCAGCTTCAACGTTATGCGTCACGATAGTCGAGGCTCTGCCACGTGACTAACGCCGCTCCAATTGCTATGGAACATCTACTGCCGTCAGATTTTCGATGGCCACTGACAACCACTATAGGCGCCTTCGAAGCATCGGCTGAAAGACTGGCTTCGTGGCTGGTGCAAGGCTTCTCTGAAGGTCCGATGCCGTGGGCAGCAGAGCGGCTAGCTTGGAGCGGATTGGACGACTTTGTTTCCATCCTCTTTCCGCTGTCGAAGGTTGGGGTTTCTCGGGTTGGCATCTTCGAAGCAGGAGGGTGGAGTTTTGTACTTAACAATTCCGCAAATGGAACTGACCTCGGAATGACTCCATCTCTTTGCGCTCGTGAACTAGGTTGCACGGCACTTCGCTTGACGTGTGAGACGCGTCAATACCCGGCCACCATACTCGAGGTCTACTCACCCGATTCAAGCGACGGGCTCCGTTGCAGGCGAGTGGTATGCGCTGCAAACGACGGTGGGCGGTGGACATTCATTGAGCACGGTCAACCGTTTTCGTTTGAAACGGTCGATGCGTACAAGTCCCGACGCATTGGGGATAGGTTTACGCCGGAAATGCTTCACGGTTACGCGGCTGCACTGGGTCTGCCCAAGCAAATTAGCTGCTGTGCAGTCGAAGACGCCTTTCTGTTACGGTGCGCACGTGACGCATAACAAGTCGTTCCAGCCGACGTCCGGCTCGTCGCTTCGCTCCTCCCCGGCCGCGGCTGAACTCCGTCGTTGGTCCTAGCCGAATGGCTTGAGCGCGTTCCGTCGTTTAGCGGCAGCCTCGCCTGTTGCGCTCCCCTTCGCGCTCGCACGCATTCTTGAAGGCTGTTCAATGGGTGGAAGGCACCAGGTGGTGCGCATGGGGCAGGTCCCGTTCCATGCGGCGGGACGGCACAGCACGCAGCGAGCGCGGCGGCAGCGTGTCGCGCGGTGCGTGGGAGGTGCTGCGACGTTGTGCAGGTCGCGCGCGGTTGGCAGTGGCGGCAGGTCCAACGAGGCGCTTCAGCCGCCAAGGGCCGCATGACGCGTCGTGCGGCATCAGGCTTTCCAAGGCTCAGTGCAGCGCGGGCGGAGCGGTCGCGGCGGAGTGTCGTTCAGCGTGGACCGATGCTGCGTCGTCCGGTACGCTCGGGGAGCGGAGCTTTCAGAGCGGAGGAGCCGCGCGTCGCGGCCCTTGCGGCTGAGCTCTGCGTTAGGACGATTCCATGTCAGCCTACCGACTCGGCACTCTTGATTGGATTCGTCGGCAGCGCATGAAGGTATACCTACTTGTACCGGTTAGCCTCGCGTTGGGGACATTCTTCGCAGTCGAGTACTTTCATTCCCGTCCAGCTCCTGGGAGCACTCTGGTGCGGGGTACCGTTGTTTCGCGGCAGACTGTGAAGGGTGTGATTGGCTCGCGGCCTCAACTCACGATTGTCATCGACGGGACCGACTTCCAAGTAACCGCAAGACTTCAGACTGAAGGCATTGACGGGATTCCAGATCATGTCTCCTTCTACTTCTCAGGCGACCCCCGCACCGAGGTATTCCTTCAGGAGGAGACCAGCCCCGCGCTTGGCGCTGCGTTCTTCTTACTCGCGCCATTGATCGCAGTTGCGCTGATTGAGGTTGCAATTCGCAGGGGTCGGTGAGACTCAAGGTAGGACACTGCTGAGCATTCCTACAGATCGCGTCCTAACGAAACGCTGCAGCTGCCAAAGGCTCGTCGACGACCGTCGAGTCGCTTGTGTCTCCGACCCACGGTTCGAGATGTCGGCGATCCGTGTTGCGGAGTCGATTGCTAGACTTCGGATGTCAGTGCTCAGCTGTCACGGGCTCGCTGAAGCGGGCCTTTGCAGCTGAGCTCAACGTTGGTCCTAGCCGAATGGCTTGAGCGCGTTCCGTCGTTTAGCGGCAGCCTCGCCTGTTGCGCTCCCCTTCGCGCTCGCACGCATTCTTGAAGGCTGTTCAATGGGTGGAAGGCACCAGGTGGTGCGCATGGGGCAGGTCCCGTTCCATGCAACGGGACGGCACAGCACGGAGCGAGCGCGGCGGCAGCGTGTCGCGCGGTGCGTGGGAGGTGCTGCGGCGTTGTGCAGGTCGCGCGCGATGGGCAGTGGCGGCAGGTCCAACGAGGCGCTTCAGCCGCCAAGGGCCGCATGACGCGTCATGCGGCATCAGGCCTTCCAAGGCTCGGAGCTGAGCGGGCGGAGCGATCGCGACGGAGTGCAAGTCAGCGTGGACCGCCTCTGCGTCGTCCGGTACGCTCGGGGAGCGGAGCTTTCAGAGCGGAGGAGCCGCGCGTCGCGGCCCTTGCGGCTGAGCTCTGCGTTGGTCCTAGCCGAATGGCTTGAGCGCGTTCCGTCGTTCAGCGGCAGGCCTCGCCTGTTGCGCTCCCCTTCGCGCTCGCACGCATTCTTGAAGGCTGTTCAATGGGTGGAAGGCACCAGGTGGTGCGCATGGGGCAGGTCCCGTTCCATGCAGCGGGACGGCACAGCAGGCAGCGAGCGCGGCGGCAGCGTGTCGCGCGGTGCGTGGGAGGTGCTGCGGCGTTGTGCAGGTCGCACGCGGTTGGCAGTGGCGGCAGGTCCAACGAGGCGCTTCAGCCGCCAAGGGCCGCTTGACGCGTCGTGCGGCATCAGGCTTTCCAAGGCTCAGTGCAGCGCGGGCGGAGCGATCGCAGCGGAGTGTCGTTCAGCGCGGACCAACTCTGCGTCGTCCGGTACGCTCGGAGAGCGGAGTTTTCAGAGCGGAGGAGCCGCGCGTCGCGGCCCTTGCGGCTGAGCTCTGCGTTAGACAGAGGGGGCCTCTGGGATTCATGCACAACGACTCGTTCTCAAAGCGCCTCGGTCTCAGCCCGCCTGCCGCAAAGGTTGCCATCGTCAACGACGCCCCGCAGCATGTTCGTGAGGCGATCCTCATGATCGCCGAGGGCGACTTGGACATCAGCCCTGGGACCATTCGATCCATACTTTGCACTCTGTTACGAAAGCTGCCGAACCGCGACAACTGGAGTGTTTACCCAAATGTCTGGGATGAGTGCCAACAGCTGATGACAAATGAGGCACCGTGGTACACGGTCTATGACTTCGTCGAGGCAGTGCACAGTGAGCTCATCAAGAACCACGATGTCGCGCGCGCTAACCAGTGGTCTGAGGCCATCAATTCCCACTTCGAGCAGGCCGGAGTCGCGTGGCGACTTGTGGGCGGAGTTTTGGAGAGGCGCACTGCAGGCGGCGCCGAGTTTGCTGTCGACAGTGCAAGAGTCGCGCTTACAAGCCCCGGGCATGCGACCGCGCGGTGTGAGTTGGAGGAGGCCGTTCATGATCTTTCACGGCGACCGGCGCCTGACCTAACGGGCGCAGTTCAGCACGCAATGGCTGCACTCGAATGCACCGCGAGAGAGGTGACCGGCGATCACAACGCCACTCTTGGGTCAATCATCAAGCGCTATCCAACGCTGTTTCCGTCTCCCATCGATGAGGCATTGACCAAGTTGTGGGGCTTCGCGTCTGAAACGGCGCGCCACTTGAGAGAGGGCCGCGCAGTTCAGAGCGCAGAGGCAGAACTCGTTGTTGCCGTCTCCGCCGCTGCAGCTGCGTACCTCCCAGCGGCGCAGCAACGCGCTTCCACGTAGGCGCGGTTCCTCTGCGGCGAGCCGCCCCCCCTGTCTAACGAGGCGCTCCAGCTGCCAAAGGCCCCTCGGGCGCAGACTTGAAGTTCTGTAAGCTCAACCACGGTCCGCGGACCGCGGAGTGGCCGCTGTCACGGGGCCTTTGCAGCTGAGCTCAACGTTAGGCGGATGAATTCACTCTTCGTTTCAGCGCGGTGCGCTGCGAATCCATGAAGACAGATGGCGCACGCTTCCTGAGCTTCGGAAAACACGATCGGGTTCGCTACGCGGTCCTTTCATGGGGACTGGCGATCGGACTCGCAGTCCAGATTGTTGGACTCGGTAGCAGGTCCGTGTCGTCAGGCTACCTGCCTGTCGCCGCGGTCCGGTGGCTCCTTCTTCCCGATCGACGCACTGCGGATGACACGCCCGCGACATTCCTCGTCGGCATGATGCTGATTGCTTCCGTCTGCGTCGCCATTGCCACTCCATTTGCCGAGATCTTCCGCGCAAGGGGCACACCAACTTTTCGGCGCCTGCACGCCGGCGCAATGGCGGTCGCCTGGATCTCGCCTGCATTTGTTTCCACTGTCCCGCTCCTCACCATTGCAACGGGCGCCCTCATGCCGTTCATAGCAATACTGAATCTCCGGACCGGATTCGAGGTCGAGTCACCGTTGGGAGTCTGCTCGAACTGTGGCTACAACTTCGTCGCTCTCCGATCGCGCCGGTGTCCAGAGTGCGGAACCCCACGCTGGCCACGGCGGCACAGGTCCGCGCCGCCTGCAGAGTGAACTGATTTACCGCCTAACGAAACGCTGCAGCTGCCAAAGGCCCGTCGACCACCGTCGAGTCGCTTGCGTTTCCGAACCACGGTTCGAGATGTCAGTGATCCGTGCAGTGGAGTCGATTGCTAGACTTCGGATGTCAGTGCCCAGATGTCACGGGCTCGCTGAAGCGGGCCTTTGCAGCTGAGCTCAACGTTGGGCGGACGCATGACCCTTGCGCAAAGGCCGACGTGGAGTACGGCGCAGCATCTGCTGTCGACCTTTGACGGGGCGGCGTCCGAACTGTTCGTCATCGACTTGCCGCAAAGTCAGCTCGATCAGGTGATCAAAACTATCGTTTCACTTCCCGATGTCGTCGTCGGCATCTGCGCCGGTGACGACATCGAGCCGGCAAGAACCCCTGATGACGAGCTTCTTCGGCGACTGCGAGCACCCACTGTCACCGAGTCTCAACACTCCCTCCACTCAGCGCATGGCACCAGCGAGCACCTCCAGATCTACATCTGGACTTCCCGTGGGCCAGGGCCATTCGATCTTGAGTTTGTTTTCTGGAACGACCTTACGTTTCCATCCAGCGTCGATGCCGCGGAACGCGAACGCCGCCTACTCCGCCTTGTTGAGCTTGCCGACACCTGTCGCGGCACTGCGCCGGGAGCTCGCTGCATCCTGGCGCCCGAGCATAACGGCGATCCTCGCGAACTCCTCACCGGTTCCCACGTGATTGTCTGGTAGGTCGATCATCCGACAACGGTGTCCCAACGCGTCAAATGCCATCCCGTCACCCTCCACCGCACTAGACCCGCTCGCTGACGACCGGACGCCGCTGCGGTCACCATCATCCAGAGCTCCCAGCACGACGTGGCGCCGCAACGATTCGCGAGAGCACTCCGACTAGGCCAACTGTGTGACCGCCGCCGCCCAACTAGGTGTTGAACGCCGACGAAACCCTCGCTGCGCTCGGGCTTTCGCGGGTTAACACTGCTACGTTAGGCAGGCTCGATTCGACCGAAACTCATGGATCTTCGATTAGAAGCCCAACGTCTTCGAGAGCTTGCCTCGACTCCTCCGACGGAAGAGTCGAGAGCGGAAGTGTCGACGGCGCTGTCGTCTAAGTTCGAAGGGATCCAGGCGGTGGCGGCGGAGGTTCTCGGCGCGTGGCGAGATGACAGGTCTAAGCGAGCGTTGCGGGACTGGTTCAGTGCGACGCTCGAACGCGAACACAGTTGGGCAATTCGTGGTGTTGCAATGCGCGAACTCGCACCCATGCTCAAAAGCGAAGATGCCGACTGGGTCCTAAATCTCTACTTCAGCGCGTCGAACCACCTGCTGCAATTCGAGTTATTGGCCTTGGCCTCCGCCCTTCCAGACAAGCCAGGCAAGGTTCTTGTATACGAAAAGGCCCGCGACTCAAATCCAGTAGTGCGGCACGCGGCCCTGATGGTTCTCGTGCGCAGCAGTTGGGGTGCGCCGATCGACCTGCTTCGGCCATTCGCGAACGATCCCGATCCGAAGGTTCGGGTCCTGCTTCATGCGTGGGGCGCTGCCTAACTCGGCATGCAGCCGACAGCGGCGCGTGTCATCATGAGCGCCGCTGCGGCTGATGCCCAGCGTTAGATGGATTGGGGACTCTCGGGACGTCGGCGACGCGGCTTCCAAGCCGGGGACTGCGCAGAGCTCGTCGTTGCATGTCGTCGCGACATCGCCGATCATCCGCGAGTGCTCCTTCCCAACGCCCAGCATGCAGTCGTTCCGGACGCCAAGGTCCGCGACTACTTGCTCTCGCTGACGCATCCGCAGGGGGCTCCCAAAGCTCGATTCCTGATGCAGTTCGGCTTCACTCAAGACCGCTGGGAGGTCCTTGCTGACGCCCTCCTCTTGCATGCCCGACAAACAGAGGCCACTCCGACCGCTCGGTCGGAGTTCGGCCAGAAGTACACTACTCATGGCACATTGGCGTGCCCAGACGGCAGAATCGTGAACGTCAGGGTGGCTTGGATCGTGCTCGTCGGCGATACTGTGCCTCGCGTCGTCACCGTTGTCCCAGGACTCAGATCATGACCTTCAAAGAACTCGACACCGTGGTCCTCAATCGCGACTTGCCTGAGCATGGGCTCAGGCGCGGGGATCTCGGCGCGGTCGTCATGGTCTACGGCGATGACGGACTCGAAGTCGAGTTCGTGTTGCCCACTGGTGGACACCAGGCGTTGCTGACCTTGAGTGTCAGTGACGTGCGCGAACTGACTGCCGACGACATGTTCGCAGTTCGTCCGCTTAAGCGCTCGGCCTGACTGAGCGGCCGGGCTGATGGGTGACACTTTAGTCCGGGCTCATGGGTAACACTTCAACGCGCCGGAGCCTGCCGAACTGGTCCTCGATCCGCAGATGCTCCTCGAGCAGCCGACCGAGCTTGAGCTTCCCGAACCACACATCCCACACTCCGTCGTCGATCTCCTCGAGACCGACATACTCGCCGACGCAGCAGATGCTCACATTCACCCAGCGGTTGCCCCAGCGAATGCCTCCGTTCCCGCTCACATACCTCAGCTCGTAATGCGACGGGTACTCGAGCGCCGGCACCCTCGACGGCATCGGTCGCGGCGAAGCCTCATAGAGCGAGGCCGGTGTCGCCTGGTCGAGGGCCTCGTGCGGTCGCTCCTCGTTGTACTCCGCGCGGAATCGATCGAAGCTGCCTTGCTGCGATCGCATGCTCGACGCCGGAGGTCGCGCCGTCTCCGCCTTCAGCGTCCGGTGCATCCGTTCGTGCCGACCGTTCTGCTGCGGCTTCCCGGGCTCGATCAGGTCCGGCAGGATGCCCAGGCGCACCCACCACGCCGAGAGCATCGACAGTCGCGCCAGCGAGTTCGTCGCGAACGGAACGCCATTGTCCGTCCGGATCCGCTCGGGCAACCCGTACTCCTCGAACAGCCGTTTGAATACTGGCTGCGCCTCCCGGCATTTCGTCGAACGCCGACCTTGGCACCCGAGCAGGAATCGGCTGTAGCCGTCCGTGACCGTCAGTGGATAGCAATAGATCCCGTCACGCGTCTTGAACTCGCCCTTGAAATCGGCGCACCACACACGGTTCGGCGCATCCATGGCCGCGCTCGGTTTCCCGGGGTGACCAGGACGATGACGCTGCCGCGGGTGATCGATCAGACCATGTCGACTGAGGATCTCGCACACCGTCGATCGCGCCGGCCACGCTCGATCCGCGTCCCTCTTCGACGCCAGCTTCAACAGCTTCTTCGCGCCCCAGCGCGGATGCCGGCGTCTCACCTCGACCAGAATCCGCTCCGTCTCTTCCGGCGTCCGGTGCGGGCAATGGTGCGTGCGGCGCGATCGATCGGTCAGTCCCGGCAGACCTTCCGTCTGGTGACGCACGATCCACTTGTACCCCGTCTTGCGGCTCACCCCGTACCGATCGCACAGCTCGCTGATCGACTCGAGGCCTCGCAGCACATCCATCACGAAATCGCGTCGCTCGTCCATGGGTTCCACCTGCTTCCAAGGCATGCCGCACCTCCTCAGAGTGCGGCATGCTGCCTTCTGATCTGTTACCCATGAACCCAGACTTTTCTGTCACCCATGTACCCGGACCGAACCGACTGGCCGGCAAGTACAGCATTCGCATTAACGATCAATGGCGGCTTGTGCTCCGTTGGACGGACGGCGACGCGTACGAGGTCCAGATCGTCGACTACCACTAAGAATGTTGATCCATGATTCCTGACAAGCGCATCCCCACCCATCCCGGCGAGATTCTCATTGAGGAGTTCCTCAAGCCACTCGGTGTTACGCAGGTCGCCTTCGCAGAGCACATCGGCGTCCCGCTCCAGCGGGTCAACGAGATCGCGCGCGGAAAGCGCGGTGTGACACCGGAGACCGCATGGCTCTTCTCGCAAGCGCTCGGAACCACCGCCAAGTTCTGGATCAATCTCCAACTCAACCATGACATGGCGAGCGCACGTCCTGAGCGAAGTGTTCCTCGTTTGCGCAGGGCGGGCTAACGAGGCGCTCCGGCTGCCAAGGGCCCCGCGCGCGCAGGTTTGAAGTTCTGTAAGCTCAAGCGCGGCCCGCGGGCCGCGGAGTGGCCGCAGTCACGGGGCCCTTGCAGCTGAGCTCAACGTTGGAAGGGCGACGGGCGTTCGTGGCAACCAAGAGATTCTCTACACTCGTGATTGTGGGGATTGTGGCCGGCACGCTTCTGTTCGCAGCATTCGCGCCCTATTGCTGCCTCTACGCCCTCCCTGGAATGGCCATGTTTGCGTATTACGCCTTCGCCGGCCCGCCTTCCGTCTCCGCGCTCCCAAGTCAGTACTTCATGATTCAACTGAGCACGGGCATTGAGCTCCCGCCAACCGCCGAAGTCCTGCTCATGGATGCGACCGGCACCACGGCCCCCAGAACTGTCTGGGCCCTCGTCAAGATTCCACAGCAGGATCTGAACCAGGTTCTCCAGGCCTCGATCTTCGCCGATGCCAACTGGAGTACCACGGATCGGCTTGTCCCTGCGAGCCCCGTTTGGGGCCAGTGGCCTCCCACGAGCTACTCCAGTTTTCGTTCCGCGCGCCTTGCTCAACCCCACGGCAGGCACACTGACATCATGATTGCCGATTTCGACGATTGGGATGTGCTGGTCTATCTATATGTCCCCTAGGCATCCTCCTCACGGACCGCGTTCTATCGACCGTTGAAGCTGACACAAGTCCCCGGGGAGGCTCGAGACCGCAACGACCCGCGACGCGGACCGCGGGTTCAGTCCCGGCTCCGATGAATGTGCACTGGCCCGCTGCGTCATCTGCCGCAGGCCCCCTCGCCGGGGCCTTTGCGGCTCATCTGCGCCGATCGCGAGTTCGTGACTGACGAGAGAGGACACCTGCACTATTGACCGCCGTTCGTCCCCTGGATGCTTGACGACGCACCCGCCTGCTTGGAGCGAAGCAGCAGGACGCGCCATTTCGGCGGTGGCGGCCATTCGAGGGGGCGATGCGCGTCATGCGTCCCATGAGCGATCGACGCCTGCGGCACGATTCGCTCGCTGGCGGGGACCACGCTCGACTCCGGCATCACCAGCCATCGCGTCATCGCCACGGAGCGGGCATCGCGCTCCCGGTCGGGACGAGCCAGCAGCACCAGCGACTGCCCCTGCGCCGCAAGCTGCACGCGCCGCGAAAGCGCGGCATCGAATCCCGCGCCATCCGCCACCACCACGAACACGCCCGGACAGCGCGCCGCCTGCTCGATGGCCCATGCTCGCTCCTGCGGTGCGGTCGCATCAATGAAGATCGAACGCTCGAGCAACCTCGGATCGGGCGCCGGTCGACGACCGTTCACCACGCCGCGCAGACCGCGCATCAGCGCCGACGCGGGCGGTTGACAGGCGCGACCGATCCATACGGCCGCGCGCCGCCGGTCGAGCGCCTCCTGCGCGAGCGCCTGCCACGCCGCATGGATGAGCACGCCCATCGGCGGCATGCGAAGGCGCTCTCGATCACCGAGCGCGAACCACTCATGCACGCCGCGACGCGAAAGACCGCCGCCAAGCGCTTCGTCGAGTTCGCGCGATCCCGTTGGCACGCGATCACGCGGGCGCTCCCCTGCCTCCGTGAGTCGCACGATCGACTCCCGCAGCGCCTCGCGGCGCTCCCGGCGTCCGTTCGTCCCGTCGATGGACACCGAAGCCGAACGCAGCGAGGAGCGAGCCGGCGGCTGCGAGCAGAAAGGCCTTTTGTGCAGCGCGCTCATGGGGGCGGAGCGCGTGTTCAACGGGGCGAACGCGTGTTCATGGGGGTCGGCAAGCGTTCCATGGAGCGGGCGCATCTTCGTGAGGTTCGGCAAGCGTTCCATGGAGCGGGCGCATCTTCGTGAGGTTCGGCAAGCATGCATGAGGACGAGCGAACGCCCGGACGAAGGCGTTCGGGCTTCGTTAGGGTACCGCGCCGATGCAACCGATCAAGGTGCGGCATCCGCCAAAGCGGTCATCCCCCCGCCGATCGGTGCGAGGCACTGCGGCGACTCGTTGCGAGGCGAATTGACCACCGTTGCGACCTCGTAGGCCCGGAGAACGCCGGCCGCGGCCGGTCCAGACCAATCCGCAAGTTCATCCGCTCCACTCGGACCAGCCCACGACGGATCCAGCCACTGCTGCCAGCGAGCGGGTGGCAGGATGAGCGGCATGCGATCGTGAATCGGGCGCATGAGGTCGCTCGGCTGCGTGGTCAGGATCGTGAACGACTCGAGTTCGTCGTGCCATCGCTCCCAGAGTCCCGCGAGCGCAAGCAGCGCCGCTGCGTCGGCGACACCACCAGGTTCCCTGCTCGCTCCCGCCCCTCCACCCGCATCGTGACGCGCCGCCGCGCCCGCTTGCGCGGCACAGATGGCCATCGGCTGCTTGCGTTCCCCGTCTCGACGCCACTCGTAGAAGTGCGTGATGGGAACGAGGCACCGCCGCTTCTTCCAGGCACTTCGGAACGAGGGCTTCGACGCCGCCGTCTCGACGCGCGCGTTGATGAGGCGATTGCCGATCGACTCGTCCTGCGCCCACGAGGGCACGAGCCCCCAGCGCATGAGCGCCACGGTGCGTCGAGCGGACGCATCGGCCGTGACGCGCACCACAGGCGCCACCTGCGTCGGCGCGACATTGAATCGAGGAAGTGACGCGCGTGCGGAGGTCCCGCGTCCCGCGTCAAGCGAGGCGACCTCCCAGACCGCGTCGAAGGCTTCCTCGATGCGCTCCGCGGTTGCCGTGATGGCGTATCGACCGCACATGCTCAGCGCGGCGCAGGCATAAGCAGGTCCGGGCCGATCGACGCGAGATCAGGGCAGCCGGCCAGGGCCATGGCCAGATCGAACTCACGTCGAAGGATTTCGAGCACGCGCCGCACGCCCGGCTCGCCGCCTGCGGCAAGTCCCCACAGCACCGGCCGGCCCACGAGTCCGGCCTGCGCACCGAGAGCGAGCGCCCGCAGCAGATCCACGCCGCGCCGAATGCCGCCGTCCACGAGAAGCGCCGGCGCGTCTCCAAAGCGCGTGCGAACGCGCTCCGCCACCGCGGGCAGGCTCTCCGCAGTCGCCGGAGCGCCGTCGAGCTGCCGCCCGCCATGATTGCTGACGATCACGCCGCGAGCGCCGCAGGCGATGGCTCGCTCGGCATCATCGGCGCGGCACACGCCCTTGACCACCACCGGCAGCGTCGTCCAGCCGCAGAGCGCCTCGAGATCCTTCCACGACAGCGAGGCATCGATCGTCCACCCGAGGCTCTCGCCGATGCCGCGACCCGAGTGGCCGCTCGGCTGCCCGGGCCTCGCGAGGTTCTCGATGCGCATGCCGTCGGGCACGCGGAAGGCATTGCGGACATCGCGCTCGCGCACGCCCCAGACGGGCGTGTCCACGGTCAGCACGATGGCGCGGCACCCGGCCCGTTCGGCGCGCGCCACGAGTTCGCGCGTGAATCCGCGATCGGCCGCGATGTAGATCTGCATGAGCACGCTGCCGCCCTTCGCGGCGGCGCAGACATCCTCGACCGTGCGCGTGGCGAGGCTGCTGAGCACCATGGGCACGCCGACGGCGGCTGCGGCGCGAGCCGTGTCGCACTCGCCCTCGTCGGTGCACATGCGCTGCATGGCGGTCGGGGCGATCCAGAGCGGAAACGACGCGTCGATCCCGAGGATCGAACACGCCGTCGATCGCTTCGACACATCGATCAGCACGCGGTGGAGCACGCGCCATTCGCGCCATGCCTGCTCATTGCGGCGCAGCGTCTGCTCGTCCCATGCACCGCTTCGGTAGTAATCCCAGGCCGTGGAATCCAGGCGCGACGCGGCGATCGCTTCGAACTCGTTGACGGAGAGGATCGAATCGATGGGCGAGGACGGCGGGAACTCGCGGGGAATCGGCGCGCTGGAGGACGACACGGCGGTCACGATTCGATCGTACCCGCGGCATACCGCACCCCCCGCGTCGATCGAATGCCGGTGACAGGAATCGAACCTGCACTCCCCTCACCGGGGAAACGGATTTTGAGTCCGTCGCGTCTGCCAGTTCCGCCACACCGGCGCTTCGCATCCAGTGTCCCCGATCCAGGAACGCGTGACAACCTCGCTGCCGCGGGCACCCATGACGGAGGTCGTCGCTCGCCGCCGAAGAAATCCTCGCTTGGAACGAAAGCGGGGCCGCGGCCTCGAGGCCGCGACCCCGCGATGGGTCAGATGAAACTCGAGCGGAGTCGCGGTCGACTCAGCTCCACGCGCCAAGCAGCACGCCGAGGTCGTTGCCGTTCACGACGCCGTCGCCGTTCAGGTCGGCGCAGGTTCCGGCTCCGCCAGGCCCCCACGCTCCGAGGAGGATCCCGAGATCCGCTCCGTTCACGATGCCGTCGCCGCTCAGATCCGGCGAGCACGATGGCTCGCACGGAATCGGACCGTGCAGCACCAGCACCGAGTCGCAGCAGATCGCCAGATTCGCGTTGTGCAGACTCACCGGCACTACCAGCTGCCACTGGCCGTTCGGACCCGCGACCGGCGGAACCGTGAACGACAGCGCGATCGGGCCCACGCTCGTCTGGCCGCCCGGAAGCAGCGGGAACACATTCCCCACCGTCGGCGTGAAGAAGTACGGCGCGCCGGGCGGTGGAAGCAGGAAGAACCAGGTCGCGATGAAGCTCGGATTCGTCGAGATGTTGTGCAGCGTGAACGAGATGTCGTACTGGTAGGTCGTCGGATCGCCGTCCGGGTGGCACGACACCGTCACCTCCGTGAACAGCACGCAGGTGCACACCGGCAGCACGAACTCCGCCTTCACGCCGCAGCAATGCGTCGTCCCGTCATAGAGACCGATCGGGATCGAGATCAGATCACCCGCGTTCCCGCTCACCACGACCTTGAGCGTCACCGAGTGGCCGGTCTGAAGCGGCGGATCCAGGTACTGGAAGGTGCCGAGCGTGGGAAGCAGCAGCAGATTCACCGTCTGCCCACTGTCGTTGTGCACCGTCACCGTCACCGAATACTCGCCCGACGGATAGCCGTCCGGACCGAGAAGGCAATGCACATCCTCCACCTCCACCGAGCACGATGGCGCGACCGCGCAGATCACTTCGCAGGATCCCTGACCGCCCTTGTCCTGGCTGAAGATCTCGTTGTCGTTGTCGATGATCAGCGAGTTCGTGGTGTCGCCACCGGTCTGCGGAAGGCCCTGGATTCCATAGACCGCTGCTGACGAGAGGTTGAGCGCATCGCCCGTCGCCCACACGAGACCACCGGGCGAGTTGTCGACACCGACACCACCGGCGCTCGAGTGCTGCAATCCGAACGCGGTCGAGTCGCCGATCAGGAAGGTGCCCGACTGCACCCAGGTACCGCCGGCGCCAACCGGACCGGGCTCCCAGCAGTACTTGAGCAGGTCGCTGTCATGGGAATCCGTCTGGATGCCGGCGATGTCCTCGGTCATCGAGCGCTGTGCGAGGTAGAGGCAGCAATCCGCATTGAATGCGAGATCGGCCACCGGTGTCACCTGCAGCCCCGGCGCGTTCAGCACGATCTCGAGCGTTGCGGTGCCCGGCACGGGATCGCCTGAAGCATTGAGAGCGATGCTCCAGACCGTGTTCGGCGAACCAAGCGGATTGCTGAGATCGCGGCTCCAGATGGAATAGAAGAGTCGATCGCCTCCGACGGCCACCGCCCAGACTCGCTCGCCCTTGGGCACGATCCCCGCCGCGTCGCCCGCCTCCGGATTTCCGCTGAGATCCAGTGTGTCGGTGGCGGCGTCGTACGCGCTCTTGATGCGAGAACCCGGGAGTGCCGACGGGTCGATTCGGTAGATGCGGCCGTCCTCGAAGTTCGTCACATAGAGGCTGTCATGCGTGCAGCTCCATGTGATGTTGCCGAGGCCCTTCTTGCCGGTGGAGGCAGGCGATTGCGGCAGCGTCTCCACGAGCGACGCGACACCCGTGGAACCGTCGATCCTGATGACCGCACCGGTGCCGCCGCCGACCGCGCCCGGAGTGTCGACATTGAAGAAGGCGCCATGCGAGAGATAGATGTTGCCGCCGTCGTCGGTCGTCACGCCGAAGACGGTTCCCAGGTGGGTTCGAGTCCACGACGCATGCTCGTAGCGAGGCGGTGCCCAGATCGCCGGCGCCGCCGGCGGTGTGGTCAGGTCATAGGCATGAAGGACGAAGCTTGCGGGCGTGTCGCCGTAGTCCGTGCTCAGGAGCACGGTGCCCCCGAAGCCGGTCACGGACGGACCTCCCTGGCAGCAGTCGCCGCACTCGCTGCCCGGGCCATGCGGATTCGGCTTCTGTCCACCACCGCATGGAGTGCCCGCGCAATCCGTGGTGAGGAACATCTGCACCTGCATCGCAAAGTCCGAACTCGCGCGAATCAGGTACTGCTGTCCGCAGACCACCTCGCACTGCATGATCGCGTAGCCGGGCTGGCCGGGGCAGCCATCATCCGAACAGCAGAGCGGCGGCGTGTCGCCCGGACATGCGCATCCGGACCACATGGCCATGTGGCTTCCCCCGGGCACGGGGCCGGTGCAGAGGCCGATGGTGGCGAGTCCAGTGCAGTCGGCAGTCCAGCAGAGCCAGATGTCATTGCGCCAATGCTGAATCACGGGCGAAAGGCAGCCCGAGGAATTGTTGAACGGCTCCGCACTGGCCGTGTAATCCGCGGGGTTGTACGGCACCACCGTGGCGCCGCTGATGGCGAGCGGGGCACCGCACTCGTCGCCGAGAGCGCCCTGCCCATGAGCCACTGTCGGGATGAGCGACGCCACTATGAGCGCCGCGGGAAGCTGGATTCGATTCATCGATTCACTCCTGTCCTGTTGAGTTGATGAAAGTACGCCCGATGGATCAGCCCCACGCTCCGAGGAGCGTTCCGAGATCCGATCCATCCACGATGCCGTCGCTGTTGAAATCCGCGCAGGTGTAGCCACCTGCAACTCCCCAGTAGCCGAGCAGCCGACCGAGGTCATATCCGTTCACGATCCCGTCACCGTTGAGGTCCGGTCCGGGGCACGCCGGTTCGCACGGAATCGGACCGTGCAGCACCAGCACCGAGTCGCAGCAGATCGCCAGATTCGCGTTGTGCAGACTCACCGGCACCACCAGCTGCCACTGGCCGTTCGGACCCGCGACCGGCGGAACCGTGAACGACAGCGCGATCGGGCCCACGCTCGTCTGGCCGCCCGGAAGCAGCGGGAACACATTCCCCACCGTCGGCGTGAAGAAGTACGGCGCGCCGGGCGGTGGAAGCAGGAAGAACCAGGTCGCGATGAAGCTCGGATTCGTCGAGATGTTGTGCAGCGTGAACGAGATGTCGTACTGGTAGGTCGTCGGATCGCCGTCCGGGTGGCACGACACCGTCACCTCCGTGAACAGCACGCAGGTGCACACCGGCAGCACGAACTCCGCCTTCACGCCGCAGCAATGCGTCGTCCCGTCATAGAGACCGATCGGGATCGAGATCAGATCACCCGCGTTCCCGCTCACCACGACCTTGAGCGTCACCGAGTGGCCGGTCTGAAGCGGCGGATCCAGGTACTGGAAGGTGCCGAGCGTGGGAAGCAGCAGCAGATTCACCGTCTGCCCACTGTCGTTGTGCACCGTCACCGTCACCGAATACTCGCCCGACGGATAGCCGTCCGGACCGAGAAGGCAGTGGACCTCGTCGACCTCCACGGAACACGGCTCCCGCGGCGGCACCCCGATCACACAGATCACCTCGCACGAGCCCTGCCGCGTCTTGTCGCCTTGCGGCTGGGTGAACGAATCGTCGTCGTTGTCGATGACGAGCGAGTTCGAGGTGCTGCCGCCCGACTGCGGCGTTCCCTGCACGCCGTAGGTGAGCGGATTCGCCAGCAGCAGATCGCCGGTGCTCCAGACCCAGCCGCCGGTCGCATCGTCCACGCCAACGCCGCCGGCGCAGGAGCGATCGAGGCCGACGAGCGAATCGTCGCCCACGCGGAAGGTGGCATCCTGTGCCCATGCGCCCGGTTGCTCAGCGTGCCAGCAGAACTTCAGCAGGTCACTCTGGTGCGCACCCGTCATGGCGTCGAACATCGATCGCTGCGCCGCATAGAGGCAGCACTCGCCGTTGAACGCGAGGTCCGACACGGGCGAGGGCAGCACACCGGCGCCGTTGAGGAGCATCTCGAGCGCCTTCGTACCTGGCACCGGATCACCCGCGCCGTCAAGCGACACCGACCAGATGGAGTTCGGATACCCGCCGGGATTGGCGAGATCGCGGCTCCAGACGGATACGAACAGGCGATCGCCCGAGACGGCGACACCCCAGATTCGTTGGCCCTTGGCCGCCCAGCCCAAGGCATCTCCCGCCTCAGGCTGACCGCTCAGGTCGAGTGCGTCGCTTGCAAAGTCCCATGCGCTCTTCACGCGCTGCGCAGGCGCCGCCGAGGGATCGATGCGATAGACACGCCCGTCCTCGAAGTTGGTTGCGTAGAGGCTCGAGTGCCCGCAGTCCCAAGTGAGATTGCCGAGACCGGGACCATCCGTCTGCGATGACTGCGGAAGCGTGACGAGAATGGAAGCCGCGCCGGTCGTGCCGTCGATGCGGATCACGGAGCCCCGCCCGCCACCGAGCGAGCCGGTGCCCGCGAACGGATAGATGCTCGTGCGGGCGAGGTAGATGTCGCCCGCGCCATCGACAGTCACGCCGAAGACGCCGCCCAGCGCCGCCTGCGTCCACGATGGATGCTCGTACCTCGGCGGCGACCAGTATCCGCTGCCGGCAGTGGCGAACGCGGAGATGTCGAAGGCGTGAAGCACGAATGCGCCGGCGTCATCACCCGCGTCGGTGCTGAGCAGCACAGGACCACCGAAACCGGCGACGGTCGGCACGCCCTGACAGCAGCCGCCGCATTCGCGGCCAGGACCGAACGGATCGGGACCGGGCGGACACGCACTTCCGGCGCAGGTGATCACCAGCGTTCGCGCATCCGGCGGTTCACCGGGATCGAGTCCAATGCGAACGAGGTAGCTGTTGCCGCAGACGACCTCGCACGCCATGAACGCATGCAGGCCGCAGTCTGAATCGGAGCAGCAGAGCGGGACATTCGTGCCGCCGCCTGCGGGGTTGGTCGTCGGGCAACCGCAACCGAGCCACATCTCCATGCGCGTTCCGCCACCGGGGGGGCCCCCGCAGAGATCGAAGGTTGCAACGCCGGTGCAATCCGCCGTCCAGCAGATCCACATGTCGCGCACGAACTCGGGTGACGCTTCGGGCACGCAGGGGGCGAAGAGCTGCGTCGAACTCGTCGTGAAGTTCGCCGGGTCGTAGGGCACGCTCGTGGAGCCGGACACCGGAAGCGGCGTCGCGCACTCGTCGCCTTGGGGCACCGCGAGCGCGAGGGATGTCGCCGCCGCAGCAGCGACGCACGCCGACAAATCCATGGAGGCCATCAGGCGCTCCCCTCACGATGTCCGCGGAGGAAGGATCGAACGACGCGTCGACCGACCTGGGTCCCCCCGCAGGATGGCAGCCATTCTCACCACGCCGATCTGGCCGCGTCAAGGCGAAAGATCCGACATTGTCTGCGCCGCCCGCCCCCAAGGCACTGCGCCGACCACCGAACTCGCCTGATCGGCAGCCTGGAAGCGCTGGGGCGCAGCCCGTTCCTTCGATCCTGGATCACTCGCCGCCGGAGGTGACGCCCGTGGCCGTGTAGTTCGGGCTCTCCTTGGTGATCTGGATGTCGTGGGGATGGCTCTCCACCACGCTCGCCGCCGAAACGCGCACGAATCGTGCGTTCTGCCGCAGTTCGTCAAGCGTGGCGCAGCCGCAATAGCCCATCGCCGCACGAAGACCGCCCACCATCTGATAGACGAACTCCGACAGCGGCCCTCGATACGGCACGCGCCCCTCGACGCCCTCGGGCACGAACTTGCGCGTACCGAGTCCCGCCTGCCCGTATCTGTCCGCGGAACCCTGCGCCATGGCGCCCTCGCTGCCCATGCCGCGATAGCTCTTGAAGCGCCGACCGCGATGGATGACGAGTTCGCCGGGACTTTCGTCGAGCCCCGCGAGCAGGCCGCCCAGCATCACGGCATGCGCGCCGGACGCGATGGCCTTGGCGATGTCGCCCGACTGGCGGATGCCGCCGTCGGCGATCACCGGAATGCCCTTTGCGGAGGCGACCTCGACGGCGTTCATGATCGCCGTGATCTGCGGAACCCCCACGCCGGTGACGATGCGCGTGGTGCAGATCGAGCCGGGGCCGATGCCGACCTTGATTCCATCGGCACCCGCATCGATGAGCGCCTTCGCGCCCTCGACCGTCGCGACATTGCCGGCGACGACATCGATGCGATGGCGCTTCTTGATCTCATCGACGGTGGCAAGGACATTGCGACTGTGGCCGTGCGCGGTGTCGACGACGAGCACATCGGCCTCGGCATCCACGAGCCGCTCCACGCGCTCCATCTGCATCACGCCGCATGCGGCGCCGACGCGCAGCCGACCTCGCCCGTCGCGGCAGGCGTTCGGATGCTTGGTGAAGTTCTCGCAGTCGCGCATGGTGATCATGCCGTGCAGCCGGCCGCCGCGGTCGACGAGCAGCAGCTTCTCCACGCGCGCGCGGCTCAGGATGTTCTCCGCATCGGCGGAGGTCGTCTCCGGCGGCGCGGTCACGAGCTTCTCACGCGTCATCACATCGCCGACCTTCACATCGGCGCGGGCATCATGCAGGAACTTCATGTCCCGCCGGGTCAGGATCCCCACGAGTTCCCCGTGGCTCGTGCCATCCTTCGTGACCGGGAATCCCGAGACATTCTGCTCGGCCATGAGCGCCACGGCGCGAGCCACCGTATCCCCGGGCGAGAGCGTCACGGGATCGGTGATGATGCCGTTCTCGCTCCGCTTGACCTTCGCCACTTCGCGCGCCTGGCGCTCCGGCGTCATGTTGCGGTGGATGATTCCCAGCCCCCCTTCCTGTGCCAGGGCGATCGCCAGCGCCGCCTCCGTCACCGTGTCCATCGGCGCGGAAACGAGGGGGATCCTCAGGGGGATCGACTTCGTAAAGACCGTGAGCGTGTCGGCGAGCTCCGGCGTGATCTCGCTGTACCGCGGAAGCAGGAGGACATCGTCGAAGGTGATGCCCTCGGCGACGATCTTCGAAGGTCGGGGCTCCATCGAGGAAGCCTACCAGCGACCCCCTCCCTGCTGCTACCCTTTGACCCCCGCCTGCTCGGGGCCGACAAGCGCCCCGACATCATCCTGAGGAGTCGACCCCCCGTGGCCGGACATTCTGATCGAATCGCAATGCTCGCCAGCCCCATCAATGTCGATCGGGGCATGCATCCGGGGGAAGGGAAGAAGGCCTGGCACACCTGGCTCGCCGCCGCCATCAAGTTCGGCGCGAGCGACCTCATCGTCAAGGCCGACCTGCGCCCGCGCATCCGCCACCGAGGCATCCTGAAGGACCTCGAGACCGATGTCGTCACGCACGAGCTCATGTTCCAGGTCGCCAAGGACATGCTCGACGAGGGGCAGCTCGACATCTTCCGCACGAAGGGCTCGGTCGATCTCGCGTACGACTTCGACGAGCGCAACCGCTTCCGCGTGAACCTGTTCATGGCGCGAGGCCGACCGGCGGTCGCGGCGCGACTCATCACGAGCAACATCAAGAAGTTCGAGGATCTCTACCTGCCGCAGATCCTCGGCGACATTTCGATGGCCGCCCAGGGGCTCATCCTCTTCGCGGGCGTCACCGGCTCCGGCAAGAGCACCTCGATTGCGTCGATGCTCCAGTATGTGAACGAGCGCAAGAAGGTGCACATCGTCACGATCGAGGATCCGATCGAGTACATCTTCCGCGACGACAAGGCCACCATCAATCAGCGCGAAGTGGGCATCGACTGCACGAACTTCAACGATGCGCTGCGAGCGCTCGTGCGCGAGAACCCGGATGTCGTGCTCGTCGGTGAGATGCGCGACTACGAGACCTTCGAGGCCGCCATTCGCGCCGCCGAGACGGGCCACCTGGTCTTCGGAACGATCCACGCCAGTTCCGCGTGGCAGACCTTCGGCCGCATCTACGACCTCTTCCCGGAGGCGGAGCGCGACCAGATCCGCAAGCTGCTCGCCTACAACCTGCGGGCAATCGTCTACCAGAAGCTGCTGCCCACGCTTCGCCCCGAGATCGCGCGCATTCCCGCCATCGAAATCCTGCTCGCCACGCCGCCGGTGCAGAAGTACATCCTCGACGCGCGCGAAGGCGAGCTGCTGGACATCATCAAGAACAGCCACGAGGAGGGGATGGTGGACTTCACCACCTCGCTTGTGCGACTGGTCGAGCAGGAATACATTCATCAGAAGGTGGCCCTGGAGGCCACGCCCAAGCCCGAGGAGCTGAAGATGCGGCTCAAGGGCATCTCGTAAGCGGCGCACCCAGCGCCGATCGGAGTCGCCGCGTTGACCATCCTTGCTCAGACCGCCGCGGCCAGCGAGGTCGAGGCTGCCATGCTGATGAGCGTGGTGAAGCCGATCCTGGCCTTCATCCCGTTCATCGCCTACTGCTGGATCACGGGCAGCAAGTTCGATCGCGATGCGCGACGCAACCAGCTCAGTCCCGCCACCTGGGCGCTCGTCTACGCCATCGCGCCGATCGTGGCGATCATCGCCCTGCTGGCGATCCCGATCTTCTGGATCGGCTGGCCCGTGTCGCTGCTCATCCTGGGCGGCACCGTGCTGGGATATGTGCTCTATCGCAACCCTCGCGTTCCCGAGAACGAGCGCTACAGCCTCGGCGCATTCAAGTTCGGCGAATCGCTCCAGGCGCGGCGTGCCGCATCGGCGGTTCGCGGTGCCAAGCTTCGCTTCCTCGACTCGAGCAAGCGCGAACAGCCCGTGCCGGTCAAGGACGATCCGCTGCATGGCGTGCACAGCACCGTGGAGGCGCTCATCGGCCCCGCGCTCGAGATGCGCGCCACGCGGCTCGACCTCGCGCCGACCCAGCAGGGCTTCGTGCCGTCGCAGATGATCGACGGCGTGCGCATGCGGCGCGACCCGATGCCGCCGGATGTGGCGACGGCCGCCATCGACTACCTGAAGAAGATGGCCGGCGCTGATCCCAACGAGCGCCGCAAGCGGCAGACGGTGAGTTTCTGGGTGATCGAAGGCGAGCGCATGATCCGGACCAGCCTGATCGTGTCGGGCGGCTCAGCTGGCCAAACGCTCCGACTTGATTTCGACCGCGAGAGTCAGCTCTCGCGCCCGTTCGACGGCCTCGGTCTGCTCGAGAGTCAGGCCAAGCTGCTCATGCCATTGCGAGAGACCTCGGAGCGTCACGGCGTGGTCCTGCTTGCCGCGTCTCCGGGTCAGGGGTTGACTTCGCTCTGCTACAGCATGGTCTCCCGCCACGACGCATTCACGGCGAGCGTCAAGTCGCTGGAGAAGCAGATCGAGCTGCGACTCGACGGCGTCGATCAGCAGACATGGGATGCCTCGAACCCCGCAGTCGACTACGCCACGCACCTGCAGTCGATCATCCGGCGTGGCCCCGATCTCGTACTGGTCACGGAACTCGGTGATCCGCGCGTCGGGCAGGTCATCGCGCCTGCGGCAATGGAGGGCATCCTCTTCTATGTCGCCGTGCCCGTGAACGCAGTGCCCGGCGCCGAGGTCGCGGCGTCGATCCGCGAGTGGTTCCGTGCGGTCGGAGATCTCGACAAGGGCGCCAAGCCGCTTCGCGCCATCGTCACACAGCGATTGCTGCGGAAGCTCTGCGAGTACTGCCGGCAGCCCCATCCCCGCGCCGCCGAGATCCTCAAGAAGATCGGCACACCCGCCGGCAGCACGCCCACGCTCTTCAGCGCCAGCGGCAAGGTCCAGATCAAGAATCGCGTCGAAGCATGCCCCGTCTGCAAGGGCAGCGGCTTCCTCGGCCAGATCGGCATTCACGAGGTGGTCGCCTTCGACGATGAGACGCGCGCCATGCTTGCGGTCAACGACGCGAGCGGCGCCTACACCACGGCGCGCCGGAAGACCAAGGCGCCTTCGCTGCTGGAGGCAGGCCTCGTGCGCGTGCGCGAAGGCATCACGAGCCCCGAGGAGTTCCAGCGCGTGCTTGCGCCGCCGAAGCCAGCCGCACCCGCGGCCGCCGGCGCCGGGGGCGGCGCTGCCGCAGCCGGCACGACCGCGTCGTCGTCATGATCGAACGCTGATTCAAGCCCACGGAACACCATGGTCCTCTCCGCACTCGTCGTCGCCATCGTCCTGCTCATCGCCTACTGGTGGGCCAATCAGGGGCTCTACAGCTCGCTGCTGCACTTCCTCTGCGTCGTCGTCGCGGGATCGCTCGCGTTCTCGCTCTGGGAGTGGGTCACGGTCACCTTCCTCCTCCGCGGCGTCCGTTTCGATGAATACGCGTGGGGCGTCTCGCTGCTTGCGCTCTTCACCGTCTTCCTCTTTGCGCTGCGTCTGCTTTCGGACCGCCTGGCCCCCAACGAGCCGCGCGTGCCCGGTGCCGCGAACTACAGCCTCGGCGCGGTCTTCGGGCTTGCTTCGGGCGTGCTCAGCACCGGCATCGTGCTGACGGGATGGGGCTTCCTCCAGGCCAGCACCGATGTGCTCGGCTACGAGGGCTTCCGTCGTTCGCAGCAGGCGTCCGGTCAGCCCACGCACACGCAGCCGAATCTTCCTCCTGCGCTCGTGCTCGAGGCGACCGAACTCGTCTTCGGCACGCTCAGCGTCGGCGCCTTCGCGCCGATCGACTCGGATGTGGCGCTCGCCAACGCGTTTCCGCGCTTCGCCGACCTGAGCGGCAGCGCCATGCGCGACAGCTTCAACGAGGGCAAGGGCAAGATCTCGATCCCGCCCGGGTCGATCAAGGTGAGCGAGTTCATGGAGCTGCCGTCGATGGGACAGGGCGCCTTCTCGCTGCGCCTCGATCTCGAGCAGCCCGCGTTCGATCGGCGCACTATGTTCACGCTCTCGTCGTCGCAGGCGCGGCTCATCGGGGACGATCCGCACGATCCTTCCGTGGTCTATCCCTCGGAGTTCGGCCAGAAGAACGCCGCGACCGATGTGCTGCTCCAGCCCTACACCTTCAGCGACATCACCTACTTCGCGAGCAGCCCCTCCGGCGCTCAGAATGCCACGATCTACCTGGTGTTCCCCAAGCCGCCGATGCGCGGCCAGAATCCGAAGTACCTCCAGATCAAGGGCCTTCGCATCGCGCTGCCTGCGCCCGCGCGCGAGCCCACGATCTCGAGCCTTGCGGTGGTGCTCGATCGAAGCAGCACCGGCGAGTCGGGTGCCACCGCGACGGCGCTCCGGGAGCTCTTCCAGAGCCAGGAGACGGCGCTGGGCCTCGGCGCATCGCACCTGGAGGCGAACGCCACCATCAATCCGGCGCAGGGCAACATCAACTCGCTGCCCGGCACGCTGACCCCGAATGAAGATCGACTGCTCGTCTCGGGCGCGGGCGACTTCCGTCGCGGCTCCGCCACGATCATGAACCGCGACCTGCGCGTGCCGGGCATCTTCCAGCCGCCGGGAACGCGGGTCGTTCGGCTCAATGTCAGCCGCGGCACCTCGCCGATCGACCTCTACAACGTGGATCGGGTTCGTGCACTGCGCCGAGGCGCGGGCGACAACGCGGGCGTGGAGATCGTCGACCAGAACTTCGAGACCTACCAGCCGTTCGGCTTCATCTGGGAGCGCGAGCGCGAGGGCATGATCCGCATCTACCTCGACCTGCCTGCGGGCGGCCGCTGGTCGCTGGGCGAGCTGCCCGTGGCAGGCGACGACGACAAGCTCTTCCTGCTCTATCGCCTGCCGGTGGACACGCGCGTGCGCGGCGTGGTCTTCCGGGATCCGAACCAGCCCGTGTCGAAGGCGAAGGTGGCCGGAATCTGCGACTGGATCGTGCCCGCGAAGTGATCGGCAACGGCGGCGGGGGCAGCCGGATGCCGACGCGCCGCAGCTAGGACTTCAGCCAGCGCTCGACATAATGGATGTCGTAGCTCGCGCCGCGGAATTCGGGGTGATCCATGAGCCGCAGGTGAAGCGGGATCGTGGTCTTGAGCGGCCCGATGTCGAACTCGCGCAGGGCGCCCTTCATGCGCCGGATCGCCGACTCGCGATCCGATGCGTGCACGATGAGCTTGCCGATCATGGAGTCGTAGTTCGGCGGAATGCGATAGCCGGCGCGGGCATGCGTGTCGAGCCGAACGCCCGGGCCGCCGGGCGCCGAGAAGCGCTCGATGAGCCCCGCCTGCGGCATGAATCCGCGCTCGGGATCCTCGGCGTTGATGCGGCACTCGATCGCGTGCCCCTGCACGCGGATGTCCTGCTGTGCGAACGGCAGCGGCTCCCCCGCCGCCACGCGGATCATCGTCTTGACGATGTCGACGCCGGTGATCATCTCGGTCACCGGATGCTCCACCTGCACGCGGGTGTTGACCTCGAGCATGTAGAAGTTCTGCTCGCCGTCCATGAGGAACTCGCAGGTCGCGGCGCCCGAGTACTTCGCGGCGCGGATGAGCGAGGCGGCGCTCTCGCAGACGCGCAGGCGCCTGGCGGGATCGACGCCGGGCGCCGGCGCCTCCTCGATGAGCTTCTGATGGCGGCGCTGGCTGGAGCAGTCGCGCTCGAAGAGGTGCACGGCGCTGCCGTGCTTGTCGCCCAGGACCTGCACCTCGAAGTGTCTCGCATGCTCGAGGAACTTCTCGACATACACGGCACCGTTGCCGAACGCGGCGAGCGCCTCGCGCTGCGCGCTCTCGATCCCTTCCCGGAGCTGCGTCTCGTCGCGGGCGATGCGCATGCCGCGGCCGCCGCCGCCCGCAGCCGCCTTCACGATCACGGGGAAGCCGATCTCGTGGGCCACGCGCACGGCCTCGTCGACCTCCTCGATGGCACCCTCCGTGCCGGGGAAGACGGGCGTGCCCGTGCGCTTCGCGAGCCGCTTGCAGTTGACCTTGTCGCCGAGCTGCGACATCGCCTCCGGGCTCGGGCCGATGAACTCGATGTTGCAGTCGCGGCAGACCTCGGCGAAGTGCGCGTTCTCGGCGAGGAACCCGTAGCCGGGATGAATCGCGTCCGCGCGGGTCACCTCCGCCGCGGCGATGAGCCGGTCGATGCGCAGGTAGCTCTCGCTCGCGGGGGCTGCACCGATGCAGACGCGCTCGTCGGCCTGCTCGAGCCACGGCCCGCCGCGATCGGCGCTCGAGTAGACGCAGACCGTCTCCACGCCGAGTTCGCGCGCCGCGCGGATGATGCGAAGGGCGATCTCGCCTCGATTGGCGATGAGGATTCGCTTGAACATGCCGTCGTGAAACTCCAGTGCGGTCGTGAGCGCGGAGTGCTCAGGAAGGCCGGACCATGAACAGCGCCTGGCCGAACTCGACGGCATCACCGCTGCGAACGACGACGCGCTCCACCGTGCCCGAGACACCCGCCTTGATCTCGTTGAAGATCTTCATCGCCTCGACGAGGCAGACGACCGTGTCGGGACCGACCGGACTGCCCACACTGACGAACGGCGGCTTGTCGGGGCCGGCAGCCTGATAAAAGGTGCCGACCATCGGACTCTCGATGGGCACGAGTCCGGCGTTCGGATCTGCGGCGGGCGCGGCCGGCACGGCCGAGCCCGAGGCGGGCGCATGCCCGCCTGCGGCGTGGACGGGAGCCGATGCGTGATGATGTGCAATGACGGGAACGGAGGCGGAGTTCGGGCGCTTGACGGTGACCTGCTCCTGCTGGTCCCGGAGGTCGATCTCGACGAGATCGTTCTCCACCATCAGCCGCACGAGCTCTTTCAGCTTGCGGATGTCGATCATGCGGCGGGAGTGTAACCAGCGCTGCCCATCCTGGGGCGATCCGCGTGGAATCAGCCGGGAAGGTGCGCCCATCCGGCGCGATCTCCCACGGGCCGGCCAAGCACCTCCGAAAGGGCGAAGGCCAGACGGAGGTCCCGCGGATTCGCGAGGACTCGCCTCAGGGGAACCTCGATGCCTGCCGCTCGATGAGTCACCGCCCCGATCGCAGCGAGTTCCCGCGGCACTCGCGCAATGTGCGGGGCAAGCGGCGTTGCAACGCGAGCTCGCTCCATGGCGGGTGTCGGCGTGATCCGCTGCGACTGGAGGGAGCCGCGAGCGGGGCTCGGAGCCGGCGGACGATCCACTCGTGGCGGAGTCCTTGGCGCGGGCGGAGCTTGCGGCGTGGATGGTGTCCTGGTCGGGGCCGGTGTTCGGGGCGCAGGCGCCGGGGAGGGCGCCGGACGACCCGCCGGACCTCGCACCGTCACCACCTTCGGCGCGCCGGGACGAGCGGACGGCATCGGCATCACCGCGGCGCGTTGCGCCAGAGGCGATGGCGGTGGCTGCGGCGCGGGCCGAACCCGGACGGCTTCGCCGGAGACGCGAACGAATGGTTCAGGCAGCGGCGTCTGCCCCTGCGGAACCGGCGGCGGTGCCGCGGCCTGGCCCGCTCGCGCAGCGCCGCCGCCCTTCGCAAGGTCGCGGAGCTGCTGCGCCTTCGCGAGCGCCTGCGAGCGATTCGCCAGAACGCGCAGCAGCGCATTCACGGCCACGATGATCAGGATGATGACCCATGCGTAGCGCACGACGGCGACAGTCTACGGCACCGACGGTCCGAGAGGTGTCCAACGCGGCAATGGCACGGGACGCGGCGCGACGCCCTCGACCATCGTGAACTCGATGCCGTAGATCGACGCGAGCACTTCGGGCACGAGCACCCGTGATGACTCCCCCGCCGCCACGAGCGCCCCGTCGCGCAGCAGCCAGATGTCGTCGGCGGAGCCTGCGAGGGTGAGATCGTGCGTGGCCAGGAGGGCGGTCGCCCCGTCGCGCACGCAGCGACGCACCACGCCGATCGACGCCCGGACCGATGCGGGATCCATGGCCGCGAAGGGCTCGTCCAGCAGCAGCAGGCCGCCCGGTTCGTGCTGTGCCACGGCGCGGGCCAGCGCGGCCCGCTGGCGCTGGCCCTCGGAGAGATCGTGCCAGCGCCGCCATGCCAGCGATCGCAGCCCGCAGCACTCGATGGCGCCGTCGATCCGCGCCGGCTCGCGCGGGAGCGCGTAGCGACCGAGCTCGACGCACTCGCGCACCGAGAATGCCGCATCGAGGGTCGCACGCTGCGGCACGAACGAGACCCTCGCGGCGCGACGCGGCGGCGATGCCGTTCGAAGGTCGATGTCGTTCCATCGCGCCTCGCCGCGGTCGGCGCGGATCGATCCCGCCAGCGCACCAAGCAGCGTGCTCTTGCCGCAGCCGTTGCCGCCGAGCAGCGCCACCATGCGCCCGGGTCCCGCGCCGGCGCTGATGGGGCCGAGCCGAAAGTGCCCTCGTCGGACCAGGAGATCTCGAAGCAGAAGCGCCATGGTCAGGTGGGACGGAATCGGCGGAGCAGCCAGAGGAACGCGATCGATCCGAGGATGGCCGTGACGATGCCGATGGGCAGTCTTCCCGCGCCCAGGTCGATCGACTGGCGCAGCGCATCGGCGCCGATCAGCAGCAGTGCACCGGCCATCGCCGATCCGACGACCAGGGCGCGATGCCGTGCGCCGCAGATGCGGCGCGCCATGTGCGGACCGACGAGGCCGATGAACGCGAGCGGACCGCAAAGCGCCGTGGCGGACGCCGCAAGGAGCGCAGAGATTCCAAGCAGCGCGAGTCGCAGCCGCGGCAGTTCGACGCCGATCGAGATCGCCTCCGCGTCGGAGAGCGCGGCGGCATCCATCGCCCGTCCGAGCCGCCATGCCATGGCAATGCCGCCCGCCGTCACCGCGGCCGATGCCCAGAGCACTGCACCCGCGCCAACCTCCGGGATCCGTCCGAGCAGCCAGAGGTCGATGCGTCCGCGCATCTCCAGCGGCAGGAGATGCTGCACCAGCAGCGTCAGACCGGCCGCGAGGCTCGACACGATCACGCCCGCGAGCACCAGTGTGAGCGAGTCGAGCGTGCCGCCCCTTCGTCCGATGAGGAGGACGAGCAGCAGGCTCACCGTGGCGCCCGCCGCCGCCGGCAGGAGCGCGCCGCCGGCGAGCAGCCACGCGAGACCGGGCCAGGCGATCGACGCCCAGACGGCGGTGGACATGCCGAGCGTGGCGCCGGCCGAGAGTCCGAGGATGAAGGGCGACGCGAGCGGATTCCGCAGGAGCGACTGCAGCAGCAGGCCGCTGGCGCCCAGCGCACTGCCGGCCACCAGCGCGGCCAGTGCCGCGTGTGCGCGAAGCGAGAGGACCGCCGTGCTCTCCGGCCATCCGAAGCTCACGCTCTCCGCGCCACGACCCGTGAACAGCCGCGCTGCGATCGCCATCGTCAGCAGCACGGCCATCATGGCGATGCCCAGCGGTGCGCGCCAATATCGAGCCGGCGTCGCCGAGGGCTCCGACAGCGCGTGCGGGCCGGCATGGGTGCTCACGAACCTTCTCCCGGCACGGGCGGCGCCTGCGGCTCGTGCGGCGCCGGCGTCGCGGGTGCCTTCCGGTCGCGCTGCTCCGGCGTCGCAGGTGCCTTCCGGTCGCGCTGCTCCGGCGTCGCAGGTGCCTTCGGGTCGCGCTGCTCCGGCGTCGCAGGTGCCTTCGGGTCGCGCGAGTCCTGCGCTTCGCGCACGCGGCGCTTGAGATCCAGGACCGCGTCGATCACACCTGCTCCGGGTTCCAGCAATCCCGGGTGCCGCGCATGGATCACGCGTCCCTCGCGCACGGCCCGAACGGGCAGCCGTCGCAGCGCCTCGATCGATGGGTCCCCCCCCACGAGCACGATCCATGAGGGGTCGAGGCGCATGAGCTCCTCGACCGTCATCTCCGGATACGGCGCGTGCGTCACCGCGTTCCTGCCTCCGATCGCGCTCCAGAGATCGTCGACATAGCTGCCGGGACCGAAGGCGGTCGGTGGCTCGACGCCGAAGAGGATCACCGTCGGTCCGAGCGCTCGAACGCCCTCATCCGGTTCGCACGCGGCATCGAGGCGCTCGAGCATGCGCGAAGCATGCGCCTGCACTTCTCCGCTCACCTCGCGCCCGATGCCCTCGATCATCGCTCGCACATCCGCGAGTCGATCGAGCCGCCACGCGACCGTCACCCAGTCGCGACGGGCTCCGAGAGCCGCGAGTTCATCGCCCGGCTGGGACGAGAGCGTCGCCTGATGGAAGCAGTGCGTCGGCCTGAGGGCCATCAGTCGCTCGCCATCCACCGACGCACCGTCCCAGACGACCGGCGTCGAAGGATCGATGCCGCGACACCAGGGCGATCTCCCCACGATCGCGTCCGACTGCCCGAGCAGCGCAAGCGTGGTGGTGATCGCCGGACTCAGCGAGACGATCCGCACTTCTCGTGGCGGCGTGGCCGCACCGCTCTCGGAGTCGCGATGCTGCGGCGGATCCGCCGGGCCGCACGCGGCGGCGCCAAGGAGAAGCATCGACCCGAGCACTCCGCGCATGATGAGCACCGGCGCGGATGGTACTCCGCGCGCTCCGGCAGCGTCCCCTACACTGCTGCCTCCATGGCGGTGCGCCACACGCTCGAGCGCTGGTTCGTCGGCGAGCCGGGATCGGACGAACCCGCGTCCGACTCGATGCCCATGCTGCCGTCGTCGGCGGGCATGGATCTGGCGCGCCTCGGCGAGGCCGCGGACGCGATCCGCTCGCACCTCGAGGCGCAGGCGCGCGAGCACCACGAGGTGCTCAATGTGCTCGCATCGCTCTCCGAGCCGCTCGCCTCGCTCCCGCGCATCGCATCGCAGCAGGATCGTCTGGGCGAGACGCTCGGGCAGGCGCTGCTGCACGCGAGGCAGCGCGACGCGGGCATCGACGCGACGCTCGGCCGCATCGCGGACGGCCTCTCGCAGCAGACGGAAGTGACGGGGCTCATCCAGCAGCAGCTCGATCTCAATCTTCAGGCCGCCAACGGCGTCGCGGAGGGAACCACGCGACTCACGGAAGCGGTCACGGAACTTGCGAGCTCGAACCAGCAGGGCACCGAGTTCCTCTCGCGGCTCGTGGAACAGACGAGAACGCTCACCGAGGAGCGGGGCCGGGCCCATCGTTCCATGCGCATGCTCCTGATCGCCGCCGTGAGCCTCGGATTCGTCGCCGTTGCACTCGCGGCCATCGCCGTGGTGCTGGCGCTCGCATCGAAGGGCTGAACCGCGCACCTTCGACCGCGTCGGCGGCTGCTGGCTCTATGCTCCCGGCGTCACCAATGGTGGGGTGGCAGAGCGGTTGAACGCACCGGTCTTGAAAACCGGTAAACCCGCAAGGGTTTCAGGGGTTCGAATCCCCTCCCCACCGTGCGCCCGCCAGGATGGGCTGGATCGCAGGCGCGATCGCCGAAGGAGGCGCCGCCGAAGAGCGAGGATGAACGACGACCACTCGTGAGGGCATCATCCTGCCGAGTCGCGGCGCAGCGGGCTCTCGCCCTGCCAGACCCTCGGCGCCGCGTTGGGCCGGCTGACTTCCTTGAGGAAGTCCTCGTACTGCTGCTTGAACTCGGCGAAGCGCGGATTGAAGTACTCGAGCACCACCCATTTGCCGACGCGGCTGTGGATGTGCATCGAGCGCGCCGTCGGATTCGGGAATGCCTGCGAGTTCGTCATGCGAGGCACGAGCGTGCCGTTCGCAGCGTCGAGCAGCAGCGCCTTCAGCGCAGGCTCGTAGCGTCCGTTCTCGCCTTCGCGCAGGAAGTGAATCAACGCCCAGACCTGGGCGTAGTAGAGCAGCATTCGATCCTTGCCCTGCCGCAGGAATTGCTCCGGCGTCGAGTCGAGCAGCGCCTCGAGCGGGATCGTGTCGCCGCGCCGCAGGCCGTTTCGCAGCTCGCTGAAGCGCTCATGATTGCGCCACGGCATGAACGGGCTCGTCGCCGATTGCCCTCGCCCCGGACGCACGGCCTCCATCCAGCACGCAATGCCCTCCTCCATCCAGAGCGGAAGCGGGTTCTTGAAGGTGCGCTGCGTGTACTGATGCCAGCCCTCGTGCGCGATGATCGTCAGCGTGTCGAGCGGACCGATGTCGTAGAGGATGGCGTCGCCCTCCGTGGTGAAGCCGCCCTTGCCCATCGCCAGGTACGGCCCCGCCGAACGGCCGAGGCGCTCGCGCGTGTGCTGCTCCCACTGCCCGCGCGTGCCGAAGATGTAGGTGTCCATCGGTTCCCGCACCTCCGGCAGCTCGACGATCGCGGTGCGGTAGTGGCCGATGGCCCGCTCCACGAAACTCGGGAGCGCTCGATCGAGCGGCCCCTCCGGAAGGGTGCTGTGGATGCGCGCATTCGGCGTGGCATAGACGCGGCCGGCGAACTCGCCGTAGTTCCAGGGTGCGGCCGCGGGCGCCGACGCGGCAGGTCCTGAGTCACGCGACTCCGGTTCGCGCGACGGTGCGACGCTCGCCCCGGCGCTGCTCGCGCCCGAGGGAGTGTCCGAGCGTGCCGCCGGCGATGCAGGCGGGCGGTTCGACCGCATCGGCTCCACCACGACGGGAGCGCTGCAGGAAGCGATGCAGGCAACGATCACGACAAGGCCGGCAATGCGAAAGCAGCTCTCGGAGGCGCGTCGCTCGCTCGGACCTTCATGGTTCATGGAGCCGCCTCGCACGATGGGCCAAGTCTAGTTGGAGGTCTTGGTCGAGGCCAGCGCTCATCGACACCAAGGTCCGAATTGCATCGGCCATTCGAACCTCCGGTCAGCACGGATTCATTCCGGGAGCGATGCCAGGGAAAGTTCCGCGGCCGCAAGATCGCTGCGCGCCTGGTCGAGCATTCGACGCGTTTCCTCGACCACTGCGGGCGGCGCCTTGGCACGGTATCCCGCGTTCCCGAGCTTCGACTCGTAGCCGGCCACCGCGCGTCGCCGCTCGGCGACGATCTTCGCCAGTCGCTGACGCTCCTCGGAAGAATCCGCGAGGTCCACGAGGCCGGAGATGAGGACCTCCGACCCCTCGAAGGGAAGTGGCGCGGCATCCGATGGGCGTGCGAATCCGGACGCATCGCTCGCATCGACGCGCTCGATGCCCGCCAGCGCCTGGACCAAGCCGCCGCACGCATCGAGCAGCGCTCGCACCGTCGCCGGCGCCGCCAGCACGATGCGCCGCTTCGGCGCCACCTTGCGTTCCCCGCGCAGCGTGCGGATCGCCTCCACGAGCGCCATCGACCGCGCACCCGTCTCGATCGCCGCGGAATCGGCAAGCTCGACGCCGGCCACGGGCCATGCCGCCGTGCAGCAGAGTTCCGACGCAGGCAATGGAAGGCCGCGGACCGCCGCTCGACCGCGCGAGATCGGCGCCACCGCCGTCCAGAGCGCCTCGGTCACGAACGGGCAGACGGGATGGATGAGACGCAGCGTCGCGTCGAGCACCTTCACAAGGATGGCCTGCTGCTGCGGATCCTGCCGCACCGTCGGCTTGATCGCCTCGAGATACCAGTCGCAGAGATCGCGCCAGAAGAAGTCGTAGAGCGCGTCGACGGCGGCGCTGAAGCGATAGGCGTCGACCGCGGCATCGACTGCGGTGATCGCGCGGGCGAGGCGCGAGAGGATCCAGCGGTCGACGAGCGGACGCGTGCGCGGATCGATCGGCTCGGCGCCGTGCGCGGCCATGGCGGCACCTGCCCCATGGGCCGCATCGGCCGCACCAGCGGCGCTTCCGGGGCCCGAGGCTTGCGCGCTCGTGGGCGAATCGCCCTCCGCGCCGGCGCTCGCGAGTGCGAATCGCACGGCGTTCCAAAGCTTCGTGGCGAAGTTGCGGCCCACATCGAAGCGCGAGCTCGTGTTGAGCGCCAGCGGAGCGTCCGCCGTGGGCGCCGCCTTCCCGCTCATGGCGCCGTAGAACGAGACCATCGTCTTCCCCGGGTGCTTCGGGCTCCTCTGCACGGGCGCGGCCACGCGGTGGCCGGCGCCGTCGTCGACGAACTCGGGTGTGAAGGTCTCGCCCGAGTGCGGATCGATGAGGTCCACCGGCAGGCGCACATCCTGCGTCTCCGTGGCGATCTGCGCCAGCACGAAGCGCATCGCATCCGCGCCGTGCGTGCGAATGATGTCGCGCGGATCGACGCCGTTGCCGAGGCTCTTGGACATCTTCTGCCCGAAGCCGTCCTGCACGACCGTGTGGATGTAGACATGGCGGAACGGCAGGCGCCCGGCGAAGATCCGGTTGAACATCACCATGCGGCTCACCCAAAGGGTGATGATCTCGCGCGCCGTGCAGAGCACGGTGCTCGGGTTGAAGGTCTCGAGCATCCCCTCCATGCCGGCGCGCTTCGGATCCGGCCAGCCGAGCGTCGAGAGCGGCCAGAGCGCCGAGCTGAACCAGGTGTCGAGCACATCGTCGTCCTGACGGAAGCCCTCCCGCTCGATGTCGGACACGCGGTCCTGCTGCGCCTCCGGCACGCAGAGGAGCTCCTCCAGCTCGTCGCCGTCCGCACGGCGCACGCGATGGATGCACCCTGCGCGGGCGTGTTCGCTCTCGACGGGCACGAGCGAGGAACGCCCGACCGGCGCGGCGCCGGACTCGATCGCCTTGCGCGCCTCCGCACCCACGGCATCGCCGCGTCGCACCCACACCGGCATGCGATGCCCCCACCAGAGCTGCCGCGAGATGCACCAGTCGCGGATCTGCTCGTGCCAGCTCTCGAAGGTCCGCGCGTAGCGCGAAGGGAAGAATCGAAGCTCGCCGTCACCACCGGAGTCCGCATGCGGGGATCGCGCGTTCGGTGCCGCGGCCGCGGCCCTGGCGTCATCGCCGCCCCCGCCCCGCTGATCCGGCACCAGCGATCGAAGCGCCGCGCCGCGCAGGCGCTCGTCCGTGACGAGCACATACCACTGCTCCGAGAGATACGGCTCGATCGGAACATGCGAGCGATAGCTGTGACCCACGGAATGGCGGTAGGGCCTGACGGCCTCGAGCAGTCCCTTCGCGCGGAACCACTCCACGATGCGGGTCCGCGCCGACTCGCGCGGAAGTCCGACGAAGGCACGAGCCTCCTCGCTCACATCCGTCCAGCCGTGCCGATCGCTGATCGTCGCGTCGGGCGCCATGACATTGATGGCGGGCAGTCCGTGCCGCAGTCCGATCTCCCAGTCGTTCGGGTCGTGCGCGGGCGTGACCTTGAGGAAGCCGCTGGCGAACGCGGCCTTCGGGTCGTTCGCAGCCGCGCCCGCCTGCGCCGCCATCTCGGCGGGCATGACGACATAGTCGTCCTCCACGATCGGGATCTCGCGGCCGACGATCGGCAGGCGCACGCGCCGCCCTCGCAGCGATGCGGCGCGCGGATCGCGCGGATTCACGGCGACGGCGCTGTCGCCGAGCATGGTCTCGGGACGCGTGGTGGCGACGGTCACATGGCCCGAGCCGTCCGCGAGCGGATAGCGCAGGTACCACATGGAGCCGTCGACCTCCTCCATCTCCACCTCGTCGTCCGCCAGCGCCGTGCGCGATGCCGGATCCCAGTTGACCAGGCGCTTGCCGCGGTCGATGAGGCCGTCGGCGAAGAGTCGCACGAACGCCTCGCGCACGGCCCTCGCACAGATCGGATCCATGGTGAAGCGCGTGCGATCGAAGTCGCAGCTTGCACCCATGGCGCGGAGCTGCTCGAGGATCGTCGCCTCGTACTCGTCCTTCCATGCCTGCACCTGCGCCACGAACTGCTCGCGCGTGAAGTCCGTGCGGCGCCTGCCCTGCTGCAGCAGCCGCTTCTCGACGACCGTCTGCGTCGCGATCCCGGCGTGATCCGTGCCCGGCATCCAGAGCGTGTTGAAGCCGCGCATGCGCGCACGGCGCGCCAGCACATCCTGGAGCGTGTTGTTGAGCGCGTGGCCCGCATGCAGCGCGGCGGTCACATTCGGCGGCGGAATGAAGATGCAGAACGCAGGCCGGTCGCCGCCCGGCTCGGCGTGGAATGCCCGCGCCTGCTGCCATCGCCGGGAGATCTCCGGCTCCCACTCCGACGGGATGTAGGCTTTGGGCAGCATGGGTCGCGGATCATACCGATCGTGCGTCGGCGCCCTCGCGCCGGCGCGCTGGGCGCCCGCGGCGCCACCGCCGCGCTTCGCGCTGCCTTCGCTGCTCATCGGCATGCTGCTCGCGGCCTGCGAGCGATCGCCATCACCGGCCGCGTCCGGTGCCAACGGACGCGCTGCCGCAGCGCCGTCGACGCCTGCGTCCGGCGGCGGCGCCGCCACCAGCGCCAAGGCTCGCGACGAGGCTCGCCGCGCGGCCGAGTCCTACCTCTCCGAGGGGCGTCTCGACGAAGCGCTCGTCATCACCACGAGACTCGTGAGGATCGCGCCGGAGGGACCGTTCGAGCGCGAGCTGCACGCGCGCGTGCTGCTCTCGCGGGCGCTGCTCGAGCCCGCCGCCTCGCGCACCGCCGCGCTGCTCGAGGCCGCGGCCGAGTATGGCGAGGCGTCGCGGCTCGATCCCCGAAACGCCGCGCTCGAGCACGCGACCGGCGTGGTCTACGACCAGGCGGGACGACTCGATGAAGCCCTGCCTCGCTATCGCCGCGCCGCCGAGCTCGATCCGACGAACCCGCAGCACCCCCTCTACACGGGTCTCGCGCTGCGCCGCGTCGGTCGACTGGACGACGCCCTGGCCGCGCTCGACGCGGCGAAGGCGCTGGATGCCGACGAGCCGCAGATCGCCGTGGCGCGGGCCGACGCGCTCCTGGCGCTCGGTCGGGCCGACGAGGCGCTCGTCGAGGCGCGGCGCGCTCGAACGCTCGCCTCCGCCGATCTCGCGGCGCGCGTCGCCGAGGCGCGGGCGCTGCGAGCGCTCGATCGCCCTCGCGACGCGGCGGAACTGCTCCTGATGCTCGACGACGCGACGATCGCGAACGAGGCCGTGGCGCAGGAACTCGCGGGTGCGCTGCTGGCCATCGACGAGCCGGAGCAGGCGGCCCGCGCGTGGGAGCGATCATTGGCCGTGGATCCGCGTCGATGGCGCAGCGCGATGGGCGCCGCGGAGGCATGGCTGGCGACGGGTGACATCATCCGCGCGTCGGAGCGTGCATCGCTCGCCGCGTCGATGGCTCCGCGTGCCGAACGGGACGGTCGCGTGCGCGAACTCGAGGATCGCATTCGCGCCGCCTCCGCGGCGCGAGCCTCGCCCCCTTGATGGTCGCTTCGGGCCGCATGGCCCCGCGATCCGCTCGGGCCGCTACCGCAGCCAGCGCCCGCCATCGACGCGCAGATGCACGCCCGTGAGGTACGGCGCGTCGAGGGCAAGCCATGCGACGGCACCGGCGGCATCCTCGGGAGCGCCGCTCCGCGCGAGCGGAATCCTCGCCTCGTAGGCACGCCGCACCTCGTCGCTCGTCCCCGGCGGCCACGCGACGACGCCCGGATGCACCGCATTCACCCGAATGTGCGGCGCGAGCTCGACCGCGAGGGAGTCGACCATCTGGGACAGCGCCGCCTTGGACATGAGGTAGGGCGTGAATCCTCGCACGGGGCGTCCCATGGCGTGCATGTCACCGAGCACCACGATGGCACCACCGCCCGGCCGCGACGACGCCGCGAGCGCCGGCGCGAGCGCGGTGCACAGCGCCAGCGCCGACGCCGCGTTGACTTCGAAGTGCTCGATCGCCTCGCGCCGCGCCGCGATCCCGCGTGCCGAAGCGGTGCATGGATCGCCGCGCTCCAGGCTCGGCGGCGCCGACGATCGCGCGTAGCTCCCGGCGTTGAGAACCAGCACATCGAGCGGCGCGGCGCCGTGCGTCGTGGCGAAGGCGCGAATCGACTCCGCATCCGCGAGGTCGAGATGGGCCGCGTGCACGCTCGACGCGCCGCTGCCGGCGCCGGCGGCGGCCTCTTGCAGCCTTGCGAGCGGTGCACGCAGCTCCTGCTCGCGACGGCGGGTGGTGATCAGAAGTTCAGCGCCGCGCGCGGCGAGCCGTTCCGCGATGGCCAGCCCCACGCGCCCGTTGGCACCCGTCACGATCGCGCGGAACGCGCCGCTCACTCGTCGTCCTGCTCCGGCGGCGCCGCCCGCCGTCCCGACTCGCGCCATGCGTCGATGACGGTCGTGGACTGGCCGCCGCGACCGACCGGGGGCCGCGTTCGCCGCCTGTGGAGTCCGAGCAGAAGCAGCGCGGCGCCCGAGAGCACGACCACCATCACGAGTGCGAGAAGCAGCACCGCCGCGAGCGCACTGAGTCCCTGACGGTCGGCGATGCCTGCAATGATCGTCACGGGGCCGAGTATATGGCTGCGACGGTGATCGTCCGGAGGATCGCGTCGCCCCCCGGGCGGCGTTCGGCGGCGGGCCTTGCGGTGCGTAGAATCGCCGACCGCGTCCTCATGACATTCAACGCGCTCCTGCATCTGCGCCAACGCCTGAAGCGACGCCGTCGGCGCATCGTCGCCTTCATCGCCGTGGCGATCGCGCTGACGGCGCTGACCTGGGGCGTGCTCGTCGAGGGCACGCTGCTTCGATTCGCCGTGGCATCGATCATCGGATGGCGGCTCGAGGCCCGCTGCACCATCGATGCGTTCCACTGGAACGGCTGGAATCGCGCCGTCATCCGCGGGCTCTCGCTGCGCGTCGACGGCTGGCCCGACGGCGCCTCGGAGGTCATCCGCATCGGCGAGATGAACGCCGACTTCGACCCGCTGCCGCTGCTCTGGGGTTCGCTCGCCCTGACGGACATTCGCGTGGACCGGATGACCCTGCCGCTGATCCTCGACAGCGAGACGGGCCGTCTCAACCTGCTCTCGCTTCGACTGCCATCGGCCGGCCCATCATCGCGCCGGCCGCCGAGGATCCACATCCAGGACCTCGAGATGCAGGTCGGCAAGCTCGATCATTCGACGGGCACGATCCGCTACGAAGGGCGACATGAACTCGTCGGAAGCGTCTCGAGCGACGCAGCCACGCGCGGTCTCTGGACGCTTCAGCTCGAGCAGAAGCCTGCACGACCCGGCGACCCCCCTGCCACGATCATCGGCACGCTCCAGGGCGATTCCTTCGACTACTCCGTGACGCTCTCGAATCTCCTCCTGGACGAGTCGCTCCGCACGCTGCTGCCCGAAGTAGTCCGTCAGATTTGGCCGCACATGGACCTGGAGGGGCGGATCGACACGATCACGCTCAGCGGGAATCGGGAGCAGCCTGTCAGCACCGCGCGCATCGCCGTCAGCAACATCACGATGACGCTCCCGGCCACGGGCATGGAGGACATCTGGGCCCGCTATGCGAACGAGCAGGTGCTGACCGACGCAGGGCCGCCCCGAATCAAGGTCACGCGCGGCGAGCTCGAGTTCCGCGACTGGGTGCTGGTGATGCGCGAACTGCGCGGCGAGCTGACCGCCTCCGCCGGGAGCGAGCCGGTGGTCCCGCTGCCCGTCTCGCTGAGCTTCTGGATCGATCTCGAGCGAGGGCGCCTGCGCGACTGGAACATCGAGCACGCGACGGAGTGGGTCACCGAGGCGCTCGAGCACGCCCCCTTTGCGCTGCACCTGGAGGTCCTCAACTACGCATTCGAGCCGCAGGAGGGCGCCACCTCGGCGCTCGAGCTGCCGCGGCTTGCGGCGGAGATCCTGCGCAACTTCAAGGTGAAACGAGGCCGCGTCTCGATCAGCGCCTTCGTCACGCGCGAGGACCCGGTCTGGCGCGGCGGGACATCGCCCGGAGCCGATCCGCCGCTCGAGCCGCCCATTGCGGCGGATGTCCGCGTCCAGGGCAGCCTCTTCATCGACGGCGGCGTCGGCGGCTACTTCAAGTTCCCGTACATGCTCAAGGATGTGCGCGCGCAGATCGCCTTCGAGAACGACCTCGTCCGCGTCGAGTCGCTTCGCGGAAAGGGGTCGGAAGGCTCGGAGATCCTGATCAGCGGCACCGTGGTGGATCCGGGCGACGATGCGGGCGTCGACCTCCGCATCATCACGCCGCGCGCCCCGATCGACCAGGTGTTGATCGATGCGCTCGTGGAGTCGCCGGCGCAGCGCTTCCTGACGCTGCTCTTCTGCGCCCCGGCCTTCGCGTCGCTCCAGCATGCCGGGCTGCCGGAGCGGGAGGTCGAGTCGATGCGAACGCAGCGCGCCGACCTGGTGCAGCGCATCCGGCCGGGCGCCCCTGAACCGCTCTCGAAGGAGAGGATCGCGCAATGTTCCTCGCGCATCGCGCAACTCGGGGCGGTGGACTGGCTCTCGAAGTTCCGCCCCGGCGGCTGGTGTGCGCTCGATCTGCGCGTGCGCCGCGATGTGGGCGGCGGCGACATGGTCGAGACGACCGGCACGATCACGCTGCATGAGGCGGAGGCGCTCTGCGAGCCGCTCCCCTATCCCATCCGCGTGCTCGGCCGCGACGCCGTGGGCGTGGCCCGCGCCACGATCACGGTCGAGGACCAGCGCATCGTGCTGCCCGAGGAGGGGCTTGCGATCCAGCTTCCCGGAGGCGGGACCGGGAGGATCCAGGGCTCCATCGAATTGCCCCGCGATGCGACGGGTGAACGCGTGGTCACGCCGGCGATCCGCGTCACGACGGAGAACGATGCGATCAACCAGCTTCTGCTCGCCGCCATTCCGGTCGATGAACCGAACGGACAGTTGCAGGGACCATCGGACGGCTGGCCGGGCGTTCGTCGATCCGAGGCGGCCACGATGCTCGACAGGATCGGCCTGACCGGCAACCTCGCGTCGACCATCGACATCGGCGGCGATGGACGCGGCGCCATCACATGGCGCGTCCGACTCGATCTCAGCGACGGCGTGGCATCCCCGTTGGAGAGCGTGGGCACGGATGTCGCCGAGAGCGGACTCGAATGGCCGCAGGGCTTCTCGCTCGAGGATTGCCGTGCGGTCGTCACCGTGGACGAGCGCAAGGTCTCGCTCGTCGGCTTCGTGGGCACGCGCGGGGCGGGACGGATCCATGCGGATGGCACGCTCGACTTCGCCACGGGCGCTCGCAGCCTCGAAGTGGACTTCCGCGACATCTCGCCCGGCGAGTACATGGTGAATCTCCTTCCGGACCATGCGCGCCAGACCGGACACGACTTCTGGCGCTCGCACGAGCCGGCCGGGCTCTTCGACGCGACGCTCCACTGGACCCGCGCCGCCGACGGCCGCGAGCGCCGCGAACTGCGCATGCGCCCCGGCTGGATCGAGTTCACCTCGCTTCCGCCGCCCGCCGTCGGCACGCTTCCGCGCCGGCGCGTTCGAGTGGAACGGGTGGACGGCGAGCTCGTCATCGTCGACACGGTGGCGCATGCTCGAGCGCTCGAACTGCGAATCGCCGAGGAGGGATTCGCGCCATCGACGCTTCGCCTCGACGGCGCGCTCTCGCTCTCCCGCAGCGATCGTGCCTCGGAGGTGACGGCGCGCTGGAACGGCGCGGAGCTCTCCTCGACGCTTCTGCTGGAGGGACTGCATCTGGCCGGCGCGGATGCGGCCATCGACCGCTGGAATGCGTGGCGGCCGGCGGGCCGATTCGACGCGCTGCTGGTACGCCGCGTCGAGGAGGGACGGGAGCCGGTCATCGGCGCGGAGCTTCGCTTCGGCGACATCGCCGCCGTGATCGACGGCGCCGCCACCAGCATTCGAGTCCTTCCCGCGAGCGCTCCCGTCGTGGTCGAACCGCGCGTGATTCGACTGAACGGACTGCTCGCGGAGACGCCCAACGGGCGCTTCGAGCTGCGCGGAACGGTTCCCCTCCATCCGCATGCCGCCTCCGAGGCATCGCTGCGCGTGCGCTTCGAGGGCGCTCGCTTCGGCGAGCCGGAGCTTGCGCTGCTGGGCGAGGGCACGCGCCATGCGATGCAGGCCATCGAACTCGACTGCCCCGGTCCCGTGCGGGTCGATGACGGCGAGATCCTCTTCGGCGCCGAGGGCGACGCGCTGGTGTTCGGATTCCGCGGTCCGGTGTCCCTCGAGCAGGCGTCATTCGTCGCCGGCACGGCCTTCACGGAGATGGACGCGCTGCTCGACCTGGACATCCCGATCTCGGGCGGCGCGGACATTCGCATCCGCTCCCCGCGCTTCCGCGTGCTGGGCTACCCGGTGCGCGATGCCCAGGCTCGGGTCGTCGTGACACCGAGCGCATCCCGCGTGACCGTCTCTCCCCTCACCGGCACCGTGGCCGGAGGATTGGCATCGGCGGAGGCGATCGTGCGCATCGTGCCCGAGTCGGACGACGGCGGCGACTTCGAAGTCACCGCCCTGCTGGTCGGCGGACAGCTTGCGGACCTGCCGAGCCGACGGGACGACCCGGGGTCGGGCGCTTCGCAGCCGATCGCCGTCGCCGAGGGCCGCGTTGATGCATCCTTCGCGATCGGCGGGCCGCTCAACAAGCCCCAGCGACGCACGGGACGCGGTCTCGTCGAGATCCGCGATGGCCGCATGGCCGAACTGCCGATCACCATGGGCCTGCTTCAGGTCAGCCAGCTCATGCTTCCCCTCAACACGGCGCTCGACACGGGAGACATTCGATTCCACATCGACGGTGATCACCTGGTCTTCGAGCGGTTCGACCTCACCTGCCCCACGCTCCAGTTCCGAGGCACCGGCGAGATGAACCTGCGCGACGACGCGCTGTCGCTGCGCTTCAACTATCGCGGCACGCTGCCGATCTGGAGCGACTTCTTCGCCGCCGTCTCGGAGACGCTCTTCGCGATCGATGTGCGGGGCACGCTTTCCGATCCGGCCGTGACCGTGGCACCGCTGCCGCCCTTCAACAGGCCGCCGGTGCGGGCGCCGGAGTCGGCACCATGAGCCATCATCAGCCTTCGCCCGAGGAGCGCGCGCAGCGCGAGGTGATCGCGTCCTTCGTGCGCGACGCCACGCGCGGCGCCGGCCGCGATGCCGGGTCGCTCGGACATCGCCGCGCCCTCGCGGCGGACCTCGTGCGCACCACGCTCCGGCTCGTCAACGAGAACTTCGACCTGGCGCAGCTCCGGCTGATCTCGCTCGCCGTGAAGGAGATGCGCGGTGCGTACGCGGTGTTCAACCGCTACCGCGGCGTGCGCAAGGTGAGCATCTTCGGGTCGGCGCGAACGCCGCCCACGCATCCGGACTACATCGCGGCGCGCGATTTCGGCGCCGCGATCGCCGCCGAGGGATGGATGGCCATCACCGGCGCCGGCGACGGCATCATGCGCGCGGGCCACGAGGGCCCCGATCGCGAGGCGCGATTCGGGCTCTCGATCCGCCTGCCGTTCGAGACCAACGCGAACGAGTTCATCCAGGGTGATCCGAAGCTGCTCGCGTTCCGCTACTTCTTCACGCGCAAGCTGATGTTCGTGAGCCACTCGGATGCGGTCGCCGTCTTCCCCGGCGGCTTCGGCACGATGGACGAGATCTTCGAGGTGCTCACGCTGGTCCAGACCGGCAAGAGCCCGATCGTGCCGATCGTGCTCGTCGAGGGTTCAGGTCCCGACGGGCAGCCGCTCGGATACTGGCCGCGCTGGGAGCATGGCGTGGTGGACAACCTCCTGCAGCAGGGCTGGATCAGCCCGGAGGATCCGGGGCTCTTCGAGATGGCGAAGTCGCCGCGCGACGCCGTCGATCGGATCGTGCGCTTCTACAGGAACTACCACTCGAGCCGGTATGTGGACGAACATCTCGTCATCCGGCTGAAGCGGCCGCTCAGTCCGGCCCAGCTTGCGGCGATCAACGACGAGTTCCGGCCGCTCGTGCGCGACGGCGCGATGACGCAGCGCGGTCCCCTGGAGTCAGAGGACGAGCATCCGCATCTGCCGCGGCTCGTCTTCCATCACACGAAGCGAGCCTTCGGACTGGTGCGCAAGCTCATCGATCGGCTGAACGAGCTTCCCGATGAAGGCGTGCCGTGGCCATGATCGTGCGATCGATGTCGGCGGCACTCCTGCTTGGCGGCATGGGCGCCTGCGAGTCGGAGGCGCCGATGCGCCTGCCGACGCCGCTCGCTCGCGCGACCGACTTCGACACCGCCAGCGTCCGCGGGAGCGACAACGGGCTCGAGGTGATCCAGTGGCTCGCGCCGTGCGATCCCTCGCACGCGGTGCGCACCCTGACCTCCTTCGGCGCCGAAGGCACGCTGCCCCCGGAGACGATCGAGCGGCTGCGGCGCAACGGCTTCATGGTGGCGGAAGTGCCCACGGATCGACTGGCCGCCGCGCTCGCGGAACTCGGGGGCACGCTTGCGGATCTTCGCAACTGGCACGGTCAGGTGCCCGAGTGGCGCGATCTCCTGCGCACGGAGCTCTCGCGCGGGCAGGCGATCTTCACCGGCGGTCGCGTTCGCGCGGTCGGCGGCGGATCGCTGCGTCTGGGCCTGCGCGGGTGGACGGTGCCGATGGAGGACGGCGGGCTCTTCTGGATCGAGCTCCTGCCTTATGCGCTTTCGCGCGACGGCGCGTCGCTCGCCACGGCGGGTCCGCGCGACCGCGTGCGCGGTGATCCCTTTCCCGACGCGGGGCTCTCGGTCGTGCTCGACACGGGCTGGTCCCTCCTCCTCTGCCCGGATGCCATGGAGTCGCCTGAGGTCGTCGCATCGACGGCGCGCCCGGAGGCCGAGCCGCCGCCGACGCTCGGCGCGGTGCTCATGCCCGTCGAGCGACTGCCGACCGTCGAGGGCGTTCCGATGCAGGAGCGAACGCCGGTCATGGTGCTGATTCCGCGCCTTCCCGAGTCGCTGGTCCCGGCCACGAGCGCCGCGGCGCCCCGTGCATCCGCCGCGCCCATCGCTTCGGCCGCGCGCGCAGGAGCGCAGCCATGAGCGCCCGCTCGTTCCTGCGACAGACGCCGCTCCTGCGCCGGCGTGATCGTCGCGCCCGTCGCCGCTTCCGCCCGGTGCCGCCGCTCTCGGTGATGCCGACGCTGCTCACGCTCGGGAACCTGCTCTGCGGCTTCGCGGCAATCCACTACGCGGCGCTTCCGATCGGGACCAGCCAGTTCTTCGGCTGGAGCACGCTCACCGTGGCGGGCGCCATCCTCTTCCTCGCGATGTTCTTCGATGCGCTCGACGGCACCGTGGCTCGCCTGACGCGCTCCGCGAGCGACTTCGGCGCGCAGCTCGACTCGCTCGCGGACATCGTGAGCTTCGGCGTGGCGCCGGCGTACATGATGATGCGTCTGGTGAGCCACTACTACGGGCCGGGATGGTCGGAGGCGTCCGGTGGCGGCCTCAGCATCCTCGGCCCGGATGCCGACAGCACCTACGGCAAGCTCATCTGGGCGGTGGCGGCGCTCTATGTGAGTTGCGCCGGCCTGCGCCTGGCGCGATTCAATGTGGAGACGCCATCGCCCGCGGAGGAGGATCACCGCTCGTTCCGGGGTCTGCCCACGCCCGGCGCCGGCGGCACGGTGGCGAGCCTCATCGTGCTGCACCAGCACCTGCTCGTGAAGACCTTCGCCGAGGAGGCGCCGCCGCAGTTTGCGCGATTCTCATCGCTGCTCATTCCGCTCGTCACGGTGCTCTGCGCCATCGCGATGGTGAGTCGCATGCGCTACGCCCATCTCGTCAATCGCTACCTGCGCGGGCGTCGCAGCTTCCGCTACATCGCGTGGCTGCTCGTGCCCGTGGTGGCGGCCATCCTCTGGCTCCAGGTGACGATGGCCATCGGCTTCGTGCTCTACGCGCTGAGCGGACCGTGGAACTCGCTCCTGCGCCGCTGGAGGCCGCCGGCACCGACCGCATCCGCAACCGAGACGCCATCGAAGGAGACCACCGCATGACGCGCCGTGCCGCACCGGATGCCGCTCCACTGCCGCCCTCCTCCGCGCGTGCGGCCATCGCGGCGGCGCCGTCCGGGCGCTTCGGACGGTTCGGCGGGCGCCATGTGCCCGAGACGCTCGTCGCAGCGCTCGACGAACTGGAGGCGGCCTACGCCGAGGCGCAGCTCGATCCGTCGTTCCAGCGCGAGCTCGAAGTCCTTCGGCGCGACTTCGTCGGCCGTCCAACGCCCATGGGACTTGCCGAGCGACTGGGCGCGCATGCGGGCGGCGCATCGATCTGGCTCAAGCGCGAGGATCTGGCGCATACGGGCGCGCACAAGATCAACAATACGGTCGGGCAGGTGCTGCTGGCCAAGCGCATGGGGAAGACGCGCATCATCGCCGAGACCGGTGCCGGTCAGCATGGCGTGGCCACCGCCACTGCGTGCGCTCGCTTCGGCCTCGCCTGCGAGATCTACATGGGTTCCGAGGATGTGCGTCGGCAGGCGCTCAATGTCTTCCGCATGCGCCTGCTCGGAGCGAAGGTCAACGAGGTCTCGACCGGAAGCCGCACGCTCAAGGACGCGACCAACGAGGCGATGCGCGACTGGATGGGATCGGTCGGACGCACGCACTATGTGCTCGGCAGCGTGGTCGGACCGCATCCGTTCCCCACGATCGTGCGCGACTTCCAGAGCGTGATCGGTCACGAGTGCCGCGCGCAGTGCCTCGAGCGGCTCGGCCGGCTTCCGGACGCCGTGGTCGCGTGCGTCGGCGGCGGATCCAATGCCGCAGGCATCTTCCATCCGTTCATCGCGGATGCGTCGGTGGCACTGGTCGGCGCCGAGGCCGGCGGCCTTGGACCGGGACCGGGCGAACACGCGGCATCACTCACCTTCGGCTCGCCGGGGATCCTCCACGGCTCGATGAGCTATGTGCTCCAGGATCCCGACGGCCAGACTGCGGCGGTGCACAGCTGCTCCGCAGGCCTCGACTATCCGGGCGTCGGGCCGGAGCACAGTTCGTGGAAGGATTCGGGTCGCGTTCGCTACCTGGCCGTGCGCGACGACGAGGCGCTCGCGGCCTTCGACCTGCTGGCGCGGCTCGAGGGCATCATCCCGGCGCTCGAGAGCTCCCACGCGGTGCACGCGGCGATCGGCGTGGCGCGTGCGCTGCCGTCGAGCGCGCATGTGGTGATCAACCTCTCCGGACGCGGCGACAAGGATGTGAACGAGGTCATTCGCCTGCGCGGGATGGCGCCGCAGGCGTAGCGGGTGCCGCCGGCGCGGCAGGCGGGGCGACTCCGGCCGGCGCGGCAGGCACCGAGGGCGTGTTCGGCGCCGTTGGCGCCGATGGCCCCGTCCCGGCCGGCGGCGACTCGCTTCGTGGCGCGCCGCTCCAGAGCCTGGAGACGCCGTCACCGGCGCGCTGCGACGGCTCGTCCTTCGGCACCAGATCCACCACGAGCGGGCGGTGATCGCTCGCATAGCCCGGCGGATGCTCGTCCGTGCGCCAATCCCAGCCATCGGCGGGCGCCAGCGTGGCGAAGACGAAGAAGCTGCGCGGCACGAGGTCGTCCCAGAGACCGTCGCTGACGAACATGTAGTCGATGACGCGGCCGCTCGCGTGCGTCACGAAGGTGTCGCGCGGTGCGTTGCGGTCGAAGCGCTGCTCCCATGCGTTCTTCAGTCCGCCGAAGGCCGGATCGAGGTAGACCTTCACGCTCTTCTCGCTCGGCGCGGCGTTGAAGTCGCCCAGCACCGCGATGTTGGCGTGAGGATCCTCCGCCAGTCGCTCCTTCACGAGCGCGATCGTCTGCAGCGCCTCCATCTCGCGTTGGAACGCGAAGGGCTTGCCGCCGGCCTTGTGGTGCACCACCAGCATGTCCAGCACATAGCCCTCCGGCGTTCGGACCTGGACGAAGAGCGGGCTTCGCTGGAAGCGCGTTCCGCTTCCCTCGACCGGCGTGGACCAGCCATCGCCCGTGCGCTTCGGCTGCATGGCGGCGAGATCGGCGTCCGGCCACACCATGGCGCGGACGATCGGATGCCGGCTGAGCACGCTCTGCTCCACTCCGCGCATGTATCCCACATCGAGCGAGGCGATGTGGTCGTATCCCATGCCCTGGAGGTAGCGGTCGCGGAACCAGCGCAGCGCCGCGTCGCTCTCCACCTCGGCGAGCGCGAGCACATCGGCGTCGACGGCGCGGATCGCCGCCGCGAGCGCGGTGCATCGAGCGTCGGTCGTCGTCATGCGGATGTCGTCGAACTCGCCGGTGAGATTCGGATCGTCCACATCGTCGAAGAGGTTCTCGACGTTGTAGACGGCCAGGCGCAGCGTGCCGTCCCTGCGCGGCAGCGCCGTGGGCGTGCCGTGGCGGATGCCCGTCGGTCGCTTCGGAGCGGTGGCGGTGGCGCCCTGGCGCGGCGGCACCGTGCGCGTGGCCGAGGCGACGCTCGTCGCCGCCACCTGCGTCGATGCCGATGCTGGATCCGGAGCCGTCGCCGTGGTCGCGGTCGGCGCCGGCGTGCCATCCGCATGCTCGCTGAAGGCCGAACCGCGCGAGGCAATCAGGGCGACGGCGAGGAATCCGGCAAGGGCATTGAGGCGGCGCATAGACGAGATGGTACCGGGCGATCCGTTGCGCTCGAGCGGCACGGACGATTCACCGGCCGCTGCGGGCGCCGGAGCAGCGCCTCGATGCCGGTAGGCGCCGTCCTCGGCTATGAGCACATGCCGGGCGGAAGATCCACCACCTCACCGTCGGCGATCGCATAGATCCGGTCGCCCTGCTCCGGCGCCACGCGCACGCCGGCGCTGAAGAGCGTGAATGCCGGCAGGATGGCGCGGCGCGTGCCCACCACGAAGCACGGGAACTGGAGGCGATCGACTCTTCCTCGAAGGCGCACCACCGGGTGAAGGTGCCCGCCCAGCGCGAAACCGCCTGCGTGCGGTCGCGCGTCGTGGAGGTGGACGAACGGCGCGTCGAGCACCGCGGGCGCAAGCCTCGCGACTCGCCATGACGCCGGCAGTTCCGCGACGAGCGCATCGTGGTTGCCCGGCACCAGCTCGACGGAACCATCGAAGCTGCGCCGCCACTGCGCGAAGACGTCGACCACCTCCGGGCACAGCCCCGCGGCGGCATGGACGAGATCCCCGAGGATGACGATGCGCTGCGGCCTCGTCGTCGAGACGAGCCGATCGAGCCGCGCGATGGTCTCCTCCAGCACGCCGCGCGGCATCGGCACGCCCAGGTCGAGCAGCGTCTCCTCCTTGCCAAGATGCAGATCCGCCACGATGAGCGTTTGCCGGCGCGGCCACCACACGGCGCGATCCGGCAGCAGGTGCAGTCGCTCGCCCCGGACTGGAATCGTCACTTCGCCGGTGCTCGCGAGCATGCCGTTCACGAGCGTGAATCCTACGACGCGCCGACGCGCTCGCGGAGCAGCGATCGCAGGCGTTCCCGAAGGGTCTCCGTGGAGAGCACCGTTCCGAGTCGATCCGCCACGAGCGGAAGGGCCAGCGGCCCCGGCGCGTCGAGTCGGACCAGCCGGATCGGTTCGCTCGCGAGGCGCTCGAGCGTCCGCGCGAGGCGATCCTCCTCGAAGTGCCGGTCGAGCACCTCGCGCTGCGACTGGCGCAGCAGCGGATTCGAGGGCTCGAAGTTGCGGAACACCTCGAAGATGAGCGACGCGCCCGCCTGGATCTGCCGCGCCGAGCGATCGCTGCGATGGTCGCGCTGCGGCACGAGCCCCGCCACGCGCGCGATCTCACGGAACTGCCGTGCGGAGAGTTCGCCCGCGTTCACGGCGGCCAGCAGATCCTCGGCGAGACCCGAGGTCGTGAAGACTTCGCTCGCCGGCGCTCCCGAATCGCCCGGCGCGCGATCGCCCGAGCCCCGCAACGCTTCGGCGAAGTCTCGCGCCCCGCGATGGAGCATCTCGATGCCGTAGTCGTTGATCGAGAGCTCGAAGGTCGTCGGCTCGATCCGCCCCAGGCGCAGCGCCAGGAGCGCCGCCAGCCCCTCGTGTACGAGACGCCCCTCGAAGGGGTAGAGGAAGAGATGCGTGCCTTCGTCGCTCTCGCAGGTCTCGAGCAGCGTCTCGCCAAGTCGCGGAATCACGCTCAGGCGCGACTGCGCGTCCAGGATCGGCGCCGCGGCGACCATCTCGGGCTCCTCCAGCCGGCCGTGCGCCGCGGCGTCGAGGATCCGCCGCAGCGCGGCCGCGAGCGCGGTGCTCAGCGGGAATCGACTGCCCGCCCAGCGCGGCGTCAGCGTGGAGGCTCGGCGCGACTTGCGAACCATCGCCGTCATTTCGTGCAGGCGCACGAACTCGAGCCGCATGCCGGCGAAGACGAAATCGTCGCCCGGGCGCAGCTTGGCGATGAAGTCCTCCTCGATGGTGCCGATCCGTCGTCCGCGCAGGAGCGCCACCGAGACGACCGCCTCGGAGGTGATCGTGCCGATGTTCAGCCGATGCGCACGGGCGATGCGCACATCGCGGACCCGGTGCCGTCCCGCTTCGTCGATGCGCACGCGCCGGAAGCGATCCGTGCCGCCCAGCGACGCGCCGCCGCGCGTGACGAGATCGACCGCCCAGTCGAACTCGCGGCGATCGAGCGCCGCGAAGCTGTCGCAGGTGCGCACTTCATCGAAGAGCGCGTCGGGGACGAAGCCACCGCCCGTCGCGACCGTGACCAGATGCTGCACGAGGCAGTCGAGCGCGAGCGACGGCGTCGGCCGCGCCTCGATCTCGCCGCGATCGATCGCCTGCCGAGCCGCGGCGATCTCCGCGAGCTCCATCGCGTGGGTCGGCACGCAGAGCACCTCGCACGCGGCGCCGGGACGATGGGCACTGCGACCGGCGCGCTGGAGCAGTCTCGCAATCCCCTTGGGCGAGCCGATCTGCACGACCCGCTCCACGGGCGCGAAGTCGACGCCCAGGTCGAGGCTGCTCGTCGCCACCACGATCCCGAGCGTTCCCTGCTTCAGCCCCTCTTCCACGCGCTCGCGCACCGAGCGGTCGATCGACCCGTGATGGAGCGCCACGCGTCCGTTCCAGTGCGGACGCGCCTTCATGATCTCCATGAACCATCGCTCCGCCTGCGCCCGCGTGTTGGTGAAGACGAGCGTGCTCGACGCGGGATCGAGCTCGCGGCAGAGCGCCTCCGTCATGGCGAGCCCCAGGTGACCGGACCACGGCATGGCGCCGACATCCTCCGGGAGCAGCGATCGCACGCGCACGGGGCGATGCATGCCGCCGTCGATGACGAGCGGCTCGACCGTCGGCCCGAGCAGCCGGCGCGCCGCGACCTCCGGCCGCGCCAGCGTCGCCGAAAGGCCCCACACCGTGATCCCCGGGCGCCATCGGCGGAGTCGCGCGATCGCCAGCTCGGTCTGCACGCCGCGCTTGGAGGCCATCAACTCATGCCACTCGTCCACGATCACGGCGTCGAGCCGCGCGAACGACGCCTCCGCCTGCTCGCGACAGAGAATGAGCGAGAGACTCTCGGGCGTCGTCACGAGCAGTTCGGGCAGGTTCACTCGCTGCCTGGCGCGCTCGCCCGCACTCGTGTCGCCGGTGCGCGAACCGACCCTGGCCCAGGGCAGGATCGCCTCGATCGGCGCGCGAAGCGCCGCTTCGATGTCGCGTGCCACGGCACGCAAGGGCGAGAGGTGCAGCACGCGAAGCCCACGCGGAGGCGCCGTGCGGCTCGCCGCGGCGTCGTCGGCCAGCTTCGTCAGTGGACCGCCGAGCGCCGCGAAGGTCTTGCCGGCGCCCGTGGGAACATGGATGAGACCGCTGCGACCATCGCGCGCCGCCTCCCAGGTGCGGCGCTGATACGGAAACGGCGTCCACCCTCGTTCCCGGAACCACTGTTCCAATCGTGCGAGTCCGTTCATCGTGCGGTGGAGCCGCCGGCCGCAGCGCCTTCCGCAGGCGCCCGGAGCCTCCGTTCCGCGCGAGCATAGACCACGCTCACACCCACGAGCAGCATGCCGACCGCGATGAGCGCACCGACCCTTGCCAGCGTCGCCGCGTGCTGGAGATCGATCAGCAGCACCTTGATCGCCGTGATCGCCAGGATCGCGAGCGAGAGCCAGCGCAGCGGTGTGATGCGCCACACGAAGCCGGAGATCACGCCTCCCGTGGCCACCGCCGCCCACCAGATGCTCCGCAGTGCCTGCCGAAGCGTCGCTTCGTCGCCGCGCGGGAGTCCCATCGTTCGCGCGAGTCGCTCGAGATCCATGGTGCCCGCCACGAGCACCACGAGCGCCACCGCGCACGCGCACGCCGACTTCGCGGCGCCCATCCATGTGCCCAGCGACGCGATCACGAGTGCTGCCGTGGCGTTCGTGAGATTCGACATCGGCGGCGCCGAGCCGAGACCGCCGATCGCACCGAACACGACGCTCGCGTACATCCATGCAAGCGCCGACCAGAGCGCCATGCCCGTGCCGATCGCCGTGCTCCGTCGACCCGTGAAGCGCATGACGATCGACAGGATCGCCGCGAGCGCCGCCACCGTGCTCACCTCGCCCATGGCGCCCATGGCGCGCTGCGCCGCGTCCCCCGTGGCGCGACCTCCGGCCAGCTCGAACACGCCGACGGCACCGATGAGCACGGCGCCGGAAATCGCCAGGGTCGACCTGGACCCCTCGTCGCCCTGCGCGGCACCGAGCCCCATGAGCCCGCCCGCAATGAGGATCGAGAGCGCGCCGGCCGTGGCATCGCCGCCGCCGACACCGAGCTGCGCCAGCGCCGCCAGCAGACAGACGCAGGCGAGCACCGTCGCGAGCGCGGTTCCGGCGCTGCGCTCGAATCGATCTCCCTGCGGCGCGGGCGCGAGCAACCACCATGCGGGCAGCGCCGCGGCCACGAGCAGTGCCGAGCCATCCACGCCGATCGCGATGGAGAACGCCGCGAACGCAAGCGTCGCGAGGACCGCGCAGACCACGCGGAACCCGACGGCCCAGTCGAGCCGCGCCAGCAGCCGCGACGACGCGATGGTCGCGATCGCGACGCCCAGCGGCATCCACCAGTCGCGTGCCGTGCAGATCCGGGTCGCGGCAAGGCCCGGCAGCGAATGGAACTCGAGTCCCACGCCCGCCGCTCGGGCGGTGAGCGCAATCCATGCCGCCGTCGCCGTGGCCGCCGCAAGCGCCGCCACCGCCGCGAGGAGCAGGCCGCGCGAGCGCAGGCGCGATGCCGCCACGATCGCGGCCGTGCCCATGATCGCCCACGCAACGGACGCGCCGCGACGATCGAGCAGGAGTGCCATCGACGCCAGGACGGCGCCTCCGCCGACGGCCGCGAGCGTCGCGATCATCCGCACCAGCGCTGGCGAGGCGTTCTCGCTCCGCATCGTGCCGAGCTGCACTGCGGCGGCCAGACAGAGGACGCCCTGACCGAGCGGCATCCACGCCCACGGGTCGCGCAGGCCCGCCCATGCGCCCGCAAACGCAAACGACGCGCCGATTGCCGCAAGCGTGGCGACGACCACCACCGCGCACTCGATCGTGCCGGCACGATCCTCCTGCGGCAGGTCGCTGGAGGACGGGCCTCTCGCCTCCATGCGAAGAACGGAGCCCACGCTCTCGAGCATGAACAGCGCCCACCAGATCACCACGAAGAGCTGCGCCGTGGCGGGTGCCATCGAGCGCCCGGCGAGCAGGAGGAATGCCAAGGTCAGATGCAGACCGAGCGCCACCACGCGCACCGCCGCCTGCGACGGCACGAAGTGCGCAAGGCTCAGCGCCGCGATCAGCACCGCCGTGAGGTACGCCTGCGGCCAGAACGAGCCGTCGATCCGGAGCACGCCCGTGAAGAGAGGCACCAGGTAGGCGCCGATCATGACGACCACGCCCACGGCCAGGAGTTGCGAGCGTCGTGCGACGAGCACGCCCAGCACCGTCGCGCCGAGCGCGTAGACGAGCGATCCCTCGGGGCCGAAGACCTGCATGAACTCCGGCTGCGTGCCCGCGGCCGCGATGACGAAGAGCGACCCGAGCCCTGCGCAGAAGAGGCCCGCAGCCGCGGCGCGACCCCATTGCCGCAACGCGAGTTCACCAAGCCCCACGAGCGCCAGCGCGAGCGCCGTCGATCCGACGAAGCGACCCATCGGACCGAGGTTGGCCAGCCAGTCGCGGTCGTAGGCGTACTTGAGGAAGACGCCGATGCCGATCATCACGAGGATGGCGCCGATCCATGCGGCGATGCGCCCGCCGAGCATCTGCTCCGTGGTTTGCGCGGACCTTCGGGATGCCGCCGGCGTTGGCGGGCGCCATTCACCCGCGACGACCCACCCGGAACCCTCGCCGAGACCGCCGGGAACTCGCGGAGCGTTCGGCGACTGCATTGAAGGCGGCGCTTCGGGCACCATCACCTGTGCCGCGCCGGAGGAAGGCGCCGGAGCCATCACGGTCCCGATCGCATGCGCCGGTGAAGGTGCATGCGGTGGCGCCGGCGCAGGAGGAGGCGGAGGCTGCGACGCCTCGCCACCCGGATCCTTCGCGAGGTGCGCGAACCGCTCCAGCCGATCGAGCCGCTGCTCGATGCGTCGAAGCGCCTCCACGAGCTCCCGGTCATCCATGCACGCGATGATCCCAGAGTGCCCGCGCTACTGCAACGCCCCCTGCACGCGACCGCGCCACTCGCGCCGACCCCTCTGCGCAAGCACGAAGCTGTGCCACTGAATCGCCATCATCACGGCGATCGCCACGGGATGCAGCACCACACCAAGCCATGACTGTCGGAATCGCACGGCCAGGATCGCTCGCTCGAGGAGCGCGATCGCCACTGCGCTGATCGCGAGGGCGAACGCCGGTCGGTCGATCGCCTCGCCCGAGGCCGCGCGGAGCGCCGTCATCGCGAACAGGGCCCACGGAAGCAGATGCCCCACGAGATGCAGGAGTGTGAAGACGCAGAGCGCGGTCACGCTGCCGAGTCCCTCGTAGGCGTTCTTCGCGAATCCGCGCCAGCAGCTCGACGCGTCGCGATACATGCGGCAGGAGACGACCTCGGTGCCGTCGAAGAGATCGGTGCGTCCGCCGGCGGCGCGCACGCGGCGCGGGAGCTGGATGCCGTCGTGCATCGAGTCGCGGAACGACGCATGTCCGCCCGCACGCTGCCACGCGTTGCGCTCCACCAGGAGGAACTGCCCGCATCCGGCGCTGGCCGATGGCTGCGTCGAGCGCCGCATGAACGCGATCGGCAGGTAGCTCAGGAGGATGAAGTGGATCAACGGTACGACGAGGTGCTCCAGGAATGAGCCCGTCAGCTGCCGCGGGAAGGTCGAGACGAGGCATGCGCCGCGGCGCGCTGCTGCGTCGAGCGCCATGGCCACCGCATCGGGCTCGAAGCGGACATCGGCATCCGTGAAGAGCAGCCATCGCCCGCGCGCTGCCTCGCCCATGCGCTGGCAGCCGTGCTGCTTGCCGTTCCAACCCTGCGGCAGCGGCACCGTGCCGACCGACCGCACGCGCGGATCCTCCGCGGCGAGCCGCGTCACGATCGCACCCGTACCGTCGCTCGACTGGTCGTCGTAGATCAGCACTTCGATCGCGGGGCCGCGCTGCGCCAGCAGTCCGCGCACGCACGCCTCGATGTTCGCGGCCTCGTTTCGCGCCGGCACGCAGATCGACACCTCGGGTGCGCCGTCGGGCGAAGGTGGATCGTTGCGCCGTGCCGGCCGTGTCAGCAGGCGCAGGTTCGCCGCTGCGAGCCCCGCGCTCGCAGCGCAGATGAGGAGCGAGGCCGCCATCAACCACGCCCACGCGCTCATGGCGCACCTCCCGGCATCGCACGTCGGCGCGATGCGTCGATCTCCGCGCCGCGCCCCGTGAGTCGCAACCACCACGCGTAGGGACCGCCGCGTGCGGCACCGTCCACGAGCATCTCGAACGCGCTGCCGTCGCGCGCAATGGCAAGCGCCGCCAGCGCCTGCCCGTTCGAGTCCATCGCCCGCGTCATCGCGCGATGCCAGTCACGCACACCGGACGGCTCGGGCGGATCGATGCATCGAACGCGCAGCAGCACCTCGGCACGCTTCGAGCTCCAGAACGGATACTCGATCGCCAGCGCCGCGAACGCAATCGGCTCGCGGCCGCCTTCTCCGGCCGAGGCGCCCGCCGCGATCATGGCGGCGCCGGGGCGCAACCGCAGCTTCTCGCGCGGATCGGTGAAGCGCCCCTGCGGCGTGATCGCGAGCATCGCGCGCGGATCCTCGCGCCAGCGGCGGAACACCTCCCCCGTCAACAGCGCCGCGCTCGACGGTTCGTCCGGATCGATGCCGAAGACGCCGAGGCGCTGGAAGATGCGGAAGCGCCGCAGTTCGTTCGCGTCCATCGGCGCGATGATCGCTCGGTCGCCGAAGAATCGCCGGCGCAGGAACGCGACCACCATCGGATCCCACCATGACGGATGATTGAAGAGCAGCGCCACGCCCCCGCGCCGCAGACGCAGCGACTCCAGGTCGCGCAGCGACTCCCGCTCCACGCGCACCGCGTTGAACGCGCCGCGAAGCATTCGCTCCGCCAGCCACGCGAAGACCCGCGCGATTCGGGGGTCGAACCGCCCGCGGATCAGCTCGCCGCCACGCTCGCCCATGGCTCCGATTCCGTGGCGCGCGCCTCGACGGCCGAAGCCGAACTGCGGCGCGGCGACTCGCCCATGTCCTCGCAGAGCGCGTCGGCCGCGGTCACGCCGCCCATGAGCACCATGGGCACACCCGGCCCGGGATTCACCGTTCCGCCGCAGAAGTAGAGCCCGCGCATCACGCGGCTGCGATTGGCGGGCTTGAAGCCGCCATGGATCTTCCCGTGGGACGCAAGGCCATAGATCGCGCCGCCCTCGGATCCGTAAATGCGCTCGATGTCCTCCGGCACGAGCGAACGCTCCACCTCGATCTGCGACTCGATGTCACGCAGGCCGTGTCGTCGCAGCTTGTCGATCACCACGCCGCGATAGGACTCCAGGATCCCGCCCGGCCCCCGCCATCGCTGCCCATCGCGCAGCGCCGGCGCATGGATGAGGATGTACAGCGCTTCGCATCCCGGCGGCGCCTGCGTCTCGTCGCTGCGACTCGGAGCACAGACATAGAGCGTGGGATCCCGCGCCGGCACCCCGCGCCCGTACAGGTCATCGAACTCGCGGCGCCCGTCCGCGCTGAACATGAAGTTGTGGTGCAGCAACTCGTCGTAGCGGCGCTTGAGGCCGAGGTAGAGCACGAGCCCGCTGCACGCGGGGCGATACTGCCGGGCGATGCGGCGCTGGGCCGCGACGCTGCGACCCTCGCCCAGGAGATCGCGATAGGTTCGCTGCACATCGGCGTTGCTCACGACCGCATCCGCCATGATCGCGCGACCGTCGTCGAGCAGCACGCCCTGCACGCGCGGTCCGTCCGCGATGATCGAGCGCACGCCCGTGCCGAGCACGATCTCCGTCTGCTCCTCGCGCAGGATGCGCTCGAGCGCCCTCGCCACGCTTCGAGTGCCGCCCCTGGCGTACCAGCAGCCGTGATCCACCTGCGCCGCGGCGATGAGCGTGAGGATCGACGGCGCAAGGAACGGACTCGATCCGACATACTGGAGGAAGTGCTCCACCATCTGTCGCACATGCGGCTCGCGGATCGTCCGGTGGACGGTCGCGGCCATCGTGCTGTGAAGCCGCATCGCCAGCACATCGCGCAGGACGCCCGGCTCCTTCGGCGGGGGTCGACGGATCACATCCATGATGCCGCCGAGATCCTTGTAGAAGAAGACCTTCTCGCTGAGCCGCAGCATGCGCCGGCTGTACTCGATGAACCGCCGGTAGCGCTCGCCCTCGCCCACGGCGCCGGTCACGCGCTCGATCTCCTGCGCCATCGCCGCGAGGTCCTGCCGAAGGTCGAGCCGCAGCCCGTCCTCGTAGAAGCAGCGCCACTGCGGATCGAGCCGCACGAACTCGATGAAGTCCTCGACGCGTCGCCCGGTGCGCTCGATGATGCCGCGTGCCACCTGGGGCATGGTGAGGATCGTCGGCCCCATGTCGAAGGAGTAGCCGCGCTCCTGAAGCACATTCATCTTGCCGCCCAGGTGCGAGGATCGCTCGACGAGGGTCACGCGCCATCCGCGCGATCGCAGCTCCACCGCCGCCGCCAGCCCGCCGAGCCCACCGCCAACCACCACCACATGCCGATTCATGTCGAACCTCCTCGTCCTCGGATGGTCAGCCATCGGGCCACGCTTCGCAACCAGCGCTGTCCGGATTCGCTCGGCGGGTCGATGGGGACGCGGAAACGCGGATTCGTGGCGCTCACGATCACTTCGCGCGCGAGCGCTCGAAGCCCCGAGGCGCCACGCGTGACCGACCAGCCGGAGTCGCCCGTGCCCGAAAGCGGCGCTCCAGGATGACCGGTGGGAATGATGGTGTCGTTGATGGTCACGACTCCCGAGCCGAGTTCCGCGATGCGAGCCGGGTCGAGCCAGCGCCGCACGCTCGAGGTGTAGACGCTCGTGGCGAGGCGCTGATCGCAGCGCTGATGCAGTTCCACGGCCGCGCGCTCGTCATCCGCCGCGACCACCGCCAGCACAGGCCCGAAGTGACGCCCCTCGACGATCGGCGCATCGCCGGGACACTCCACCAGTGCGAGCGGTCGCAATCGTCGGCGCTCCGGGTCCGTGGGCGGCTCGACCACGCCGGTGATGCTTCGGGCGCCCCGGTCGAGCGCGTCGCGCACGAGCGACATGACCCGTTCCGCCGCCTCCGCCGAGACGAGCCCTCGCGGCCGCGCCGCCGCCGCCAGCGGCAGCAGCGCGCTCATGAACTCGCGCTCGATGCGACGAGTCACGATCGCGCGGCGCGGCGCCATGCAGGTCTGTCCGCCGTTCATCGTGACGCCGTGCCAGATCGACCTCGCGGCAAGTCGCGCGTCCGCATCGTCGAGCACGATCGCCGAGTCGCGCCCGGAGAGTTCGAGCGCGCTGGGCGTGAGCGTCGCTGCACACGCCTTCGCGACCTGGCGTCCCACCTCGGTGGACCCCGTGAAGACGACGAAGTCGAAGCGCTCCGACTCGAGCAGTCGCCGTCCCGCCTCGCGCGTGGCCTCGACCGAGCGGATCCAATCGGCGCCGAGCCCGGCATCCACGGCAGCCTCCACGGCGCATCGCAGCAGCAGTGCCTGCGAGCCCGGCGCCAGCTCCGACGGCTTGACCACCACGCGATTTCCCGCCGTGACGGCCTGCACCAGCTGGATGCCGAGCAGCTGCACCGGGTAGTTCCAGGTGGCGATGATGGCGACGGTTCCGCGCGGCACGAAGAAGGCGCGATGGCGCTGTCCGAACTGCCACCACGCTCGCCCCGACAGCGCACGCGGCGCGAGCATGGCGAGCCCTCGGCGTCGATGCCATCGACAGGCCGCGAGCAGCGGCTCGATCTCCTCCATGAACACCTCCCACGGATCCCGATCGAGCTCCCTGCCGACGGTCTCGGCGAACGCGGACTCCTGCTCCAGGATGCGCCGCGCAAATCCGTCGATCCACTGCCTGCGCTGCCGCGGCTCCGGGTTCACGCGCGCACCTTACACTGCCTCGCGATGGTGCCGCATCCACGAGCACTGCGTCGTCGAATCCGGCCCCTGTGATCACCGTGAACGCCAGCTCCGCCGTCAGGCAGACCGCCGCCCCGGATCGCGCGAAGAACGCGGTGCCCGACGCAGGTCCGCGCGCCGCCGGCGGTTCGCGGGATCCGGTGGCCATCATCGGCGCTGGTCCGGGCGGACTGGCCGCGGCCATGCAGCTCGCCGCATCGGGCCTCTCCGTCACCGTCTACGAGGCACAGGATCGCCTCGGGGGGCGCACGCGTCGAATCACGGCCGGAGAATTCGCCTTCGACTGCGGCCCCACCTTCTTCATGATGCCGTGGGTGCTGGAGGAGATCTTCGCCGCGTGCGGCAGCTCGCTCGCCCACCATGTGGAGCTGCAACGCCTCGACCCGATGTACCGGCTCATGCTCGGGCGCCGCGGCGAGGAGCCGCTGACGCTGGACACGACGCAGGATCTCGCCGCGATGCGGGAGCGCGTGGGCCGCATCGAGCCGACCGACGCCGCCGCGTTCGACCGCTTCATCCGCGACAACCGCGTGAAGCTCGAGAGGCTCACGCCGGTGCTGCGAAGGCCCGTGCGCGGGTGGCTCGACCTGATGGATCGCGACGCACTGCGCGCGGCGACCGCGCTTCGGCCTTGGCGTAGCGTCGCGGGCGACCTCGACCGCCGCTTCCGGAATCCCTTCGTGCGGCGAGCGCTCTCGTTCCAGACCAAGTACCTGGGCATGAGCCCCTACGAGTGCCCGGAACTCTTCAGCATCCTGCCGTTCATCGAGTACGAGTACGGCATCTGGCATCCCGTGGGCGGCTGCAACGCCCTGGTCGACGCCATGGCCGACTGCGCCGGCGCGATGGGCGTCGTGATCCGAACGGATTCGCCGGTCAGCGCCATCGACTTCGACGGGCGGCGCGCTCGCGGCGTGATCGTCGACGGCGAGTTCCACGCGCATCGGCATGTCATCATCAACGCCGACGCGACCTGGGCGCTCAAGCATCTCATTCCGGCGCACCTCCGCGGACGCGAGAGCGACGAGCGCATCGACTCGAAGCGCTACTCCTGCTCCACCTTCATGCTCTACCTCGGCGTGCGCGGCGAGGTCGACCTGCCGCATCACACGATCTACACGAGCGCCGAGTACGAGCGCAACCTCGAGGACATCGCGCGTCTGGGCCGCCTCTCGGCGGATCCGTCGATCTACTGCTGCAACCCATCGCCGCGGGATCCGACGCTCGCGCCGCCCGGACACTCGTCGATCTACCTGCTCGTGCCCGTTCCCAACTGCAAGCCCGGCTTCTCCACCGTGGATTGGGCACGCGAAGCGCCGCTGCTTCGCGAGCGGGCACTCGACCAGGTGCAGCATGCGATGGGCGCCGGCGACCTGCGGGGCCGCATCGTGGAGGAGCGGATGGTCACGCCGCTCGACTGGCGCGCCGAACGCATCAACCATGGCGCCACCTTCAATCTGTCGCACTCGATCGGGCAGATGCTCCACCGGCGTCCGCAGCACCGCATGCCCGGCGTCGACGGCGTCTGGTTCGTCGGCGGCGGCACGCATCCGGGCAGCGGATTGCCCGTGATCTTCCTCTCCAGCACGATCACGACACGATTGCTCTGCGAGCAGCTCGGCCGCACGCATCCGTTCGACGGATCCGTGAAGGACCCGCCGCGATATCCTCGCCCGCGTGAGTCGAACCTACGGCAGCTACCTGCGGATCCCGGAACTGCTCTCGCTCCAGTCGCCGGTGTCGAAACCGGTCGAGCATGACGAGACGCTGTTCATCATCATCCACCAGGTCTACGAGCTCTGGTTCAGGCAGCAGCTGCATGAGGGCGACCGGCTCGCGGCACTGCTGAACGCGGGCGAACTGGCGCCGGCGTCCCGCACGCTGCGGCGCATGCTAACGATCCTCAAGACGATGGTGGCGCAGATCGATGTGCTCGAGACGATGTCGCCCATCGACTTCCTGTCGTTCCGGAGCTTCCTCGCCAACGCGAGCGGCTTCCAGAGCTGGCAGTTCCGCGAGCTCGAGTTCCTCTGCGGCGCGAAGAACGCGAAGGCGCTGGAGCGCTATCCCGCGGGCAGCGCTGAGCACTCGACGCTCGCGCGCCGGCTTGCCGCACCCACGCTCTGGGATGCGTTCCTGCGCTGTCTCGCGGCGCACGGACACGCAGTGCCCGCCGATGTGCTTGCCCGCGATGTCTCGGCACCGCCGACGGAGTGCGCGTCATTGCAGGAGACGCTCATCTCGATCTATCGCGCCAAGCGACCCGAGGCGTCGCTCTGCGAACTGCTCGTCGATCTAGACGAGGGCGTGCAGGAGTGGCGCTACCGCCATGTGAAGATGGTCGAGCGCACGATCGGCTTCAAGCAGGGCACCGGAGGCTCCGCCGGCGCCGAGTACCTGCGCGCCACGCTCTTCCGCCCCTTCTTCCCGGATCTCTGGGCGATCCGCTCCCGCCTCTGAATACTCCGCGCGGAACCGCGCCCGTCCGAAAAGTGCGAGCTCCCGGATTATGGGCAATGGTCCGTCGTGAAAGACGCGGTTCGACCGCCTGCTTCACGGATTGTTCCAGATCGTGCATGGGATCTGCGGCGCCGTGTCGTAGCTTGAGGCCGTGCTCGCCCCCGATGTTCGGGCTCGAGCCGCACGGTTCCAGGGGCGAAGGCCCTTCCACGGAGAGAGAAATGTCCGGATCCACCCACGCGCGTTCGTCGTTGTCCCTCTGCGCCGCCGCCGTTGCGACGGCACTGCTCAGCACCTCCGCGTCCCACGCATGGGTCGAGTTCACGGGGTCGGGCATGAATCCCGAGGTCAATGCGATGGCGTCCGGCTCCGCGCTCTTCACGATCAGCGGCAACACGCTGACCGTGGTGCTCACGAACACGACGGCCCCACGGACCACCGCACAGGGCAACACGCTCACGGGAGTCGTCTTCGACATCCTCGGCGGCTCGCCGGCACTCGCGCTGAGCGGCATTGCACTGGGTGATGCAAGCGCCATCTGGACCAGCAAGTTCGACTCCAACACCAGTGATCCGCTGGCAGGCTCGTGGACGAGTTCTCTCGGCGTCACACCGCTGGCGGCCTACGGTGCCGCAACGACCGGCTTCGGCGGCGCCTTCAATGCCGGCGGAATCACCCTCGGCAACGGCGGCCCGAACTACGGAATCGTGGCAGCCAACACCTTCGACGGCACCAATGTCTCGTTCGGCGGCGCGCAGTTCCCGTTCATCCAGAACAAGCTCGTGCTGACCTTCAGCGGCGCAAGCGGCGTCAACGAGTCGCAACTGGCGAATGTGCGACTGCTCTTCGGCACCGATGGAACGGGCGTCGTCACCACGGTTCCGGCGCCGGGTGCGCTGGCGCTCGTCGGCGCGGCGCTGCTCGCGGCGGGTCGACGACGCCGAGCCTGATCGGCACCTCAGCGCCCCATCGCACCGCTACCGGATTGCACGGTCATGCGACCGCTCTGGCGATCCCAGAGCACGCTTGCGGCCTGGATCGGCGCGGCCGTTCCGCTCCGCAGCACCTTCACGAGCCGGCCGTCGCGGCCCTTGAGCTGCGCGATCTGCGTACGGATGTCATAGTCGAACTCGTCGCACTCGATGTCCGCATCCGGTGCGCGCACCATGACGCGGCCGAGGCCTCGAACGCGCTGCAACTCGGCCGCGCCGCCAAGATCGATGTCGCCCGCGCCGGTCGCCGCATCGGGCCGTCCGCCCGCGCGTGCATCAGGCTCCACGCCGACCCCTGGTCGCAGCAGCGTCGTCTCCAGCGTGTCGCAGGTGAGCGTGAGCGTGTCCCCCTGCTTCACGCCGCTGTGCAGCACCTCCACGCCGTCCTTCATGGTGACGAGGAATCGCTGTGAGCCGAGCTGGCGCATGTCCATGCTCGTGGTCCACTTGAAGCGCGAGGTCCCGCGGGCATCGACGCCGCCCCCTGCGCCGCCGCCCGTCGTGTCGTGCACCAGCAGCGTGCCCGCGCCGGCCACCAGCGCCTCGCCGCTGATCGTGTCGTACTCCACATGGTCGCCGGTCACTCGGAACAGCCGAGGCTCGCCGATGCGCTCGGGCGTCTCCCAGGTCTGGTTCTCCAGCCGCGCCTCGTTCTTGGCGATGAGGCGCTGAATGCGCCGCGATCCTGAGCCGAAGCCGTCGTCGGCGCGAAGGCCGTCGCCCCGTCCGGTCGCGTCGCCGGCGCCGGCGGCATCAGGGCGCCGCGTGCCGCGCCCCTCCGGTTCGCGCTGGAAGTCGAGCTGCACCGTCTTCGCGTCGAGCGCGGAGAACTCCCGATCCGTCCGACCGGCTCGCACGCGCACGCCGCCTTCGAGATCGATGGAGCCGCCGCCGCCGTTGCCGCGATCGTCATAGTGCATGCGGTCGGACCAGGTGGCGTCGAGCGACACCGGACCCGAAGGCGCGGGTCGATCCCGCGGCGAGGGCGTGGCATCGGTCACGGGCTCGCGGAAGTAGCGGAAGCGGCCGGGGCCGTTGGCGGTGACGCTTCGAGCGCCTTCGTCGATCTTGAGGTGCGAGAGCCCATCGGCCACGAGGTTCTTCTGCACGATCATCACATCGGGGCCCAGCAGCTCCACCTGGCGTGACAGGGCCTCACCCTCGAGCCGCTGCGCGAAGACGCGAGCGCCGTCGCGAAGCAGCATCTGCACGCCTCGAGGCGCCCTTGCCGCCTCCGCGTCCTGCGCCCCGCCCGTCGTCGTATCGACCGTGCCCGTTCCCGCAGCGAGCGGCTCCTCGGCAAGCTCCGTGAGCGTTCCTGCGATCACGCGCTCGACCTCGACGCTGCCGAGATCCGGATCCCCGGCACGGGGCGCCGCGCCTGCCTCGGCGGGTTCATCCCGCTTCGGCCGGAAGTGCACCTGGAGATCGTCGCTCCACATCGTCTGATTGCGATCCGATGCCTCCACGCGGCCTCGCGCCTCCATCACCTTCGGCACCGTGCGACCTCGTTCGTCCCTGTGGATCGCGACATCGATCACCTGTGCGGCAAGGCGCCCCTCGTCCCCGAGGCGCGTGGCCACGGAATCGCCCTCGGCACGGATGCGCTCGACTTCGTTCTCGCGCCCCTCCTTGAAGTAGACGCGGAGTCCCTGCGTGGCGAGTGTGAAGTCGGGACTGTCCACTTTCACATCGCCGCGGAAGTGGGCATTGCGGATGCGGCCGCCGGACTTCTCGTCCGCAAGCTGGATGTCCAGACCTCGCGTCCATGTGATGTCCAGCTCGCGCGGCAGGCCCGCGCCGACCGACGCCGCGTCAGCGGCCTTCGCGCGATCGCCGCCCGCGGCGGGCTTCCGCTGATCGTCGTCGCCAAGCCTCATGCGTCCGGCGCCTCCGACTTCCCCGAGGCCCGAGGCCCGATCGAAGTGGAACGCTCCGCCTTGGAGATCGAGACTCGGACTCGTGAGCGTGAACGGCTGCGCGACGCTCCCCTCGAGATCGATCGTGTCCGTCGCGCCCCGATAGACGAGTCGATCGCAGCGAGCTCGCGAGAGTGTCCGCACATCCTCGACCTCGACGAATCGACGCCCGCCCACCTCCTGCGCCTCGACCGCCAGCCGCACATCGTCCGCCGACTCCAGCGCATCGCGCTCGTCGGTGACGGGGACCATCACCAGCCGTCCGTCATAGTGGATCGTGATGAGATCGACCGCGTCGGCGGGCGTCATGGAGGGCTGCTCGCTCTGCGGCGCGGCGAACGCGAGCAGCGAGAGTCTCGCCGCGTTCGGAAGCGACCACCACTCGAGCGCCCCCGCCAGGGATGCGCCGCCATCCCGATGCGCAGGTGTGGAGCCGTCCCCCAGCCCGGTGCCGCCGCTCGTGCACTCCGCATGCGCCAACTGCGACATCGAGCCGAGTCCGCCGAGCGATGCAAGGGCGTTCTTCAGGCCGTCGCTCTCCATCGCGAAGATCGCCACGAGCCGATCACCGCGCACCACGCTCTCGCGCCCCTGATTGATCCGGCGAACGACGACATTGTCATGCAGCGTGAGTCGGTAGGGCTTGAGGTCGCGTTCACTGCGAGCGTCCGCGGGCGACACGGCAGGCGCGCCCTCTGCGACGGCGGGCGCAGCCTGCGTGCCTGCGGCGACAGCGGGCGCGGTGGGCGCGGTGGGCGTGGGCGGAACGGTCGGCACGGCCGGAACGGTTGGAACGGGCGGTGCGCCGGTGTCGCCCGCCCCCTCGGCCACGGCCTGCGCAGCCATGACCGGTTCTGTCGTCGGCGCCAGTCTCGGCACGGCCGCGAGCGGATCCGTGTCGAGCCCGCCCTCGCGCGTGATCACGATCGGCCCCTGCGCCCGCTCCACCACGAGTCGCTCGATCGACTTCATCCCGGTGTCGACGCTGATCGAAAGCCCTTCGCCCTTGAACGCGACGGTCGTGATCTCAGTGCGGCCCTCGACCTCGCGCTCCTGCCTTGCATGAAAATCGACCCAGCGGTCGCAGCGGATCTCGCCGAGCACCTCGTCGAACTGCGCCTCCTCGGCATTGATCACGATCAGCGGCTCGCCGACCGGCTCGTCCCCGTCGAACGCGACGCGCCCGCCGGGTTGTGCGCGGAAGACGCGGATCACGACATTGCCGTCGAGCCGCCCGGCCTGGATGGCCCGCTTGGGCACGCGCGCACGACCGCGATCGGCACGCATGGTGACCACGCGTCCTTCGCTCGGGAAGAGCACCGCGTGGGGCTGCTCCATTCGCATCCAGCGGTCCGGCTCGGGATCGATGCGCTTCGCGCGGTAACGCTGCTGGAGTCGTCCCGCCTCGTCCGCCACCTGCACCCAGGCGCCGGACTCGAGCGCCACTCGCTCCTGGAACGCGCCCGAAGCCGTCTCCTTCAGCTCCTCATCGCGAAGCGGCGCAGGTACCACCACATCCACCGCGTCGACGATGCGCTTCGAACGGGACGGTGACGCGGAGTCGCCCTCCCAGGTGAACGCCAGCGCGAGCAGCACGACCGCAAGTCCGACGGCAATCGCCACGACCACACCCGGCCGCGCGGCAATGAGGGATGGGCTTGGTGTCGGACCGCTCATTCGGATCACTCGAATCGGCGCAGCGCCTCGGGCCAGCGCCCCATGGCCTTCAGCAGATGCTCGATGGCGTCGCGCACCGCGCCTTGGCCACCGGGCACGCGCGTCACATGACGGGCGATCGCTCGAACCTCCTCGACCGCATCGGGCACCGCCACAGGGTACCCGCACGCACGCAGAACCGGCAGATCCGGAAGGTCGTCGCCGATCATGGCCGCCTGCTCCGCCGGCACGCCAAGTTCGCCGATCACCGATCGGAAGACCTCCAGCTTGTTCGTGGCGCCGCTTGCGACGATCCGAATTCCGAGTTCCTCGAGGCGATGCCGCAGCGCCATGCCCTGCCGACCGGTGATCACCGCCACTTCCAGGCCGAGCGAGCGCCAGAGGCGCAGCCCCGCGCCGTCGTGCACATGGAAGCGCTTCGTCTCGTGGCCCTGATCGTCGATCAGGATCCCGCCGTCAGTCAGCACGCCGTCCACATCGAGGCAGAGCAGGCGAATGCGCGACGGATCGCTCATGGGCGGATGGTAGCGGCGGCGACCGGTATCCTCCGCCCACGGTGGAGACCCACTTCGATCTCGAGCAGCCGGTCGTCCAGTCGATGACCGCGATGCAGACGGCCGTCGGGGTCCACCAGACCGTGGGCGAGGCGATCGAGTCGATCCGCCAGCGCGCCGCGTCGATCACGGGTGTCGTTCTCTACGCCTACGCCGTCGACGACGCGGATCGCCTCGTCGGCTTCCTCTCGGTGCGTCGCATGCTGCTCTCGCCGCGGGATGCACTCGTCGCCGATGTGATGCTGAAGCAGACGGTCTCGATCCGCTTCGACGCGCCGCTGCGCGAGGCGTTCGAGATCTTCTCGCGCCAGCGGCTGCTCGCGCTCCCGGTGGTCGATGGCGACGGCCGCCTGCTCGGCACCGTGGGCATCCAGGTCTACGCCGAGGGTGCGGCCGACCTGGCGGAGCAGAAGCTCGCGGACGAACTCTTCCAGCGCATCGGCGTGAGCGTGGAGCAGGCGCGGCTCGGCGGCGCCATCCGAGGCTTCGCCCTGCGCATGCCCTGGCTCGCCTGCAACATCGTGGGCGGGCTGAGCTGCGCCGCCATCGCGAGTCTCTTCGAGGCGACGACGACCTCGATCGTGGCGATCGTCTTCTTCTTTCCCCTGGTGCTGACGCTCGGGGAGGCGATCGCGATCCAGGCGCACACCATCTCGATGCCGCTCGTGGATCAGCGACCCTTCGTCTGGGGGCCCTTCCTGCGACGCCTGCGCATCGAGTTCAGCGCCGCGGCGCTCATGGGCCTCGCGTGCGGTGCCGTCGCGGCCGGTGCGGCGCTCCTCTTCGGTCCCGAATCGCAGCGCCGGGCCATGGCCATGATCATGATCTGCGCCGTCGTCTTCGGCATGGTCGCGTCCGCGATGGCCGGCATGGTGGTGCCGATGGCACTGCGGTGGCTCCGTCTGGATCCGAAGCTCGCCGCAGGCCCGGTGGCCCTTGTCGTGGCGGACATCCTGAACACGCTGGGCTATCTGGGCCTCGCCGCGTTCTTCCTCTCCGGTGGTGTCATGCCAACGGTCGGGCCGTCATGATCGGCAGCAGCAGAACGAGGCAGTCGTACGCCGCGTGCGAACCCACGGCAATGCCGAGTCCGCGCACCACGAACAGCACGCCCCACCAGAGCCCGGCGCCGAAGAGGAAGAGCGCCTCGTGCAGCACGAGGCCGCCGTCGCGCACCACAGGGTGGTAGAGCGCGAACGCCACGGCCGAGAGCACCACCGCCACCGTCACCGCCGCCCGTTCCCCGACACCGGGAACGCGGCGCGCAATCGAGTGGAGCATGGAGAGCAGCACCAGCCGGAAGAGGAACTCCTCGTAGATCCCGGCGCCGATCGCCATGGCCATTTGCGCCGGCACCGGCAGCGATCGAAGCGATGCGGCGCCACCCGCTTCGGCAAGCCCCACGAGCGGCACGATCAGCCACCCGAGCGCAATGAGCGGCAGCGCCGTGAGCGAGGCCTCGAGCGCCATGCCCGCCACGGTGGGCAGGTGCAGCGACCACGGCCTTCGCGAGATCACCTGCCAGACGAGCAGCACCGCCACGAGCGCGAGCGCCGGCAGCGATAGCGCCGGCAGGAGCAGTCGCTCCGCTCGAATGCCCAGCGAATCGAAGAGCCACAGCAGGCTCGAATGCGCACGGTTCGTCAGGACCCAGTCACCCGCGCGAAGGAAGCCCAGCAGCGCCGCCTCGTAGAAGACGACCAGCGGCGCCAGCAGCGCGAGGATCTCCAGCGGTTGGCGCGATCGCTCGAAGTAGCCCCCCGCCGGCGCCGGCATCGCCGTCGACGGCGGCGCAGCCCGGCCCCCCGCGGAACGCGACGATCGTTCAGGCCTTGGCGCCACCCTGCTTCAGCGCGGCGAGGCGCTTCGCCAGGCGGCTCTTGCGCCGGCTCGCGGTGTTGCGATGCATGGTGGGCGTGCTCGCGACCTTGTCGAGGATCGAAACGGTCTTGCGGTACTCCGTCTCCGCGTCGGAAACATTGCGATCATGCACCGCCTTCAGGAAGGCCTTGATCTGGTCCTTCACCCGGCGCTCGCGCCAGTTGTTCACTGCGTTGCGCTTGACATTCTGGCGGACTCGCTTCTTGGCCGATTCGGTGTTGGGCACGCTGTTCCTCGCTGGTAGAACGGGGCATTGTGGCAGACGGCCCCGCTGGCCGCAAGGGGCGAGTCGACCACCTCGATCGGTGCTGAACGGGCACGGATTGCACCGATAGCACTCCTAGGATCCGACCGCACCCATGGGCATCGACACCTTCCTCATCCAGCGCGGCGTCCTGACCGCGGATCAGCTTGCGGATGCGATGGTCGAGCAGAAGCGGACCGGCGAGCGGCTCGACCACACGCTGCTGCGGATGGGCCTCGTGGGCAGCGACGATGTGCTCGAGGCGCTGGCGGCCCAGTTCCACCTTCCCATCGTCTCGCTCAGCTCGGTGGAGGTGGACGAAGAGACGCTGCGGATCCTGCCCGCGAAGGTCGTCTTCAAGCTGAAGTGCGTGCCGATCGGGCGCGACGGGCGCGTGCTGCGCGTGGCCACGAGCGATCCGAGCGAGCTGGCGGCGCTGGACGAGCTGCGCCTGCTCACCGGGCTCTCGATCGAGCTCTCGCTCGCCGACGAACGCGATCTCCAGAAGTTCATCCGCGCCCGCTACGGCGTGGCCGGCGACACGCTCGATGCGCTCGCCGGCGACTCGCCCACCGAACTCGACTCGGCACAGGCGGTGGGCGACGACGCGGAGCAGGCGCAGGAGGCGAGCGTCATCCGGCTCGTCAACGATCTCCTGGTCGAGGCGATCCGCGAGCGCGCCACCGATGTCCATGTGGAGCCCTACGAGCACACCCTGGCGATCCGCTATCGCATCGACGGCGTGCTCTCCGAGGCCGGCGTGCCGGCGACGATCTCCCGCTTTCGCAACGCGATCGTGAGCCGCCTCAAGATCATGGCGAACCTCAACATCGCCGAGAAGCGCAAGCCGCAGGACGGCCGCATCACGCTCCGCAGCAAGGGGCAGGAGTTCGACCTGCGCGCCAGCATCATTCCGATGCTGCATGGCGAGGGGGTCGTGCTGCGAATCCTCTCCAAGACCGCCGTCCTCATGGGGCTCGACGAGCTCGGCATGCCGCCGAACATCCTCCAGCGCTGGGACGATCTCATCGCCAGACCGCATGGCATCCTGCTGGTCACGGGTCCCACCGGAAGCGGCAAGAGCACCACGCTCTACGCATCGCTCAAGCGCATCGTGAGCGACGCCGTGAAGGCGATCACGGTGGAGGATCCCGTCGAGTACCAGGTGCCGGGCGTCAGTCAGATCCAGGTGAACCACCAGGTCGGACTCGACTTCGCCGCGGGACTCCGCGCCATCCTGCGGCACGATCCCGACATCATCATGATCGGCGAGATCCGCGATCGCGAGACGGCGGAAGCGGCGGTGCAGGCGTCGCTCACCGGACACCTCGTCTTCTCGACCCTGCACACCAACGACTCCTGCGGCGCCACGACGCGACTGCTCGACATGGGCGTGGAACCGTTCCTCGTCGCGAGCACCATCGAGGGCGTGATGGCGCAGCGCCTGGTGCGTCGCATCTGCGCGGCGTGCGCCGAGGACCACCATCCTGCGCCCGGCGAGGTCCCGGCGGATCTGCGGCTTCCTGCCGGCGCCCGTCTCAAGCGCGGCCGCGGTTGCCGTGAATGCCGACAGACCGGCTACCGGGGCCGCGTGGGCATCTACGAGCTGCTGCGGATGACCGAGCCGCTTCGCGAACTCGTGATGCAGCGGGCGAACGCCGCGCGGCTGGCGCAGCAGGCGCATGCCGACGGCGATCTCAATCTCCTCCGCCATGCCGCCATCGAGAAGGTGGTCGAAGGCGTGACGACGATCGAGGAAGCCCTCCGGTCCACGGCGGCTTGACGGACCGGGGCTATTCCCGGAAACTCCGGGTTCCCCGTTCGTTCCCCGTTCGTACGGAGTTCCCCTTCATGGCCACTCGCGCTGGCGGCACCGGCACCCTCGTCACCCTCGTGATCTTCGTCATCGCGACCGTGGCGCTGCTCGTCTTCTCCGTCATCATGTGGACGAACCAGACGGCGGCGGAGCAGCGCGCGGCGGATGCCCGCGGTGCGCTCCAGCGCGTCGTGCTGGACTCGCAGTTGCAGCGCGACGATGTGAAGCGCCTGCAGGCCGAGGCGGCGCGCGAGAACAAGACGCTCGTGGCGTACCTCGTCGACCAGGCGCAGGGCGCGGCGGGCTTCGTCTCCGGCGACCGGAACCGCTCGCTCAACGAGCTCAATGTGCCCTTCGGGATCGCCGAGAAGGACAAGGGATCCACCACGATTCGCGCCGAGTGGGATCGACTTCGCGCCGATCTCTCGAGGACGCAGAGCGACGGCGAGGCACTGGCCGCGAAGAACGCCGACATCCTGAAGCAGATGGAGGCGCTCCGGCAGGAGACCGATCGCCAGATCGCCGCCAAGAACGACGAGCTGAAGCGCGTGCAGGACTCCATCCGCGGCTACCAGGAGGCCTCGGAGAACTACGGCAAGGATGTGAAGTCCGCCATCGCGGAGATCCAGACGAGCAAGGATCAGATCGAGCAGACCTATCGCGGCCGCATGGGCGAGCTCCAGGCGCAGATCGACGCGCTCAATGCCGAGCGCGACCTGCTTCGGACCCGCAACGCCGAAATGAGCCGCAAGCTCGGCGCGTTCGAACTGAAGGCGCCGAACCCGGCCACGCTGGTCGACGGACGCGTGATCGATGTCAACGGCGCCGACGGGACCGTCTTCATCAATCTCGGCCGACTCGATCGGGTTCCGGCGGGCATGACCTTCGAGGTCTACGAGTCGCCCGACGCGATCCAGTTCGACGATCGAACCGGCCAGCCGGTGCGCGGCAAGGCGAGCATCCAGGTGGTCCGCGTTGCGGACAACACCTCCACGGCGCGGATCACGCGCGGCACCCCCTCGCGGCCGGTCGTCAAGGAGGATGTGATCGTCAACGCCGTCTATCAGCCCGGCGCTCGCTACAAGTTCCTCGTCTTCGGCAAGTTCGATGTCGACCAGGATGGTCGGCCGACGACCGACGAGGCCGACTATGTGCGCAGCCGCATTCGCGAGTGGGGCGGCGAGGTGCTCGACGGCGAGCAGCTCACGGGTGATCTCGACTTCCTGGTGCTGGGTGCGCAGCCCCCGGTGCCCTCGCCGCTGCCGACGGATGCCACGGATGCGCAGTACCGCGCCTACATGGATTCCAGGACCGCGCGCGAGGTCTACGACAAGCTCTTCAACGACGCGATCGAGGCGCAGATCCCCGTGCTGAACTGGAACCGCTTCCAGGTGCTCACCGGGCAGGGCGTCCGCTGACGACCGCGATGTCCACACCCGCGCCGCAGGGCGGCATGACGGGTGCATCGAGCGCGTCCGGCGCGGCAGGTACGTCCAGCCCTGCCAGCGCTTCGAGCTTGCCCAGCGCGCCGACGGGCCGCCCATGGCTTGGACTGGACGGAGAGCAGATCGCGCATCTGGGCCAGTACGCCCTCGTGCGAACGCTCGTCGCGCTGGTGCACGCGTTCAGTCCGGAGCAGAACCTTCGCACGGCGTCGGCCGTGGGGCGCTTCTTCCATCGCATCAGCCCTCGCCGCGCCGGGCGCGCCGACGAGCACATCGCGATGGCCCTCCCCCACGCAACGCCCGAGCGTCGCGCGGCGATCGCGGAGGCGAGCATGGAGAACATGTTCCGGATCTTCATGGTCGAGAGCATGCTGATGCCGCAGCTTCTCAATCAGCACTCGTGCCCGCGATTCATCTCCTTCGGATCGCTCGGCCAGTCGCTCGACCTGATGCTCTCGGAGCGCCCGGCCATCCTCGTCACCGGGCACTGCGGCAACTGGGAACTGCTCGGGCTCGTGCTCGCGATGCTCGACTTTCCCGTCACGGCGCTGGCTCGGCCGCTGGACAATCCGTATCTCGACCGCTGGCTGATGCGAATGCGGGAGTCGCGCGGTCTGCGGGTGCTGACCAAGTGGGGCGCCACCGAGCAGATCCAGGCGATCATCGAGTCGGGGGGGCGCATCGGATTCATCGCGGATCAGAACGCCGGCGACGACGGCATCTTCGTGCCCTTCTTCGGTCGGCTCGCCAGCGCGTACAAGTCAATCGGCCTGCTCGCGATGCGCTATCGAATCCCCGTCGTGGTCGGCGCCGCGATCCGCGAGGATCACGGAATGCGCTACCGGCTCGAGACGGTCGACCTCTTCGAGCCCGAGTCGTGGGAGTCGCAGCCCGATCCGCTCTTCTACATCACGGCGCGGTACACGCGCGGCATCGAGACCGCCGTGCGCATGGCACCGGAGCAGTACCTCTGGATCCATCGCCGATGGAAGAGCCGCCCGCGCTTCGAGCGCGAGAATCGCCCATTTCCTGCGGCCATGCGCGAGAAGCTGCGGTCATTGCCGTGGATGAGCGAGGCCGATGTCGAGAGCGTGGAACGAGCCTCGCAGGTACGCTCCCCCGCATGAGCCGTCGGCTCGAGGGAATCCACGCACTCGTGGTCGATGACGATCCGGACATCCGAGCCGGCATCGATCTCGCGCTGCGCACCGAGGGCGCCACCACCGAGTGCGCGGCCGACGGCGCCGCGGCCATCCGTGCCGTGGCCCAGCGCCGGCCCGATCTGGTCGTGCTCGATGTCATGCTGCCCACGGCGAGCGGCTTCGTCGTGCTCGAGAAGATCCGAGCCCTGCCCGATGCGCCGCCGGTGATCATGGTCACCGCCAATCAGGGGCATCGGCACGCAACCTACGCCCAGGGCCTCGGGGCGGCGGCCTACTTCTACAAACCGGTGCCGCTCGCACGGCTGCTCGACCGGGCGGTGGAACTCACCTCCGGCACGCCGCCGGCCGGGTGAGCGACGGCTCGCGATCGGCTATCGTGGGCGTCCCTCATGTCACGGCGCCAGTTCGTGATCCTCTCGCGCAACGGCAGCAAGGATGGAGCGCTCACTCCGATCGGCACGCGCAAGGAGATCCTCCGGGGCCTGGAGCACTGCAACACGGCGCCGGAGATCGAAGGCGGGGACATCCTCTACGGGCCGGGCATCGAGATCGAGCTTCCGCCCGGCCAGGATCCCATCTCGCAGATGCTGCTCTCCATCTCCGACGACGACATTGCGTGGGTCGTGGTGATCCGGCTCGCGCGCGAGTTCGGCTGGAAGGTGCTCGACCCGACCACCGGCCGCGAACTCAGTCCGTGATCACTCCAGCGGCTCGGACTCGATGCTCGCCGCTTCGCCCTGAAGCTTCTTCTGCGCGTAGCGCCTGACCCAGTTCTCCCAGGTCTTGCCGGCGGCAGGATCCTTGTCGGAGAAGGTCACGGTACGGATCTGCGCCCAGGAGATCGATCGCTTCTCGGCGGCATCGCGCGGCAGGAGCCGCACGAACGATGTCTCCAATGAATCGCCGCGGCGACGGTCGAAGACGAAGCCCTCGACCGTGGAGCCGTCCGCGAGCGAGAGCGAGACATCACCTCGGTAGTCGAAGGCGTCGTCAAGGGCGCGCTCGATCAGCGCTCGATCATGCCCCGCCTCCGCGAGATCGACTCGGAGCCCCTGCATCACTTCACTTCCGGGGCGCGGACAGCACGCGCTCGGCAGTCTCGGAGAGATAGTCGTCGACCTGGCGGATCAGCTCCTCGGTCTCGGCGCAGGCGCGGTCCAGGGCCGAGCGGCCCGTGACGACCCGCACCGGATCCAGGCGTCGCGTGGCGGCAAGACGCTCCTCGATGCGGGCACGATCCTCCCGGAGCAGCTCCAGGAGCCGGCACGCTTCGCGCAGAGTGGCCAGAGCCTCGTCATCGGAGACATCACCAAACATCGGGGTTCCAGCGAGTTTCAGCTTCACCTTGGCAGAACCCGGCTCGTGCGCGTCCTTGGCACTCTCGTGGCGAGCGGGCTCCGCGGGCTTCGCCCGGGGCCGCCGCCGATGGGGGCTTTCCATATGGGCATCCATTGTCCCGGCCACTCGTTCGATCGGCAAGTCCTCCCGAACGGCGTTGGCAATGTGCCATGGCACTCGGCCAATAACACGGCCCTCGGCACGGATTCAAGGGGCGGATGCGATCTGCGAATGCGCCAGCCGCGGTCCAAAAAGCCGCACTCCTGTGTGCCGATACCCTCCGACCATGAGCGGATCCACAGCGCATCGACAGGTGGTCGTGACCGGGGCGGCGGGATACATCGGCAGCCATGCCGCGCTGGCGCTGCTCGATGGAGGCCATCGGGTCCTGGGCATCGACAACTTCTTCCGTGGCAATCGAACGGCCGTCGAGGTGCTGAAGGCGGTCGGCGGCGAGCGCTTCCAGTTCCTCGAGGCGGACATCCTCGAGCGCGAACGGCTGACGCAGGCGTTCCGTGACTTCCGCGCCGAGATCGTGATGCACTTCGCGGCGCTTGCCTATGTCGGCGAGAGCATGCACGAGCCGCTTCGCTACTGGCTGAACAACACCGCCGGCACGCTCTCGCTGCGGGCGGCGATGGTCGCGGCGGGCGTGTCGAAGCTCGTCTTCAGCAGCACCTGTGCCACCTACGGCGTGCCCGACGCCGCCAACCTTCCGATCACGGAGTCGTGTCCGCAGCGGCCCATCAATCCGTACGGTCGAAGCAAGCTCGCCTCGGAGCAGGTGCTGCTCGATGAACTCGAGGTCCCCGCGGGCTCCGCGCTCGAGGTGGCGATCCTCCGGTACTTCAATGTGGCCGGCTGCGATCCGCGCGGACGGCTCGGCGAGGATCATCGGCCCGAGACCCATCTCGTGCCCATCTGCCTCGAGGTCGCGCTCGGGCTGCGTCCCCATCTGGACATCCTCGGCGAGGACTACTCGACTCCCGACGGCACCTGCGTGCGCGACTATGTGCATGTATCGGACCTGGTCGATGCGCATCTGACGGCGATGGCGCACCTTCGACCGGGCCGCGCATTCATCGCGAATGTCGGCATCGGGCGCGGCTTCAGCGTGCGCGAGGTGCTCGATGCGTGCCGGCGCGTGACGGGACATGCGATTCCGCATCGCGCCGCGGCGCGGAGGCCCGGCGATCCGCCGTCGCTCTACGCGGATGCATCGCACATTCGTCGCACGCTCGGGTGGTCGCCGCGATTCACCTCGATCGACGAGACCGTCGCCACCGCGTGGGCGTGGCGACGAGCGCATCCGCGCGGCTACTGACGCTTGCGCGGCATCGCGTGCCTGCGTGACGGAGCGTCCATGCGCGGCGATGCATGTCGGCGCGCGGACTCAGAACGGCAGCGAGAGCCCCGCGTAGATCTCCATGCTGTCGCGTCCGGGATTCGGCGTGCTGGTGTTTGCGTTGGAGATATGAAACCATCGCACGCCCGTCATGATGCGGGCTCGATCGCCGACGGCGATCGACGCGCCGATGCCCACGCGCGGCGTGAAGTTGAAGCGAGATCCGTCCCAGGGCACCGGGTTCGTGGCGTAGATGATGCCGCATCCGGCGTCGGCGTAGAGCGACCACTCGTCCATCGCGAGGAAGTGCCAGCGCAGGAGGAGGGCGGGGCCGATCGCGTATGCGTTCGGTCCATCCTGCGAGATGCCCCACTGCTCGAGCTGCAGATCGAGGCTCAGGTTCTGCACGAAGAACCAGCTGATTCCGAACTGGCCACCCGCCATCCAGTCGTCATCGAAGTCGTTCGCATAGTCGCCGAAGATGTTGAGCTGGACCGTGCCCTCGTCGCCGAAGCGCATGGGCCTGGGCGCCGCGTCGGTGCCGATGGGCGGCGCCGCTGCATCGCTCACGGGCGCAGCGCCCTGAACGGCGCTCGCCGAGATCGCGAGTCCCGGCGAGAGCGAGAGATCCTGTGCGGTGAAGCGCGTGTTGAGTCCGGCCGCGGCGAGCGCACCGCCCGGCCCTGCGGCGCCCGCCACGCCGCCGATGCATGCAGTCGCAACGAGTCCGATGGCCGCAACGACCGCGCCGGTCGCACCGCCCCTGCCGCGAGCGCTGCGCCCATTCGAGGCACAGCGCGCACCCGATTGCAGCGGGACCGGAGCATCGCCTGAAATCGTCCAATGTTGATTCGAGCGCATGTCGTGGATCCTCTTGATGGAGGCGAAAGGCCGGGCACGATCGACCGCCGTCGTCTTCTCGATCACCGTCGCGCGGCATGACGATCTTCGCCGCTCCTGCAGGCGCCGATCGTAACGGCATCGCGATGCACGAGGGCTGTTCCCCGGCGCCCGCGCGCTCGATCGCAGGGTTGCATTCGTCCGCATCGCCGCGTTGGCGTGCGCACGCGGAACTGCGATTGCATTCCTTCCCGCGGTCGCGTTCGCGTTCACAATCCCCGTGCAGCGCATTCGCAGCGGTGCCGGCACTCGGACTCGCCGAGGCCACCGTGTTCGTGCGCGCACGAGGTAAAAAAGGACCGCCGCTCGAACGCTCCGACACGCCCGAGCGGCGGGCTCCAACGGCCTGGTGAGGCCGCAAAGAAGGCGAAGGACGGCGGAGAGTATCGCCGCCGCTTCGAGTGGGTCAACGGTTCCGAGTCCTCCTTTCCATGTATTTCGCAAATCGAGAAAATGCATGTATTTGCGGCCAGGATTGCGCCCCTTTCGGCCGTCGCTACACTCCGCCCATGCGGCTCCTCTGCGTGGCGTTGGCGGCCCTCCTCCTGGGGGGTTGCGTGCGCCGCCAGATCGACATCACGAGCGTTCCGGACGGGGCATTGGTGCGGGTCAATGACCGCGAGGTGGGCCGAACGCCCTGCCGCATCGAGTTCGACCACTACGGCGTCTATGAGGTCCGCCTCACGCTTCCCGGCTACGAAAGCGTGGTGGGCATGGGCCGGGCCGACGCCCCCTTCTGGGACTGGGCGGGAATCGACCTCGTGGGCGAGCTGATTCCGGCGAACTTCGTCAGCAGCACTCGATGGGAATTCCACCTGATTCCCGCGTCCAGCGATCCGGACGCACTCGTGCAGCGGGCGGAGGCCCTTCGCTCGGACCTTCACGCGATCGAGGTCGAGCGGCCCGTTCAGGTCGTGCGGCCTGCGGCCGAGGCTCCGGACGTGACCGCACGGCGCGCTGCGGAACGGGGCCAGGTGCCCACTCCTCCTTCCGTGCTCGAGTCGCCGGTCCCCCCATCCGGCCCCGATCCTTCCGCGCCCTCCCCCTCCTTCCCGGGGCGACCCGACTGATCCCCACATGCCGCTGCTCGAAGTTCGCGAACTCGTGAAGAGCTACAGCGGTCGCCGCGTCGTCGATCGCGTCTCGTTCGATGTCGACGCCGGCGAGATCGTCGGCCTGCTCGGACGCAATGGCGCCGGCAAGACCACGAGCTTCCGCATGGCGATCGGCATGATCACGCCCGAGGGCGGAACGGTCCGCTTCAGCGGGCGCGATGTCACCTTCCTTCCGATGTACCTGCACGCGCAGGCGGGCATGGGCTACCTGAGCCAGGAGCCGAGCGTCTTCCAGCGACTGACGGTCGAGGAGAACCTGCTCGCCATTCTCGAGACGCGCAAGCTCTCGCGCGAAGCGAGACACCGTCGCTGCGACGAGCTGCTGCGCAAGTTCGGTCTGGAGCACAAGCGTCGCGAGCAGGCACGCACCTGTTCCGGCGGCGAGCGCCGGCGGCTCGAGATCGCCCGCGCGCTCGTCACCGAGCCGCGCCTCATGCTGCTCGACGAGCCGTTCGCCGCGGTCGATCCCCACACGGTCGAGGAGCTCCAGGCCGAGGTGCGCATGCTCGCGAAGCAGGGCATCGCGATGCTCGTCACCGATCACAATGTGCAGCAGACGCTGCGGATCTGCGACCGCGCGTACATCATCCACGAGGGGCGCAACCTGCGCGACGGCGATCCCAAGTCGATCATCAACGATCCGCTCGTGCGCGAGGCGTATCTGGCGAGCACCTTCCGCGGCGACGAATTCGACTGATGACCCCGACTCAATCCCGGGCGGGCCTCGTCCTGGCCACTGCATGGTGCCTTGCCATCGCGGCAGTGGTGGCGACGCGATGGCGCGGCGAGTGGGAGCCGTACAAGGCCCTGCACCGCTCGATGTCCGATGCGGGAATCCCGGGCTGGCTGCGGAACTTCGACGCGTTCATCATCTTCATGGGCGCCGCGTTCCTCGGCGCCCTGTTCATCGCGCGCATCGCCGGGGGCCGCGTGCGCGAGCATCTGCTGCTGGGACTCGGGCAGCGCGGCTGGCCCGTCATGGCGGCCGTCTCGCTTGCGCCGATGCTCGTCGGCGGCTTGATCATGTGGCTCGCATTCCACCGTGGCGGCGCCGCGGGTGGCTCGGACGCGGCCAGCGGCGCGGCGGGTTCGGAGGTGGTGCTCGCATCGATCATGCGCAGCGTGGTGCGCGCTCCGTTGATGGAGGAGTTCCTCTTCCGCGGACTTCTCGTCGCCGCCGTCATCTGCGCGCTCGGTCGATCGGGCGTTCGCGCCGCAACGAATGCCGTCCTCGCCGCGGCGCTCTTCGGCCTGCTCCATGTCGATTGGACGCTCGACGGCGTGACGCGCGGCTGGCCGGCGCTCCTCGTCACCATGGTCGGCGGTCTCTGGTTCGCATGGCTCATGCTGCGATGGAACACGATCTGGGTGCCCGTCGTCCTGCACGCCGGCATGAATCTCGGCTGGTTCATGCTCGGCGCCGGCGGCGGCGCGGGCGGCGGAGGCGCCCTGGCAAACCTGCTTCGCGCTGCCACCATCGTGATTGCCATCGCCTGGACGATGCGAGCGACGCGACCGATCCGCTGATCGCGTCGACGCGTGCGTCACTTCGCAGGCGAGGGCGCAGCGAAGAACGAGGCTCGGCGAGCCGCATGCCGTCCGAGCGTGCGAGGCGAGACGGGGCAACCGGAGTCGATGCGCCGCCCGGTCGGGAGGGCGCTCAGAGCTCCGCGGGCTCGCCCGTGGCTCGCTCCGGCACTCGCTCGAAGGAGAGCTTGAGCACGGCGGTCGCCGTCGCGTCGAGCACGCTGACGCGCAGGCCGTCGCGCTCGAATGCTTCGCCCTTCGCGGGCACGCGTCCGAAGTGCGCCAGCACGAATCCGGCCACGGTGGTGTACGGCGCGTCATCCTGCGTCGCAACATCGAAGTGGGCGGCCAGGGACTCCCACGGGTATCGCCCCTCCACCTCCACCACGCCCGGCTTGACCTCGACCTTCCTCGGCGCATCATCGTCCACGCCCTCGTGCTCGTCGCGGATCTCGCCGACGATCTCCTCGAGCACATCCTCGATCGTGACGAGCCCCGCCGTACCACCGAACTCGTCGATCACGATCGCCATGTGCAGCTTGCTTCGCTGGAACTCGAGCAGCAGGTCCCGCACGCGCTTGGTCTCGGGCACGCGGATGGGCTGGCGCAGCAGCGGTCGGAGCGTGAAGTCCAACTTCGATGCGCCGAGCAGCGGCACCAGATCCTTCACATAGAGCACGCCCACGATCTGGTCGAGGCTTCCCTCGTAGACGGGGATGCGCGAGTGACCTTCGCGGTGGATGAAGCCGCGGATCGCCGACACATCGTCCGTGTACTCGATGCCCTCGATCGCCGTGCGCGGCGTCATGACCTCGGCGACCACCGTGTCGGTGAACTCCACGACGCTCTCGATCATCCGAGCGCTCATCGGATCCAGACCGCCCTGCCGTCTCGTGTCCTCGATGCTCTGGAGCAGCTCCGTCTCCGCATCGGTCTGCCGCAGATTGGCGCCGGTGAGGCGCTTGACGGCCTCGTCCACCCCGCGGCTCACCGCCGTGAGCGGGCGCAGGAGCGCCTCGATCACGCGAAGCATGGGCATGCAGATCACGATCAGGTCCACCGCCGCATAGCGCGCGAGCGCACCGGCCACGACGCTCGTGAAGACCCAGATGAGGATCGCCGAGAGGATCAGCGCCTGGATGATCTGCCAGTGGTCGGCCTGGATCGTGCCGTCCCCCTGCCGCGTGCCCGCCCAGAGCACCAGCGCGAAGAACCCGATTCGGCCCCAGGTGCGCAGGAAGCTGATGGCGTCGTCCACGGCGGACCAGCGCTCGAAGATCCACTGCCCCCGCGAGCCGCGCCTGGATGCCTCCAGGCGCTTGGCCACGGCGGACTCGCTCGCCTGCACGAGCGCGAGGTTCAGCGCCGAGAAGAGCGTGGTGACGGCAAGCACCGCGATCGCGGAGAGGGTGAGCCAGATCATGCGCGGCCCCGATCGCCGGAGGCGGGAGGCAGGTCCGCATCGACACGGGCCGCCGCGCCGAGGGCGTCCATGATCCTGGCTTCCTCCGTGTGCATGCGGCGAAACGCCTCGGGCGTGGTGTCGTCATGCCCGATGCCGTGCAGCAAGCCGTGCACCGCATACAGCAGCAATTCGTCGCGACGCGGGAGATTCAGTTCATGGGCGCGTCGATCCGCCTCGTCCACACAGATCGCAACATCGATCTCGACGCCGTCGGACGACTCCGACACCCACGAGAGCACATCGGTCGTCGTGCGCTTGCCCAGCGACCGTTCATGCAGGCGCGTCATCTCCTGGTCATCCACCACCCGCACTCGAAGCTCCGCCACCTTCGCGGAAAGCAGCGCCAGCGCCGCCGTCAGTCGTTCGGCGAGCCAGGCACGATCGGAGGCGCTCGCGGCCGCGCCCACCACCTCGATCACGCCCGTCCCGCCGAGACATAGACCGGCACGAACTGCGGCTTCACGCGCTTCTCGAAGTCGCCGCGGAACTTGTTCACGATCGTTCGCATGGCCCAGTTGTTGCCATCGGCGAGGCCGCAGATGGTCGTGCCGGGCGTAAGTCCCATGCTCCCGCCCAGTTCGAGCAGCAGGTCGAGATCCGCGCTCGTGCCGTCGCCGCGCTCGATGCGCTGTAGCAGCTTGAGGATCCAGCCGCTGCCCTCGCGGCACGGCGTGCACTGGCCGCACGACTCGTTCTTGAAGAAGCGCGCGATGTTCCGCGCCACCATCACCATGTCCGTGTCCTCATCGAAGACGGTGGGACACGCGGTGCCGAGTCCGAGCACATCGCAGGCGCGGCCGATGTCGAAGTCCATCACCGCCTCGTACTGATTCGTGCCGAGGATGCCCATCGAGATGCCGCCGGCAATGGCGCCCTTGAAGCGCTTGCCGCCGCGCATGCCGCCGCAATACTCCTCGATCAGCGTGGAGAGCTTCACGCCCAGCGGTGCCTCGAAGCAGCCGGGGCTATTCACATGCCCGGACACGCCCATGAGCTTCGGTCCCCAGCTCGGCATTCCGCCGAACTGGCTCGCGACGCCGATCTTCTTCCACCACTCGCTGCCGCGCTCGAGCACATGCGCACAGGCCGCGAGCGTCTCGACATTGTTGACGATGGTGGGCCTCCCGAAGAGACCCTTCACGGCGGGGAACGGCGGCTTGATGCGGGGCCAGCCGCGCTTGCCCTCCACGGCCTCGAGCAGTCCCGTCTCCTCGCCGCAGATGTAGGCGCCCGCGCTCCGATGCAGGATGCACTCCACGGCGAAGGGCTTCTTCCCTCGCATGAGCCCCTGCTTGCCGAAGATTCCCTTGGCGTACGCCTCCTCGATCGCCGCCTGCACGATGCGTGCCTGGTGGTGGTACTCGCCGCGAATGAAGAAGTACGCCGTATCCAGCTGGCACGCCCAGCAGCAGATGGCGATGCCCTCCAGCACCTGATGAGGATCGAAGTCGCAGAGCAGCCGGTCCTTGAAGGTGCACGGCTCCGCCTCGTCGCAGTTGACGGCAAGGTAGCGGCGACCTCCATCCGGCGGTGGAAGGAACGACCACTTGAGTCCCGCCGGGAATCCGGCGCCGCCGCGTCCACGCACCACCGCGTCCTTCACCATCTCGACGACCTTCGCGGGTTCGAGGTCGAGCGCCTTCTCGAGGCCCTTGTACCCACCCGTCTTCACATAGTCGTCGTACCAGTGCGTTCGGCGCTTGGCGGGATCGCCGAAGGGCACGCACGGGATGCGCTTCGTGAGCACGGGTTCGTCAAGACGCATGATCGTTGCTTTCTCCGGTGCGCGGCGCGGGCATCTCCACTTCCTCGATGATGGTCCTTCGAAGGATCACGCCGTCGGATTCCTCCCGCTGCTCGACGCGGCGATTCGTTTCGCGGCGCTGGCGCCGGTCGCCGGACTCGCCGGCGCTCCCCGTCGCGCCAGCGCCCCCGGTGCCTGCGGCGCCGCGAGACGCATCCGTGCGGAATCCCGCCGCGATGTGGCCGATGAACTGGCCGAGATTGCGCATGAGCCCCATCGTCGCCTCGGTGCTCACTTCTCGATGTCCTCGGTGCCGGCCACGCCCGGGCCGACCTTGCGGCCGTGCGGGATGGCGGCGCCACCCCCCCTGCGCACGCGCTCGATGAGCTCGTCGATGCGCGCCACCGAGAGATTCTCGTGCAGCACATCGTTGAAGAGCGCCACCGGCGCCGTGTCGCAGCTTCCAAGGCACTCGAGCGCCAGCAGCGTGAAGAGGCCGTCGTCCGTCGTCTCATGCGGCTCGAGGTCGAGCTTCGCGCGGACATGGTCGAGGATTCCGCGGTATCCGCACGCCTCGCACGCGAGCGACTGGCAGATGCCGATGACGCACCGGCCGACCGGCTCCGTGGTGTATTCCTCGTAGAAGGTCACCGTGTCGAGCACATCCGCGGGGGTGATCTTCAGGAACGCCGCGATCTCGATCATCGCCTGGTGCGGAATGTGCCGGTGCTCATGCTGGATCTCGTGCAGGATCGGCATGAGCGCCCCGTGCCGCGTGGCATACTTCGGGATGAGCTCGCGCTCCCATCGCGCCCTGTGCGCCTCCGTCACATACGGCTCGGCGCGTCGTGCGATCTTCTCGGTGGCGCTCGGTTTGGTGATCCAGGCCATGGTGATATTGCGGTGACGAGGAGCCGGCGAGACTCAGCGGTCCAGTTCGGCGGCGATCACATTGATGCTGCCCAGCACGGCGACGACATCGGCGAGCTGGTGGCCTTCGATCAGCTTCGGGAAGACCTGGTAGTTGATGTAGCTGGGCGGGCGGCACTTCGCGCGCCATGGATACTTGCCGCCGTCGGCCACGATGAAGAAGCCGAGTTCGCCATTGGGGCTCTCGATCGCCGAGTAGCTCTCGCCGATCGGCGTGTCCCAGCCGCGATTGTGCATGACGAGTTCGAAGAGCTGGATCACGCCCTCGATCGAGCCGTAGACATCGCCCTTGGGCGGAATGAGACTCTTGCCGTCGGTGGCGACATTGATCGAGCCGCCGGGAATGCGATCGATGAGCTGCCGGATGATCTCCGCCGACTGCTTCAGCTCCTCCACGCGCACGTGGTAGCGGCAGAGGCAGTCGCCGTCCTGCGCGACCACGACATTGAACTTCACGGGCTCGGCCCCCTCGCCGTCCCAGTTGGGCGCGTAGCAGAGGTACGGCTCGTCCTTGCGAAGGTCGCGGCGCACGCCGCTGGCGCGCGCCATGGGGCCCGTGAGGCTCCAGGCCAGCGCATCCTCGCGCGAGATCGCGCCGACTCCGGTGAGCCGGTCGATGAAGATGCGATTGCGGTTGAGCAGATTCTCCAGATCGGCGATGGCGCGGGGCATTCGCTCATTGATGAACGACTTCACCATGCGCTTGAAGACCTCGTCGTCGGGAAGGTCGCGCCAGGCGCCGCCGACGCGCGTCCAGTCGGGGTGGAAGCGCTGGCCGGAGATGTACTCCACGATGTCGTAGATGAATTCGCGCTCGTTGAAGCCGTAGAGGAAGCCGGTGAACGCGCCGAGGTCGAGCGCTGCCGCACCGACGCACAGCAGGTGATTCTGGATGCGGCCGAGCTCCGCCATGATCGTGCGGATCACCTTGCATCGCGGCGTCACCTCGATGCCGAAGAGAGCCTCCACCGCGTGGTGCCAGGCGATGTCGTTGACGATCGGCGAGATGTAGTCCATCCGGCTGACCGTGCACACATACTGGTTGTAGTCGTGGTGCTCGGCGAGCTTCTCGAAGCCCGAGTGCAGGTAGCCGATGTGCGGCGTGGCGCGGACCACGCGCTCGCCATCCAGTTCCAGCACCACGCGCAGCGTGGTGTGCGTGGCAGGATGCTGCGGCCCGAAGTTCAACACCCAGCGGTCGGCCGCATGGATGTGATCCTTCAGGTAGTCGGTGTTCTCGATATCGAGCCCGTAGGCGTCGTCGGGCGCCAGCGTGAACGGCATGGGGCGGAGTATAGGAGGCGGCGCGAACCGCGCGGGCCTAGTCCTCCACACCGAGCGCCTTGTGCGCCTTGTCGCGGAGCTTCTCGACCTCGGCGAGATGCGACTTGGCGACTTCGACCCGACCGACGAGCACCGCATGCTCCGTGTCCAGCATCTCGCGCAGCACCGCGATGAGATCGGCCCGGAAGGTCTCGACGAGCTTCGCGCGTGCCGCCTCATCAGCTGCCGGCTCGAGAAGCGAGGCCGGGAGGGGCATCGACTTGGCCGTCACGGCCGCTCGCTGCATGTCGTCGATGAGCTTGAGGTTCGCATCCTTCTGCGATGCGTCGCCGATGGTCGCCTTGAGCTGCTTGAGCGCGCGATTCATCGCCTTCATCGAACCTTCCACGCTGGCGGCGCGCTCGGGTCCGCGCGGCCGCTCGGTCGGGGGCGAGGATTGCGCTGCATGCACGGTCGTCGCGACGAGGACGACAAGCGAGAGCAACGCCGCGACCGCGAGAACGCGGGACAGCGGGCGATGCGGCCGGACGATGGAGCGGCAGGCGTGACTCATGGTGAAGGGATTCCATCAGCACCGGGTGACGCGGTCAAGCCGCACCGTCGAAGGATGGCGCGCAGTGCGAATCCGACGACGAGCAGCGCGAGTCCGACCACCCATGCACGCCACTCCACCCAGAACGCAAGTCCAAGGCACGCGATGAGTCCTGCCCATGCGATCGCTCTCGGGAAGCGCCGGTCCGGCGGCGGCAGGCGCAGCGCCGCGGCGTTGGTGATTGCGTAGTACAGCAGCACCGTGAAGGCGCTGAGGCTCCACGAGAAGCGGACGCTGCCGACGATGGCCAGCGCCGCGATCGCTGCGCCGCACACGAGCACTGCGAGCACCGGGCTCGCGCGATGCTCGCTGATTCGAGCGAGCGGCGCCGGAGCGTCTCCGTGGCGCGCCATGGCAAGGACGACGCGCGAGAGCCCCAGGATGAGGTTCAGCAGCACGCCGAGCATGGCCGTCACCGCACCGACGGCGACGAGAGCACCGAGCCACGCTGGACCCACGGCGCGAGCCACGGCCTCGAGCGGTGCGGCTCGCGATGCCACGGCCTCGCCGAGCGCCTGCGGACCAATCGCCCTCAGCGAGGCCCACGCAACCACCAGGTAGAGACTCGTCACGATGATCATGGTGCAGACGATCGCTCGCGGAATCACGCGGCGCGGATCGCGCACCTCCTCGCCGAGCGTCGCAAGGCGACCGTAGCCCGTGAACGCAACGAACATCAGCGCCGTGGCCTCGAGCAGCGCAGGCCAGGACGGCGCGCCGAAGGGCGCGGTGATCGACGCTCGCGCCGTGTCCGCTCGCTCACCGGCGCCTGCCAGCGCCACCGCCAGTACCAGCGCTCCGAGGGAGAGCAGCGTCACGCTCACGATGACGGCGTTCGCGCGGTTCGAGCGGCGGATGCCGCCGGCCACGAGCAGCGTGAGCCCGATCACGATCAACAGCGCCAATCCACGCGCGATCCAGACCGCAGCGTCGCCCGTGCCCGATCCAACTCCTCCGGTCTCGCCCCCGCCGTCGACCCGGGAGGCGAGCGACGCGCCATATGCCGCCGCACCGAGCGCCGCGGTGGCCGCCGAAGCGCTCTTGGCGCAAAGGAAGGTCCAGCCCGCGGCGAAGCCCAAGGCCGGGGAGAGATAGCGACGACCGTACTCGTAGGTTCCGCCGCTCACCGGGTGCGCGGCCGCGAGCTGTGCCGAGGAGAGCGCATTGGCCATCGCAAGGAGCGCTGCAAGAGCGATCGCTGCGAGCAGCCCCCATCCCGCAACTCCCGCCGCCATGCCGATGCTCACGAAGACGCCCGTTCCGACCATCGAGCCCAGACCGAGCAGAACGGCACCGGCAAGGCCAATCTCGCGGCGGAGCGAGGACATGGCCGGAAGCGTAGCCATCGCCAATCCACAAGCGCATCGATGGCGATGAGGCACTGCGGCAGGGAGAACATTGGAATTCGCGTCGACTCGGTCGGGCATCCCGTGCCCCGTTCGCGCCTTCACCTCTGACAGGCCCCCATTCCGTTCACAGGAGACTCGCCTTGCATCCGAACCGTGACCCGCGCCAACGCCCAGGCACCGTCCTGGTCGCCGTTTCCACCACCCTTGCCGCTGCCGCACTCGGTGGTTCCGCCGCCTCCGATGTCGTCAACAGCTACTACGGCAACAGCAGCAACTTCAACTACCGCGTGCTGCACATGCCCGACCTCGATCAGAAGCGCACCACGCTGCCGAACAACGGGTCGAATCATTGCGCTCCGACCTCGGCGATCAATCTCTTCGCGTATGCCGCCAATCACGGCTTCCCGATCGGGCCCGGATCCGGAAACTGGCAATCGCAGTCCAAGTACTCGCAGGCCACCTCCAACATCTCGGCCATGGGTGCCTTCATGGGTACGACGGGCTCCGGTGGGACCAGCGGATCGGGCGCAGCGTCCGGCTACCAGTTCTGGATCCTCCAGAACCCCTATCTGACCTACATCGGCTACTCGAAGAGTTCGAGCTACACGCCCACCGTTCCGAAGATGGCCAAGCTCGCAACGCAGGGTTGGATCATCGCCTGCGCCTACGGGCGCTATGTGGTGACCGGGAGCATCGGCGGCGTCCCGGTCGTCTCGCGCGAACCCGGCCATGTGGTCACGCTCAATCGCGCCTACGCGAGCGGAGGGACTCGCCTCATCAAGTACCGCGATCCCGCGACCGACAGCTCCAGCCTCACGACGCAGTCCACCTTCACGACTCGAACGGTGACCTGGACGCCGGTCACGATCTCGTTCGGCGGCACAGATGTCCGCACGATGAGCGCCATCGACTATCCTTCGAGCGACGGCAAGATCCGCATCATCGACAGCTATCGCGCCATCCGCCCGCTCTGGGGGATGATGTTCTTCCCCGGCACTGGCGTTGCGGCCGCAGGCGGCTCGCTCAAGGCGATCGATCCCGTGCCGTTCGATGGCTCGATCAATCTCCAGATGCCGTCGGTCCCGATCTCGGCGTCGAGTCTGCTGCTCGACCTCGGCATCCATCCCGATCCGACGGAGGCGTACATCCTGACCAAGCAGCTCGTCGGCGGCCCATCCACGCTCCGGGTCGTCGATCTATTCGATGGCACAAACTCACCGCTTCCGCAGGCGCCGGGAGACATCGCTCGCTTCGTGGTCGATCGCAAGGGCAACCTCATTTCGTACGACACGGCGGGCAAGCTCTATCGCCTCCGCGGCGACACCGGCGCCATCCTCAACGCGATCTCAAGCAATCCGCTTCCCGCGGATGTCGCCCCGCATGACGCCACCGATTCGTTCTGGCTCGCGTCCGTCTCCCAGCGTCGTCTGGTGCGCTACTCGGAGTCGCTCGGCGTGCTCAGCAACTGGATCGTTCCGACGCCGGTGCCCATGTCGGGCAAGACATCGCTCACAGTGCATCCCGAGTCGGGACTGCCGTACTTCGTGACCGAGGCGACAAGCACGATCTATCGCCTCAAGCAACTCGTCAGCGGCGGCGTCGTGCACGAGGCGATCTCGATTCCCGGAATCGTGCCCCAGCGCATCCAGTTCGGCCCCGGCAGTCGGCTGATCGTGGTCAGCGCAGGCAAGTTCCGGGTCTTCACGATCACGGACGATGCCGAGGAGATCGCCATTCCCGATCCCGATCACCCGCTCGACGGCAAGGACGCCAATGCGATGTTCGTCATGGCGACACCTCGCTCGAACGACGATCCCGCCGAGCACGACACTCCAGCGTGGCGCCAGGCCCCTGCGGAGGATCTCATCGAGATCGGCTATGAAACGGTCGACTGCATCGGCGACCTGAACGACGACGAGATCGTCGACGGCAATGACCTCGGAATCCTGCTCGGACTGTGGGGCAGCTCCGAACTGCTCGGCGACCTGAACTACGACGGCATCGTCGACGGCAACGATCTCGGAACGCTCCTTGGCTACTGGGGCCTCTGCCCGCGATAACTTCGAGCATCTCGAGTCTGCATCCACGAATCGACGGCGTCGGTCCCTGCCCTTGCGGCGAGGATCGACGCCGTCGTTGTGTGCATGCGCGGCGCTTCGCTAGCCTGCGTGACTCGATATGAACATGCGAAACCGAATCCTCATCGCGTCGTGCGCCTCACTCCTCCTTTCCTCCCTCGCAGGCGCCGATGTCATCGAGGCGCAATGGACGGCGCCATTCGACTTCCGCTACCGCGTCGCGCACATGCCCGACTTCGACCAGCGGCGAAACACGCTTCCGGAGCTCGGCGGCATGTTCTGTGCGCCGACCTCCGCGACGAATCTCTTCGCATACGCCGCCAACCACGGCTTCCCGGCGGTCTTTCCGGGGGCGGGTCCCTGGCAGTCGCAGTCGATGTACGCCAACGCGACATCCGCGATCACCGTCATGGGCCTGATCATGGGCACCTCACCGACCGAAGGAACGGCCGGCGGCTCGGAGAACGGCTACCTGGCATTCGCCTCTGCGTCAGGCCTGCTGGCGCGCAAGCACGAGTACCTCACCGGGTCCACCGTGCCGACGATGCCCAAGATGGCGAAACTCGGCACGCAGGGTTGGATCGTCGCGTTCGCGTACGGGCGCTACGACATCGTGCAGTTTCGCGGCGAGAAATGGCTGAACCGCGACAAGGGCCATGTCATCACGCTTACTGGCGCAAAGCACGGCTCAGGCGGTGGACAATTCCGAGCGCGCGATCCCGCGACCGATTCCGACGACCTGGACACGCAGTCCACTTTCTCCGACCGGCTCGGTTCATGGACGCAGCAGCAATGGAACATCTACGGCTCCGCCGGCACGGATCGCTGGGTCACGGTGCTCAATCCCGGGTCTTCGCTGCGCGTGGCGGTGGTCGATTCGATGCACGCCATCCGTCCCAGGTTCGGCTTCTCCTTCCTGCCGACCGGGTCGGACCCCAATCATCCTGCGATCAAGCTTCATGATCCGTCGCCGTTCATCGGCTCGGTGAACCTCATCCCGTCCGAGCTTCAACTGCCATCGGGGCATCACCTCGTGGACATGGCCTTCCACCCCGACATGACTGAACTGCTCGTGCTGCTCAAGTCAGGCTCGGATCCCGCAAAGCTCTCCGTGCTCGATCCGATTGCCAACTCGATCGTGCAGCTTCCGAACGACCCGCTCGACCTGCAGCGGATCGCCGTCAGCCGCAAGGGACCGATCTTCGCGTTCGACACGGGCGGCAAGCTCTACCGGCTCGATCACAACGACGGCTCGATGCTCAACGCACTTTCGTCCTTGCCACCGCCGACGGCGCTGGCGGCCGACGACGCGAGCGATTCCGTGTGGATCCTCTCCGTCGTACAGCGTCGCCTGGTCCGTTTCGCCGAAACTCTGGGCACGGCGCAGACCAACTGGTTCATTCCTGCGGGCATTCCCATGGCGGGCGATGGCTCCGTGACCGTGAATCCCGTGAGCGGCAAGCCGTACTTCTGCACCGCCGGGTCGAACTCCATCTACGGCGTGGAGCAGATCGCGGGTGGACCGCTCGCCATCGAGACGATCTCGCTGCCTGGGATCACCAATCCTCGTGCGCTCCAGTTCGGACCGACGGGCGAACTCATGGTCGTCTGCGACGGCTCGGTGCGCGTGTTGCGGTTCGTCGCAGGTGCGGGCTGGCAGATCGACACGGCCGATCCGTTCCACGGCATCGAAGCCAGAGCGCCGTTCATCATCCTGCCAAGCCGGAGCAACTTCGAAGTCGCGTTGCACTCGGGGCCGGCATGGCTCAACCTGCCGGAGGAGGAGCTCGAACTCATCGGCGAGGAAGTCCTCGACTGCCTCGGCGACCTCAATGGCGACGAGATCGTGGACGGCGATGACCTCGGAACGCTGCTCGGACTGTGGGGCACATCGAGGCAGCTCGGTGACCTCAACCAGGACGGCATCGTCGACGGCAACGACCTCGGCACGCTGCTGGGCTACTGGGGCATCTGCCCGGACTGATCGCGCGAACCATCGAGCCTCGCGTGCAGCCACGCGCGCGCGAAGGTCCAGCGCTTCTTGTAGCTGGTCACACCGATGCCGAGTGCCTTCGAGGCCTCGGCATCGGTCATTTCCGCGAAGATCTTCGCCTCCACGATGCGGACGAGCTGCGGATCGTGCCGCTCAAGTTCCACGAGCGCCAACTCGAGATCATCAAGGTGCTCCCACCCGTGGAACTCGCGGACGGCCTCGAAGTCGAGTTCCTCCAGCGGCAACCGAGTGGTGCCGCCGCAGTTCTTCAGAGCATTGCGCTCGCGGGCGTGATCGATGAGCAGCCGCCGCATGGCGCGGGCCACGATGCGGAGACAGTGATCTGCGTCGTTGAGGTTGAGGCCGTCGGCCCCGCGGAGCCGAACCCACGCCTCGTGCACGAGCGCGGTCGCCTGGAGCGTGTGGTCACGCCGTTCCCCTGCCAGAAGCTGCTGTGCGATCCGGCGCAACTCGGGGTAGCACGCCCCGACCAGGGCGTCGAACGCCTGCGCGTCCGACACGGCAGCGCCTGCGCGGTTGGAACCCTGCCCCTCGCTCTCGGCCGGTGGTTCCATTCCTCGCAGCGTACCGAGGCACCGCGCACGGAAAACCTCCGCGGCTGGAGGGATTCCGCGGAGGCGGGGAGAGCACGCAGTGGATCGGATTCGCCTCTCGGCTAGGCCCCCCAGTAGCCCAGGAGCGTGCCGAGGTCGTTGCCATCGACGAGGCCGTCTCCATTGAAGTCCGCTTCGCACCCGGCACACGGTCCCCAGAAACCCAGGAGAGTGCCAAGGTCGCTGCCGTCGACGATGCCGTCGTCATTGAAGTCCGCAATGCGACGCACTCGCAACAGCACTCGCGTCGGTTCAATCGCCGCCTGCATGTAGAGAGGGGCCGCAAGCGTAGGCAACTGCGTGACTGCGAATCTTCCACCAACTCCATCCGCGACGACCACCTCGAAGGCATCGCCCCATGCCGGTACGAAGCCATTGATCAGCTCGACCGAAAGCGCACCGCTGAGCGAGGCATCGCCGCTGACCAGCAGCAGATCATGCCCACTCACCACTTCCAGGCCGCCAAGCTCGATCCGCAATGAGCCGCCGATCGGCTGCGTGAACCCGCCGACCATGTCGATCCTGCCCGCGGAGAAGCCGGGGCTTACCCAGCCCTCGTTGATCGCCGCGCACAGCACGCTCCCGTTGCCCTTGAGCGTGCCGTCCGTGCAGATGCCGAGCATCGACGAGTTGACGACGCCGCCATCAAGCAGGAGCGCTGCTCCCGGGCCCTGGCAGCCCACCAGCAACGCGTCCACGCTCGAGAGCGTGCCTCGCAGCTCCATCGTTCCAGCCTGCCAGTTGAGCATCGCACCGGGCTCGAGCACGAGATCGCCCACGAGCAGCAGTGCCGACGGATCCACCAGGTTGAGCGTGCCGCCCGCGTGAACGACCAGTGCGTTCGCGTCGACCGTGCCGTTGGCGGTGATCGTCAGTGCGCCGCCGCTCTCGATGGCGAGCGTGTCGATCACCGTGAGCGAGGCTCCGTTCCCCGAGCCGACGATCAGCTCGCCGCCGTTCTCGATCAGCACATTGCGCGCGACGGCACCGAACGAATCGATCAGCACCTGGGTGCGGATCGTCACATCCGAGGCGCTCGTGGGCACGCCGGCGCACCAGTTGTCGGCGTCGAACCAGGAGCCGCCGGCGGTCCCGGTGAAGCGGCCTGTCGGCTCCACCGTGACCATGGCGTCGCAGGTGCTCACATTCCCTGCCGAATCGGTCACCGTGAGCGTGACCGGGTGCGTGCCGATGTCCTTGCAGGTGAACGCGGTGCGCGAAAGCTCGCGCGACGCGATCGTGCAGTTGTCGCTGCTCCCCTCGTCGATGTCCTCTGGCGTCAGCGTCCCGTTGCCCGTCGCGTCAAGCCTCAGGGTGAAGTCCTTGCAGACGGCGGTTGGTGGCGTCGTCTCGAGGCCGAAGCTCACGGAGCTCGCTCCATAGACGGTCTCGATGGTGCAGAGTCGCGCGAATGGATGAAGCACGCCGGCGAAGGCGCCGTTGCGAGTTCCGGTGGAAGTGCTCGCGAGCGTGATCGATTGGCCGAGCAACGGGCTGTAGCCACCCACGAACGAGAGCGCGGCCGTGCCGTTGAGGTTGAGGTTGCCGGTCGAGGTGAGTCGCGTCGGACCCACAGCGCCCTCGAACGAGGCGTCGAGCAGACCCGAGGCCCCTTGCGTGTAGACCCCCGCCACCGCGATCTCGCTCTGTGATCCGAGCTTGAGCGTGCCGTTGTTGGTGAAGGTGCCGCCGAGCGGCGAGGCGTTGAAGTCGCGGCCTCCGGCAAGCTCGAAGGTCGAGCCCGCACCGAGCGTGGTGAGACCGTTGATCGCGGCGAAGTTTGATCCGGCGCCGGAGAGCGAAACATGAGTACTCGGGCCGAGCGTGCGGATTGAGGCGGCCGGCCATGACAGCGCGGCGCCGGGACCGGCAAACCATGTTCCGCCGGTGAGGGTGTTCGCAGCGAGGTTGGTTACGGCCGCTGACGAGATCGTGAGAGTTCCTGCCTGTGACTGGACTGTGCCTGCGTTGGAGAAGGTGCTCGCCACCACCTGCGCATCCCCGGCCGCAGTCGTGCGGATCACGCCTTGGTTCACGAGCGCGGCGGCGGTACTAAACGTTTGGCCGAGATCCCAGCCACCACCTTCCAGTACGAACTCGGGCCCGAGCGTTAGTGTCCCACCTGGGAAGGTCCACGCGGGACCGACATCCGCTCCAGAGCCCGTCGCCACCACCGTTGCAGGACCCCAGGTCTGCGTCCCTTCGTAGTAGAGACGACCGTTCGCGCCGCTCATCAACACCTGGCCGCTCACCTTCAGGCCGTTCAGGATCCGCAGCGTCGAGTTCGTCGCCGACATCGCCAGATCTCCGATCACCTCAACACCGTTCAGACGGTTGTTCGAGTTGGAAGTCACTGCGAGCGTTCCCCCGCCGGTGAGGTCAAGTTCACCGAACACCATCGCGCCATCGAGCGTCACTGTTCCCACCAGCGAGCCCGCCGAGGTGTTCGTCCAGCTCGGAGTCGTCATGCGCAGTGCGCCGCCGGTCGCCGGACCAAGCTGCCCGGAGTTGATGAATGTGTTCGCCACCACCTGTGCATCCCCGGCCGCGGTCGTGCGGATCACGCCTTGGTTCACGAGCGCGGCGGCGGTACTGAACGTTTGGCCGAGATCCCAGCCACCACCTTCCAGTACGAACTCAGGTCCGAGCGTTAGTGTCCCACCTGGGAAGGTCCACGCGGGACCGACATCCGCTCCAGAGCCCGTCGCCACCACCGTTGCAGGACCCCAGGTCTGCGTCCCTTCGTAGTAGAGACGACCGTTCGCGCCGCTCATCAGCACCTGGCCGCTCACCTTCAGGCCGTTCAGAATCCGAAGTCGTGCGCTGGACTGCGACATCACCAGATCACCGATCACCTCAACACCGTCCAAGCGGTTGTTCGAACTGTTTGAGACCGCCAACGCACCTGGAGGCGTGATCGAGATCGTTCCACCCTGAACGGTGCCGCCATCGAGAAGCAGGGTTCCGCTCGTCGAGTCAATGAAGAGCGTCGAGCCCGTGTTGTTCAGTGTTCCGCTCAGGCCGAGGACACCACCGCTGGCGATCAGACTGCCACCGGGATTCGTCCACGTGCCCGAACTGATGTTCAGTGTGCCCGCCAGCGAGTGAACGGTGCCCGTGTTGGTGAAGGTGCTCGCCACCACCTGCGCGATCCCCGCAGCGGTCGTGCGGATCACGCCTTGGTTCACGATCGTGGCGTCCACACCGATCGCTGGTCCGAGATCCCAGCCACCACCTTCCAGTACGAAGTCGGGACCAAGTGTCAGCGTGCTGGCTGGACTGTTGTAGGCGGAGCCGACATCCGCGCCTGAGCCCGTCGCCACCACTGTTGCAGGACCCCAGGTCTGCGTCCCCTCGTAGTAGATGCGACCGTTCGCACCGCTCATCAGCACCTGACCGCTCACCTTCAGGCCGTTCAGAATCCGAAGTCGTGCGCTGGACTGCGACATCACCAGATCGCCGATCACCTCGACACCGTTCAGACGGTTGTTCAAGCTGCTGGAGATCGTCAACGGACTTGATAGCGTCCACACTCCGCCTTGAATGGTTCCGCCGTTCAGCGACGCGCTTCCCGTGATGTCCGCAGTCGTCGAGACAGTCAGCGTGCCACCGTCCACCCCAAGCGTCTCAGCGCACTGAAGACTTGCGACCGTCGTCGTCCCTGTCGTGAAGTTGACTGTGATCGAACCCGGAACATCGATCACGACATCGTCGGTTGCGCCAGGAGCGCCCGCGGGACTCCAGTTGTTCGCATCGTGCCACGAACTGGTGCCCGCCGCGCCTGTCCAGACCTTCTCCGCTGCGCTCGCTGCATCGCAGGTACCAATCACCGCCGCGACCGCCAGCGCCGCGGCGACGACGCGTCGTGCCTCCCCGCGGAAACGCTGGCCGTCAATTCGCTGACCAGCCGGACCCGTTCGATCCACGCTTCCCGTAGTTCGATCACGCATCACCCACGCTCCTTGAAGTGTGCACACCCGCGACCCAATGGACGACCTCGATCGACGCTGACCGGGCGAAGCGCGCCATCCGGACGCCCTCGCAACAGCTGGACTGAACCACCGCTGGTCCCAATCCCTTCCCCCGGTGAAGCGAAGTCCGCTTGTGAGCTGGGCGCGAAAATCTTCAGTCGCGGGACATGACTGGGCGACCCGCCCGCGCCCCCCGCCGCGCCGATCCCGCTACTTTCTGTGGGCCAACGCACGCACGACCGTGATAGAAGACTCACACGATCTCAGCGCACTGGAGCCGCTCTTCCTGGAGTTGGCCCCTTTGTCTGCGGACGCTCGTGCTCGTCGGCTGGCGGCGATCGAGCAAGTGACAGCCCGCTGGGCCCGTTCCCTTCGTGAACTGCTTGCGGCCCACGATCTCGCGATACGGCGAGATTGCACGAGGACCGAAGGCCGCCTTCCGTCCCCCTCGCTGGGTCCCGGCACTTCAATCGGCGGCTTCCAGATCACCCGATACGCGGGCGGAGGCTCCGCCGCCGAGGTCTTCGAAGCGCGCCGTCTCGGGCCCGTCGAACAGCGCGTCGCCATCAAGATCCTGCGTCCGGGCATGGGCTCGGTCGACTTGCTCGCTCGCTTCGAGGATGAGCGGGAGACGCTCGCGCAGCTCGATCATCCCGGCATCGCACCGATCATCGACGCAGGCGTGACGCACGATGGTCGCCCTTGGTTTGCCATGCCCTTCGTGCAGGGCGCGCCGCTCACCGCGTATGCAAGCGCCGCGAACCTGAGCATGGAACAGCGAGTCGAGCTATTCCGCAGCATCTGCGATGCCATCGCCTACACGCATCGCCGCGGCATCATCCATCGCGATCTCACGCCGTCGAACATCATGGTGAGGGAAGTCGATGGCCGGCCGCGCCCCGTCATCGTGGACTTCGGCATCGCGAAGGCCATGAGCCGGCCTCGCCGCGTTCACTCGGAGCTTCATGTCCACCGCAAGATCCTGGGCACTCCGTCGTACATGGCACCGGAGCAGACCCGCGTCGGCATGGCCATCGGTCCGACGGCCGATGTCTTCTCGCTGGGAGTTCTAATGCATGAGCTGCTCACAGGACGAGTGCCCCTTGAGCTTCCCGAGCTCGACACGATCCCTGTCGACGAACTCTATCGACGAGTGCGCGAGACGCCGAGGCGGGTCCGAACCGATCCAGGCGCCCCGCGCGAACTTGATTGGATCATGTCGAAGGCGATGGAACTCACCCCGGATCGCCGCTACGCCGACGCAGCCGCGTTGCTCGAGGAGCTTGATCGCTTCACGCGTCACGAAGTCCTCGCCGCAGGCCCGCGTACGACGGGATACGCCGTCGCGACCTTCCTGCGCCGCCACCGCCTGATGGCCAGCACGGTTGCGCTGGCAATCCTGATCTTGATTGCAGGCGCCACCGCCACCAGTGTTGCCGCGCTGCGGGCGCGCCGTGCCGAGGTCTCGCTCGAGCGGCGCTACTCCGATGTGCTCGAGCTGATCGAACTTCAGTCAAGCGATCTTGTCGATGCGCTCTTCCTGATCCCGAACACCGTCACCGCCCGGAAGCGCCTGCTTGAACACACGATCGAGATGCTCCGTCGTCTCGCAGTCGAGCACGACGGGGACCCTCACATGCTTCGCACGCTCGGGCGCACGCTCGACGAACTTGCTCGCGTGCTTGGGGATCCGCGCTCGGCCAACCTGGGTGAGACTGCCCGCTCGATCGAAGCGAGCACCGAGGTCACTCACATATGGGAACGCATCGCAGCGCTTGATCCGAGCGACCCGGCGCCTTTCAGACACATCGCGGTGGCGACCCTCAGGATCGGGAACATCCACTTCCTGTCCGGCCCGGAGAAGGCGCTGCCGTGGTACGAACGAGCGTCGCACTCGGCTGACGAGTACCTCGATCGAGTGCAGCCTGGCGCACTTCACCCGGCCAACGCGGTCGAGCTTCTCTTCGTCGACCGCCAGCTCGTACGGACTCTGCTCAGGATCGCGGACGACGATCCTGCACAGGCCCCGTCGCTGCGGCACCGGTGCGAAGCGATTGCCCGGGATAGCGAGGCACGGATGGAGATGGCCCTTCGGAAGCTGCCCGTCGACACGAGGCTCATTCAGCAATCGGAGGTGCTGCTGGGTGCCGCCGAGGTCTGCTACTTCGCGGGATTGCTCGACGACGCCGAGCGAATCTACCGCAGCGCCTCGGACATGCAATCGGAGGCGTTGCGAACCTCGAACCCCAGCTCCGTGGACGCACTCACGATCATGTCGACCATCCGCTATCGAGCGAAGATCGCGAGAGAGCGTGGGGATGCAGGCTCGGAGCGCCAATTGCTCGAGGAAGCCATCGCGCGCCTGGAATTCGATGCCGATCCCACCCATCCCCGCATCACGGTGGTGGCCATCACGACCCGCGTTGCGCTCCAGTGCGAGCTGGCCGAGCATCATCAGGCCGAGGGCGACACAGCCTCAACGCTTGCTGCCGCGGTGGCGGCCGTCGAGTCGGGACGCAAGGCCGTGGCACTGGAGCCGGAGAACGACTACTGCCTCACGCATTACGAGCGTGCGCTGGTGACGGCGCTCTCCGCGTGCGAATCGATCATGCGCAGCAACGATCGCGTCGTCGATCCCTTCGCAGTTGAACGACATGCGCGTGCGTCGATCAGCGATTGGCGAGCTCTCGCATCTCGGCAGGGTGTCCGGAGTGCCACTCGCGATCGAGGCGATGCTCTCGTCGAGGCGCTGACGACCATGCTGGGATTGTCGGCTCCTCCGGAGGCGCCTTGAGGACGCAGGCGCCTACGCCCTGAACAGCGCACCCATCTTCTTGCCGATGAGGGCGCTCGTCCCGAGCAGCGTCGTCGCGAGCAGCGCCATGGCCCACACGCCCATCGCGCCTGCAATGCCGTCGCCGTCACCGAGGCGGTCGTACAACGACCAGATCGCCTTGGTGATCGGGAAGTCGCGTTCGCGCTGGGCCAGGATGAGCGAGTCGCTCACCTCGAGCATGCTGAAACTGAACGCAAGAATCGCGCCCGCGGCGAGATTGGCCGCGATCAGCGGCACCACCACGCGACGCAGCGTGGTGAAGCGCCCGGCGCCGACGCTCGCAGCCGCCTCCTCGAGCGTCACGCTCGTCTGCTGCAATCCCGCCACCGCGCTTCGCACCACATAGGGCAGCCGCCGCACCGCATAGGCGATGATGAGGAACGGGAACGGGTTGGGATCGGCGCCGAGGATGTTCGCGAACGGTGCCAGCGGCCCGTCCTTGAAGGGCCACTGAAGCGAAAGCGCCACGAATCCGAAGGCCATGACGAGCCCCGGCACCGCCAGCGGAAGCATGGCGAGCGCATCCAGCGCCCAGCGACCTCGAATGCTCCCGCGCACCACGAGTCGCGCCACCAGCAGTCCCACGAGCGTCGCCGCGAGCGCCGCCGCCGTTGCAAGGAAGAGGCTGTTGCGAATGCTGCCGGACGCGAGCGGATGCGAGAGCGCGTTGACGAAGTTCTCACCGGTGAAGTCGCGCGGCACGATCGAGCCGTACCACTGCCCCGGCGCCGAAAGGCTCGCCAGGATCACGCCGATGTGCGGCAGCGATGCCACGCCGATCACGCTTGCGCAGGCCGCGAATGCCGCCGCGGCGCGCCACCCCGACAGCGGCCGCTCCTCCCTGCGCACGCTCGCCTTGGACTGCATGGCGTACGCGCCTCCGCCCAGGAACAGCTTCCCGATGAGATAGAGCGTGATCGCCACGCCGAGCATCACGGTGACCAGCGCATAGGGCTGCCTTGAAGTCTCCATGTCCTTCAGGCCGTTGAACACCTGCACGGGCGTGACCGCGTAGAACTCGAACATGAGCGGCGTGCCGAGCTCGGTGAAGCTCCAGATGAACACGATCGTCGCACCGGCGAAGATCCCCGGGCGCACGAGCGGCAGCGTCACGCGCCGGAAGCGGGTCCACGCGCCCGCACCGAGATTCCGCGCCGCCTCCTCGAGCGCCGGATCGACATTCGCCAGCGCCGCGGTCAGGTTGAGGAAGATGATCGGGTAGAGCGAGATCGCCTCGAGCAGGATGATCGCGATGAGGCCGCCTCGCCCGAGGATGTCCGCGCCCTGGTCGAGCACGCCCATCGAGACGAGCAGCGAGTTCAGCGCCCCTTCGCGCCCGAGGATGTGCCGCATGCCGATCGCTCCGACGAACGGCGGCAGGATCAGCGGCAGCAGCAGAAGCCCCGAGAAGAGCCCGCGCCCCGGGAAGCTCGTCCTCGACACGATCACCGCCAGCGGCAGCGCAATGACGATGGCGAGCGTGGTGGTGCACGCGGCGATCAGCAGCGAGTTGAGCAGCCCGCGGCGCAGCAGCTCATCGCGGAAGACATTGGCGATCGACCAGAGCGAGAAGCTGCCGTCGGCGGCCGTGAACCCGCCGCGCACCACGAGCCAGATCGGCCACAGCAGGAAGACGCCGAGGACGCCGACGAGCAGCGCGAACTGAAGGCGCTCGAGATGGCGCTTCGGCATGCCGCGGAGGATACGCGCCAGCCCGAGCGGTTACTGCAGCGGACCCCAGTATCCGAGCAGCACGCCCAGATCGTTGCCGTTGACGATCCCGTCGCCGTTGAAGTCAGCGGGGCATCCGAGGCAGGGTCCCCACTGACCCAGCAAGGCGCCGAGATCGTTGCCGTTCACGATGCCATCGCAATTGAAGTCGGCCGGTTCGCACTCCGGCCCGGACGGACAACTCTGCCACCGTGCAAGGTACGGATCCTCGGCCGGTGAACTGCTGAAGTCGCCGCCGACATGCAGCGAAGGCGCAGTTTCCGGCCCGCTCTGGAATTCAGCAAGCGCAAAGACCCCGTTGTTGGTGCCCGCTCCGAGCGACGACCATGAAGAGCCGTTCCATCGGGCTATGAAGTTTGCGCTCACGCCCCCGGCACTCGTGAAGATCCCGCCTGCGACGAGCGTGCGCCCTGTGCCCGTACCGTCATCGAACACGCCCAGGGTCCGGACCCAGTTGTCCATGCCTGCGCCAAGCGGCGACCAGGCAGTGCCGTTCCACTTCGCGATGCGATTGGCGCTTGCGCCGCCCGCGGTGGTGAAGGCCCCGCCGGCAACGAGCGCGGGGCCGGCGCCCGAGCCATCGTCGAAGACCTGCAGGGCGTAGACCACGCTTCCCAGTCCCGCCCCGAGCTTCGACCACGAGGAGCCGTTCCACTTGGCGATGCGATTGGTGGACGGCACGCCGCCGGCAATCGTGAAGAACCCGCCGGCATAGAGCGCAGGCCCGCCGCCCTGACCGTCGTCGAAGACTGTCAAGGCCATGACATCGAAGTTCACCCCGCTGCCGAGCGGAGACCATGATGTGCCGTTCCACTTCGCAATGTAGTTGGCGCTGCCGCCTCCGGCCGTGGTGAACCGCCCCCCCGCGTAGAGGGCGGGACCGCCGCCGGAACCGTCATCGAACACGGTCAGCGCAAAGACCTGACTGTTCAGTCCCTCCCCCAATGGCGACCAGGAGGTGCCGTTCCACTTCGCGATGCGATTGGCACTCACGCCGCCCGCAGTAGTGAAGTTCCCGCCGACATAGAGCGCCGGACCGCCGCCATGGCCATCGTCGAACACGGTCATGGCATAGACCCAGGGAGTACCGCCGCCGGCCAGCCCGGTCCCTAGCGGCGACCAGGCCGTGCCGTTCCACTTCGCGATGCGATTGACAGTCACGCCCCCGGCCATGTTGAACAGGCCCGCGGCGTAGAGCGCCGGACCTCCACCCTGACCGTCGTCGAGGACCGCCAGCGCTCGGACGCTTCCATTGAGTCCCGTCGCGCCGCTGAAGGTCGGTATCCAGGCCGGCTCGCATTCGCCCCCTGCCGGAGCGGCCTGCGTCGCGGTGATCGCGGTCGCGGCGACGAACAGGGCCGACCGGCGCATGTGGATTGTGACGGCAGATTGCAGCATGAAGAACCTCCGAGAGTAACCGGTGATCGGCTCGCCTTGAACAGCAGAACCCGACGACTCCAAGGCGGACACCACCCTCTATGGTTCTACGCATCGGTTCCATGATCTGCCGGCGCCATTGCCGAGGAAATCGTTGGGCGATCCCATCGAGCGCCCGGGATGCATACAGGAAGATGGTCGACCGCTCGCCGACGAACAAGGACTGGACCAGGGAACTGGCGAACATTGATCGAGCGCTGCAGGAGATGACAGCCGACTCTCCCTGAGCGTCGCTGCGTCCGTGCCGGCGCTCAACCCCACTGGCCGAGCAGTTCGCCGAGATCGTTCCCGTCGACCACACCGTCGCCGTTGAAGTCCGCGGGGCAGCCGATGCACACGCCCCACTGCCCAAGCAGCGAGCCGAGGTCGTTGCCGTCGACCACGCCGTCGCCGTTGAGGTCCGCCGCAGGCCCCTGCGGCGTCTCGGGCATCAGCCACGCCAGCGACATGTTCGCCGCGATGCTCGCGTCGAGCCGCTTCACCTCGATCACATACTCACCCGCCGCAAGATCGCGCAGGTAGAGGTGTTCCACATTGTCCACGGCGCTCTGCGAGACGACATTGCCGACCTGGAAGACGGGAATGCCGGCATCGCCCACGAGCGTCTGCAGCGTGGTGCTTCCCGGCGCCACCTTCCACAGGGTGAGTTCGAGATTCGCGCTGACACCTGCGGAGACGGTGCTGCCGAAGACGCGGTTCCATGCGAGCAGGATGCGAACATCCTCGACCGGCAGCGAGACCTTGAAGCGGTAGTAGAGGACGCCGCCGCTCGCGATGGATCGGAAGTCCCACCCGCGAGCGGGAATGTTCGGCATCATCGGAACGGTGGCGCTGCCCTCGTGCTCGCCGCCCGTGAGGATCAGGTGCGCCAGGTTCACATTGGCGTGGTCCGCGCCGTACACGGGATCGAGCGGCCTGACCGTCACGCCGCGACCGGGCCCCGAGGTCTGCGGCTGATTGCTCCATGAGGCGCGCCGCGTGGTTCCCGCCATGAGCGCGCTCTTGATCACGACGCCTCGTGCCGCGTTCGGGTTGCTGCTCAGCGGCGGCGTGTTCGCCGTCTCGTAGAGCAGTGCCACGACCGATCCGACGAGTCCCGTCGCATAGCTCGTTGCGCCCGAAGCCGCCACGATCTCGGGCTTCATCCGGCCCGCGCCGTCATGGCCCGCCGCCACGGTCCCCCAACTGTGATTGCCGTCGTCGAGCCCCACGGAGAGGCCGTTGTACTGGTAGTTCATGAGCGACGGCGGCACGCCGGGAGCGTTGTTGAGCCCGGCAACGAGCAGCGTGCCGTCGCGGTTCATCGCGAAGTCGGCGCGGCGATTGATGTCGTTGTCGGTCGCGGTGCCGGCCGATCCGATCCACGCGCAATTGAAGATCCGCAAGCCGCCTGGTGGCAGGAACGGAAGCGCGCCGCCGCCCTGGCCCGTGCGCAGGTACCCGGTGCCGATGAAGCCGTTGGCGTCATAGAGCCACACATTGTTGACGCCAGTGGCGATGCTGTTGAAGTCTCCGTAGAAGCCCTGCGCCACGAGCGTGGCGTGCCAGCTGTTGCCCGGCGATCCGCTCATCGCGGTGAAGCTGACGGTGAAGAAATCGGGATTGCTCTGGTCTGGGCCGTAGTTGCCCGCGGAGACGGGCGCCTCCACCTGAGCCACTCCCACGCCCGCACCGTTGGGAACTCCGCTGCCGCCAAGCCGCGCCACCAGATCCGCGTAGCCGAGATCGGCAGCGGCCATGGGCGCGCACGCCAGACCAGCGGTGATTGACAGCGACGCGACCCGGAGCAGGAAGACAGTTCGGGGCATGGTCTCTCTCATCCAGATCGAGTTGCGGGAGGGCATCGCGGCCGCCGACGACCACACATACGGGGCGAGGGGGTCGCTTGGACGCCGCAAGCGTAGCATCCGAGCCGTTCAGGGCAATGGTTCGGCCGATGCACCGTCGTTTCCGGACGCCTCGGAAGCGTCATCGGCGGGACGGCTCGGAACCGATTCACTTGCGACCTGGTCGAGCACCAGCACCTCGACGCGCGCATTGCGGCGATCCTCCGACGGATCCCGCGGGAACGCGGCCACGCGATCGTGATCGCCCTCGCTCGAGATCCGCAGGCGACGCCACTGCACGCCTTCGCGCGCCAGAACGCCCGCCACCGCGAACGCGCGGCTGAACGCGAGCTGCATCGCCTCCTCCGGTGCGCGGAATGCCTCGCTCGCCGAGGCATGGCCGCGGACCTCGACCACGCTCTGGAGACCTCGCAGCGTGCGCGCCAGCTCCGCGAGCACGCGATCGTCCTCGGCGGAGATCTCCGCCGAGCGCTCGGCGAACTGGATGCTCGCGCCGGTGCCGAAGCGCGGCGTCGGACGCACGCTTCGAACCTCCAGCTCGCGTCCCTGGATGCCGTCATCGCTCGCTTCCCCTGCACCGGCCTGGCGCGAGAGGATGCGGTCGATGAGCGGACGATCCTTCGGATTCGTGCTCGCCAGATCGACCTCGTTGTTGAACGCCTTGCGCACGGCGATGGCGAAGTCGATCATGTCCGGGGTGGGCGACGGCTGCTCGCCGTCATCGACGGGAGCACCGCTGGACGCGTTGACTTGCTTGGGCGTGAAGTTGAGCGCGAAGAGGATCACGAAGAAGCCCATCATGAGCATCACCATGTCGGCGAAGCTGATGAGCCACTCCGGGGCACCCTCGTGATACTCGGGGTGACCCGGCGAGAAGTGATGGCGCGGCTTCGAGCGGCGTTCGCCGCCGTTGACCACGACCTGAACCTCGTCCTTGGATGGCTTCTCGCTCATCGTCGATCTCGATGCGTCAGGCCGCCTGTCGATGCTGGATGCGAATCGCCTGCGGGACGAACGCGAGCATCTTGTCCTGCGTGGCGCGCGGGTTGTCGCCCGACTGGATCGAGAGGATGCCCTGGAGCATCATCTCCTTGGCCACGATCTCCTCGCCGCTGCGCAGCGAGAGCTTGTCGCCCATGGGTCCTGCGATCGCATTCGCGAGGATGCAGCCGTACATCGTTGCCGTCACGGCCACCGCGAGCATGTGGCCGAGGATCTCGACATCGCCGCCGAGGTTGCCGAACATGCCGATCTGTCCGATCAGCGTCGCGATGAGCCCGTAGCCCGGGCCGTACAGCTTGATGAGATCGAAGAACTTCTTGCCGGCCTTGTGCCGTTCCTGCATCGCCATGATCTCGAGGCGCAGCGTCGACTCGATCGTCTCCTGATCGGAACCGTCGACCGCCATGCGAAGGCCCTGCTGAAGGAAGGGATCCTCGATCTCGGCGAGATCGGACTCGAGCGAAAGCACGCCCTCGCGACGCGCCTTCTCGGAGAGGCGGCTCATGGTCCGCACGGTCTCCTCGGGCGAGGTTCCCTTGTGGAAGAGGAAGCGCCGGATGTAGCCGGGCACGCAGCGAAGCTTGTCCATCGGCATGGCCATCAGCAGCACGCTGACGGTGCCGCCCAGCACGGCCACGAAGCCCTTCTCCGACCAGAACATCTCCCAGTGGCCTTCGCTGGCGCGCCAGCACACCCAGAAGAGGGCGAAGGCGCCGATGACCGCGCCGATGATGCTTGACTTGTCCATGCTGCGTCCTCCACTTCGAAGCGCACCACGGGCGCTCCCCCACGAGGATCGGCCCGATCGCGATGCGTCCGAACGCGGACCGTCGCGTCGATGCCGAGTTCCGACCGATCGCGCCGGTGATTCGGAGAAGGCCGCCTGTTCCGGCAGTGCGGGTGATGCGGCTCGCGCTGGGCAGCGGCATTGGGCCGCGGCTATCGTGGGCGTCGTGCCGCCGAAATCGCTCGTCATCCAGTTGGAGGAGCTCTCCGACGAACCCGCGCAGTGGCTCGCCGAGCGGTGCCGAGTCTGCGTGACGGATCAGGACACCCCCGAGTTCCGAGCGGCAGCGCCTGCGGCGGAGGGGCTCGTCGTCCGCACGCGGACGCGCGTCGATGCGGCGCTGCTCGATCGCCTGCCGGCGCTGCGCGTGATCGGTCGCGGCGGCGTCGGCCTCGACTCGATCGATCTCGAGGAGTGCCGCCGGCGCGGTGTGATGGTCGTCTCGACGCCCGACGCCAACACGCAGGCCGTCGTCGAGTATGTGCTCTGTCTGCTCTGCGACGCGCTTCGACCGCGACTCTTCCTCGATCGGGCGGTCGACTCGGAGGAGTGGCGCGAGCTGCGCGAGGATGTCGTGGGGCTCTGGCAGATGGACGAGCTGCGACTCGGAGTCCTCGGCCTCGGTCGCATCGGACGGCGCGTCGCGCAGGTCGCGGGCGCGATCGGCTTCGAGGTCGTCTACAACGATCTGCTGGAGATCCCGGAGGCGGCGCGGTTCGGTGCGAGACCCGTGACGGTGGAGGAGCTCTTCGCCGAGAGCGATGTGCTGTCGCTGCATTGCGACGGCCGCGCGTGCAATCGCGGCTTCGTGGATGCGGGTCTGCTCTCGCTCATGCGACCGGACGCGATCCTCATCAACACGAGCCGCGGCTTCGTGATCGACACGCCGGCGCTGGCGACATACATCCGCGCCAATCCGGCGGCCATGGCGATCCTCGATGTGCACGACTCGGAGCCGTTCCCCGCGGCATGCCCGTTGCTCGGGCTGCCGAACGCGCACCTGGCGCCGCACCTTGCAAGTCGGACGGTGCGTGCGATGGAGGCGATGAGCTGGGTGGTGCGCGATGTCTGGACCGTGCTCGAAGGCGGCGCGCCTCGCTACCCCGCGTGGTAGCCCGATCGCGGCCTGCGTCTCGCGCCGTGGCTGCAAGGCCCGGCCGATCCCTTGCGAGCGCCGTGTGCACCGGAACGACGCGTCGGCGCTGTATCCTTCGCCCCCTTCGCCGACACCCATCGCGCGGCGCCCTGCGACCGATCGACGCTGCGTTGCGCCCCCGGAGATTGCCATGAGCTTCACCATCGTCGATGTGCACGCCCGTCAGGTGCTCGATTCCCGAGGCAATCCCACAGTCGAGTGCGAGGTGCTGCTCGACGGCGACGCCAGCGGCCGCGCGATCGTCCCTTCCGGCGCCTCGACCGGCGAGCACGAAGCGGTCGAACTCCGCGACGGCGACAGGAAGCGATGGCGAGGCAAGGGCGTCTCGAAGGCCGTGCGGAATGTCAACGACCGCATCGCGCCCGCGCTCAGCGGCATCGATGCGCGCGAGCAGGAGATGGTGGATCACATCCTGCGCGAGCTCGACGGCACCGCGAACAAGGGCACGCTCGGCGCCAACGCGATCCTCGGCGTGTCGATGGCCGTCGCCCATGCCGCGGCCATGGCCGTGCGGCTGCCGCTGTACCGCTATCTGGGCGGCGCCTCGGCGCGGACGCTTCCGGCGCCGATGTTCAACATCCTCAACGGCGGGCGGCATGCGTCCAACACGGTGGACTTCCAGGAGTTCATGGTGCAGCCCGTCGGCTTCGACGACTTCGGCGAAGCGCTCCGCGCGGGCGTCGAGATCTATCACGCACTGGCGGAGGTGCTGCATGAGAAGCACCTCGACACGACCGTGGGCGACGAAGGCGGCTTCGCGCCGAACCTGAAGCGCAACGAGGACGCGTGCGAGTTGATCATGCGCGCCATCGACCGCGCCGGGTACGACGCGGGTCGCCAGGTCGTCATCTGCCTCGATCCGGCGACGAGCGAGCTGGCCAATGCGGCACAGAAGTCCAGGCGCAAGGGCTACTGCTTCTTCAAGAGCGACCCGAAGACGGTGCGCACGAGCGATGAGATGATCGAGCTCTGGTCGACATGGTGCCGCAAGTGGCCCATCGCGAGCATCGAGGACGGCCTCGCCGAGGGCGACTGGAACGGCTGGAAGAAGCTCATGGCGGCGATCGGCTCCAAGGTCCAGCTGGTGGGCGACGATCTCTTCGTCACGAATCCGAAGTTCATCGATCGCGGCATCCGCGAAGGCTGCGCCAACGCGGTGCTGGTGAAGGTGAACCAGATCGGCACGCTCTCGGAGACGCTCGAGGCGGTCGAGCTGGCGCATCGTGCCGGCTGGCGATGCGTGATGAGCCATCGAAGCGGCGAGACGGAGGACACCACGATCGCCGACCTCGCGGTGGCGGTGAACTGCGGTCAGATCAAGACGGGCGCCCCCTGCCGCAGCGACCGCACCGCCAAGTACAACCGACTGCTGCGCATCGCCGAGGATCTCGGCGGCGCCGCGCGCTATGGCGGCGTGCAACTGAGGCGAACATGACGGACGATGCCGCGACCAGTACCGGCGGCGCCGCGTCACGCGTGCGACTGCTCTGGGCGCGGCTCGGGCCGGAGCGCGGTCTCTATCTCCTCGGCGCGACCGGCGCGGTGCTCGCGGGGATCGTCGCGTACGGCATTCCGCTCGGCGTGCAGTCCGCCATCGTCGCGGCCTTCGCTTCGAGCGCCGAGGCGGCGACGGGCGAGCCGGCCGCACACTCGGCCACGGCGCGCTTCACGCTCTCGCTGCTCGGCGGCGAGGCGGTGGTGTCGGCGCAACCGTGGCGCGTGGGCGTCTTCGTGGCGATCTCGGCGCTGCTCAGCGGGCTGCTCCTCTGGATCAAGGGCTGGTGCGTGGCCCGCGCCAGCCAGCGCTCCGTGCGGCGCCTGCGCGAGGAGGTGCACGCGCACCTGCATCGCCTTCCCGCCAGCTTCTTCAGGCGCCACGAGAGCGGCGATCTGCTGCAGCGATGCACCTCGGATGTGGACACGGTGCTCTCCTTCATGTCCACGCAGGTCATCGAAGTGGTTCGATCCGGCAGTCTGCTGCTCGCGGCCATTCCGCTCATGCTGCTGACGGATGGCTGGATGACGCTCGCGTCGATTGCGCTCGTGGCACCGATCACCTGGTTCGGGCTCATCTTCTTCCAGCGTGTGCGCCATCGCTTCCGCGAGAAGGACGAGGCGGAGGGCGCCCTGACCGCGCGAGCACAGGAGAACCTCAATGGCATTCGCGTGGTGCGCGCGTTCGATCGCGGTGACTTCGAGATCGAGCGATTCCGCGCCGCGAACGCCCGGCATCGCGACCTCGACCGTTCGCTCTTCAGGATCTTCGCGACCTTCTGGTCCGTGAGCGATCTGCTCTGTCTGCTGCAGCTTGCGCTCGTCTTCGGCGTGGGGCTCTGGCGATGCGCGAGCGGCCATCTCTCCGTGCCGGACCTGGCCTTCTTCCTTGTGGCGGTGAACCTCTGGCTCTGGCCCTTTCGCATGATGGGGCGGATCCTCGCGGACCTCGGCAAGGCCACCGTCTCGATCGACCGCCTCGATCAGATCCTGCGCGAGCCCGAGGAAGCGCCGCCCGCCGCGCCGTGCCCTCCGCCGCCCGAACCGCTCCGCGGCGCGCTGCGCTTCGATCGCGTCCACTTCCGCCACTCCGCCGACTCGCCGCCGGCGCTCGACGAGATCTCCTTCGAGGTTGCGCCGGGCGAGACGGTGGCGCTCATGGGCCCTTCCGGATCGGGCAAGAGCACCATCGTGGACCTGCTCCTGCGACTGGCCGATCCCGATCGCGGCACCATCACGCTCGACGGCGTGGACATCGCGCGGCTGCCGCGAGAATGGGTGCGCGGCCGCGTGGCCAGCGTGCTTCAGCAGCCCTTCCTCTTCTCGCGGTCGATCCGCGAGAACCTCTCGATCGCGGTGCCCCATGCCGACGAGGGCGCCATCGTCGCCGCCGCCAACGACGCGGCACTGCACGAGACCATCGCCCGCTTCGATCGCGGATACGCGACGATCGTCGGTGAGCGCGGCATCACGCTCTCCGGGGGCCAGCGCCAGCGCCTGGCGATCGCCCGCGCGATCCTGCGCGACGCCCCGGTGCTCGTCCTGGACGACGCGCTCTCCGCCGTCGACAACGAGACGGAGCGCGACATCGTCTCCGCAATCCGTTCGCGGCATGGGCGGCGCACCACGATCGTGATCGCCCATCGCATCTCCACGCTCGTCGCCGCGGATCGCGTCATCGTGCTGGATCGTGGACGCGTGGTCGACAGCGGCACGCCGGACGAACTGCGAGGTCGCCCGGGACTGTTCCAGCGACTCTGGAGCGTGCACGCGGAGGTGGAGCGTGAAGCCTCCGCGCCGCGCCGCCGTGGAGGTGACGCATGAGCGCCGGCGACGAACTCGAGCCCGTGTCCGACGAGGTGGAGCGCATCGACTGGCGGCTCTGGGCGCGCATTGCGCGGCGAGCGCTGCGCCACCGCGACGCGCTCGTGCCGCTCATCGGCGGCGGCATCGGCATCGCCATCATCGAAGGCGTGCGGCCGCTGCTCAACGGGGCGCTCATCGACGAAGTCTCCGCGCACGGCCTGACCGCGCGGGCAGGCTTGCTCGGCGCGGTGTGGCTGGGCATGGCGCTCATCTTCGTGGCGGGCGTCTACTCGTTCATCGCCGCTGCGGGCCGGCTCGCCAGCGGTCTCGCGTTCGAGCTGCGCGAGGATGCCTTCGCCACACTCCAGTCCCTGCCGTTCGCGTACTTCGATCGCCGCCCCGTGGGCTGGCTGCTCTCGCGCCTGACGAGCGACTGCACGCGCGTGAGCTCCATCGCGCCGTGGGTCATCCTCGACCTCTTCTGGGCCAGCGCGCTCATGACGGCCGCGATCGCCGCCATGCTCTGGATGCGTCCCGACCTCGCCTTCGCGGTGCTCGCGACGGTGCCGTTCCTCGTCGTCACGAGCTTCCTCTTCACGCGCGTCATGGTGCGCAGCTCGCGCCGCGCACGGCGGCTCAACTCGGCCATCACCGCCCACTTCAGCGAGTCGATCGCGGGCATGCGCACCACGAAGACGCTCGTGCGCGAGGGGCAGGCCCGCGGCGAGTTCCAGGCGCTGGCGGAGGAGATGCAGGGCTGGAGCACGCGCAACGCGCTTCAGGGCGCCATCTACGCGCCGATCGTGTCGACCATCGCCGCCTTCGGCGTCGCCATGGCCGCGACGATCGGCGGCGGCATGATCTCCGCGGGGGATCTCACCGCCGGCGAGCTCGTCGCCTTCTGCCAGTACGCGCTGCTCTTCATGTACCCGGCGCAGGACCTCGCCCAGCGCTTCGCCGACCTGCTCTCGGCGCAGGCCGCCGCCGAGCGCGTGCAGTCGCTCATCGACACCGAGGCGGAGATCCGCGACTCGGACGCGGTGCTCGCCCGCGTCCAGGCGCAGCAGCGCGACCCGCAGCCCGGCGTTGCGGAGGACGGCGGCCCGCCCCTTCCGGGCCGCATCGAGTTCGAGCGCGTGCGCTTCTGGTATCTCCCGGGCGAGCCGGTGATCGACGATGTCTCGCTCGTGGTCGAGCCCGGCACCACGATCGCCCTCGTGGGACCGACCGGCGGCGGCAAGACCACCATCGTCAGCCTGCTCTGCCGCTTCTACGAGCCGCGCGAGGGCCGCATCCTGCTCGGCGGCATCGACGCGCGCGAGCGATCGCTCTCCTGGCTGCACTCGCGCCTGGGGGTGGTGCAGCAGTCGCCGTGGCTCTTCAACGACACCATCACTGCGAACCTCCGCTTCGGACGACTCGACGCAACCATGGACGAGGTGGTGCGCGCGGCGCAGCGGGTCGGCGCGGATCGATTCATCGATCGGCTTCCCGGCGGCTACGACTTCGTGGTCGGCGAAGGCGGCGAGCGTCTCTCGCAGGGACAGCGCCAGCTCGTCTCGCTGGCGCGCACGGTGCTGCGCGATCCTGCGATCTTCATCATGGACGAGGCGACGAGCTCCGTCGACGCGGAGACCGAACGCACGATCCAGGATGCGATCGACGAGGTGCTGCGCGGACGCATCTCCTTCGTGATCGCCCATCGACTCTCGACGGTCCGGCGCGCGGATCGCATCCTCGTGGTGGAGCGAGGCCGAATCGTGGAGGATGGACCGCACGAGGCGCTCATGGCCATGGCCAACGGCCGTTACCGGCAGCTCTATCTGCGGCAGTTCGAGGAGGAGCAGCAGTCGCGCCTGCTCGGCCCGTCGCATCCCGACTCCAGGGAAGGACACTGAAGTGGATCGGCACGCACATGCGGCGAGCACCGTTGGCGACGAATCGCTTCGAATCCCTGCCGAGAAGCCGCGGCGGACGCTTGCTCCGGGAGCCTCGGTCGCGGACAATGTTCCGCAATGGCGGGACAAGTGACTGACCAGCGCCCGGGCGGCCGTTCGCGCATGCCCTCCGAGACGGCCGCCAAGCTGCTGCATGTATCGAAGCGCCTGGCCGAGAGCGGCGACCTCGAGAGCGTGCTGCGGCTCGTCATCGATGCGCTGCGGGATCTGCTCCGCGCCGAGCGGGCCACCGTCTTCGAGTACGACGCCGATTCCGACGAGCTCTTCACGGCGGTCGCCCACGGCATCGGTCAGGGCGGGCCGGATGTCTCGCTGCTCGACGGCGCCCCGCCGCAGCCTGCCATGATCCGCATTCCCGCGAACAAGGGCATTGCGGGCGCCGCAGCCACCGGTCGCGAGATCGTCAACATCCAGGATGCCTACGCCGACGCTCGCTTCAATCGCGCCGTGGATCTGGCCACCGGCTTCCGCACGCGCACGATCCTTGCCATTCCGCTGATCGATCACGAGCGCAATCTCATCGGTGTGGCGCAGGTGCTCAACAAGGTCGAGGGGCACTTCGACTCGGTGGACGAGGAGATTGCGGGCGGACTTGCCGCACACGCTGCGGTGGCGCTCAAGCGCGGACGCCTCATGGAGGACCGCATCGCGCGGGACCGTCTCGAGCGCGACCTGCTCGTGGCGCGAACCATCCAGCAGCAGACATTCCCGAGCGACCTGCCGCATGTTCCAGGCTTCGATGTCGCGGCCACGAGCGTGCCCGCGGAGCAGTGCGGCGGCGATGCGTACGATGTGCTTGCGCTGCGGAACGGCGGGATCTGCCCTGCGGGCGAGGTCGCCGACTCGATGCTGCTCATGATTGCGGATGCGACCGGGCACGGAATCGGCGCAGCGCTCTCCAGCATGCAGACGCGAGGCATGGTGCGACTCGGCGTGCGTCTCGGACAGAAGGCGCACCGCATCGCGGAGGAGCTGAACAGCCAGCTCTGCGAGGACCTTCCCGGTGGTCGCTTCGTCACCGCATGGATCGCGCACCTCTCGCCAACGACCGGCGCCGTCGAGAGCTTCTCGGCCGGTCAGGGCCCCCTGCTCATCTACCGTCGGCAGACGGACACCTTCGACTCGCTGCCCACGGACGGTCCTCCCTTCGGCGTCTTTCCGTGGGACGAGCCCGCGACGATCACTCGTGCCCAACTGGCGCCCGGCGACATGCTGCTCGCACTGACCGACGGCTTCTTCGAGGCCGATGCGCCGCAGGGCGGCCAGTTCGGCCAGGCGGGCGTCGAGGCGGTGGTCCGGAGGATGAAGGACGCGCCCGCCGCCGCCATCCTCACCGCGATCGCCGACGCCGTGCTCGAGCACACCTGCAACGGCCCCGCCGCGGACGACCGCACCGGCATCGTGGTCGTGCGCAGCCCGTGATCGGCCGCTGCGTCGCGCGTCACTTCGCCCGCAATCGAAGCGTGCCGTCCATCGGCTCGGACGCGTCCTCCAGCACCTGCAGGAACGGCTTCGCAATCGAGGCAAGTGCGGTGCCCGCCGCGATGGCTCGCCACGCCGTCAGCGCCGCCGCGCGATCACCCTCACGAAATGCCGCCACCGCCGTCTCGATCGACCTGCGGATCTCGTCCGTCATCGTCGAGTCGACGACCGTGAAGAGCTCCACCGGCACGCTCTGGCCGACGACGATCACACGCCCCAGTCCAAGCAGCGGTGGAGCACCCGGTGCGTTGCGCACGCCCGCGGCCGTGGTGCCGTCCATCAGGATGGGCGTTCCGAACTGCTTGTTGGCGCTCTCCAGCCGCGATGAGAGATTGACCGCGTCGCCGATCACGGTGTAGTCGTTGAGCTCCGGCGGCGCACCGCAGTCGCCCACCACGACCTCGCCGGTGGCGATGCCGAGGCGCAGGCGGATCGGAGGCCGGTCGCGGAACTGCGGATCCTGCCCGAGCGCGGCCACCGCCTCCTGGCACGCGAGCGATGCCTCGACCGCAAGCTGCCGCTGCGCCGGCTCCTCGCCGAAGGCGGACCAGAACGCGAGCAATCCGTCGCCGAGGAACTTGTTCACATACGCGCCCCGCGCCGTGAGCTCGCGCGTCAGCGATCCCATGTATCGATTGAGCGTGCGCACGACCTCGGCACCCTCGAGTTGCTCGGAGAGCGTGGTGAATCCCGCAAGGTCGCCGAAGAGGATCGTGACCTCGCGCTCCACGCCGCCCACGCTCAGCGCGTCGGGATTCGCGGCGAGTCGCTCGACGAGCTGCGGCGACACGCGCGCCTTGAACTGGCGCATGACGCGCGCCCGCTCGCGCTGGCTGATGACCGCCACGAGCGTGACGCCCGCCACCCAGCTCCCGAAGCCCGCGGTCAGCGGTCCGATCATCGGCAGCACGATCGAGACCACTCCGAACGCCAGCCAGCATGCGACGAAGTAGGTCGCAAGCACGAGCAGCACCAGCACGCTGCCTCGTCCGGCGCCGACGCCGGCGGCGATGATGGCGCAGAGCCCAGCGAGCAGCACCGTCGCCGCCGGGTCGATCCATGTCGGGACGAAGCGAAGCCCTCGCCCTTCGAGCACCATGCTTGCGACGGCCGCGTGCACGAAGACCCCCGGCGTGCGCGGACCGAACGGCGTGTTGATCATGTCCGCCATCGCGCCCGTCGCGACATGGCCGATGAGCACGAGCCTTCCTTCGAGCGCCTCGCGAAGCTGCTGATCCGCGCGTTCAAGCGTGCGGCGTCCCTGCAGCACGGCCTCCTCGAGCGCCGCCCACTGGAGGAAGAGCTTGGCGCCGAGGATCTCATCCTCGCTGGCATCCTCGGGCAGCACGGCCAGCCCCTTCTCGAACAGCCCCGCGTAGTTGAACTCGATCGAGTTGAGCACATCGCGGCGCACACTCTGCTCGACCGGCAGTTCCGTCAGCTGCTCGGGCGGCTTGGAGAGTCTCGCGGCCACATCTGCGGCGTACTCCCGGTAGCGCACCTCCTGTCGCGCCTGCTTCTCCCGCTCCAATCCGCGGCTCAGGAAGGTGCTGAACGGAATCGCAAGTCGCTTCGTTCCGCCTCCGCGCAACGCAGGCCAGCCGTCGAAGGTCACCGTGGGCCAGTCGATGACCACCCGGCCTTGATGGACCGGAATCGATGCATCACCGACGATCACTCGATCGTGCTCGATGCGGACATCGCGCGATTCAACGCCTCGAAACGCGGCCGCGGCGACGATGCCGAGCTGCACGCAATCGCCGACCGGCGATGCCGTGGCCGGATGAACCCGGCGCATCTGTCCTCCACGATCGGCCTGGCCGACGACCATGCCGACGCCCCCGGCCGCTTCAGCCACCTGGAGGATCGGCGGCACGCCTCGCGCCGTCGCAATGCCCGAGACCGGCGCCATGAAGCGAGCGAGCGCCTCCCACGCGCAGTCTCGCTGCCACAGTCGCACGATCATCCGGCGCTCGGGCCAGTCCGTCTCGACGAAGGTCTTCGGAATGCCGAGCGCATCGAGGAACTGCTCGACCGTCGCCGGTCGCCTTCCCTGTGCTCGCAGGGTCGCAAGGCGGGTCCATGCCGCGAGCTCGCGAAAGGCCATCTGCTGCTCGAAGAATCGATCCTTCCATGGAGCCACGAGCCCGACGCGCTCGATCACCTCGTCCCTTGGCATGGTGATCGCCGAGCCCAGCGTCTCGAGAAGCCGCTCGAGCAGGCGGCGTCCCTCCGGGCTCTGCCAGAGTTCACCGATGAGTTCCTCGGGATCGACATTCGCCCCCACGATGCCGCGACACGCCCGGATCGCGTCGGCCAGCGCCTGATCCGCCACCGGACTCTCCGATGGCTCCGCGTACATCACGTCGAACGCCACCACCTTGGCGCCGGCCCGCGAGATCTCGTCGATGCCGATCGCCTGTCGAGCGCGATCCCAGGGCCAGCGGCCGAACAGCCGTTCCGAGCTGTCGTCGATCGCGACAAGCACGATGTGCTCGCTGAGCGGCTCCGGCGAGGAACGCGCCCAGACGAATCGCTCGTCCAGCGCCACGCCCTCCAGTCGCTGGAGCGAGCCCGTGAACTCGAGGATCAGCACCACGAGCGTCACCACGCAGGACGCCACGAGTGCCGGACGATTGAGCGTTCTGGCCTTGAACACCGACCACGATTAGACACGATCGAGGCGTCGGGCGCGTGTACGAGCGCCGGCGCGCAGACGCGGCGACGGCACGAGCCGTCGCCGCGTCGATGGATTGCGCTGTTGTGGCGGGATCAGTCGGCTGAGCCGCTGCCCGGGCCGCTGCCGGTGATGGCCAACTGGTAGGCGCTGGTGGCCGCCGCCGCCGAACCTGCGGCCGCAGTCGCGGCCATCTGTGCAGCGAGCGCTTCCTTCGCGGCCTGCGCGGCGCTGGCCGCGGCCGAGTCGGCGAAGATTGCTGCCTGTCCGAAGAAGACCTTCTGACCCATGGACCCTGCCATCTCGCTCGCGGCAATCGCGGCATCGCGGGCGAAGAGTGCGTTGCTCGCAGCAGTGGCCGCCTGATCGGCGAACGCTGCCGCCTGCGCCGCGGCTGCCAGCGCCTGGGCCGTGCCCGCCGCGCCCGCGAGCTGACTGCTCGCCGCTGCGAATCCTTCGGCCGCCGCCTGTGCCGCTTGTGCGGCTGCCGCTGCCGAGGTGGCGCCTTGAGCACCGGACTGCGTCAGTCCGAGCGCGGCGAAGTAGTCCTTCGCCGCGGAGTCCGCCATATTGCTCGCGTTGATCGCACCGGCGGCCGCCGACGAGGCCATGCCCGCCGCAGCCATGGCGTCATTCGCAGCGCCCTGGCTGTTGTGCGCCGCCGTCTGCGTGGCCGTGACACCGCTCGAGGCTCCGAGCAGATCCTTCACCTGGATGGCGCCGATCGTGAAGTCGTGGAATCGCGCCGCGTCCATCGCGTAGCTCTGCGCCTCGAGCCGTGAGCCGATCGCCGACTGCAGCGCCGCGAGCGCCTGCCCGGCGTATCCCTGCGCCACCGCGACCTGGCCGATGTGCTCGTTCGCCGCCGCGATCGCCTGTGCGGAATAGATCTCGGCCTGCTTCTTGAAGCCCTGGGCGAATGCGTCCTGCGCCTGCGCGAGTTCGCTCTGGGTCTGTGCGGAGAGCATTCGCTGGATCGCCGCGTTCTGCTGCGCCTCGACCAGCGCCACCTGCGCATCGGCCGCCGAGCCTGCCGCGATCATTGCGTCGTCCCTTGCCGCCAACGCTGCCAACACGGCCGCGTTGAACGCCGCAATCGCCTGATCCACGGCGACCGCGGCCTGTCCGAAGAGGAACTTCTCCCCGAGCGACGCTGCGGAATCCGCAGCGACGATGGCCGCATTGCGCGCGTCGATTGCCGCCATCGCCGAAGCCGCGGCATTCATGGCGCTCTGCGCGGCGGATGCCGCGGCCGCCAGTGCTGCCTGCGTACCCGCCTGGCTGGAGAGAGACTGCGCCAACTGGCTGTACGCCGCGGCGATGTCGCTCGCAATGCTCGCGATCTCGCTCTTGGTGGTTGCGCCGGCAGCCGCAGCGTTGGCTGCATCCACCGCCTCATTGAAGTTCACAACTGCCTGCTGGGCCGTGTCAGCGTGCGCCATCGCCTCGCTCAGGGCGACGCCGACCTCATCCCTGAATCCCTCCGCGCTCGTCGCCGCAGCGTCCGCCGATGCGGCACTTGCCTGCGACGCAGCCACCTGCGCAGGGGCGCCCACGAGCAGCGCCGAGTCCGTGCCCTGGCCCATGGTCTGCGATGCCTGCGAAGCAGCATCGACCGCCGCCTCGCGATGGCTTCTCGCCTCGTCCGCCGCTGCAAGCACCGCCTGGAGTGCGGTCTGCGCCGCACCTGCGGCGGCTTGCGCCGCAGCCACTGCGTCATTGTGCGCCACCATCGCTGCATGTGCGTCCGCCTGTCGCGCCAGCGCGACATCGCGGAAGTTGATTGCCTCGCCTGAGGCAGCGCTCGCCTGAGCCTCACGGTCCAGGGCCTGCTTCGCTGCAAACTCCGCGAACTCCGTCCGAAGGATGGCCGCGAGCGCTGCTTGCTGCGCCGCGACCTCGGCTGCCGCGCTTGCCGCGTTGGCACTGTCGAGCGCCTGCTGCGCCGCCTCGGCCGCCGCGGTGAAGAGGATCATCTGGCCGTACGACGACGCGAGCTGCGCCGCCGCCAAGGCCTGGTCCCGCGCGGTGATTGCGGCCACCGCTGCGCTCGCAGCCGCCGCTGCCAGGGCGTTCGCGTTCGCCGCGGCCGCCATCGCGCCTTCGCGAGTGGAAGAGTCGGCGTAGTCCTGCGAGAGCAACGCGTACTGAGCGCAGAGCTCGGCCGCTGCGCTGGTGATGGCACTGGCGCTGTTGGAGTTGATGGAGGCGTCGATCGTGGCGGTGAGAGCCGCGAAGTACTGCGCGATCGCAGCCGAGCTCGCGTCGCTCGCCGCAGAGGCGAGCTGTGCCTGGAAGTGCGCTGCCAGCGCCGCCAGTGCGGCCGATGCCGCATGACCCTGCGCCGAGTCGATCTGTGCGTGCGCATCATCGGTCGCTCCGGCAGCTCCGCCGAAGTCGAGCGACTCGATCCTCTGGACCGCCAGCTCGAGCGACGCACGGGCCGCCACGCGGTCGGCCGAGGCACCCTCGCTGTGCCCAAGCGCCTGGCCCAGGTGGAGGGCCGCCTGCGCGGCTGCGAGCTGCGCTGCGTTCACCGCAACGAGATGATTCTGGACTGCGTTCCGAGCCTGGACCGACTTGGTCTGCGCGAGTGCCCTGTAGGCGATCGCGAGATCCCTGCCGGTGACCCACGCATTGCGCAGGCCTGCCGCCGACTGTTCCGAGGTGAGCGCCCGCGATGCGAAACTGTCGAGATTCGCGTCGGTGAGAACCACGGAGGTCACACCACGCGTGGTCGTCTCGCTCTCGGCGAGCTTGGTCGTCGTGTTGCCCGTGTTGGTGGCACCGTCGCTCTTCGTGGTGCCCTGGCTCGCGCGCTGCTCCTGCTCGGCGAGCGAGGCGAGGGCCTCGGCAATCGCGGGCGGGCCCACCGTGCTCAACCATGCGGCCTGCACCGGATCCCGCATGCGAGAGTTGCTTGCCGCAGCACCGGAGAGGAAGTAGCGGATGTTGGTCAGTGCGTAGCGGAGTTCGATCGCGTTGAGCACATTGGTCCTGGCGCCGAGGATCTCGAAGCCCATCAGCGAACCTTCGTTCACCGCGAAGCCGGTGCCCTTGACTGCGAGCGTGGTGCTCGGGGTGGTCACCTTGAAGTCGTTCTCAAGGCCGACATGATCGACCTTGAAGTCGACGCGACCGCGCTGCACGGCCGCCACGGTCCGGAGCACGCTGCCCTCCTGCACGACCTCGGGCAGACGGAACGAACTGTTCGCGTCGACCAGCACGCTCGCGTTCTTGCCGACGCGCAGCGTGGCTCGCGATCGAAGACCCGTCTGCACTTCGGCCCCCGCGTCGAGCAGGTCATTCACCTTCGCGGGCTGCCAATCGCTCGAAGTGGATGGGCGCCATCGCACCTGACCCGATGTGTCCATCACGATCGCCTGGAGAGGAGTCGATTCAGGCGTGACGATTGAGTTGCCATTGATCGACGAGGGCGCCTCCTGCGCCGATGCCAGCACGGTCGTGAGCCCGAACGCCAATGAGGCGGGCAGCACGATCCATGCACGGTTGAGTCCGATCTTCGCGATGTTCATGACTGTGTCCTGCTTTCAGATATGCGATCCGTCCGGCGAATCCATTCCGGACGCGGCAACACTGCGATTCAACGGCAATTGGTTCAAGTGCGCGGACTGGAAGAGTCCCAAAATCCGATATGAGGGACCACCCCGTGGTCCCGAAGGCTATCCCTGCCGTTATTGGACAGTCAAACCCAAGATGAGACCCCAGACCCTATGCGGATCGGAGAGTACCGCGCTTCGACCTCCGGGCAAGCAGTGAATCCTGGGACTGGTGCGGCTAGGTGCCGCCACCTTTGCCCTTGCCGCCGCCGCTCGCAAGCTCCTGAGCCAGGTCAGCGGCCGCCTTCGCTTCCAGAGCGGCGGTGGCGGCCGCACCGGCGGCCTCGCCCGCAATCGCCGCATCATGCGCGGCCTGCGATGCATACACGGCCGCCCAGTTGAAGAGGACCTTCTCTCCCATGGTGCGAGCATTGGACGCGGCGGCCAGCGCCTGATCCCGCGATGCTGCCGCCTGGATCGCCGCCTCCGTCGTCGCACTCACATTCGCCTGGATCTGGTTCAGCAGCGAATCCGCCTGACCACCGGGAATCGTCGCGGCGAGCTGCTCGGCAAGTGCGAGCAGCGACTGCGCCGTGGCCGCCGCGTTGGACGCGATCGCCGCTTGCGCTCCGGCCGCCGCTGCGCATGTATCGATCTCCGCGACCTTGCTGAAGTACTGGTCGATCGCGTGCTGCGCCTGCGACGCCGCATACGCCGCCTTCGATGCCGCCGACGAGGCCGCGCTCGCTGAGTAGGACGCGCTGCTCGCCGCGCCATTCGCCATCGCCGCCGCGTAGCTCGCCAGGTCCGCCTTCTCCTGCGCCTTCACCCAGTTCTCTTCCTTCACCGCGGCAATCGTCTCGGCCAGGTGGAAGAGCGCATCGTCACGGGACTCGAAGGCCTGATCCGCGCTCTTCTCGGCGCTGAGCCTCGCGAAGTACGCATCCTTCGCCATGCTCTGCGCGATCTTCGACTGGGTCGAGACGATGCATTCGATCTCGGGAATCATCGCCGCAGCCTGAGCCGCAAGCGTGACGGCCTTCTGGGCGAATGAAGCCGCCAGCACTGCCGCGCCACCAGCCTCGCCCGCAAGCACCGCAGTCTCGTCGCGGATCTCCAGCAGCAGCGCGAGCGCACTGACGATCGCCAGGTCGTCCTGAAGGACGATCTGCGGCAGGTTCTGAATGCGCTGGAGATCGTTGATGTTGAAGATGACGTTCTGGAGATCGCCATTGACGAGCGCCTGCTCGAGCTGCGCGTCGTCGCTCACTTCGTTCGGCATCAGCCGCCGTTTGACGCTGTCGTACATGCCGCCGATGGCAGGATCATTGAAGCGGGCGCTGCTGGTGCCCTGGCCGAAGAAGAAGGCGAGCCGCCGAGCCATCCATCGAGTCTCGATCGCCGCCAGCGCGTTCGCGCTCGATCCCGTGACCTCCGTGCCGAGCAACTGGCCATTCTGGATCGCAAGCGTCGTTCCGGAGACGGCGATCGTCGCCGAAGGCGTGACCACGCGGAAGTCGTTCTCCAGCCCGATGCGATCGACCTTGATGTCGGCACGGCCGCTCTTGACCGCCGCGCGCGTCACGAGCGTTTCGCCCTCCTGCGCCAGTTCAGGAACGACGAGCGTGGTCCCGGCATCGAGTCGAATGGTGGCGTTGGCACCGGCCCGCAGCGCCGCGTGCGAGCGCAGCCCGGTCTGCACCTCGGCACCGGCGCGGAGCACATCATTCTCGCGCAGCGGCATCCACTCCGCGTCCGGCGCGCTGCGAGTGCGCACGCGACCTGCCACCTCCATTGCGATGATGGCGCTGCTGGACGCAGGAACGGCGGCCGAGCGAGCGGATTCCGCAGCCTGCCGCGGCGTTGGCGCGGCGCAGGACGAACGCGTCGTCACGCAGGACAGCACGACGGCCAGCCCCCAGACGAGCGTCACGGCGATGGTCTTCGAGGAAAACAGCATGTTTCAGGGTGATGCGCCGGGGTCGGGCGTCGGCGACGGCTCCATCTCCTCGACGGCCGCCTCATCCATCGGCGTGGCCGACTGCTCGCCTGCAGGTCCGCCGGCATCCGCGCTCTCGAGCGTCGGTGCCGGCTCGCCCGAGCGGATTCGATGGAGGCGATTGAGATAGTCCGTGTACTCGGCGCCGGTGAGGCTCTGGTTCTCGGTGCGCATCGGGATCACCTGCATGAAGACGAGTTCCTTCGTGCAGTAGCGCGTCGTCGGCCCCAGCAGATGCATCGTGACGCCGCCCTTGATGCCGCAGATCTGACACCCGGCCATGGCCATCCAACCGATGGTGGCGCTCTCGTTCGCGGGTGCGTTGAATCCCTGCGGCATCCAGCGTCGCGACTTGGCCAGCGTCACGCGATCCTCGTAGGTTGCGCACGGATCGACGCCGTCCGCGAAGATGATCAGCCCGTGCAGCGCGTCGTTGTTCGTGACGGCCGTCATGGCGTTGACCTCCGAGAGGAAATCGAGCTCGTCATCGGGCGCCGGATACTTCTCCACGGCGCTGGCTGCGAGCATCTGCCGCTGGCATCCGACGGTGCCGGGGAGCGCAAGCGAGAGCATCACCATCGCCACGAGCGGGCGAATTCCGCATCGCGCGAAGCTCCAACGGCCATCGATTCGTCTCTCAGAACGCATAGGTCATCCCGACGTAGAAGAACTGTCGGATCTTTCCTTCGCCGGGGAAGAACGCGCTCTTGTTCGGAAGGAAGATTCCGTAGCGGATGTTGAAGTTGAGGTCGCTCGAGATGCGCCAATCGAGCGTCTGGTCGATCTCGCCGCCGATATAGCTGGTTCCGGGACGCGTCAGCACCGAGATGGGCGCGTCCGACTGGAGCTTGTTGAAGAGATACCCCGTGATGCCGTACCGCACATCACGCAGCGCCGGTACGCCCGCGAACGGACTCAGGCTCAGTCCCAGCGATGGAATCGCCAGATTCGTCGGCGTGGGCGCGAGCGCCAGGCCGGTGTTCACATAGCCGTTGGAGTTGAACGCGTGGTCGACATTGCGCGGCGCGATGCCGCCGAATGTGGTGCCCGAGTCGAGCCGGTTCGGGTCGCCCGAGCCGATCACGAACTGGAAGTCGAGACGCAGGTCGGTCTCGTCGCGCGCAAGCCAGGTGAGTCCCACCAACCCCGCCTGGGCGCTGATCGACGAATTCTGCTGCGGCGTGGCCAGCGGCTGGCCCGCGAGCGTGATGGGATTGAAGACGGGATTGCGATTCAGGGAGTCGCTCAGCGTGGTCCCCCACTGCTGCACGAATTCGACGCGGTAGATGATGTTCGGGCCGATCGAGCCGAGGCTTCCGGCGCCCAGGTAGTTCGAGTCGTAGCGGAATGTCGTCGGCACGCCGCCGAGCACATTGGGCTGGATCACCGTCTGCTGACCACCGTTTCCGTCGTGCTGCGTGAGGTAGTAGGCGTACGGACGGTGCCCCGAGATCCCCCGATACTCGAGCATGCCGCCGGCATACTGCCGCGCGGTGTCGGTGTCGAAGCCGGGTCGGGAGGTGTCGAAGTCCACCGTGTCGTGGCCCGCCGTCTGACCGTACATGCCCTTGCCGACGAAGTCGCCCAGCGTGATGTCCATCTGCGCGGCATAGAGGTAGTTGGAGAGGACGAGACCGCTGGCCCAGATGTAGTACTGCCGGCCGCCCTTCACGCCGATGTTGAAGTCGCGGAGCGGCTCGCCGCCCTGACTGCCCACGAGCCCCGCGAGATCAAACTGGTACCAGTAGATCTCGCCGATCGGATTCTGCCAGCCCTCCTCGCCGTAGTCCGGACCGACCGGGCGCGTGCCGTTGAAGTCCCACTGGTTGTATTCGAAGCGAAGCCGACCGAAGAAGCGATGGGCGCCGTCGAGTTCCGCAAGCAGGAAGAGGCGGAGATCCGGCTGCTGAAGCCACTGATCCTGGCTGCGCGGATTCTGGATCCCGTAGAAGCCGAAGCGGAAGCTCCCGCCGGCATCCAGCAGCAATCGCTCCGCAATGGGCGTGTCCCGGAAGTACGCAGCCCGCGCCATCGCGTCTTCCACATTCATCTGCCGCTGGAGGTTCTCGGCGAGATTCGCCGACCGCTGCGCCAGCGCGGCCCGGGAGAACAACAGCGTTGCCAGCATGGCCGTCGCGGCGCCGACGGATTGAATGCGTGACATCCGCGTGAGTATCACCGGATGGTCGCGATGCTGCAACTTGCTACCCTGCCCGCCATGCGCGTGCTCGTCGTCGGAATCGGAGACGCCTTCTCCACCCGGCACTTCGGCACATCCTGCGTGGTGGAAGGACCCGAAGGGCACATCCTCGTCGACTGCCCGGACTCCCTCCACCGCGCCTTGCGCGAGGCATCGACGGCCAGCGGCTGGTCGGTTGACCTGTCCACGGTTCGCGATGTGATCGTCACTCATCTTCACGGCGATCACTGCAACGGGCTCGAGGCGCTCGGCTTCTTCCAGTGGATCGCACGACGGTCGCATCCCGCCCCCGCCCCACGCCTGCACATGGGTCCCGGCGCCGCCGCGCGGATCTGGGAGCGACTGGCGCCCGCCATGGATCAGGGCGGATCCGCCACGCTCGCGGACTACTTCGAGCTTCATGTGCTTCATCCGGACGCTCCCGTGCGCATCGCCGGGCTCGAGGTGGAGACGCGACCCACCAAGCATCCCGTGCCGACCACGGCGCTTCGCTTCACCAATGGCGCGAAGCGCTTCGGCTGGAGCGCAGACACGCCGTGGGATCCGAACCTCATGCAATGGCTCTCCGAGTGCGATCTCTTCGTGCACGAGACGAGCGACCCGCCGGCGCACACGCCGCTGGAGGATCTCAATCGGCTGCCGGAGGCGGTTCGCCGCAAGATGAGGCTTTCGCATATCCCGGACGGGTTCGACCCGGCCCGAACCGACATTCGGTCCTTGGTGCAGGGCGAGGTCCTCACCGTCTAGGTGAGTCACCGCGCCCCTTCCGACGCTCAGCGCTTTTCGATCGGCTGGTACGCGAGGCCGTGCGGGCCCGTGTAGTCGGCCATTGGCCGAATGAGCTTGTTGCCGTCGAGCTGCTCGATGCAGTGCCCGGCCCAGCCCGCGATTCGGCTCATCGCGAACATGCAGGTGAAGAGATCGAGGTCGATGCCGATCGAGTGATAGGTCGTCGCCGAATAGAAGTCGACATTCGGATAGATGCCCTTCGCGGCGACCTCGGCCGCCATGATCTGCTCGATGCGGGTGCTCATCTCGTAGAGGTGGAGGTTGCCCGTGTCGGTCGCGACCTGCCTGGCGAAGGTCTTGAGGTATCCGGCTCGGGGATCAAGCGCCTTGTAGACGCGATGGCCGAAGCCCATGATCCGGTCCTTCTTGGCCAGTTTCTCGCGGATGTATGGCTCCACGCGATCCATGGACTCGATCTCGTTCAGCATGACCATCACTTCCTCATTGGCGCCGCCATGCAGCGGGCCCTTGAGCGTGCCGATGGCCGTGGTCATCGCCGAGTAGAGATCGCTCAGGGTGCTGATGGTCACGCGCGCCGCGAAGGTGCTCGCGTTGAGTCCATGATCGGCATGCAGGATGAGGCAGACATCGAGCGCCCGCTCCACGGCCTCCGTCGGCGGCGCGCCGTTGAGCATGCTCAGGAAGGAGCGAGCCATGGAGTGCGATGCATCGGGCTTGACGAGCGACTTGCCCTTGCGATGGCGATCGAAGTTGGCGATCAGCGCCGGCGTCTTGGCGAGCAGGCGAATGGCCTTGCGCCGATTCGCCTCTGGATCATTGTCGTCCGCCTCCGGGTCGAAGAGGGAGAGCGCCGACACGAGCGTGCGAAGCACATGCATCGGAGCCGCGTCGCGCGGCATCTCCACGAGCAGCTTCCAGGCACCGGCGGGCAGGTCGTACTCCCGACGCAGGTCCGTGTTCAACGCCTCGAGCTCCGATCGCTTCGGGAGGCGTCGGTTCCAAAGCAGGAAGACGACCTCCTCAAAGGTGGAGTGCCTCGCCAGTGCGTCGATGTCGTAGCCGACATACTCGAGCACGCCCTTGCCGCCGTCGATGAAGCTCAGTTGCGTTTCGGCGGCGATCGTGTTGGCAAGACCCTTGTCGAGAATCGGAGCAGTTGGCGCAGTTGCAGGTGTCATGTCGGGGGTTCGGGAAGGGGCTGGCTGGAGCGAAGATCCGTATCCTAGGGGAACCTTGACGAACCGCACGAGGATCAAGATCTGCGGGGTCCGGGACGCCGCCACGGCGACACTCGCCGTCGAGGCCGGCGCCCAGGCCGTGGGCGTCGTTCTCGCGGAAGGAAGCCCTCGGCGCATTTCGCTGGAGGTGGCATTGGAGATCCATCACGCGATCTCGAATCGCGCTTCGGTGATCGCGGTCGTCGCCGGCGGAAGCGATTGGCCCACGCTTGCGGGGCGATGGCCCGGCACGATTCAGGTTCACGGCGAGGAGTGCCCGCAGAGGCTTGCGGAATCAGGCGCCACCGTGATCCGCGGGATCAAGTGGTCGGCGGAGGCGGTGCAGGCATGGGACGCGCACCCATCGGTCGCTGCGCTGCTTATCGACGGTCCCGCCGGTGGTTCAGGTCGTGGCTTTGATCATCAGGAACTGGCGCGGTGCATGCGGGGCCTGACGAAACCGGTGATCGTGGCCGGCGGGCTTCGCTCCGAGTCGGTCGCGGCCGTCATCGCGCTGCTCGGCCCGTACGGCGTTGATGTGAGTTCCGGGGTGGAGCGATCCCCCGGCGTGAAGGACGCGGCAGCAATCAGGCGATTCTGCAAAGCCGTCCTGGCGATCTGATCATTGTTGCGATCGTGAATCATTTCACGCAAGATTGCGACTTGAACATGGATTATGTCTCGATATCTTGATGCCGTCGTGCCGCGGTGTCGCACGGAGAGTCGCGGCCGTCGCAATCGTCGGAGGGCTTCAAGATGGATCTTCGCTTCACGCGTGGTGCGAGCAGCTGCAGCGCCTGCTCCCTTCATCGCAATGTGGTCATGAACCTTGGGCTGGCGATCGCACTCGGCGCCGCCGTCGCATTGAGCGCGTCCGCCGACTTCTGGAACGGACCCACCCATTACCTTCACACTCGCACAGGCATGCCGGATCTCGATCAGCAGCGATCGAGTCCGCCGATCTGCGCGCTGGCACCGTTCCCCGCCATTCCAACTCCGGGCGGCCCCTGCGCGTTCCTCTACCCGGGCGGAATGCACTGCGGACCCGCAAGCGGTGTCAACCTCTACCTCTACATGGCGAACCACGGCTATCCGACCCTTCTCCCGGCGGAGCAGATCGGCGACATCTGGGAGCAGCCGCAATGGTTCTGCCAGGCGACCGCGCACATCGCCACACTCGGCTCATGGTCCGGCTGGAGTCTGGGCGGAACATCCACCTACGGGATGATGGCCGGTCTTCAGCGCGCGGTGAACAATCATCGACAACCGATCGTGGTCAAGCACTACCTCGCGGCGGGCACCTACGGTCTGAATCTCAATCAGCTCGCCGAGACGGGTCGCGCCGGCGCAATCGCAATGGTTGCCTACGGCTACTACAAGGTCGTCGGCGTTGCGCCCGGCAATGTCCCGATCGTTCAGCGACAGGGTGGTCACTTCGTCGTCATGACCGGCGCGTATCGCAACGGCCCGGTCGGCAAGCTTCGAATTCGCGACCCTGCGGACGACGGCTGTGCGCCGGATCTTCCGACGCAGAACCAGTTCAAGCACCATGTCTACAACGCGCAGAGCTTCTGGGTGCGCGCCACGGCCCCTGGACTTCCCTTCCGATGGATGACGCGCATCTATCCCGAAACCGATGCCCCTGCGTTCGGCATCGGTTCGACCATCAAGCTACTCGATGGCATGGTCTACTGCTTCCCTCGCAGAGCCGTAGGCAAGAAGATCCCACCGGGCGGAGGGCCACCTGAGTTCTTCCGCATTGAACCCGATGAGCCGTGGGCGCCAGGCGGCGGCGGCGCCGTCTGCAATCCCATCGTGCCGCTGATGGATGCGGAGCTCGTCGAGGCGGTCGCTCACCCTGATGGTCGTGGCATCCTTGCGATTGTCGCCACCGCCATGAGGCCGGAACCTCAGAAGGAAGTCTGGGGCATGAATCTGGACCTTGGCACTCAGACGGTCCTCGCTCAGATCAACGACGCCGAGTCGCTGCTCGTCGGCCGCGACCGTGCGATCTATGTCCTCGGTGGGAGCACGCTCCATCGTTTGGGTCTGCCGGATGACGCCGAAGAGCCGAGGCCGGGCGGCGGCGGCGAGGACGATGCAGGCGCGCCTCCGAGCAGCTTCGTCCTGCCCTTCACCTGCAAGTCGTTCGAGTACGACGATCTCAATGATCGAGTCGTGCTGCTCGCGTCCGACGGTGCGCAGATCGCGTTCGTCGACCATGGATTCCAGACCGAAGCGAGCGTGTTCGATCTCCCCGAGGGTGTGCGCCTCGGCACGGACGGCATCGTGACGACGAATCCTCTTGATGGCGTTGTATGGGTCGGATCCCCGGCATCGTCCACTGTCCTCGGGCTGGTTCCCTCGGCAGCCGGAAAGGACCCGGGGACGATGGAAGTGGTCGATCAGATCGACCTGCCGCTTTCGAAGGGCTCGACGATTCGCGACATCGACTTCCTCGAGGAGAACGAGCTCGTGGTCAGCACATCCCTCGACGGAGCAGTCCACTTCAGTCGCGGTGGCGGCGACGAGGATGCCGGCTGGCGTCAGGTGCTCGAGGATTCCTTCCAGCTTCCGTGCGACATCGACGGCGTGGTGATCGAGCGGCCGCGAGGCAACTTTGATCCTGCGGAGCACAAGGATCCCGGCTTCGACAACCTCGATCCCGGTGACCTGATTCCCGGCATTCCCGTGCCCGACCCGCTTTGCGCGGGAGATCTCAACGAGGATGGCGTCGTCGATGGGCAGGACCTCGGGCTCGTCCTCGGCGCCTGGGGACCCGCGAATGTCTTCATCGAACCCGCCGACTTCAACAGCGACGGCCAGGTGGACGGCAACGATCTGGGCTCGCTGCTGGGATGGTGGGGACCGTGCCCGTGATCAACTGAACCGCGTCAGCGCGCTAGGCCGCCGACTTCTCGAGGTCGAGATCCTTCGCGAGACCGAGCTGCACGAGGTGCGCGATCGGTCCGTGCGGCTTCGAACGCTCCTCATCCAACCTGCGCTGCGCCGCAGGATTGGCGTACCGATCGAAGAGGGTCGCCTTGGCGGTCGCCCAGAGTCCGCCGAAGGCGCTGAATGTGTGATTCACGGCGCTCGCTTCGTAGCCCGAGTGCACCATGCAGTTCTCGCACTTCGGATTGCCGCTTGCTCGCCCGTAGCGATCCCAGTCGGTGTCCTCGATCAGCTCACGGAAGGAGTCCGCGGTGCCTTCGTTGAGCAGGTAGCACGGCTTCTGCCAGCCGAAGATGTTGAAGGTGGGCATGCCCCATGGCGTGCACTCGTACTCCCGGCGCCCCATGAGGAACTCGAGGAAGAGCGGGCTCTGATTGAAGCGCCATCGGCGCTTCCCGCCGTCGCGGTTCGAGAGGATCATCTCGAAGAGCTCGTTCGTCTTGCGGCGCTTCAGGAAGCCGCTCTGATCCGGCGCCTTGTCGTAGGCGTAGCCGGGCGAGAGCATCATGCCCTCGACACCCAGCGCCATCATCTCGTCGAAGAAGGTGCGGACCGCATTGGGATCCGCGTTCTCGAAGAGCGTGGTGTTCGTGGTGACACGGAAACCGCGCGACACGGCGAGGCGGATGCCCTCGATCGCCTTCGCGTAGGTGCCCTCGCGGCAGACGGCGAAGTCGTGATGCTCCTCCATGCCGTCCATGTGCACCGAGAAGGTCAGGTACTTGCTCGGTGTGAAGAGCCCCTCCTCCAGCTTCTGCTTCAGGAGCAGCGCATTGGTGCAAAGGTAGATGTACTTGCGCCGCGCGACCAGCGCCTTCACGATCTCGCCGATCTCTGGATGCAGCAGCGGTTCCCCACCCGGGATGCTCACCATCGGCGCGCCGCATTCGTCGACCGCGCGAACGCACTCCTCCACCGAGAGCTGACGCTTCAGGATGTGGGGCGGGTACTGGATCTTGCCGCATCCGGCGCACGCCAGATTGCAGCGAAAGAGGGGCTCGAGCATCAGCACGAGCGGATAACGGCGGCGCCTGCGGATCTTCTGTGCGATCACATAGGACGCGACGGTCCACATCTGGCTCAATGGCACGGGCATTCGGGGATCTCTCGTCGAGTTCGGTTCTCGGCCGCGATCCCGAAACCTGCGCCAACCGGCGAGGCGACGCGAACCGGCACCGCGGGGGTCATCGTAGCAGGCGGGCATGACCCCGTTGGCCGCATCAATGCCCTCGCTTCCCCTCGACCTTGCGTCGCTGCTGCCCTCGGGCTGGCGCCGGCCCGCCGCCGAGAGCGTTGAATCGGCGACGCGGCGCACCCGCGCTCCCCGCGCCGCGCGAGCCGATAGGATCGGCGCGGTGGAGCACGACCACGCGGCGGGCGAGCCAAGCGACGAAAGTCTCATGCTCGATTTCCTCGATGGCCGTCGCGACGCCTTCGAGGCACTCGTGCGTCGCTATCGAGTCGAACTGCACCAGTTCCTCTTCCGCTTCCTCAACTCCACGAGCGCCGCCGACGATGTCTTCCAGGAGGCGTTCATCCAGGTCTTCCAGTCCGGTCACACCTTCGATCCCTCGCGGCGATTCCGTCCGTGGCTGTTCACGATCGCGGCGAACAAGGCGCGAGACTGGCATCGTCGGCATCGCTCACGCAGCATGCTGAGCCTCGATGCGCCGGTGGGCAGTGCCGGCGCCGACATTCCCTTCGTCGACCTGCTCTCAGGCAACACCGAGTCGCCCACCGCGCCGAGCGAACGATCCGAGGATGCGACGATCGTCAAGGCGCTCGTCGACGAACTGCCCGAGAGCCTCCGCGAGATCATCCTGCTGGCCTACTTCCAGCGCCTCAGCTACGGGCAGATCGCCGAGGCGCTCGAGATTCCCCTCGGCACCGTCAAGAGCCGACTGCACAGCGCCGTCGCCACCTTCGCGGAACGATGGCACGCCCGCGCGGAGTCGTCGTCTCGAGCCACGCCACCGTCCCCTGCCAGTGGAACCGACGCATGAAGCCGACGCCTCGACTCAGTGATGCCGATGCCCGCGTCCTCGACCTGCTCGTCGAGGCCGAGTTCGATCCGTCCGCGATCGAACGACTCTCGCCGGAGGATCGACGCCGCGCGGAAGCGCTCGCGCGACTCTTCGGCACGCTCGAACGGTGGCCCGCGCCGATCCCGGATGAAGCGCTTGTGGCTCGCGTCATGGGCGCGGTCGACACCCTCGAGACCGATCGTCGCGGACGCATGCGACTCGATGGTCGCGTCGGCGTGGTGCGCCGGCTTCGCCTGCCCGACCTGGTGACGATTGCCGCCTCGATCATTCTCGTGCTCGGCGTCGGTTGGCCCCTGGTGCGAGCGGTGCGGGGCGCAACTTGGCGCGAGCAGTGCGAGCGCAACATGACCTCAATGCATGCAGGATTGAACGCCTTCGCACGCGATCACGACGGCTCGCTTCCGCTGGCCGCCGGATTCGGCGGATTCGACGGACGCAGCACCTCCGGAAGCGCGACCGTCGCTTCGAGTTCACCCGTCGGCGCCGGACCGGACTGGCGGACCTACCGGCATGGCGAATCGCTCGAGCAGCTCGTCGATCGCGAGTATGTCGGCGCCCGATGTCTCACCTGCCCCGGCTGCGAGAAGGATCGCGGCGCCATGGCGCTGCGCGTTCCCGCAGCGGGGCAACGATTCCACCTGACGCAGGTTCGCGGCATGCTCGTGGCGGACGCGAACCCGGCGATCGACTTGCTGCGAAGCGGCGGAGACTGGCGACCGGCCGCTTCACTGGGCAGCTTCAATCATCGGCAGCAGGGTCAGAATGTGCTGATGGACGACGGCGCGGTGCGGTGGCTCATCTCGCCGATCCGCGCCGACGGCGACAGCATCTGGACCCCTCGGGGCGAGTCCGGCGAGTCGCTCGCACCGGGCACGCTGCCGCTCGACCCGAACGACATCTTCATGGCCCAATGACCGGAGGCAGAGGCCAAGGATGGACCTCTGGGCCCCGAGGTCTGCACCAGGTCGCCGGAATTCCCTCCCGCACGACCCCCTTTCGCGGCGGCTCGGTTCGGGCTATCCTGCCCGACTCTCCCGAGTTCCCCATGCCCAAGAACAAGAGTCACAAGGGTCTGCTGAAGCGAATCAAGATCACCAAGAGCGGCAAGGTCCGCTTTGGTCGTCCGCACAGCCGCCACCTCAAGAGCAACAAGAGCGGCGAGCAGGTGCAGACCTACCGCAAGCGTCGATACGCGCGAAGCGGCGACATGGGGGCGCTCGAGAAGCTCCTCTTCCGACCGCTTCGCAGTCACGAGCAGCATCAGGCTGCGCTTGCGTCGCGCGCCGCCGACTGACTGATCCGTTCCCGACCGCGGCCTCGGCCGTGCGTCGGCACCATCCGCACTCGCCCGTCGGGATCGAAGCGCCGATCGATCGGCCCCCGCCGGACACCTCCTTCGAAGGAGTCGTTCGATGCCTCGAGCACAGAAGGGCGCTGCCCGCACGCAGGCCCGCCGCAAGCTGCTTCGCGAAGCACGCGGCTACTACGGAACCAAGTCCCGTCACAAGCAGCAGGCGAAGGTCGCGCTGCTCCGCGCCGGCCGCAACGCGTGGCGCCATCGTCGCCTTCGACGACGCGACATGCGCTCGCTCTGGATCACGCGCATCACGGCGGCATGCCGAATGCGCGGCACGCGGTACAGCGTGCTCATCCACGGCCTCCAGCAGGCCGGCTGCCTGCTCAATCGCAAGATGCTCTCGGAGATCGCGATCGCGGATCCGGCATCGTTCGACGCGATCGTGGATCGGGCCACGGGCGCCGCAAGGTCGAAGTGATCGACTCGGCTTCGCCGGTCAGGTGATCGACTCGGCTTCGCCGGTCAGGTGATCGACTCGGCTTCGCCGGTCAGGTGATCGACTCGGCTTCGCCGGTCAGCGCGCCAGCAGTCGCAGCAGCGCCTCGGCGTTCGCGTTGGCGGCACCGATCATGCTGATGGACGACTGCGAGAGGATCTGAGCCCGAACGAGCGCCGATGCCTCTTCGGCCACATCGGCATCGCGAATGCGCGCCTCGCCGATCGTTGCCGCCTCGATGGCCGCCTGGAGCGACTCGATGGCGCCTCCGAGCCGCGTGCGGTCGATGTTCCCGAGACGACCTCGAAGCGCCGCGACCTCGGCGATGGCCCCCTCGACGACGCGCACCGCATCGTTGGGATCACCGCTTCCCACCGCGAGCGCCTCGCCGCTCTTGAGCATCGAGAGCACGAGTGGGTTCTTGTCGAGGCTCAGGACACGGCCGAGTCGGCTCGGTACCACGCCCGGGATGCCGAAGGAGACGCGATCGTTCGAGGTGGAGCCGGCGCCCACCTGATACGCAACGCCGCCGCCGAGCACGAAGACCGACACCGGCCCCTGCACCGCATTCGCGGTTGCGTAGGGTTCGGTGAGTGTTGCGGAGAAGGTGATCTGGGGCGAGGTGAAGTAGATGGAGAGCCCGTCGCCCTGCCATCGCATGCCGTTCACGACACCGCCGACATCGACGCCCCTATCCCTGACCTCGGCCGCTCCGCCGATGACCTGGTAGGTCGTCCACGCCGGACCGCTCCCGTCGACCGCCCTGACTTCGATCTCCTGCGAGGAGCCGTAGCCGGTCGACTCGAACGCGAGCACGCTTGCCCCGCTGATGACCAGCATGGACGCCTGAACGCCCGTCTGATCCTTGATCTGATTGATCGCCGTGACCATTGTGGCGGCGGGAGTGCCGGCCGCGAACGAGAGCGTTCGAACTCCCTTGGGGCCTCGAATCTCGAGTGAAACATCCTCGATCAGCGAGGTCGGATTGAACGAGCCGGTGCCCATCGGCGCCAGGAGTCGCGCCCGCTCGGCCGCGGTCTGCACCTGGAGCGAGACGAAGAGCGTTCCGACCGCAAGGTCCGCCTGGTGCACATCGAGGTGCGAGATCCGGGTGCGGTCGAAGTTGTTCGTCGTGTAGGCAAGCGAGCCGTCGAGCAGCCGGTGGCCGCCGAAGACGGCGGTGTTGGCGATCGACTCGATCCCGGCCAGCGCCGCATCGATGGCGAGTTGCCGCTCCTGGGGCGACGGAGGCTCGCCGTCACCGACCTCGGCCACGAGTCCCTTGAGCGTCTCGAGGTGCTCGGCGATCGCTTCGAGCTGCGCGTCGGCCGCGGCGATCAGCGAACTGCCGCGCTCGGCCGCGTCGATCGAGGCGCGAAGGCCCCGCAGTTCCATCGCCAGGCGATCCGCGCGCACGAGCCCTGCAGGATCGTCGGAGGCGCGATTGATGCGCAGCCCCGTGGCAAGCCGTTCGAGCCGCACATTGAGATCCGCGTTGGCGCGCAGCAGCCCCTGGTGGGCGATGAGCGCGGCGATGTTGCTGTTGATGCTTGGCATCGATCCTCCGGCTCAGGCGCTTTCCCGCCGTGGCGGCGGCTCGGTGCGAAGGCGCACTTCCCGACGGGCGCCGTTGGCGTTGCCCGGAAGCGGCATCTGGTCGATCGCGCCACGGAAGCGAGCTGCCTGCTCGTTCTCGCTGCGAATCGATTCGTAGACCTCCTTGCGATGCACCGCCACGCTCGATGGCGCGGTGATGCCGATGCGAACCTTGTCGCCTCGGATGTCGACGATCGTGAGTTCGATCTCGTCGCCGATCATGATCGATTCGTCGATGTGCCTTGACAGCACGAGCATTCGTCGGACTCCTTCCGTGATGCGTGTCGTCGCTCCAGCCGCACTTGCGCCTCAGGCGCTGGCGACTCGAGCCTCCTCAAGTCGAACCAGTTCGTGCCGCGTGGACCAGCGGCGGTCCGCCAGAACCAGCTGAAGACCGCGCCGCGTGACGGCACTGATCACCAGCGGACCCTGCAGATTCGCCGTCAGCGCCCCGCCGCGGCGATTGACGATGACGAAGACCTGTGCCTCGCTCTCCTCGCGCAGGCCGATCTCGGCCGACTGCTCGGGACGCATCGGCGCCTCGAAGCGCTCCACCCAGAGCACCGGATCGGTGACGACGAACGCAAGGTCGGGATTCTCCGTGCTCTGGAGCCAGAAGAAGACGCCGCGATCGTCGGGCTGAAGCAAGGCGAAGGTGCGGACCTGCGAGAAGCCGAGCAGCCCGGCAGGAAACTCGATGAGTCGTCGCTCGTCCACTTCCACGGGGCCGAAACGGGTCGTTTGAATGATCATGGGGTGTCCTCCTGACAAGCGGCCGTCGTCGGACGGCCTTGGTGATGCGCTCATGCAAGGAACCGCAGGAGCGTGAGCGAGCCGGCGCGGGAGAGTCCGAGCAGTCCCGCCGTGAGCTGCGTCGAGAGCTCGGAGAGGCGCGTGGCCGCCTCGGCCACATCCACATCGCGAAGCACGCTGAGAAGCGACTGCTGCTGCACGGTGGTCTCCTCCATCGCGGCCCGCTCGCCGGCGAGCCGGTCCGACTTCGCACCGGCGCCGCTTCGGGCCAACGAGGCCCGTTCGATCGCGCGGTCGATGCCTTCCAAGGCAACCTTCATGCCGAAGGCATCGGCTGTTCGGATGGCCTCCCTGAGCCGAAGGAGCTGGGTGAACGCACCGTCGACGGCAACTTGTGCGCGATCTTGGCCTGCAATGGCTGCGCTGGTCGTTCCGGCGCGGATGCCGAGGTCCTCGGATGCCCAGGAGCCGTTCACGGGCGAGATCACGACCGTGCCCACCCCGCCGGCCGTCGTGTCGTAGATCAGGAACCCGTTCCCGTCCGTCTGCAGGGTCACGAAGAACTCGCCGGGAACATTGATGCCCGCCGCCGTGGCCGCCGCGTGCATCGTGTTGATCACATCCTGCACGGTCGTCTCGTTCGTGAAGTCCACGCTGAAGGAGCGTCCGTCGCGAAGCGTCACCGAGAGATCGTCGCCATTGACCGCCGCCGGCATGCCCGTGAGCGGATCGATGCCCGGCACGGCGAAGCGCACGCCGCGCCCGTCGTTGAAATCCGAGAGCAGCGTGTAGGTGGCGAAGGTGTCGATGCCCAGCCGTGAGGCGGTGTTGTCGTTGGGGCGATCCGAGATCGACATCGAGACGCCGGAGAGCGCGTTGCGCACCCACGCCTTGCCGCTGGCCGCGTCGAACTCGACGCGGATGCCCACACCGAGTCCCTCGAGGATGTTCTTGAAGTCCCGCAGCGTGCCCGCGCCGGAGAGGTCCACGACCTGGCTCTGGCCATCGACGATGACCATGACCTGTCCGAGCGGACTCGCGCCCCATGCGGACATGGGCGTCTCGAGCCCCTGCGAGAGATTGACGCTGCCGACGAGGTCGATGCGTCGACTCACGCCGCCGAAGACCTGGTGTCCCGAGACGGTGACCGCCTCGCCAAGTCCGATGTCGAGTCCGTCGCCGCGACCGGTGTAGAGCACGCCGAGCGACCCGAGCGTCCAGGGATTCGGGCCCGTGCGCGAGCCGCCGAAGAGCGCCACGCCGTCGAAGCGCGCGTTCGCATTCGAGACCATGCGCGCGATCATCTGGTCGATCTGGTTCACGAGTCCCAGGCGCTCCTCGGAGGAGAGCGCGAGGATGGAATCCGTGTTCGCGAGCGTCTTCGCCTCGCCGAGCAGGTCGATCGAGTCGCCGATCGGCGCGTCGCTCGCCTCGAGCAGGGTGCGGCCGCGCGACAGGAGCTCCGCGCGATGCAGCGACGCCTGCAATGACGCCTGGAGCCGGGCCAGCGCGGCGGAGCGGGAGGGATCGTCGCTCGCCGCGAGCATGGCGCGACCGAGCGCAAGCTGGGTCTGCACGCGAAGCAGCGCCTGGTTCGTGCGCGCCACGGCTGCGGTCAGTCCCGAAGTGCCGCTGACGGGCGATCGGAGCGATGGAAGGAGTGCGTCGATGCTCATGGAATCTCTCCGTGCGAACTCACCGCGCCGCCATCGACAGCAGCGTGCGCATCATCTCCTCGAGCGTGGCCACGAAGCGCGCCGCGGCCTCGAACTGCGTCTGCGCCGCCATGAGGTTCATGGTCTCGTCGTCCAGGCTCACGCCCGAGACCTGGCGCTCCTGCGCCTCCAGTCCCAGGCGCACGATGGATGCGGTGTCGGCACCATCGCCTGCGCTGCGCACGCGCGACGCGAGCTCGGCCTCGCCGAGCCGCCACCACGCACCGAGCGTGGTCCCGTAGGTCTGGTTCGTCGCATCGACGAGCGCCGCCATGGCCGTGGCCACGGCCGCCGAGTCCTCGCCGCGAGCGACCGAGAGCAGCAGCGGATCGGCCACGAGCTCCTGGGCCACCGCGATGTCGCTCGCGTCGAGGCCGGTGAAGAAGCCGCCGAGCTGGATCGCGGTGAAGAGCCCGGTCTGATCCTCGAGGATCGAGAATTCGAAGCCGGGCGGAACATCGATGACGAGACGGTTCTGGCCGTCGACCGTTGCCATCAGCGGCCCCGCCGCGCCCGTGATGAGCGCGGCCACCTGCGAGAGGGAGTCGACGGTCGGATCGACCTGGATCTCGACGACGGTGGGATTCTCGCTGCCGGGCGTTCCCACCTCGATGCGGATCACGCCCGCGCTCACCGGATACGGCAGCACGAGCTGCGCGAGCGGCACATTCGGGTCGGTGACGCCCTGGAAGGCGGTGGCGCTGGTGCGTGCGTGGAGGCCGCGGCCCTCCACATGGATGCGGTTGACGGCGTTGATGAGCTCGAGCGCGTAGCGATCGAGCCTCGCGATCATCGCCTGCGAACCGTCGCCGCGGCGCGCGACGAGCGCGCCGAGCGATCCTCCTGCCGCCAGCGGCGCTCCGTCGAGCGTGACCGAGAGGCTCGCGCCGGTCTGCGTGATCGCAAGCGAGACGCCCATGGACGCGCCCTGGAGCATGATGGGCGTGCTGCCGACGAGCAGGTCGAGCGTGCCGTCGGGGCGATCGATCGCGGTGACCTCGAGCAGCGTCGAGAGCTGATCGACCAGCAGGTCGCGCTGATCGCGGAGCGATGGATTGGAGCCCCCCGCGCTCTCGGCGGCGCGAATCTGGTTCGTCAGCGTCTCGATCTGCGTGAGCAGTTGATTGGCGCGCGTGACGCCGTCCTGGAGCGAGCGGTCGATCTCGTTGCGCTGCGCCACGAGCTGCGTGCGGAGCTGCCGCACCTGCGTTGCGAGCCCCACGCCGTGCTGGATGATCACGCCGCGCATGGCGGGATCCGTGGGCGAGGAAGCGAGATCGCTCCACTGCTTGAGGAACGACTCGACGGCGCCCGCGAGTCCTTCCTCGCCTGAAGAGGCGAGCGTCTCCTCGATCGCGCCGAGCAGTCGCTGGGAGGTCGAGAGCCCCGCTTCGTCCGCGCGAGCGTGCCGGAGCCGGGCCAGCAGCGCCATGTCGATGGCGCGCGAGAGCGTCGTCGTCCGGACGCCCGCGCCGATCTGCCCGAGGCCGAGCAGCATCGGTCCGGCATTGGGGAGCATGCCGATGCGCTGGCGACGGTATCCCGCCGTCATCGCGTTGGCCATGTTGTTGCCCGCGACATTCATCGCGTTCTGCGCCGCGGCCAGTCCGCTCTGTCCGATCTGGAATCCCGATCCAAGACTCATGGCGATCGACTCCTTTCGACGGCCTCGACTCAGTGACGCACATCCACGGCAAGCGGTCGATCCGGCGCCGATACGCGACCGCGCCGACCATAGGTGGCTCCCGCAGGCGCATGCACGAGCGAGCGAAGGCCCGCGAGGTGCGCCGCAAGTCGCTCCGCGGCGCTGCGCACGATCGCGACGGAGCGCATCACCTCGGCCGCCTCGCGACGAAGCACGGCTCCGACGCGCTCCACCGCGCCGCCATCCACGCCTGCCGCGCGGAGGTGGGATGCCACGGCATCCATGCCGGATCCCGAGGGAAGACCAAGGCCGACGACCGATCGCTCCCGCTCGCGCGAGAGATCCGAGAGCGTGCGCATGCGGTCGCGCACCAGTTCCGCGGCACGGCGCAAGGCGCCGGCGTCGGCCTGCTCCACGGCGGAACGCTCCTGGGCGACGGCGTTCGCGAGTGACCGGACGGCATCGAGCTCGCGGCTCAGCGACTCGGCGAGCGCTCGCACGGATGCGGTGGTCGGCGTGCCCGTCGAGCGTGCACTCATGCCGCTTCTCCGGTGCGAGCCCGCAGGCGCGCCTCGATGCGCTGGGCAACGCCGAGTCGGGAGCTGGCGGCGATGCGATCGGCGATCGCCAGGTCGAGCATCGGCCCGAAGGTGCGCTCGGCATCGCCGGCGCGGAACGGACCCCAGGCCATCGAGTTCGCGCGGAGTTCCTTCAGGATCGGGGCGACGAGCGCTTGCGCGGTGATGGCCCTTGCCGCCTTCTGGATCGACTGCTCGCGATCCGCCTTCGCCAGCATCGACTCGAAGTCCTGGCGCGACGCCGGGTCGAGCGCGGTCGTGCCCGGCGCGGGCAACGCCGAACGGAGGTCGATGGCGCCGGGTCCGTTCATTCGCTGACGATCTCCGCGGAGAGCGCACCCGAGCGCCGCATCTCGTAGATGATGGCGATCTGATCGCGCGCCGACACATCGAGTTGATCGAGCGCCCGCAGGAGATCCGCCAGCCGCGTCGAGCCGGGCGAGCCGGGTGCCGCACCGGTGGCCACGCCCGCCCATCGCGTCGTCGTTGCCACGGGGTATTCCGGCGTGCCGATCGGCTCCGGCGTGATGGTCGTGATCTGAAGCCCCGCGTGCGTGATCGCCACGGGTCGGATCTCCACATGGTCGGTGACGATGATGATGCCCTCGCGTTCGTTCACGACCACGCGCGCGGGCGTGCGCAGGAGCGAGCGATCGACATGGAAGGTCAGCACCCGCGCCAGGAACGACGACGGCTCGGCACGATCCCGCGCCGGCACGCGAAGTCGGATGGTCTTGGCGTCCTCCACGCGCGCCACGCCGCGCTCGCCCAGGAGCGCCATCTCCTCGTTGATGACGCCGGCGACCGCGCTCGCCACGGGATAGCCCGCGAACTCGTTGCGCACGATGAGCGCGACGGTGCCGTCGCCCTGGACGGGGTCGCCCATCACTGAACGAAGCATCTGTCCTCCGAGGCGCACCACGCCGTCGCGCGGGCTGCTCCCGGTGATCTCGACGGGTCCCTGCGCGAAGGCCATGACCGGAAGATCGGACGCGTCCGGCAGCGGCAGGCGCAGCATGGAGACCACGAGCGTGCCGCCCGCCAGGCTCTTCGCGTTGAAGAGCGAACTCACGGTGATGTCGAAGCGGTCGCCCTCGGCCGCGCCGACCGGAGGGATCGTCATCGCGACCTGGACGATGGCGTAGGAGTCGGTCTTGCGAAGCTCGTCGATGCTGCCGAGACTCGCGTCCATGTTCTTGAGGTATTGCGCGAAGGGTCTCGCCGCCGCCAGCGAATCCTTGTTGCGATCGCCGGTGCCGTTGAGCCCGATCACGATCCCGAGCCCGACGAGCGTGCTGCGCTCGAGCCCCTTGAGGCGCACGAGGTCCTGCACGGTGGAGGCCGAGGCATGGCCTGCGCCGAGAAGCGCAAGAATCGCCGACGCGATCGCGCAGCCGAAGGTGCTTCTCCCATGCACCCCGCACCGGCGTCGCGTCGGCGATGGCGCCGCTGCGGCGGTGATGGACGATGTTTTGGCTTCCCTGTCACGCATGTGATCGATGCCCGCGGCCTGCGGGTCCCGAACTGGAGGAGCAATCGGCATGCCAACGGCCGCTCGCCCGTTCGGGCTCCACCGGCGCACCCGATCGCGCAGCTTCGGCGCGGCACGCGCTCGTCGTCCGTGTCAAGATGCGGGCATGGGCCCGCGGAGCGCGATCCTGGGTTCGGCGGTCCTCTTCATCGCCACGCTCGTGGCGCTCGGGAGCCGTACGCCGGCCGGGGCGCCGAACGCGGCCCTTGCATGCATCAGCTCCCTCGTGGTCGATGGCGGGGCGCCGCTGCTCTGGATGGTCGCTGCCCTCGGCCTCGGTTCGCTCGTGCGCGGCGCATCCCTCTCGATGAGACTCGGCGCGGGCGCGGCCATGATGCTCGCGCTCGATCAGTTCGCGGGCTCGCTCGGCGCGTTCGGCACGCCGCTCGGCGCCTGGCTCATGCTCGCGCCGGGTCTGGTGCTGGCCGCGCGATGCGCCGCGCGCGGCGCCCTGCGCGAGCGAGCCGCGCTCGGAATGGCTCGCCTCTCGCGCTGCTGGCCGCTGGCGCCCGGGATCGCCGTCCTCCTCTTCGCAGCGACGAGCAGCCCCGGATTCCTCTGGTCGACCGAGTTCGCCGGCTACGACGCGCTGAGCTACCACCTCCCGCTTCCGCGCGCATGGCTCGATTCCGGCGCGATCGCGCCGCTCCCGTGGAATGCGTACGCCTCCCTGCCCGGCTGGGTGGAGGGCGCCTTCCTGCACTGCTTCGCGCTGGGCGGCGATCCGACGCTCATGGGCATTCGAGCCCAGCTCCTGCACGCGGCCCTTGCGATCACCGCTCTGGCGATGACGGGCGAGGCGGCGTGGCACGCGATCGCTGCATCGCAATCCGCGCCGACGCGTGTGCGCGTGATGGCCGCCGCGGCGCTGCTCGGCGCGCCATGGATCGTGGTCACCGGGTCGCTCGCCTACAACGAGATGGGCGCTGTCCTGGGCATCGCGGGCATGATCGCGGCGTGGTTCGGCACTTCAGACACCACGCTCCGGCGCGGCGCGCTGCTCGGACTCTTCGCCGCCTGCGCGGTCGGGTCGAAGCTCTCCGCAGGCGTGATCGCGCTGCCCGCGGTCGTGATCCTGTTCGCGGTGGCGCCGTGCTCGCGGCATCAGGGCGGCGCGTCGGCGCCGACGCGATCGCCACGGCTCGCCGCGCCGCTGATTGGCGCGGTGCTCGCAACGCTGCTGCTGACGCCATGGCTTGCGCGGAATGCGGCGGCCACGGGCAATCCCATCTTCCCGTTCGCGACGGCGCTGTTCGGATCCCACGACTGGACCGCGCAGCAGATCGATTCGTGGAACCGTGCACATTCCGCCGAGGGCGGTGCGATCGAGCGCCTCGGCAATCTCTGGAACCAGGTCATCGTCTTCGGACTCGGTCCGCCGCCCGACGCGAACGAACGGTGGCGGCCCTTCATGGGCGTGCTGCCATGGCTCGCGCTTGCGGGCGCCGCGATCGGGCTTGCCGCGCGCCCCACCCGCCGACTTTCGTTGGCGCTGCTCGCGGCGCTGCTGGCGGGCGCGGTGGCGTGGTTGCTCGCCACGCACATGAAGAGCCGCTTCATGGTGCCGCTCATGCCGATCGCGGCGGTCGCGGTGTCGCTCGGAGTCGAAGTGATCCTGCGGGCATCGAGCCGCTCACCGATCGTGCGCGGGCGCTTCGCGCCGTGGATTGCGCTGTGCATGTCGCTTGCGCCGATGGCGGCGTTCCTCTCCGAGGGCCCGGCGCCCGCCGCGATGATCGGCGCCGAGCGCGTCGCCACGGGCGATGCGCTTGCGTCGCTGCTGGCGGATCCAACGACGCGCCATGTCGCGGAGACCTTCGACCGATCCCGCGCGTTCGTGCTCAATCACGAGATCGCGCCGCAGGCGCGGGCGTCCGGGCGATCGATCCTGCTCATCGGCGATGCCGAGACCTTCCGCTACCGTGTGCCGTTCCGAGCATCGACCGTATGGACGCGCGATCCGCTCGTGAGCGCCATGCTCGACGCTCAGGATGGCGCGGCGGCCCGTCGGCTGCTCACGGACGCCGGGATCGGCTGGGTGCTGGTCCACCCGACCATGCTCGAGGTGTGGACTCGCAGCGGATGGCTCGATCCGGCGCTGACACCCGAACGACTGGCCCGGGCGATCGAGGCGCTCGAACCCCTGCGACGATTCGACGACGGCGCCCTCCTCCTGCGCGTCGGCGCTGATACGGTGATGAACCCGAACGACCGTCCCCGGACCGGCCCGGAACCTCCGTGAGCACGCCCGCCCCCGTCCTCTGCCCCTACTGCGGAAGCCTCCAGCCATCGAAGGCTGCCTGCGCCTCGTGCGGAACACCGCTCGACGACGCGACGCGCCGCGAGACATTGGCGCGGATGGGACCGTGGTTCATCCGAAGCGACCGCTTCCCCTACATGCCGGGCTGCTCCTGGCGGCAGCTCGCGGAGATGGCCGCGAAGGGCATCATCGATCGCACCACGATCGTGCGCGGGCCGACCACGCAGCAGCTCTGGTCGCTTGCCCGGAATGCGCCGGGTGTGGCGCATCTCGTGGGCGTCTGCCACGCGTGCGGCGGGAGGGCGTCCGCCGACGATGCCGCATGCAGGATCTGTCGCGCCTCCTTCGGCGCGCCGCTCGATCGCGACTCGCTCGGCATTCCAGAGGTGCGCGGGGTGGACGACTCGGCGCGGGCTCACGACGATGCCGTGCCGAGACTCAGCAGCTTCGCGAGCAACGATGAGTTGCGTGAGGGTCTGCACGACGAGGTGCGGCGCCGACGGTCGCTCGGCTCCGCGGCCGATTCCACTTCCGCCGCCGGCAAGCCCGACCCGCCGAGCACCGCCTCGACGCGCCCTCCGAAGGGCTCGAACCTGGCGATGATCGCGGTGCTGGCGGGTGGCGGCGTGCTCGGCGCCGCGCTGCTCGTCACCGTTCTCATTCGCGCCGGCAGCGCGGGTGGGAATGGCGCGAATGGCGCGAACGGCGCCAACGGCACGATCGTGGCCGCGAATCCGGCACCGGACGGCGCGACGCGCCCGGCCGACGCGCCCGGATCGCCGGCGGACGCACGAGGCGACTCGAGCCGCGGACCACGCGATGCGGATTCGCCGGAACTCGCAAGGGTTGGCACCGCCGCGCCCGCTGCAGCGTCGGAGCCTCAACCGCCCGCGCTCGATCCGGCCCCGATGCCGCCACCCGAGCCATGGCAGACGGCGCTCGATCGCGTGAATGCACTGCTGCGGCAGGCGCGCGATTCGACGCAGCCGCGCCAGGATCGCAGCGCCGCGCTCGACGATGCGCTGTCGGTGCTCGACTCGATGGCACCGCGTTCCCAGGGCCATGCCGATGCGCAGCAAAGGATCGCCGAAGCGCGGGAACAGGTCAACCGCGAGCGCCGTCGCCTGCAGGCCGAGGCGTTCGTTCGCAGGGAGGGCACCTCATGAGCAACCACCATCGACCACATCAGCCGCGCACCCTTCTCTCCGGCGGCATGCTGCTGCTCGCCATCGCCGCATGCGAATCGCCGGGGCCGCGCACGGCATCGTCGCGCGGCGGCGCCGCCGATTCCGCGTCCCCGTCGGCTGCGGCGCCGGCACCCTCCATCGCCGTTCGCTCCGTAGCAGTCGGCGGTACCTCGATGGACGACCGGCGCCCTGCCGCCATCTGGGACGAGATGGTGATCGAGTGGACGGACCTGCGGCCTCGGCTCGCCGAGCGCAGCGGAGGTTCGGTGCTGGAGGAGATGCTGCTCGATCAGCGACTCGATCGCATGCTGCGCGAGCGAGGCAAGAGCGTCTCCGCCTCGCAGATCTCGGCGGAGGAGGCCATCCTGCGCGAGTCGCTCGATCCCGATCCGGCGCGGGCGGATGCGCTGCTGCGATCGCTGCGGCAGGTGCAGGGGCTCTCAACGCTGCGCTGGAACGATCTGCTGCGACGCAACGCCGCCATGCGCGCGCTGGTGGCGGATGATGTCCGCGTCTCCGAAGAGGCGGTCGAGGCCGCGCTCGACGCTGCGCACGGACCGAAGCGCCGCTGCCGGATCATCGCGGTCCCGGATGCACGCACCGCCGAGATGATCGCGGGCCAGCTGGCCGGCGGCGCGTCGTTCACGGATCTGGCGATCGAGCATTCGACCGATCGCTCCGCGGAGCGCGGCGGCCTGCTCGCGCCGGTGAGCCGGCTCGATCCGAGCTACCCTTCGAGCTTCCGCTCCGCACTCTGGGCGCTCGCGCCGGGTCAGCGCTCCGAGCCGCTGCTGCTCGACCAGAGCTGGGTCTTCATCCACTGCGAGCGCGAGCTTCCCGCCGACTCTCGATTCACCTCCTCGTCATCGCGCGACCAGGCGCGCACGGCGGTCCGTCGCGCCCAGGAACGGCTGCTCATGGAGAACATGGCGCGATCGATCCTGCGCGACGCGGCGGGCGTGACGATCTTCGATGACGCGCTTCTGGAGAGCTGGCGTTCGGCGCGTTCCGCGACGGAGCGATGATCGGCGGCGCCGGCCGCGATCAGGTCCGCAGGTAGGCGAGCCGCCACGCCGCCACGGGGATGAGCACCGCGATGGGAATCGCGACGGACACCGCGCCCGGCAGATCCTGGAACGGCACGGTGAGGAAGATCAGCGCGCCGAGCATGGCCGGCACGGACACCGCCGCCGCCTTCACGCTCTGGAGCAGCAGCAGTCGCGGCTCCCTCAGCAGGAAGAACGGCATCGCCACCGCCAGCACCAGCAGGTTCGCGAGCGGTCCCGCCACGCGCGAGAGCACGAGTCTGGTCACGGTGGCATCGTCCGCGCCTCCCTCGCGGCGCAGCAGCTGCACCTGCGAGAGGTCGAGCATCTGTGCGTAGAGCCGGAATCGCCGCACCACGATCGACTGCGGATTCAGGCTCGACTCGACGAAGTCGACGCGCTGCATGAAGGGATCGTCGCCGGCCGACGCGCCGTCGGGACCGGGCCCGCGCGAGACGGCGCGACCATCCTCCAGCACCCAGCCGCGGCGCGCGGGATCGTAGACCGCGCGCTCCGCGGTGACGCGCCGCATCGCCATGCCCGACTCCGATCGCTCCAGCAGCAGCAGGCCCTGGATCTCGCCCGTGGCGGGATCGAACGACCGCGCGTGCAGCAGGTTCGCCGGCCCGTCGCGCGTCAGCGGCACCTCGAAGTCGCGCCCTCCCGGACGGGCCATGTCACCGTGGTCGCGCACCAGCATCGGCGCCAGGCGCGGAAGAATCAGCTCCTGATTGATCGCCTGCAGCACATTGAGCCCAAGCGCCGCGAGCATGACCGCCAGCGCGAGTCGGCGCAGGCTCACGCCCGCGGCCATCACGGCCGTGAGTTCGCGCGTTCGATGCATCTGCGCGAAGGTGAATCCCATCGCGCCGATCGAGATGAGCCCGAGCATGTACTGATAGAACTGGAAGACGCGCGGGCCATGGAAGTCCAGCAGGATCCACGCGACGCCGGTCAGCCGGCTGCTTGCGCGGCCGTCCTTCACGGCCAGCATCGCCGCGTCCAGATAGCGCTCCGCCTGCACGATCACATCCACCGAGATCGCAAAGACGAAGAGCAGCGCAAAGAGCATCACGAAGTTGGAGAGGAAGCGCTCCGCCACGGCGCGGTCGAGCAGCGGGATCGGCAGGATCGACCTGGAGCGTGCGGCGGCCATCAGTTCCTCGCAAGCCTCCGGTAGCCGATCGCGGCGATCACGACCAGGAGGAGCGTGCCGGACCACATGAGCCCGGCCCCGAGCACCATCTGCCCGCCGCGCATGAGCTGCTGGCCGCTCGCCAGCAGCAGGATGTTCGCGATCGCCGGAATGAAGCTCAGCAGGTAGACCGCCAGCGGCAGACTCTGGCGGCGCCACATCGCCAGGATGGCGCCCAGCAGCAGGAGCAGCGGTGCACTGAGCGACTGCGCGGCGCGCTGCGAGAGGTGCGAGTCGATCTCGTTCGAGAGCCGGCGCATCGCGGCGCGCATGCCGCCCGCCGCCAGCGCCCCCTGCGCCTGAAGATCCTCCGTCGGCCCAGGCGCGTCGGCGCCGACCTCGTCCGCCATCGCCGCCGCGTCCGCGTTGCCGAGCGTGGACCAGTCGCGACCGGGACAGGTCCGGACCTCCAGGCCCACGAGCCGCTGCGGCCATCGTGCGCGCACCGCTTCACGGCTGCGCAGATCCGTCACCGTGGGTTCGCGCAGCGAGAGATCGAAGCGCGCGGGCACATCCGGGGGCGCCTCATCGTCGTAGAAGAGGTCCACGCGATCGGTCGTCGCCCGGCGCGAGGCAATGCCGCGCTCGAACTCGGTGATCGCGATCGTGCCGCCCGGCGCCGCCGAGATGCCGGCCGCCTCGACGGCGCCGCCCTCGATCACATACTCGCGCCGGTTGGATTCATCCAGCAGCACCACGCGGCCCGAGCCGGCGAGTTGGCGCGAGAGGCACGCCCAGCCGTCGACCTTCGCCAGCAGGCGCTCCAGTTGAAGGCGCGCCTCGAGATCACCGCCCTGCCGGTCGATCGTCCGCCGAAGCTCGAGCAGTTCCGGCAGGCGCAGGAACTTGGGTCCGCGCACCCATCCGCGGTCCAGCAGCACCGCATCGGGCGTCGCCTGCGGCAGCAGCACCACCGTGCCCTCGGCGGCGCGGAAGACGGTGGCGTTCGACATCGCCAGCTTCATCCAGCGCTGCCGGCCGCGACGGTAGAGGTCGACCGTGGCGCTCTCGGAGGCGAACTCGGTGATGGGTCGAGCGTTCTCGTCGCGCTCGATCGCGGCGACGCCGAGGAGGATGAGCCGCTTCTCGAGCTCCGTGCCCGCCGGCACCGGCACGTCGCGCATCTCGTCGGCGTAGATCGAGAGTCGCTCCACGCTGAGCGCCTCGCCGCGGTCGATCGCCGCCGCGAAGACGGCGGTGGCGTCCTGCGTGCCGACCTCCTTGAGCAGCTCCCAGAATCGCGGCACGGCGAAGTTGACGAGCCAGACCATGATCACGAGCACCACGAGCCCGAGCATCGCCACCGGCATGAGGATGCGTCGATAGGAGAGCCCGCAGCACGCCATCGCGGTGATCTCGTTGTCCGTCACGAAGCGATGCAGCACGAGCGTGGCCGCGAATCCCCCGGAGAATGGAATGGCGAACTGGAGCATCGGCACCGTGGCGAGCATGATCCACTTCGCCACGCCGCCTGGACCGAGCAGGTTCTCCGCGAGCGGTCGGATCGCCGAGCCGAACGCGATCACCACCACGATCACCGCGGTCGTGAGCAGCAGGACCTTCAGCACTTCGGTGAGCAGATGTCGGTAGATGATGAACGGCATGGGGCGCCGGTCACGGCGCTGCGCTCAGCGCAGCCCGTACTCCTTGAGCTTGCGATAGAGCGTGCGCTCGCCGATGCCCAGGAGCTGCGCCGCCTGTTCGCGGTTTCCGCCGGTCATGCCGAGCGTCTGGCGGATCGCCTCCTTCTCGAGCTTGTCGAGGCCGATGCCAGCGAGGCTCCCGATCGTCGCGTCGTCAGGGCCGTCCGAGGCGCGGATCTCCTCGGGAATGTCCCGCAGCTCGATCGAATCGCCCGTGCAGGTGACCACCACGCGATGCATGAGGTTCATGAGCTCGCGCACATTCCCCGGCCAGTGGTAGCTCACCAGGCGCATGAGCGCGGGCTGGCTCACCTGCGGCCGCGGTCGGCCGGCCTCCGCCGACCAGACGCCCACCGCATGATTGACGAGCAGCGGCACATCCTCGCGCCGTTCGCGCAGCGCCGGCACATGGATCTCGAGGCCCTTGAGCCGGAAGTAGAGGTCCTCGCGGAAGCGACCCTCGGACGCCGTGGCGCGGAGGTCGCGGTTCGTGGCGCTCAGGAAGCGCACATCCACCTTGCGCGGATCGTTGCTGCCCAGGCGCACGATCTCCCCCTGCTCCAGCACGCGCAGCAGCTTCGGCTGCATGGAGAGCGGCATGTCGCCGATCTCGTCGAGGAAGAGCGTGCCGCCGTCGGCGTATTCGAAGACGCCCTCGCGATCGCGGTCCGCGCCGGTGAACGCGCCGCGCACATGGCCGAAGAGCTGGTCCTCGAGCAGGCTCTCGCTCTGGCCGGCGGCGTTGAAGGTGGCGTAGCGCTTCTCCCGGCGCTTCGAGTGGCGATGGATCGCCCGCGCGATCAGCTCCTTGCCGGTGCCGCTCTCGCCGGTGATGAGCACGGGAATGCTGCTGGGCGCGACCTGCTTCACGAGCGCGATCACCTTGCGCATCGCGGCCGAGTCCCCGATGATCCCCTCGAAGCCGTAGGCCGCGTTCACCTCGCCGCGCAGGCGGTCGTTCTGATGCCGCAGCATCACGGTCTCCGCGGCGCGATGGACGAGATTGCGGAAGACCACGAGATCGAGCGGCTTCTCGATGAAGTCGTAGGCGCCGCCCTGCAGCGCCGCCTTGGCCGTCGGCACATCGCCATGCGCGGTCACGAGGATGGTGGCCGCATCCGGCTGGAACTCGCGCTGGAGCCTCAGCACATCCAGACCCGCCGTGGGGTGGTCCATCACCAGGTCCGTGACGACCACATCGAAGGCGCCATGGCGCAGCTCCTGCTCGGCCGGGGCGAGGCCGTGCACGATCGTGCAGACATGACCGGGACGCCGAAGCGCCTCGGCCATGATCTCGGCGTGCTCGACTTCGTCCTCGACGATCAGGACCTGCGCGTGGATGTCGGACGCCGGCGCGCGGGAGTCGCTCATCGGAGGGGCGGATTGTAGGGGCGGATCGACATCGCTGCCGATATCCGGCTTCGATGCCTCGCCGCCGTAGCATGTCGACCGTGGCCGCCGTTCCGCCCGCATCCGCCGCATCGAAGTCGCACCGGGAGCCGGCGATCGACCGCGTCCGTCGCGGCGATGTGAAGGAGGTGGCGCTGTGGTTCACGGGCGTGGGCGGATGCGGCATGAGCGCCCTGGCGCAGATGCTGGCCGAGCGCGGTGCGCGATGCACCGGCAGCGATCGCGCCCCATCCACGGTGACGCGCGAGCTCGAGCGACGCGGCATCAGCGTCTGGTTCGACCAGGCGCGGGGCGAACTGCCCGAGCGATGCGATGTGCTCGTGGCCAGCGCCGCCATTCCTCCGGACCATCCGGAGTTGCTCGCCGCCCAGCAGCGCGGTCTGCCCGTGCTCTCCTACGCGGAGGCACTCGGCTGCGCACAGGTCGGCCGAACGGCGGTCTGCGTGGCGGGCACCCACGGCAAGAGCACCACCACGGCCATGCTCGCCCACGCGGCGATCGTGGCGGGTCTCGATCCGAGCGTGATCGTCGGCGCGACCTGCGCGCAGATCGGCGGCGGCAGCCGTCTCGGTGCCGATCGCATCCCCAGCGGCGCGCTGGAAGGTCGGCCCGGCGTGCTCGTCGCCGAGGCATGCGAGTTCAACCGCAGCTTCCATCATCACCACCCCACCATCGCGCTGATCAACAATGTCGAGGAGGATCACCTCGACTGCTACGGCTCGCTGGAGGAGATCATCGCCAGCTTCCGCGCCTTTGCCGAGCGTCTTCCGCCGGCGCGGGCGGGTGGACGACTGCTGATTGCGCACGACGGCGCGCATCGCCGCGAGATCTCCGCGGGCCTGCCCTGCGAGGTGGCCACCTTCGGCTGGGATCCCTCCGCCGACTACGCGATCTCGCTGGTCGACGACGCGCCGCGCGAGCCGACCGACGCGTTCGCCGGAAGCGAGCTCGCGGGCGAGGATCCTCGCGGCGACGACCTCGATCGACGCATGGTTCGCATCATGCATCGCGACGAAGAAGTCCTGCGCTTCCGTCCGCCCATGCCGGGCCAGCACAACGCGCTGAACGCGGCCGCCGCAGGCATCCTGTCCCTCTGGCTCGGCGGCGATCGCGATGCCATCGAGTCGGGTCTTGCCTCCTTTGCGGGCCTCGACCGGCGCAGCCAGCGCCTCGGCGAGCGCGAACTGCCCGACGGCGGCCGCGTGATCGTCTACGACGATTACGGCCATCATCCGACCGAGTGCGAGGCGACGCTCCGCGCCCTGCGCGACCGCGAGCGACCTCGGCGTCTCATCTGCGTATTCCAGCCGCACCAGCACAGCCGCACGCGATTCCTGCTGGACCACTTTGCGCAGAGCTTCTCCTCGTGCGAGCTGGTGATCGTGCCGCCCATCTACTTCGTGCGCGACAGCGAGCAGGAGCGCACGCGCGTGAGCGCCGACGACCTGGTGGAGCGCCTTCGCGCCCGAGGGGTGCGCGCCATCCACCTCAATCCGTTTGCGGCGATCGTGGAGCACCTCGAGGTGGTCTGCCGGGACGGCGATCTGCTCGTGGTGATGGGCGCTGGACCGGTGGGCAGCATCGCCTACGATTTCCTGCGCGGTCCCGAGGGCCGCGTGCCCCTCGACCCCGACGCCGACGAACCGTGAACACGCTCGTGAGCCCCTCCGGCACCGCCGCACTCTTCGCCGATCTTGCGGTGCGCGTCGAGACCGATGCGCCGCTCGCGTCGCTCACATGGTTCGGCATCGGCGGCCGCGCCGATGTGCTGGTGCGCCCGCAGGACGAGGCATCGCTCGCGACGCTGCTGCGACGCTGCCATCAGAGCGGCATTCCCGTGCGCGTGCTCGGCAGCGGCGCGAATCTGCTCGTCTCAGACGAGGGCGTGGACGGCGTGGTGGTGAAGCTCGATGCGCCCGTCTTCCGCGAGGTGAAGGCGAACGCCAGCGGCTCGCTCGAGGCGCTGCGAGCCGGCGCCGGGGCCGATCTCGCGAAGCTCATCAACGACTGCGCCCGGCGCGGGCTCGAAGGCCTCTCGCAGATGGCGGGCGTGCCCGCCAGCATCGGCGGCGCGATCCGCATGAACGCGGGCGGTCGCTTCGGGTCCATCGGCGATGCAGTGCACGCGGTCGCGATGCTCGATCCCGACGGCACGCTCCGCGTCTACCCCGCGTCGGAGATCCACTTCGGCTACCGCGAGACGAGCCTGCCGGCCGGCGTCATCCTCTGGTCCTCCTTCTCGCTCCACGAGCAGGACCCGATCAAGGTGCGCGAGCGCGTGAAGGAGATCTTCGCGCACAAGAAGTCGACGCAGCCGCTCGCGGACCACTCGGCCGGATGCATGTTCCGCAACCCCGTGACCGCGGACGGTCAGCGCGAGAGCGCCGGGCGCCTCATCGATCTGGCCGGGCTGAAGGGCCACGCGATCGGCGGGGCGCGCGTCAGCGAGCGTCACGGCAACTTCATCACCGTGGCGCCGGGCACGCGCACCGCGGATGTCGAGGCGCTCGTGCGGCACATGCGCGAGCGCGTGCGTGCCACGAGCGGCATCGAACTCCACACCGAGGTCGTCTTCTGGAGGCGAGGCGAGGCGTGAAGCAGGAACCATCCATGAAGGTGCTGGTGCTCAAGGGCGGCCCCGACGCCGAGCGCGAGGTGAGTCTCAAGAGCGGCGCGATGGTGGCGCAGGCGCTGCGTCAAGCCGGCCTCGCGGTGAACGAAACGGCCATCGATCGCCCCGACGGCGCCGCCATCGCCGCCATGGAGGGCGATGTCGTCTTCCCGGTGCTGCACGGACCATGGGGCGAGGGTGGCCCGCTCCAGGACCTGCTCGAGGCGGATGGACGGCCCTATGTCGGCTCGCGCCCGCGCGCCGCGCGGCTGGCGATGGACAAGCTCGCCACGAAGACGATCGCGCGGCGCATCGGCGTGCCGACGCCTCCCTCGCGCGAACTGCGCCGCGGCGACCCCTGCGACCTGGCGCCCCCGCTCGTGCTGAAGCCCATCGACGACGGCTCGACCGTCGATGTCGTCATCTGCCGCACCGAGTCGCAGATCCGCGACGGCCTCGCGTCGCTGCTCGATCGTCCGTCGAATCCGCGCGAGCGCATCATGGCCGAACGCTTCGTGCAGGGGCGCGAGATCACGGTCGGCTGGGCGCTCGATCGCGCGCTGCCGGTCATCGAGATCGTGCCCGCCGAGGGCTTCTACGACTACGACGCCAAGTACCTGCGCGACGACACGGAGTATGTGCTCGATCCCCATCGACCCGAGTCGTGGCGATCGACCCGATCGCGGCGCACTCCGCTCGCGGCGCCGATCATCGAACAGGCCACCGCGCACGCGTTGCGTCTCTGCGAGGCGATCGGCACCCGGGATGTCGCTCGCGTCGACTTCATGGTCGATGAGCACGGACCGTGGCTGCTCGAGATCAACACGATGCCCGGCTTCACCGATCACTCGCTGGTGCCGAAGGCGGCCGCCCACGCCGGCATGGCCTTTCCGGACTTCTGCCGTTCGATCGTGGAACGCGCCATGTCGCGCCGAGCAGCCATGCACGCATCCGGTGCTCCGACCGGATAGCAGACGATTTTCCCGGTCGCCGACTGGCACGGCCGATATTGCGGACTATTCTCGGTCCGTACCCGCCGGGGGATACCTCTTCAAGGAGACCCCCATGTCGAAGTCCCCCGTGCGTCTGGCCCTGCAAGCAGCAACTCTGCTTGCGGCGGTCGCCTTCCCATCCTGGTCCCACGCTCAGCACCTTCAGAATGCCGGCAACTTCACCGAGGTTGCCGGGGAGCGGCTCTTCAGCGGCCGACTCATCGCCCGCCCGCTCCAGCCCGCCGACGCGGACGCTCGGGGCATCGTTCCGATCCAGCGCGAGGCGCTGGTGGAGCGCGGCATCGCGGAGATGGCCAGGCTCGGCATCGATCGCCACTTCCCCGAAGTCGACGAGTACATCATCCGCGTTCCCGCCGGCGAGTCGGAGAACACGGTCGCGGCGCGGCTCATGGCGACGAACGCCTTCTCGTATGTCGAGCCCGACTGGATCCTCTTCCCCGTCGGCTGCCCGAATGATCCCTACCTCGGCTCGCAGTGGCATCACGGCGCCACGCGCCTCGCCTCGTGCGCGGCGTGGGACATCGAGACGGGCTCGCCCTCGGTCATCGTCGCCATCTGCGACACGGGCGTGCGCGTGACGCACCAGGACCTGCTGCTCAATCGCGTGGAGGGCTATCACGTGCCCACGCAGAAGTGGGAGAGCCAGGGCGGTCCGATCAACGACATCAACGGCCACGGCACGCTCTGCACCGGATCGGCGGCCGGCAACGGCTTCAACGGCATCGGCGTCAGCGGCATGGGCTGGAGCATCGGCCATCGCATGATGCGCGTGACCGACAGCACCGGCGGCAGCGCGTCGCTCTCGAATCTCACGCTCGCGGCGCGGCGCGCCGCCGAGTTCGGCGACAAGGTCGCCAGCGTCAGCTACAGCGGCGTGAACAGCTCGAGCGTCTTCACGACGGGCACCTATGTCCGCTCGCTCGGCTCGCTCCTTGTCTGGGCCGCGGGCAACGACAATGTCAACCTCAACGGCAACCGCGAGGACAGCGTGATCGTCGTCGGCGCGACCGATCAGAACGACGCGAAGGCGTCGTTCTCCAACTACGGACCGCTCGTCGATCTCGTGGCGCCCGGCGTGAGCATCCTCACCACCTCGAACGCCGGCAACAGCTCGTACGCGTACGCCAACGGCACGAGCTTCGCCACGCCGATCGTCGCCGGACTCTGCGCCCTCGTCTGGTCGCGCAATCCCGATCTCACGCCCGCGCAGGTCGAGTCCATCATCCGCTCCACCTGCAAGGACCTCGGCGCCGCCGGCATCGACAACACCTTCGGCTACGGACGCATCGTGTCGAGCGCTGCGCTGGCCGCCACGCCTTCGCCCGTTGACACGACGCCGCCCGCACCACCCACGGGTCTCACGGCCACCGCCGGCGACGGCCGCGTCGATCTCGCATGGAGCGCCTCCTCCGCGCCGGACCTTGCGGGCTACTCGCTCTACCGCTCGACCAACGGCGGCGCCTTCGTCCTGCTCAACGGTTCGCTCCTGACGAGCACCGTCTACGCCGACACCGGTCTCGTCAATGGGTGGACCTACACCTATGTCGTCCATGCGCAGGACACGAGCGGCAATGTCTCGGGCGCGTCCGCACCGGCCTCGGCCACACCGATGGCGGCGCCGAACGACGAGGTCCTCTTCGACGACGGCTTCGAGTCGGGCAGCTTCGTCGCCGGAGCCTGGACGCGACAGAACACGAACGCGTTCGCCGCGACCGCCGCCGCCTACAGCGGAAGCTGGGGCGCCCGGCTGCGCAGCACCACCTGGATCGAGCGAGCCATCACCACGGCCGGCATGAAGGACATCACGCTCTCGTATGTCCGCCGCACGCAGAGCCTTCAGTCGAGCCATTGGCTCTTCGTCGAGTGGTGGAACGGATCCTCGTGGACGCTGATCGAGCAGACCAAGGTCACCTCGTGGCAGGCGGCCTCGTTCACGCTGCCCAGCGGCGCGAACGACAACCCATCCTTCAAGATCCGCTACCGCATCAATGCCAACAGCACGAGCCGTCGCGCCGACATCGATCTGGTGGAGGTCGTGGGCACGCCGATCAACTGACGCGAATCATTCACGCACTCGTCGTTCTGACGCGAGCCGGGCCCCCGCGGGCCCGGTTCGCTCTTTCAAAGGGTCGACCGCCGGAGCACGATCACCCAGCCACGCGCGTGACGGGTCGCTGCACTTCCGCCCACTTGTTCCACCAGAAGAGCGCCGGACCGTTGTAGTAGAGCGCCCGCCACGGGCCCGCGGCAGTCCACTCGGGATTCGCAGCAAGCCACGCGTCGATCTCGGCACGGCCTCGCCGAACGAGGTCCATCGAGTAGTCGCCCTTGAGTCCCACCGCGATCACGGTGATCGGTTCGGCGTCGCGGACGCGCACGGGTCCCTCGACGCCGGGCTCGTTCATGTCGCTTCGACGATAGAGGAACGCCATCGACCACTCCCTCGGTGCGGCGCTGCTCGATCCGTCGAGATCGCGATAGTCCACCTCGACCGGCGAGGTCATCGCGATATCGTGCTTCTTGATGTGATTGAAGAGCGGCCAGAAGGCGCGGTTCATGCCCGCGTCGGGTCCCCCCTGCCCGGAGACCTCGGCCCGGCGCACGAGCGGATAGGACTTCAGTTCGATCGCACCGGGCGGCGTGGGACGCGGGTAGCCCTCGGGCAGCGGCGTGTCGATGCGGCATGGCCCGGCGCGAAAATCGCCGTCGCGCCCTTCCACCGCAATCGTCATGTCGCCACCGACGCGAAGCGAATCGCCCGGAGCGGGCGCGGCAAGGACCGGGAGCGGTGCCGCGGAGGCCGCGGCGGGCGTCGGTTGACCGGAGGTTGCGACACAACTCGCGCCGAGGGACCCGAGCGAGATCGTGCCCGAAACCAGCAGCAGACGAGCCATGGCCTGCGGTGAGCCGCCGATGGACCAGAGGCGATCGAGCATCGGAGCGGTGATTCGGTCCCGCGGGCGCCATGGATTCGCGACGACCAAGCCTGCAGTTTCGACCCCCGCCTCTCCGATAGTGGATGGGCATGCCGCTCTTCCGCAGGTCATCCCATGCGCCAGGTTCGACACGCAAGCCCGGGCGTCGTCCCGCGCCCCCGCGCGAAACGCATTCGAACCGACGAGACTGGTGGCCGCGCCTTCGAGCATTCGCACTCGTGTCCGCATGGACGACCACGATCGCGGGCGGCGCCATCGCGGGCGCCATCGCGATTCCGGCGCTTGCCGAGCGCGCCGACCGTGCCCGCCCGCTCGGCCCGATCACCGTGAACTTCGTGAACGCGCCATCCTGGATGACGCCGCATGATCTCGCACCACTGGAGGAGATGGTGCGCGATCAGCTCGACGGCAGCCCCTTCGATCGCGACGGCCTTCGCGTGGCGGCGGACGGCCTTCGCGCCTCGGGATGGTTCTCGTCGATCTCGCAGGTGCGGCGATCCGCGATCGATGCCGTGGAGGTGCTGGGGCACTGGACCGAGCCGACCGCGCTCGTCCGCGACGCCGATGGCGACCACCTGATCGATGCGGAGGGCCGCCTGCTTCCGCGCAGCTACCGACATGGCGCCGCGCCCTCGTTCCCTCGCATCGAGGGCAACACATCCCCGCGCCCGTCGGTCACGGGTGCCCGATACGAGGGCGGCGAGGTGCTGGCCGCGCTGGCGCTGCTTGCGGTGATCGAGGATCGCCCCTGGCGCACGCAGATCGCCGCCGTGGATGTCTCGCACTTCCGGCGCGAGGGCGTGCTCAAGCTCCGGACGAGCCGCGATGCCACGATCCTCTGGGGCCGCCCGCCGGGCGACCGGTCGGCCGCCGAAGTGCCCACGCGGCAGAAGATCAGCTACCTCCAGTTCTTCTACGATCGCTTCGGCCGGATCGACGCAGTCGGCGATGGCACGCTCGATGTGACGGGCGACTATGTCGGCTCGCGGTCGTAGACGACCGGCTCAAGCGACGACATGCCCCCGCTGCCACGCGGACTCATCCTGCTCGCCTCGCTCTGGCTCTTCGCCTCGTGGATCGGGTCGATGGGTGTCCATCCCCCGCTGCTCGTGGCGACCTCGAGCTACACGCCGTCCGTGCGCGTGATGATGCTCGCGAGCGCCGCCGGCGCACTCGTCGCGTGGCCGATGCTTCGACTGAGCCAGCCGGCGAGCCCGGCGCCGATCCGCGCCGTGCTGCTCGATCTCGCCGTGGTCGTGGGCATGCTCAACATGGTGCTCTGGCCGCTGCGCCTCGTGACGCCGTGGCCGGTGCCGCGCATGGCGGCGCTCATGCTGCTGCTCACGATCTGGATCATCGCCGCGGGCGCGTTCGTGTCCATCGGATGGCGCTCGCGACGCGCCGCCGTGCGCACGCTCTGCATGGTGGCGTGCGTCGCGATCGCCGCCGGCGCGATGCCGTTGCGGCTCATCGGCGCGGCGTGGCTTCCTGCGTTTCCCTCGGTACATGGCGGGCCGTTTGAGGCGACGCTGGCGCTCGCAACCCCGGGCGGCGCACCGCCGACCACGCAGGCATGGTCCGCCGTCGAGGCCGCGGCGGGTGTGGCACTCCTGCTCTGGGCCGCGGCGCTCGTCATCGCGGCGCTCTCGCGCCGGCGCCGCGCCGCAGGGTTGCCTCGACCCGCGTCAACCGATACGCTCGCTGCATGGAACTGATGTCTCGCGCCGACAAGGAACGGCTCGAGTCCCAACTCGCCGACCTCATCGGACAGCGCAAGGCGATTGCCGAGCGCATCGCCGAGGCTCGGGCGCAGGGGGACCTCAAGGAGAACGCCGACTACCACGCCGCGCGCGAGGATCAGGGACACAACGAAGCCAAGATCCGCGAGTTGGAGCACAAGATCGCTCGTGTGCATGTGGTTGGAGAGGACCTCGAGGTGCCCGCCGACATGGTCTTCCTCGGCGCCATCGTCCGCCTTCGCGAGGTCGGCTCCAGCGCCACCGAGCTCTTCAAGCTGGTGGGCGGGCTCACCGACGCGGATGCCGACTGGATCGAGGTGACCGTCTCCAGCCCGATGGGCGAGGCGCTGATGCGGGCTCGGATCGGCGAGACGATCCGCGTCTCGCTGCCGCGCGGCGAGAAGCGATTCGAGATCATCGCGATCGAGACCTCCTGATTCCGAACTTCCGGCGCGGGCGCGGCGTCGCCCGGCGATCCCCTGATCCACCTGCTGATCATCCTCGCGGAGTTCCTCCTTCAGATCGGCGTTGCCGCCTGGGTGGTGGTCAGGAAGGGCGATCGTCCGTCCGTCGCGCTGTCGTGGGTGGTGGTGGTGATGGTGCTGCCGGTGGTCGGCATCCTTGCCTACCTGCTGCTCGGCGAGGTGTGGTTCGGCAAGACGCGCATGCGCCGCCACGCCGCCGTGCTCGCGAGGCTCGACACGCCGGAGGTGCACCTGCACTCCGACGCCCGCGCCTCGCAGGTGAGCATCACGCCCGTCGAGCGGCAGCTCGCACGACTCGCCGAGAGCGTGAGCCACAGCCATGTGACGAGCGGCAATCGCATGACGCTGCTGGACGACACCGACGAGACGCTCGACTCGATGATCGAGGCGATCGACGGCGCGAAGGCGCATGTGCACCTGCTGACCTACATCTACCTCGACGATGCCGCGGGCCTTCGCGTCGCGGACGCGCTCATCGGCGCGGCCCGGCGCGGCGTGCCCGTTCGGCTGCTGGTCGACGGACTGGGCAGTCGCGCGTTCCTGCGGACCTCGCTGCGGGCCAAGCTCGTCCGCAACGGCGTGCGCGTGGCCGAGGCGCTGCCCATCAACATCTTCCGATCGCTCGCCCGCCGCGTGGATGTCCGCAACCATCGCAAGCTGCTCGTGGTGGACGGTCTCATCGCGTTCACCGGCAGCCAGAACATCGCGGCGAAGGGCTTTGCGCCCAAGGCTCGCTACGCGCCTTGGGTGGACTGCTCCGTGCGCATCGAGGGTCCGCTCGTGCGCGAGCTCCAGCTCATCTTCGTGGAGGACTGGTACCTCGACACGGACGAATCGCTCGACGACCTGCTCTCCATCCATCCGCCGTGGAACGACGACGGCGTGGCGGCGCAGACGGTCGCATCCGGCCCGAACTTCAACAACATCGCGGTGGCGAGCCTTCTGGAGGCGGCCGTGCAGGTCTCGCAGCAGGAGCTGGTCCTGACCACGCCCTACTTCGTGCCCGATTCCGCGCTGCATCGAGCGCTCGCGGTGGCGGCGCGTCGCGGTGTGGAGACGCATCTCGTGGTTCCGAGGCGCAACGACAGTCGCCTGGTGGGACTCGCCAGTCGCAGCCACTACGAGAGTCTCATGGACGCCGGCGTGCGCATCCACGAGTTCACCGAGGGGCTGCTGCACGCGAAGACGGTCACCGTGGACCGCTCGCTGGCGTTCGTGATGACCGCCAATCTCGATCGCCGGAGCTTCGAGATCAACTTCGAGCAGAGCGTGCTCATCTACGACACGGACTTCGCCAGCGTGCTGCGCTTCCTCCAGCAGGGATACATGGAGAAGTCCATCGAGCTGTCGCCGCACCAGTGGCGACACCGCCCGCTGAGCCACCGGCTGGCGCAGAACGCGGCGGGGCTGCTCAGTCCGCTGCTGTGAACCGCGGTTGCGGGGCCGCTTCGGCGCCCATGCGTGCTGGCATGAGGAACGCGCGCTCGATCAATCCAGACGCGTGACGCGAAGCGTGGAGCCCGGCACGATGCCGGTGATCGTCTGCACCCAGCAATCCGGCCAGCGCACGCGCACCGTGAGCGTTCCCTTGGAGGACGGAAGGCCGAAGTGGGCCACCGAATGCCAGTTGCTCATGAACGGTCCGCCGCCCCAGAGCCAGCGCGTCAGCACGCGCCCGTCCTCCTGCTCCACCTGCACGCGCGAGCCCACGCCGAAGCGGTTCTTCGAGCCGGTGCGCTCGTCGCGCAGGGACACGATGAGCCAGTCATCGTCGGCCGAATGCTCATTGCGCAGGAATCGAAGCGGCTGGTTGAGGCCCGCGACGACGATGTCCAGATCGCCGTCACCATCGAAGTCCGCCACGACCGCCGAGCGATCGCGGTGCGCGGATCGCATCGCCTCGCCCGCGTCCACCGGCGCGAAGCGCGCGCCCTGGCGGCGAAGGACCAGCGGCGCCTGCTCGTAGTCGGAGTCCATCGACTCGCGCGTCGCCTGCGGATAGACATGGCCGTTGAAGACGACGAGGTCCTCGAGCCCGTCGTGATCGAAGTCGGCAAGGATGCTCGCCCATCCGAGCAGCGCGCGACTCGGTGCGCCGACGCCGAACTGGCTCGAGCGGTCGTCGAAGAAGGCCTTCGCCGAGTTCACATAGAGCGTGTTCGTGTCGCTCGAGAAGACGCTGGTGAAGATGTCCGGCCGCGCATCGCCGTCGACATCGCCGACGGCGGTGCCCATCGACGCCTGCGCGGCGCCTTCCATGCTGGTCGCGATGCCGCGCTTCAGCGCCTCCTCCTCGAAGCGCATTCCGCCGCGGTTCATGAAGAGGTGATTCGCCTGACTGTCGTTGGCGACAAAGATGTCGGGAAGGCGATCGTCGTCGACATCCACGATCACGACACCCAGACCGAAGGCCGGCTTCGCCGCGGCGACACCGCTCTCCTGCGTGCGATCCACGAAGGTGCCGTCACCGCGATTCTCCAGCAGCACATCGCGCAGCGCCGCGTAGCCGCGCGGGCCGGCCATGACCTCGATGCCCTTGAATGAAGTGGGCGCCAGCGGCTTCTTCGGATCGAAGTCGAGGTAGCGCGTCACGAAGAGATCCAGGTCGCCGTCACCATCGAGATCCGCGAATGCCGCCTGGGCGCTCCAGCCGTCCACCGAGATGCCTGCGGACTCCGTCGCATCCTCGAAGCGCCCGCCGCCCAGGTTGCGCAGCAGCACATCGCGGCCGAAGCAGCAGACATAGATGTCCTCGCGCCCGTCGCCGTCGTAGTCGCCCACGGCGCCGCCGAAGGCCCAGCGCGCGAGATTGATGCCGCTGGCCGCCGTAACATCGGTGAAGGTGCCGTCGCGATCGTTCCGAAGCAGTCGCGCCCCGGGGCCCTTCTCCGGATTCTCGAGCGTGGCGCCGTTCGGAAGGAAGAGATCGGGGAAGCCGTCGTCATCGAAGTCGATGGTGAGGATGCCGCATCCCTTCACCTCCAGCACCGCCGTGCTGGGAAGGCGGCCCGCCGTGGTCACGATCTTCGAGAGACCGCTCGACTCGCTTGCGTCGACGAATCGGATTCCCGGCGCGGACTGCGCTGATGGCGCTGACGGCGTTGAGGGCGCCGCGGAGGGTGCCTGCGGTGCTGCCGTTGGCGCGGGCGGCGCGGGCGGCACTGCGGCCGGCGCGCCCTGCGCTTGAGCGATCGAAACGAGCAGCCAGGCCGCAGGTGGCGGCACGATCCATGCAGTTCGCGTCATGTGAGTCTCCTGTTCGAGCTTACGGCGCAGGGGCCGGAGCCGGCGCGTTGGGCGCCTTCGGTCTGTTGGTCGCGCCGGGTGCGCTCGCCTCGCGCGGCGCGTGCGGTGCATCGGCCGCGCCCGGTGCGCTCGACTCGCCATCGTCGGCAGCGTGATCCGGCAGCGTGCCATGCTCGGTCGCATCCGCTCGCCCCATGCGCTCGCGCGCCTTCTGTTCCATTGCTTCGGCCCGCACCGCGTCCTCTTCGCGCCCTTCGCGGTGATAGAGCCTCACCAGCCGCGCCCACGCCTCGTAGTGGTCCGGCCAGAGCTCCACCGCGCGCTCGTAGCGCTCCATGGCCACCGCAGGACGATCCTGGCGCATCGCCACATCTCCGAGGCGCGCCGTCGTCTTCGCGATCGCGCGTCGATCGTCGGGCTGCGCCTGCTGGATGCGAAGCGCGTTCGAGAACGCCTCCTCCGCATCACCGACGCGATCGTCGTCCAGTGCGATCACGCCCAGGCCGTAGAAGGTGTCGTCGAAGTTCGGCCAGTTCGCGGCATGGATCTCGAAGTAGTGCTGCGCGGCGGCAGCATCGCCGGTGTAGTAGCAGCACCACCCGAGGAAGTGCGGGAGATGGCCCTTCTCCGGAAAGTCCTGCGGACTTTCGATGGCTCGCTCGAGCAAAGGCCGTGCCGCACCGTACTTCTTCTGTTTGTGCAGCGCAAGTCCGTAGAACGCCGTCGCCCGCGCAAGCTGCGGGTACTCCGTCGCAAGGGTCCTTGCGACCATCTCGGCGTCATCGAAACGATTCGCGCGCAGGAGCCTCTTGATGAGTGCGATTCTCGCGTCGTTCTGTCCCGGAGGCTCGTTGGACTGCGCACGCGCTGGCACCGGAGCAGTGGTTCTCGGCACTTGCGCGGGAGCAGAGGGCGGTGTGGGCGGTGGTGCGACTTGAGCAAGCGCCGCAAGCAGCGGCACAGCGAAGGTATGTGCGGTAATAAGCATCGTCTCGATCGAGTGGCGGCGCTACCGGCGCCGGCGGATCGGCCGCGAGTATAGGTTGCTGAATCTTCGGTTTCGGTGTCGCAACGGTGGCGGCAGCGCTTCCTCGGGTTAGACTCGACCCGGCCCGCGGGTCACCAGAGGCGGCTGTGGACCCCGTGCTGTATATTCCGTTCGGTTTCCGTTCCGCTCTGCATCCGCACATCCGGATGCACGGAAGCAGGGCCGATCTTCGCTCGTCGAACCGCGCCACCTGCAGAGACCACCATGCCAATCTGGATCAAGGAGAATCGAGTGTCCTTCCCTCACCGGATCGCTGTCGTCATCGCATTCGCCGCAACTACAACCGTTCTTGCAGGCGCGCCTCCGCTGACGCTCCAGCCGAAGTCCGGCGCTCCGCTCCAGGGACTCACCGAGTATGAGCTCGGACTCTTCCAGGCGGGCCGAGTGGCATTCCTTCGAGGCATCTCGGAGCCGGAGGGACTTGGTCCCATCATGAACAAGGCAGGCTGCTTCAGTTGTCACTCCGAGCCGCTCGGAGGTTGGGGCGCCATCACCGTCACGCGCTTCGGCGTGCTCGACAAGGATGGACACTTCACCAACTGGCCCGGCGAGGAACAGTCGCTCGCTCAGGCGCTGGCCATCAGTCCCGAGTGCGCCGAGATCGTTCCGGAAGGCGCGCACACGGCACTGCGCGTCACCAACAGCTCGCTCGCGTTCGGCATGATCGAGGCGATCCCCGATGCGGACATCGCGGCGAACGCAGATCCCGATGACGCCGACAAGGACGGCATCTCCGGTCGCGTGCACTGGGTCATGCCGCTCGAGGCTCGCAAGGGCAGCCCGCTTCGCGCCGGCCGCTTCGGCTGGAAGGCGCAGGTCGCCACCGTGCTCACCTTCTCCGGCGACGCAGCTCGCAACGAGATGGGATTCACGAATCGACTCGAGCCCACCGAGACCGCGCCCAACGGCGATCTCAAGAGGCTGGAAGCATGCGACAGCGTCGCCGACCCGGAGGACTTCGAGGATGTCGAGGGCTTCGCCTACATCGATCGGGTGACGCACTTCCAGCGCTATCTCGGCGTGCCGCCGCAGACACCGAAGTCCGGCATGACCGGCGAGACCGTCTTCAACGCCATCGGCTGCGCCAAGTGCCACATTCCCGAATGGACCACCTCGAACGATCCGATGCTCGAGGAGGCGATCCGCGGCAAGACGATCCGTCCGTTCAGCGACTTCCTGCTGCATGACATCGGCGCAATGGCCGATGGAATCAGCCAGGGCGACGCCACGGAGCAGGAGATGCGCACGCCCGTCCTCTGGAGCCTTCGGCAGCGCACGATCATGATGCATGACGCGTCGATCGCCGGTGACACCTTCGAGAATCGCCTCACGGCGGTGATCCTGGCGCACGGCCTCTTCGGCGAAGGAGCCGAGGTGGCCGACAACTTCCTGAACCTCAGCGCCGCGGACCAGTCCCATCTGCTGAACTTCCTCGGCTCGCTCGGTCGCATCGAGTTCGACGACGATGTCGACGGGCATGTGAACATCATCGACGCGCTCTACCTGAAGTTCGTCTGCTACGGCACCACCGTCACCCCCGACGATCACTGCGCGGTGCACGACATCAATCAGGACGGCGTGGTGGACCTGGCCGACATGCAGTACTTCGTGATGGCCTATGAAGGCCAGAACGGCGACTGCAACAACAACGGTCAGGCCGACATCATCGACATCATCCTCGGAATCGCCGCCGATGACGACTTCGACGGCATCCCGGACAACTGCACCTGCGCGGGTGACACGAATCTCGACGGCCGCATCGACGGCAGCGATCTCGGCACCGTGCTGGGCTTCTGGGGAGTGGGCGGCGCCTACAGCGTCGCGGATCTGAACTGGGACGGCATCGTTGACGGCAACGATCTCGGCTCGCTTCTCGGCTTCTGGGGCAACTGCCCCTGAGTTGGCAACACTGATCAAGAGTGGAATGGATTCCTTCACCCCCCCTCGCGTCGGTTCATCCCCCCACGGACCGACTTCTCTCGGCCTCATCCGCAAGGAGACCTGAATGACCCGTGTTCGCATCGTGACACTTGCCGGCGCAGCGTCGCTGCTCGCTGCCGGCACCGCCTCGGCCCAATGGCTGAAGCTCGACAACCAGACCGCGGCAAGACTCGTGGCGGCCCCCAACCTCGTGGTCACCGACAACCTCGAGAAGGACTTCGCCATCGGCGACTTCGACAACGACGGCTGGCCCGACCTGGCGATGGTCCGCAAGTTCGCCGGCAGCCAGACGGGTGGATGGAGCAACATCCTGTTCATGAACGAGGGCGGCGTGCTCGTTGACCGCACGGCCGAGTACGCGAGCTCATCTGATCTGGCCGGCTACAACGGCTTCTTCGACAAGACCAACGACCGCGATGTCCAGGTCGGCGACCTCAACAACGACGGCTGGCTGGACCTGGTCACCTCCACCACCATGTCCGACGGCGTGGACCCGGTCCTCGCGCAGGCTCGCGTCTACATCAACCTCGGCGACGACGGCGCCGGCAACTGGCTCGGCTTCCGTCATGAGCGCAACCGCATTCCCCTGCTCTTCCCGCCCAGCGGCGTCGCCTCGAATCCGCGCTTCTGCGACGCGGCCATCGGCGACCTGAACGGCGACGGCTACGCCGACCTCTTCTTCGTCGACTACGACCGTGCCGAGACCTTCCCCGGCGGGGCGTGCATCGACCTCAACAACGACGGCGACACCACGGATCCCGGCGAGTGCCAGACCAGCCCGGACATGACGCCGTCGCATGACTTCGACAACAAGCTGCTCTTCAACTTCGGCGCCGCCAATCCCGGCTTCTTCTACGACACGCTCAACACAGTGATGTCGGCCTCGCAGCTTCGCTCGAACTTCGGCAACTCCGTCACCATCAATGACACCAACGGCGACGGGCTGCTGGATGTGGTTCGCCTGAGCACGCTTCAGGGCTTCTCGCCGGGCGTGCCCTCGATTCCTCAGACTGTGGCGGTGCTCACCAAGCTCAGCACGGGAAGCGGATTCCGAGATCCGAAGACCATCGTCGGCAATCAGCCCTACTTCCACGAAATGGGCGACCTTAACGGCGACGGCAGACTCGATTGCGTGATCGCCGACGACGGAATCGACCGCTACGCGATCAACACCGGCAACGATGTGCTCGGCCAGGCGAACTGGACGGTCTACAACATCTCCGGCGCGCCCGGCCAGTTCGACCACACCATCCGCATCGCGGACATGGACAAGGACGGCCGCGTCGATGTCATCATCACCGATGTCGACGCCGACCTAGGACCGTTCTGCCCGACCACCGGCGGTCGCCGATCGCACTTCTATCGCAATGTTTGGAACGGCGCGAACATCAACAACCTGCTGAGCATCTCCGAGGGCGATCTGGCCCTTCCCTCGGCCGAGCGTGAAGCATGGTTCGACATCGCTCCGATGGACATCGACAACGACGGCTGGCTCGATCTCGTCGTCGGTGCCTGCCGCGGCGTGATCGTGTACATGAACCGCAACGCGGGCATCAACTACACCTTCCCGAGCGGCGTGCCATCCTTCCTGCCGGCGGATACGGCGACCAACCTGCCGGTGAACCTCGCCGTGCTTGGTGTCGGCTCGCTCGTTCCCAGCAGCGCGAAGCTCAACTACCGCCTCGCGTCCGCCGACGGCGCCTGGACGACGGTGAACCTCAACCAGACCGCCGCACTCTCCTTCGATGTGCCCATGCCCGCCGTGGCCTGCGGCAGCGAGATCGAGTGGTACATCGAGGCGTCGCTCACCAACGGAGGTCCGTACCGCAGCCCGATGGCCGGCCCGGGCGTGACCTACACCACCGCCATCGGCAGCGTGGGTCTCACCGTGCTCAACAACAGCTTCGAGGCCGGAGACGAGGGCTGGACCGTCACCAACCAGAACATGACCGGCGGCCAGAAGGGCTTTGAGTCGGCTGTTCCTGTCGGCACCACCCAGAACGGCAAGCAGGTGGGGCCGGGCACGGCGGCCAACGGCACGCGGGCCTTCGTGACCTGGAACCATGTCAGCGGCGGGGCGTCGACGAGCGATCTCGACAACGGCCCGACGCGGCTGCTCTCGCCGGCCTTCGACCTGACCGGCGTGCGTTCGCCGCAGCTCAGCTACAGCCGCTGGTTCTACTGCGACGACAACACGCAGAACCCGACCGAGGCCGACGCGCTCGTCGTCGAGATCAGCAACAACGGCGGCACGACCTGGACACTGGTCGAGGATGTCGACTGGATGGCGAACTCCTGGGTTCGCCGCACGGTGAGCATCAACGACTTCGTCACGCCCACGGCGAACATGCGGATCCGATTCAGCGTGGCGGACTTCCCCGACAACTCGCTCACGGAAGCGGGCGTCGACTGGGTGACCGTCACGGGCGTGGAGTGCACCGCCGTGAATCCGTGCCCGGCCGACCTCAACGGCGACGATATCGTCGACGGCAACGACCTCGGCTCGCTGCTTGGGCAGTGGGGCGCCTGCGTCGGCTGCGCGGCCGACTTCAACGGCGACAATGTGGTCGACGGCAACGACCTCGGCACGCTGCTCGGCCAGTGGGGCAACTGCCCGTAAGAGTTGCCTGATCGGACGGATCACGCGGCTCAACCGCGAGATCACGCGAAGCAAGACTCAGGGCCCCGGTCCCGCGACCGGGGCCCTTTCCCTTGCGCGGGGATCGCGGCGCGTGCGCGGTGCGTTAGCATGGCCGTCGCCCCGCTCCTGGAGAACTCCATGCCCCACACCCGACTCGTAATCGCCGCGTTCGCCGCCGCCCTGCTCACTTCCGCCACCGCCTCCGCGCAGTGGCTGAAGCTGAACAATCAGACTTCCACGCGACTCGTGGCGGCGCCCAACCTCGTGGTCACCGACAACCTCGAGAAGGACTTCGCCATCGGCGACTTCGACAACGACGGCTGGACGGATCTCGTGATGGTCCGCAAGTTCGCCGGCAGCCAGACGGGCGGCTGGAGCAACATGCTGCTCATGAACGAGGGCGGCGTGCTGGTCGATCGCACCACCGAGTACGCGAGCTCGTCGGATGTCGCCGGCTACAACGGCTTCTTCGACCTCACGAACGATCGCGATGTGAAGGCGGTCGATGTGAACAACGACGGCTGGCTCGACCTGGTGACCGCCACCACCATGAGCGACGGCCTGATCGACATCATCGGCCAGCCTCGCTGCTACATCAATCTCGGCAACGACGGCAGCGGCAACTGGCTGGGCTTCCAGCATCAGCGCAATCGCATTCCGCATCTCTTCCCCAAGGGCACCAATCCGCCAGCGGCCGCAAACCCGCGGTTCTGCGAACTCGCCGCAGGCGACCTCAACGGCGACGGATACGCCGATCTCTTCTTCGCCGACTACGACACGGCGGAGACCGTGGGGCAGACCACCTGCATCGACCTCAACAACGACGGTGACACGACCGACCCCGGCGAGTGCCAGGTGAGCCCGACCATGGCGTCGAACCACGACTACGACAACAAGCTGCTCTACAACCACGGCGCGAGCAATCCCGGCTTCTTCTTCGACACCGGCACCACGGTGCTCACGGCCAGCCAGCTCTCGAGCGCCTTCGGCAACGCCGCGTCCATCGCCGACATGAGCGGCGACGGCAAGAACGACATCGTGCGCCTGAGCACGCTCGGCAGCCCCCAGAATGTCTCCGTGTTCACGCGACCCGCGTCGGGAAGCTCGTTCCTCGGTCCCAAGACGGCGGTCTCGGCAAGCCCGTATTTCCACGAGGTCGGTGATCTCAACGGCGATGGACGGCTCGACATCGTGGTGGCCGACGACGGCGTCGATCGCTACCTCATCAACACCGGCAACGATGCGACAGGCCAGCCGAACTTCACCCTCTACACCATCACGGGAGCGCCCGGTCAGTTCGACCACACCATCCGCATCGCGGACATGGACAAGGACGGCCGCCCCGATGTCTTCATCGCCGATGTCGATGCGGACCTCGGCCCGTTCTGCCCATCCGCCGGTCGCAATGCGCACATCTACCGCAATGTCTACAACGGCCCGGCGACGGTGAACAATCTCCTGAGCATCAGCGAGGGCGACCAGGCGCTCTCCGCCGCCGAGCGTGACGCGTGGTTCGATGTCGCGCCGATGGACATCGACGGCGACGGCTGGCTCGATCTCGTCGTCGGCCGATGCGCCGGCGTGTTCGTCTACATGAACCGCAACGCGGGCATCAACTTCACCTTCCCCGGCGGCGTGCCTTCGTTCCTGCCGGCCAACACCGCGACGAACATCCCGGTGAACCTCGCCGTGCTCGGCGTCGGCTCGCTGGTTCCCAGCAGCGCGAAGCTCAACTACCGCCTCGCGTCCGCCGACGGCGCCTGGACGACGGTGAACCTCAACCAGACCGCCGCACTCTCCTTCAATGTGCCCATGCCCGCCGTGGCGTGCGGCAGCGAGATCGAGTGGTACATCGAGGCGTCGCTCACCAACGGAGGTCCGTACCGCAGCCCGATGGCCGGCCCGGGCGTGACCTACACCACCGCCATCGGCAGCGTGGGTCTTACCCGGCTCAACAACAGCTTCGAGTCCGGCGACGAGGGGTGGACCGTCACCAACCTCAACATGACCGGCGGTCAGAAGGGCTGGGAGTCGGCGGTTCCCGTCGGCACCACGCAGAGCAGCAAGCAGGTGGCACCGGGCACGGCGGCCAACGGCTCGCGTGCCTTCGTCACCTGGAACCATGTCAGCGGCGCGGCGTCCACGAGCGACCTCGACAACGGCCCGACGCGACTGCTCTCGCCGGCCTTCGACCTGACCGGCGTGCGTTCTCCGCAGCTCAGCTACAGCCGCTGGTTCTACTGCGACGACAACACGCAGAACCCGACCGAGGCCGACGCGCTCGTCGTCGAGATCAGCAACAACGGCGGCACGACCTGGACACTGGTCGAGGATGTCGACTGGATGGCGAACTCCTGGGTTCGCCGCACGGTGAGCATCAACGACTTCGTCACGCCCACGGCGAACATGCGGATCCGATTCAGCGTGGCGGACTTCCCCGACAACTCGCTCACGGAAGCGGGCGTCGACTGGGTGACGGTCACGGGTGTCGAGTGCACCGTCGTGAATCCGTGCCCGGCGGACCTCAACGGCGACGATGTGGTCAACGGCAACGACCTTGGCACGCTGCTCGGTCAGTGGGGCGCATGCGTCGGATGCACGGCCGACTTCAACGGCGACGATGTGGTCGACGGCAACGACCTCGGCACGCTGCTCGGCCAGTGGGGCAACTGCCCGTAAGCAGCGTCGGAACTAGGGCTGCGTGACCTCGACCACGCGGTCGATCTCGGGCTCGAGCTCCTGCGTGGAGCCGTCCGGCCAGCGGATGCGGATCTTCGCGCTCGTGGCGTCGCCCAGCCCGAAGGTGATCGGCAATTCCACGGACGAGAGGTAGCTTCGCGACGGCATGACTCGCGCCACCTGCGTGCGGCCGCCCGCGTCGCATTCGATGCGCGCGCCGATCGCCTCGGTGTTCGGTGCCTTGCCGCGGAGATGCAGGCGCACGAAGTGATGACCGAGCGACTGATCGTTCCGCAGCAGCGAGATCGCGCCGGACGGCTGCGTGATCACCAGGTCCAGGTCGCCGTCGCCGTCGATGTCCGCCGCCGCCAGCGCACGGCCCACGCGCGGCGTGGCCAGATCCCCCAGATCACTCGGCGGGAACTCCACGAACGCGCGAGCGGCGCCGGGCGGCGTGCTCCAGAACGCCTGCGCGGGCTGCTGATACGACTGGCTCGACTGCACCACCGCGATGCGATCCTCGAGGTGCCCGTTCGCACTGACCAGATCGGAGCGTCCGTCGAGATCGAGATCCGTGAAGAGTGTGCCGAAGGTCAGCACGAGCCGCGTCGGCGCGCCCACGCCCTCCACCAGCGCGTCATCGGAGAATCGAAGCGAACCGCCGCGATCGATGTAGAGCGAGTGCGGCTCGTTCGCGAAGTTGCCCACGGCGATCGCCGCGTCGCTCGGTGAGCGCAGCCGCGCGGAGTCCACGCCCATGGCGCCCGTGGAGGCCCCGGCGCGATCGAACGCCACGCCCGACGCGGCGCCGACCTCCTCGAAGCGGCCGCCGCCGAGGTTCCTGAAGAGGAAATTCGCGGTGGTGTCGTTGGCGACGAAGATGTCCGGGCGACCGTCGTTGTCGAGATCGTCGATGAGCAGGCCGAGCGTCTTCGCCACCGCGGCACCGGTGGCGGCGTTGCGCACATGAAGGCCGGAGGCCTCGGCCACTTCCGTGAAGCGTCCCGAACCGTCGTTGCGCCAGAGCGAGAGCTGCGTGCCCTCGAAGCCGTGAGGCGGACCGTACGCGCGGCCGAGACCGGCGATCCGGTAGTCGACCGCCTCGTCGATCTCGGGCGTCCACTTCACATAGTGCCCGACGAGCAGGTCGAGGTGGCCGTCGCCGTCGGCGTCGAAGAACGCGGCGGCGGTGCTCCATCCCTTGTCGTCGATGCCGACGAACTCCGTCACATCCTCGAAGCGGGCGCGGCCCGGCTCGCCGAGATTGCGGAAGAGCTTCACGCCGTCAACGGAGGTAATCGCAAGATCGGTGCGACCATCGCCGTCGAAGTCGCCCGTGGCAAGCCCCATGCCCTGGATCGGCTTCTCGAGTCCGGTACCGCGTGCGAGCTGGAATCGCCCTGCGCCGTCGTTGAGGAAGATCACCACGCCTCGACCGCGCGGTGCGTCCGCCTCCGCGTCGGGCCATCGGTCGCCATCGACGAGCACCAGATCCGCGTGACCATCGCCGTCGACATCCACGAATCCCGCGCCGCCGCCCAGCGTCTCGGGCATCAGCTTTCGTCCATCGGCGCCGTTGACGCGCAGGAAGTCGATGCCCGCCTGCTCGGTGATGTCCTTGAACGGCACGGCGGGAATCGAGCCTTGTGCGGCCGCGGGCGCGGGCGATCGCGGTCCCGACGGCGCCTCGGCCGATCCGCCCCGCGCGAGGGGCACCGTGCGGCTCCCCCACCATGCCAGCGCCACGAGAATGCCCATCGCGGCCACGATCGCGGCGCTCAGCCAGAAGGCGCGGCCGATGATCGAGTCATCCTCCCGGACGAGTTCGTCGGTCCCCGTGGACGACCCGGGATCGCTGCTCATCGCGCCCGATCCTCCACGACGGCGCTCGTCCACTCGGGAAGTTCGAAGGCGCCCGTGCGCTGGAGGTCGTAGATCACCACCGCCTCGGCAGCATGATTCGCGGCCGGGTAGCGCATCCGCGCCAGCGTCACCGCGCGATCACGCGCGTTGTCATCCAGCTTGTATCTCGCATGATGCTCCATGGCGCGGGCCGCCGCGGCATCGTCGCCGAGCATCTGCTCGATGCGCGAGAGCACATACCAGGTTGCTGCCCGCTCGGGGTCCATCGCCAGCGCACTGCGGCAGAGCTCCCGCGCACGGGCGAGATCCTTCGCGGCGCTCGCCTCGTCGTCGGCGAGCCGCTGGCGCTTCGCTCGCTCCGTCAGCGTGTCCGCAAGCTCCGCGAGCACGCGATCGTCCAGCGAGAAGTCGAAGCCCCGCTCGCGGGCGAGCGCGAAGTCGTTCGCCAGGATGCGCTCGAAGCTCTCGATCGCGGCGTCGATCTCGCCATTCTGCCGGTTCGCGAGTCCGCTGAACCACGCCACGCTCCAGGGATACGCGGGCGGCTGATGCGCCGCGGCGCGCCCGAGCGCCGCCGTCGCGTCGGCGATGCGGCCCTCGAGCAGACAGACGCGCGCCACGCCGAGCGCTCCCTCGCCTCGCCCCAGGCGCTCCACATGTCGGAACGCCTCCTCCGCCTGCCTGAACTGTGCCTTGCCGCCGGGACGCTCGGAGGTCCTGATCAGTCCGATGGCGTAGTCGTACCATCGCTCCCACTCGGGAATCGTGCGCGGCTCGACCTGAACGGTGGCGGCCGCGGACCTCGGCGCCTCGCCCTGCGACGCGAGCGGGAAGGTGATCGAGTCCGTCGCGAGCGTCATCACCGGCAGCTCGTTTCGGAACTCGGGCCCGTAGACATGCTGCAGGTAGGTGAGGTCGAACTTGCGATAGCGCAGCGCCGCGTTCACCGTGATCTCGTCGGCGACGACATCGGCAGGGACCCTGAACGCAAGGTGCGTCACATCGCCCGCGCCCGGCGGGATCTGGTTGTTGTAGAGCGGCACGAAGATGTGCTCGGGATTGCGGCGGTCGATGCGGAAGCCGTCTCGATCGAGCAGGAAGATGTTGTAGAAGCGGCTCCACGGATCCAGCCCGCCCTGATCGTCCTTGCCGCCGAGGCGTCCGATGACGCGATCGCCCGCGAGCACGGTCACATCCAGCCAGACCTCGTTGCTGTCGGCGGTGCCCTGCGTGAACTCATGGCCCATCTTCACCGTGCGCACCACGGCGTCGAGCATGTACGAACGCCCTCGCTCGAGCACCGGCACGCTCGGCCGCAGCGGCGCGTGCAGCGCGCCGTCGAGCGTGCCGCCCTCGCGGAGCGCCATGAGGTCCACGCGCATCACGCCCTCGTTGAACGCCTCGTGGGCACGGATCACCGCCTCCGGATCCTTCATGCCGGCCAGGATGGGCATGGCCGTGTTGGCGCTGGGGAACATGTGATTGCGCACGGTCAGCGGACCGCCCGGCTCGCGGATCTTCGCACCGAAATCGTGGCTGGCCACCGTGGGCATGTGGCACTCGTTGCAGTCCGTCTGCGGCGCCGGCGGGTAGTACCAGGCAGCGATGCCGCGACCGCTCACGCCCGATAGTCGCCAGCTGTCGTAGTGATTCTGACCTCGCAGCCACTTGTAGTCGTTGAGTTCCTCCGGCAGGAAGACCTTGTGGCAGGTGGAGCAGAACTCCGCGCTGCGATGGATCTCGGGCTTCAGGAAGGTGCGCTTGTGGAACGCGGGCTTGGCCTTGATGAGCTGCTGACTCACCCACTTGAAGAACGGATTGCCGCTGCCCTCGAAGGGATAGCGCTCCGGCTCCGAGATCGTGTAGTCCGCGTTGCCGTGGACGCCGTTGATCGAGGTGATCGAGTGGCACACGGTGCAGGTGATGCTCGCCTTGCCGAGCGGGTCCGTCGCCACGTCGTAGTCGGGGTCGTCCCACTTCGCCAGTTCGAAGGCTCCCGAGAAGAACGGCACGGGATCATGGCAGCCGGCGCAGAAGCGCGCGTCCTGCACATGGCCGTCGATGGTATGCGAGTGTTCGCGCGTCCTGCGGACGCTGAAGGTGTAAAGAGGGTTGTTGAAGCTCGAGAACGCGTGCACGCTGTGCGACCACTGATGGTGGATGTCGGCGTGGCACGCCAGGCAGTCATCGCTGTTGTTGAGCACCTCGGCCGGAATGAAGTTCCCCGTGGCCGTGCGCGCAAGCGACGGCTCGAAGTAGTCGGGGTTCGCAGGTCCCGGGCGATGCGTCACGGGATTCCAGATGTGGAAGAGCAGCATGGCGCCCGCGAAGGCGACGGCCACGCCCGCCCACCGCGCTCCGACCATCCACTTGATGCGCCGACCCGCCAGGCGATGGAGCACGAAGAGCCAAGCGGCGCCCACGGGCAGGATCACATGCAGCCAGTAGACCACGCTGCGCGTCGTCGGATTCTTGAGATCGATCGTGAGCCCGGCGGCATCCACGCGCGTCAGCGTGAGCCCCGTGATGAGCACGCCCAGCGCTGTCGCGAAAGTGGCGTAGCCCGCGCGGATCGCGCGCTTGTTGGGGCGATTGCGTGCATTCGCGATGTGCACGATGCCGAAGACGACCACCGGCACCACGATCGCAAGCCCGAGCACGAGGTGGATGAGGAACATCCACAGGTAGAAGCTGTTCTCGTAGTCGCGACCGCCGTAGCTGCCCTGCGCCGAGAGCCATCCGAGCAGCGTGACCGCGCCCAGGTAGACGCTGTTGACGCAGAGCAGCGCGAAGAGCCCGAGCACGATGCGAAGGACCCAGCCGAGCCTCGGTCCGACGGCCGGCACATAGCGCTTCACACCCATGGTCGCAGGATAGCAACCGCCTCGGCATGGACGGCCGCCAAACCGTGCGGCGACAACTCAGCGCCCGCCGGTGAGTCGCGTGTTGAACGCCCGGTGGAGCGCATCGCGCACCTCGCGTTCGTTCGCCGTGAGTCCTTCACGCTCGGGCAGAGGCTCGAGCCTCGCGCCGTCGCGCGTATATCGGTCCATGTCCTTGCACCACCCCTCCACTTCGAGCACGAGGACGCGAGCGAACGCCGGCGCGGCACCCTCGGCGCCGTCCGGTGCGCCGAATGGAGCGCCGACCGGAGTGTCACCGGCCGTTGCAGCATCGAAGCGCAGGCGGATCTCCTCGCCGGGACCGAAGATCGCGAGCGCCCCCTCGGCGCGCCTCAGGAGTTCGGTGCAATCACCGAGTCGCGTGTAGAAGCCCGGCTGCACGCGGCAGTCCCACAACGGAGTGCGAGCGTGATAGTCGTAGCTCGGTCGCTTCTGGGGAAGCTCGATCCTGCGGGGAAAGCCGCACTCGGCCACCTCCGCCGAGTGCAGCGGAAGCTCCGTGCGCACGGCCTCCGCGCAGGGCTCCAGCCACACCAGTCGCAGGCGATCGATGTAGAGCTCGACCGAAGTGCGAATTCGCAGCGTGGTGCACCCCGGTGGAATCGACGCGATGCCCTCGCCCGTGAGCGGCAGCAATGCCTCACGCGTCATGCCCGCCGGATATCCGATCTCCTCCACGAGCGTCACCCACTCGTTCGTGACCGGATCGAGCGCATCGATCGACGGCGCCCTGGGTGACGCCTGCTCCTGCCACATCGCGAAGCTCGTCTGGCTGTACGGATACTCCACCCAGCCGTCGATCACGAGCGCGGGATGGCCGGGATGCGAGTCGATCGCCCGCTCGAAGACGAGCGTGACGGCGCCCTCCTCGCGCAGTCGTCCGATGAAGCGCGGATGCGGGTCGCCGAACTCGAGCGCGCGATGGTCCTCTGCGATGAGCCGCTCCTGGCCGATCGGCGCGGCATGCGTTCGATAGAAGCGCATCGCCCCCGTCGGCTCCGGTCCGTTGATCGCCATGCGTTCGTCGAGCACGCCGCGCCAGGCCTCGGGAATGCGCCATTCGACGAGCCTGGCGGCATCCAGATAGCACGCCTCCTCCATCGGTTCGGTGAGACGCAGCTCGAAGGCACCATCGCGCTCCTTCAGCGCACCGCGGATGCGCACGCTCTCGCGCGGACGAGGCGGTGCGTACTGCGGAACGATCACGCCATCAGCGCCCCGAGTGGCGCCGACCATGTATCCGAGGCCGCCGACGCCGAGGCAATCCGTCTCGAACTCGAATCTCGTGCCGTTCCATGCGAAGATCACCGGGCAACTGCTGATCTGACGCTGCGTCTCCACGACCGTGCGCGGCGCCCCGACCTCGAGCCCCATCTCCGACTGGATGACGCCGTCGGGCCAGTCGATGAAGAGCGCGTCGAGCGTCGACCCTCGCCCCACGCCGATGAGAACCGGCTGGCGCCCCTGCCCGGGTCCGGTCGAGTTCCGCAGCACCCAGCCACCGTTCCAACGACCGTCCGTGCGTGCCGCCCATCGTGTGCCGATGCCGTCGGTGTTGCTGCGCATGCTCTGCGACGGATCGGTCCGACCGCGGAAGTCGACCGCGACGAAGCGGCCGCGCCATGGGCCGGGAATGGCCGTTCGGAACTGCTGCGACGAGGCGCTCCACTCCACGAGCGCGGGCTCCGGCTTCTCGCCGCCGGCAACGGCGACCGCGATCGCTCCGTCACGCTCCAGCGGGACGCTCATGAGCTCACGGCCATCGAGACGATGGAACGCGACCTGTTCGGAGCGCGGCACGATGAGTTGAAGTGTCCCGTCACCGACGAAGTCGAGTGCTTGAAGCTCCGCGTCGTCGTCGCATGCCACTTCGCAGAGTCGACTCCAGGTCCGCGCCCCGGGCTGGCCGCGGAACACCCATGCGGACGCCGCCATCCGCGTGCCTGGATCGCTCCTCGGGACCTCCGCCTCCAGCCGCGTCGGCTCATTGCTGCGCTGCCCCAGGGTCAGGACGAGCGGCTCGCCCGTGGCGGGCATCTCCGTCACGATCATGCGGCGGCTGGCGGCGTTCTCCAGCGTCGCCATGCCGTCGTGCCGGCGCCAGCTCCACGGTCCCTGCTGAAGCCACACCTGGCAGCCTTCTTCACCCACGAAGACGATGTCGATCATGCCGTCGCCGTTGAGATCACCCGCCGCCACGCGCACGCATCGCTCGAGCGCCGCCGGGAAGTGCGTTGACAACGGCAGCGACTCGAAGCCCTCGCTTCCGCGGTTCATCAGCACCTGCGGCGTGCCCGATGCGAGCGCCATCAGCAGGTCGAGATCACCATCGTGATCGAGATCGACCCAGAGTGCATCGTTCGCCTCGCCCCAGCGCGCCGTCTCGGCGTACGAGCCATCGGCGCCGCGGCGCATGAGTCGCGAGGCCGAGGGCTCGTTCGTCACGATGAGCGCATCGGTGCCGCCGTCATTGTCGTAGTCCGCGAAGGAGGCGAAGCGCATGGAGGGAATGGCGGCCAGCTCGTTGTCGCGGCGCTCGAAGCCGCCGCTCGAGTCCTGCCTCAGGAACACGCTCCGGCCATGGGATCCCGCGCCGCCCGCAACGAAGAGATCCGTGAAGCCGTCGGCGTCGAGGTCGACGGGAATCGGAATGCCCGCGCCGCGTGTCCCCGCCGCGCCCTCGAAGGGGAGCAGTGGCGTCGGCGGTGCAAGGACGGGGCCCGCGCTCGCGCGAGGAGCGCCCGCGACCGCACCGCCGGCTCCCTCCTCACGCGCGCCCGAAAGGGGAATCACCTCGCTGAGCGGACCCATGCGCGTGTACTTGAACTCGGTCAGGCGCGAGCGGGGATTCTGCTCGAGCGTGAGGAAGCGCTCGAGCGCCTTGGCCGCCTCGTCCTCCCGGCCGGCGCGGGCATGCACACGCTGGAGTCCCAGCAGCGCCGACCGCTTGAACGGATCGAGAGCCAATGCTCTCTCGTACTGCGGCAGCGCCTCCTCCAGCCTCCCGAGTTGCTCGAGCGCCTGCGCCACCTGGTAATGCGCGGCACCATCACTGGGGCGAAGGCCCGACGCTCGCTCGAACGCCGGCAGCGCCTGCTCCGGGCGACCGAGATACGCGAATGCAAGTCCCAGGCAGTAATGCGCCCGCGCGATCTCCGGGTGCTCCGGATGCTCCGAGATCAGCGCCTCGAAGATCGGGATCACGCCCTCCTGCGCGCCCGGCTCGCTCTGATTGAGCACCGCGATTGCTCGATCGAGCCGCACGATGAAACCCGGCTCGATCCTCTCCGCGGCGGCGAAGGCGCCTTCCGCCTTGAGAGGCTCGAACTGCGCCATGAGCGCCACGCCCCTGTCCACGAGCGCTGCGGCCTGATTCGATGCAGTCTGGGCCTGCGCCGCGGCCTGCGTCGCCTGCACCTGCGCCATGAACTGCCGCGCGGAGCGCCTCCCGCCGATGAGCGACATCATGAGCAACCCTCCGCCGATCGCGAGGATGCCCAGCACCACGATCCCGATCATCAGGAGCGAGCCCTCGTCGCCCATGGGCGTCCTTGGCGCCGGGCTCCGGCTCACAGGCGCTCCTTGGCGTCGCGGATGCGCGCCTCGATCGACGCCATGTCGATGACGCCTCCCTCCATGCCTCGCACCAGATGCGGGCGCGCAAGGTATGAGTACGCCTCGCTGCGAAGATGCGAGCGCATGTCGTGGCCGCGCCGCCGCTCGCGCTCGGCGCGCAGCGACCCGATGTCGATCGGCGCAACCACCACCTTCTCGCCGGGCCCCGGATCTGCCTGCGCCAGCACGCGCCCGTCGAAGTCCACGACCATGCTTCCGCCCGGCCAGCTGAACGGCGGATAGCCGCTCATCGACGCGCCCTGGTTGGACGCCACCACGAAGAGCATGTTCTCCACGGCGCGAGCACGGTTGAAGAGCGTCCACCAGTCCATCGGCGGCGTTGCGCCCCACGGGTCCATGTACGCGCTGACGCGGATCGCCACCTCGCAGCCGTTGAACGCGAGCTCGCGGATCGACTCGGGAAGGAGCCAGTCGTAGCAGATGGCGCAGCCGATTCGACCGATCTCCGTGTCCGTGACGGGGAACATCGGCTCGTCGTACCCGGGGATGTCATGCGGACTCGCGTGCACCTCCCACGGAATCCACGGGTTCACCTTGCGATAGCGCGAAAGCACGCCGCCCGGTCCGATGAGCACCGTCGTGTTGAACACGGCGCCCGGCCACTTCGGATCCATCTCGATGAACGACCCGGTCTGGATGAAGCAGCCTCGCTCCCTGCAGAACCGTGCGTAGCGGTCGGTGTGCTCGTTCGGCAGCTCCACCGCGAGCTTCGCACGAAGATCCTCGACCGTGGCGTAGACCGGGGCCGCGTGCGAGAACTCCGGGAACGCGAACAGTCGCACATCGAAGAACGGCTCGTACCCGACGATCGTCTGCTCCGCCATCTCGAGCATGCGCGTCACGCGCGACGCGATCTCGGAGCGGTCTCGCGGACACTCGAAGGCGGTCTGGATGGCGGCAGCGTGGTATCGCATGGCGATGATGCGGACCGAGGCCGCGTCGTTCCCTGCGGCGCTTCTGCGGCACCATGGGACTCGCCCGCGCGCCGCGACGGCAGGTTACTCGCGCTCGTCGATCCACGCCTGCTGGATCGCTTCGAGAATGCGCTCGTTGCATGGATGTCCGGGCCGCTCGCGGAATCCGCGCAGCTCCATCACGAGCGACTTCAGGCGCGGAAACGAGATCGTGAGCGGATCGACATCGGCGTGCCCCTCCTCCAGCGCCTCGGCGATGCGTTCCACATCGAGCCAGTGAAATGTCTCGTCGGCGGGCATGGCCCACTCCTTGACGACACCGGTGAGGTTTCGACGGCCGCGCGATGCGCGGGCAGCCGCCGCTAGTGCGGAACTTCCTTGATTGCGTTGCGATTCCACGCGGGCACGCGGACGACGATCGGCCCCTTGCCCCTCAACTCGCATTGGCATGCGAGGCGGCTGTTCCGCTGAATCGCCGGCGCCTCCTCCACGCGATCCTCCTCCGCTTCCGTCGCCTCGGTGAGGTCCTTCATGCCCTCTTCGATGTAGACATGGCAGGTGGAGCAGGCGCAGACGCCGCCGCACGCGTGTTCGATGTTGATCCCGTTGTCGAGCGCGATCTCGAGCAGCGATTCGCCCTCGCCGCCCATGAGCGACCACTCGCTCCGCTCGCTGCTGGTGAGCCCCTCGGGATCCTCCAGGATGAACTTCACGGGCACGATCGGCGGGCCGTGGACATGGTCGTCATTGCGCTTGAGGTGCATGGCGGACGATTGCTCCGTCAATGATCCTTGTTGAGACTGATGTGCAAGATCGTAGGCGATCCCCCATTCCATCGCCTAGGCTGGCGTCCATGCTCTACCGCGTGCTGAATGTGGAACGCCCGGAGGAGCTCGCCTGGGTGGCCGTCGGGCTGCTCGGAGAGGCTGTCTTCGCGGGCCGGATGCTGGTCCAGTGGGTCCAGTCGGAGCGCCGCAAGGAGAGCGTGGTCAGCCCGATCTTCTGGTGGATGAGTCTCGTCGGGTCGGTCATGCTCATCGTCTACTTCACCTGGAGGCGCGACCTGGTCGGCGTGGTGGGACAGTTCGCCATCTTCATCTATGTGCGCAATCTCATGCTGATCGCCCGCTCGCGAAAGTCGCAGCTTCGCGCCGAGGTTCGCGCAGAGGGTTCGGACCAGCCGTGAGCGGGACACCGCGCCATGCCACTGCGCCGCCTTCCGGTGCCGCGCGCTCCCTGCCCGATCCCCTCGCGATGACGAGTTCGCGCTTCGTGGACGAGGCGAAGCGCGCCGGCTGGGCGCGGGAGAAGTCGCTCGCGGCGTATCGCGCGTTCCATCGTCGCGGCGAAGTGCCGCAGGCGTCCGGCGAGGGCGACATGGCCCCATGCGACGGCGCGATCGCTCTTCCCTCGATCGGCCGCGAGATCGTCGACGGCGAGACGCTCAAGTTCACGCTCGAGATGGGCGACGGCCTGGAGACCGAGTCCGTGGTGATTCCCATGCCGCACACGGGCGGCGGTTTCTCGCGCACGCTCTGCGTGAGCAGCCAGGTGGGATGCGCCATGGGCTGCACCTTCTGCGAGACGGCGCAGATGGGCCTGATGCGGCATCTCTCCGCACGCGAGATCGTGGCCCAGTGGTTCGCCGCGCGACACCTCGTCGCGAATCCGTTCGATGGGCCGCCGCGCCGCGGATTCGAGATCAAGAACATGGTCTTCATGGGCATGGGCGAGCCGATGGACAATCTCGACGCGGTGCTCGAATCGATCGAGATCCTCGCCGATCGAAACGGTCCCGGACTTGCCGCAAGCAACATCTCCATCTCGACCGTCGGTCGAACCGACGGCATCCGGCGCCTCGGCGAGTTCATCCGCCGCCCCGGCTTCCATCGCGTGAACCTCGCGGTGAGCGTGAACGCGCCCAACGACGCGATCCGCTCGAGCATCATGCCCATCAATCGCGCCGAGCCGATGGCGGATCTCATGGCGGCGCTGCTCGCGTTTCCGAAGCGACCGACCGCCGCCATCTGCGTCGAGTATGTGCTCATCCCGGGCGTGAACGATGCGCCCGAGCACTGCGACGAGGTGTGCGCATACCTTCGCCCGCTTCGCTGCTCGCTGAATGTGATTCCCTACAACCCGCGTCGTGACACCCCCTGGCCGGCACCCACCGACGAACAGGTCGCCCGTTTCGTGGAACGAGCCGTGGCGAACGGCCAGTTCTGCAAGCGCCGCCAGACCAAGGGGCGAGGCGCGATGGCCGCCTGCGGCCAACTCGGGAACCAGCGGATCCGGCGGCGAAAGTTCGTGGAACTCGGGGCCCACGAGCCTGTTCGAGCGGCCGGCGAGCCCCATCGGCCGGTCCGGCCGAATTCAGTCGCGGACTCGGGATAGATCGCCGCACCCCCTGCGTTGTCCCCGGAAGATGCCCGACGCTCGCACGATCGCAGACCTCTACCGCCAGCATTCGCAGGGGCTCTTCAGCGTCGCCTATTCCATCCTGCGCGAGTCGGCCACGGCGGAGGACGCGGTGCATGACGCGATCACGCGCCTACTCGATCGACGGCTCGTCGACGGCGACCCGGTGGCGTACATGTACGCCTCCGTGCGCAATGCGGCACGGGACCTGCTGCGCCGCCGCGCCGTGCGTCACGCCGAGCCGATGAGCGACACGCTCTTCGATGTCTCGCAGCTCGATGAGTGGTCGAACGAGGAGGGCGACGACCTTCGGCGCACGCTCTCGGCCGCCGTCGACTCGCTTCCGCCCGAGCAGCAGGAGGTCCTTCTCATGCGGGCGATCGGACGGATTGGATTCGAACAGATCGCGACGGCCATCGGTGCCCCGTTGGGCACGGTGGCGTCGCGCTACTCGCGCGGTGTCGAGGCGCTGCGCCATCAGCTTCAGGAGGTTGTTCGATGAACGCGCATGATGATCGTTTCCGAGAGCGCGAGCCGGCGCGCTCCATGATTCCGGAGGTCGATGCCGCGATCGAGCGGCTCGTCTCGTCCATGCCGCTTCGCAGGCCGAGTGCCGCGCTGGATGCACGCGTGCGAGCGCTGCTCGAGCGCCCCTCGCAACCCTGGTGGCAGCGCATCGTGCCGCTTGCTGCGGCGGCCGTGCTGCTCCTGGGCATCGGCTTCGTCGCAGGCGCATGGATCTCGCAGGTGCGGCTCGGCGTGGGCAACGCACTTGGTGTCGGCAACTCGACCTCGGCGAATTCGACGGGAGATCTGCAACTCGTGCTCCAGGACACCTCCGCCACGCCCGCAGCCTGGGGCACATCCCGCACGCTCGACCTGGGAGACGACGGCGCCGTGCAAGCCGCGCCATCCGTCTGGATCCGGACCGATCGATTCCATGATCCGGAGCGAGGCGTGACGATCGAGCGGAGCTATCCCGAGACCTGGACGCTCGTCGGCAGCCCTTCGGCCGACTGACGCACGCAACCGAACACCGCACCACCTCGACTTCGACGCTTCACCGAAAGGATTCACCATGTTCTTCAAGCTCATGTCCATGCTGATCGGCGCCGTGACCATGGCGTTCCAGTCAGCCCCTCCGCCCCCGCCCGCGCCCGCGCCGCCGCCGAACCCTCCCGCCGCTCAGAAGCAGGCTGCCGAGGAACTCGAGCTCCAGATCGACATGTCGAATGAGGATGCGGCGGTCCTGCTGGATCTCGCGCCGTTCCTCCACCGATTCAACGATGGCGCCACCGTCGTCCTCGGCAGCAGGCTGCTCGATAAGGACGGAGCACCGCTCACCGAGGAGGCCGCGTTCCTCGGCGTCGGCACGGAGCCGGTGCAGCCGCAGACTGCGGCGCAGCTTCCGCTGCGTCGCGGCACCGGGCTCACGGTCGTCAATGTCGTCGAGGAGAGCCCCGCCGCAACCGCGGGCCTGGAGAGGTACGACGTGATCGCCAAGGTGGACGACCAGATCCTCGTCAACACGGAGCAGCTCGCCGCGCTGATTCGCAGCTTCGATCCCGGCAGCACCGTCACCCTGACCTACTACCGCGGCGGCAGCGAGATGAAGGCGACCGTCACGCTCGGCTCGCGCTCGCAGCCCGTGCTCGGCCCCGGAGGTCGGCGAGCGGACCTGGGCTTCGATCTGGCTCGACCCGCGCGAGTGCTTACGCAGCGACTCGGCGAGGGCGGCAACTGGGAGGAGGCCATCGCTCGAATGAACGATCCGGCCGTCATGCGTGAGTTCGCCGAGACGCAGCGAAGGATGGCCGAGCATCTGCGAGCCGCCGCAGCCCACGAGCGCGAGCTGGTCGAACGCGGCCCTCGTGCCGCCCAGGACTCGAAGCGCTCGCGCGATTCGCAGCGTTCCAGTGATTCGCAGAGCTCGAAGGATTCGCAGAGCTCGAGCGACTCGCAGAGCTCGAGCGACTCCGATCACTCGTCGATGCGCAGCGAGCAGATGGTCTGGGATGACGGCGAGACTCGCATCGAGCGATCCAATCGAGATGGCGGGGTGCAGATCGTCATCAGGGACCGCGGTCAGGAGATCTACCGCGGGCCGATGCCGTCACCTGCGGCGCGCGAGACGCTCGAGCCCCGGATCCGCGAGAAGCTGACGCAGTTCTCGCGCGTCACGCTCCCCACGCCACCCACTGCTCCGTCAGCGCCGGGCGCTGCGCGGTCGACTCGCGTTCGGGTGGTTCCCCCCGCACCTGCGCCTGCACCGCCGCCACCCGCGCCGCCGAGCAACTGAAGATCTCCGGGCCACCTCCATCGATCGCCCGATCGATGGCCCACGGAATCGGCGCGGCGCCCGGGGCCGCGTCGATTCTTCGTCGATCAGCGCGGAGGTCCGCCGAACCGCAGGGCGGGCGCCCGCCGGACTGCGATCTCAGCTGCTGCCCTCGCGCATCTGGTCGATGCTCTCCGGGAACGGGAACCGCGCGAAGACGCCGGTGGGCGGCAGTTCCCACATGCCGACGGGCGGGAAGACATCGCCGTCGTAGCCGGCGCTGTACATGGCCTTCAAGACCGCCTCGAGCGGTGGTTCATTGCCGGTGTGATCGACGAGGCGATTGCTCTTGGCGCCGAGGAACGACACGCTCGCAACAGGCTTGCGGTCATGGCGACCGTCGAGCATTCGCGCGATGGTGCGGAAGCCGCGGTAGAGATCCTCGAGGTTGAAGTGATCGCGCCCGACCGGACGCAGCAGCGCAAAGACGAGCAGCCGGTCGAGGTCGAACTTGAGGATGTACGGTTCGCGATCCTCCTTCGCGTGCAGGTGCACGGCGTTGCGGAAGACCTTCGCGTAGCTCGTGGCGCTGGAGAGCGTCCATTGGCTGGTCGGCACGAGCTTGAGCAGTTCTCCGAGGATGCCGCGGGCGTTGTCGTCCTCGTTGACGCCGCAGATGACGGTGCGATAGCGACCATCGAGCACATCGTCGAGCAGATGCTGACCCCATTGCAGGCGGATCTTGCGCTGGGGCGAGACGGATCGCGGATCGCCGGCCGGCAGGATCGTGATGCGCGGGCCGCCCTTGGGAGGCTCCATGAGTCGGTCGCCGTCGTCGGTATAGATGCGCATGTCGGCGGCAGTATCGCCGATCCGGGCGATCGCGTCCGAGCGGCGCCGCAGCGTCGGAGCGTCAGCAGCCCACGGCCTGACCATCGCGCCGCGAATCGCTGCCGCCGACAAGGATGCCGTCGTCGAGCCGCCAGATGATCTGCCCGCCGCCGAAGACGACGCTCGACTCGTCGCGCGGATCGAGCCGGTGGCCGCGCCGTTCCAGTTCCTCGAGCGTCTCGCGAGGAAGCCCGGGCTCGAGCGCGACGCGACCGTCGTCCATGACCTGGAAGCGCGGCGCATCGAGTGCCGCCTGCGGATTGAGCCGCTGGTCGATCAACCGCGAAAGCACCTGGAGGTGTCCCTGCGGCTGCATGAATCCGCCCATCACGCCGAATGCCGCCAGCGCCGAACCGTCCCGCGTGATGAATCCGGGAATGATCGTCTGGTACGGGCGCTTCGATGGGCCATAGCCGTTGGGATGCGCCGGGTCGGTCACGAAGCATGCCGCGCGATTCTGCATGGCGATCCCTGTTCCGGGAATCACGATGCCCGAACCGAAGCCCTCGTAGTTGCTCTGAATGAAGCTGACCATCATGCCCGAGTCGTCGGCGGTGCAGAGGTAGACGGTGCCGCCCGGCTTCAGTTCCGCAGCGCCCCACTCGCGAGCGCGGCGGGGATCGACCTCCGCGGCACGCGCCGCGAGGAAGTCGGGCGCGATCAGCTCGCGGGCGCGCTCGAGCCCCAGCGCAGGATCGGCCACTCGGGCGCGGGCATCCGCAAAGGCGGCCTTCACCGCCTCGATCTGAAGATGCACGAGATCCGGGCAATCCGGCGCAAGCGTGGAGACATCGAAACGCGCGAGGATGCCGGACGCCTCGAGTGCCACCACGCCCTGTCCGTTCGGCGGCAGTTCATGGAGCTGCACGCCCCGGTAGTCGACGGACCATGGATCGACCCAGATCGGCTCATGCGAGGCGAGATCCTGCGCGGCGATCCAGCCGCCGCCTTCGTTCGCCGCGCGGACGATCTCCGCCGCGAGACTGCCGCGATAGAACGACTCGCCCGCCGATTCCGCGATGGATCGCAGTGTGCGCGCATGATCGGGCAGCCGCACGACCTGCCCGGCGACCGGCGCTTCGCCCGACGGCGCGAAGGTCCGCATCCACGGCTCGAACTTGCGGTAGCGCTCGACCGCTCGCTTCCAGCCGTTGGCGCACATGGGCGACACGCCGTATCCCGACTCCGCGTACGCGATGGCGCGCTTGAGCAGTCGATCGAACGGGAGCTTGCCGAAGCGTTTCGAGAGCGCCCGCCACGCGGAGACGGCGCCTGGCACCGTGACCGCAGGCCAGCCGAGGCTCGGCACCCTCTCGACATCACCGAGTCGATCGAGCGTCGCCGACGCCGGTGAACGACCGCTCGCGTTGAGCCCGTGCAGCCGTTCGCCGTCCCAGACGATCGCGAATGCGTCGGAGCCGAGACCGTTTGCGGTCGGTTCGACCACCGTCAGTGCGGCGGCAGCGGCGATCGCGGCGTCCACCGCGTTTCCGCCCGCGTCCATCGCGTCGAGCCCGGCCTGCGCCGCGAGCGGCTGCCCCGTGGCCACCACGCGGCTCGCCAGCACGGGCATCCTGCGCGACGAGTACGGAAAGTCCCAGTTCAACGCGGCCTCCACTCCTGTTCGTCGACTTCGGGAGTGGCCGCGATCTGCGCGGGCGATGCGAGAGCACTCGGAGCGAGCGGAATCGGCGCAAGCGGCGCGGAGGCGAGTCCCGGGTGCGAGCGCAGCACGGGCGCGAGCGGCGAGTGTGCGAACGGCGCGAGCGGTTCGAGTGGCGAGGATGCCGCAATCCGTTCCGTGTCCGCAAGCGGGCGATCACCGGCGCCCGGGAGGAGCACCACGAACGCGGTCAGCACGAGGATCGGGACGATGATCACGACCGGCGGAATCCCCCATCCCAGCGCTTCCTGGAGCAGCGGCTCCATCGGCGCCAACGCGAAGGCCACGCCCCAGACCTGCACGCAACCGACGATCGCCGCACCGATCCCGGCCGCGCGACGGGGAAGCAGCGACGCAAGGAGCATCACGATGGCGACGGCGCCGATGATGGGGAGCGTCATCGCGGCCGTCGAGGGCTCGAGAATGGCGCCGACACCGAGCACCCCTCCCAGCACGAGCGTCCCGGCCGAGACATTCGCCCACGCATCGCGCCGCGGCACGAGCTGCCACCAGGCGCACATCACGGCACAGCCGAGTGCCCAGACGGATGCAAGCCATGGCCATGCCGGGATCGGCCAGAGTCCGCCCGTCACGCGATGCCAGTCGCTGTCCGGATTGCGCCCGTACATCGCTGCTCCGTTCGCGGCCACGGTCAGCACGCACGCCACCACCAGCACCACGAGAAGGACTCGACCCAGCGCGCCCAGCAGCGCACCGCATCCGAGCAGCCCGCGCATCCAAGCCACAGTCAGCGCCACCAGAAGCGCGAACATCGCGGCACCGGCCAGCCACGGCGACAGCGACATGTCCCACGAGAGGATGAATCCTCCGAGGAACGCGTGAAAGGATTGCGGCGTCGGATCAGGAGCCGTGCCGAGATCTGCCTTGCGAAGCTCGTCCATCGCCGTCGGATCGCCGATGGAGCTGCGCGAACGCCACTCGGAGAGCGTGGGCGAGCGACCGGTGGGAATCGGCGGTGAGCGGTCAAGCGCGTGCACCAGCGCCAGCGCCGTCTCCTGCATGTGCCCGAGCGTTCCGGGATGCACATTCTCGGGGAGGTCCTCCGGCTGGTGGTATCGGTGCACATCGCCGATGAATGCGAGGTTGTAGCCCGGCAGCCCCACGCGGCGGTAGACCGTGAAGTCCGTGCCGTTGGGCATGAGCGAATAGATGCGATCGGCAAGCGACGAGGAGACCGGGCGCGGCACCGATCGGCGCATGCGATCCACCAGCGCGCGCTGATCGTGGCCGACCTCGAAGATCGCGCACGGACCTGCGGCCCCGCGGCCGTCCAGATTCACCACGGCGCCGACATCATCGAACCATGGATGCTCGGCGCAGAAGGCGATGGCCCCCCAAAGCCCGACCTCCTCGCCATCGGTGAGGAGGAAGATGACATCGCGGTTCGTGCCCTCCTTCGCGAGCGAGGCGGCGATCTCGAGCACCGTGACGACGCCCGTGCCGTCGTCGCCCGCGCCGGGTCCTGCGGGCACGGAATCATGATGCGCGGTCACGAGCGTGGCAGCACCGCGCTCGCGCCCCGGCAGTCGTGCGAGCACATTCACGAGCGGAAGCGGCGCGCCGCGCGGCCCCGCCACCGTGGTCTCCTGGAGCTCCACCTTGACCTTGGCCGGAGCAAGCGCGGACTCCAGCATGGCTGCCACGCGACGAGCGTGCGCCGCGCCCGCCTCCGTGTTCACGGGGTGAGGCACGCGCTCCGCGAGCAGCTCATCGAGCAGCGCCATCGATCCGTGCGGCTCGCGAGGCTGGTGCATCCGCAACGCCACGACGAGGATCGCCGCCGTGCCGAGTGCGCCGACCAGCCACGCGAAGCGCGGCATGAAATGGGTCACCCTCATCGTGTCTGGCCTCGTGATCGCTGGTGCATGCGGTGGGAACCTGGGATTCAGCGCTCGCCGGGCTGCGGTGAGGGAGCGGGATGCGGCGCGTCGTGCGACGACGGATGCGTCGGTGGTGAAGGCGACTGACCTTCGAGCGGCGGCGTCGGTTGGGATGGCGATGCTGATGGCGCGGCGAAGGGCCTGCCCGGCGGTGTGCGCGACCGCGCCGCATCCGCCTGATCCGGCAGCAGACGCAGCGCAGCGCTCACCGGGAAGTGATCCGAGAGATGCTCCGTCTGCGGCGGCGTGTGCACGATCGCCGCGTTCACGATCTCGAAGTGCTCGGACACGAGGATGGCGTCGATGCGCACGCCGTCGGCAGTGCCGCGAAAGGCGTGGTAGGTGCCCGCGGCGCGCTCGTCTCCGCCGCGAGCCGTGGAATAGGCGTCGCGCAGCGTGGGCGAAGCATCGACGCCCTCGCAGAGCGTCACTCGTGCCGGATTCGACGGCCCTGCATTGAAGTCGCCGATCACGATCACCGGAAGGTCATCCGCCTCGCTCGCCAGGAACTCGGCGATCACCCGTGCCCCCCGCTCGCGCGCTTCCTGACTTGCATGATCCAGGTGCGTGTTCACCACGAGGATCCGGCGTCCGCTCGCCAGCTCGCGCAGCACCGCCCAAGTGGCGATGCGCGGCAACGAGCTCTTCCAGCTTCGGCTGCCCGGCACGCTCGGCGTCTCGCTCAGCCAGAAGGTTCCGGTGCGCGAATCGATGAGGGCCCATCGCTGGCGGTTGAAGAAGAGGGGATTCGACTCCCCCTCCGCCGAACTCGCCTCGCGCGTGCGCCCCACGGAACCCCAGCCCGGCAGCCCCGCGACCAGGTCCCTGCGCTGCGCAGGCAGCACCTCCTGGAGGCCGATGATGTCGGCGTCGGAGTCGCTCAGGAACGAGATGACGCGACTGCTCCGGAAGCGCCACGAGTTCTCGCCGTCCTGCCGATTGTCGTAGCGGATGTTCAGGCCGATCACGCGGATGGGCCTGGTCACATCGGCCGCAGGTGGTGTCGGCGCGTTCGATGGATCGCTCGGCGAGGACGGCGGCACGGCCCGAGTGCCCGTTGCGCCCGACGCGACGGACGCCGCGATCAGCATCGCCGCGAAGGACGCGAATCCCGCAATCATTCCCTGGCGCCGCATCGACACACGATACCGCGCCGCGCTACTTCTCCTCGTAGTCGAGCGAGATGCCGAAGGTCTCGCGAATCCCGCTCGCCGCCACAATGGCGACGACGATCACGATCGCGCCGCCGATCGCTGCCGCCATCCAGGTCGCCTGCTCGAAGGGGCGCCCCTGTCCCTGGAGGACATCCTCGATGCACTTCCAGAGCAGCAGGCTGCCCGCCGCCGACCATCGCACCACATTCGGCGCCGTCGTGGTGGCCGTGGCGCGGAGATTCGTCCCGAACTGCTCCGCCACGCTGGTGACGAAGACCGCCCAGTAGCCGCTCGCGAAACCGAGCAGCGCAATGACTGCATAGAAGAGCCGCGTGTCCTTGGGCGCGATCGTGAAGTACGCGATCATGCCGATGACCGTGAGCGCATGGAAGAGCAGGATCGCGCGGCGCCGCGAGCGCATGAACTGGCTGAGCAGTCCGCTGCTGAGGTCGCCCGCGGCAAGCCCGATGTAGCACCACATCACCGATGGACCGGGCATGGGCTTGTGCTCGCCGACCAGGCCCATCGCGCCACCGAGCACATCCGCGTACTTGACGAGGATGCCCACCACGAACCAGATCGGCACGGCGAGCAGGACGACGCAGAGGTAGCGCTTCGCGCGCGCGGGCGGCCAGATGAGCATCCAGAATGCGCCGCGTCCGCGCACTGATCGCTCCTGCACGCTCCTGAACATCCCGCTCTCGACGACACCCACGCGCAGCGCGAGCAGCGCCAGCCCCATGAGTCCGCCGATCACGAACGCGGTGCGCCATGTGGTGAGCTGCGTCACGAAATAGCCGGCGACCGCACCGAGAATGCCCACCGTGGCGATGATGGTGGTCGCGTAGCCGCGCCACTCCTTCGAGACGAGTTCCGCCACGAGGGTGACGCCGGCGCCCAGCTCTCCCGCGAGGCCGAATCCGGCGACGAAGCGCAGCACCTCGTACTGGCGGATCGCGGTGCCGAGCCCGATCGAGTGAAGGAAGCCGAGCGGGCCGCTTGCGTCGACATCGGCGATGACGCCGTTGAGCAGGTTCGCGAGCGAATAGCAGAGGATCGACCCGAAGAGCACGGCCAGACGACCGCGCCGGTCGCCCAGGATGCCCCAGACCAGACCGCCCACCAGCAGTCCCGTCGTCTGGAGCACATTGTCCAGCCAGCCGCCCCAGTCGCGGAGCAGCCGATCGACCTCCGCGTCCACCAGCAGTTGCTGCGCCCTCGGATCATGTGCGAGCGCTGCGAGCCTGGGCTCGAGCGCTTCGCGGATCTCCTCGATCTGCGGCGCCAGCACCTCCATCAGCGACTGCCGGCGAACGAGCGCAAAGAGCAGCAGGTCGAAGATGTCGACGAAGTAGCCGAGCGCCGCGACGACGACCGCCAGGATGGTGCTGGGTCGGCTCGACACGGCGTGCAAGGTCAGCTTCGACGCATGCGGCCTTCCACCACGATCGTGCGCCGGTTACTTCGCGACGCGCGGCAGCGCTCGGACGATGAGGACCTTGGCGCTCGAGACCATCGGCGCGACGGACACGGGCACCATGGTGTCGAGCGTAATGACGGCGTTCGGCGCCATCTCCGGAATGCGCGCTTCCGTGGGATCGGTCATGCGCTCCGTGAGCCAGCGGAACTCGCGATGGATCAGGTTTCCGCTGCCGTCGAAGAACTCGAAGTAGACATGGCATGGCGGCAGCGATGTCACTGCGGAGTTGCGCACCCTGAGGGACATCGGCACCATGTTGCCGATCGGGGAGCCCGCCACGGGCGCGCCCTCCACGACGAGCGATGCACTCGCCGCCAAAGACGCCGGTGTCTTCCGCAGCCATGGTGAAGGCTCCGCAGTCGGAATCGCCTTCACGGCCTCCGCGGTGCTCCTGGGTTCCGACGCGGCGTTGCCCGATTGGGCCGTGACCTCGATCGCGCTGGCGACGAATCCAGGCCGAGTGGCCGTTCCGAAGAGGCGAAGCTCGGGGAACGCGCGACCCGCTTCACCGAGTCCGAAGTTCGGCCAGGGCTCGGTCGACGGCGTGACGCGCACCACGCTTCCCGTGACGGCAGTGCGACCACTCATGCCCGCCGGGACCAGCACCGCCGTGGGCGCGGCACTGCCGGACTTGGCCGCCGAGCGACCGAGCAGCACGCATGGAGACTGCTGATCGATCCTCTGCCGCAGCGCGTCGGCCTGCGCGGCCAAGGCCTGGCGCGCCTCATCAGTGGGTGCGTTGAACATCCGCACCTCGAGACTCTTCAGCTCCATCGTCTCCCACTCCGGAGCCTCGAGCGGAACCATCCGCTCCACCTCGAGCACGAAGGGCGTGCCGGTCTTCGCGCCCGAGGGGTTGCCGGCCGCAGCGCGGGCCTGCTCCACAGCCGCGCTCTGGCCCGCCGCCTGGCTCTGCGCGACGGCCATCGAGCCGGTCGCGGCGATCGAGCCTGCCGCCAATGTCGTGAAGAGCAGCGCCCGCGCGAAGCGCGGCGCACGATGTCGCATCGACCGATCGATTCGTCGCATGGGGCGGAGCCTAGAGCGACCCGCGGATCACTGTCCAATCATCCGCAGGAAGCGAGCCTCGGGGTCGACCTTCGCCACATGGCCGTCTGCGAAGAGGACCATGATCCCCCCCGCCGGCCACGCGTGGTAGCCCTCCCATGCGACCGGGACCTCGGCGCTGGAGTGCTGTTCGCGCGAGGGCGGTCGATACTCGTAGTCGCCGTTGAGGCCGGGCGCCGTGCGCGGATTCACGAGCGCACCGTGCTCACCCAGGTAGCCGTTGGCGACGAGCTCATCAAGTGTGGCCGGGAAGCTGCCTTCGTGCTCATGGGAATGGATCATGAGCGCCATGCCCACCTCGCGAAGCTCCGTGGCCGCCTTGACCTCCCTTGCGGCGGAGCGAGCCCGAGTCAGGGCCGGCATCAGAAGGCCGGTGGCAAACGCGGACTGCATGAACGCAGCGCCGCCGAACAGCGAGCCGACCGCCGCAAGCTGCACGGTGAAGCTGCCGTCGCATCGGTAGGTCCACGCGAGATCGTCGCCCTCGTAGCGCGTGACGACAAGCATCGGCCGCGCATCCTTCTCGAGTTCGGTGAGCGACGGCACCATCGCCTGCAACGCTGTCGGCCCGCCCGACTGAGGAAGAAGCGCGCTGTCCGCAGCCGTCGCCGCCGCCAGCACCACGCCGTATCCGCCGGCGACCATTCGCGGAGCGTCGAGCCACATCAGGCCGTTCGCGCCCTCGAGCAGTGCGGGCGCTCCTGCGAGCTTGAAGTTCGCGTTGTCACGGATGGAGGTCGAGGCCTTGGCCTGCGCGATGGCGCTCGTGACCGCCTGCGTCGAGAGTCCCATGACCAGCGCGCCGTTGCCGATGCCGATGACCCCTTGCACAGGGATGGGAAGTCCCGCGAACGACAGCGAGTAGAGCGCGTCGCAGCCCGGATGCGTGCGAGCGCGCATGGCGAAGCCGACCCGCTTGGCATCCTGCACATTGCCAAGTGCACCGGCCATCCGCGCAAGCGAGGTCTTCATCGTGGCCGAGTCCTTCAGTGTGATCACATACGCGCCGCCGAGCAGTCCGCCTCCCAGCGAACGGCTCGACTGCACCAGCGCGAGGTCGCCCAACGGCGCGATGAGATCGCGCCGCAGGTTGAGGCCCAGGTGCTCCTGAACCCATGCATCGATCTCGCCCTCGCCACCGGCGGCGCCGGCCCCGCCGTGGCCGCCGCCCATGCCGTCGTCATCGTCGGCGCCCATTCCGTCATCGCCGTCCATGTCGTCGAAGTCGTCGTCCTCCGACCCGCCGAAGAGCTCGGCCTGCGCGTTGTACTGATCGATGCTCGCGTTGAGCATGGCCGCGATGTCCCGCCGCCCGATGGAGACGAAGGTCGCGTCGGCCGGGACCCACTGGAGATCCGCCGGCCTCAGGACGAGCGCTCGCTCCGCGTCCTCCACCTTCATCGCCTTCACGGCGTTGACCATCCGACCATCGATGCGCCCCTCCGTGCCGTCGTTCGTGCCGACGATGCGGATGACCATGGGCGTGGGGCTCACGATGCCGAACTGCTCGAGCGGCGTGTGACCATCCGGACCTTGCGGCAGCATGACCGACGCCATGCCGAGGAACGGCTGGAGCGGGCCGAGGTCGAACTCGAGCGCGAACTGCGGATCAACGCCCGGCTTGAGACCGAACGCAGCGAACGAAGGCGGCGTCGCCTGCGGAGGATCTCCGACGCTGAACGCGGTGGCGCTGGTTCCGGCCACATCGAGCGTGCCGATCCACGCGCGCGGTGCGCCTTCCTGCTCCTGCGACACCATCATTCCGCGGTTGGCCGGATCGGCACGGAACATGCCGTCCGCACCGCTGAGCTTCAGTGCCGCCATGATGTCGCGCTCGATGAGCGCTCCCGGCCGGCGAGCGTTGCCCATGAAGAGGACCTGCCCCCTGGGCATGGGCGGGCCGCCACCCTCCGCCGCAGAGAGCGCAATCGAACCGGCGATCCGCGTGGTGAGCAGATCCCGAATCATGCGCGCGGCGATTGCGTTCTGCGGCTCCGACTCGAAGCCCTGTCGAGCTTCGGGCGGTAGCTCGATGCCGTTGGTCTCCAACCGATGCACGGACTCGAGCAGCCAGCGGTCCTTCGGGCTGCGAAGGAAGGTGTCCGCGCCGCCGCTATAGAAGGTGATGAAGGGCTTCTCGGCCGGATCCGCGTTCTGGGCTGCGGGTGCCGCCGACGCACCCGTCGGCGCGCTGGCGAGTGCCAGGCCGCCGGAGGCGCCCACCAGGGCCATCACTGCAATCACGCGGCCGACCACCGGCACGCGGTGTCCAATGCCGCTCGAAGGACGGGCTCGATCAACATGCTTGAAGTCGTTCATGTCAGTTTCCTCACGGATGCTGGTCCACCTGAAAATGCGCCACGAGCCCGGGTCGCGAAGTGTATCGCGATTCATGGCATCCTTGCGCCCGAACCCTAGCATGCGGCGATGATCGGACTCCCTTGGTCGACCACCGTGAATGCCCCGCGCACCATGGCCGGCGCATGCGCCGCCGCACTGGCACTCGCGCTGTCCGCGAGTGGCGCTTCTCGCTTCGATCATGTCGTGATGATCAGCATCGACGGGCTGCACCCCGCAGTGCTTGCTCCGGAACTGATCGATCGCCATCCGACACTGGCGCGGCTCATGCGCGGTCCTCACACGCTGGAAGCGCGCACCGATCCCGATGCCACGATCACGCTGCCGAACCATGTCTCGATGATCACGAGCCTTCCGCTGATTTCGCACGGCTGGCAATGGAACGACGATCCGCCCGCGGTACGCCACGGCGGCAGCATCCACGCTCGCGCCGGGCGCTACATTGCGGGCTGCTTCGATGTTGCACACGATCACGGCGTTTCGACCGCGCTCTTCGCGAGCAAGACGAAGTTCTGGCTCTTCGAGCAGAGCTACGGCCATGCTTCGGGCGCGAAGGACGAGCACTCGCCGGATCACGGCCGCGCCAAGCTCGATCTCGTGATGTACGCCCGGTCGAGCGGCACGCTCAGCCCGCAGCTTGCGGCGCGGCTCGCGCTTGCAGCGTCGCGCTCGCAGAGGACGCTCGATCTTCTTCACATCGCCGAACCGGACACCGCAGGCCACGCCCATGAATGGGATCTCACGCCCGGCTCGAAGTATCTCGAATCGATCGCCCGCGTCGACGCGTGGCTCGGCGAGCTGCTCGCATCGATCGACGCGAACGATGCGCTGCACGGACGCGTGGCGTTCATCGTGACCACCGATCACGGCGGCGGAAAGCCCGAGAAGACGCACACGGACGCGAGCGCGCCGTGCAACTTCACCATTCCGTTCATCGTCTGGCTCGGCGTCGATGGCGAGGCACTCGACCTCTACGCGATCAACGGCGAGTCGCGGGCGCGGCCTTCCGCGGATGCCCAGCCGGAGGCCGACGCAGCGCCGCCGCCCATTCGCAACGGCGAGGTCGGCAATCTCGCGCTCCAGCTTCTCGGGCTGCCCGCCATTCCTGCGAGTCAACACAACGCCGGCCATGACCTGCGGCTCGTTCGCCACGACGCATCGGTCGCTCCCCGGCCAGGCAAGGAACCGCATTTCGCCGCCAATCCCACGGCAATGCCGGAGTCGAGCGACCGTTCAGGCGATCAACCTCGGAAGGAGGCATCGCAGCAATCATGGGACACCGAACCAGCCGCTCCGAAAGTCGAACCTTGGGGACCGACCCTTCCGACACTCCGATTCCGGGCCCAGCCGCCGCCTTCACCGAACACCGATCGCACGCCGTAGTCCATCGCATCGGCCCTGCGCTCGCCGTGGCATTTGCCTCGCTCATCGCGAGCGCAGCCCACGCCCAGCATGAACTCACGCCCGAAGAGCTTCGCTTCTTCGAGTCGAAGATCCGGCCCGTGCTCATCGAGCACTGCTATGGCTGCCATTCGAACAAGGTCTCGCGACCGAAGGCAGGACTCCTGCTCGACACGCGCGATTCGATGCTGCGCGGCGGGCGCAGCGGCCCGGCGATCGTTCCCGGCGATCCCGATGCCAGCCTGCTCATCCAACTCATCCGCGCGCAGGACCCGGACGAGGCGATGCCGCCCGACGGCATGCTGCCCGCGTCGGCGATCGCGGATCTCGTCGAGTGGGTGAGGCGCGACGCGCCCGATCCGCGCAACGCGCCGACGGCGCGTGCAGGCGAGGCGCTGCCCCCGCTCGCCACCGGCGCCGACACGGCGGGACAGGACCACGACGCGAGCGGTGCCTACGAATCGCTGAAGGGCCGGGATCCTGCGAGCCACTGGGCCTTCAGGAAGGTATCGAAGCCCGCCGTGCCCGAGGTGCAGGACGCCTCGTGGCCGCTCAACGACATCGACCGATTCATCCTGGCAGCGCTCGAGCAGAGGGGCCTGAAGCCGGTGCGCGATGCCGATCGCCGCACGCTGCTGCGCCGGCTCAGCTTCGATCTGCTCGGGCTGCCGCCCACGCCGGAGGCGCTCGCGGCGTTCGAGAAGGACACGCGTCCCGATGCGATCGAGCGCGTGGTGGATGAACTGCTTGCATCTCCACATTTCGGCGAGCGATGGGGGCGACACTGGCTGGATGTGGCTCGGTACGCCGAGAGCAGCGGCAAGGAGACCAATGTCCTCTACCCGCACGCGTATCGCTACCGCGACTATGTGATCCGCGCCGTCAACGCCGATGTGCCCTACGACCGCTTCATCACGGAGCAGATCGCAGGCGACCTCCTCCCGTGGACGAGCGAGGATGAACGAGCGTGGAATCTCATCGCCACCGGCTATCTGGCCGTGGGAAGCAAGGGACACAACACGCGCGGTCGGCAGCAGTTCGCCATGGATCTCGCCGACGAGCAGATCGACGCGCTCACGCAGGGCGTGATGGCGCTCACGGTCTCCTGCGCTCGATGCCATGACCACAAGTTCGATCCGATTCCACAGCGCGACTACTACGCGGTGGCCGGCATCTTCCTGTCATCGAGCACGCACTTCGGCGGCATCACGGGGCCCGGCAACACGCACGCCACGGATCTGGTCATCCTTCCGAATGGCGCATCCGTCAGCTCGGGAGGAAAGCTCTCGCCGATCCAGCGCGCCGCCTATGAGACGGCGCTCGCTCGGGCGGAGCGTGCGCTTGGCGAGGCCGGCGACATGACGGAGGTGCAGCGCAACGCCCGCGCCGGCGATGAACGCGCGAGGCTCACGCTCACGCAGCAGCGCCGATTCCAGGCCACCGCGCGAACCGCGCGGGAGGTGCTCGATCGCTTCGATGAGCGGGGCGAGCCCACCGCCATGAACCGCGTGGCCATGGGCGTGATCGAGGGTCGCCCCACGGATGCACGGTTGCTCGAACGAGGCGAGCTCGATCGCGGCGGCGACCGAGTGCCGCGGGGTCCCGTCACGGCGCTCGACACCGCGATGCCGGCGATCGCCGCCGGCAGCGGACGCATCGAGCTTGCGCAGTGGATCACTTCTCCCGAGCATCCGCTTACCGCGCGCGTGATGGTCAATCGAGTGTGGCTGCACCTCTTCGGCAAGGGACTCGTTCCCACGCCCGACAACTTCGGCATGGCGGGACTTCCGCCGGCGAACGCGGCATTGCTCGATCACCTCGCGGCGGGCTTCGTCGAGAGCGGGTGGAGCGTGAAGTCGCTCATCCGCGAGATCGTGCTGAGCCATGCGTACCGGCTCTCCACGGAGTCCGCCCCCGAGAATCTGCGCGAGGATCCGGACAACACGCTCGTCTGGCGCATGAACCGCAAGCGCCTCGAGGGCGAGGCGATTCGGGACGCGATGCTTGCCACCTCCGGCCGCCTGGATCGCTCGCCGCCCTCCGGCTCGATCGTCAACGGACTGGAGGGCGACCTCCGCAATCCGGGCATTGCAGCGCTGGTCGATCGCGCTCCACCGCCCGTGCGCTCCGTCTACCTGCCCGTGGTGCGCGACCATGTGCCGGAGTCTCTCGAGCTCTTCGACTTCCCCGATCCTGCGTTCGTGACCGGTGCGCGGGATGCCACGAGCGTGCCCACGCAGGCGCTCTACCTGCTGAACGGTGCGGATGTGGGCGAGTCGGCCCGGGCGCTTGCGCAGCGGCTCGTCACGGCGGAGAGCCGCGACGCGGAGCGCATCACCCTTGCATTCGAACTGCTCTACGGCCGACGGCCATCGACGGGCGAGCGCCAGGCGCTGAGCGACTTCCTCAAGGACTTCGCGTCGGCGCAAGGCGGTGACGCGTCGGCGGCGCAGGCGGCGAACGCAGGTGCCGGCGCTGCCGGCCGCCGCGCGCCCGGGACTGCGGGTGGCCCGCCGAATCGCCGCGGCCCCGCGGCTCGCGCCCTGGCCGAGCGCTCCGGGCGCGCCCAGACCGGCGCGAATGAAACAGGCTCGCGACTCGGCACGACGCCGCTGGACGCCTGGACCGCCGCGTGCCGGGCGCTCCTCTCCAGCGCCGAGTTCCGCATGATCGATTGAGCCGTGGCACGAATCACCAGGAGTTCGTCATGGATTGCTGCAACAACCGAGTCACCGCCTTCTCCCGCCGCGAGATGCTCAGCCTGCTCGGCTGCGGCTTCGGCTCGCTGGCGCTGATGGGCCTCTTCGGGCGCCGCGCCTTGGCGCAACCCTCGATGACGGCGGCCGATGTCCTCTCGCCGCTGGCGCCGCGGGCGCCAATGCTCGCCGCGCGGGCGAAGCGCGTGATCTTCCTCTGCATGAGCGGCGGACCGTCGCATGTCGACACCTTCGACTACAAGCCGGCGCTGGTGAAGAACGACGGGCGGGAGATTGCCGGGAGAGGACTGCGCGGCGCAAGGCTCCTCGCGTCGCCGTGGAAGTTCGCGCCGCATGGCCGAAGCGGTCTGCACATCAGCGAGCTCTTCCCGAATGTCGCGTCGCGAGCGGACGATCTCTGCCTCCTTCGCGGCATGCGCACCGATGTGCCAGCGCACGCGCAGGCGTTCCTCAAGCTGCACACCGGGAGCTTCCAATTCGTGCGGCCGTCGCTCGGTGCCTGGACGCTCTACGGACTCGGCACCGAGAATGAGAATCTGCCCGGCTTCGTGACCATCGCGCCGCCCACGGCCAACGGCGGCTCGCAGAACTACGGATCGGCGTTCCTGCCCGCGATCTACCAGGGAACTCCGCTGGGTGGCACGCGCGCGGTCGGAGGCGGCCCGGGCGGTCGACGCGGCACGATGGATCCCAACGGTCTTCCCAACATTCGCAGCAGCGAGCTCTCCGCCAAGGCGCAGCGCAAGCAGGTTGATCTATTGCAGCGGCTCAATCGTGAGCATGCAAAGCGCCACGGGTCGGACGACGCGGCGGTCGAGGGCGTCATCGAGAGCTTCGAGCTGGCCTTCCGCATGCAGGCGGAGGTGCCGGACCTCATGGACCTTGCCGATGAGAAGAAGGCGACGCTCGACCTCTATGGCGTCGGTTCGGAACCGACCGATCGCTTCGGGCGGCAGTGCCTCATGGCGCGACGGCTCGCGGAGCGCGGCGTGCGCTTCATCGAGATCGGTCACGGCGGCTGGGACACGCATCGCAACATGCGTGCGGATCTCGAACGCAACTGCGGCGAGATCGACAAGCCGATTGCGGGCCTGCTCACCGATCTCAGGCAGCGCGGAATGCTGGACGACACGCTGGTGATCTGGGGCGGCGAGTTCGGCCGCACGCCGCACGCCCAGGGCGACGATGGCCGCGATCACAACAACAAGGGCTTCACCATCTGGATGGCCGGCGGCGGCGTGAAGGGCGGATTCAGCTACGGCTCAACCGACGAGACCGGTGCCGAAGCCGTCGACGGACGCATGGACATCCACGACTGGCACGCCACCGTGCTTCATCTGCTGGGCCTGGATCACGAGCGCCTGACCTTCAACTATGCAGGCCGCGACTTCCGCCTCACGGATGTGCACGGCCGCGTCGCGAAGGACATCATCGCGTAGGTGCCGATGGCGCCTTGGGCGCGGAGGGCGCCTTGGGCGCGGAGGGCGCCTTGGGCGCGGAGGGCGCTTCGGGGGCCGCCGGTGCGCTCGGCGCGGAAGGCGCTGCGGGTGCCGCCGGCGCCTTCGGCATGCTCGCGCCGTGCGCCGCGTCGTGCCCCGAACCCGCCTTGGCGCGTCGCAGATCGAAGGTGGCGTGCTCGCTCGACTCGCCGTTCTTGTAGCCCTTCCATCGCGTCTGCACATGGTCGGGTGAAAGGAAGCTGAAGGTCACCGAGTCCATGTGCATTTCGTCGCGCGACTTCATGTTGCCGCCCGAGACGAACTCGAACGCGACCGCGTCCGGTGTGATGGAGGTCGCCTTCAAGCGCGGTTGATTGCCCAGCGCGCAATAGTGCGTGAGCATCAGGTCGGGGCCATCCATCGTGATGACCGTGATCATCTCGTGATCGTCGCCGTGGAAGACGGTCTCGACCACCGCGCTACCGTTGGCGATCACCCGGTAGTAGACGACCGTGTCGGTCTCGCCATCGCCGTTGAAGTCCACATTCCAGTCGCCCGCGAGCGCCTTGAAGCGATCAAGCGGCGATGCGGCGGTCTTCGGCGAGGCTGCCACATTCCCTGCGGGATCCGCAGTCGGATCCGTCGTCGGCGCCGTCGGCTTCGGCGCATTGCTCGTCGGCCTCGACGGTGTCGACGCGGGCGACTGGCTCGCCGATGCGAGCGCCGGCGCAAGCACGGCGAGAAGCGTCACGGCAATGAATGAGCGGCCTGAACGGGTGAACATGGGTGATTCCTCCTGCGAGCGGTCGAGCCGGTCCACACGGACGGCTCGCCGACGCATGCCCATCGGCATGGATTGCAAGTCTACCGGCCCGCGCCGGTTGTCCCGCCGGCCGGTGCGAGGCACACTGTCACCATGACTCTCACTCTTGGGCGCCGGTCGATCGCCCTCCTGCTCATTGCGATCCCGGTGAATGCACACAACGCCATCGCCTCCGACTGTCCCGGCGTCGACTTCGATGGCAGCGGGCTCGTTGACGGCGGCGATCTTGGCGCGTTGCTCGGTCAGTGGGGCGCATGCGCCGGCTGCACCGGCGACCTGAACGGCGACGGTGCCGTCGACGGCAACGATCTCGGAACGCTCCTTGGCGTGTGGGGGACGCCGAGCACGCAACCAGGCTCCTTCCCCGCCGTGTGGATCTTCGGCGGTCCCGGTTGCGGCACGGAGCCGCCGATCCAGGTGCATTGGTACAACGACGATCTCTGCATCCTGCGCCAATCGCTCTGCACCAACTTCGAGGCGCCGTTCATGTACCTCATCTTCGGCCAGTCCAAGGTGCTCATGCAGGACACCGGCGCGGGCGGGATCCAGATCAGGGCCAAGGCACTGGAGGTGATCGGACAGTGGCTGCTTGGGAAGGGCATGAGCTCCATTCCGCTCGTCGTGTCGCACTCGCATGGGCACGGCGATCATGCGGCGGGTGACAGCCAGTTCACGGGACAACCCGGCATCACGGTGGTGGGCACCAGTCAGACGGCAGTGAGGAACTTCTTCGGCATTGCCAGTTGGCCGACGCAGATCGTGCAGTACGACCTGGGCGGCCGCGTGATCGATGTCATTCCCATTCCCGGCCACCAATCGGCGCACATTGCGCTGTATGACCGGCGCACGGGAATGCTCTTCACCGGCGACACGCTCTATCCGGGCCGTCTCTACATCAGCGACTTCAGCGCGTATCGACTGAGCATCCAGCGCATGATCGACTTCGTGGCGGGAAAGCCCGTCTGCCATGTGCTGGGCACGCATGTCGAGATGTCGAACACGCCGCAGGTGGACTTTCCGATCGGCTCGACCCATCATCCGAACGAGCATCCGCTCAGGCTCGGCATGGAGCATCTGCTGGAGCTCGACGCCGCGATCGACGCGATGGCTTCGAATCCCCACTACGAGAAGCACGACGAGTTCATCATCTATCCACTCAGCCTGCCGCCGGCGCCGCCGCCGGGCGATGGCGGAGTGGCCGGTGGTGACGACGACGCGGCTGGTGATCGCCCCTGCTGCTTCCGACCGAAGACGATCTTCGACCTGAAGCGATCGGTGCGCTGGGGGAATGCGGTCACGGCAGCGGCGGCCGTTGCACCGACGATTGCCGTCCCGGCGCCAACGGCAGTGATGCCCGCCTCTATCGCCAAGTGACGCAGGCTCGACCACCGTTCGCTCGCGACGAACCGCACGAGCCGTCCGACGATGAGCTGCGCGCCGCCGTGGCATGCGCGGTCGGCGTGGAGGCGGCGCAGATTGCGCTGCATTCCACACATGCGTCGCGCGTCGCGGTCGGAGGAGGATTGGCCTTCAAGTTCAAGCGATGGGTGGACCTGGGGTTCCTCGACCATCGAAGCGAAGAGGCTCGCGAGCGCAACTGCCGGGACGAGGTGCGGCTCAACTCGCGCTTCGCACCGGAGGTCTATCTGGGCGTGGCGTGCGTGCGGCGCATCGAATCGGCATTGGTGATCGATTGGCCGGCGGCGGCACCGGTGGCCTCATGCGTTGACGCGCCGCCCCAACGCGACCCTGATCGGGTGCGTGTCATCGACTGGGCCGTGGTCATGCGCGAGCTGCCGCAGGAGCGAATGCTTGACCACCTGCTCGAAGCGGACGCGGGATCCCATTTCGGTGCACAGGAGGAGGCCGAGCTGCTTGGCCTTGCCCGTCGAGTGGCGGTGTTCCATCGGCACGCCGAGCGCGGGCCGGACATCGCGGCTCTGCGGACGCCCGACCAGCTTCGATCGCGCCTCCGGCAGGTGCTCGAAGATCTCGACCGCGCCGTCGGCGTCAATGCGAGCCTCGCGTCGGTGGCCACCGTTCGCTTCCTGCGCACGCGCGCCGCGGAACTGCTCGAGGCGTCGATGCCCGTGATCGAGAGCCGCCGCATGCGCGGCTGCGTGGTGGACGGGCATGGCGACCTTCACGGCCGGAACATCTGCATGACGCCAGGTGCTCCCGTGCTCTTCGACTGCCTCGAGTTCTCGCAGGCGCTGCGCGTGCGGGACACGAGCGCGGAGATCGCGTTCCTGGCCATGGATCTCGTGGCGCATGGGCAAGGCGACCTGGCCGAATCGGTGGTGCGGGCCTATCTGCAGGAAGCGAGGAGCGACGCCGGTGGTGCCGCTCGCGAGATCGACTTCGAGGTGCCGCAGCCCTGGTATCGACTGTCCGATGCGCTCGTGCGCGCGATGGTGGAGTCGATGCGCGCGGCACAGGTGCTCGCGCGCGAATCGGCGCGAGCGGCGTGTGAGCGGCAGTCGATGGCGCGCGAGCCGATCGAGGCATGGCGATTCCTCGACCTTGCGTGCGGACTGGCGCTGTCGCCTGCGGCCGTGATCATGTGCGGGGTGCCGGGCAGCGGCAAGAGCACCGTGGCGAGGGCGCTGGCCGTGCCCCTTCAAGCGGTCGTGCTGCGCAGTGACGCGATCCGGAAGGAGCTGGCCGGCATCGCCCCCACCGCGCGAGCCGATGCCTCGCTCTATCGCCCCGAAGTGACCGAACGCGTTTACGGCGAAATGATCCGCGGCGCGAGAGAGGCGCTGGGCTCGGGGCACCATGTGATCCTCGACGCTGCGTTCCCATTGCGCTCGCAGCGTGAGCAGGCGCTTTCTGCACTGACGGCCGCCGGCTGGCCGTGGCTGCTGGTGCATTGCGAGGCGCCGGAGCGAGCGCTCGAACAGCGGCTCCGGCGTCGGACCGAGGATCCGGCTGAGATCTCCGACGCCGATGATCGAGTGCGTCGCGAAGTCGAGCAACACTTTGAACCGCCGATAGAGAACGACGAGGCGAAGCGCGTGATCCTGGACACGCACGGGCGATCGCTCGCCGCCGCTCGGCACGAGATCATCGAGGCGCTCGTGAAGACCGCGTGTTCGCGCAACGCTCCTCCGTGAGAGCGCCGCAGGGGCGCCGCTGACGCCATGGCAAGAGTCCGACGCGGGCCCGAGCGGTAGGATCCCCGTCGCTCTTGAACAAGGCGTCGTTCAATCTGCTCATCGACATTGCGGCGGCAGTGGCGCTCACCGCGCTCGTGGCGACTGGATACCTGCTCTGGTTCGTGCTGCCGCCGGGAACGAATCGAACGCATGTTCTGATCGGATGGATGCGCCACGAGTGGGGCTCGCTTCACGCATGGATCGCCGGGTTCCTGCTCGGCGTACTCGCCGTGCATGTCGCCTTGCACTGGCGGTGGCTCTCCTCGAGTCTCTGTCGGCGACTCGCACTCGGCTCCCTCACCGAGAAGCGCCCGGCCATCGCGGGCATGCTCACGCTCGTGATGGCCGCGCTGCCGCTCGCCGTCGTCGCGGTCGTCGGTCATGCGATGGTGCGCCCGATGGAGTCGCCGCTGCACGGGATCGCGGGGGAACTCACCGACGCCGACGCTCGCGATGAAGGCGTGGATCGCGCCGGCCGCATCGGCAGCGCCGGGCGCGAAGGGAGCGATGGACGCTCAACCGGCGAGTTGGACCCGCAGCAACTCGAGCACATGGTCGCGACGCTGCTGAGCGACCGCTGCGCCGGTTGCCACGGCGAGAGCACTCCCGCCGCGCGAGTGCGGATGAACACCGTATCGCGCCTGCTCGTCGAGCAGCACGGCGTGCGCTGGGTGGTGCCCGCCGACGCTGACGCAAGTCCGCTGTTTCGAGTGCTGCGGTCAACCGACGCGCCGGGCAGCCCGGCTGGGCCCCATGTGCTTCCGCCTGCGGAACTCGCCATGCTCCGCGATTGGGTTCGATCCCTTCCGACGCCCTGAGGTCACGCTGCCCAAGAGCGCTCCTCCCCAGCGATCGCTCCGGAGAGGGCCGGTATGATCCGCGAGTTCGCGGGTGTAGCTCAGTTGGTAGAGCGTCAGCTTCCCAAGCTGAATGTCGAGGGTTCGAGTCCCTTCACCCGCTTT